>Ga0182005_1000007_pt1 | contig 490994 bp, 422 predicted proteins | sample Sormic07211103_1_FD_123021 | JGI IMG/M metagenome (GOLD analysis project Ga0182005, IMG submission 123021) | Rhizosphere microbial communities from Sorghum bicolor, Mead, Nebraska, USA - 072115-103_1 MetaG | ecosystem: Host-associated > Plants > Roots > Rhizosphere | place: USA: Nebraska...
CGGCAAGGCGCTGCAACGACACCATGGCGCCGCTGATATCGCCGAGCGAGGCCATTTCAGCGGCGCCAGGGTTAGGCGCAGCGCCGCAGACAGTGCGTTAGCACGGCAAGGCGCTGCAACGACGCCATGGCGCCGCTGATATGGCCGATTAGAAGGAGTGGCGCAAGCCTGCCATAACACCATTCTGCGTTTTTCCCGCGCCAACGGTGCCGCCGGCATCGAGCGCAATTGCCGACAGGCCGCTGTTTTTCATGCGGCCGATGCCGACGTAGCTGGCAGTGCGCTTGGAGAAGTAATAGGTCAGGCGCGCGACCACCATGGTGGCGTCGGCGCTGCTGTTCTTCAGATCGCGGCGGGCAACTTGCGTGTCGAGCGTGGTCAGTGGCGTGACCGGATAGCTCACGCCCAGGAAGTACAAATCCGATTCCGACAGGCCGGTCGCGGCGCGCGTGGTGCGGTCCACGATGCCGGCGCCGATCTTGCCCTCGCCTACCTTGACGTAGCCGTTGGCGGTCACGCGCTTGTCGCTGTTGTCGCTGCTGGTCAAACCACCGGCTGCCCCCACGTTGCCGTACATGATGTCGTAGGATGCATTCAGGCCCCAGGCCGGCGTTTCGTAGCCGAACAGGCCGGTGATCTGGCGGCAGGCTTTGGAGTTGCCCGCCACTTCGCCGGGGCAGCCCGTCGCTGCCGGCCCGCCGGCGGCCGACACGTCGCGCCCGGTGCTGTAGGTGGCGCCAATCACGAAGTTGTTGAAGTTGCCGAGGTAGCCGATGGCGTTGTCGCTGCGGGCGTTCGGCAGGTAGGGGTCGATGCTGCCGATGGCGAACAGGTTGGGACCCATCACGTCCGACTTCATGCCGGCGATATACGTCATGTTGATCTGGCGGCCCAGGGTGACGGTGCCGAAGGCGCCTTTCAATCCCACCGATGCCTGGCGGCCGAACAGGCGGTTGCCCTGCCCCATCGAGCCGCTGTCCATGGTCAGTCCCGCTTCGAGCGTGAACACCAGTTGCAGACCGCCACCCAGGTCCTCGGCGCCGCGGAAGCCGATACGCGACGGGAAGGAACCGGTCAGCGATGGCATCTTGGTGACCGAATCGCCGGCGGCGTTGGCGTTGGTGGTGTGGACCACGCCGGTGTCGAGCAGCCCATACACGGTGACGCTGGACTGGGCCATCGCTGCGGACGCACCTACGCACGCCATCAGCGCCACGGCGCCACGGATACTGTTTTTCATTGCTGTCTCCTGTTGGTTTTATTGTCTCTTTATGAGTGTGTGCGATTAACGAACATCTGGTTGTTAATCGCACATAAATTGGATACTATGATCGTCGCGAGGCGATGTCAAGCTGCCTGATATCATCATTAGGCCACGATGCAACATTGCGAGCAGCGCCACGCGGGGCTACACCGCGCATTTCATAGACAAAAACAGGAGACCGGCATGAACAGGAAAAATTTTGTAAAGACCTCACTGGCCACCATTGCGCTGGCCGCGCTCACGCTGGCCAGCGGCCCGAACGCCTACGCCCAGGACACCATCAAGATCGGCGTGATTGCCGCGTTCTCCGGCCCCTTTGCCGATTACGGCAAGCAGATCGAAGGCGGTATCAAGGCCTACATGGCGCAGCACGGGTCCACCGTGGCCGGTAAAAAAATCGAGATCATCGTCAAGGACACCACCGGTCCGGCGCCGGAAATCGCCAAGCGCCTGGCGCAGGAACTGGTGGTGCGCGACAAGGTGGACTTCCTGGCCGGCTTCGGCCTGACGCCCGAAGCACTGGCCGTGGCGCCGATTGCCCAGCAGGCCAGGAAGCCGATGATCATCATGAACGCGGCCACGTCGTCGATCACCACCAAGTCCAATTACATCGCCCGCTTTTCGATGACGCTGCCGCAGATCTCGGCGCCGATGGCCACGTGGGCGGCCAAGAACAACATCAAGAAAGTCGTGACCCTGGTGGCCGACTACGGCCCCGGCATCGATGCGGAAGCCGCCTTCAAGGCCGAACTGGTAAAAGGCGGCGGCACGGTGACCGAAGCGATCCGCGTCCCGCTGCGCAACCCGGAATTCGCGCCGTACATCCAGCGCATCAAGGACGCCAAGCCCGACGCGGTGTTCATCTTCGTACCGGCCGGCGAGCAAAGCATCGCCTTCATGAAGGGCTACCGCGAGCGCGGCCTGGCTGCTGCCGGCATCAAGGTCATCGCCACCGGCGACCTGACCGACGACCACGTGCTGCCGGCCATGGGCGACGCCACGCTGGGCGTGATCACCACCTTCCACTATTCGGCCGCCCACAAGTCGCCGGAAAACGCCGCATTCCTGAAAAGTTTTGCGGCCACCAATCCCGGCGGCGGCCGCCCCAATTTCATGGCGGTGGCGGCCTACGACGGCATGGCCGCGATTTACGAAGTGGCCCGCAAGTTGAACGGCAAGATCGACGGCGACAAGGCGATGGAAGTGCTCAAGACGATCAAGCTCACCAGCCCGCGCGGCCCGATCGCGATCGACCCGGCCACCCGCGACATCGTCCAGACGGTATATGTGCGCAAGGTGGAAAAGGTTGGCAACGAGGTCTACAACATCGAGTTCGACCAATTCCCCAACATGAAGGACCCGGGCAAATAAGCAACACTTGTTTCGTCTTCCGGCTGGTGTCAACCGCCGGCAGGCTTCGCGCGTTAAGGGAATGTCTCGACACCGAATGCCAGCAGTGGCACAGTAGAACGGCGCTGAGACACCCTTACGCAGAATGGAGCTGGACGATCATGCAAGCATATTCAAACACTAATTCGACTGTAGCTAGCCGCCAGGGCTTTATCAATCCCAACCACGTGCAGGAAGTGCGCTACTGGGCCGAGGAGTTTCACATTCCGCCGGCGCGCCTGATCGCTGTCGTGCGCGAAGTGGGCCGCAATCTTTACGAAGTGCGCAAACGCCTGGCGATGTAAGTAGCTGCCAGCGCCACGCACAGCAACACAGAATCGACCCCAGCGACGCCCACGCCCCCGGCGCCGCCACGCTGGCCCTGAACCAGGGCGGTCAGCAAATGATCGCCGGTAGTGGCCCAATTGAGCGCCACCGCCAGCACAGCCAGCACCCCGATGACAATAGCCTGTTCGCGCCACGCGGCGCGGCCGCGCCACCACGCGTGCGCAAAGGCCGCGAGCCACGCGCCATAGAACGCCTGCACTTCGTGCAGCGCGCTGCCCCCGGCATGGCTATCGATTGCCGGCAGCAGCCGGTTGGCGACCATGAACACCAGCGTGGCCAGCACGATGCCGGTGACGCTGCCGATGGTCAGCCCTTCCACCACGCGTACACCGGCCAGCCCCCGCTTCGCATGCTGCGCACGCCGGCCTTCGATCCAGAACAGGAAGCCGGTGCAGATCATCGCGCAGCCGGCCAGCCCGCCTGCAAAATACAGCCACCGCAGCAGCGCGTGGTCGAAGCGGATGAAGTGCAGACCCGAGATGAAGCGCTGCGCGGTCATCACCGGTCCCGCCTCGAAGCGCGCCAGCACGCGGCCCGTTTGCGCATCGAAGAAAATCTGGTCCAGGTTCATGGTGACGTCCTTGGCGTACGAGCGGCGCAATTCGACGTAGCTGTTGGCGTCGCCGGGGTGGAACACCCGCACGAAATACGGCTCGCCGCCGTCCCAGGTAGCTGCAGCTGTCGCGCGCATGGCGTCGATCGAGCCCAGTTGGCCGGGGGCTTGGGCCGGCTTGCGCGTGTACTTGCCGTAGGCTTCGGCCATGAACGCCGCCTTGGCCTTGGCGCCTTCGCCGTAAGCGCCCGCGTGCAGTTGCGGGAAGTAGATGGTAATAAAAATGATCAGGCCCGTGAGCGCGATCATGAAGTGGAATGGCAGCGCCACCACGCCGGTGAGGTTATGCAGGTCCAGTGCGCTGCGCTGCAAGCGCTTATGCGGACGAAACGTAAAAAACTGTTTGAAGATCTTCTTGTGGACCACCACGCCCGAGACCAGCAACACCAGCATGCTCATCGCTGCCAGGCCCACCAGCCACTTGCCCAGCTCCAGCCACTTGATGTGCAGAGTATAGTGAAACGGCACCAGGAAGCCGGTGGCCGCATCGGACTGCTGCGGCGCCAGCAAGGTGTTGGTGTTGGGGTCGATGAAGCGGCCATGCTCGGCGCCCTTGGCGTCGCGCCAGGTCAGTTCCGCCACCGGGTTGCGGCTGGTAGGCAGGTCGATGCGCCATTGCCTGGCGCCGGCCGGCACCTGCGGCACGGCGGTTGCCGCCAACCGGTCCAGCGACAGCGGCGCGTGCACTTGCGCGACGCGGGTTTGCGGCAGCATCCAGCGGTCGATCTCGCTGCCGAACACGCTCAGGGTGCCGAACCAGAATATCGCGAACAGCAGGCTGCCGATGATCACGCCGGCCCACGTGTGCAGCAGCGCCATCGACTTGGTCAACGTGTCGCCCATGTCAGGTTACCGCCCACCATAACGCGGCCAGCAGCGCCGCCAGACCGCCCAGCACCAGCCACAGACGCATGACGCTGCGCACGCTGAAGGCCCACAGCGCCAGCACCAGGTAAAACACGAAGCCCAGCATGGCGCACAAGGCCACCGCCTCGGAGCGCACCATGCCGGCAGACGCCAGCGCGGCGCTGCATGCCGCCACGGCCAGGGCGGTGACCGCGTAGCCGCCGCCGATGGCGCCGACCACGCGCAGCGCAAGGGCCAGCCACGCCGGCAGCCGATACAGGGCATCGGGCGCGCGACCGTGATCATGCGCCCTGTGCGGTTCGTCCGGTTCGTGCCGATAGTCCCGCTGACGCAGGTCTCCCGGCACGCACGGCGGCGCGCCGGGAGAACCGGTGCTGGCGTCAGTGGGCGTCACCTTAGAACCGCAGCGCGTAGCCGAGGCTCAGCGTGCGGCCACGGCCGGCGAAGTAACGCTTCGGTTCGACCAGCGCGCTTTGCGAGTAATAGGTGATGTAGTCCTTGTCGAACAGGTTGGCGACCGACAGGCGCACTTCACCGTTGCCTTTGCCCAGCTTGTAGCTGGTGGTGGCATCGACCAGCGAATAGCCGCTGAACTCCTTGGCCGCCTCGTCGAACGACTGGCTGAACGCGTGCTGCGCCTGCACGAAGGTGGACCAGCGGTCGTTCCAGTCGGCGTTCCAGGTGGCGATCACGCGATTGGGCGCCACGTTCAGGCCATCGAGCTTGCCGTCGAGCGAGCCATCGCCGTTGGTGTCGTAGCGGCCCTTGGTGTAGGCGTACGATACCTTGGCGCGGTGCGCGGTGTTGATGCGGTACGCGGCGCCCAGGTCCAGGCCTTCGGTGCGGGTCTTTTCGCGCGCCATCATGAAGGCCCCGTTGACCGCGATCACGCGCGTGCCGAAGTCGGAATCGGCGCGGAAGTAGGCGGCGTCGAGGTCCCAGGCGCCCTTGTGATAGCGGCCGCCCAGTTCCACGCTCCTGGTCAGAATCGGCGCCAGGTCGCGCATGTTCGCGACGCTCTGCCCCGCCGTGTTAATCGAGCGCAGAACGCGGCCGATATCGGGCATGCCGAAGCCTTCCGAATAGCTGGTAAACAGCGTGAGGCCCGCCGCCGGATTCCATACCAGGCCTGCGTTATAGAGTTCTTCGCTGAAATCGAGCTTGCCGCCCTCGACCAGCACGCGGCGGTACTGGGCCAGCGTGCGGTAGGTGTCCACCGTGAGGTCGGCCTTTTCCTTGCGGGCGCCGGCGTGCGCAGTCAGGCTGTCCGTCAGCTTGTACTCGCCCTGGGCGAACAGCGAGTAGTTGCGGTACTCGGAGTTCGGCACGTAGGTGCGGCCGGTCAGGTACAGGTCCTGCTTGCCCTTGTCGAACAGGGTATCGAAACCCACGGTAAGCTTCAGGCGGCCGTTCAACAGATCGTCGCGGCCCAGGCCCACCTTGCTGCCGTACTTCGAGGCGACGGAGCGCGACTGGTCGTACAAGGTGCCGGTGGGCGCGATCAGCGGATCCTGGAAGGTGGCCGAGATGTCGGCGCCGAACAGGCCTTCGAATTCCTGGTTGAAGATCATCGCGGTCAGTTCCATGCCGGCCAGGTTGGCGTGGCGGTAGCTCAGGCTCGAGGTCCACACGTCGTTCCATGGCGGCGTGCCTGCCGGCGTGAGCTTGACCGAAGTGCTCGGGATACCCAGCGCGCGGTCGCCGGCCACCACCTGGTAGTTGGCCTTGGACTTGATCTTGTAGCGATTGACGGACAGTTGCAGGCGCTGGTTGTCGTCGAACCAGTAGCCGAGTTTGACCAGCGCGTCGTAGCTGCGCGAGTCCATCAGGTCGCCCTGGGTGGTGTCGGCGCCGATCGAGCGGCCACGACCATCGAGGTACAGGCCCTGGTCTTCATAACTGAGGCCGAACAGGTATTCGAACTTGTCGTTACGCCCGCTGGCGTTGTACGAAGTTTTATAGCTGGCCGTATCGCTGCCGACATCGGTGGTGGGCAGCGTGGTCTGCACATCGACCGACTGGTTGAAGGCGCCCTTTTCCGGCCGCTTGGTGATGATGTTGATGGTGCCGCCGGTGGCGCCCAGGCCGTTGATGGCGTTGGCGCCCTGGACGATTTCGATCCGCTCGACCATCGAAAAATCGATGGTGTGCGCTTCGCGGCCGGTGGGACGCATCGGGTTCGATTGCGGCACGCCATCGACCAGAATCAACGGCGTGCGGCCGCGCAGCGTCTCGCCCGAACCATTCATCTTGCCCCGGCTGGGCGTGTACGACGGCAGCAAGCTCGACAATACATCGGACGAATTGCCGGAAATGGCCAGCTGCTTCTCGATGTCTTCCTGCTTGATGATCACCACCGTTTGCGGAGCCTGGTTGGCGGCAACGTTGGAGCGCGAGGCGGAAACGATGACGGTACTGGCGTCGGTAACCTCCCGGGCCCCGGCGGCGGGCGCAACCCAGGCAGTCAATACGGCGGACACGAGCACAACAAGCGCGCGGGGACTGGGCGCGGAGGACAATGATTTCACGGCAAGACCTGACTGTGATTGAGAATGATTGCTATTATCGTGATAGCTTGGTCATGCGTCAAGAAAACATCCGGTATATTAATTTATGTGAGCGAGAGCACCGAGTGCCGAAAGCCAAAGTGCCATGATGGGCGCCCAAGAATTATCGGACACACAATCATGAACACCCAACATCAAAACAATACCGGAGACTTCCGCCACCAGGCCTACATCAACCCGAACATCGCCCAGGCGGTCGCTTACTGGGCCCAGGAATTTCGCGTCACCCCGTCCAGGCTGATCCAGGTGGTGCGCGAAGTGGGCCGTAACGTGGGCGAGGTGCGGCGCCAGTTGTCGCGGTAAAGTAGTGGCGCCGGGCAGGCGGAGACACGGGTTTGAACCGATGATATGATATTGATCAAAGCATGGGCGGTGCAATCAGGTCAGCCTTGCTGATTGGAGGATCTCATGACATCGATACCGTTCGACACCCTGAAAATGATGGAACGTCTGGAGAGCGCCGGTTTTACCAACGCGCAGGCCAAAGCCCAGGCTGAAGTTCTTGCCGAAGTTATCGGCAAGGAAAAGGCCCATGCTGCCGAGCGTTACGCGAGCAAGCACGACGTTGCGCAGGAACTTGTCGGCATCAAGGCATCGATCGATAACCTTGGTGCCACCCTTAACCTGAAAATCGACAGAAGCGCTGCCGAGGTAAAAAGCGAATTGATACGCTGGGTGGTCTCGGTGGGCGTATTGCAAATGGCGCTAATCGCCGCGTTGATCCTCAAGCTGACGCATTAACCCTCGCTCATTTGCTCATCGCTGGCGAGGCCTCTCCCCTCGCCTTGCCCCCGACACCAGCAAGCCCACGCTCGATCCGGCCAGTCCGCCGACCGGTCCGCATCGGCGCATTTCCCCTCCTTAGAAGTTATAGCGCACCCCGGCGCGGTACACGCGGCCCAGTACATCGTACAGCTGCGGATTGATGCCGAAACTCAGGTTGGTCTGCGGCGCCGGCGCCGGATTGACATCACCGATATTGTCGATCTTGAAGAAGCCGGTCAGCTTGTCTGAAAACTTGTAGCTGCCGCCCAGGTCCACGTAAAACGCGCCCTTCATCTGGTTGTTGGCAATGGTCGGGTGGATGATGGTGGAGACCGGGCAATCGGTCTGGCATTCGATGTACTCGTTGCTGTACACGCCCTTGCTGATCCAGCGCTGGGCCAGGGTCAGGCTGTACTGGTCGGTATCCCACGACTGCGATGCCAGGCCTTTCCAGCGCGGCGTGGTGCCGAGGTTGTTGCCCGCGCCTTCCGATGGAATCGTGCCCACCACGCCCGGGTCGGTCAGGAAGCTGATGTTGCGGGTGACCAGTGCGCGCAGGGTCAGGCGGCCCGGCAGGCCCCAGTTCTTCAGGTTCATCCGGTACGAGCCTTCCAGGTCGTAGCCCTTGCTGCGCAGCGAAGCGAGGTTAAATGCCTGCACCGTCACGAAATTGTTGGTGGCCACCGGGTTTCCCAGCGACACTGCGCCGCAGATTTCCTGGTTGCCGGCCACGCACAAATCCACTTCCTGCTGCGCCGTCAGCGCCGAGATCACGCCATCGACCTTGATGTCGAAGTAGTCGATCGACGCCGAAAAGCCCGGCGCCCACGACGGTTGCGACAGCACGATGCCAACGATGGTATTGCGCGCGATCTCGGGACGCAGGCGGGTGTTGCCCACGCTGCGCTGCTGGATCGCCACCGTGTTGCCCTGGTACTGCACGATATTGTTGACCACGACCTGCGCCGCGTACAGCTCGCTCAAGTTAGGCGCCCGCACGTCCTTGGACGTGACCGCGCGCAGGCGCCAGCCGTCAAGGCCGGTCTTCCAGTTGGCGCCCAGCTTCCAGCTTTCCACGTGGCCCGAAGTGCTGTAACTGGTATGACGGTCGGCGAGGTTGAGGTTGGCTTCGCCCCAGGTGGCGGATTTTAATACCGGCACATTCAATTCCACGTACGCTTCCTTGACGTTATATGTGCCCTGGGCGTTGTGATAATTGCCCGCATACCAGTTGTTGCCCACAGTGGTGTTGAGCAGCGGGTCGGCCGGGTAGTCGGCGGTGTTGGGACTGTCGGCGAAGATGCCGTTGCCGTACGGGTCGCCGGTGACCTTGTAGTGCTCGCGGCGGTACTCGGCGCCGGTGGCGATCGCGATCGGGCCGGCCCACGACGAAAATGCTTCGCCGTTGAAGTTGATGCTGGCCACGTCCTGGGTCTGGCGCGTGTGCTGCTGCGGGCCGTTGGCCGGCGCAATATAGCGCCAGGCCGCCTGGTCCACCGGCACGTCGCCGATGATGTTGAACGGCCGGCAGCCGGCGGCGGCGGCTACCGCGTTACGGCACACGATAGTGCCGTCGGGCGCGCGCACGGCGTCGATCGCTGCGTTGTAGCGCGCATTGAGCGTCATGTCATGGACGATGATGTCGGTCCGGTTGACGCCATGTTCAGCGTAGGTGTCGTACGACCATTCCTTGCCGCCCAGCTGGAACTTGCCGTTGGCGCCCACCACCACCCGCTTCATTTCGCGGGTGGGATGGACATTGATATTTTCCGGGAACACGGCGTTGGCCGTGCCGTACTGGAAGCTGGTGATGTTGTTGGCGCCGCACGCGGCAACGATGGACGCCGGCAGGTAGGGATTGTCGCAGCGGATGTTCAGGTTGGCGTTCTTGGCCGCGCCCGGATTCGGCGAGAAATGCGATTTGACTTTGCCGTAGTTGGCGGTGAAGTAAATTTCGTGGTCGGGGCTGATGTCGAAGCCCACGCGGGTATAACCCACCTGGCGCGTCAGGTCCATGGCCAGGTTGGTGCCGGCGCCCACGCTGCCGCTCAGGTCACCGCCCACGCAGAACGGGTTGACGCAATTGGTCACCGCACCGGTACCGGTCGGCACGCCATTGGAGCCATAGTTGAACTGGTACGGCTGGCCGTTGGCGCCGAACGCCGTGCCTTGCAGCGGGCCGCTGGTGATCAGGCCGAATTTCGAATACTGGTATTGCTGGGCATGCTCGATGGCCGTGTACTGTGGTTTGCCGTCGTTGGTCTGGTTCAAGGGACGGACCTGGAACGCCGGGTTCTTGTACCAGGTCCGGCCATTCGGCCCCACTTCGCCGAAACCGGGCGACTCGATGCCCTTCTCGCGGCCATATTCCGCGCTGGCCGTCACGTGCAGGCGGTTGTCCATGAACGCCTTGCCCCAGGCTGCTTGCAGCGAGCCGTTCTTGTCGTCGTGGTACCTGGTCATGCCGCCTTCGATATTCGCCTTGAAACCCTCGAATTTCTTGTCGGTGATGAAGTTGACCACGCCGCCGATGGCGTCCGAACCGTAGGACGCGGAGGCGCCGCCGGTAACCACGTCCACCCGCTTGATCAGCAGTTGCGGGAACTGGCTCACATCGGTCACGCCGGTGACGTTGGCGCCCACCACGCGCTGGCCGTCGAGCAGGGTCAGGGTGCGGATCGCACCGAGGCCGCGCAGGCTCAGCGAACTCAGACCCTGCACGCCGCTGCTGGTGCTGTTGGTGCTGGTGGTGCGGCCGGTGCTGCCCTGCAGGGCCGGCAATTCGGCAATCGCATTGAACAGGTTGGGTTTGGCGGTCTTGGCCAGGTCTTCGGCGCCAAGCGACGTGGTGGGCGTCGGTTGCGTGAAACCGCGCGCGGCAATGCGCGAGCCGGAAACGGTGACCACGTTCTCTTTTGCCACTTCGGCAGCCGGTTCCGGCACCGCCTCGATGGCTGCCGCTGCCGGCTGGGCTGGAGCGGCGGCCGGCTCCACTGCAGCGGGCGCCACGGTTGGCGCGGCAGTGGCCGGCGTTGTTTCAGCTGGCGCCGGCTGCGCCTGGCCGACGGCCTGCTGTGCCTGCGCCGCTAACGCGAAACAGGCGCAAGCACTGGCCACGGCCAGGCGCATGATGGTATGACGGGTTGGGGTTGGGTGTTGCATGTTGTCTCCGATCTTCGTTTGTTTTATATGTGTTGTCCGCGCGGTACTGCTGACGGTCCGCTGCTGTGGTTGTTTCTATTCAGGCTCTCTTGAAAAATCAGTCGGTGGCGAGGATGCGCGCCACCAGCTCGTCCGGCGCCAGCGTGATCGACAGCGTCACGCCCGCCTCGTCGGCCTGCAACGGTTGCAGGTCGCGGAACTGGCTGTCGAGCAGCGACGGCGGCATGTAATGGTCGTGCCGTGCCTGCATCCGGGCGGCAATCAATTCGCGCGGACCGTCGAGGTGGGCGAAGCGCAGTGCCGGATCGCCAGCGCGCAGCAGGTCGCGGTAGCGCCGCTTCAGAGACGAGCACGACACCACCAATCCGACGCCCCGCCCGGCCGCCCGGCGCAGTTCCTCCTGCAAGGCCAACAGCCAGCCGGCGCGGTCTTCGTCGTCGAGCGGCAGCCCGGCCGACATCTTGGCCACGTTGGCGGGCGGGTGGAACTGGTCGCCCTCGACAAACGCCACGTGCAGACGTGCGGCCAGCGCCTGGCCAACGGTGCTCTTGCCGCAACCACTCACGCCCATCACCACCCAGCGTACCTGGCTCATGCATGCCACCAAGTTAGCGCTAACATTTTTATTCTCAAAACATGGACTGGCATATGCAGGACTCGGCTCATAAATAGGGGGAAGTGTTCGATGACGCGGGCGGATCAAAAGTTAGCGTTATCATTGATGACTGAACTTTAGCGCAATGCCGGATTTTGTAAAGTTTTATCTGTATTGCATCGCAACATGGAAGTCATGGAAAACCGTGGGGAACAGCAGCCGCCACCCTTGTCAGGCAGGGAAAAGCCACGGCGCCGGCTGCGTGGTTGGCAGGCCGGCCACCGTGGCAAAGCAACAACATCACAGCATGAATTTAAAGCGCGAGGCTTCTTCGGCCAGCGCGTGCTCGTCCTTGCCACGCAGGCGTCCCATGTTGCGGCGCTGCGCGGGCTCGGACACCACCCGGTTGATGACCGTCGGCAGTACGCCGCGTCCGCTGAGATAGGCGGCGGCGCTGGCCGGTCCTTGCTGGTCCGCCAGCTCGATGCCGGTCTGGACGATTTCCGACGACACCAGGTCGGGGCGATAGGTATGGCTGCTGGACATCGTGACTCTCCTTGAAGAAGGCCTCGATTGTCGCACCACCACCCGCGCACAAATGCGCGCAATCTAACGTTTCAGCATTAATGCAACGACTTTATTTTCACCTTGTTATTACCGGTTTTTTGGACGTGTCCGCCTGTTCTATTCGAGGTTCTCGTGGTGCCCCAGGGCGCCTTGTTTCCAGTAGGCGGAAATGCGCGCGGCCTGTCGGGGCAAGGCTTTCTCCACAAAAACAATATCGCGGACCTGCCTGGCCACCCGCGCTTCGCCTGCAAACCAGACAAAGCCATCACCGTCCGGCAAGGCCAGGTCGCGCAAGGACCGCACCAGCGCGGCGGCATCGGGCACGATGCGCAGTTCGACCGTGGCGGCGCTGGCAAAGTCCAGCTGGGACGCCGCCGTCCCGGTCACCAGCACCTGCACGTTGACGCCGGCCGGCAATTCTTCCAGGCGGCGGCGGATCGCCGGCAAGGCGGTGTCGTCGCCGGCCAGCACCTGCCATTCGTAATCCATGGGAATGATCATCGAACCGCGCGGTCCGGCAATCACCGCTGGCTGGCCCACGGCCACGCCGCGTGCCCAGTCGGAAGCGGCGCCTTGTTCATGCAGTGCGAATTCGATGGTCAGCTGGCGCGCGGCGCGGTCGTAATGGCGCGGCGTATAGTCGCGCATTACGCGCTCATCGCCAATCTGCTGGACGAACTTGACGTGATCGTCGTAGGAAGACGAGACGAAATCGGCCAGGCTCTCGCCCTCGAATGTTACGCTAACGAAATCCGGCGCCAATTGCTCGACCTTCACCACCGTCACGTCGCGCATCCGGGTTTCATGGCGCACGCGTTGTATGCGATTATTCTCACTCATGATTTTCACCTTAGTTGACAATGTCCCCTAATTTACCGAAAACAGTTGATCTTGTCAACCAATTGCACGACAAACCGGCCGACGCCGTACTCGACGCTGTCCACAACGTCATGCACCTGTACCGCTCGATGCAATTGCGCGGACTGCGCGACAGCACGCGCGACCCCGCGCACGAACTGACCCACATGGAATACAAGGTACTGGGATTTTTCGCCCGTCATCCGGGCGCCAGCCAGAGCGAACTGGTGGCCCACTCGGGGCGCGACAAGGCGCAGGTGGCGCGCCTGATCAAGGGCCTGCGCGACCAGCAACTGCTCGACGCACAAGTGGATGAATTCGACCGCCGCAGCACGCGCCTGCGGCTGTCGTCCCTGGGAAGCAACGTGATCGACAGCCTGGAAGGCATGGGTGCACACCTCTCGAACCTGGCAGTGCGAGGCATGAGCGCGCAAGAGTGCACGCAGCTGCTGTCACTGCTGATGCGCATCAAGGGCAACCTGGAAGCCGAGGCGGGCGCCGCCCCGGCTGCAGACAAAGATTAACCTTTGGCAGGCTTGCCCGCATTATCAGACTTGTTGCCCGTGCATGAGGTGTTCTGCTTGCCGGTGGCGGTCAGGTTCTCGCCGCCGCTGGCATCGACCCCGCCCTGTGGACGGCGGCAATTTTCCTTGGCGCCCTTGGGCGGCTTGTTGTCGAAGCCGGGTTTGGCCGACTGCTGCATGCCCGCATTGCCAGCTTTGTCGGTGGCCGACGTGGTGCTGGCGTCAGCCTCGGCCTTGCCCTGTCCGGCAGGATGAAAAGCGGTAGCACCCGTGGTACCGGTGGGCTGGACCGGCGACGTGGTCTGGGCGTGCGACAGTGCAGCCAGGCACAGGGCGGCAACACCGAAAGCAGCTGCGAAAGTACATTTGGACATGATGACTCCTTGGTAGCACAAAGGACTATTGTTTCACCGTTGGCCGAGTTCGCTTGTAGGAGCACAGCCAGCAGCGAGGTCGGATTCAGGCTGGAATCATGGCTATGTACCTGTCAGGCGCGCGGCCTGGCGCTCAGCTGGTCCAGCACCAGTTGTTCGAACGCGGCCACCGCGACCGGCCGGCCGAACAGGTAGCCCTGGTAGTGGAAGCAGCCGAGCTTTTGTAGCAGCGCACGCTGGGCCGACGTCTCCACCCCTTCGGCGATCACGTCCAGGCCCAGGCTGCGCGCCATGGCAATGATGGTGGTGACGATGGCCTGGTCGCTGCGGTCGTTGACCAGGTCGCGGACAAACGACTGGTCGATTTTAAGCTGGCTCAGCGGCAGGCGCTTCAGGTATTGCAGCGACGAGTAGCCGGTACCGAAATCGTCGAGCGACAGGCGCACGCCCATTGTGCGCAGCGCGGCCATGCTCTGCGCCGTCACTTCCACGTTTTTCAGCACGATACCCTCGGTCAATTCCAGCTTGAGCAGGCGTGGATCGATCGCGTGCCTGGCCACGGCGCCGCGCACCTGTTCGCAAAAGCCGGGCTGGTGGAATTGCGCCGCGCTGACGTTGACCGCCAAGGTCAGCGCGCGCAGGCCGGGATCTTCCTGCCAGGCGCGCAGGCGCGCACATGCCTCTTCCAGCACCCAGCTGCCGAGTTGCAGGATCAGGCCGGTCTCCTCGGCCAGCGGCACGAACTGCGCCGGCGACATCATCTTGCCGTCCGCGCGCCAGCGCACCAGCGCTTCGGCGCCGCGCGCGCGGCCGTGCTGGTCCACCTGGATCTGGTAGTACAGCTCGAACTGGTGCAGGTCGATGGCGATGCGCAGCGCCCGCTCCATGTCGGCGCGGGCGGTGATATGGTCCTGCATGCCCTGGTCGAAGAAGCGCATGCCGTTGCGTCCGCCCTGCTTGGCCTGGTACATGGCGATATCGGCCTGCATCAAGAGTTCGTCCGGGTGCGGCGGATGGCCGTTGTGGAACAGGGTTACGCCGATCGATGGCGTGCTGTGGCAGGTGTGACTGCCCAGCAGGTAAGGCTGGTTGAGCGCGTTGCGGATGGCCACGCCCAGCATTTCGGTGTGGGCGGCGGCCTCGTCCTGGTCGCTGCTCAAACCTTCGAGCAGCACCACGAACTCGTCGCCCCCCAGGCGCGCTACCGTGTCGCCGTGGCGCAGCGCGGCCTGCAGGCGGCCGGCCACTTGCTGCAACAGCATGTCGCCGACGTTGTGGCCCAGCGTATCGTTGAGGGTCTTGAAATTGTCGAGGTCGATGAACATCAGCGCGCCGTAGCGGTCGTGCAGGCGGCTGGTGTTGAGCACCTGGCGCAGCCGTTCGAGCAGCAGGCGGCGGTTGGGCAGGCGCGTGAGCGGATCGTAGAACGCCAGCATCTCGATCTCTTCGCTGGCGGCCTTGCGCTGGGTAATGTCGGTGAGCACCGCCACGTAGTTGGTCAGCCGGCCGCCCTGGTCGCGCACGGCGGCAATGCTCAGGTATTGCGGATATTTCTCGCCGTCCTTGCGGCGGTTCCATATCTCGCCTTCCCAGCGGTCGTCGCGGTGGATTGCGTCCCACATCTTGCGGTAGAAGCCGGCATCATGCTTGCCCGAGCTGAGCATGGCGGGCCGCTGGCCGACCGCCTCCATGGCGGTGTACCCGGTAATGCGGCTGAATCCCTGGTTCACGCGCAGGATGATGCCGTGGGCGTCGGTCACCAGCATGCCTTCGGCGGTTTCGAACGCGGCAGTGGCCACGCGCAGCTCCGACTCGAGTGCGGCGATGCGCCGGGTCAGGGCGTCGATGGTGCCAGGCGTCTCGACAGGCATCGCAGATCTCATGGATATTTCCTCAGCAATAAATCACAAGAGCAAAGGATAATGATTTTCATCAATAATAAAATTGATCCATATCAAATTTTGGCGTAACCGACTACCGGGAGAAACTTGACGTGGATCAAATATTTTTCAGGTAAGAGTTGCTAGTCTTGGCACATCGTGACTCGAGCAATTTCCATGCAACCAACTTCCACCCTCCCCGCACGTCCAGCAAGGCCTGCGCAACGAGGCGCCCTGCCACCGTGCTGCCGCGACTGCGACACCCGCAGCCACTGCCTGGCCGCCGGCCTCGACGCGACCGCGCTGGAAGCGTTCGAACACCAGGTGGTCTTGCGGCGCCACGAACTCAAGCGCCACCAGCGCCTGGTCGCGCGCGGCGCGCCGTTCGACACCTTGTACTCGGTCCAGCTCGGCCAATTGAAAGCCGAGCGCGCCATGCCGGACGGCCGCCCCCAAGTGATCGGCTTCTACCAGCCGGGGCGGTTGCTGGGCCTGGAATCGCTGGCCGCCAATACCCACCGCTGCGACGTATTGGCCCTGTGCGACAGCACCGCGTGCGCCATCTCGTACACGGGCCTGACGCGCCTGATGAAACAATACGCGGCGCTCACACGCCGCTTCCACCAGCTGGTCGGCGCCGAACTCGACCGTCAGCAAACCAGCATGCTGATGCTGGGCACGGCAAAAGCGCCGCAGCGCCTGGCGGCGTTCCTGCTGGACCTGGCCGATGGCGACGCTGGCGAACCGGCCGACACGGTGGAACTGCGCATGTCGCGCGACGACATCGCCTCGCACCTGGGGCTGGCGCTGGAGAGCGTGAGCCGCCAGCTGACCCAGTTCCGCGCGGCGGGATTGCTCGATGTGCAGAACCGGCGGATCAGCTTGCTGGATCGGGAGGGGTTGAGAAGGATAGCGGTGGCGGGATAGGATGCCGAAACAGCAGTTCGGTATACCAACGTTGGCGGCGTGAACCAGCCGGCCCTTACCCCGGCGGCGGCAGCACGAAGTCGGGGTATTTGTCGCGCAGCGCGTCGATTTCGGACAGGGTGCCCGACAGGTGGTGGCGCACCGCTTCGCGGGCCTGGTCCGAGGCGCCGGCGGCAATCGCGTTGGCAATCGCGCTGTGGTCGTCGAGGATGCGCCGGGCCTTGCTGTTGAGTGGCAGGTGCAGGCGGCGCAGGCGGTCGAGGTTGCCGCTGAGGCGGCGCACCAGGTCCCACAGGTCGGCAATGTCGGCTGCGGCGTACATGGTGCGGTGGAATTCCAGGTCGATGCGGGCGAAGCTTTCCAGGTCCTTGCGTTCGAGCGCCTGCTGTTGGCGCGTGATCAGGTCGCTCAGGGACCCGTCCAGGTTCGGCGGCCGCTGCTTCGACAACTGGTGCGCCATTTCCAGCTCCACCGACAGCCGCAGCACGTGGGCCTGGCGCGCGGACGCCAGGTCGATGGCGCTGACGCGGGTGAGATGCTGCGGGTAGATGTCCACCAGCCGCTCCTCTTCCAGGCGCAGCAGCGCATCGCGGATGGGGGTGGTGGACAGCTTGAAATACTCGGCCAATTGCTGGCGCGCGAGCACGGTGCCGGGTTCAAGCGCAATGGTAACGATCAAGTCGCGCAAATGCTCGAACACCTGGACCGTCGCGTTGCGCGAACGGTCGAGGTTGAAATTTCCTGGCAACGATTGCAAAGCCATGCTGAGACCGGGGGGTTGTAATGATCTCATATATTAACATATCAATATTGCGAGCTTACTTGCAATTTATTGCGCCAATGCCGCCCGATAAAACTCGATCTCGACGATCGACAACACGCCCTTCGGCGTGGCGTTGGCGCCGGTATCGACGATGGCCTGGTTGGCCACCTCCGTCATCTTGACGGCATTGCCCTCCTCGGCCGCGCCCACCAGTTCCACCGTCACCAGGCTGCCCTGCTTTGGTTTGACCGGCAGCGTGACATACCCGAGACTGCGCGGCGCCATGCCGTTGAAGACCTCCTCGCCATCGACAGCAATGCGCACCGGGTAGCTGCGCTCGCGCCAGCCCGACAGCTTCATGGTCACCTCGGTGAGCGTGGTGGGCTGCGCCATGCGGTACGTGATGGCAGACGCGCCCGGGGCGCTGGCCCAGCGCGTGGTTTCGTCATCGTCGATGGAGTAGCCGGCGTCGGCGGCGTTGCTGGCGGCGCTGGCCACCTGCACCGGCACGGCGATCCGGCTCACCTTGAACGATGGCGTCGCCGGCGTTGGTCCGCGCTCCAGGTACAGCGGCAGATCCGCACCCGGCAGCCGCTGCGACAAGCCCGCCACCACCGGCGCCGGTTTCGATTGCAGCACCACTTGCGCACTTTGCAGTCCCTGGGCGCGGGCGCGCAGCACGATCTTGCCGGCCTCGGTGGCGCTGCGCACCAGCACCCGGTTGATGCCGCCTTCCACCGGCAGCGACTTGTCGAGCACATGGTTGTCCGATCCCTGGGCGATGCCGCCGCGCCATTCGGCCGGCCCGTCCAGTTCGAAGGTGATGGTGTCCAGCGCCACCGGGTTGCGGCGGCCCTTGGCATCGACCACTTCCACCTGCACCAGCGCCAGGTCGGCGCCATCGGCTTGCAGGCCGGAGGGGCCGGTCATGGGCGTGAGCTTGAGCGCCAGCGGTTTGCCGGCGGTGGCCAGCACGCTTTCGCACACCTGCTTGCCGGCGGCGTCGTAGCCGATGGCTTTCAGCTCGCCCGGCTGCCAGGCGATATCGTCGAACGTGAACAGGAAGCGCTCACTTTGGCGCGCGGTAGCGCCGACCGGCTTGCCGTTCAGCCGCAACTCCACCCGCTTGGCGCTGGAAATCACGGTGACCGCCTTGCGGGTGCCGGGCTGGTAGTTCCAGTGGCCGACGATGTGGGCGCGCGGGCGCTCCACGTCCACCCAGCCATCCCAGATCACCTGGTGCGCGTAGTAGCCGTCCTTGGGGATGCGCATGGCATCGACCTCGCCGCTGCGGCGGTAGTTTTCCGCGCCGCGGTGGTGGGTATTGGAATCCGAGAAAATGATGTTGACGCCGCCCGACGACACGCGCGTGCCGGTACCGGGCCGCTCGCGCCAGTAGTCGTACCAGCGCTTGACGTTCTCGATCGCGTGGGTGTCCTGGTTGCGGTTGTAGGTGGCCGCGCTTTGCCCCTTGTATTGCGGGCCGTCGCCGTCCGCGTGGAACGGTGGCGAAAGCGCGTCCCAGAACTTGCGGGCGCCCTCGTCGCGCGAGTATTCCATCGCCCACATCGGGTTACGCGCGCTCTTGTTTATGTACAGCATTTCGCCGCCGTATTCAGCCACGTTCTGCAGGGCGCTGCTGAGCATTTCGCGGCTGCCGGAGGCGCGGCCGCCGTGCGGATCGTACTGGTCGCGCAGCGCCTTCATTTCCTGCATGTGGGCCGCACTCACGCCGCGATTGCCGCTTTCGTAAAAGATGATGCTGGGGCTGTTGCGGTTGTAGATGATGGCGTCGCGCATGACTTCCATCCGTTGCTCCCAGCGCCGGCCGGTCACGTCGGCCTCCGAATCGCCGGGCGGCATCGCCTGCATCAGGCCGATGCGGTCGAGCGACTCGGTATCCTGGCGCCACGGCGTGATGTGCATCCAGCGGATCAGGTTGGCATTGCTCTTGAGCGCCAGGCCGTTGCTGTAGTCGCTGAGCCAGGCCGGCACCGATATGCCCACCGCCGGCCATTCGTTCGACGTGCGCTGCGCATACCCCTTCATTTGCAGCACGCGGTCGTTCAGGCGCACCATGCCGTCGCCGAAGGCGGTCTTGCGGAAACCGGTGCGGGTGACCACGCTGTCGATCGCCTTGCCATCGACCTTGAGCGTGGTGGTAACGTCGTACAGGTAGCCGTAGCCCCAGCTCCAGAAGTGCAGGTTGTCCACCTTGGCGCTGGCCTTGACGGTGGCGGTGTCGCCCGGCGCCACCGTTTGCGCGGGCGCCGTGAAGCTGGCCACCTGCTTGCCGTCGCGGTCGCGCAGCACCACCTCGTAGGTAAAGGTGCGTGGTTCCGCGTACTCGTTTTTCACCTGCGATTCGGCGTGGATGGTGGCGCGGCGGCCACCGATATCGAAATCCTGCGCGTACACGTACACGCCGGTGGTGCCCAGGCTGGCGAACAGCGGCAGGGTCTGATAGAGCTTGTCGGTGATGTGCAGGCGCACGTTCTTCGGCAAGCCGCCGTAGTTGGCATTGAAATTCTTATCGGCCCACTGGTAGCGCTGGTTGGTGGCGCGCTCGCGGTAGTCCCAGCGGTTGTCGGTGCGCACCGCCACCGTGTTTTCGCCATCGACCAGCGCCGCCGAGATGTCCACGCCAAACGCGGCGATGCCGTTTTCGTGCAGCGCCAGCTGCTTGCCGTTCACGTACACCTCGGCCGCCTGGCGTGCGCCCTCGAATTCCAGGAACACCTTGCGCCCGCGCGCACCGGCCGGCAAGGTAAAGCGCTTGCGGTACCAGGCGATGCCGGTCGAATGATCGACGATGTCCTTGCCGAACGCGTCGTCCTCGTTCCACGCGCGCGGCAACGTCACTGTTTTCCAGGCGCGGTCGTCGAAGCCGGATTCGGACGCGTTGGCCGGATCGGCCACGGCCAGGCGCCAGGCCGGGTTGAAATTGAAGGTCTGGCGCTCGGCATGCGCTGCCGTCAGGAAGCATTGGGAAAGCAGCAGGGATAACAGCAGGCGCGGCACGGTGGTCATAAGCGCTCTCAAAAAGTTCACGCTAAAATATTAGCATTTTAGAAGTGCACAAACGCTGCAACTGACACTTTGCTCAACAACCTGACCAATGCAGCACCCAAAGTTGACACACTAATATATCAATGTTTTACTGCCTCGTCTCCTGATAATCCCGGCGCCATGACTTCGACTACGCATCCACTTCGCCCTCTGCTTGCTGCCGCTGCCGCCCTGCTGCTATGCGCGCCTGCCGGCGCCGTGGTGCGTCTGCCGGCCGTGCTGTCGGACCACGCGGTGCTGCAGCGCGCAGCCAGCGTGCCGGTGTGGGGCTGGGCCGATCCGCAGGAAGCGGTCACGGTCGAATTCGGCAAGCAAAGCGCCAGCACCCGTGCTGGCGCCGATGGCCGCTGGCGCGTGGCGCTCGACCTGCGCCAGGCAGCCAGCGCGCCCGCCGTGCTGCATGTACGCGGCGCCGCCAATGCGATTGCCGTCGATGACGTGCTGGTGGGCGAGGTATGGCTGGCGTCGGGCCAGTCAAACATGGAAAAGCCGCTGGGCGAAAAATCGGGCCAGAAGCCGGTACCGAACCACGAACAGGAAATCGCCGCCGCCGACTACCCGGACATCCGGCTGTTCAAGGTGCTGCGCAAAAAAGCGGGCCAGCCGCTCGATGACGTGACCGGCGTGTGGGAGCGCTGCGCCCCTTCCAGCATCGGTCGCATCAATTTTTCCGCTGCTGCATACTTCTTCGGGCGGCGCCTGCACCAGCAATTGCGCGCGCCGGTCGGGCTGATCGACGCTACCTGGGGCGGCACCCGCATCGAACCGTGGACGCCCGCCGCCGGTACCAGCGCCGGCAATTCGTCGGCGCTGTTCAATGGCATGATCGCCGGCCTGGCGCCGCATGCGCTGCGCGGCGCCATCTGGTACCAGGGCGAATCGAATATCGACCACACCGACCTGTCGCGCTACACCGGCCAGATGCAGGCGCTGATCGAAAGCTGGCGCCGGCACTGGAGCCAGCCCGACCTGCCGTTCTATTACGTCCAGGTGGCGCCGCACTTCTATCATATCGTGCGGCGCCAGGCCGTGCTCGATCCGCAGGCGGCGCCGCGCCTGTGGGAAGCGCAAGCCGATGCCGCCCGCATCCCCCACACCGGCATGATCGTCACCACCGACCTGGTGGACGACCTGTACGACATCCACCCGCGCGACAAGCAGACCGTGGGCCTGCGCCTGGCCAACGTGGCGCTCAACCAGACCTACGGCCGGCACGACATTGCCGCCTTTGGCCCGGCATTCCGCGCGTTGGCCATCGACGGCAAGCAGGCTGTGTTGAGCTTCGACCATGCCGACGGCCTGGCTGCGCGCGACGGCAAGCCGTTGACCTGGTTCGACATCGCCGGCGCCGACGGCCGCTACTTTGCCGGCGAGGCCACCGTCCGCGACGGCAAGGTCGTCGTCACCAGTCCGCACGTGCCGGCACCCGTGGCCGTGCGCTTCGGCTGGGACGAAGCGGCGCAACCGAACCTGATCAACGGCGCCGGCCTGCCGGCCGTGCCCTTCCGCTCCACCCGAGAATCTTTACCACAGTGAATCCGAACATGACCGCCTCCGCATCTTCCGCATCTTCCACTCCTCCTGCTGCGACGCCTGTCGTCACGGCCATCCGCGTCGTTCCCGTTGCGGGCCGCGACAGCATGCTGCTCAACCTGAGCGGCGCCCACGGCCCCTGGTTCACCCGCAACATCGTGCTGGTGACCGACAGCGCCGGCCATACCGGCGTGGGCGAAGTGCCGGGCGGCGAAGCAATCCGCAAGACGCTGGAAGAGGCGCGCCCGCTGCTGCTGGGCCAGTCGATCGGCAATTACAAGGCGATCCTGAACCACGCGCGCCAGGCGTTTGCCGACCGCGATGCCGGCGGACGCGGCCTGCAAACCTTCGACCTGCGCGTGGCGATCCACGCCGTGACGGCACTGGAATCGGCGCTGCTCGACCTGCTGGGCCAGCACCTGGGCGTGCCGGTGGCAGCCCTGCTCGGCGACGGCCAGCAGCGCACCGAGGTCGATGTGCTGGGCTACCTGTTCTACATCGGCGACCGCCAGGCCACCGACCTGGCCTACGATACCGCGCCCGATGCCGCCGACGACTGGCTGCGTTTGCGCCACGAGCAGGCCATGACGCCGGAAGCGGTCGTGCGCCTGGCCGAGGCGGCGTACCAGCGCTACGGCTTCCGCGATTTCAAGCTGAAGGGCGGCGTGCTGCGCGGCGACGACGAAATCGTCGCCGTCACCGCGCTGGCCGAGCGCTTCCCCGACGCGCGCGTCACGCTCGACCCCAACGGCGCCTGGTCGCTCAAGGATGCGATCCGCCTGTGCCGCGACCAGCACGACGTGCTGGCCTACGCCGAAGACCCGTGCGGCGCCGAAAACGGCTACTCGGGCCGCGAGGTGATGGCCGAGTTCCGCCGCGCCACCGGCCTGCCCACCGCCACCAACATGATCGCCACCGACTGGCGCGAACTGGGCCACGCGGTGCAATTGCAGGCGGTCGACATTCCGCTGGCCGACCCGCATTTCTGGACCATGCAGGGCTCGGTGCGGGTGGCGCAGATGTGCCACGAATGGGGTCTGACCTGGGGTTCGCACTCGAACAACCACTTCGACATTTCGCTGGCGATGTTCACCCACGTGGCTGCCGCCGCACCGGGCAACATCACCGCCATCGACACCCACTGGATCTGGCAGGACGGCCAGCACCTGACCCACAACCCGTTCCAGATCGCCGGCGGCAAGATCGCCGTGCCGGCCACGCCGGGCCTGGGCGTGCAGCCGGACCTGGACGCCATCGAGGCGGCCCACCAGCGCTACCTGAACATGGGCCTGGGCAGCCGCGACGATGCGGCCGCGATGCAGTTCTTCTTCCCGGGCTGGAAATTCGACAACAAGCGGCCGAGTTTCGTGCGGTAATCAAGGTATACTAGCGCCGCGTCCGCTTCCCAACACCCGTCGCGGCCGCCCACCTGGCCCCATCCCCGCCGGACTTGTTGCGCGCCTCTGGCGCCAGGAACCATCCGTGCGGCCCCTGCTCCCGTTTTTTCACAGTTTCAAGTTCAAGATCACCGCCACCGTCGCCGTCATGGTCTTCGTTGCCGCCATCGGCGTGGGCCGGGTATCGCTGGTGATCTTCGATGTGTCGATGCGCCAGCTGCTGGCGGCGCAGGAAATGGCCATGCTGACCAGCACCGCCGCCTTCATCGAGAACGACCTGCACAGCAAGCGCCAGGCGCTCAGGTTGCTGGCAGAGGAACGGTCCGGCCACCGCGTCGGGCCCGACCAGGTCCAGGCGCTGCTCGAGGCGCATCGCTCGCTGCGCGACGATTTTTATAATGTCACCGCTTTCGATACCAAGGGCAAGCTGATCGCCAACCTGCTCGACCGGCGCACCATCGGCAAGGGCAATTACGCTGCTCGCCCCTACTTTCGCGACACCATGGCCAGCGGCGCTGGCCTGATTTCGGCGCCGTTTCGCAGCCAGCTGAGCGGCAAACCGGTGGTGGTCATCACCGAGCCGATGCTGGCCGACGACGGCAGCATCGTCGCCATCCTGGTGGGGGCGGTGGACCTGGTGCGGCCGTCGTTCTCGGGCCAGATGCGCGAGCTCGATGCCAAGACCGGCGGCTACCTGTTCATCGTTGCCGCCGACGGCACCATCATCCATCATCCTGACCGCGACTTCATCCTGCGCCGCCAGCCCGCCGAGGCCGGCGCCGTCATCGCTGCCGCGCTGGCCTTGCCCGACGGCTGGAGCGACGATGTGCTCGATGGCGGCGAACCGGCGCTGCTGGTCCACCAGCGCCTGCGCGGCGTGGACTGGACGGTGGCGGTCTCGCGGCCGCTGCAGCGCGCTTTTGCGCCGCTGACCAATGTGCGGCTGCGGGTGCTGGCGGCGATCACGCTGATCACCGCGTTTGCCGCGCTGCTCGGCTGGCTCATTACCACCCGCTTGATCAGGCCACTGAACCGCCTGCGCGACCACGTGGTCGCCATCGACAGCGGCACCGCCAGCCTGGCGGTACTGGAGACGGAGCGCCAGGACGAGTTCGGATTGCTGAGCCGGGCCTTCCACGCCATCAGCCAGCGCCGCGACCAGTTCGAAAAGGATTTGCAGCAGATCGCCACCACCGACGCCCTGACCGGCGTGCACAATCGCCGCCTGTTCGACGCCTTCTTCCCGACCGCCCTGGCGCGCGGCCAGCGCAATGGCCGGCGCGTGGGCCTGGCGATGCTGGACCTGGACAAGTTCAAGCCGGTCAACGACACCCATGGCCACGCCGTGGGCGACGCGGTGCTGGTGGAATTTGCACGGCGCCTGACGGACAGCGTGCGCGCCAGCGATACCGTGGCGCGGCTGGCCGGCGACGAATTCGTGGTGGTGTTCGAGCTGGTGGAGTCGTACAACGAAGCCGGCGAGGCCGGCGTGCTGGGCCAGCGCATCATCGACGCCATGGCGCCGCCATTCCAGATCGGCGCGCTGACCTTGCAGATGACGACCAGCATCGGCATCGCGCTGGCCGACATCGCCCATGCGCAGCCGGCCGAGGTAATGCAGGCCGCCGATGAAGCGCTGTACCGGGTCAAGGCGCAAGGCCGCAACGGCTGGCTGGTGCACGACCTGGACAAGGCGCTGAGCCGCCCTATCTCCCGGCCGGCCGCCTGACAACGCGCTGGCCCCGGACTTCAGCGCAAGACACAAGGTTCAAGGCACAGCGACGAAGACCGTACGCAGCTGCGGCAAGGCGCTGCAACGCCGCGATAGCGGCTTCGTCAGGCGTGCTGTTCGAGCAGGCGGGCCAGTGCCGGAAAATCGACCGGTTTGACCAGGTAGCTGTCGAACGGCGTATCGGCTTCCTCCGGGTTGGCGTAGCCGGTGACGGCAATCAGGCGCGCCTTGGCCGTATGCGCCTGTGCGCGCAGGCGGCGCGCCAGTTCGCGGCCGTCCATGTCGGGCATGCCGATGTCGAGCAGGAACACGTCCGGCGCGTGCTCGGGCGCCAGCGCCAGCGCTTCCCTGGGGCTGTTGATCTCGACCACGTCGTGGCCGATGGCGCGCAGGCAGGTGGCCAGGGTCCAGGCGGCATCGACGTTGTCGTCCACCACCACGATTTTCAGCGGCTGCGCCGCGTCGAAGCGGTGGCTGCCCGCCATGACCGCGTCCTGCGGCGCGGCCTGGTGGCGCGGCAGCCACACGGAAAACCTGGCGCCCTGGCCTTCGCCCGGGCTGGATGCGGCGACCCGGCCGCCATGCAGTTCGACCATGCTGCGCACCAGCGCCAGCCCCAGTCCCAGGCCGCCCTGGGCGCGGTCGGGCGTGCGCGCGGCCTGCACGAACAGCTCGAAAATGCGCGGCACCAGGTCAGGTTCCAGGCCCACGCCGTTGTCCGCCACCGACACTACCACGTCGTTGCCGGCCACGGTGAGCGCGACCTCGATGCGGCCGCTGACCGGCGTGTAGCGCGCGGCGTTGCCCAGCAGGTTGGCCAGCACCTGCACCAGGCGCTTCTCGTCGCCAAGCACCAGCGTGCCCTCGTGGGTGATGTGGGTATGCACCCGGTGGCCGCGCTGTTCGATCAGCGGCGCCACCTGCTCCAGCGCGGCAGCCACCACGTGCTTGCAATCGACCACGACGCGGTCGAGTTCCACCATGCCGCGCGTAACGCGCGAGACATCGAGCAGGTCGTCCAGCATGCCGGACATGTGGCGCGCCTGGCGCGACAGCACTTCGCTCATGCGGGCGATGCGGGCCGGGTCGGGCGGCGCGATGGCCAGCAGGTCGGCGGCGGCGCTGATCGGCGCCAGCGGGTTGCGCAGCTCGTGCGCCAGCATGGCGAGGAAATCGTCCTTCTGGCGGTTGCTGCGCGACAGTTCGGCCTCCACCTGCTTCTGGCGGCTGATGTCGAGCGTGATGCCGTCGAACCGGGTGGGCACACCGTGGGCGTCGAAATAGGTGCGGCCTTTGGCGCGCAGCCAGCGTTCGCGCCCGTCCGGCGCCACCACGCGGTACTCGACATCGTACATTTGCTTGTCGCGCACGCTCGCCTCGACCGCTGCCTGCGTGTGGGCCCGGTCGTCGGGATGGATGCGCGCATAAAACAGGTCGAAATCGACCTCGGCATCGAGCGGCAGGAAAAAGTGTTCCTTGCAGGTGTCGTTCCAGTAGATTTTATCCATCGGCATCGGGCAATAGAAGGTGCCCAGTTCGCCGGCCTGCACCGCCAGGTCCAGCCGCTCGCCGGCCTCGGTGGCGCGCGCCTCCGCCGCAGTGCGGCGCCGCTCGCCCTCCTTGACCACTTCGATCACGCGCTTGAGGTCGTCGAACGACCGCTTGACATGCTCGGACGGATCGCCCGTCGGCAAGGCGTTGTCGCCACCGACCAGCGCCGTCATGTCGTACACGCGGTGAATGATGGCAACGACCTGGCCGTCCGCATCGAGCACGGGGAGGTTGGTGGGCAGCCAGTATTTCACGATGAAACCGTGGCCCTTGCGGTCGGGCACGTCGTAGCGCTGCAAGTCCATGGTGTGCAGGCGCCGCGTGCGCAGCACTTCGTGCAGCGAAGCGCACAGGCGATCGGGACCGTCGGCGTCGCTGGACGCCGCCGGGAAGGCCTCGAACAGCGGCCGGCCGATGACGTCGGCGCGGGACGTCATGGTGGCGGCCAGGTATTCGTCGGAGCCATGCAGGATGACAAACTCGGGCGACGCATCGAGCACGAGGATGGCGAACGGCAGGGCCTGCACTACAAGGGAAGTTTCAACTGTCATTGCGCGCCAGGTAAATGTTATCCTTGTGATTCTAGCATCCGCACGTTTGCGGCCGAAGCCACGCACACCATTGCGCATCCCGATGCGCCGCGCAGCCACAGACCCTGTACACTTCGTGTACTTTCGACAATTTTAAAATTCATGCCCAGATCCCGTTCCTTTACGCCGGGCCGCCTGCTGACGGCCGCCCTGATCGTCGGACTATGCGCGCTGGCGCTCGTGCGCAGCCCCGGTGTTCTCGCCGCCATGCCGCCGCCTGTCCATCATGCGCTGATCGGCGGCCTGTGGGCGGCTGCGGCCACGGCGGTGGGCACCTTGCCGGTGCTGCTGTCGCAAAGTTTTTCGGCGCGCACCTATGATGCCGCGCTGGGCCTGGGCGGCGGCATCATGCTGGCCGCCACCTCGTTCTCGCTGGTGCTGCCCGCCATTGCCGCCAGCAAGGGCGCCGGCAACACGCCGATGGCAGCGAGCCTGATGGTGGGCGGCGGCATCCTGATCGGCATGCTGATCGTGATGCTGCTCGAACGCCTGGTCCGTTCCGACAACGTGCTCGACAACACCAGGTCCGACAACGCCAACACCCTGGTGCGGGCCTGGCTGTTTGTCGGCGCGGTCGCCATCCATAATATTCCCGAGGGCATGGCGATCGGCGTGGGCTACGCCGGCGTGGACCTGAGCAAGGCCAATGCGCTGACCACCGGCATCGCCATCCAGGACATTCCCGAAGGCATGGTGGTGGCCATGGCGCTGCGCGTGGCCGGCTACGGCCGCCTGTTTTCGGCCGCGCTGGGTACCCTGTCCGGCGTGGTGGAACCAATCGGCGCGGTGATCGGCGCCCTGCTGATCGAAGCGTCGGCCGCCCTGCTGCCGTGGGGCCTGGCGGGCGCGGCCGGCGCCATGTTGTACGTGATCTGCCACGACGTGGTGCCCGAGGCCCAGCGCCGCGGCAACTACGGCACCGCGTCGTTCTCGCTGGTGATCGGTTTCATCATCATGATGGTCCTTGATACGGCGATGGGATAACGACTTCGCGCTCGGAAGTTAATACTTTGATGCAATAACACAACAGGCGTGACAAATTTCTGTTGTCGCCGTGTCAGCTTTGCTCTTGCAGGTGAATGCCCGGCGCTACACTGGCACCGCCCGCTTTACTGATGAGAGACTGACGATGAAGAATTCCACTCAAGAGCTGACCTGCCTTGACCAGGAAACCCGGCTGGCCACCGCCATGTCGGTGCTGGACGCCATCAACCGGGTGCAGGCAGTGATCGAATTCCAGCTCGACGGCACCATCGTGCACGCAAATCAGAACTTTCTCGCCGCCGTCGGCTACACGCTGGAGGAAATCGTCGGCCAGCACCACCGCATCTTCTGCGAACCCGGTTACGCCGCCTCGTCCGAGTACCAGCAATTCTGGCAGCACCTGGGCGATGGCGAATTCCACTCCGGCGAGTTCAAGCGCCGCGCCAAGGGCGGCAGGGATATCTGGATCGCCGCCTCGTACAACCCGGTGCTGGGCCCGGACGGCAAGCCGGTCAAGGTGATCAAGTTCGCCACCGACATCACCGCGCAAAAGATTGCTGCCGCCGAGTTCAAAGGCAAGCGCGACGCTGTCAACCGGGTGCAAGCGATCATCGAATTCGATCTGCACGGCAGGGTACTCACCGCCAACGACAACTTCCTCAATGTGATGGGCTATGCGCTCGAGGAAGTCCAGGGCCAGCACCACCGTATTTTCTGCGACAGCGCCTTCGTGCATTCGCCCGAGTACCTGGCGTTCTGGGAGCGCCTGGGGCGCGGCGAGTTCAATGCCGGCGAATACCGTCGCGTCACCAAGAGCGGCAAGGACGTGTGGATACTGGCCTCGTACAACCCGATTTTCGACGCCGAGGGCAAGCCGGTGAAAGTGGTGAAATTTGCCACCGACATCACCGAGCAGAAAAAACTCAGCGCCGAGTCGCGCGGCAAGCTCGACGCCCTCGGCCGCTCGCAGGCCGTGATCGAATTCGACATGCGCGGCCACGTGCTGTCGGTGAACCACAACTTCCTGCGCACCATGGGCTACACCGAGGACGAAGTGGTGGGCGCGCACCACAGCCTGTTCTGCGACGAAGACCTGGTCAAGAGCGCGCAGTACCGCAACTTTTGGGCTGCGCTGGGCCAGGGAGAATTCCAGTCGGGGCTGTTCAAGCGGCGCGGCAAGCACGATGCCGACATCTGGATCCTTGCCACCTACAACCCCATCCTCGACATCAACGGCAAGGCCTACAAGGTGGTCAAGTTCGCGATGGACGTGACCGACCAGGTGCAGCGCGAAATGCTGGTGAGCGAAAAGGTGCAGGCCATCTCAGGCGTGCTGAACAAGCTGACGCAATCGATCGGCGACATCGCCGACGGCTCGCAGGAAACCGCCGGCATCGCCGGCCAGACCCAGGTGGAGGCGGCCGACGGCAGCAAGCTGCTGGCCCGCTCGCGCGACGCCATCGTGGCGATCCAGAAATCGTCCGGCGACGTCCGCGACATCATCGACACCATCAGCGACATCGCCAGCCAGACCCACCTGCTGGCCTTTAACGCCGCCATCGAGGCGGCGCGCGCGGGCGAACATGGCTATGGCTTTTCGGTGGTGGCCAACGAGGTGCGCAAGCTGGCTGAAAAATCGGCCGTGGCCACGCGCGAAATCGCCAAGCTGATCAACGACACCATCAACCGCGTCGATGAAGGCACGCGCCTGTCCGGCGAAGTGGAGGCGGCGTTCGAGCGCATCGTGCGCTCGGTGGCCCGCACCAGCGAGTCGATCGGCCAGATCCACGCCTCCACCTCGGCGCAGGCCAATGCCACGCATGATGCCTCGGCGCTGCTGACCGAGCTCGAAACCATCACGCCCAAGCACTGACATGGCAGCCGTGCGCGAGCAGGCCTCGCCGACGGTTCAACTGGCAGTGGCCACGGTCGGCGCGGTGGCGGTGGGCGTGCCGGTGGCGGCGGTGCTGCAGGCGCTGCCGCTGGCCGGCGCCCTGCACCCGCTGCCACGGCGCCAGGGCGCGCTGTGCGGCGTGGCCGAGCACGCGGGGACGCTGGTGCCGGTGGTGGACATGGCGCAGTGGGTGGACGTGGGCAGCGCAACGCAGGCAAACGACAAGACGGCGCGCATCCTGGTCCTCGGCGATGGCCGGCGCACCATCGGCTTGCGCGTCGATGCCTTGGTGGGCCTGGCCGACGTGCCGGCGCCCACGCGCGTGCTGCACGACGACGCGCCCGAGGAGGTATTCGATACGGTGGTCAAATCCGCAGAACTCGACCGGGTGATCAGCGTGCTCGATGTGGGACGGCTGCTGGCGCTCGCTTGTGCCTGGCATGGCGGCGATGCAGTTGATGATGCGGATGGCGCTGATGACAGCGATACTGGCGCCAGGGGCGTTACGGGCGATGAAGCGTCAGCGGCGGTGAGCACTGGTGGGGATGGTGCCGCAGGCATCGGCGCTGGCGCTGTCGCCGCAGCGAAGGCGGCTGCCCTGTACGCATTGCTGGCCGTCGGCGACACCCGCATCGCCGTGCCCGCCGCGCAACTGGCGCAGGTGATCCGGCTGCCGGCGCTGCGGGCCATCGGCCCGGCCGGCGGCAGCAGCTATTGCACCTGGCGCGACCGCAATGTCGCCGTGATCGATACCGCCAGGTTGCTGGAGCTGCCGGTCGATACGCAGCCAGCCTTGCTGGCCATTGTCGAACATGGCGACCTGGCGCTGGGCTTGATGGTGCACGCGGCACTGGAGTTGTGCATGCTCGCCGCCCCGGACGGTCCAGCCGGCAGCGTGGTCGCCACCACAGCAATGGGCGCGAATGCCGGCGCGGTCGCCACCACCGTGATCGGCGCAGATGGCGGCGCCATCGGCGTGATCGACATCGCAGCGCTGCTGGCGTGCGTACCGGAAGCTTCCATCAGCCGCGCCACCGCGCCTGCATCCGGCGCAGTGGCAACGACGGCCGCCGTGCAACGCCTCAACAGCAACGCCTACATCGTCTTCCAGACCGACCAGCACCACGCCACGCCCATCGAACCGATCGAGGAGATCCTGGCGCTGGCAGCCACCCACGTGGACGCCGCAGAACACCTGCTGCCAACCATCGCCTGGCGCGGCCAGGCATTGCCGCTGGTGGACCTGCGCCCGCCCGGCACGCCCACGCCCCCGGGCAGCGGCGCGCGCATCATCGTTGTGCGCGGCATGGACGGGTGCACCGGCTACGTGGTGAAACACGTGGCGCTGCTGATCCCGCCCAACACGGGCAAGCTGTACCGCATGGCGCTGGCCGGAACAGGACTGGTGGAGTTCATCACCACCGGCGCCGCCCACGAGCAGGCCAGTTACCGCACCATGGACCTGGTGCGGCGCACCGCGGCCAGCTGACTGGCAGTCCGCCGGGCTCAGCCTGGCTTACTGCTCCATGAACGCATCAAGCATCGGCGTCGGCTTGCCCTGGTGGTCGAATGCGCCCATCGGGTAGCCCTTCCAGTCGTACGCTTGCGGCTCCCAGTAAAAGGCGCCCACGCCCATGCCATTGTTGACGGCGCGCACCTTGGCCAGCAGGTCGGCGATGATGGCCTTGCCTTGCGGGTGATCCCACGGCGCGCCCACTTCGGCCAGCATCACCGGTTTTTTGTACCGGGCGGTGACGTCGTTCATGGTGGCCAGGCAGGCGGCGGTGGCGGCTTGCCAGGTCATGTTCTTGGCCGTGGTCGGGTACGACGATGCGCCGATGATGTCGAACTTGCCGCCGTTCTCGACCAGGCCGTCGAAGTTCCAGCGGAACTGCGCGCCGTCGTGGCAGTTATCGACATGGACGATCACCAGCGCCTGCGGGAATACCTGCTTGACCGCGTCGTAGCCGGCGGTGACAAAGCGCGCGTAGTTCTTCATGTTCTTGCTGGCCTCGCCCTCGGGCCACAGCATGCCGTTGGTGGTCTCGTTACCGACCTGCACCCACTCGGGCGTGATGCCGGCGTCGCGCAGCGCGGTGAGCGTGGTGCGGGTGTGGTCGGCCACGGCGGTGGCCAGCTGATCGACGCTGTAGTTCTGCCAGGCGACCGGCTTGAACTGCTTGGCCGGATCGGCCCAGTCGTCGCTGTAGTGGAAGTCGATCATCAGGCGCATGCCGGCCGCCTTGACGCGTTTGGCTTTTACGAGCGTGTCGCGCAGGTTGTTGTAGCCGTCCACCGGGTTGACCCACACCCGCAGGCGCACCGAATCCATGCCCTGCTCCTTGAGCGTGGTGAGCAGGCTTTGGCGCTTGCCGTCGCGGTTGAGCATGTTGCGGCGCGCGTCTTCCATCTCGGTGATCCAGCTGATGTCGGCGCCCTTGGCGAAGGTGCCCGGCTCGGCGGCGGTGGCGTGGTGTATGCCAGCCAGTAACAGGCTGGCAAGCGCAGCGCGAAGGATGTTTTTCATGTCGTCTCTCTGGATGTTGGTATGGGTAAAACTAGCGATATGCTACGGACGGGCGCGTCGCGGGACCAATCATTTTTCCACGAAAATGTATACAGAAATCGCATGACGCAAATCCAACATTGTCGGTTGCGTATTTCATTTCCCAGGACTACTATTCACCGGTCGTCGCCACCTGACCGACCTCGGCTTTCCCCAAGCCCTCGTCGCTAAGGCTGCAGGTACGCAAGGTGCCTGCTTCAGTTTCCGCCATGCGCGGCGCTGAACGTTCCCGTTTTCCATGCTGCCGCAATGCGCGCGAAAACGGTCCATATCATTTATATAAAAATAGTGGAGACACCAATGAAACTCGCTTTAACGCTACTTGCCGCTGCCGCAGGCTGGCTTGCTGCCGCCAACGCATCCGCCGCCATCGACGCCGCCACCCTGACCGGCGCCAGCACGCCGCTGCAAACCGCCCAGTACGGCGTGCGCAATTATTCGGCGCCGGTCCTCACCGACGGCAAACACTCGCCCGCCAACTACATGGCCGCGCCGGCGCTGCCGGTATGGCGCTTCGCCCAGGCCGATCCGACCGGCGGCGTGCTCACCTTCGAGCGCCAGCCGGCGCCATCGAACGGCTGGCACGCGTGGTCGCGCAAGGGCGCGGTGCTGGTGACCGGCGGCGGCGCCGCGCGCGCCGACCGCGTGTACACCGTGTACAACGGCCAGCAGCTGGTGGCCGCCATCAACCAGGCCGGCAACGAGCCGAAGATCATCCGCGTCGTCGGCCACATCGACCTGCGCTGGAGCCAGAACAACACCGTGTTCCGCGAGTACACGAGCTACCGCGACCAGAAGTTCGGCGGCTCGATCAGCCTGCCGTCGAACACCACGCTGGTCGGCATCAACGACGCGCAAGGACGCCCGGCGCGCATGACCGGCACGTCGATTCTGATCGGCGGCGAACTGGCGCTGACCGCCACTGGCGACGAGCAGGCCGACTTCAAGAAATGGATCGCCGACGGCAAGGATGGCGACGACTACCCTACCTGGACGCGCAACGTCATCGTGCGCAATATCGCCTTCGACACGCCGTGGGATGTGAACCCGGAAGACTCGGCCAATGCCTACGCGGACGGCATCACGCTCTCGCGCGCGCAGAACATCTACATCTCGCACCTGTCGGTCAGCGACGGCGACACGCCCGACTCGCTGGCCGGGTCCACCAACAAGACGCGCCACGACGGCGCGCTCGACGTGGTGCGCGGCAGCGACTACGTCACCATCGCCAGCAACGTCTTCAACAAGCACGCCAAGACCACGCTGGTCGGCAATGGCGATGCGGGGCGCGCCTGGAGCGACGAGGGCCGCATGCACGTGACCTTCTCCGGCAACTGGTACGACGGCGCCAACACGCGCCTGCCGCTCAACCGCTACGGCCAGGTGCACATGTTTAACAACTTGATCGCCGGCAGCACCAGCACCAAGGACAGCGACGTCAAGTTCGAAGGCGGCACCGACGCGCGCTACCGCTCCAACATGCTGCTGGAGAACCACTACTACAGCTTCACCGGCCTGAAAGTGACGGAGGTATGCGGCAAGGCGATCAAGGGCAAGGACTTCATCGGCTTCCGCTCGTCGGGCCACATCTTCACCAGCGACAAGTCGGGCACCAGCGCCATCGACGGCCAGTGCGGCTACGCGCCACCGACCGGCAACAACGTGTGGACGCCACCGTACGCGTACACGCTGCAAACGGCAGCGGCCACGTTGACGTCGGTTCCGGCCAATGCCGGCGCGGGCAAGCTGCCGTAACGCCAATGAAAAACGGCCCGCGTGGTTAAAGCGCGGGCCGTGGTTATTTTCTGCTGCGACGTTGATTAATCGTGGAAAGCTTCCACGACCTTGCGCTTGCCCAGCATGAACGCATCGGCCACGTGGCGCAGCGGCGCCACATCGACGTCCGACTTGCCGGCCTTGACCAGGTCGGCGAACACGCGGTACAGCGAAGGGTACTCGGCTTCCTTCTCCAGCGGCTGCTCGACATCGGCTATCCACAGGCGCGAGCCGCCGTCGGACAGTTTCACTTGACCCTTGGCGGTTTCCACCAGGATGTCCCAGCTTTGCTTGCCGGTCTGGCGCCAGTCGAATTCGGCGTGCACGCGCAATTCGCCCGCGCTCTGGAAATGCAGGTCGGCAGCGATCGGCGCTTCGCGGTTGTCCGGGAACTCGAGGCTGGCGCCGGACAGGAACACGCGCTCGGGCAGGATCTCGGTGACGATCGACAGCGCGTTGATGCCCGGATCGAACACACCGAGGCCGCCCGCTTGCCAGATCCATTCCTGGTTAGGGTGCCAGTGGCGTACGTCTTCTTTCCAGATCACGTGCATGCTGCTTGGCGCATGCTCGGCCAGGAAGGCCTTGGCAGGCTGCACACCCGGCGCGTAGCGCGAGTGCCAGCTGGTAAACAGCGTCAGGCCCTTCGACGCGGCCAGCGCTTCGAGGTCGGCCACTTCCGACAGGGTGGCGCCAGGCGGCTTTTCCAGGAACACGTGCTTGCCGGCGGTGAGCGCGGCGTGGGCGGCGCTGTAGCGGTACTGCGGCGGCATGCACAGCGAGACAGCTTCGATTTCCGGCATCTGCGCCAGCATCTCTTCGATCGATTTAAAGCCGGGAATGCCCTCGACGGTATGGTTACGGCTAGCCGAGGCGATCAACTGGTAATCGGGATTGGCGGCAATCGCGGGCAAGTGCTGGTCGTGCACGATCTTGCCGACGCCGACGATGGCGAGTTTGATAGCGGACATGGTGTCTCTTTCTAGATGTGAGTGAGGCGCAGTAATGCAAGCTACCGCTATGCTAAGTGAGGCCGCGATGCCGGACCAATGACTTTTGCATGGTTATACATAACCAAAACGATATGCCAATTTGCGCTGGCAACTTTTAAAAAACGTTGCTACAATAGCGCCCCATGCGGGAGTAGCTCAGTTGGTAGAGCGCAACCTTGCCAAGGTTGAGGTCGAGAGTTCGAGACTCTTCTCCCGCTCCAGTTTTTTTCGGAAGGCTGGATTGGCGCAGTAAATAGTTAGTTTGCAATTCACTCCAATGCGGGAGTAGCTCAGTTGGTAGAGCGCAACCTTGCCAAGGTTGAGGTCGAGAGTTCGAGACTCTTCTCCCGCTCCAGTTTTATCCCTCCCCCATATTCGATCAAATCCGCGCCTGTTTCCATCAGGTGATGTCTTTTTGCGACTGTCGCAGTTACATTAACTAAATTTAATCAATCGCACACGCCCATTTAAGCCCCCACCCGGCATAGTACTGTGCGATCAGAAATACTTCGACCGCCACGACCATATTGCCAACTGGACCGACCAATGCCCCTGACCACCCTTGCGCGCCGCTCCGCGCTCGCTGCTGCCGTTACCACCGTCACGCTCACCCTCGCCGCCTGCGGTGAAGACAAGAAACCCGCGCCGCCCGCCGTTCCCGAAGTGACGGTGCTGGCGGTCAAACATGACAGCGTGCCGCTCAAAGTGGAACTGCCCGGCCGCACCGCGCCGTTCCTGCTGGCCGAGGTACGCGCGCGCGTCGATGGTATCGTGCAGGAGCGCCGCTTCGTGGAAGGCGCCGATGTCAAACAGGGGCAGCCGCTGTACATGATCGACGCCGCACCGTACCGCGCGGCACTGGCCAGCGCCGAGGCGACCTTGCAACGGGCGCAGGCGAACCTGACGTCGAGCAGCGCGCAACTGGACCGCTACAAGGTGCTCGTCGGCGGCAACGCGGTCAGCAAGCAGGCGTTCGACAACGCCGAAGCGGCGCAATTGCAGGCCGCCGCCGACGTGGCGTCCGCCAAGGCGGCCGTCACCACCGCCAAGATCAACCTCGGCTACACCAGCGTCACGGCGCCGATCAGTGGCCGCAGCAGCGTGTCGCAGGTCACGCAGGGCGCTTATGTGCAGGGCGGTTCGGCCACCCTGCTCACCACGATCCAGCAGATCGACCCGATGTATGTCGATTTGCAGCAGTCGAGCGTGGAAGGACTGGCGCTGCGCCGCGATATCGCCGCCGGCGCGCTCAAACTCGACGGCGCCAACCACGCCACCGTCACCCTCAAGCTCGAAGACGGCACCACCTATAAACGCACCGGCTCGCTGGAATTCTCCGGCGTGACCGTCGATCCGGCCACCGGCTCGGTCACCTTGCGCGCCAAGTTCCCCAACCCGGACCACCTGCTGTTGCCCGGCATGTACGTGCGCGCCTCGGTGAGCCAGGGCGTGCGCCCGGACGTGATGCGCGTGCCGGCACCGGCCGTCACCCGCAACGCGCAAGGCGAAGCGACCGTGATGCTGGTTGGCGCCGACAACAAGCTGGTGCAACGCACGATTGAAACCGGCGCGCTGGTCGATGGCCACTGGCTGGTGGAAAAGGGTTTGCAGGATAACGAACGGATTGTCACCAGCGGCATCCAGAAGCTCAAACCGGGCGCCGTGGTCAAGGTGCGCGCTGCGGCGCCTGCTGCCGGGGCCACTGCGGCCAATGGCGCCGCTGCTGGCGGTGCTGCGACCACGCCGCCCGCACCTGCGGCTGCCGCTGCGGGAGCCGGCGCCACCGGCGCCGCCGCCCCTGCCGCCGCGCACTAAGGGACGGTCCGACCATGCCTAAATTTTTCATCCAGCGCCCGATCTTCGCGATCGTCATTGCGCTCCTGATCATGCTCGTCGGCGGCATCTCGCTGTTCAAGCTGCCCGTCGAGCAATATCCGCCGGTCTCGCCGCCCACCGTGCAGATCCAGGCCACCTACCCCGGCGCCTCCGCCGAGACCATGCAGAACACCGTGGTGCAGGTGATCGAACAGCAGATGACCGCGATCGACAACCTGCTCTACATGACGTCCACCAGCGACGACACCGGCCAGTCCACCACCACCATGACGTTTGCTGCCGGCACCGACCCGGACATCGCCCAGGTGCAGGTGCAGAACAAGCTGCAATCGGCCGTGCCGCGCCTGCCCAACGATGTCCAGCAATCGGGCCTGCGCGTCAGCAAATCCACGTCGGACTTCCTGATGGTGGCGGCGTTCGTCTCCGACGACAACAGCATGACCAAGTTCGACATCGCCAACTACGTGGCCTCGAACATTCAGGATCCGCTGTCGCGCATTCCCGGCGTGGGCAGCATGAACCTGTTCGGCACCCAGTACGCGATGCGCATCTGGCTCGACCCGGTCAAGCTGCGCAGCTACTCGCTCACGCCGCTCGACGTCAATGCCGCGATCCAGGCGCAGAACGTGCAGATCTCCGGTGGCCAGCTGGGCGGCTCGCCCGCCGTGCCGGGCCAGACCCTGAGCGCGACCATCAGCGAGGCAAGCCTGATGCGCACGCCCGAACAGTTCAAGCGCATCCTGCTCAAGGTGCAGCCCGACGGCGCCGCCGTGCGCATCGGCGACGTCGCGCGCGTGGCGCTCGGCCCCGAGAACTACAACGTCGATGTGCGCATCAGCGGCAAATCGGCGTCGGGCCTGGGTATTTCGCTGGCGCCCGGCGCCAATGCGCTGACCACGGCCGACGCCGTGCGCGCGCGCCTGGAAGACCTGAAAGCCTACTTCCCGCACGGCCTGCGCGTGGTGTACCCGAACGACATCACGCCGTTCATCAAGGTGTCGATCCACGAAGTGGTGAAAACCCTGATCGAGGGCATCGTGCTGGTGTTCCTGGTGATGTACCTGTTCCTGCAAAATATCCGCGCCACCCTGATCCCGTCGATCACGGTGCCGGTGGTACTGCTCGGGACCTTCGGCATCATGTCGGCGCTCGGTTTTACCGTCAATACGCTGTCGATGTTCGGCCTGGTGCTGGCGATCGGCCTGCTGGTCGATGACGCCATCGTGGTGGTGGAAAACGTCGAACGGGTGATGCACGAGGATGGCCTGGGGCCGTATGAGGCCACCGAAAAAGCCATGGGCCAGATCACCAGCGCGCTGATCGGCGTGGCGCTGGTGCTGTCCGCCGTGTTCGTGCCGGTGGCATTCTCCAGCGGCACGGTCGGGGCGATTTACCGCGAGTTCTCGCTCACGGTCGTGGCCTCGATGCTGCTGTCCGTCTTCGTTGCGCTGACCCTCACGCCCGCCTTGTGCGCCATGCTGCTCAAGCGCCCGGACCCGGACCACCACGAAAAGAAAGGCTTCTTCGGCTGGTTCAACCGCAGCTTCGACAAGAGCCGCGACCGTTACCTCGGCAGCGTGGGCAGCATCATCCGCCGCCGTGGCCTGTGGATGACGCTCTACGCGGTGATGATCGGCGTGGTGCTGTTCCTGTTCCTGCGCCTGCCCGGCGGCTTCCTGCCCAAGGAGGACCAGGGCTATATGTTCGTGCAGGTGCAGACGCCCGCGGGCAGCACGCTGGAGACCACCGGCAAGGTGCTCGACGAAATCAGCAACTACCTGCTGACCGACGAAAAAGCGATGGTCGAATCGACCTTCATGACCAACGGCGCCAGCCAGCCGCAGCGCGGCCAGAACCAGGGCCGCCTGTTCGTGCGCCTCAAACCCTGGGACGAACGCGAAGACGACAAGCTCAGTGTGACCGCGCTCAGTGAACGCATCTCCGCGCGCTATGCCAATTTCCAGGGCGCCCAGATCACGGCGGTGGAGCCGCCAGCGATTCGCGGCCTGGGATCGGCCTCCGGCTTCTCGCTGCAACTGCAGGACCGGGGCAATGCCGGCCACGAGGCACTGGCCAAGGCCCGCGACCAGCTGCTGGAGCTGACCAGGAAGGAGCCTGCGCTGGGCCGGGTGCGCTACACGGGCCAGGCCGACAACGCGACCTATAAGATCAATATCGACCGCGAAAAGGCGGCAGCGCTGGGTGTCAGTCTCACCGACGTCGACCAGACCTTCTCCACCGCCTGGGGTTCGCGTTACGTCAACAACTTCTTCGACACCGACAACCGCATCAAGCGCGTGTACGTGCAGGCCGATGCCCAGTTCCGCATGAACCCGGACGACATCAAGCTGCTCTACGTGCGCAACAAGGCGGGCGACATGGTGCCGTTCTCGGCGTTTGCCACGGCCCAGTGGTCGTGGGGGGCGCCGGCCATGGCGCGCTATAACGGCATCGAGTCGGCCGAGATCCTCGGCCAGCCGGCGCCGGGCCACAGTACCGGCGAAGCGATGAAGATCATGGAGCGCCTGGTCGCCCAGCTGCCCGAAGGTTTCGGCTACGAGTGGAGCGGCATCTCGCTGCAGGAATCGCAGGCCGGCGCGCAGGCGCCGCTGCTGTACGCGCTGTCGATCCTGGTGGTATTCCTGAGCCTGGCCGCGCTGTATGAAAGCTGGTCGATCCCGGTGTCCGTCATCATGGTGGTGCCGGTGGGCGTGCTTGGTGCGCTCGGCGCGGCCACCATGTTCGGGCTGGAGAACGACGTGTTCTTCCAGGTGGGCTTGCTGACGACGATCGGTCTTTCGGCCAAGAACGCGATCCTGATCGTGGAGTTTGCGCGCGAGCTGCAAATCCAGGGTTACTCCATCCTCGACGCGGCGATGGAATCGGCCAAGCTGCGCCTGCGCCCGATCATCATGACGTCGATGGCGTTCGTGCTGGGCGTGCTGCCGTTGGCCATTGCCAGCGGCGCCGGCGCGGCCAGCCAGAACGCGCTCGGTATCGGCGTGATCGGCGGCATGCTCACCGCCACTTTCGTGGCGACTTTCCTGATCCCGCTGTTCTTCGTCCTCATCGCGGGCAAGATCAAGCAGCGCAAGCCATCCGAAGACGGACCGCCGATTGCCATCGCCGCCACACCGGAGGCGCACTGAGATGAATACGACTATTAAAACATTGATCCTTGCCGTGGGTGCGGCGCTGGTGTCGGGCTGCGCCCTGCAGCCGGCCTACCAGCAACCGGCCACCAGCGCCACGACCACCACGCCGGCCTACCCGAGCGGTCCGGCCTATGCCGCATCGGCGCCGACCACGTCGAACGCCACCGCTGCCGCAGACACGGGCTGGCAGGACTTCCTGGTCGATGAACGCCTGCACACGCTGATGCGCATCGCACTCGATAACAACCAGGACCTGCGCGTGGCGCTGCTGCGCGTAAGCCAGGCGCAGGCCGCGTTGCAGTTGCAGCGCGCAGCCGCCCTGCCGACCTTGAACGCCGAAGCTTCCGGTGCGCGTTCGTCCAGCACGGCCAATGCCGCCAATACCCGCAACACCACGCAAAGCAATTCGGTGATGCTCAATACGGCGTGGGAGATCGACGTGTTCGGCCGCCTGCAAAGCCTGAGCGACTCCGCCCGCGAGCAGTACCTGGCCAGCGCATACGGCCGCCAGGCCGCGCACATCCTGCTGGTGTCGCAAGTGGCCGAGCAGTACCTGACCATGCTGGCGTACGACGAGCAGCTCAAGGTGACCGACGAAACCTTGGCCGCCGCGCGCGAATCGTACCGCATCGTCAAGCTGCAATACGATACCGGCACCACGTCGGAACTCGACGAATCGCTGGCGCAAGTGACCTTGCAGCAGGCCGAGGCCAACCACGCCGCGCAAGTGCGCCTGCGCGCCCAGGCTGAAAACGCCCTGGTGCTGCTGCTCGGCCAACCGCTGCCCGAGAACCTGCCGGCCGCCGTGCCGCTGGCGCAGCAAACCATGCTAGCCGATATTCCGGCCGGACTGCCATCCGACCTGCTGCTGCGCCGTCCCGACGTGCAGCAGGCCGAGGCGCTGCTGCGCGCCGAATACGCCAACATCGGCGCCGCCCGCGCGGCCTTCTTCCCGCGTATCAGCCTGACCGCTGCTGCCGGCACGGCCAGCAATTCGCTGGGCGGCCTGTTCAAGGCTGGCTCCGGCGCGTGGTCGTTCGCGCCCGAACTGCTGCTGCCGATCTTCGACGGCGGCGCGCGCCAGGCCAATCTCGATACGGCCCGCATCAACCGCGATATCGGCGTGGCCGAGTACCGCAAGAGCGTGCAGACGGCGTTCCGCGAAGTGGCCGACGGCCTGGCCGCGCGAGGCACCTACGACACCGAGCTCGCCGCCCGCCAGCGCAATGTCGATGCCCAGCAGCGCCGCGTCACGCTGGCCGAACTGCTGTACAACAACGGCATCAACGACTACCTGAGCGTACTGACCGCCAAGACCGACCTGTACAACGCCCAGATCAACCTGATCACGGCACGCCAGAACCGCCTCAGTTCACTGGTAGGCTTGTACCGCGCCCTGGGCGGCGGCTGGATCGAGCACACCGGCGATGCGCCGGCGGCCGCCGACAGCGGCGCACAGATTCCCGCATCGTGATGGCGGGTGGAGGACAGCGGTGAAACTATTACTGGTGGAAGACAATGAACGCGTGGGCCGCTTCGTCAAGAAGGGACTGACCGAGGCCGGCCACACGGTGGACCATGCCGACAACGGCAAAGATGGCATGTACCACGCGGTGAGCGAGCCGTACGACGCCATCATCATGGACCGCATGCTGCCCGGCGGGATCGACGGCCTGTCGATCATCGAAGCGCTGCGCATGCACGGCAACCGCGTGCCGATCCTGATCCTCTCGGCGCTCGACGGCGTCGATGACCGCATCCGCGGCCTGAAAAGCGGCGGCGACGATTACCTGATCAAGCCATTCGCTTTCGGCGAACTGCTGGCCCGCCTCGATGCCCTGCTGCGGCGGTCGCAAAGCGTGTCGGTGGAGACCACGCTGGCATTGGGCGATCTCACCATGGACCTGCTGGCGCACAAGGTGGTACGCGCCGGTAAGCCGGTGGCCCTGCAGCCGCGCGAATTCAAGCTGCTCGAGTACCTGCTGCGCCATGCCAACCAGGTGGTCACGCGCACCATGTTGCTGGAAAACGTGTGGGACTACCACTTCGACCCGCAGACCAATGTGATCGATGTCCACATCAGCAAGCTGCGGCAAAAGATCGACGCCGGCTCCCCCACGCCGCTGCTGCGCACCGTGCGCAACGCCGGCTACATGCTGACCGACCACGAATAACCACGCCCCATGCTGAAACTGCCCGGCTTTTCCGCCCGCACCATCGCCATCGGCTACGCCGCCATCAGCCTGCTGGTGCTGGCGATGTTTGCCGGGCCGCTGTGGTGGGCGTGGAACACCAATATCGAGCAGGTGCGCACCGAGCTGCTGCAAGCCGATTCGCGCCGCATGTGCAACCTGTTCGCCCGCAACGGCGCCTTCGCGCTGGCGGCCGCCATCGACAGCCAGGTGATGGGCACCAACGACGGCGTGCGCAAGATCATCCTGTTTACTGCGCCGAACGGCGTCAAGCTGGCCGGCAACCTGCCGCAGTGGCCGGCCAATCTGCCGCGCGTCGATGGCAGCAGCTCGGCCACCATCGAGGTCGATGGCATGCCGCGCCGGATCGAGATGGTGCAGGTCACGCTGAAAGACGGCCACCGGCTGCTGGTCGCAAGCAATCTCAATCGCTTCGACGTGCTCGAGCGCCTGTTCATTTATGGCCTCCTGGGCTGCGCCATCGCGGTGCTGCTGGTCGCTGCGCTGGGCGGCATGATGATACGGCGCGCCCTGCTCTCGCGCGTGCAGAACATCAGCCAGACCACGTCGGCCATCATCGAAGGCCAGCTCTCGCGCCGCCTGGAAGAGCCGGGTGACGGCGACGAGCTGCAACTGCTCACGCAGACCGTCAACCGCATGCTCGACCAGATCGAGCACCTGGTGACCGGCGTGCAGGACGTCTCCAACGCCATCGCGCACGACCTGCGCACGCCGCTGTCCGAACTGCGCGCGCGGCTGGAAGAACTGTCGGTGGGCCGCCCGTCCGACGAGGAGACGTATGCCGAGATCGACGCGGCGATCAACGATGTGGACCGCGTGATGAGCATTTTCAACGCCCTGCTGCGCCTGGCCGAAATCGACAGCGGCAGCCGCCGTGGCGGTTTCGTCGACGTGGACCTGGCGCGCCTGGGCGCCGAAGTGGCCGAGTTTTATTTACCGGTGGCGGAACTGAAGGATATCGCGCTCAGCTTTACCCCCACCGGCAACCTCAGTACCGTGGGCGACCCGGTATTGCTGGCGCAGGCGCTGGGCAACCTGGTGGAAAACGCATTGAAGTACGCACCGGAAAACGGCGTGATCGCGATCACCGCCCGCCGCCTGGCCGACGAGACGCTGGAGCTGGTCGTGGCCGACAACGGCCCCGGCGTGGCCGAGGACGAACGGCCGAAAGTGATCGAACGTTTTTACCGGGGCGACGCCAGCCGTGGTACGCCGGGCGTGGGACTGGGGCTGTCGGTAGTATCGGCAGTGGCGCGCCTGCACGGCGGCAGCCTGGCGCTGGCTGACAATTTGCCGGGGTTGAGGGCGACCTTGCAGGTGGCGGTTCAGCGGGTGTGATGTGAGCGCGCCAAGCGGCCAACGGAACAGACGTTACGCCGTCTCGACCTGTGCAGCATCTCGCTCTGCCAGCAGCGCAAACTGCTGCTCGCGCGACTGCAAGTCAGCAAGCTTTTGGATCAGGCCAATTTTGGTGTCCGCTGTCATGCGCGCGGAAGTTGTCATGCCAGCGATCAATGCTTCAATGTTGGCGGCGTTTTTGACAGCCTGAAATATTTTGTCCTTTTGGATGAATACCCACGCATATTTTTTGCGGCTCAGCAGCTCGAACACGTTGGCAAGTGTGCCGGTGCTTTTGGTGTCCCAGATCATGAAACCGCTATCAGCCGCCTCTGCCATAGCAAGGTCCTTGGCGGTAAAGAAGGCGCGGGTGCCGGGCTTGTGATAAGTCGTCACGTTATGCACATGCCAACCGCCAACGTTATTGCGTGGGGTATCGCCGGTACAAAACACCGTCACCTTGCTGTAGGCCTGCTCATGCAGAAAACGCTGGATGGACGAATCGACACCATCGGCGTCTCCCACGAGCACCTCATGGCCAAGACTGATGATATTCATCAGGCGTTCCTGAACTTTAAAATCCAGACTTTTGATCGTGATCGAACCCGCAACAAAAACGGTGGCCATGACTACCTCCAAGTCAACGTAGCAACATAAATATCCGCTATTTTCGCATAGGTGCGTAGCACACGGCACGCGGCATCGAGCGATGCGCCACTGTGGTAGAGGTCATCGAGCAGCAACACGTTCCACCTGCCCATGGCTGTAATGGCAGGATACAACCTGATCTGGTTGGCCAGCGCAGCATCTTTTTCCGCGCGCGTTTCAAGGTTCTTGAGCGAAGTTCCGCCGGGTGCCTTGACAAGCATATTGTCGAAGACGGGCTTGTTGAGCAGTGTGCCTAACGCTTTAGCCACAGAGGTGACAGGCTGTGAAGGGCGTGGATTGCTGGCAGGCATGGGGACGATCAAACCAAACGACGGAATTTTAGGTACGATATGGTCGGCTACAGCTTTTGCTAGTGGATGAACGGCATTTTGATCATCACGGTATTTCAATTGAAAAACAGCTTCCCCAGCTTCCGTCCTTTTTGTATCGAACTGCATATGTCCGTGTTCGTTTTCACCGATCGGAGTGCTGTAAAGTGAGTGTTTGTCGAGAGCGTAACCGTGATTGAACTCTCCAAAAATCTGTTTGATATTGACTTGCATAAAATCTCTCAGTTGTTTAAAAAAAGGAAATTTTATGAGCTTCAGAGCAAAACATTCAATCACCTGAGGAGGTCAATTAAGTATCTTTTGATACACATCAACGTCCCTTCGGATATTTGTCAATACCGCAGAATTAAAGCAATGATGTTAAGTTTGCATTCCGGAAAATGCTGGGATATGACCTGGCTTTACGCTAGCGATGCCAAACCCCGCAGTAACAAGTCCACGCCAGCAAGAAAATCCTCACGGTCATCATGCTCCCGCAACTGCCCCGCCACGCTGCGCGTAAACGGGTACAGCGCCGGGTCGAGCTGGGTCCAGGCGTCTGCCACGGCGGCTAAAAATTTGTTGCGGTCGGCTCCTTGCGAGCGCGCCAGTTGCGCGTTGGCGGCGTTTTGCCCGCTCACGCCCAGGATGTAATTGACCAGCGCGCAGGCGCTGGCCCAGCGCGCCGGCCCGGGTACGCCCAGCGCGCTGATCTGGCGCCCGACGCATTCGAGGATCCGTACCACCGGCATTTTCCCGCCGGCCTGGATCAGCGCGGCGCCCGCCCACGGGTGGGCATCCATGGCGTCGAACAGCGCCAGCGCCACGGCGCGGATCGCTGCCTGCGGCGTGGCGCCGTCCAACGGCGCCATGACGGTGCGCGCCACGATGGCGTCGCACGCAGCGGTAAGCAGGTCGGCCTTGTTGGCGATGTGGCCGTAAATCGCGCCGGGGCCGGTGACCAGTTGCGCCGACAGCGCCTGGAAGGTCAGCCCGCGCTCTCCCTCCCGGTCGAGCAGGTCGATGGCGGCCTCGATGATGCGTTCGCGCGACAGCGTATCGTCGCGCCGCGCCCTGGTGACGGTTTTTTTGTTCATCCCGCATCTTGACACACTTGGAATAACATTCCAAGATAATGGAACGTCATTCCAAAGGAAACTTCATGCAACCACAGATCACCATCATCGGCGCCGGCCTGGGGGGACTGATGCTGGCGCGCGTACTGCACGTACACGGCATCGCCGCCACCATCTACGAAGCGGAGGCGGGCCCGGACGCCCGCGTGCAGGGCGGCCTGCTCGACATTCACGAGTACAACGGCCAGCTCGCGCTCAAGGCGGCGGGACTGCACGACCAGTTCTTGAAGATCGTGATTCCCGGCGCCGACGCCAAGCGGGTGGTGAGCACCGCCGGCGAGGTGCTGCTGGACCGCCCGGATATCGTGCACAGCGGCCGGCCCGAAGTGGACCGGGGCGCGCTGCGGCGCCTCCTGCTCGATTCGCTGCCGCCGGAGAGCATCCGCTGGGGTCACAAGCTCGCCAACGCGCGCGCCCTCGGCGCTGGCCGCCACGCAGTCACCTTCACCAGCGGCGCCACCGTCACCACCACCGCGCTGGTCGGCGCCGACGGCGCCTGGTCGCGCGTACGTCCACTGGTGACGACGGCCGTACCAGCGTACAGCGGCACCTCGTTCGTCGAAATTACCATGACAGATGCACAGCGCCGGCATCCGGCCAGTGCCGAGCTGGCAGGCAACGGCACCATGATCGCGACCGCGCCCGGCCAGGGCATCTTCACGCACCGGCACGGCGACGGCACCTTGCAAACCTATGTCGCCCTCAATCGCCCCGAACCATGGTTTAAAACCATCGATTTTTCCGCCCCCGCGCAGGCGGCAGCCCTGCTCGCGCGCGAGTTCGACGGCTGGGCGCCGGCGCTCACCGCTCTCATCACCGGCGGCGACAGCGCACCGCTGCTGCGCCCCATCCACGCGCTGCCGACTGGGCACCGCTGGCACCGCGTGCCCGGTGTCACCCTGCTTGGCGACGCCGCCCACCTGATGTCACCGTTCGCTGGCGAAGGCGCCAACCTGGCCCTGCTCGACGGCGCCGAACTGGGCCAGGCAATTGCCGCCAGTCCGCAAGACCTGGAAGCCGCCCTGGCCAGCTACGGGACGGCGATGTTCGCGCGCAGCGAACCGTGCGCGCGCGAGTCGGCGCAGAATATGGCGATGTTTTTCGATGAGCAGGCGCCACGCGGGGTGCTGGCGCTGTTTGGCGGCTTCGCATCGGCAGGCTGATCAGCCGGACGGAAACGCCTTCATCGTGACGACGGTTGCACCAACAACCTGGCCAGACACCGCCTCAAGCCACCTTGACCTGACCCACCGGCGATTGCTGCCGCCACCGCCCCACCCTGGCGCCATGAATACCCCAAGCGATCAGCAATGCCGCCAGCGCGATACCGAGCGCCAGCGCACACCATTTCAGCCACACGCCGTGCTCGAGTCCGGTCAGCAGCAGCCACACCACCGCGCCCCAGGCCAGGCAGCTGACGCCTTGCAGCGTACCGCCCACGCCGCCACCGCTGCGCTGGAAGTCGGCGCGGGCGCCGGGACGGCCGCTCCACATGACGATGATGCCGCTCGCCAGCGACGACAGCAGCAAGGCGATCAGCGTCACCACGCCCATCAGCGGCTGGTGCAGCGCCACCCACAGCACCGGCAGCAGTACCAGGGCCAGCGGCGGCACGGTCGCTGCCGCCAGCTTGGCGCGGCGCATCAGGCTGGCACTACGCGGGGCGCTGGCCAGCAGGTCCGGCGCATCTTCGGCGGCCATGATGATCCAGGCCAGCGAACCGGCCAGCGACGCACACACGAATACCAGCGAGGCGCCGGCGGCATGGTTGATGGTGGCGGAATTTTTAAAAATGATGAATCCGAGCGGCACCATGTACAGCAGGCGCAGCAGCACCTGCGTCAGCAGGCGGGTATCGCGCGCGATCAGGCGCCATTCCTTGACCATCGTGGCCCATACCAGGCCGCGACCGAAATTGAAACGCGGGCCGCCGGACGGCGCTGCCGCCGCGCGGCCCGACCCGGCCGCCTGCTGCACGCCGCTGACAAAAAAGCCCGGGTCGTGCGCGTGGTGAAGAAGAACAGCGCCACGCCGGCCGCCAGCAAACCGGCCAGCGGCGCCGGCTGCCCCAGCACGGCGTGGCCGAGCCACAGCACGCCCGACCAGTCGCCGTGGAGCATCTCCTGCAAGCGCGCGCCCAGCTCGTTGCGGCTATTGGCCGCCTGCGACAGCAGAAATACCAGCGCCCCCGCCACGGCGGACAGCACCTGCACCAGCACCTTGGTGCGGCGCGCGCCGATCAGGCGCACCAGCACCAGCGTAAGCAGCATCGCGCACGACGATACCAGCAGCGCCAGCGCAATCACCACTACGTACAGCGCCAGCCATTGCGGATGGCCGGTCAGCAAGCCCATGTTGGCCAGCGGCGCCAGGAAGAACAGGAAGATGCCGGCCACGCTGACCACGATGCCCAGCAAGCGCGCAAAGAAAATGCTCTTGGCCGGTAGCGGTGACGACAACAGTAAATCGAGGTCGCCCCGCTCGAACAGCGCGGCCACGCTGCCGCGCAAAGCTGTCGCCAGCATCAGCGTCACGCCCACCAGCAAGGCGGCGGTGGCCAGGATGGCCGCCAGCGCCGGCGTCGGGCCATGGCGATGGATGAGAGGAATGAGCAGGTACGCGCCCCAGTGCAGCAGCAGTTGCAACACCACGGTGAGCGACGTGCCGAGCCAACTGGCGCTGATCTTGCCGTTCGCACGCAGCTTGCGCGTGGCGCTGAAAACCATGCGCACCTCGTGGCGTAGCAGCCACCAGGTACCGCCCGGGGCGCCGTTCAGTTTCGTCATGCCGGCTCCCCGGTCAGTTGCAGGAACACGTCCTCCAGCGTGCCGTCGGCGCCCAGTCCGGCCAGCGCGCGCAGCTCGTCCAGCGTGCCCTCGGCAATCAGGCGGCCGGCGCGGATCACGCCGATGCGTTCGGCCAGGCGCTCGGCCACCTCCAGGATGTGGGTGGTCAGCACCACGGTGCCGCCATCGGCCACGTGCTGTTGCAGCAGATCCTTGACCTGGCGGGCGGCGGCAGCATCGAGGCCGGTGAGCGGTTCGTCGAGGATCAGCAGTTGCGGCGAATGGATCAGGGCACCGGCCAGCGCCAGCTTTTGCTTCATGCCGCGCGAAAAACCCTCGGTCAGTTCGTGCGCGTGTTTGGTCAGGTCGAGCCAGTCGAGCAGGTGGCGCGCGCGCGGCTCGGCCTCCGCCGCACCGATGCCCTACAGGCCGGCGACGAATTCCAGGTACTCGGTGGGCTTGAGCTTGGCGTACACCATCGGTTCGTCGGGCAGGTAGGCCAGGTGGCGCTTGGCGGCGGCCGGGTCCTTCAGCATATCGACGCCCAGCACTTCCACGCTGCCGCTGTCGGGCGCCAGCAGGCCGGTGGCCATGCGCAAGGTCGTGGTCTTGCCGGCGCCGTTGGGGCCGAGCAGTGCGTAAAACTCGCCCGGGCGCACCGCCAGGTCAAGGTGATCGACAGCCGGGCGGCCGAACGACTTGGACAGGGACTGCAGGCGGAGGGCATGGTCGCGCATGGCGGAATCGGTAGTTTATTGATAACAAGCAATATTGACTCAAGGGGTCAATGATGTCCAGCACAAAATTATTCAATCGGCAAGTTGAGCCATGTTGTTGCGCTCGACGATCCGGGTTTTTACTTACTCAATGATTAAATTGCCGCGATTAGCCCTCTGTCGAGCACGGAATTTGCACAAACTACACGTGGAACGTCTAAAATATTCGTTTGGGTTAGTTGACCGCTAACACTCCTGCCGTCTGGCACCGATCCAATTTGGTAAAACCGAGGGAATCAACATGGCAACAGAAAAATCTAAAATCATTTACACCCTGACCGACGAAGCGCCGCTGCTGGCGACTTATTCCCTGCTCCCGATCATCCAGAAGTTCACCGCCCCGGCCGGCGTCGACGTTGTCGCCAGCGACATTTCCGTTGCCGCCCGCGTGATCGCCGAATTCCCCGAATTCCTGACCGAAGCGCAGCGCCTGCCCAACACGCTGGCCGAACTGGGCGCACTGACCCAGAACCCCGACACCAACATCATCAAGCTGCCGAACATCAGCGCGTCCGTCTCGCAGCTGCAAGCGGCCATCCGCGAACTGCAAGGCAAGGGCTACGCCCTGCCCGACTACCCGGAAGATGCCAAAACCGACGAAGAAAAAGCGCTGAAGGCACGCTACGGCAAGTGCATCGGCTCGGCCGTTAACCCGGTCCTGCGCGAAGGTAACTCCGATCGCCGCGCGCCAAAAGCGGTCAAGGAATACGCCCGCAAGCACCCGCACTCGATGGGCGAATGGAGCCAGGCTTCGCGCACCCACGTGTCGCACATGCATGCCGGCGACTTCTACCACGGCGAAAAATCGATGACCATCGGCGAAGCGCGCGACGTCAAGATGGAACTGATCACCGCGTCCGGCAAAACCATCGTGTTGAAACCGAAGGTTTCGCTGCAAGCCGGTGAAATCATCGACAGCATGTTCATGAGCAAAAAAGCGCTGCTCGAGTTCTACGAGAAGGAAATCGACGACGCCTACAAAACCGGCGTGATGTTCTCGCTGCACGTCAAGGCCACCATGATGAAGGTGTCGCACCCGATCGTGTTCGGCCACTGCGTGCGCATCTTCTACAAGGAAGCGTTCGAAAAGCACGCCAAGGTCTTCGAAGAACTGGGCGTGAACGTCAACAACGGCATGTCCAACCTGCTGGAAAAAATCGAAAAACTGCCAGCGTCGCAGAAGGACGAAATCCTCAAAGACCTGCACGCCTGCCTGGAACACCGGCCGAAGCTGGCCATGGTCGATTCGGCCAAGGGCATCACCAACTTCCATTCGCCGAACGACGTGATCGTCGATGCGTCGATGCCGGCCATGATCCGCATCGGCGGCAAGATGTGGGGCGCCGATGGCCGCACTGCCGACGTCAAGGCGGTAATGCCGGAATCGACTTTCGCCCGTATCTACCAGGAGATGATCAACTTCTGCAAATGGCACGGCAACTTCGACCCGACCACCATGGGCACCGTGCCGAACGTGGGCCTGATGGCGCAGCAAGCCGAAGAATACGGCTCGCACGACAAGACCTTTGAAGTGACCGAAGGCGGCATCGCCAACATCACCGACCTGGCAACGGGCGAAGTGCTGCTGACCCAAACCGTGGAAGAAGGCGATATCTGGCGCATGTGCCAGGTCAAGGACGCGCCGATCCGCGACTGGGTCAAGCTGGCCGTGACCCGCGCGCGCAACTCGGGCATGCCTGCCATCTTCTGGCTCGACCCGTATCGTCCGCACGAAAACGAAGTGATCAAGAAGGTGCAGACGTACCTGAAAGACCACGACACCAGCGGCCTGCACATCGAAATCATGTCGCAAGTACGCGCCATGCGCTACACGCTGGAGCGCGTCTCGCGCGGCCTGGACACCATCTCGGTGACCGGCAACATCCTGCGCGACTACCTGACCGACCTGTTCCCGATCCTGGAACTGGGCACCTCGGCCAAGATGCTGTCGATCGTGCCGCTGATGGCTGGTGGCGGCATGTACGAAACCGGCGCCGGCGGTTCGGCCCCGAAACACGTGAAACAGCTGGTGGAAGAAAACCACCTGCGCTGGGATTCGCTGGGCGAGTTCCTGGCACTGGCCGTGTCGCTGGAAGAGCTGGGCATCAAGCAGGACAACAACAAGGCCAAGATCCTGGCCAAGACCCTGGACACCGCCACCGGTAAACTGCTGGACAACAGCAAGTCGCCTTCGACCCGCACCGGCGAACTGGACAACCGTGGCAGCCACTTCTACCTGTCGCTGTACTGGGCCCAGGCCCTGGCCGCGCAGACCGACGACGCCGAACTGCAAGCGCACTTCGCGCCGCTGGCCAAGACCCTGTCGGAAAACGAAACCACGGTCGTGGAAGAACTGGCCAAGGTACAAGGCCAGGCAGTCGATATCGGTGGTTACTACCAGCCTGATCCAGCCAAAACCGCTGCGGCCATGCGTCCTAGCGCGACCTTCAACGCTGCGCTCGATACGATCTAAGCTGTAAATAAAGGGGAGAACGCCCCTTGGTACGAAGCCCCGTCAGCGCCAGCGCTCACGGGGCTTTTTTTTACTGCAGCACCCACATCCAGACACTCAACGTAAAGAACGACGCCACCATGCACAGCAACAAGGTCGTCGCACTACGATCGGCCTCGCCGTACGCCTGCCCCAGGATCGGATAAATACTGAGCATCGGCATCGCCGCCATCAACAGCGCCGCTGCCCGCAGTTGCGGTTCCATCGGCGCCACGCCCAGGGTGGCGACCACGGTCAGTACCAGCAGCACCGCCAGCGGATGGCCCACGAGTTTGCCCAGTACCACCGGCACCACTTTTTGCCAGCCCGAGCGCAACGGCAAGCCCACCAGCATGCCGCCGATGGCAAACAGCGACAGGCCGCCACTGGCCTGGGCGAACAGGTTCACGGTGCGCAGCAGCGGTTGCGGCAGGTCCACCTGCGCCAGGCTGATCGCCAGGCCGGCCGACACCGCCAGCACCAGCGGATTGCGGGCGAGGCGCAGCAATGATTGCCGCAGCACCTGCGGCCACGTGCCGCCATTGCCGCGCGCACTCTCGGCCAGCGCCAGCAGCAGCGGCAGCATGACCAGGTTTTCGATCAGGACATTCATTGCCAGCGCCACCCCGGCTACCGGCGCAACCATCAGCAGCAAGATCGGATAGCCGATAAAGCTGCTGTTCGAGCACGACACGCCCATCGCAAGAAATGTGCTGCGGGTACCGTTCCAGCCGCACAGGCGGCGGCCGACCAGGTAGGCAGAGGTCATCGACAGCAGCGAGCCGCCCAGGTAGGCCAGCAAGTACGTCGGATGCAGCACGTCGGAGATGTGGCGCTGCGCCAGCGCATTGAAAATCAGCGCGGGCAGCGCAAGGTTCAGCACGAACTTGCCGAACACGGCCATGTCGGCGCGGTTGAACGCGCCGGACCGGGTGGCCAGGTAACCAGCCAGCACCACCAGGTAGATGGGGCTGGTGATCGCCAGGATGTCTAGCACTACGCTTTGCTGGACCGGGTGCCCAGCGAACGCAGCCAGGCGATGATGCCCGGCAGGATGGACAGGAACACGATGCCCAGCACCACGGCGGTCAGGTTGTTGCTGACCCATGGAATGTTACCGAACATGTAGCCGGCCAGCAGCAGGCTGCCCACCCAGATCAGGCCGCCGACCACGTTGTACGTGAAGAACACGCGTGCCGGCATCGAGCCGAGCGCGGCCACGAACGGCGCCAGCGTGCGCACGATCGGCACGAAGCGGGCCAGGATGATGGTCTTGCCGCCATGGCGCTCGAAGAATTTTTGCGTGAGGACGATGTGTTCGGCTTTCAGGAACGGAATGCGCGACGTATCGACCGCCTTGCGCCGCACATAGGTGCCGATGGCAAAGTTGAGCGCGTCGCCGGTGATGGCGGCGGTGAGCAGCAGGAAAAACAGTATCCACGGATCGAACAGCCCCTTGGCGGCCAGCGCGCCAGCGATGAACAGCAGCGAATCGCCGGGCAGGAACGGCATGATGACCACGCCGGTTTCGATGAAAATCACGGCGAACAGCAGCAGGTAAATCCAGTGGCCGTATGCCGCCACCAGTTCGGACAGGTGCACGTCGAGGTGCAGGAACCAGGCGCTCAGCAGGGTCAGAAATTCGTGCATTGGTTGTTTCTTTCAGGGCAAGATGAATGGTCAACCGCCATTCTAATATAGCCCGGACAACGATAGGGTTTTGTTAACGCTCTGCCGGGCCCGGGCCTGTTTGCCTATTTGCGTGCCGCCGCGCGGCGCTCCCAGAACGTGGCGTTCTTGATGCCCAGCTTGACCGGATCGAAAGTGATCTTGCCACCGGCCTTGAGCTGCTGCTCGTAATCGCGCAGGCAGACGATGGTCGGACGCGAGATGAAGAAGATGATCAGGATGCCGATGATGTTAATCCACGCCATCAGGCCCACGCCGATGTCGCCGAGGTTCCAGATATAGCCGGCGCTGTTGATGGTGCCAAACACGACCATCGCCATGATCAGCAGCTTGACCACGACCAGCGGCACGCTGCGCTTGAAGTACTGATTCAGGTACGCGACGTTGGTCTCGGCAATATAGTAATAGGCGACAATGGTGGTAAAGGCAAAGAAGAACAACGCCAGCGCCACGAAGATGGGGCCGAAGCTGCCGAACGTGCTTTGCAGCGCCATCTGGGTGAACGCAGCCGAACCGATCTCGGTATTGGCCGGCAGGTTCTGCACCAGGAACTGGCCATCGGGCAGCGTGCCCTGCACATTGTATTGGCCAGTGATGAGGATCATCAGCGCGGTGGCGGTGCACACCAGCAAGGTATCGACATAGATCGAGAACGACTGCACCAGGCCCTGCTGCGACGGGTGCTCGGTTTCGGCCGCGGCCGCCGCGTGGGTGCCGGTGCCCTGTCCCGCTTCGTTCGAATACACGCCACGCTTGACGCCCCAGCCAATCGCCGCACCCATGCCCGCCTGGGCCGAAAACGCATCCGAGAAGATCAGCGAGAACATGCCCGGCAGCTTGTCGACATTCATGCCGATGACGATCAGCGCCAGCACGATGTAGCCGAACGCCATGAACGGCACCACGTACTCGGCAAACTGGGCGATACGCTGGATGCCACCGAAAATGATCACCCCCAGCACCAGCAGGATCACCGCCAGTCCGGCCAGCTTGTGGGTGCCGACACTGCCCATGAAGGTGTCGACCATGGTGCCGTCGCCAAAGATCTGCGTGACCGCGTTACCCACGGCGTTGGCTTGCACGCCGGGCAGGAAAATGCCGCAGGAAATCACGGCCGAGATGGCAAACAGCGCGCCCAGCCACGGCCAACCGAGGCAGCGCGTGAAGAAATAGGCGGAACCACCGCGGTACTGGCCGTTCTCTTCGACCTTGTAGAGCTGGCCCAGTGTCGATTCGGCATACGCCGTGCTGGCGCCCAGGAAGGCCACCATCCACATCCAGAACACCGCACCGGGACCGCCAAAACCAATGGCGGCGGCCACGCCGGCGATGTTGCCCACGCCAACCCGGCCGGACAGCGACACGGCCAGCGCCTGGAACGACGAGATGCCGGAAGCGGTGTCACGCTTTTTGAACAGCAGGCGCAGCATTTCGGTAAACAGGCGCACCTGGACGAATCGGGTCTGGATCGAATAAAACAGGCCGGCGCCGAGGCACAAATAAATCAGCGCGGGACTCCAGATTACGCCATTCAAACTGCTGATAAAAGCTTCCATCGATTTTTTCCTTGCGTCGGTACGGGTCTGGATAAGCGTCCGCCTCCCGGATAAGGATGCGGCCGCAAGCGGGGGCATTGTGCGGCAGGCAGGACCAGATTGCAACGTTGACGGGGCAATAAATTGGCGCGACAAATCTGCAAACAACAGTGCTCACCAGCCAGGTGCGGCAATGCGCGCGCGTGGTGCGACGCCGCGTGCGCCGCACCATTTTTGACAGCACCGGCGGCGTCAGGGCGCCAGGTCCGGATAGCGCTCAAGCAGTGCGCTGGTCACGCCATTGGTCCAGCCGAAGCCGTCCTGGGTCGGATACTCGCCCCCGCCGCCGCTCTTGCGTTCCTCGACGTCGTATTTTTCCAGCAGCTTGCCGGTCTCCACCCAGGTGCGGTGCACGGTGGCGACCCAGCGCCTGGCGATCTCGCGCGCCAGCGGCGCGTGGCCGTAGCGCGCCAGGCCGTCGATGGCGATCCATTGCAGCGGCGCCCAGCCGTTGGGAGCATCCCACTGCTGGCCCGTGCGCAGTAAGGTGGTGCGCAGGCCGCCTTCAGCCAGCAGCTGTTTTTGCGTGGTGTCGGCCACGGCCGCCGCCTGTGCCGGCGTGGCGATGCCGACCCACAGCGGATAATAGGTCGCGGCACTCAGCACCCTGGTCGGTCGCTGCTGGCGCAGGTCGTAGTCGGCATAACGCTGTTCGGCCGCGACCCAGAAGATGCGGTTGATCGCCGCTGCGCGCCTGGCTTTGGCCTGGTTGAACCGGGTGGCGCAGTTGGTGTCGCGCGCGGCCTCGCAACGGCGCGCTACTTCGCCCTCCAGCTGGTACAGCAGGCTGTTGAGATCCACCGGCGCGATCGACGTGGTGTGCACGGTGGACAGGCGCTGCGGATCGTCCTGCCAGCGCGACGAAAAGTCCCAGCCGCTTTCGGCTGCCGCACGCAAGTCGCGGTACAGGTCCGGTTTGGAACGGTCGGTATCCTTCGCAGTGTCGAGGTCGGGTTGCGTCGCTTCGTCGCGCGGCGTGTCTTTCGCATCCCAGTAACGGTTGAGGATGGTGCCGTCGGCGAGGCGCACCACGTGTTCGCACGCGCCCTGCCCCGTCCTGGGCAGGCACGCGGTACCGCGCATCCAGTACGCGTGCTCACGCTTGAGCGCGGCCAGCAGGCGGGCATCGGCCTGGGCGTCGCCCAGCGGCTTCAATTGCGCCATGGCCGCGAAGAACGGCGGCTGCGAGCGGCTCAGGTAGTAGCTGCGGGTGCCGTTGGGGATATGGCCGTAGCGTTCAATGAGACTCTGGAAACCGGTAATCATCGAATCGACCAGGTCGCTGCGATGGTCGGCCTGCAGGCCCAGCATGGTGAAGTAAGAATCCCAGTAATAAATCTCGCGGAAGCGCCCGCCGGGCACCACGTAATTGGCCGGCAGCGGCAAGGCCGACGACCACTTGGGCGGATCGAGTGGCGGGCGCGTCAGTACCGGCCACAGCGAGGCGATGTGCTGGCGCAGCGTGATGGTGGCCGGCGCGGGCAGCTCGAAATGGCGTTCGACGAATGCTTGCAGCGCGGCCTTGTCCTGCGGCTGCTCTTGCCGGTACCTGGCCAGGATCGCTTGCGGATCGAACCTGGGCACGGCGTCGGCAAAGGTCTTGGCGTCTGGATAGATATGGGCGGTCTGCACCGCCTGGTACAGGGGACCAAACAGTTGCTGCGGCGTGGGCACGTCCTGCGGCGCAGATGCGCTTGCGCTTGCGGCAGGTTGCCGTTGTGCCGTGGCAGGCGCGCTGGCCGCCAGAATTATTACGCCCGCCAACAGCAGCGCGCTGCGTGGTGTATTGGTCCCCTTCATCGTGTCTCCCGTCGTGGCGCGCCACCGGCGGCGCGCTTGCGGACTCGATAGTACCCCAGCAGAAAATTCCGCCTCGTCCCGGTGGCGGTGGCTACTTGCCCGGCGCCGGCGTCAACACCTGCAATGCCGCCGACACGTACACCAGCGGCGCGTTCCAGTTGATGGCAATCTCGTTGCTGGCATACGAGCAGGCGTCGTCGAGGTAGGCGCGTGCTGGCAGTGATGACGGGTACTGCGCCTTGCAGTCCTTCTGGTCTTCGCGGCCCGGCTGCGGGCCGCCGACCACGAAGCCCGGCACCGGCGCGGCGATGCCGTCCGCTTCCGACGGCCGGTGGTGCGGGTGCTGCGCCGAGCGGGCGCCGAAGCCGGTCACGAACGACAGATCGACGGCATTGCGGCCCATGATGACATCGAAATTGGCCTGCGCCGCGTCGAGGTAGGCGCGCTTGCCGGTCAGGCGGTAGCCGTGCACCAGCACCATGGCCTGGTTCAGCACCACGGCATTGCTGCCCCAGACGTAATCGGCGGTCTGCATGGCAAAGCCATAGGCCGAGCGCTGCGTCACTGCCGCCAGCTGGCTCGATAACGCGTCGATGCGGCTGGCGATCAGCGCCTGGTCGGCCACCGGATCCAAGTGCTGGCGATGGCGCGCCAGCGACAGCCACGCCAGGCCGCTGACCTCGCCCCACGTCGGCACCGTGGCCTGCAGCGCGGGCGCCTGCACGGCCTGGTAGTAGGCAGGGTCGCCGGTGGTGATGAACAGTTCGGCGGCGGCCCACGCGAATTCGTCGCGCACGTCCTTGTCGCCGTACTCGCCGGTCTTGATGTCGGCCGGCTGCTGATAGTAAGCCTTGGGGTTGGCCCGGGCCCAGCGCCAGGCCTGTTCGGCAGCGGTGCGCATGCGTGCGGCCATGCCGGGCAGCTGCTTGTCGTAGGGTGCGAGTACGCGGCTGGCGGTGGCCATCACGGCGGCAAAGTCGAGAGCGGCGGCAGTGGTCTTTTGCACCACGTAGCGCTGCTGGCGGGCGTCGGCCGGCATCACGTAGCCGTCGAAATTTTTATCGGTGAGCTTGTGATAGACGCCGCCGTCGTTGGGGTCCTGCATGGACAGCATCCATTCCAGGTTCCACAGCGTTTCGTTGAGGAGGTCGGGAATGCCGTTGCCGCTCTCGGGAATATTCAGGGCCTGCGACTGGAAGAACGCCGGGAAGTCTTCCCACGCGGCCAGCAAGGTGTAGGTGGCGATGCCCGAGTTGACGATGTACTTGTTGTAGTCGCCGGCGTCGTACCAGCCTTTCGGGCTGGAGATGATGGTGCCGGCCGGTCGCGCCGGGGACGCGGCCGAGGCATGCACCATCACACTGGTATCCGGGTGGCCGGCCGCGCGCGCGTAGGCGCCGGCATGCTGCTTGTCGAGCGCGATGCCGGCGCGGTTGTAGTAATAGGCGCGGATGGCGCCGGCGTTCAGGGCCTGGTAGGCGCCGGGCGCGACCTCGAACGGCAGCGAATCGGGCAGCCCGGCCACGCGCAAGCGGTAGCGTCCCGGCGTGGCTAGCGTCGAAAAATCGGCCAGCCGCACCGTGTCGCCCGAGTCGGGCGCCGCCCTGGCCGCACCCAGCGTGCCTTGTTGGACCACGGCGCCGCCATCGGCACGGATCACGGTAAAGGCCGTGGCGCCCGTCGTCGCCGCGTCCACGGGCACCACCGCCACCTTGGCCGCGCCGGGCAGAAAGCCCAGTTGATTGAGCTTGATTTCGGCAGCGGATGCGCTGGCCGCGCCCAGGCAGGCCATGGCGGCCGCCAGGTATTTCAGGGAAGTTGGCATGTCATGTCTCGTTGTTGTTGTGATTGGTTTTCCTGGCGCAGTCGGTACCGCGCTGCGGCCAGCGCAAGGCCGGCCGACACCGGCTGTTCGACAGCCACGCCCGGCGTCACCATGAAAACGATTTCACGATCATCCCCGATTTGGCTGACGCAGTCAACCGGAGGCGGTTTCGCCTACAGCGTGCGCACCCAGTTACCCTTGTAAAGTATCGGACCGGTCGGCCCGTTCGGGTCGCGCGAACCGCCCTTCGGCTCCAGCGACACGGCCAGCAGCGCCACGTCGTCGCCGATGGCGCGCCCGGGCGCGCCCAGCGCCAGCGTCAGCGTGGCCTGGCCGGCCGCATCGACCAGTCCCAGCGAGCGCGGAATGCCGGACTTGGGCACCGCCCACAGTTGCAGCGATTTGTCGTCCGGCACCGGCGCGGCATGCACCACGCGCACCGTCAACTGCTGCTGGCGATGGTCGGCCGCCAGCACCAGCACCGGTTGCGCCTTGTCGTCGATCAGCGTGGCCATGTAATCGACCTGCGGCGCCTGCAGGGTATGGGTGGCCAGCATCGCCGCCAGCACCAGCGCCACCGCCGTGGAGGCCAGCGCCAGCGGACGCCAGGCGAAAGCGTCGCTGCGCCAGAACTGCCAGCCCGTTGCCGCCGGGCGCAGGCCGAGGCGGCGTTCGATGCCGGTCCACACCTGCTTGCTCGGGGCCTGGGCGCCCGCGAATTCCGCCAGCGGCGCCAGCCGGTCCTGCCATTCGGCGGTGGTGCGGCGCAGTGCGGCGTCGTTGTGCAGATAGCCTTCGAAGCGGCGGCGCGCGCCGCCCTTCAAGGTGCCGAGCGCATATTCGGCGGCCAGTTTTTCGCGCAGCGGCAGATTGTCGCGCAGGTTCATGCCCGCTCTCCTTTGGCCAGGCAGGCCTTGAGCCTTTCCAGGCTGCGGCGGATCCAGGTCTTGACGGTGCCGATCGGCAGCGCCATCTGCGCGGCCACCTCGCTGTGCGACAGGTCGTGGAAAAAGGCCAGGCCCACCACCTGCCGGTGCAAGCCTTCCAGCGCCGACATGCAGTAGGCCAGTGCCTTGGCGTCGCGGCTCAGTTGCAGCGCTTCGATCGGCGTGGCGCCGGGGTCGTGCAAGGCCGCCATGACCTCGGCGGCGAACGGATCGCCATCGATTTCGGTGTCGTGATCGGTACGGCGCAGCAGGTCGAACGCCTTGTTGCGCACGATGGTCGTCATCCACGTCATCGGCGCAGCCAGGTGGCTTTGGTAGTTGCCTGCGTTATTCCAGATCGCCACAAAGCTCTCCTGTAAAACATCCTCGGCCAGTTCCCGCTTGTTCAATATACGCAGCGCGAAGCCGAACAGTTTCGGCGACGTGGCGTCATATAACGCGCGGAACGCGGCGGCATCGCGGCGGGCGGCGCTTTCGAGCCACAATCTCAGTTGCTGGGGGTCGGGGGTAATGGTGTCTGGCACGATGAGCTTGTCTGTGTGTTGGGGACGAAGTGGATTGAATTATTGAAGCGACATGAAAATACCACACTGCGCCCGCGCACTGTACGAAAGATGAATCCGCTTTCATGCCCACTACGTAGAATCGTTTGCATAACGCAAATAAACCAGCGACTTCAGGGGACAGGATGCGATTCGACTTGGTAATGGGTGGGATGATGGCCATGGTGATGGCGCCCGGCGCGGTCGCCAGCAATGCGGCCACTGCCGCCATCGGGGAAGACGATGCCGCGCCACCGCGCGTGACGGTGCTCGGCAATTACGACAATGCCGTCGGCACGTCGGACGCGGCCAGCGAAGGCACGGTCACGGCCAGCCTGATCGCCAACCGCCCCGCCCTGCGCACCGGCGAACTGCTCGAATTTGTGCCCGGCATGATCGTCACCCAGCACAGCGGCGACGGCAAGGCCAACCAGTACTTCCTGCGCGGCTTCAACCTCGATCACGGCACCGACTTCGCCACCTATGTCGATGCCATGCCGGTCAACCTGCGCAGCAACGCCCACGGCCAGGGCTACTCCGACCTCAACTTCATCATCCCCGAACTGGTGCAGCGCATCGACTACCGCAAGGGGCCCTACTTTGCCGACGAAGGCGACTTCTCCTCGGCCGGCGCCGCCCGTCTGAGCCTGGCCGATACCCTGCCGCAGGGCATCGCCAGCGTCACCCTCGGCAGCTACGGCTACCAGCGCGCGGTGCTGGCCGACTCCTTCGCCGTCGCCAATGGCAGGCTGCTGTACGGCGTGGATGCCGGCCGCAACGACGGTCCGTGGGACACGCCGGAAAACGTGCGCAAGGCCAGCGCCCTGCTGCGCTACAGCAGCGGCGGCGTCCAACGCGGCTACAACATCACCGCCATGGCTTATCGGAATCGCTGGAACGCCACCGACCAGGTGCCGCAGCGCGCCGTGCAGCAGGGCCTGATCGGCCGCTATGGCGTGATCGATCCCAGCGACGGCGGCAAGACCGACCGCGCCAGCCTGTCCTGGGCCGCGCACATCAAGACCGCCGACCGCGTGACCGAGGCGGCCGCGTACATCGTGCGCTCGCGCCTGGACCTGTTCAGCAATTTCACCTATTTTTTGAACGACCCGGTCAACGGCGACCAGTTCCAGCAAAGCGAGCGGCGCACCATGACGGGCGCCAGCGCCAGCACCGCGTGGCTCGCCAGCTGGGGCAGCGTCGATGTGCGCAACAAGGTCGGCGTGCAAACGCGCTACGACCATATCTCGCCTTTGGGCCTGTACGCCACCAGGGCGCGCGAACGCCTCGCCACCGTGCGCGAAGACCGCGTCAAGGAAGGCAGCGCCGGCTTCTACTTCGAGAACACCGCCTACTGGCAGCCGACCCTGCGCACGGTGCTCGGCGTGCGCCACGATGCCTACCGCTTCGACGTCAACAGCGACAAGGTGACCGCGCACCGCACGTCGCCCAAGCTGTCGATCATCCTGGGGCCGTGGGCCGGCACCGAGTACTTCATCAACTACGGCGGCGGTTTCCACAGCAACGACGCGCGCGGCGTGGTGCAGGCCGTCGATCCTGCCACGCCGCTGGTCGCCACGCGCGGCGCTGAGCTGGGCGTACGCAGCGAATGGCTGCCCGGCCTGCAAACCTCGCTCTCGCTGTGGACCCTCGATATCGACTCGGAACTGGTATTTGCCGGCGACAGCGGCCAGACCGAAGCGAGCCGCCCGAGCCGCCGCCGGGGCGTGGAATGGACCAGCCACTACATCGCTGCGCCATGGCTGCTGTTCGACCTCGATTTGTCCGCCTCGCGCGCCCGCTACCGCCAGGACGACCCGGCTGGCAACTACGTACCCGAGTCGCTCAGCAAGGTGGCCTCGTTCGGCGTCACCGTCAGGGACCTGGACCGCTGGCAGGGCGCGCTGGAAGTGCGCTACTTCGGCCAGCGCCCGCTAATCGAAGACAACAGCGTGCGCTCGAAGTCCACCACGCTGGTGTATGGCCGCATCGGCTACCAGCTCACGCCGCGCACCCGCGTCACGCTCGACGGTTTCAATCTGCTCAACCGCAAAGCAAGCGACATCGATTACTACTACGCCTCGCGCCTGCCGGGAGAGCCGGCCGAAGGCGTGAACGACAGCCACTTTCACCCGGTCGAGCAGCGCACCGCGCGGCTCACGCTGAATCACCGTTTTTAACAATGTAAAAAAATAATCATCAAATCTGAATCCGGCGTCTATCGTGCGCCGTATAGGAGTGGGCAGCAACCGCAGTCGTGCAGGTACGGGAAGTTAAATAAAAGGGGATATACAATGCAAACGTTTATGAAACATGCGCTCGGCATGGCAGTACTGGGCACCCTGGCTGGCGCAATCGCGCCGGCAGCGCTGGCATCGAGCCACCGCGAAGCACCGTTCGTCACCCAAAGTCCGAAAGTCGATGGCACCGACTTTTACATGTTCCGCAGCTACGAGACGGGCCGCGCTGGCTTCGTCACCCTGATCGCCGACTACGTGCCATTGCAGGACGCCTATGGCGGTCCGAACTACTTCGCCATGGACCCCAACGCGCTGTACGAAATCCATATCGATAACAACGGCGACGCCAAGGAAGACCTCACCTTCCAGTTCCGCTTCACCAATACCAACAAGGACACCAAGCTGACCATCGGCGGCAAGTCGATGTCGATCCCGCTCGTCGTCAACGGCGGCGCCATTGCCGGCGCCAATGCCCCCGGCGCCAATGTGCGCGAAACCTACACCATCAACGTGGTGCGCGGCGACCGCCGCACCGGCACCAGGGCCGCAGTGTCCAACGCCGCCGGCGCCACTACCTTCGACAAGCCGCTCGACAATATCGGCAACAAGTCGATCCCCGACTATGCCGCGTACGCCGCCGCCCACGTCTATAGCGTCAACATCCCCGGCTGCGCCACGCCCGCGCGCGTGTTCGTCGGCCAGCGCAAGGATCCGTTCGTGGTCAACCTGGGCGAGACCTTCGACCTGGTCAATATCAAGGCCCCGGCCGTGGAATTTGCCGCCAACGCCGAACGCGCCGCCAAGGACGACCTGGCGCAAAAGAACGTGACCTCGATCGAAATGGAAGTAGCCAGCAGCTGCCTGACCGCCGCCAACAGCACCGACCCCGTGATCGGCGGCTGGACCACGGCCAGCGTGCGCCAGGCGCGCGTGCTGAACCCGACGCCGAACAGCTCCACGCCATCGAAGGAAGGCGGCGCCTGGACCCAGGTATCGCGCCTCGGCGCGCCGCTGGTCAACGAGGTGGTCATCGGTTTGAAAGACAAGGACACCTTCAACGCCAGCAAGCCGTCTGGCGACACCAGGTTCGCCGACTACGTCACCAACCCTACCCTGCCTGCGCTGATCGAAATCCTGTACGGCAACGCCGGTGCCAAGGCGCCGACCAATTTCCCGCGTAACGACCTGGTGGCCGCGTTCCTCACCGGCGTCAAGGGCCTGAACCAGCCGGCGACGGTCACCGCCTCCGAGATGCTGCGCCTGAACACTTCGACGCCTGCCGTGGCGATGGGGGCGCAAAACCGCCTCGGCGTGATCGGTGGCGACAATGCCGGTTTCCCGAACGGCCGCCGTCCCGGCGACGACGTGGTCGATATCGCGCTGCGCGTGGTGATGGGCAAACTGTGCACGCTCAACCTCGGTTGCGCGCCAGCCGATGCACCGGCCGGCGCCCTGCGCTTTACCGACGGCGCATACCTGGACGACAGCTTCTTCAACGCCAGCTTCCCGTACCTGAAAACCCCGATCGCCGGTTCGCCACAGACTGCGGCCACCACGACCGCTGCCAGGAGCGCACCATGAAAAAACTGATGGCAGTAATAGGCGCTACAGCGCTGCTGGCACTGGCCGGCTGCGGCAGCAGCGATGACCATGCGATCAGCAACAACGGCGGCGGCAACGGTGGCGGCGGCACCACGCCACCGGTCAGCATGGTAGACGCATTTTATGCTGCCGTTCTGGCGCTGATCGGCGACGGCGCCGAGACCACCACCGAGCCGGTCGCCACCGACAGCATGGTAGCCACCGCGCCCGAGGATACGGAACCTGTGGCCGTAAAATAAGCAGTCAGGCGTGAACCCGGCGCCGGTCCCGATCAAGGACCGGCGCCGTTTGCCATTAACGGATGCATCGATGACCCGAATTCAGACACTGCTTGCCCTGTTTGCGCTGCTGAGCCCTGCCCTGGGCGCACATGCTGCGCCCTACCTGCCCGCCAGCGGCACACAAGTGATCGAAACCCTGCCGCGCCGGGGCGATCCGGTGCAGCAGGAGCTGCGCCGCCTGCGCGCGCAATTGAACGCCCAGCCGAACGACGTGGCGCTGGCCACCACGCTGGCGCGCCGCTTCATTGCGCTGGGCCGCAGCGAGACCGACCCGCGCTACCTTGGCTACGCCCAGGCCGCGCTGGCGCCGTGGTGGAAGCAGGCCGCGCCGCCACCGCCAGTGCGCCTGCTGCGCGCCACGCTGCTGCAAAGCACCCACCAGTTTCCCGCTGCGCTGGCCGACCTGCAAGGCGTGCTGGCGGTCGAACCGCAAAACGCCCAGGCCTGGCTCACGCTGGCCACGGTGCAAACCGTGCAAGGTGACTATGCCAACGCCACCAGCAGTTGCGCACGGCTGTCGTCGCTGGCCGATGAACTCATTACCGTCACCTGCGTGGCCCAGGTGGGCGGCATCACCGGCCGCGCGCTGCAAAGCGAGCAGCTGCTGGCGTTGACGCTCGAGCGCAGTGGCACGACCACGCCAGAGTTGCAGGTATGGGTGCTGACCCTGTTGGCCGAAATGGCGCAGCGGCGCGATGCCGTGACGCTGGCCGAAACCCGCTTCCAGCGCGCACTGGCGCTCGACCCGCACGACAGCTATCTGCTCGGCGCCTATAGCGACTTCCTGCTCGATCAAAAACGCCCATCGCGCGTGGAAGCGCTGCTGGCCGACCAGACCCGCATCGATGCGCTGCTGCTGCGCCGCGCACTGGCGCTGCAGCAGCAAGGCAAGTCCGCCCCCTTGGCCGCCGACGTGGCGGAACTGGCCGCGCGTTTCGACGCCGCCATGCTGCGCGGCGACACCGTGCACCAGCGCGAACAGGCCCGCTTCGAGCTGCTGCGGCGCGACACCGCCAGGGCCCTGACCTTGGCGCGCAAGAACTGGACGATCCAGAAAGAGCCGGCCGACATGCGCATCTATCTTGAAGCGGCCTTGCAAGCGCGCGATCGCGAGGCCGCGCAACCGGTGCTCGACTGGATTGCCAAGCACAAGACCGAAGACGCAGCTGCCGCGAAGCTGGTACGCCAGCTCGGGGAGTCCGCATGATGCCCCAGTGGCTGGTGCGGCTGTGCTGCTTGCTCTCCCTGTGCAGCGTGGCGCTGCCGGCGCTCGCCCACAAGCCCAGCGACAGCTACCTGGCGCTCGACGTGCACGGTGCGCAGGTGAGCGGGCAGTGGGACATTGCGCTGCGCGACCTCGATTTTGCCATCGGCCTGGACCAGGACGGCGACGGCAAGCTGACCTGGGACGAAATCCGCGATCGCCACGCGGCGATTGCCGCCTATGCGCTCGAACGCCTGGCGCTAACGACGAGCCAGGGGCCGTGCGCGCTCAAGGCGAACCAGCAGCTGATCGACAACCACACCGACGGCGCCTACAGCGTGCTGCGCTTCACCGCCACCTGCCCGGCCGCCGTCAAGTCGCTGGACCTCGAATACCGCCTGTTTGCCGACGTCGATCCGCAACACAAGGGCCTGCTGCGCCTGACCCACGGTGGCGCGACTTCGACCGCCATCTTCGATCCGCAGCACGCGCGCCAGACGCTGGCGGTGGCCGCGCCCGACCGCTGGCGCCAGTTCGCCACGTATATCAAGGAAGGCGTGTGGCATATCTGGATCGGCTACGACCACATCCTGTTCCTGCTGTCGCTGCTGTTGCCGGCCGTGCTGCTCGCGCCACCGGCGAACAACCTGCGCGGCGCCTTTATCGACGTGCTGAAAGTGGTCACCGCGTTCACGCTGGCGCACTCGCTCACGCTCACGCTGGCCAGCCTGTCGCTGATCTCCCTGCCCTCGCGGCTGGTGGAGTCGGCGATTGCCGCGTCGGTGGTGCTGGCGGCGGTAAACAATATCTATCCGCTGTTCCGCACCCGGCGGCCGGTGGCCGCGTTCGCGTTCGGCCTGCTGCACGGCTTCGGCTTTGCCAGCGTGCTCGGTGACCTGGGCTTGCCGCAGGGCGCGCTGATCACCAGCCTGCTGGGCTTCAACGTGGGCGTGGAACTGGGGCAGCTGTGCATCGTGGCGGTGTTCCTGCCGCTGGCGTACCTGCTGCGCCATACGCGATTCTACCGCTGGCTGCTTACCGGCGGCTCGGCGCTGATCGCGCTGCTGGCGTTGGCGTGGTTCGTGGAGCGGGCATTCGATGTGCAACTGTTAGGCGCCTGAGGCCACCATGCGGTGACCAGTTGATCTATACTCGGTCATGGTCCTTTGGAGGCTGTGCCCGTGCCCATCAACTACTCACTCAACTACTCGCGGCGGCTGACCGGCCGCGCCCGCACCCAGCCGGCCAACCGGCAACTGGGCTGCATGCTGGCCTTTATCGCCGGTGCGGTCAACGCGGGGGGCTTCCTGGCGGTGCAGCACTACACGTCGCACATGACCGGCATCGTATCGGCCATGGCCGACCAGCTGGCGCTGGGCATGTACAGCCTGGTGCTGGTGGGTTTCAGTGCGCTGGTGTCGTTCCTGCTGGGCGCCACCTTATCGACCCTGATGGTGCGCCATTCGCGCCAGCGCAACCTGCACAGCGAATATGCGCTGCCGTTGCTGGTGGAAGCTGGCCTGCTGCTGTGCTTTGGCTTGTTGGGCAGCCAGATCAGCGGCTTCAACGGTTTTTATGTGTCGGCCACGGTGATGCTGCTCAGCTTTATCATGGGCCTGCAAAACGCCGTGATCACCAAGCTGTCCAACGCCGAAATCCGCACCACCCACATCACTGGCGTGATCACCGATATCGGCATCGAACTGGGCAAGCTGCTGTGCCCGGACGCGAAAGCTCCAGACCGCGCCCGCCTGCGTTTGCTGGCCATGCTGGCGCTGTGCTTTTTTGTCGGCGGCGTGACCGGCGCGCTCGGTTTCAAGCACCTCGGCTACTCGGCAACCGTGCCGTTGGCGGTGACCTTGATGGGGCTGTCCATCATCCCCATCGCCGACGACCTGCTCGACTACCTGCGCCAGCGCAGCCGGCGCAGGTAGTCCGGCAAATCAGCGTTACTTTGCCTTGCGCACCACCACGTTCGGCACCGGCGGCGTTGCCATGCCTTCGCCGATGAAGAAGCTCGGGTACGGCGGCTGGTTGTAGGCGGTGTTTTGCCAGGCCACGGCCACGCGGTACTGCGGGTCGTGCATCAGCGTCACCAGGCGGCGTTCGGTCGGGTGCGGCGTGGTGTACACGCGCAGGAACTTCTCGTCCGGCGTGTGCCAGATCACTTCCTCGCGCCAGTCGCCCAGCAGGTCGGCCGACACCACCGGCACGTTCTTGGTGCCGTTCGACGCGACCACGCCGTCCGCCTGCAGCAGCGTGTGCGATGTGCCTGCCTTCCAGTCCCACTTGTTGATGCGGTTCTTGTCGAACAGTTCGCGCAGGTCGTCGCCGTCCCACCAGACCACGAAGCTCGCTTCGCCGGGACGCTTGACGCCGTCGATCGGCTTGCCCTGCGCCGTGTACAGCGTGGTGCTGTTGGTGGCCCAGGCCTCCGCGCCGGCGAAGCGGGGGTCGATGTCCGCGGCCACGCCGCGGCCGGTGTCCTTCTCGGCCGGGGTGCTCCACAGGATCTGGCCGGTTTTGGCGTCGAGCATGGCCGAGCCGATGCCGCCATTGCCGCGCACGTCCTCGTGGGCGCCGAACTTCTCCAGGCCCGGACGGGCGGGATCGAGGTCGCTCACGGCCATCGCATCGCCATGGCCCAGGCGCGAACTCCACAGGCCCTTGCCATTGTCGTCGAGCGCCATGGCGCCGTAGATGATTTCGTCCTTGCCGTCGCCATCGACATCGGCCACGCTGAACTGGTGGTTGCCCTGGCCCCCGAAGGCTTCGTTGCCTGCATTGTTGTCCCCCTTGGCGCTGTCGAAGGTCCAGCGCTGGGTGAGCTTGCCGTCACGCCAGTCCCAGGCCGCGACCGTGGTGCGCGCATAGTAGCCGCGCGCCATCACGATGCTGGGGCGCTGGCCGTCGAGGTAGGCGGTACCGGCCAGGAAACGGTCGGAGCGGTTGGCGTAGCCGTCACCCCAGGTGTCCTTCATTTGCTCGGCGGTCGGCGCATCGGTGCGCAGATCACGGCTTGGCCAGTACGGCGCGCTGGCCAGTGCACGGCCGGTCAGGCCATCGAAGATGGTGAGGAATTCCGGGCCTTTGAGGATGCGGCCCTGCAGCGGCGCGACCATGGTGCCGTCAGCCTTGACCACGCCGCCGGTGCGGTCGCGCGACGGTACTTCGCCGCCCCGCTCGCGCCAGTCGGCGTTAGGATCGCCGAGCACCTTGCCGGTGCCGTCGATGGTGCCATCACTGGTGCGCACGGCCAGTTCGGCGCGGCCGTCGCCGTCATAGTCGTACACCTGGAACTGCGTGTAGTGGGCGCCGGCGCGGATGTTTTTTCCGAGATCGATGCGCCACAGGCGCTTGCCCTCGAGCGTGTAGGCGTCCAGGATCACCGGTCCCGTGTAGCCGTCGAAGGCATTGTCCTTGGCATTGCTCGGGTCCCATTTCAGGATGATTTCGTAGCGGCCATCGCCATCGAGGTCGGCCACGCTGGCTTCCTGCGCACTGTACGTGTAGGACTGCCCGGTAGGGGTAACGCCGCCCGCCGGCTGGTCGATGGCGATGCCGAGGAAGCCGTCGGCCCATACGCCCACCGGCGCGCTGGCGGCGACTTCCTTGCCGCCGGCCAGCGTGCGCACCGTGTAGCGCGACGCCCTGGTGCCGGCCTGGTCCACCAGGTTGGTGGCGCCGGCCAGCGGTTTGTCGTTGACCTTCTGGCCGTCGCGATAGACGTCGAACGTGGTGTTCGGGGCGTCGCTGGCCAGCAGCCGCCAGCTCACCAGGTTGCCTTGTTCGACCGCAGGCACGGCCACCACGCCACGATCCAGCGCTTCCACCCAGCGCGGTGCAATGTTGGAGGTGAGCGGCGTCAAGGCAGATACCGGACCGTGCACCGCGGCGCCCAGCGCCAGGGTGGCGGCGACCAGCGTCACGCTGCGGCGCACTGTGAATACTGTTTTCATCGTTGTTATCCTTATCCCGAAAAGCGGCGGCCCGCGCCAGCATTGCCGGCGCGGGCCGCGCGCATTGACCTGTCAGTGTTGTTTAACGCGGACCCTGGAACATCAAGCCGCTGTCATTGAGGCCGAACTTGAATTTCTTGTTCATCTCGATGATCTCGGCGCCAGCCAGCAGCGCCGGGCCGTAGCCGTGGGCCGCTTTCACGCTGGTCGGACGATACGAGTAGAACGCCGGATCGAACGCCATGCCGGTACCCACGCAGATGCCTTCAATCTGGCCGTTGGCCAGCACCTTGGACGCGGTGGCGTTCCAGGCCAGGTTGGCCATCGGGCCGTAGGCCTGCGCTTCGACGTAGCCGCGATTGACGGCACGCGCGATGGCGTAGGTGTAGATCGCCGTGGCCGAGGTTTCCTGGTAGGTGTCCGGGCGGTCGATCAGCTGGTGCCAGAAGCCGTCACGGGTCTGGTAGGTGGACAGGCCCTTGATGTGGGCGCGCAGCTGCTTGAGGATGGCGTCGCGCTGCTTGTGATTTTTCGGCAGCACTTCCAGCACTTCCACCATCGACATCACGGCCCAGCCGTTGGCGCGGGCCCAGTGCATTTCCGGATGGTCGGCCTGGCCTTCCACGTAGCCGTGCATGTAGATGCCCAGCTGCGGGTTGAACATGCGCTTGGAGAATTGCAGCACCTGCTTGGCCGCGTCGTCGAACTGCTTGCTGTCGCCGTTGACGGCGCCCAGGTAGGCAATCGTCGGCACGCCCATGAACATGTCGTCGAGCCACACGGTGTTTTTCAGCGGACGGGCCTTGAAGCCGCCATTGCCATCGGGGCCGCCACGGGCGAAGGTGCCGTCCGGCAGGCGGTACTCTTTCTTGGTGACGAAGTTGCCGCAGATGCCGATCATCTGGGTGTAATCGACCTTCGAACCGCCCAGCTTGGCCTTGAGGAAGCTGTGGCACAGCGCGCCCGCGTCATCGAGTGCGTGCGGGTTCAGGAAGCTCTTGTGCGGCGCGTGCGAATTTTTCAGGTCCGCCTGCACCACCGGGTTATACAGCTTGGTCAGGTCGGCCAGCAACTGGTGGCGCTTGATGGTGTAGTCGGTGTAGCGCGCATCGCCGGTGGCGGCGCCGGCGGCCAGCATGCCCAGGTACGTTACGCCCCACTCGTAGCTGGTCAGGCGGAAGTCGCCCGGTTTGAACACGGCGTCGGGATCGGCGGTGGTCAGATTGGCGATCGGGGTGCCGTCGGACTTGTGAATCAGCTCAGCGGGCGTGGTGCGTTCGAGGTAGGTGTACACGCGGTCGAGGACCGTCTTGACTTCTTCCGCGCTCATGGCCCGGTAAGGCGTCGGATACTCCACCGTCAGCGCGTGCAGCATGGCGTCGGCCGGGGCCGGACCCTTTTCCTGCGCGGCCGGGGCGTCTTGCGCCACCGCGTTGAAGACTACCGGGAACAAACCTACGCTGATCGCGAGTGCGCGCGTCAGGCAGCGGCGCAGCTTCGAGGAATTCATCAAGTACGTCTCCTTCATTTGAGTTGTTTTGAACCGGCCGGATCACCATGGGGGTCCGGTCGCAAATGCGAGTGTAACCGCGAGTAATCAGGCAAATGCGTCAAGCTGATGATTGTTACACACAGCAATTGATCAAAACGCGTGTCGAAGTCCGATCATGATGACGTTTTGGCGACCATTCGACGACGGCGTGCCGGCCTGCGAATCGCCCACCACCGCCACCGCATCGACGACGGTCACGCCGTCGGCCGCCAGGGTGGCGCCGCGCGCCCGCTGAAACGACTCCAGCACATAGACGGCGGTGCGCGGCGACAGCCAGTAGGCCTGTTGCAGCGCCAGCTGCCGATAGCTGGCGGCGTTGGCGATGCCGTTGGCCGCATGGGCGCGCGTATAGTTGGCGGCCACGCCCAGCAGCCACGGGCTGGCCGTCTGCCACGTGGCCACCAAGCCGGCCGTGTTGAAGATGGCCGCCTCGCGGAAGCGCGAGCCGCCGTCGGGCCCGTACTGGACGTTGGTCACGGTGCCGCCCACGCTGACGGCGCCCAGCTGGCGGCGGGCGCCGGCGGCCAGGTAACGCACGCCGCCAGCCGACAGGTAGCCGGCATTGACGGGCGACCTGGCGAAGTTGCTCGATGCCGCAGGATCCCACGCCGTGCGCTGCGGACCGTTCTTGAGCAACTGGTAGCCGAGGCCAAAGCGCCAGGCCGCGCCGTCGTACTTGAGCGCAGCGCTGAACGCGCCGCCGCTGCCCTGGTGGCCGGCCTGCTCGCCGCTGGCTGCCATCAGGCCCAGGCGCACGCCCGACCAGTCGGGCGAGGTGTAGCCGATGGCATTGCTGTTGCGGATGATGATGCTCAGGCCGTCGATGTCGCCGGCGGCCGCGCCAGCCGCACCGGTGACTGCGCCCAGCGGACCGAGCGGGCTCATGAAGGTGAAGTACGGCGCGTACTGGCGTCCGGCAATCACGGTGCCGAGGCGCCGGTCGGCGATGCCGACATAGGCCTGGCGATTGAACAGGCTGCCGGCCTGGGCCGAGCTGCCGTCGTCGAGGTTGAAGCCCGCCTCCAGTGTAAAGACCAGCGCCCTGCCGTCGCCCAGGTCTTCGCTGCCGCGCAGGCCGAAGCGGCTGCCGTCCTTGTTACCGCTGCGCATGTAGCGGTTGGCGTGGCCCTGCTGGTTGGAGGTGTAGGCCAGCGCGGCATCGACGGCGCCGTACAGCGCGAGGTTCGATTCGGCGGCGCGTGCCCCGGATGCGCAGGCCAGGGCGGCAGCCACGGCGGCGGAAATAAGGATTGCAGTTGGTGTCATTGCCTGGTTCGCGGTGAATTCGCACCCAATAGAATTCGGAATGCGAATTAAAATTCGGAAAAAGGAGTCATGTTACCAAATGCTTGCGTGCGCCGATAGCGGGGGTGGCAGTGCCCGGCATGGCCCACCATGCTTGCGCCGCGCGCCTTGCCGTGCCCGCTACCAGTTCCGTGCCGGGATCGATTCCTAGCGGCCGCTCACTTCCTTCTTCATCCACTCGAGGAAGCCGGTGCGGTTACGCGAGCAGATATGGATTTTGCCGGTGCCGCTGAAGCGCAGCACGATGCCCTCGCCGCTGGTCTGGCTGTTGATCATATTGCCGATCATGCCGCCGATGCCGCCACCGGTGCTGCCGGTGGTAACGCTGATTTCGTAGCGCAGCGTGCTGTCCCAGCACACCACGTGCGAGTTGTCGATGATGACGTCCTTGCCCGGCACCACGTCGAGCTGGAACATCGAGCCGAAGCCCGATACCACGACCTGGCCGCGGCCCGTTGCTTCCATCACGAAAAAGCCGCCTGACTGCGCGAACAGCGCGTTGCCCAGGCTTTGGGTGCGGGTTTTCAGTTCCACGCCGTCGGACGCGGCAACAAAGGCGCCGTCGTTGAGAGTGTAACTGGCGGGGCCGATATCGACGACCTGCATGGCGCCGGGCAGCGTGGGCGAGAGCAGGCAGTCGCCGTCGCCGCGCACGGCTTCGATATGCTGCTGAAAGAATGATTCGCCGTTGGCCATGCGCCGCATGATCGAGCCCATGAGGCCGCCAGTCATGCGGCCCTTGAGGTCGAGATTGGTTTCCATCATGACCATTGCGTCCGATTCGCAATAGATTTTTTCGCCACGGCGCAGCGCCACGTGGAGGAAGGGATCAACGTCCCCGGTGACGGTAAAGGTAGGCATGGTAGTTGTTTTTAGAGGGTTAAGCGATCAGGCCGGCGCCGCGGGCGGCCTTGAGCCAGTCCGGATATTCGGCCATCAGTAAATCATACAGTTCGGCGTCGGTATATTCGTCGGGCGACGCGACCGAAAAATAGTTGGCGTTGTCCACCAGGCGGCCCGGCAATTCGTCGAGGCTTTCCAGGAACGGGAAATCGGAGTCGGCAAAACTCGAGAGCTTGCGGCTTTTCGATTTGCGTCCCTTGCCGATGCCCATGAATTGCCAGAAGATGGCCTCGTGGCTGGACCAGCGCACCTGGCGCTCGGCCAGGCCCTGGTCGGACGTGCCGCCGTCGGTGACGAACATCACGTATACCGGTAACCCTGCGCGCTGCGGCTTGCTGCGTTCACCGCCGGCGCCGTCCGGGAAATAGAAGCGGCGCACGGCCTCGAGCGCGGCGCCGTAGCGGGTATCGCCTTCGAGCGGATGGCGGTTGATGGTGTCTTGTACGAAACCGGCAAAGTTGCCGATGCCCATGGGATCGACGTGGTGGACGTTGCGGCCGAACAGGAACACATCGATCTCGCCGTCATCGTCGAACTTGCAGCCCAGCGCCAGGATGCGCTCGGCAAACTGCTGCACCAGGCCGCGCTTGTACAACATGCCCATCGAACCGGAAATATCGAGCACCAGGCACACGCGGGCGCGATGGCTTTGCAGCCCGACTTTTTGCAGCGAGACGCTGGCCGACTTGACCAGGCTGACCAGCTGCGGCGCCTGCTGTTGCAAGCGCTTTTCCAGGTCCACGCCGGTCTTGGCCGGCGCAGGTGCAGGTACAGGTGCAGGTACAGGTGCGGGTACAGGCGCGGGCGTCTCATCGACCGCGCCGCCGAAATGGCGCACCAGCACGTCGAGGCCGCCATCGAAACCCTGTCCCGACGCCATGAAGCGCCACTCGCCGTTGCGGCGATAAATCTCGCCGACCATCAGCGCCCGTTCGGACGCAAAGTCGGCGCCGGTAAAGGCAAAGCGGACGAATTCATTGTCGCCGGCCAGCAGCCGCAAGTAGCCGGACTGCAATTGCGACATCACGCCGGGGCCGTCGATGCTGGCGGTGATCACCACCCGCTCGACTTTGGCAGGCAGGCGTGCGAGGTTAAAAGTAAATCGCTGGGCGCCGGCCAATCCGTTACCGATCAGCACCCCGCCACATGGCGTGGCGGGCTGATTAAAGAAAGTCATGTACGGCTCGCCGACCAGCTTGCCGCTGGCGTCGAGCGCGAAGGTTGAGAGGTCAATCGTGGCCACATCGAGCGCCAGGCCCTGCGCCGAAAATTCGGCATGAAACACCCGGTCGGCGATGGCGGGCGCCAAGGTAACGCGTCCCCCTTTGGAAATCTGTTCCATGGCGCTCCTGCCGGATGGTATTTAAGCGTTGACGCCGAACGACCGTGCGAGGGGACCGAGGCCGCCCTTGAAACCCTGGCCGATGGCGCGGAATTTCCAGTCGCCGCCGTGGCGATACAGTTCGCCGAAGATCATCGCGGTTTCGGTGGAACCGTCTTCGGACAGGTCGTAGCGGGCCAGTTCGCTGCTATTGGCGGCGTTCAGGCAGCGGATGTAGGCTTTGCCGACCATGCCGAAATTCTGGCGGCGCGCGTCGGCTTCGTGGATGGTGACGCAGAACGAGACGCGGTCGATATCGGCCGGAATCGCGGACAGGTCGATGTTGAGGGATTCGTCGTCGCCATCGCCCTGGCCGGTCTGGTTGTCGCCGGTGTGCACGACCGCGCCGTCGGTGGATTTCAGGTTGTTGTAGAAGATGAAGTCGGAGTCGCCACGCACTTTGCCGTCGGTCTTGAGCAGGAAGGCGCTACCGTCGAGGTCGAATGCGGAGCCATCGGACGAGCGCGGGTCCCAGCCCAGGCCGATCACGACCTTGGTCAGGCCGGGAGCTTCCTTGCTCAGATTAACGTTGCCGCCTTTTTGCAGACTAATAGCCATATTCGTTTCCTTTCAGTACAGATTGTAGGGACAGTCAGCTGTGAATATCAGCCATGAATAATAACAAACAGGTGACAAAACAGTCACCCTGCTGACAGTTTTCTAGATGCAACATTGTGCGTAATATACCTGAAGCACGGTGATTGTAAAGTCGCCGACTTAGTATCAACTTAGTCGTGCATTCCCGTGCGGCAGGCGTGACATCCGAACCGGTCACTACCTGATCAGCGCCAGCACTTCGCGAAAACGCGGATGGCTGCACGTCTCCAGCCATTCGAACGCCACCATTTCCACGCTGGCGCAGGTAATGCCGGCGCCGGCCAGCCGGGCCACGGCAGCTTGCCGGTTGCGCTCGCTGCGCGAGCCGATGGCGTCGATCACCACCGTCACATCCAGCCCCGCCGCCTGCAAGCCGAACGCCGTTTGCAGCACGCACACATGGGCCTCGCTGCCAGCCACGATGGCATGGCGCCGCCGCGCCGGCAACGCTGCCACCAGGCCGTCGCGGCAGGCGTCGAAGTGGTGCTTGGTCAGCGTGCTGTGGCACAGCGCCTTGAGTTCGGGCAGGTTCGGGCCGAGCGCAGCGGGATTTTGCTCGGTGCCGATGACAGGCACGTCCAGCAGCCGCGCGACCTGCGCCAACCGCAAAGCCTCGCGCACCATGGCGTCGCCATCGGCAATACTGGGCAGCAGGCGCTGCTGGATGTCGACCAGGATCAGGACCGCGTCTTCGGTGGTGTGGGGCACGGGCGTTCCTGGCAGATAGTTGAAATTTGGCGGCAAGCTCCGCCACTGTGGTTACACTATCCTATCTTTGTGGTTGCTGGAATCCATACATGAAAATACTGCATCTCGCCTGCCTGTACCTGCTAACCCTCGCCCCCGGGCTCGCTGCCGCCGCCACACCCGCGACCCCGATCGACCGCCAGGCAGTCGTCGCGCGCCATGATCCGCAGTTGCGTGCGATCGATCCGCAAGCGCCGCTCACGGTGGGCAACGGCCGCTTTGCGTTTACGGCCGATGTGACCGGGCTGCAAACGCTGCCCGACCTGCACCACGCGCAGGGCATACCGCTCGAAACGCAAGCGCGCTGGTCGTGGCACGAGGACGCCAATCCGGCCGGCTACACGCTGGCCGACGCCAATGTCGATTACACCGCCCATGGCCGCACGGTAGGCTATCCGACCAACGCCAGGTCGCCTGCCGGCCAGTGGCTGCGTGAAAATCCGCACACGCAGCCGCTGCCGCGCATCGGCCTGGTCCTGACCGGCAAGGATGCGCGCGCCATCACCGGCGCCGACCTCACCCGGATCGACCAGCGCCTCGACCTGTGGCAGGGCCGCCTGCAGAGCAAGGTGACGCTGCTGGGCCAGCCCGTCAGCGTGCGCAGCGCCGTCGCGCCGGACAGCGATGCGCTGGCCCTGGCGATTGTGTCGCCGCTTCTGCAACAAGGCCGGCTGGCGGTGCGCATCGCCCTGCCCCTCGGTTACGCGCGCGCCAAGACCCACCACAATCCGCCACTCGATTTTACGCAACCCGATGCGCACCGCAGCACGGTGCTCGAACAATCGGATCGCAAGCTGGTGGTCGAACACCGCCGCGACGGGGCCCGCTATGCGATGACCGTGGCCAGCAGCGCCAGGCTCGTCATTACCCACCCCGCGCCGCACGTCCTGCAGATCGCCCCGGCCAACGGCCAGTCGCTGGACCTCACCATCGCCTTCGCCGAGAACGGCGTGGCGCAGGCGCCGGCTGCGGCCACCGTGTTCGATACCAGCGCCCGCCACTGGCAGCGCTTCTGGCAGCAAGGCGCGGCCATCGACTTTGCCGGCAGCCTCGACCCGCGCGCGCCGGAACTGGAACGCCGCGTGGTGCTGTCGCAATACCTGACCGCCGTGCAGATGGGAGATACCTTGCCGGCCTCGGAGAGCGGACTGACCACGTCCACGTGGTACGGCAAGCACCACACCGAAATGGTGTGGTGGCACACGGCCCACTTCGCGCTGTGGGGCCGCCCGGAGTTTACTGCCCGCACGCTGTCGTGGTACCAGCGTACCCTGCCGGCCGCGCGCACCGTGGCGCAAGAACGCGGTTTGAGCGGCGCACGCTGGATGAAGATGACCGGCCCCGGCGGGCGCGAAAGCCCCGGCGGCAATCCACTCATTGTCTGGAACCAGCCGCACGCGATCCACCTGGCCGAACTGCTGTACCGCGCCGATCCCACCCCGGCCATGCTGGCGCGCTACCGCGAACTGGTGTTCGATACCGCCGAAGGCATGGCGGCCATGCTGCATTGGGACGCAGCCGGCCAGCGCTACGTGCTGGGCCCGCCGTTATGGATCGCCCAGGAAATCTACGACCAGCGCACCAGCATGAATCCCGCCTACGAACTGAGCTACTGGGCCCGTGGCCTGGAAATCGCCCAGCAATGGCGCGAACGCCTGGGCCTGGCGCGCGACGCCCGCTGGGAGCACCAGCGCACGCACCTGTCGCAACTACCGGTCAAGGACGGCAAATACGTGGCGCTGGAATCGAACCCCGACACCTGGGACAACGTGGACAGCCGCCACGACCACCCGTCGTTCCTGATGGCGCTGGGCCAGCTGCCCGGCGACGGCGTGGACCGCGACACCATGCGCCGCACCCTGCACGCGGTGTTGTCCACCTGGGACTGGAAAACCAAGATCTGGGGCTGGGACTACCCGATGATCGCCATGACGGCGGCGCGCCTGGGCGAAACGCAGGCGGCGGTGGACGTGCTGCTCAAAACGGACGGTCCCAACAACCGCTACACGGGCGCCGGCCACAATACCAACACCAACCTGCCCGTCTACCTGCCCGGCAACGGCGCACTGCTGGCGGCTGTCGCCCTGATGGCCGGCGGCTGGGATGGCGCGCCGGCAGGCAATGCGCCGGGATTCCCGCGCGACGGCCAGTGGGTGGTCAAGGCCGAAGGGTTTCAGCGCCTGCCCTGATGGAGCAATTCACCGACCCGCTGCACCAGGCTGTCGGCGGTAAAAGGCTTGGTCAGTATCTGCATGCCGTGGTCGAGGTCGCCATGGTTGAGCACCGTGTACTCGGCGTAGCCGGTGATGAACAGGATCGCCAGGCCGGGGCGCTGGACGCGGATGGCGTCGGCCAATTGGCGGCCGTTCATGCCATTGGGCATGCCGACATCGGTGACCAGTGCATCGATATCGGGGTGCTTGGCAAACACCCGCAGGGCCGAGGGGCCATCGTCGGCCTGCAGCACTTCGTAGCCGAGGTCAGCCAAGACTTCGACCGCCACGCCGCGCACCAGCGGTTCGTCATCGACCAGCAGGATTTTCCTGCGCCCCGGCGCGGCCGGCAATGAAGGCGATTCGACGGCGGTCTCGTGCGATTGGGCCTGGCCCGCGTGGCGTGGCAGGTACAGGCACACCTCGGTGCCCTCGCCGGGCGCCGAATAGATGCGCACCGCGCCGCCGGACTGGCCGGCAAAGCCATACACCATCGACAAGCCCAGACCGGTGCCCTGCCCCATCGGTTTGGTGGTAAAAAATGGCTCGAAGGCGCGGGCGATGACGTCGGCAGTCATGCCCACGCCGTTGTCGCCGACGCTCAGGGCCACGTAATCGCCAGCGGCCAGGCCGCGCCTGGTGGCCGCAGCCTCATCCAGTTGCAGGTTGTCGGCGCGGATGGCGATGGTGCCGCCGCCGGGCATGGCGTCGCGCGCGTTGATGCACAGGTTCAACAGCGCATTTTCAAGCTGGCCCACGTCCACGAAGGTACACCACAGGTCGTCCGCAATGCCGGTCTCGAGCGCTATGCCGGGGCCCACGCTGCCGGAGATCAGGTCGCGCATGCCGGCCACCACGCGGGCCAGGCACGACGGCTTGGGGTCCAGCGTTTGCCGGCGCGAAAATGCCAGCAGGCGCTGGGTCAGCGCGGCGGCACGCTTCACTGCTGCCTGAGCGCCGGCCAGGTGACGCTCGACATCGGCAATGCGGCCTTGCGCCAGGCGGATTTTCAACAATTCCAGGCTGCCGCTGATGCCGGCCAGGATATTGTTGAAGTCGTGCGCCAGGCCGCCGGTCAACTGGCCTACCGCGTCCATCTTCTGCGCCTGGCGCAAGGCGGCTTCGGCTTCCACCAGCGCCGCCGTGCGCTGCTCCACGCGCTGTTCGAGCGTGTCGGTCAGCGTGCGCAGTGCGGCGATGGCGCGATCGCGTTCGGCTTCGACGGCGCGGCGGCCCTCGATATCGATCAGCACGCCGGGGAATTTGCTGGCGGTGCCGTCCGGCGCCAGCTCCACCCGGCCATTTGCTTCCAGCCAGTAGTAATTGCCGTCCAGGCGGCGGGTGCGGTACTGGTGGGCGTAGGCGCCGCCGCGCGCAATGGCGCCATTGATGGCGGCGGCCAGGCCGTCGCGGTCGTCCGGGTGCACGGTTTCTACCACTTCCGCCAGGCGCAGGCCTGAGCGGCCCTTGGCCGGATCGAAGCCGAAGGCATTGGCAAAGCCCTCGTCCACGCTGAATTTATCGGAAGGCAAATCCCAGAACCAGGTGCCGATGATGGCGCCGGCTGCCAGCGCCAGCTGCACACGCTGGACGTTTTCCGCCAGCGCGGTCTCGGTTTTCTTGCGCGCCGTGATGTCGCGGAACAGCACCGACACTTGCCGCATTTCTTTCGGCCCCACGCGCCGGGCCGATACTTCGATAAAGCGGCCAACGGCCTGGAACTCCTGCTCGAAGCGGGCCGGCTCACCCGTCTGCAGCACCTTGCCGTAGAGGTCGAGCCAGATCTGGGCATTGCCGGGGTCGATGTCGCGCAGGCGCTTGCCGACGATGTCGGCAATGCCAGTGTGGCGCTCGTAACCGGAATTGGCTTCGATATGGATGTAGTCGCTCATCGGGCCATGCGGGCCGTCGATGAAGCGGATAATGCAAAAGCCGTCGTCGATCGCTTCGAACAGGGCCAGGCGCTGGGCCTGGTGGAGCGCCAGTTGCGCTTCGAGCGCGGCGCGGCTTTGCGGGGTAGGATCCTGGTCCAAGCGCTAGTCTTTCAATTATAGTGTTTTTAGGCAAGTGTACCATTGCCGCTCCCGGGTTCGGCCGCCTTGCGCCATACGTGCGCGAGTCAACGGAGCGCGCTGCCGCTAAGGGTTATGCTGAAATTTTGGCAGAGAGTACCGCCATGACCCACAACGACCACTTCCCCACCATCGAACGCCGCCATGACGGCCCCGTACAAGTAGTCGATACCGGCCTGGACGTGGCTTCCAAGGAAGGCGTAGGACCGGCGCTGGAGTTCATGCTCACCCACGGCGTCGATCGCTTTACGGCGCTGCGGGTGCTGGCCGGTCCGGAGTTCCACCGGCCCAGTCCCGCTTCGCCCGACGACGGGCACGTCGTACCCGGTTTCTGATTTTCTGGCAAAGTAGAGGTCGCTCGCGTCGCCACCACCGTGCGTGGCAATGCGCCCGTATCAACTCATTCTGCCCGGAGATCCCAGACAATGACCACCACCAGCTACCCCGATACCCGCCTTTTGATCGCCAACGAGTGGCAAGACGCCATTGGCGGCAAGACCCTTCCCGTCATCAATCCAGCGACCGGCCAGGCCATCGGCACCGTGGCGCATGCCAGCATTGCCGACCTCGACCGCGCACTGGAAGCAGCCCAGCGCGGTTTCGACGCCTGGCGCAAGGTACCGGCCTTCGAGCGCGCCGCCATCATGCGCAAGGCAGCGAGCCTGCTGCGCGAACGCGCCGACGCCATCGGCCGCCTGCTCACCCAGGAGCAAGGCAAGCCGCTGGCCCAGGCCAAGGCCGAAGCGACCGCCGGCGCCGACATCATCGACTGGTTTGCAGCAGAAGGCATGCGCGTGTATGGCCGCATTGTCCCGGCGCGCAACCCGGCCGCCCAGCAACTGGTATTGAAAGAGCCGGTCGGCCCGGTTGCGGCGTTTACGCCGTGGAACTTCCCGATCAACCAGATCGTGCGCAAGCTGGCCGCTTCGCTGGCCACCGGCTGCTCGTTCCTGTGCAAGGCGCCCGAGGAGACCCCGGCGTCGCCAGCCGCCCTGCTGCAATGCTTTGTCGATGCCGGCGTGCCGCCCGGTACCGTGGGCCTGGTGTTCGGCGATCCGGCCGAGATTTCCGGCTACCTGATTCCGCACCCGGTGATTCGCAAGGTGACCTTCACCGGTTCCACCCCGGTGGGCAAGCAGCTGGCCGCGCTGGCCGGCGCCCACATGAAGCGCGTGACGATGGAGCTGGGCGGCCACGCCCCGGTCATCATTGCCGAGGACGCAGACGTGGCGCTGGCCGTGGAAGCGGCCGGCGGCGCCAAGTTCCGCAACGCCGGCCAGGTATGCGTATCGCCTACCCGCTTCCTGGTGCATAACAGCATCAAGGCCGAGTTCACCCGCGCCATGGTTGCGCATGCCGAAGGCCTGAAGCTCGGCAACGGCCTCGACGCCGGCACCACGCTGGGCCCGCTGGCCAATCCGCGCCGCGTGACCGCCATGACGCAACTGGTGGACGACGCCCGCGCCAAGGGCGCCAACGTGGCCACCGGCGGCCAGCGCGTGGGCACCGAAGGCAATTTCTTCGCGCCCACCATCCTGGCCGACGTGCCATTGAACGCCAGCGTGTTCAACGACGAGCCGTTCGGCCCGGTCGCGGCCATCCGTGGCTTCGACACCCTGGATGAAGCGATCGCCGAATCGAACCGCCTGCCGTTCGGCCTGGCCGGCTACGCGTTCACGCGCTCGATCAAGAACGCCCACCAGCTGATGCACAACGTGGAAGTGGGCATGTTGTGGATTAATCAGCCGGCCACGCCCAGCGCCGAGATGCCGTTCGGCGGCGTCAAGGACTCGGGCTACGGTTCGGAAGGCGGCCCGGAAGCGCTCGAGGCTTACCTGAACACCAAGGCGGTGTCGATGGTCGGCGTGTAACCCTGTAACCCTACTGGAGGATGGACGGCGGTAGTCGCCGGATGCGATACTGATCCGATGAACAACTTCCCCTCCTCCTTCTCATGAGCCACGGCTTCCTGCTCCACATGGTGTTTTACCTGGTGGCGGCCGTAGTGCTGGTGCCGCTGGCCAAGCGTGCCGGCATGGGCGCCGTGCTCGGCTATCTTGCTGCCGGCGCCATCATCGGTCCCTGGGGCCTGTCCCTGATCGGCAACGTCGAGGACGTGCTCAGCATCTCCGAATTCGGCGTGGTGCTGATGCTGTTCCTGATCGGCCTCGAACTCGAACCCAGAAAACTGTGGTCGCTGCGCCGCCCCATCTTTGGCTGGGGCGGCTTGCAGGTGCTCACCGTCAGCGCCGCGCTGGCCGGCGTGGCAATTGCCTGCGGCATCGACTGGCATATCGCGCTGGTGGCCGGCCTGGCGCTCTCGCTCTCTTCCACCGCCATCGTGCTGGCCACGCTGGGCGAGCGCAAGCTGTTGCCGAGCCCAGCCGGGTCGGCCAGCTTTTCCATCCTGCTGCTGCAGGATATCGCCGCCATCCCGATGATCGCGCTGGTGCCGCTGCTGGCCATGGCCGGCGTGGTCGCCGAGCACGACGAGCAGGGCTGGATGAAGGCCGTCAAGCTGCTGGCGGTGCTGCTTACCCTGATCGCGTGCGGGCGCTTCCTGGTCAATCCCGTGATGCGCTACCTGGCCCGCACCGGCCTGCGCGAACTGTTCACCGGCTTTGCGCTGCTGCTCATCATCGGTATTTGCCTGCTGATGGAATGGGTTGGCCTGTCGCTGGCGCTGGGCACGTTCACGGCCGGCGTGCTGCTGGCCGACTCCGAGTATCGTCACCAGCTGATCAGCGACCTGGAGCCGTTCAAGGGCCTGCTGCTGGGGCTGTTCTTCATGGCGGTCGGCATGTCGGCCGACTTCGGCCTGTTGCTGGCGCAGCCGTGGCTGGTGCTGGGCCTCACCTGCGCGCTGCTGCTGATCAAGGGCGGCATGTTGTACGGGCTGTCGTTCTGGTTCGACATTCCGCGCGGCCAGCGCCTGTTCTTTGCGATGCTGATGTCGCAGGGTGGCGAATTCGCCTTCGTCGTGTTCGGCACCGCCGTGGACGCCAAGGTGCTGCCGCCTGCCACGTCCGCCCTGCTGGTGCTCGTGGTCACGCTGTCGATGGTGGCCACCCCGCTGCTGCTCCTGCTGCACGACAAGCTGGTGGCGCCGCGCTTGCGCACTGCAAAGAAGAAACGCGAAGCGGACCAGATCGCGGTGGAGAACCCGGTGATCATTGCAGGCTTCGGCCGCTTCGGCCAGATCATCGGCCGCCTGCTGGCGGCCAACCGCATCGGCGTGACCGTGCTCGACCACGATCCCGACCAGATCGAACTGCTGCGCAAGTTCGGCTACGAAGTCTTCTATGGCGACGCCACCCGCATCGACCTGCTGGAAGCGGCCGGCATCGGCAAGGCCAGCGCGCTGGTGATCGCCATCGATACCGTGGACGAGAGCCTGGAACTGGTCGATGCCGTGCGCGAACGCTACCCGGCCCTGACCATCCTGGCGCGCGCCCGCAACGTGTCGCACTACTATGCGCTGCTCGACCGTGGCGTGACGCTGATCGAGCGCGAAACCTTCGAGGCATCGCTGCAACTGGGCGGCAAGGTGCTGCAACAACTGGGCTTCAGCACCGAACGCGCGGAACAGGCCACGCGCATCTTCCGCAACCACAACCTGAAAACCCTGCTGGCAGTCTATCCGCACCAGCAAGACCAGGACGAAATGGTGTCGATCACCCGCAAGGGCCGCCTGGAACTCGAAGAAATGATGGCAGGCGACGCGGCGGCGTTCAGGGATGCCGAGCAGGCGGGGACGCTCAAAACAGACTGACGGCGGCACCCCGCGCACGATTGCGAGGCATAGTCTTACACGAGCATTGCACTGCCAAGTTTGCTGGTAGATTGTGAAACTACGATAACAAAACCCTCACAACCTCTCTCAACCCGGTGCCCCATGAAAACGTTTCATTGCGACAAATGTTCCCAGCAAGTGTTTTTCGAAAATACCCACTGCTCGAATTGTGACAGCATGCTCGGCTTCGAGCCGGCGCTACGCACCATCAACGCCTATGAGGCGGCCGATAACGGCCTGTGGAGCAGCCTGAATAAAAGAGATGCGGGCAAGCTGTACAAGCAGTGCGGCAACTACGTGGAACATAATGTGTGCAATTGGATGATCCCGGCAGACGATCCGCACGAACTGTGCGAGTCTTGCCAGCTGACCGTGGTCATCCCCACGCTGTCGTCGGAAAAGAACCACATTCTCTGGTCGCGCCTGGAAACCGCCAAGCGCCGCCTGCTGTTCTCGCTGGCCGCGCTCAACCTGACGCCGGACTCGAAAGAAGATGCGCCGGAAACCGGCCTGGCATTCCAGTTCCTGGAAGATGGCGCCACCCCCGACGAATGCGTGATGACGGGCCACGACGACGGCCTGATCACCTTGAACATTGCCGAAGCCGATCCGGCCGAGCGCGAACGCACGCGCGAGCAGATGCACGAGCGCTACCGCACGCTGCTCGGGCATTTCCGCCACGAGAGCGGCCACTATTATTTCGATCGGCTGGTGGTCGATACGCCGTGGATCGACAGCTTCCGCACGCTGTTCGGTGACGAACGCGCCGATTACAGCGAAGCATTGAAGCGCCACTACGAGCATGGCCCGGTGGCCGACTGGGAAGAGCGTTTCGTCAGCAGCTACGCCAGTTCCCACCCGTGGGAAGACTGGGCCGAAACCTGGGCCCACTACCTGCACATGATCGACACGCTGGAAACGGCGCACTCGTGCGGCCTGTCGCTCAAGCCCGCCAAGGCCGACGAGCCGTCGCTCGATGGCGTCACCCTGCCCACCACGCGGGTGGAAACCTTCGACGACACCATCTCCGACTGGTTCGCGCTGACTTACGTGCTCAACAGTCTGAATCGCAGCATCGGCATGCCGGACTCGTATCCGTTCAAGCTCAGTACGCCGGTGCTGGAGAAGCTGACCTTCGTGCACAAGGTGGTCGCATCGTACAAACAGACCGGCATCCGCAACCTGCCGAAGCCCGCGCCTAAGCCGGCGGCGCCAGCAAGTCCACCGCCACCTGCATCAGCACCGGTGGCGACGCCGGTCCGAACTGGTTGAAGATCGCCACGTCGGCGGCATCGTGTCCATAAGCGAGCGTGACACGGCCGCCGCGCGCGGTGTGCTGGGTGGGGTCGAAGGTGTACCAGCGGCCGCCCACCCAGGCCTCGAACCAGGCATGCTGGTCCATCGGCACCAGGTCATGCAAATATCCCACCACCATGCGCGCCGGAATGCACAGGCTGCGGCACAGGGCAATGCCCAGGTGCGCGAGGTCGCGGCACACGCCTTCGCGCCGCAGGTTGACCTCGGTGGCGGTCATCTGGCCATACACGGTGGCTGGATCGAAGCGCACCTCGCGCCGGATCCAGTCGCTGATCGCGGCGACCTGGTCGTAACCGGGCGCCACATCGGCGACGATTTCGTTCGCCATGGTGGTGAACTGCTCGGATTCGCAATAGCGGCTCGATAGCAAAAAGGTCAGCACGCCATCGGGCAGGTGTTGTACCGCATCGAACGGCGCCCCGGGCGCCACGTCGATCTCGTCGGCGGTCATCACGTCTGCCGATGTCTCGATTGCAAATTCCCCGGCCGGCGCCACCACGCGCTGGCACAGGTTGCCATACATATCGGTAAACTCCACCACCGGCACGCTCGGCGTGAGCGTATAGGACTCGCGCGCTACCCATTGCTGGGCGCCGCTGCGCGCGCGCAACATCAGGATAAACGGCGTTGGGCCGTCCAGGGTGAACGCAAGTTTGCAGGCAGTACGCAGCCACATGGGGGAGTATCGCTTTCTATATCGGAGTGGTCTGCACCATAATGGCGCGCATTGCCGGATGCGCCTAGGTGAACACGGTGCACGCATCTTAGCATCGACACTATTAACAAGAAACGTGCCTGCGGTGCGCGGCGTGTTACGCTGAGATTTCAGGTATGAATCATGCTTACCCAAGCACATCGCGATGAACCAGGTCGCGCCCACATCGAAAAGGCATTCTGCATGGCTATCCGTATCGCGCTGCACCACAAGACCAGTTACCGTTATGACCGCCTGGTCAACCTGTCGCCGCACGAAGTGCGCTTGCGCCCGGCTCCGCACGCGCGCACACCGATCCTGTCGTACTCGCTGACGGTGCAACCCGAAGACCACTTCATCAACTGGCAGCAAGACCCTTACGGCAATTACATCGGCCGTTTTGTTTTTCAGGAAAAAACCGACGTACTCGACTTCACGGTGGACCTGGTGGCCGACATGACGGTCATCAACCCGTTCGATTTTTTCGTTGAAAAATATGCCGAAAAATTCCCGTTTGCCTACCCGGAACAACTGACTTCCGAACTGAGCCCATATCTGAACACCGTGCGCACCGAGGCGGCCGGCCCGCTGCTCAAAGAATGGGTGGCGTCGGCCCGCGCCGCGCTGCTGGCCGAACCGATCCTCACCAACGACTTCCTGGTGGCGATTAACCAGCGCCTGCAGCTCGATATTGCTTACCTGTTGCGCATGGAGCCGGGCGTGCAGACGCCGGAAGACACGCTGGAAAAACGGTCGGGCTCGTGCCGCGACACCGGCTGGCTGCTGGTACAGATCCTGCGCGAACTGGGGTTGGCGGCACGTTTCGTGTCCGGCTACCTGATTCAATTGCGCGCCGACCAGCAAGCGCTGGACGGTCCCAGCGGCGCCGCAGAAGATTTTACCGACCTGCACGCGTGGACCGAGGTGTACATCCCCGGCGCCGGCTGGATCGGCCTCGACCCCACCTCCGGCATGCTGGCCAGCGAAGGCCACATTCCGCTGGCCTGCACGGCGATGCCGTCGTCGGCCGCGCCGGTGAGCGGCTATACCGACCAGGCTGAAGTGACGTTCTTCCACGAGATGACGGTCACCCGCATCCACGAAGACCCGCGCGTGACCAAACCGTATTCGGAAGCCGATTGGCACAAGATCGACCAGCTGGGTCAGCAGGTCGATGCCGACCTCAAGCGCCAGGACGTGCGCCTGACGCAAGGCGGCGAGCCCACCTTCGTCTCGATCGACGACATGGACGGCGCCGAATGGAACACGCTGGCGCACGGCGACAAGAAGCGCGAGCTGGCCGGCAACCTGATGCACCGCCTGAAAAACCACTTTGCCCCCGGCGGCATGCTGCACTACGGCCAGGGCAAATGGTACCCGGGGGAGCCGCTGCCGCGCTGGGCATTGAATATCTTCTGGCGTGTCGATGGCCAGCCGATGTGGTTCGACGCGTCGCTGTTCTCCGACGATCACGTCAACGATGGCTACGGCAGCGACGAAGCGGCCAGCTTCATCGCCGAACTGACGAAAACCCTGCGCCTGCCCGCCAACAGCCCGATCGCCGCGTACGAGGACGTGCTGCTGCAAGCCCAGCGCGAACAGGCGCTGCCGCGCAACATCGATCCATTGCAGGCCGACCTGACATCACCGGAAGAGCGGCGCCGCCTGGCGCGCCTGCTCGAGCGCGGCCTGGGCCAGGTGGCCGGCTACGTCCTGCCCCTGAAGGCGGCCGACTACGATCCGGCGGTCATGCTGGGCACCAACTGGCGCACGTCGGCCTGGCCGCTGCGCCGCGAGCACCTGTACCTGCTCGAGGGCGATTCGCCGATGGGCCTGCGCCTGCCGCTGTCCACGCTGCCGTGGGTGCTGCCGGAGGAACGCGAGGCCGACCTCGAGTTCGATGTCGATCCGTTTTCCCCGCGCGGCGCGCTGCCGGTCGCCAAAAAAGAGAAGCGCCCGGTACTGGGCCTGGCCGCCGGCAAGTCGGCCGAGCAGGCCAAGGCGCGCACGCCGCAAGACCCCGCCGCCCGCGACGTGATCCATACCGCGCTGTGCGTGGAAGTGCGCGGCGGCCGCCTGCACGTCTTCATGCCGCCGCTCAAACGCATCGAGGACTACCTGGCGCTGGTGTCGGCCGTGGAAAACACCGCGTCCAGGCTGAAGCTCAAGCTGCGCCTCGAAGGCTATGCGCCGCCGCGCGACCCGCGCATCAAGCTGCTCAGCGTCACACCCGATCCCGGCGTGATCGAGGTGAACATTCATCCGGCGGCCAGCTGGAATGAGCTGGTCTACAACATGTCCACGCTGTACCAGGAAGCGCGCCTGACGCGGTTGGGCACCGAAAAATTCATGCTCGACGGCCGCCATACCGGCACCGGCGGCGGCAACCATGCCACGCTGGGCGGCGCCACGGCCGAAGACAGCCCGATGCTGCGCCGGCCCGATCTGCTGAAAAGCCTGATCACGTACTGGCAGGTGCACCCGGCCTTGTCGTACCTGTTCTCGGGCACGTTCATCGGGCCGACCAGCCAGGCGCCGCGCGTCGATGAAGCGCGCGACGACAACCTGTACGAGCTGGCCATCGCCTTCCAGCAGATGGACCAGGTGCTGCCGACCATGCACGACGGCGACAAGCCGTGGATGGTCGATCGCCTGCTGCGCAACATGCTGGTCGATTTGACCGGCAACACGCACCGCTCGGAGTTTTCGATCGACAAACTGTATTCGCCGGACGGCCCCACCGGCCGCCTGGGCCTGGTGGAATTCCGCGCCTTTGAAATGCCGCCGCACGAACGTATGAGCTTGCTGCAAATGTTGCTGCTGCGCGCGCTGGTGGCGCGCTTCTGGCGTCAGCCGTTCCAGGCCAAGCTGGTGCACTGGGGCACGGCGCTGCACGACCGCTGGATGTTGCCGCACTTCGTGGCCCAGGATATCCGCGACGTGGCGCGCGACCTGCGCGCGTCCGGCTACGAATTCGAGGAGCACTGGTTCGAGCCGTTCATCGAGTTCCGCTTCCCCCGCTTCGGCACGGTGGTCTATGAGGGCGTGGAAATGGAACTGCGCCAGGCCATCGAGCCGTGGAATGTGCTGGGCGAGGAAGTGACGGGCGGCGGCACCGCGCGGTATGTCGATTCGTCGGTGGAACGCATGCAGCTGCTGGTGCGCGGCCTGACCGACGGCCGTCACATCGTCGCCTGCAACGGCCGCATGCTGCCGCTGCATCCGACCGGCGTGCCGGGCGAATACGTGGCCGGCGTGCGCTTCCGCGCATGGAGCCCATGGTCGGCGCTGCACCCGAGCATCCGCGTGCAGGCGCCGCTCACGTTCGACCTGGTCGATACCTGGAGCGGCCGCGCCATCGGCGGCTGCACCTACCACGTGGTGCACCCGGGCGGACGCAGCGAGGTCGGCTCGCCGGTCAACGCCAACGCCGCCGAAGCACGCCGGTTTGCGCGCTTCTGGCCGCACGGCCACACGCCGGGCCCGATGACTGTGATGAAAGAGGCACACAATCCGAGCTTCCCGATGACCCTGGACTTGCGCTGGCAGCCGTATTGACCTATTGTTTCGTTCCAGCAATCGCTTAATCCGCTTTCTTGGTAGTCCGCGCGCCCATGCCATCTCCCCTTCTTGCCCATTACCTGGCCGCGCCCGACAGCTACGACGAAATGCTGGACGCGGACCGGGTGCCGCGTGCGCACTGGCGCGCGTTGCTCGACAACCTGGCGCTCGAAGCGCCGGGCATGATGCGCCAGCGCAACGAGATGGTGCAGCGCCAGGTGCGCGAAAACGGCGTCACCTACAACGTGCCGGCAGACCGCGACGGCCGCCAGCGGCCGTGGGACCTGAACGCCCTGCCGCTGATCCTGCCGCCCGACGACTGGGCCGTCATCGAGGCGGCCGTGACCCAGCGCGCCACCCTGCTCAACCAGATCCTCGGCGACGTCTACGGCAAGCAGCAGATGCTGCGCGAGGGGCTGCTGCCGCCGGCGCTGATCCACGGCCACGCGGGCTTTCTGCGGCCGTGCCACGACATCCGCCACCACGACGACGTCGCCCTGCATTTCTACGCGGTGGACCTGGCGCGCGCGCCGGACGGGCGCTGGTGGGTGGTTGCCGACCGCACCCAGGCGCCGTCGGGCGCCGGCTATGCGCTGGAAAACCGCGCGATCATCTCGCCCACCTTCCCCGACCTGCTGCGCGAACTGAAAGTGCAGCCGCTGGCGCAGTTCTTCCGCACCATGCACGACAGCCTGGTGCACTGGGGCCGGCTGTGTGCGGCCAGCGGCGACACGCCGGCGCCGCTGCGCGACGGCGACGTGCCGCTGATCGTGCTGCTCACTGCCGGTCCCCGCACCGCCAGCTATTACGAGCAGGCCTACCTGGCGCGCTACCTTGGCCTGGCGCTGGTGGAAGGCGGCGACCTCACCGTGCGCGACGGCGTGGTCTACCTGAAAACCCTGGCTGGATTACATCGCGTGCACGTGATTCTGCGCCGGGTGGACGACGAAGCCTGCGACCCGCTGGAGCTCGACAGCTCGATGCTGGGCGTGGCGGGACTGACGCAAGCGGCGCGGCGCGGCAACGTGGTGGTGGCCAACAGCCTCGGTTCCAGCCTGCTGGAGTCGGGCGCCCTGCTCGGCTTCCTGCCGGCGCTGTCGCGCCGCCTGCTGGGCGAACCGCTGAAAATGCCGTCGGTGGCCACCTGGTGGTGCGGCGAGCCGGCCGCGCTGGAAGCAGTGATCGAAAAGCTCGACCGCCTGGTGATCAAGCCCAGTTTTGCCCAGCGTCCGCAATCGGCGGTGTTCGGCCGCGACCTCGATGGCACCGCGCGCGAAGCCTTTATCGCCGGGCTGCGCGCCGATCCGAACAATTTCATCGCCCAGGAAGTGGTGCGGTTGTCGCAGGCGCCGGTGTGGAAAGGCGGTATCACGTCCGGCCTGCAGGCGCGCGCGGTGGGGCTGCGCGTATTCGCCTGCGCCACGCCCAACGGCTACGTGGTGATGCCGGGCGGCCTGACCCGCGTGGCCACCGGCCACGATGCGCGCGTGCTGACCATGCACATGGGCGGCGCCAGCAAGGATACCTGGGTGCAGGCGCGCACCCGGGTGGAAGTGCACCGTCCCCAGCACCGCAGCATCACCAGCGAGAACCTGGTCCGCGAAGACACCAACCTGTCGAGCCGGGTGGCGGAAAACCTGCTCTGGTACGGCCGCCATGCGGAGCGCTGCGACAACATCGGCCGCCTGCTGCGGGTGGCGCTGCACTTCCTGTTCAACGTCCGCTTCGACCAGCGTGGCGCCGAGTGGGCCACCGTGGAGGCGCTGTGCATCCACTTCCAGCTGCTCGACGCGGCCAGGAAGCCGGCGCCAGCCCAGACGCAGTCGCAATCCCTGGGCGGGATGACGCAGACGCAAACCATTGCGGCGACCACCACCATCTTCAGCGACGCCGAAATCGAAGCGGCCCTGCTGCTGGCGGTGGTGTCGCCCGACGTGCCCGGGCTGGCACGCCAGCAGCGCCAGCTGCACCGCGTGGCCGGCCAGCTGCACGAACGTTTTTCGGTCGATAACTGGCGCGCCCTGAACCGCATGGTGCAGCCGGCGGTACACCCCGGCGAACGGCCGTCGCAATCGGCCGCGATGACCATCCTCGACGACGCCGCCGCCTCCTTGATGATGCTGGCCGGTTTTGCGCTCGACGGCATGACGCGCGACCTGGGCTGGCGCTTCATGTCGATCGGCCGCCGCCTGGAACGGCTGCAATTCCAGTGCGAAGTGCTGCAGCGCGCGCTGGCGATGGACCAGGACGGCAACCTCGAATGGCTGCTTGAACTGTCCGACAGCATCATCACCTACCGCGCCCGCTACCGCGCCCAGCCCGAATGGCTGCCGGTGCTGGACCTGCTGCTGTGCGACGAGAGCAACCCGCGGTCGGTGCTGTTCCAGATCGACGGCATCCTCGGCACGCTGCGCCGCATCGCCCACACCCACGGTCCCTGCGGCGCCGACCTGCTGGCGCCCTTGCGTACCGAATTGAGCGCCCTCACGCCCGGCACCGATCTTACCCACGGCAACGCCATGCTGACCGCCTTGCTGAGCCGGATCCAGCTCGCCAGCGCGGCGCTGTCCGAGCATATCAGCGTGCAGTTTTTCAGCTATACCGACAATGACCGGCAAAGGAAGCGCACATCATGACGGGGACGACGCATGAGTGGCCGGTCGGCGCCGTCGCCTGCGCCCGCTACCGCGTGGTCCACGAGACGCGCTACCAGTATCAAAGCAAGGTCTCGTTATCGCAGCAGTACCTGCACATGACGCCGCGCCCGTTCGCCTGGCAGCATACCGAATCGCACCTGATCTGGCTCGACCCGGTGGTCTCCGAAGGCCGCGACGGCCTCGATTATTTCGGCAACACCGTGCGCCACCTGGCGCTCACGGTGCCGCACGACAGCCTGCTCGTGCATGCCGAATCGACGGTGCTGCTGCGCGCGCGCCCCACCCTGGCGAAGATCGCGGTATCGCTGCCATGGGAGAGCGTGCGCGACATGATGGGCAAGGAAAAAAGTGCCGCCACGCTGGAGGCATGCCGCTACCTGTACGCGTCGCCGCACGTGCACTGGTTCCCGGCGCTGGAAGCGTACGCGCGCGTGAGCTTCACGCCGGGCCGGCCCCAGCTCGACGCCGCGCTCGAACTGACACGGCGCATCTTCGACGACTTCGAGTTCGACAGCAAGGCGACCGACATCTCGACACCGCTGGAACAGGTGCTGAGCGGGCGGCGCGGCGTATGCCAGGATTTCGCCCAGCTGATGATCGGCTGCCTGCGCAGCATCGGCCTGCCGGCACGCTACATCAGCGGCTACATCCTCACCCACCCGCCCGAAGGCAAGCCGCGCCTGGTGGGCGCCGACGCCTCGCACGCGTGGGTCTCCGTCTATTGCCCGGCGCTGGGCTGGATCGATTTCGACCCGACCAACCGCTGCCTGGTCCAGCACGAGCACATTACCCTGGGCTGGGGCCGCGACTTCAGCGACGTCACCCCGATGCGCGGCATCGTGCTCGGCGGCGGCCGGCAGGATCTCGATGTGCAGGTGACGGTGACGCCGTTGCCGGTGTTGGGTAGGATATGAGGGCGCAACACGGTCGATCCACTAGAGTAGACTAACCGCACATGAGCAGGATCGAGCCATCGAAGCTGCGTTCGGCCTCCTGAAAGACAAAGATGTTTTACCGCTGGACGCGTTGCAGTTTGAGCGTGACATGCGTGACGAATGAGCATGCGTGTTCTTCTAGACAGTAATTGTGTAGTTGCGGGCGATCGGAGGCCTGTTCGTGGTCGAGACGCTGGTGCGCGAGCCTGATTTGTTCGACACCTATATCGCACTCGATCCCAGCCTGTGGTGGAACGATGGCGCGCTGCTCAAACAGGTTTCCGCGCATCCGGTAACGTTGCACCGTCCGAAGAATTTGTACATCGGCTCGAGCGCGGATGGCCAGTCGTTCATCGACCAGCCGGCGCTTGCAGCGACATTCGGCAAAACGGAAAACCTGCACGTTGACTTCGAGAGCTGGCCCACCGAAACCCACGCCACCATCTACCATCCGGCGGCGTTGAAGGCGCTACTTCAAGCCGGCGGAAAGCGGCCCAGTTGCATGAACAGCCCGTACCAGTCTTCCATGTGCCACGTCGTCGCGATCACGCCATCGGCCAGCGTGTGAAACTCGTGCAGCCGGAAGCTCACCTGCCTGCCGGTCGGCGCGATGCCGAACAGTTCACCGAGGTGGGTGCCGGAGATCTCGGCGCGCACGCCGACCTTGCCCGGCTGCTGGACCATGTCGTGGACGGTAATGTGCACGTCCGGGAAGGCCGCGCCGAGCATGCGGATGATGGTTTTGACGCCCGCCGGCCCCGGTTCCTGGCCGGGCGCCAGCGGAATGTCGTCCCAGTCGGACGCCAGCACGGCATCGACCAGGTCAGGCGATTGCTCGCTGAACGCGCGGTACAGGGTTTCGACGGCGAGGCGCTCGATGCGCAGCTGATGGGAGAAGTCGGTTGCAGTGGTCATGATGGGCTTACCGGGATGATTTGTGAAGCGCCAGTGTGGACTTTGCCCTACAATCAGTCCAACAAATATCCTGTATGAAGACTTATTCGTTTTATGGATTTTCATGGCATCGATCTGAACCTGCTCGTCGCCTTCGACGCGCTGATCAACGAGCGCAACGTCACGCGGGCGGCGGCCCGGGTGGGCGTGAGCCAGCCGGCCATGAGCGCCGCGCTGTCGCGCCTGCGCACGCTGCTGGGCGACCCGCTGTTCCAGCGCAGCGCCGACGGGTTGCTGCCCACGCCGCGCGCGCGCGATCTGGCCATTCCCATTGCCCAGGCGCTGGCGACGATCGAAGCGGCGGTAGTCGCCCCACCCGCGTTCGATCCGCGGACGGCGACCGCAACGTTCAAGCTGGGGTTACAGGACTACCCGACGCAGATTCTGCTGCCAGCGCTGCTGGCGGCGCTGCAACAGGCCATGCCGGGCGCGATGCTCAACGTGGTGGCCTTCAACGACCGCGATGCTGCTGTCGACCTGCTCGACGCCGGCCTGATCGACGCCGCCATCGGTGTGGCGCCCACCGGTACCGATGGCCGCATCCTTACCCGCCCGCTGCTGCGCGACGAATTTGTCACCATCGTCGCGGCCGACCATCCGGCGGCGGCGGGGCCGATGGACCTGTCCACCTATCTCTCCTTCAAGCACGTGCTGGTGTCGCCCGAGGGGCAAATGCACGGCATCGTCGATCAGGCGCTCGCTCAACTGGGCTTGCAGCGCCAGCTGGCCCTGACCGTGCCGCATGTCTTTGCAGTGCCCGAAGTGGTAGCGCGCACCGGCATGGCCGCCACGCTGCTCGAACGGGTGGCGCTGCGCGCGCTGGCCCACCACAGGCTGGCGCTGTCCGCGCCACCGGTGGCCTTGCCTGCGATGGTGTTCCACCTGCTGTGGCACCGGCGCAGCGACAGGCATCCGGCGCAGTCGTGGTTCCGGGAGTTCATTGCGCAGCAGTCGGCTGCAATCGAATGACCGCACGCTGCTGCCAGCGCCATGGCGATGCCGGACATTTTGTGGCAGCATGACCTCCCGGGCACTTTCAGGCCCCATCCCACAGGAGACCACGATGGACGCACAGTTGACCACCCTGCTCGACGAACTGGCAAGGTTAGGCGAGACGCACGACAGCGATGCAGCCAATCACGACACCCGCATGCTCAACATCACGCCGGACACCGGCGAATTTCTCGCCGTCCTCGTAAAAACCATGGAGGCGCGCCGCATCCTGGAAATCGGCACCTCCAACGGCTACTCCACGCTGTGGCTGGCCGATGCCGCCGGACCTACCGGCACCGTGACGACCGTCGAACGTTCCCCGGCAAAGATCGCCCTGGCACGCGACAATTTCGCACGCGCCGGCCTGGCTGCCCGCATCGACCAGCGCGAGGGTGACGCCGGCGAGATCCTGCGCGAACTCGACGATGGTGCTTACGACCTGCTGTTCCTCGATTCGCTGCGCAGCGCCTATCTCGCCTGGTGGCCGCAACTGCGCCGCGTGTTGCGGCCGGGCGGTTTGCTGGTGGTCGATAACGCCACGTCGCACCCGCAGGAAATGGAAGATTTCACTGCCGCCGTCCGCGCCGACAGTGGCTTTACGGCGTGCCTGGTTCCGGTCGGCAAAGGCGAATTTCTCGCTGTCAAAGCCTGAGCCTGGCCACAGGTTTGTGCCATCAGTCAGTGCCGTCCATGAATGATGTGGGCGTCAGGTCCGTTACCTGGCGAAACGCGCACGAAAATGAGGCGGTACTGGAAAAACCCAGTTCGGAGGCTACCTGACCGATGGTTTGCCGCGTCCCAGACGGTCCATCGCCTGCACGATCCGCGCGCGCTGGCGCCACAGCTTGCAGGTCATCCCGGTTTCCGCCATGAACAGCCGGCTCAGTGTGCGCACCGAGGTGGCGGCGCGCGCCGCCACTGCGCTTGGGCGCTGACGGCGTGGCAGGCCATGTTGCCGCTGGCGGCCGTCGGGTAAGCGTTAGCGCTTTCGGAAGTTGGGCGCACGCGCGGCAAGATCGTGCTCGACATCGGTCGTTAAACGGCCTGGGCACACCTAATCGAACTGCCCACCTCGGCAAAACAATGGTATTTTAATAAAATAAAAAGCACTATCGTTCTTTTATTTTGTTTTCAATCCCGAGGTTCCCGTGACACCAATACGATTCACACCCGACGTCGAAGTCATCACCGCCGACGAGCCGCAACTGATCACCAGTATCGTCGAGCAGATGGCAGCGTCATCGCGCTGCGCGTTCGAGCGCCACCGCCATGCGATCCGCGATGCTCACGCCAAGTCCAACGGTTTGCTCAAGGGCGAACTGGTCGTCCACGACAACCTGCCGCCCGCGCTGCGCCAGGGCGTCTTCGCGGCGCCGCGCACGTACGCCATCGTGGCGCGCCTGTCGTCGGCGCCCAGCGACATCCACTCCGACGAAATTCCGGCCGCGCGCGGCTTTGCCTTCAAGATCATCGGCGTCGACGGCGCCCGCCTGGTAGCCGACATCAAAGGGCACAACCAGGATTTCCTGATGGTGAACTTCCCTGCCCTGGCCTTCGGCACGCTACCGAAGTACCAGCGCATGCTCGGCCTGCTGGAAGCCAACGCCCAGGCGCCGGACACGTTCCAGCGCCTGGTGGCCGGCACCGCACACGGCGCCAAGCAGGTGGTCGAGAGCCTGGGCGGCACGGCCGGCGCCACGCTTGACGGACTGGCGCGCGACAACCACCATCCGCTCGGTGAGACCTACCACACCCAGGCCGCGCTGCGCTACGGCGACCATATCGCCAAGCTGTCGCTGGCGCCGGCATCCGACAACGTGCGTGCACTGCACGGCCGGAATATCGACGACATCGGCTACGCCGGCATGCGCGAGGCGATCAGCAAGCACTTCGCCAGCCAGGGCGCGGAATACACGCTGGCAGTGCAGCTGTGCACGGACCTCGAACGCATGCCGGTCGAAGACGCCGCCATCGCCTGGCCCGAGGAGCTGTCGCCGCACGTACCGGTGGCCACCTTGCGCTTCGCGCCGCAGTCCACCGCGCATCCGGCGCGCCAGGTGTACGGCGACGACAGCCTGTCGTTCAATCCGTGGAACGGCGTGGCCGCGCACCAGCCGCTGGGCGCCATCATGCGCGTGCGGCGCACAGCGTACGAGCGCTCCACGGCGTACCGCCACGCCATGAACGCGCGCCCGCGCATCGAACCACTGCAAGCTTCCGACATCCCCGACTAAAGGATCTACCCATGACCAATCCGAATCAACACAGCGGCGACCCGCGCCTGCAGGACGAAACCAAACTGGAGGCAATCCGCCGCCGCATCGATGCCGTCGCCCACGACGCGCCGCACCTGGCCAAGATCGCGCTGGAAGCCGTGGTGCGCAAGCACAATCCCGACTTGAAGGGCACGGCCAATTCGGCCGGGCGCGCCGGCAAGCAGTCGGGCAATGTGTCGGAGCTGACCGCCATCGCGCCGCTCAAGCCCGGCGGCGCCGAGCGCCTGCGCCGCATTTTCGATCTCACCAACGGCAATATGGATGGCGCCCAGCGCGTGTCCACCCTGCACGACATGCGCTTCGTCTTCTTCGACGACGATACCCGCATCCTGTTTGCCACCACCTACGACGGCGACTGGGACAGTTATATCAACGACTTCGCCACCAAGATTCCCGAACTGATGGACCTGCTGTTCGCCAATATCGAAGGCTGGCCCGGCATCGACAGTCCGAGCGTCAAAGACTTCATCGCCGGCCACCAGATCGACGCTGCCGGCTGGTTCGTCGCCAATCCGCAGGTGACCGTGGTCGATACGCGCCGGTTCCAGCGCATGGACCGCGCACTGACCGCCTTCCTCGACGAGATGGGCGCCAACCCGCCGCAGGACGAAGCCACGCGCGCTGCGCTCGAAAAGCTGGGCGCGGCCATCGGCCAGCCAGAGGGAGTTGACTACTGATGAGCATACTCACCGACCTGAAAACCCGTCTCGTTGGCGACAACACCACGCTGGCCCTCGACGACATCCAGGCCCTGATCCTGCGCTCACGTCCCGAGCCGTACGTGGGCGTGCACGCGATGCTGCACATCGATGACGCCACCGGCGGGCGCGACCTGCTACGCCGCATGGCCGACCACGTGCCGTCGGCCGCCGGCTGGACCGACGACCGCGACGCCTGGATGGGCCTTGCGATCAGCTTCCAGGGCCTGAAGGCGCTGGGCGTGCCGCAGGCGTCGCTCGACAGCTTTCCGCTGCCGTTCCAGCAAGGGATGGCGCAGCGCGCCGAGCAGCTGCGCGATACCGGCAGCAACGCGCCCGAACACTGGGACGACGCGTTTGCGCCGGGCGCCTGCCACATCGCCCTGACGATTTATGCGCGCGACGATGCCGCGCTGGCGGTCGCGCTGGACAAGGCCATGGCGGAACTGGACTGCTCAAACGGCGTGACGCTGATCGGCCAGCACGCGTTTGGCGCCGACGAAGAAGCGAAAAATCCGTTCGGCTTCCGCGATTCGATCTCGCAGCCGTTCGTCGCGGGCAGCGGCGTGCAACCGCTGCCGGGCCAGGAACGGGCGATTGCGGCAGGTGAATTCATCCTCGGCGAGAACAGCGAGACGGGCAAACCGGTGGCCCTGCCCGAGCCGCCGGAACTGGGGCGCAACGGCTCGTTCGTGGTGCTGCGCAAGTACGAAAGCCGGGCCGGCGCCTTTAACGATTTCGTGCGCAGCCAGGCGCAGGGCGAGGCCGAGCAGGAGCTGCTGGCCGCCAAGCTGGTGGGCCGCTGGCGCAGCGGCGCGCCGCTGCCGCTGGCGCCCGAGCACGACGATCCCGAACTTGGCGCCGACCCGCAGCGCAATAACGGTTTCGATTTCTCGCGCGACCCGCGCGGCCTGGTGTGCCCGCACGCGTCGCACATGCGCCGTCTCAATCCGCGCGACAGCCAGCTGTCGATCCTCACCGACGTCAATATCCACCGCATCATCCGGCGCTCGTCCACGTATGGCCCCAAGTGGCGGCCCGAGCTGACCGCGCAGGACGACAACGGCGAGCGCGGCATTTATTTCATCTTCATCAGCGCGCGCGCTTACGACACCATCGAGTTCCTGCAGCAGGAATGGGTCAATCGCGGCAATTTTATCGACCTGGGTACCGAGCGCGATCCGGTGGTGGGCCTGCACGAGGCGCCGGGCACGTTCACCATCCCGCAGCAACCGGTACGGCGCCGCATCGATGGCGTGACCACGTTCAACCGGCTGCGCGGCGGCGAGTACCTGTTCATGCCGTCGCTGGGCGCGCTGCGGTGGATTGCAGCGCTGCCCCCTGACCCCGTCACGGCAGGCGGTCCGGCAGCTTGTGGAGCGTGATCGGGTAATCGTGCACGTGGATGCCGGTGGCGTTGTACACCGCGTTGGCAATGGCCGCCGGCACGCCGGTGATACCCAGCTCTCCCACACCTGCGATGACACGCCCAACCGGGCTGCAACCTCTGGTACCGGTTAGCCGCGCTCGACCACCTGCCTCACGTCCTCTTCCTGGAATTCCGGAGTATAACGCTGTGTACTCATTCAGTTCTCCTATGCTCAAATCATAGGTCAGAAATGTCTACCGGAGTGGTGGAAGTCCACTCCGTAGCAGTGCAGCGCGTCTACCGTGATTGGCGAACGCTGCTGCGCTCGTCAAGCTCGGTGGCTGTTTTGGTGTCGATCTGGTTCGACTGCAGCACCACATCGGTACTGCTGCTCAGGCCAACGCCAATGGTGCCGGCACGCGCGCCGTCCACCTGCACCGTGTTACTGGCTACCAGCGTGCCATCGGCCGAGCGCAGATACATCGCGTAACCCTTCCAGCCCGGTGTGAGGTCGCTCAGGCGAAACGTGTTGCGCTCGATGCGCGCGGCCGGGCCGTAGCTGAGCAGGGCAAACGGCGGACCACCGGGAGCCGTGTTGTCGAGCGTGGCGTCGATGCGGTTGTCGCGGATCTGGTTGCCGCTGCCGCCCACCATGATCGCCGTGCGCACGTCGCTGAACTGCATGTGCTCCACCACGAAACCAGTCGCGGTAAACACGTCGGTGGTCGAGACCGGCAAGGCGGGATAGGCGCCAACCGGTGAATTGCCCTTGTCCGACAAAACGATGCCCTTGCCAGCGCCCACTATACGGCCATGGTGGATGCGGATATTGCGCCCATTACCCAATACCCCGCTAAAACTTCGGGTACCCGACACGCGCAGCGTATGGCCGCGAAAGTCCACATCGACATTGCTGGCGCCGATATCGATCAGGTGGCCCATGCAACCATGGGCAAGCGGCGCGCAGGCAAACTCGTAGTCCTGGTCCAGGCAGTATTTGCCGGCGCGCGTAATGCTGAGGGTGGGCTTGTCGAATCCGGCGCGGTCCCAGTGCAGGACTTCGCACGCGCCGGCAGTCGCCGGCGCGGCGGCACCGACCGGTTGCTGCGCGATCGCCGGCAAGACGATGGCAAGCGCCAGGCTGGCTGCCACCGCGCCAGTATTATGCGGTATATTCATTGCTCGATTCCTTGTCAACGCAGGATGGTGCCGGGGTAGTCGGCCGGGTTAAGGCCCCGGGTATTGGTATCGCGATTGTTCTTGGCATCGGTCGCTTTATATCGATCTGCCCCGCTGAGATCGATGCCTTCGATATTCAGTGCCCGCAGCAATGCAGCCAGCTTTGCCAGCTTCAGCGGGAAGTTTTCGGCGTTACTCTCGTTCTCCGGTAGCGCATTAAATTCCATCATGAACTGGCGGATCACCGTCCAGTTGCCTGCCTTCGCCGGATCGCCGTACTCCAGCAATTTATTGAAAGTCGCCTGCTCCATGTTCAGCGTACGCAGTTCATTGACATCCCAGTTCACGTCGTGCGGCGGCACGCCCAGGTGGTCGGTATGGATGGCCGACAACCGCGCGACCGTGCCCGGCTGCGCCGAGACGCCCAGCTTGCGCCACAGGCGCGCGGTGGTGCTGTTGTCGGGCACGATATCGACCTTGGCCACCGGCTTGCCGTACAAATAAATATAGTGGGCGGTGATGCGGCCCTCGGCGTCGGTTTCCGCTGCCAGCCGCTGTTCGCGGTACAGGCTGTAGCTGGTGCGGGCCACACCATCGCTGCCGTACGCGGTTTTCGCCATGCGCTCGCCAAGGCTGCCGTACGCGTAGCGCGCCAGCGGACGGCCGTTGGCGGCATACACTGCCACCGGCCGCCGTCCCGCATTGTAGGTAACGCGCTGGTTGCGCCAGCTGCTGGCCGTTGCCGCCAGCTGCACCAGCGGCACGCCAGACGCGTGATACAGCCAGGCCGATTGCGGCGGCCCGCTGGCGGCATCGGCAGTCAACGGGCGCACCGGTCCAGCAGGTATTGCGACACCCCGCCGTTCGCTTCGGCAAATAACCGCAACGCACTTTGCGGATCGCAAGCCTGTTCAAGCTCGAACGCTTCCACGTCAGGATCGAAGGCCTGGATGGTGTCGCTTGCTGCAGTTGCTGCAGACGCGGGCATCCTCGCTCCGTGCGCCTTGAAGTAGGCATATACCTGGGCGGCTTTCGAACCGGGCGCCCATTTATCGAGCAGCCGCAAGGTGTTACGGTCGGCATCCCAGTTGAAAATGCGATAGCCCGGCCTGCCGCTGCGCTGGCCATTCCTGCTGTACAGTGCCGCCACGATGTAATTGGCCTTGCTGGCCGCGTCATGGATGACCGCCGGTTCTTCACCAAACAGAAACTGGCGCTGCTGCGCGCTGGTTTTCCCATACCCCAGCCCGTCCGGCTTATCCTGCGGCACGTCGGCGCCAATACGGGTCCAGCCCGCCGCACGACCAAGGTATAGCGTGTTGATCGATTCCCGATCCCCGCCCGTGGACATGGGCGCCGCAGCGTTCAGATACCAGTCGCAGAGGCCATCGCCATTCAGATCGATGCGGTAAAACGAAAACCAGTCATGCATCCCGGAGCCGTCTACACGCTCCCAGCCATTGCCTTCTACCACACCGTCGCCGCGCGTGGCACCAGCTACCCAGTTGAACGCGTTTTTGGCTTTTGGCAGCGTGTAATATTTATCCGGCAGGACTACGCCACTGGGAATACGACACTCAGGTATGCTGAGGGTCGCTTGCACCGGCCGGCTGAAAGCGGCGGCACTAGCGCTCGCCATGACCACTGTCATCACAATGTGGGGGATGGTTTTCATGGAGATGGCATACACCTCATTCTGACGAACGTTCCGGCAAGCCATTGGCATTGACCGGCACCCGCTTGTCAGCACCGAGCGTCTGATACGATGCTTTCAAGATCCAGCGAATATTTTTTTGTTGATTCTCCCGGTACCACGTCATTTGATCTTCCAGCACGCGGTATTTTTTCGGTAAATCCAGGGTATTATTCAAATTATCCATCAATAAAACCGCCAGCGCCTGAAGCAGCGGCCCCGCCGAACCTGCATAAGTCCCCAGTGCATACTCGTCCAGTGACCCTTTGCTGATACGCCATCCCGACAAGGTAAAAATTCTGATGTCCTGGGAGCCAAATGCCGTATTGTCGCCAACATCTGAACCGCTGGGCGCCTCGATATAAAACACTTCTTTCGTCCGGTTCGAGCGGATCGCGTAGGGATAGAATTTGAGATCGATGACAAATTTTTCCCACTTTGCATTCCTGTATCTGAACGCAGTCTGCTGCACCTCGCGCATACCAGGAGAGGGATCTTCGCCCAAACGAGCAATCCAGACATCCATCACCTCGCATGTCCCATCGCGGTCGAGGTCCACAAACCTGCGCTGGACGTTATAAGCGGCATACGATTCCTGCGGCGCGGGCGGCGCAGCTCAGGATGCTCCGCCACATTCAAGAACCGGTGCCCATACTGGCGTCCGCGCGAGGTTGCATCAATGGCCTATACCTCTGCAGAGTATGTGTCTCTCGTGGCATTGCGCCATTGCGCATCTCAAAACGGGCCTTCCCAGTCAATGCATACCGCAGGTTCTCGCCATACTTGCGCATCCCTATCCTGTATTGACCTTTCCGATAAATTTCACTCAGTACATGGCTCCTAAATCCCCTGCGATCCGGTTTTACGGTAGTAGTCGACCAAGGCATCGGGATAATAAGGATGATCACGGAAAGCACTGTCGTCGATATCCCATAACATGACGACGGCAGCGGCTTCGTAACTGAAATATCCATCGTATGCTTCACTGGCATGCGTGTCGTAGCCCGACGAGTGCTTGCAAACTTTTTTGTACCAGCCATCTAAAAACTTAATGAGAAGATGGCCTTGTTCCGCTGATGGCGCGTCCATTGCTTTGATCAGGAGTCCATAATGCGGGGAAATCTTAATTTTCCCTCCGACAATCCTGGTGATATCAATCCGTTGCACGACCCGGTCGAATAACTGATCTTGGCCCGGCTTGCCGGTAGCTGATAACAGTTGCATCAACTCTCGCTTAGTACGGCGCAGTGCAATAAGAATTGCCAGCGCAGGAAACGCGGAAAAGTAAAAAGGCGTCAGATCGAGTATGTGGTTATGTTCTTCCAGGTAAGCCACTTTCTGATATTGCGGATCGCAATAAGCGATGGCATCGAGCATCTCCGGCACGATTCTTTGCATCTGGTCGAAAGCCAGTCCCCCGGCGTATGCCAGCATAAGAAACTGCACATAACCCTGGGCCGCCTGCACCAGATAAACACGTTGTACTGCGTGCTCACCATGCGCCCGATCCTCCGACAACGACAACCTGGTATACCCGATCGCGTACTCGATTGCATTCCGAAAAAATGCCGCGTCCCTGTGACCGTGCTTGTCGCGTGGCGTGAGGACCGCAGGAAACACAAGATCCTTCGCAAGCCGACGCCATTCCCCACTGCGATCACGCTTTTTCCCCGTCAGTGCGTAGCGCAGATTATCAAAATACTCTACCAGCCCCATTTTTCCTTCCTCTACTTAAACAAGTTCGTAATTTCAATTCCGATCGTGACCTCGCTAGGCTTTCCCGCCACATCGTTGATCTCAAAATAACGCGTGCCATTCTTATCGGTTACCGCCAGAACTTTCTTGACGCGCCCCTGCTGCATGGCCGCGTCTATCTCGCTTTTTCCCTGGGATCCGACCGCTTTAAGGAGCCGATCTCCCGCTTTTTCGTTCAGCCATCCCTGACTCATTTGCTGGTGACCGGTCGTCGTCTTTTTCAGCAAACTCAGCGGGGGAATTGCCGGGTACACGCCACCAGTTGCCTTGGACTCGACTATATAATAGGTGGGTTTCCCACCCATGAGCGCTTTAAAGAAACCCGGTGCCTCTTCAAACGTGCCGTCCACACCTTTGGAGCCACGATATGTCGCCAACTGCGCATCATAATCGGCCTGGCTGCGGATCGAGGATGGGTTCAATGTCTTGTTGCCCATAATTTCCAGCTTCTTTTTCCCACTGATCAGGAAACTCCACGCATCGAGCTCACCGACAAAACCGCGTTCGAACTTGTCGCTGATCTTGGCCCAGGACTGCGCCCTGAAGCCAAGCTTGGCCAGTGTGGAGCTCGCATTGACGAACTTGTTGCGGCCGTAGTTAATGCCGCGCTTGATCTGCTCCAGTGCGGCAGCACCGAGGTCGCCTTCCGTCTTGGAGAAAATCTTGCTTAGCAGCAGGCCTTCGGCAAAGCCGCCAGCCCCCACGCTAAGCGCCTGCGCCAGCGTGCCGGCAGCTGCCTGCAGGTCACCTTCGCACTTGGCGTTATTGATTTTGACCGTGGTATCAATCAGGCCCATCATTACATCGATGGCCGCCTTGCCCATCGTGTAATAGGCAACGCCCATCATTACACCATCGAAAATGGCCCCCACGCCAAATGCGTGCGAACCGGCCCAGAGAGCAAAGATCGCCGCTGTGGTGGCAACCTTTTGCGGTGATACCATGTCCTTGAGCACCGCCCCGAGTTCTGCCGGCAGCTTGGGAATCGCCGCACCGATCACGTACACCAGCTTGTCTGCAAAGCTCCAGCCGCTGACCGGCCCGGCCGGCTTGCTTTGCAACCCGAGCGGATCGATATTAGCCACCGGATTGCCGTTGGCGTAAGCATACAGGTTGAGACCACCAGCCTGGCCGGTAGGATCGGGACTCAGATACCTTCCGGTATCTGCATCGAGGTAGCGCTGGGTGTTGTAGTGCAGGCCGGTTTCTTCGTCAAAGTACTGCTCCGAACCTCGCAATGGCAACGCCAGCGTGCTGCCAGCGCCAGCCTGCGCCTGGCCATATCCACCGATATCGGCGCTCCAGACGATACGGCGCGCCGCATCGACGACCGCGCGGGCGGCGCCGGTGTGATCTGCAACGATGGCAAAGGCATCGACGCGCGCAGCCTGACCCACAGCACGGGCAACCTCCACCGGCAGTTGGTTGAGTGCGGCGCCCGCCATCGCGCGCGCGTCGCGCTCCCTGGCCTGCAACATGGCGATCGGCCGCACACCGTTATGATCTTCCAGCCAGACATATTGGCGCTTGATCGCAATGCCGCCGACGTCGGGCTCCGCCTCAGCCACCAGCTGGCTGCCGTCATACAGAAAATATGTGACCTTTTTCTGGTTCTTCGCGTACACGACCTTCTTGATGCGTTCACCGAAAGCGTTGTAGCTGTACTCGGCAACTGGCTGCCCGCTCTTGCCGACCTTGACCAGGCGAGCCTGGCTGTCCCACTCGAAAGTCGTGGCGCCGATGCGGGTAGTCCGGCCCGCGGCATCGTAGGCGTAGTCGCGGCGCTCGCCACCGCCATCGGCAGACAGTATCCGATTGCTGTCGGCATCGATTTGATAGCGCAAAGACCGTTCGCCGCTATTCGCCAGCAGGTTTCCCGCGCCATCGTATTCATAGCCGAGGGTGGCTGGCAATAATTGGCTGTTGCCAGCCTTTTGGGTAGACCCGCTCAGCCTGCCCAGCGGGTCGTAGCTGTACAGCGTCTGGAGCACGCCCCCGATGCCGCTGCTGCCCCGCTGCACGATCTGGCCGGCAGCGTCCACGCGCTGGTTCTCTTCCCAAAAGCCGGGACTGCCAATACGGGTGACATGACCACGACGGTCGAGCCGGCGCACGAACTCGACACCATGGGCCAGCTGGTAATCCTGGCTGGCGTAGCCGTCGTCGGTGTCATTCATGGCACCGAGCAATGGCGTATCGGTAAACAAGCTCTTGCGGGTAATGCCTGCCAACAGGCCCGCCTTGGGATGCTGCGTGCTGTGATAGCGGTAGTCCAGCATCTGCCCGTCGGGCAGCGTCTTGCGAACCAGTTGGCCACGGCCGTCATAGGCATAGCGCGTGCTAAATCGCGCGCCATCGAGCAAGCGCGTATGCAGCGTCAAGCGGCCGCCGGCATCGTACTCGAACCGCTCTTCACCGCCTGGAAAAGCCACACGCACAGGTTTGCCTTGCGGCCCATAGTCGATCCTGGTCAGGCCTTCGGCGCTGCGCTGCTCGACCACGCGTGCCGCCAGGTCGTAGCGATACGTCACCGTTTGCGGCCGTTCGCTGCCATACGCGACGGTCCTGGCGTGGAGCGTATCGTCGTCGTTCCAGCGATAGACGGTGGCACCGGCGTCGGGACTGTCGACCCTCACCAGGCGGCCAAAATCGTCGTACGCATAACCGGTGCGCAAGGCGCGCGCATCGCTGATCTGCGTAACCCGATGCAGTGCGTCATATGCCAGCCGGGTGGCGATGCCGCCTGGCTCCATCACCAGCACCGGCCTGCCGTCCTGGTCGCGCTCGACCGTGGTGACGCCGCCGCCAGGATCGGCCAGTTGCTCATTGCCGCCGTGCGCAGCATACCGACCGGGGGGTGCCTCGGGATCGATGGTGTAACGGGACAGGTCGCTGCTCTGTGCCACGGTGCCGTCCGGGTTAAGCAGTTCGCGCGCCAGCAGATTGCCTTCGCCATCGCGTTGCAGCTTGATGCGGTTGCCCTGCGCATCCGTCACGTCGCCCAGACGGCCGTCGCCACCATAGGAAAACAGCATGCGCTGACCATTGGCCTGCACGATCCCGCTCACCTGTCCAATGCTGTTATAGGAAAAATAGCTGTGGACGCCGGCCTTGCCGAGCTGGGTAACCCTGCCCAGTTCGTCATACCCGTACTCGAGCAGCAAGCCCGTCGCATCGACCAGGCGCAGCGGCCTGCCGGTGTCATTCATGGTTTCGATACGGGTGATGCGATTGCCGGGCTGCACAGTCTTCATCACATAGTTGCCCCCCGGGTCATACTCATAGGTCGTGATGTCGGAGTCCGCTGGTAAACCTCGCGGTCCGTTGGGCAAGGGACCATCGACCGCCGCCAGCAAGCTGCGTCCGGCAATGGTGCGATAACTGAAACGGGTGGTACGTGCGAGTGGCCGCGCCGCGCCATCAATGCCGGGCGCCGGCGCCCACCCCTGTTCGCTGATGCTGGTCACCTGCAGCTTGTCGTTGTAGGCGATGCGGGTGAGCGTCTGCCTGCCTGGCACCACGCTCGGACGGATGACCGCCGTGGGTTGGGCCACGCCCGCAACCGCATATTCGTAACGCACCTGCAATTGGGGCGGCTGCGCCTGTCCGTTGCGATAGGTAATGCGCTCGATGGCCAGGGTTCTGCCATAGCGATCGAGCTCGGTCCGGACGGTGTCGAGCGGACTGCCGGCATCGTCGGTGCGGGTGGTGTCGGTCAGCCGCCCCAGTCGGTCGTAACCATAACGCGCATTGCCGGGGCCGCACAAGGCGCAACCAGAGCCACGGGACTCCAGCAACCGCAAGTCCTCGCCCACGTTGGCGTAGCGGTACACCGTGGTCTGGCCCTGGCTGTTGGTGACGGTAGTTTGCCCCGGCTTGTCGTAGCTGATCGTGACCTTGCCGGCATCACCGGCATGGGTGGACAGCACGCCACGGCCCGCGCTGTCGTAGGCGTAAGTGGCATAGCGGTAAGCGGGCTGCGGCGCCACGCGCATGATGCCGATCCCGGTCAGCAGCGTGGGTTGGCGCGCATCTTCGTAATAGTATTCGCGCCCCTGTCCAGCCACCGGGTAGCGCACCCGCACCAGGCTGGCCAGCAGGCGGCGCGCACCGACGCCGTCGGACGGCTGCAGATTGCCGTGTTCATAGCTGAAGCGCCCCAGTGGGGTATCGATGCCCTGTACACCGCGAAAGCGGTCGCCGCGCGCGAGTGCCTGGCGGTCGGGATACACCAGGCGCAAGCTGCGCCCCTGCGGGTCGGTCACCTTGACCAGCATCCCCCTGGCGTCGTACAGCAAACCGAGGACTTCACCGGTGGCGGCCTTGATCTGCAACAGCTTGCCATGTTGGTCAAAGCTCAGTTCGCGACCGTCAAGCCAGCGCCAGCGATACTCGTCACCGCCCTGGCGGTTGCGGTGGATGGACAGACTGCCGCTGGCCGGATCGGCGCCGGTTGCCAGCGCCGGATTGACCAGGTCGCGATGGAACATGAAGCTGGTGCCGTCGGCCTGGAACACCTGGATCGTGCTGCCTTTAGCGACGAGCATGGTTTCATACGACAGCTTCCAGCCACGCCCGAGCAGCCCCGGCGCGTCGCTGCCGCCGCTGAACCGGCTGTTGTAATGTCGCACGATTTCCAAGCCCAGCACGCCAGGCAGCGGCGCCATGTCCTGCTCGCGCTGGTACTTGTTGCCCGTCAGGATGTTGATCGGATTGCCGGCGCCGATGTTGACGCTGGCCGTGGCCGGCTGACTGGCCGGAGCAGGCGCTCCTGCGCTACACGTCGGGCCGCCGTCGTTCGGACAAGCCAAGGCCATCCCGGCCATGCCGGACAACAGCAGGACTGCAAGCGTGGCGCGCAGGCGCGCGATGCCGATGGAAAGGAATGTCATGGCGTCAGCTCTTCGGTTTGAGGTCGACCAGCACGCGCCGGTTCGGCGCGTAACATGCCTGTAGCGCAGCGCCGGTCATGCCTGCACACTCCTCCGGCCGCTTCACCGGATCGGCCGAACCGGCCCCCACCACGTTGATGTGGTCTACCTTGAGTCCATGCGAGATCAGGTAGTCGCGCACGGCCTCGGCGCGCCGGCGCGAGAGGTCGAGGTTGTAGTTCTCGGCGCCGATCGGATCGGTGTAGCCGGTGACGGTCAGCGTGTCGAATGCCTGGCCGTTGGTGCTCTGGATTAAACGCTCAAGCGCTGCAATGCCTTCCGGCCGCAACGCCGCCTGGTCGAAGCCGAACAGGGCGTCGGCGCTCATGTCGGCCGAAATCGGTACCGGGCAGCTGTTGCCAGGCGGCTGAGGCGGCGTGCTGCAACCGCCGAGCAGGGTGCATTGGTCGCCCGGCGGCGGCTCGGTCGTCACCGGCGGATCGCCCGGGTTGGTCGGGTTGCCGCCATTGCCGGCGCCCGGCGACGATACCGGGCTGTCCGGCTCGATCGCATCGGACTGCATCTGCAAGGTCACGTGCGTGACCACCGGCACCAGGCCGTCGTTGATCAGGCGCGTTTGCACCGGGTCGGCGCCGGTGTCCTGCCATTTCAGGTACACCTTGTAGATGCTCGAGATGATCGGCACCACCGGCTTGATGCCGTGGGTGATGCGCAGCTTGATCAGGTTGGCGTCCTGGATGGTCTGCCCGGAGGCCGCTCCCACGCCGGTGGGCTTGAAAGCCAGGCCGCGGTTGGAGATGACGCGCTTGCCCTGGGTGTCGAGCAGGGTTTGCAAAGCGGGATCGTTGAAGTCCTGGAATGCTTCCTTGGTCGGGTTCAGCATTTCGATGGAGGCATTGGCTTCCACCGATACCTTGGCCGCCGCCAGCGAGTCGGCCAGCTTGGCGGCGGTTTCGCCGCCGCCGAACATCGGCACCAGCCCTTCGGTGTAGGCGTTCTTGATGGCGTCGAGTTTGGCGTTGCCCACGCTGCCGGCGCGCGCGGCCAGCATCGCTGCGTGGTCGAGCTGGTTTTTTGCGAAGAACAGCTGGCTGTATTGCACCGTGCCCAGCCCCATGATGGTCAGGATCGGCGCTACCACTGCCAGTTCCACCACCGCCGCGCCGCGCTGGCGCCCGCGCATGGCGGCGCGCACCGGGGCGGACGGCGCCGCGCTGGCCGGTTGCGCCGGTGCCGGCGACAAGGGCGCCAGCACCTCCCAGTGCGACCGCGGATCGTGCAGCCGGTCGCCGGGTGCGATGTTCCAGCGCGCTATGCTGCCCGCCGCCAGTTCCAGCGTATGGCGCACCCCGGCGCCGCCAAGGCTGGCGCGCCACGGCTGCAATTGCGGCACGCACTTGCGCACCACGCCTTCGCGGTCCAGGTACAGCACGTCGATGGTGAAGCGCATGAAGCAGGTATGCACGCTGGAGCAGCCGGGCAACAGCAGCGCGGCACCGGGAGCCAGCCCGGCGCGCGCCATCAGTCCCACGAAACGGCTGGCGAAGCCGGTGGCGCGGTGCACCGCCAACCGGTGATCGCCGCTGCAGGTGCGGAGCCAGGCTTCACCAGGCGGTGCGTTTGCGGCAATAGGAACGGGATTGTTGATCATGGTCGGTAGGCGTGGGTGGAATGGGTCAGGCCAGCAGCTGTTGTGCGGCAGACTGCGTCGCTGCAATATAGGGGCGGTACACGTCGATCAACCGGCGATAGCGCGGCAGGTGGAAGTGCAATTCCAGTTCCATCGCCGCCTGGCCAATGATCGCATCGGAAAAATAAGGCCGGGTCAGGACGTTATGGAACAGCACGTGCTGGTCCTTGAGTTTCTTGCCGAGGTGACGGTCGATCAGCATCAGCGCCGGCGGGTAACGGAACGTGCGGCCGCCATCGATTTTCTCGATCACGATCGCCCAGGCCAGCGCGCCGTCGCCGGCCTGCATGAACACCAGCCGCTTTGCCGTGCTCAAGGTTTCGGCGTATGGAAAATCGGGCGCCAGCGCTGCCATCAGCATCAGGCTGGCGGCGGGCGTAAACAGGCCATTGTTGTCGCAATCCATCGCCACGCGATGGTCGGGCTCGTACACATTCCACCAGTAGCGGGTATCGAGCGCCTGCGGCTCGCTGTCGTCGCGCACCGCTGGCTTGCCCTCCTTGGGCAGCGTGATGAGCGGTGGCGTGAGCGTGCAGCGGGCAGTCGATTCCACGTACCAGTTGGCCTGGTTGCGCCGGATTTCAAACTCGGCGTGCCGATGCGCCGTGTTCAGCAAGCGCATGACCGTGGCATCGGCCACCAGGTCCAGAGGCGCGGGCCGCTGTTGCAGGGACAAGATGCCCACCTGCAAATAATTCCGGTACTCCGGCAAGTCCAGGCGCTGGGACAGTTCGCGGACCATGCCGGCATCGTCGGCGAGCACCGGCTCGCCGTTTGCGCCGATTTTTTGCCGCAGCTGCTCGACCATCAGCGCCCGGCCCAGGCCATTGATCAACGGCGCCGGCAGGTGTTCGCGCATCCACAACTCGCGCGCATAAAATGCGCGCCAGCCGTCGGCGATATCTTGCTCGATCAGCGCCAGCCACTGGTCGAGCAATTCCTCGGCGTTGCTGGTCAAAATGTCCTGTAATACAGTCATTGCAATAGGCGGGTTTAAAACGAAGGCTCACACACCGGGGTGCATGAACTTCATTACGATTGGAAAGAACAGCACGATGAACGTGCACGGAAAAATAAACGCGATCAACGGAAACAGCATTTTCACCGGTGCTTCCATCGCCAGCTTTTCGGCCCGTGCAAAGCGCTCGGTGCGGCGCTGGTCGGCCTGGGCGCGCAGTACCGGCCCCAGGTTCATGCCCATGCGTTCGGCCTGGATCACGGCGGTGATGAAATGGGTGACGTTCGGTTCGCTCAGGCGGTCGGCCATGGCGCGCATGGCTTCGGATCGTGCCTTGCCGGCGCGGATGTCGCGCAGCACGCGCTGGATCTCGGTGCGCAGCACGCCGCGCGGGCCCTTGTCCACCGACTGGTTGAGCGCGCCCTGCAGGTTCAGCCCGGCTTCCACGCACAGCGTGATGATGTCGAGATAAAACGGCAGCGTCTTGAGCAGCTCGCTGCGGCGCGCCCGCATCAGGTCGCGTAGCCAGAACGACGGATAGAAAAATCCCAGCAGCGCGCCGCCGCCCATCGCCTCGAGATACAGCATCAGCGAAAAACCCACTTCGCCGTCGCGTGCATGGTCAAAGCTGGACAGGCCCCACCAGCACAGCAGTGCCAGCAGCCCAGCGCCCAGCAGGCGTGCTGCCAGCAGCTGCGCTGGCGAGACGGTGTAGTCCAGCCCCGCCTGGCGCAGCTTGGCCAGCATGGCGGTGCGGCGGTTCACCGACATGATCGGTCCGACGAAGTGGCTGATCCACTGGATTGGCCACCACACCAGCCGGAAACCGAGCGGCGGCGCATCCTTGTACGACCGGTCTTCGCGCGGCACTTCCGCCAGCGCCGCACTCACCAGCCACACCAGCAGCGCCACCGACAGGCCGCTGGCCAGCGCCACGGCAACAATCAGCGCGGTGCCATGTTCGAGCAATAATTTTTCCATGGTTCTCTCCCCGGCTCAGACGTCGATCGCGATGATTTTGCGGATCACGTACACGCCCATCGCTTCGAGCACGAACAGTACCGCCAGCGTGGCCCAGCCGATGCGGCTGTGCCACAGCAGGTCCATCGCCGCCGGCTCCAGCTTGGCCAGCACCAGCGCCAGCAGCACCGGCAGCAAGCCCACCACCCATGCCTGCAGCTTGCCCTGCGCGGTCAGCGCGCGGATCTTGCCTTCCATTTGCAGGCGGCTGCGGATGGTGCCGGCGGTGCGCTCGAGCGCTTCGGCCAGTCCGCCGCCGGTCTCGGCGGCAATGCGCATGGCCGACACCACCAGGATCGTGGTCTGGGTGGGCATGCGGTGCGCCAGGTTGTTCAGGCTTTGTTCGAGGGTGACGCCGATGCGCTGTTCGCGCAGCATCAGCGAAAACTCCTGGCCCAGCGGCGCCGGCGCTTCCTGCACCAGTTGCGCCAGCGCCGAACTGAAGCCGGCGCCGGCGCGCATGCCGCCGGCCAGCATCATTAGCGCATCGGGCAGTTGCAGTTCAAAATTGCGCATGCGGCGCACGCGCATGCGCGCATACAGCAGGCGCGGCGCGAATGTCAGCGCGGCCACTGCCACCAGCGCCAGCAGCACGCTGCCAGTCACCAGCCAGGTGAGCAAGGCGCCCGCCACCATGGCGCCCACGTTGAGCATGAACAGCTGGCGCGGATCGATGAACAGGAAGAATTCGCGCACGCGGAACTGGGCACGCTCGGTAAAGCTCGACTTGTAGCGCTTGAGCGTGCCACTGCCCACCTCGATCGCCAGCCACGCCAGCATGCCGGCCGCCAGCGCGATGACCACGCTAAGCACGGTCACCGTCATGGCGGGGGTCATGAAGCCCTCCGGTCGACATTGCTGCGGTTGCGCCAGTCGCGGCGCTCTTCCCGCTCCATGCCGGGCGGCAGCGTGGGCTTGAACATATCCATGTCCAGCTCGTTGCCGACGGCGCGCAATTCCTCGTAAAAGCCGGGCACCATGTCGCAGGCGGTAAAGTAGCCCTGCACTCTTTTCAGGCCGTGCTGGTCCGGGTTGCCATAGCCCTGGCTGACGTAGCGGAAAATTTCCTGCAACTGGATCTTGCCGCTCTCCATGCCGGTCAGCTCGGTGATGCTGGTGACCTTGCGCGAACCGCACGCAAAGCGGCTCTGCTGCACTACCACGTCCACGGCCGAGGCGATCTGTTCGCGGATGGCGTTCAGCGGCAAGTCCATGCCGGCCATCAGCACCATGGTTTCCAGCCGGGCCAGGCCGTCGCGCGGGGTGTTGGCGTGCAGCGTGGTCAGCGAACCCTCGTGACCGGTGTTCATGGCTTGCAGCATGTCGAGCGCTTCGGCGCCGCGGCACTCGCCCACCACGATGCGGTCGGGCCGCATGCGCAGGGTATTCTTGACCAGGTCGCGGATCAGCACCCCGCCCTTGCCTTCCACGTTGGGCGGCCGCGATTCCAGGCTGATCAGGTGTTCATGGTGCAGCTTCAGTTCGGCCGCATCTTCCACCGTGATGATGCGTTCGCCGGACGGAATGAAGTTCGACAGGATATTCAGCAGCGTGGTCTTGCCCGAGCCGGTACCGCCCGAAACGATGATGTTCTTGCGCGACTCGACGCAGATGCGCAAGAATTCCGCCATGTCCGGACTGACCGCGCCAAACGTTACCAGGTCTTGCGCGGTCAGGCGGCGGGTGGCGAATTTCCGGATGGTCAGTGCCGGTCCCTTGAGCGCCAGCGGCGCAATGATGGCGTTGACCCGCGAGCCGTCCTTGAGGCGGGCATCGACCATCGGCGACGATTCATCGATGCGGCGGCCCAGCGGCGCGACGATGCGCTCGATCACGCCCAGCACCGCGCGGTCGCCGGTAAACGTGAGCGCGTGGCGTTGCAGGCGGCCGTTGCGTTCGATATAGATTTCATCGTAGCGGTTGACCATGATCTCGCTCACCGTTTCGTCCGCCAGCAGCTCTTCCAGCGGCCCCAGTCCCACGGCTTCGTCCAGTACCTGGCGGCTCAGCACGTCGCGGTCGAGTTCGCGCGGCAGGTCGTTTTCCATTTCAGCGAGAATTTCGCGGATCACCCGGCTGCTCTCGGTGCGCAACTGCGCATCGCTCATGCTCGAGACATCGTGGCGGCGCAAATCCATGGTGTCGAGCAGCTTGGCGTGGATCCGCTTGCGCCATTCGAATTCCAGTTCCTTGCGGCGTGGGTCGGCCCCCACCACCAGCGAAAACGGCTTGCTCGCACCTTCCGCGCGGGCCACCTCGGCAGCCTGCTCGGCCAGCTGGCGCGAGGTGTTCAGTTCCTCCGTGGCCTGGCGGTTGCGGGCGGGCGCGGCGCTCGACCGCGACTGCGGCGCGGCAGCCTGCACCGTGGGCGCTTCCAGCATGCTGTTGAGTACCCGCAGCTTGTAGGGACCGATGCCGATGACATCGCACGCGGCCAGCGGGCCATGCTGCGACGCCACCCGCTCGCCGTTCACCGACAGGCCGCCGTACGAGCCCAGATCCTGCACCAGCACCCCGCCCGGGGTGCGGTACAGCCGTGCATGCTCCTTGCCCACGCGCCAGCCGTCGAGCTTGACGTCCACATGGGCACCCTTGCCCAGCAGCGCCTCGTCCGGCGTTTCCAGCAGGCGCATCTCGCCGTCGCCACTGATGATTTCGATATCGAGCATGAGATTCTCCTAGTGTGACGGGGTCGGGGTAGCGGCGGCATCCGGGGCAACCGGGGCAACCGGCACGAACACCCGGGCGGGGTCGGTGCCCGGCTGCAGCGGATCGCTCAGGTACGGCGACGGCCCCATCTGCGTACCCAGCCGCTCGTTGGTGCGCTGCACGCGGTCCTGCAGTCCGGGGGCGCGGGCGTCAACAATGGTGGGCGTGACAAATACCACCAGCTCGGTCTCCTTGTTCTGGAAGCGCTTCGAGCGGAACAGCGCGCCCAGTACCGGGATATCGCCCAGCAGCGGCACCTTGTCGATGTCGGTGCCGGTGGTCCGCTGCAGCAAGCCCGACAACACGATGGTTTCGCCGGTGCGCACGTTGAACTCGGTCTTGGTGCGGCGCGTGAGCAGCGCCGGCCCGCCCACCGACGACACCGACGTATCGAGCGAACTGACTTCGGAATCGATCTCGGCGCGGATCACGCCGTTGCGGCCCACCTTCGGTTCGATATCGAGCTTGATACCGTATGGCTTGAAGACGATGGTCGTACCGTTGAGGTTGGAGACCGAATACGGAAACTCGCCGCCGGCCAGGAAACTGGCCTTGGCGCCGCTGCGGGTGGACAATTGCGGCTCGGCCAGGATGGCGGCGGTACCGTTTTGCTCGAGCAGATTGAGCTGGGCATTGAGACCCATGTTAATCGCGCTCATGATCGTCAGCGACGAAGGCAGCACCACGCCCTTGGTCGTATCGATATTGGTGATCGGGCTGGCCTGGCCGGCTGGCGACGTGATGGTGATCTGGCGCCCGCCCACGCTGGCGCCGTTGTCGCCGCGCCCGGCCGGCGACCAGATCGCGCCGATGGCGCCGCCGCCGGTGGGGTTCCACTTGAGACCCAGCTCGCGCAGTTCGTTTTTCGGAAACTCCACCACCTTGACGTCCATCAGCACCGTCTGCTCCCAGCCGATGGGGCTGGTGAAATTGACGATCTGCGGATAGCGCTTGGCCAGTTCGGCCACTTTCTCGCGGTCGTTATCGGACAGCTCGTCGCCTTCGACGATCACCTTGTCGCCCACCACCGAGGCCGTCGCTTTCGGAATATGCCGCAGGAACGCCGCCACTTCGCGCGTGATGCGCGCAGTCTCGCCGGGCACGATGGTAACCTTGATGCGCTGGTAGCGGCCGTCCTCGTTCCACACGAACAGCGACGACACCCCCACGCCGTTGCCGAACATGATGATTTCTTTGCCGTCGAGCGCACTGGCGCTGAGGATCTGGCCATTGCCTACCGCAATGCGCGCCACACCAGGCGTGGGAAACACGCGCGACTCGCCCACGTACAATTCGATTTCGGGCACCGGCACGGCATCGGTACCGGCGCTGATCGGCGCGTACGGCTCCACCACCTTGGGTGTCGCGCGCGCTGGCCGCATGGTGCCGGCCGCGCTGATCGGATTGCGGGTATTGACGGCAGTTGCAGCGCCGGCCGCCGCTGCGGGCAGCGCTGGCGCACCGGCCACCGCAGCGACAGCACCAGGTGCCGATGCGGGTGCAGCAGGTGCCAGGGCCGCTCTGGCGGCGGGAGGCGGCGCCAGTACCGCGCTGCGCGCGGCCTGGGCAGCGGCAGGCTGGACCTGCGCCTGGCCGGCGGCCAGTGCGCTGCCGGTCAACATCGATAGCGAGAGGGACAGCAACGACAGCGACAACGAGCGCCGTAACGGGCGACGGCAAATAAACAGGGTGCGCACTAGCATGGTTTGATTCACGGGTTGGAGGATGGTCGAAGGCATGTGCTAGCGCATGCCCAGGGCTGGATGGTTCGGCATAGGGTCGGGCCGGTCGGTCAGATCGGGCGCGCCATCGGCTGGCACCGCCGCTGGCGACGTGCCCGGGTCGAGCAGCGCGCGGCCGCCGGTGCGGCGCAGGTACAGCGCTTCGGGCGGCACCTTGCTGTTGCCGTAGATGACAGGCACGCCGCGGCGCGCCTGGCCACCGCCGCCGCCATTGGGCCGAGCCTTCATGCCCAGCAGCGAGGCCAGGTCGTTGACCTCGGCGCCGATGGGCTGGTTGTCCTGCGGGTTGCGCAACAGCGCGGTGAGCTTGCCGATGTCGCGCGCGACGATCAGGTTTTGCGCCTGCGCCGGCGTGGTGTCGATGGTGACGGTGGAAAACTGGCGGCGCTCGCCGGCAGCGTCTTCGGCGCTGCGCTGGCCGGTGGCCAGCACGTGCACGCGCTGCAGCAGCGGGAAGGTCAGCTTTTTGCCGTTCTGGTCCACGGTGGCAATCAGGTCGATCATGTCGCCCGGTTCCAGCAGGCCCGAGATGGAATTGATTTCGTCCACCGGCACCGTCATCGCGCGCCGCCCAGCTTCCACCCGCGCCGAGAACGTGGGAGCTTTCTGGGTTTCCATCAATCCCCATAAAATCATTTCACCGGCCTTGACCGGGTAGGCCAGCGCCTGGCCGTCGATGCGGGGAAAGTCGTCCGGCGTGATCGCCACCGAGTGCGCGTAGTCGCGCGGCACGCTGCGCACCGCCACGTTTTGATTGTCGAGCTTGACGCCGCGCGCGATGTCCACCTTGGCCACCACCACCATCGTGGTGGTGCCCTTGGAGCGCGCTTCGATGGCGGCCATCTGGGTGTTCAGATAGCGGCTGGCGGCAAACGCCGCCAGTCCGCCAATGGCGAGCGCAACGCCCAATACGATCCAGGTTTTACCGGGGCGAAAATGGCGCAGTCGTTTGAGTCGGTCGAGTTTCATGGTCAATTGGGCAGGGAAATGGCGTGACTGATGTTGCGGTAGGCTTGCTGAAACTCGTTGAGCACGATTTGCACCGTGGTGCGCGCACCGTCGGGACTGGCCGCGTCGCCGCTGATCGGGACGAACAAGGCAAAGGCGAGCGCGGCGCACACAACCAGGTACTCGATCGTGGATTGGCCGGCCTGGCGCGTGACCGCCGCCAGGGCACCAGGTTGCTGCAGGAACGGTCCGGCTGGGCGCGGCTTCATTGGTAAGTCTCCATGGTGGTTACGGTGTTCAGGACGATGCTGGCGCGGCTGTCGGGCAGGCGGCCGATGACGGCGATGGCCTCGCGGCCCTTGCCTTTGAAGAACAGCGCGATGCCGCTGGTCGTGCCTGGCGGCAGCGTGGCCAGCACGTCCGCGCCAGCGTCGGCGGCGCGCGCCTCGCGCTCGAGTTCCATGCCTTCCTGGCGCAGCAGGTCGCGCACCCGCTCGCGGTTGACTTCCTCGCTGTAGCGGTTAATCAGCATCACGAAACGGGCATTGCGGCGCTCATCGATCGAGGTCATCGCGCTGACCAGTTCGGTGCCCGAAGGCAGGCTCGCCAGCAGGCGGTTATTGGCGGCGCGATAGCTGTCGCGCTGCGCCATGCCGGTGGTGGCATCGGCCACCGACGCCACCCCGCGCGTGCCGCCGCCCTCTGGGGCCTGCGACAGTTGCACGGTTACGTAATAGCCGTTCTGCTCGCGCCCCAGCACCAGCGCCGCGCCCACCTTGTTTTCCACCACCGGCCGCGCCATGTGCTGGCGGAACCAGGCCGCCGTCTGTTCGGGCGAGGCGCTGGTATCGAAGCCGCGCATGCGCAACGGTATGCCATCCATGTTGATCTGCTCGCCGATTTCGTAGCTGACCGCGTCCGGCGGTAGCGCTACCTCGGGCCACGGCACCTTGGCCGTCGGCACCGCGCTGGCAATGGTCCAGGCGGCCAGCAGCGACAAGGCGGCCAGCGGGATCAGTACCAGGCGTTGGGTCATGGCGGGCGCTTTCATCGGAGGCGGTCCGCAGGTACCTGGTCGCGCCAGAGTTCGAGCTTGGCCATATTGGGTGGCTTGATGTCGGGCAGTTCCACCACCATATTGGTGGCCTTGAGCACCGGATTCAGCGGTCGCATGAGCTTGCCAGGGAACAGCAGCGTGTTGTCGATGCGCGATTCCACCTGCATCGCGTCGCGCGCGGTCCAGGTATCGGTCACCACGCTGGTGTGGCGGCTCACGGTCAGGTTGAGGTTTTTGAATTCTTCGTAGGTCGATGCAAAGCTGGGGCCGATGTCCTGAAGGTTGGCCAGCTTGACGCTAACATTGGCCGTGTACATCCCGGTCTTCAGCCCCAGTTGCTCGCCGACCTGGAGCGGCGACGGCACGTTGAACGGCTTGCCGTCATCGGCCGCACTCTTGCCGTCTGCATGGTTGGCGCCGTGGCTGCTGCCGAAGCTGACGGTGACGTCGGTGAAATTCTTGATCAGCGCGTCGCCCTGGGCGTCGACCCAGAACAGGTTCTGGTTGGCCTTGAAGTCGCCGGCCTCGTCGTTGGTTTTGATCGGCGCATCGGAGTTGCTGTAGAAGCGGCGCCGCACTTCCTGCGCCAGTTGCTCGGGCGGCTTGTAGCTGCTCATGCCGTCGTTGTTGGCAATGGCCTCGAAGGCCACGTAGCGACTGGCCATTTCGGTGGCATGGGTAACGCTCTGGTACTTGGCAACCATGGGCATGAGCAGGAACAGCGGCACCAGTGCCAGCGCGATCACGACGAATTCGGTGAGGGCCTGACCGCCGCAGCGGTGCAGACGGGGCCGCAAGCTGCGGTGCGCGTACAGTGCCGGCTTCATGGTTGTCCCGATCGTTCCAGCGTGAAGCCTGGTGCCATGTACGGGGCGAACACGGCGTTACCCACCTGGGTATCGAGGCGCGCGTCGACCGCCTTCAGTTGCAGGCCATGCGGCGTGGTATTGGCGAGCAACAGGCCGCCCAGGCCTTCCTGGTTCACCGCGCGAAACGGCACGAATGAACCGCCGGTCGCATAGCACAGCGTGGCGATGGTTCCTTGCGGATCGATTTGCTGGCGCCAGTCAGTGCAGCGCACCCCGGCCACGGTGCGCTGACCGCCGCGCACAGCGCCGGTGCCGGCCACAGCGGTCAATTGCGCGGCAGCCGCCGCCATCGCCGGGTTGGCGGCCATTTTTCTGATGAGGTCGGCCATGCCATCCTGCACCTGCGGTTCTGGCCTGGCATCGGCATGGCCACTGGCGTCGCACTCGCCGCGCGCGGTTTTTCTCACCAGGTCGATCTTGCATACCCCTTTGCTGGACGACAGCGTCGCCGACGACGCGATTTCCGCGATCAGGCTGCAATCGTTGCCGTTCACGACATAGGACACACCGCTGGTGTAGCGGATGTTACGGTTGGGAGCGCTGTACTGGTCGTCACGGTGCGACGACATGTGGTCGGGCCAGACGGTAGGCGGGTGCAGCGCCCTCCCGCTGGCTGCCAGCGCGCGCGTGCACTGCTGGACGCGCTCCTTGAGTTCGGCCAGCGCGGCAGCATCGCCGTTCTCGAAATCCAGATAGCCGTCGAGCCGCGCGCGGTGGACTTTGACCATGGGGCCGCCGGCATGGAGCTGGTGCGGCAGCGGCGCGCTGAAGAGGGTCTGCTCTTGCGGCGACGTGGCATGTGCGGGCATGCCGGTCAATGCCAGCAGGGAAATGGCCAGCGCCGCGCCACGGTAAGGGGTAAGCATGGAATTCATCATTGTTGAAGAGCCACGGCTGCGGCCCTGACGGTGGGTGAGTTGCCGATCAAGTGCGCCTGCCAATACGGATTGAACAGGCTGGCCTGTTCCTTGCCGCCATAGGCGCGCGGCGACGTGCGCTCGAAAAACACTTCGGAACTGGAGACGGCCGCCATCAAATCCTTGGCCTCCGCGCCCTGGTAGATATCCATCCGGCCGGTTTGCTTGACTTCCGAACTGCCGGCGGACGTGCGCAGCTCTGCCTTGTCGCGGGTGAGCCGAACGGCAAACTGCAGGCGCGGATCGCGTTTTTTGACGTCGCTATTGGTCGACACGTAACCGAGTGCGGCGGTGGACAAATCGTAAAAACTGGGCACGCCGCTGTAGTACCAGTTGCCGCCGCTGGGGCGGGCGCTCTTGCGGCCGTCACCGAGGTTGTACGAGGTCTTGGTACGGCACCGGAATCGCGGAAAGCGGAATTCCCATATCTCGGTCCTGAATGCGCCGTCGTCGCGGGCTGACCAGTTGTCATAATTACTGAGCGTGGTGCTGGCGGTATGGCTGGCCTTGCCACCGAGGACGATAATGCACCCGCCCGGGCTTTCGTCGGTCCACCCTCGAGTGGAAACAAACGGATCTTTGTTCGCCGCAGCGACCTCGACTTCCTTGAACCGTGCGCGCTCGTTGCCGGAATACCGTTTGATGAATGGGCCGCCGTCAAACACGCTGTAGTTGTCCAGCAGGGGCGCGGGGGTTACCTTGACCACACCGCGGCCCGCATAATTGGCATCTGCCACTTGCTGCATGACCTTGTGGCGCGCCGGTAAAAAAGCGGCGAACATGGTGGCCTGCGACGCTTGCAGCGCCACTTTTGCCACTTCGGTCGCCGCCATGGTGCCGGTACTCAGCGCGTCGAAGGCGCCCGAGGCCAGATTGATCGCGGTGGCCGCAGCGGGATACGCCATCAACGCGCACAGCGGCGCATATTTGCGCATCACCAGCGCGGCCGGCACCGAATAGATAGTGAGACAATTAAGCGGCGGTACGCGCTCGGTATGCTCCTTCGCATACTCCAGCCACGACGCCACACTGACCGTCTGCGCCACCATCACCTCGTTGGCGATCAGCGCGCGGTTGGTGTACGCATCGAAGTTGAGCGCCCGCGCATGCATCACGGCAGCGCTGTAGGCCACCGCATCCGCAGTGTTGACCAGCTTGGTTTTTTCGGCCGTCATCTGGCCCGTGTTAAACAGGAAAAACAGCGCCGCCAATCCGGCGATCAGCATGAACAAACCATAGATCATCGCCTGCCCGCGCTGGCGAACCAGGCGCGGGCGGGAGTCCAGTGGTCGATGAGGCTGAAGCACGATCGCGCGACGCTAAAATTTATTGCGCACCAGTGGTTTTCTGGTCACCAAAGGTCGACAGCGAATTTTTGTTGTTGTCCTTGGCGGCCGTCTCCGCCTTGCCCGCAGCAACGCCAGCCTGGGTGATTGCCGCAGCGCCGCTATTACCCGAAACCTCTTTCGAAATACCGGCCATCTGGTTACGGATGGTGGCGCCAAACAGCTGCGTGGTGGCGATCGCCGCAACAGCGATCAGTGCCACGATGATGATGTACTCGGTCATGCCCTGGCCTTTTTGTTTCAGGCGTTTGGCTTGGGCAGACAACGGGTTGCGTGCAAAGTTCATGGTATTCCCCTCATAGATGTCAATGGAGGGCGAAATATAAATGCTGCACCGCACGTGAAAATACGTTAATTGTCACGATGCTTAAATTACATAAAAATAATTATTTTTTGATACGTTTGAATCGTGCGCAGGTTTTTTTTCGGATAGACTCGCCGCCGGCCAGCGGAACAAGTTTTCGCTAAAAAACGTGGAAAAAAATGTGGCGCGGGAAATGATGTTCCCGGAGGAGAAATAGAAATTCATTGCGGTAAGAGTTCGGGGCAAGGGTGAGATTTTGCTGCGGGTGCACATGCGATTTGAGGCTGATGGTGCGTATAACTGCGGGGCCTTAAAGCGACCGTCCGCGAGCTGGGTTATCCGACGGAGAATTCCCTCAACGCTTGGTGCGCCGAGTTTGAGAGAGGGAGGAGAACTCAAGGTGAAATACGTTCGCTCGCTTCCCAATACTCGGCTGAGCAGAAGCTGAATCGCCCCGGAAATTTAGGAGGCCGATTGTCATCGTTGCACCAGCACTTGCTTCCGTTGAAACCGCCGTTGCTGCTACATTCTCGAGGGACGACGGTCTGGTGCACCAGCGCGATTCAAAAGCTGTCCTGCTGGGACCTGACCTTGACGGCAACGGCGTACGCGACGACCTCGACGATTTCGTGCAACAGCACTTTGGCAGTGATGAGCGTGCCGCCAGGGCAATGCGAAACTTCGTGATCAGTGCGCAGCACGCAATGATTACCACGACGCAGCAGCAGCAGCAGCAGCAGTCGGCTCGTGTGCATCCGATGTCCCTGCATGCGATCGCTTGTATCAAAGGACTGGCCGAGATCGAACCATCGCACAATGCCTACGCTTTCATGGAACTTGCGGAGGGGATCGGGAATACCGGTTTCCGGCAGGACGCGATGCGTGAGCATTTGCTTCGTGTGGATGCCATGAGGCTGAACTCGCAGGCAACGCCACTGTTTGACGCTGCCTGCATGGAGCCACTCGGTGTGGCCGACCTGCGCCAGGTAGCGGATAAGTGAGGCAGTGGCGGCCGAATGGCCGCCCGGCCACCATCCCTACCTGGGCGCCGCGACCACGGCTGCCCGTGCAGCGCGGACCTGCTCGTCAACCGCCCCTTCGCACCATTTCCCCCATTCTGGCACGTTGTTGACGACAAAATTTACATCGCGTATGCGTTGCGCATGGGCCTTTATCGCGGCGACGCGTTCGGGCGTGTTGGCGATCATCTCTGCCAATTCCTCGATCGCACGGATGTTAATTCCTTTACCTTCTCGTACCAGCGCGCCCAAGCATTCTGAAGAACGTATACTCATCGAGTGCGCCGCCGATGACGACTGTTTATCGGTTGCACCAAGGGCGTACCGCCAGGCGATCAATGCATTCTGCACACTGCGCAGCACGCGCGCGTCGTCGCCAAATTTTTTGGTCACAAAGGCTTCCAGGTCATCCCGGATACCGTCGTCATTGCGGTCGGGACCAGCGATTTCGGCAATTTCGCCAGGACTGGCGGTCTTGCCCGCATCGGCTGCCAGCGCACCTGAACAGGCAAGGCTTGCGGCGATGGCGATGCACCAGAAACTGCGTAGACCGCGTGCTGCGGATGACAAAGAAAAGGTAGCGCTCGACATGGTTGATACTCCGTTCGTTGTTTAAAGCTCAACCATAGGCGCTCCAGGTATCATCCCCTTGCAGAAAAGCAAATTTTGACGGGATAGCTGCTGGAGGCGCGCCCGGCAACACCTCTTGCGACTAGTATTCTTCTGTCGGCCTGGACCAGGCGGGTCGCTCAGCTTCCGGGATATCCGGCTGGGAAAACGAGTCGACAAGCTTACCTGTGGCGAAGTCATATAGCGACAGGGTTTCGGCGAAGTGCAGGCCGCCACAATCGATCGCGAGCTGCTTTCCCCCGTTCCAGAACCAGTAGCTTCGTATGAACGGCGAGCACTTGATACGACGGTATTTGCCCCCCCTGTAGGCCATCAGCGTGTCGGCGCTGACAAAGCGTTGGCCGTCGAGCTCCCAGGTCTCCCGCACCAGCCAGGCAGCCGTGCGCCTGTCGCCCGAGAGAGCAACGCGCATCGCGCGGCCATGGGTCGTCAGCCGTCGTTCACCACCCTGTGCCAGCGAGACGCGAGCATTACTTTTACGATCCAGGAAAATGTTGCTGAAAGTCTCGCCCATTGCGCAGGCAACGTCGCAAAACATGAACAGGACAAGCAATAGGACAATTCGCATCGCATCGGCCTCCTGGCCATTTGGCAAGATATCGCATGAAAAAGTGGCTGACCACGCTCAATCAGCGCCAACGTCCACTATCTGGTTTGAAATGTGTGCGCTCCTGCCCGTCTTCGTGCGGATCAAGTCTGCAATTTACCGCCTGAGCTTCCTGCGGTTCTCCTCGTCCCAGCGCTTGACAGCAAACGCCTGGAAAGGGTTAAGCACGGCACTCAGGCGTACATACCCGTCGGGCAGACTCTGCGTGGTTTGTCCATCCATCAGCGCCGCCATGGTGGCCTCATCAAGGTCGGTGATTTCCAGCAGCGCGGGCAGCGCTGTATTGAGTGCGCGGGCGATGGCGTCGAGCACCTTGAGCGAGGGATTGGCTTTGGCATTGGTCAGGTCGGACAGGAACGACACCGAGATGCCAGCCTTGTCGGCCAGCTCGCTCTTGGTCATGCCCTGCTCATCTAGCGTGCGCAGCACGTTGGTGAAGAATATCTGGTTGTACATGATGCGATGCGGTGTCCTTTGCGTGATTTTCGTCCTGGCGACATGTGGAACGTGGCCTGCGGTGACCGCTAGCGCCTGATACCGCGGCGCACTTGCTGGCCTTCCTGTTCGCAGCTTGCCTTGCCTTGGGCGTATGCGATCCGCGCCACCGCGCCGTGCGCCGGCGTCTGCGCGAAGGCATCGGCGTCGTGCCTGACGAGTGACTGCCCCGACTGCTGGAAGACCGATTGCCGGTCCGCATGGACGATCACGCCAAGATGGACCTTGGCCCGGTCTGCTGACTGGGCGGCGTCGAGGCGGTAAATGCCCGGCTTGAGCTGGCCCGCCTTGTCGACCTTATTGGTCACCCATTTGCCGTCGCTCTCCCTTTGCAGCAGGCGCTGGCTCATCACCAAGACCCTTTGGCTCATCTAACTCTCCCGGCATGGGGCGTCGTCGCGGTCACTGTCGTTTCCGTTCACTATATTCTTTTGTCGCAGGAATTCTGCCGCCGATTGCGCCGGAAACCATCTGCATCAAGTGCAGCATCTCGGCGCGAACTGCAGCAAGCTCCGTCTGGCTGGCTGCTTCCTTTGCCGCCTGGGCGGCATGGGCGGCATGGGCGGCATCGGCGCGGTCAAGCTCGGTGCGCAGCTCGTCGGCGCGCCGTTCAATCTCCACAGCGCGCGCTGCGTGCGTGCGAACCTCTGCCTGCGCCGCGCTTAAGTTTGACTCCATGCGCGACATCGATTCCAGGTGGGCGTGGGTCTCGGCCTCCAGCTCGGCGATGCGCTGCCTGCATGCTGCTCGTTCGCCGTTGGCATGTTCCAGTTCAGCTGCCTGTGCCTCGAAGGCTTCGACCATTTCGCGGTTCAGTTGTTCGGTCTCGGCGCGCTCGGCATCCCAGGCCACCCGCATATTCGCCATACTCTGACTGGCATGGTCCTGCGCCGCGCGCCACAGTGCCTCCAGGCCCGTACGGTGGATATCTTGCAAGGCTGGTGGCACATTGACCGGGACCGGCTTGGCGCCGGCAAGCTGCGCGCGGCGCCAAGCCTTCATGACCTGGCTGGCGTCGTTCATGCTCACGCGCGCCGCCTTGCGTACGGCATCAACGGTAGGAAACTCGTTGCCGCCACCCTGCGCGAACAGAGCATCAGCGGCGGACATGATGCGGCCTGGAATATCGGTATCGGTGTTCACGATGCGCCCTCCCATAGCAAGAATAATATTCTTATTACTGGCGCGGACCTTGAGGGGTATCAAGCAGTAGTAATAATAGGAATAAGACTAATAATATGAATAATATTATTACTACTATTATTGATGGAAGATGCGTGCGCCTCGGAAGCACGAGCTTGTGGATGTGACAGGTGGGCGGTCCTCCCCCAGGTCGGCGCCTGATGAATGACGAGCCCGATCATGGACTGGATCGCATTGGCGGCAAGGTCGGGGGACTGGCAAGCGTAGCCCTCGTAGTGCCGGCGCCAATGGCGACAGCGCGCGGCGAAGCTGAAAATGAGATAAATCGCTTCTTGCATCAGAGACCGCGCCGGGCATCGCCCTGCAAATCCGACAGCCTCACCTCTGCGGTGCGCCCGTCGTCGTAGCGCACCCATGCCAGCTGGCGGCTCGACGGGCGGCGCATCAGCAGCTCGCACGATAGCCCTGCATGCGAGAACAGCAGCACGCCTTTGAAGGCCGGCGCCCTTGCCTGCCGCGCCAGCGAGGACGCGTCTGGAACGCTGTCGCCAGCCGCCAGTTCCCGGGCGTCGTTCAGCGTTTCCAGGACAGTCGATTGGGCCAGAAACTCGCGCAACATGCGCACCGATCCCCGCGCAATTTCCTGCTGATCGTCGTCGAGCCACGCCGTCACCACGTCGGGCCGGTCCCTGTAAGCCTGCACCAGATGGGGCCAGATCGCTGCCGCGCAGGCTCGCATACCGTTTGAGCTGGCGCAGGTCGCGGTGACCGGTAATGCGCGCAATGAGCACGTCGGTCAGCCTGGTTTTTTCGTAAAGCCGGCACGTCGCCTCGTGGCGCAGATCGTGGAAGTGCAGCGTTGGGGCGCCAGCGGCCTCGAACACCAGTGCAAACACGCGTGACAGATCGCGCGTGACGACATCAAGCTCCTTCTCTTCCCGTGCCCCGCTCCAGTACGGGAACAGCCGTCCGCTGCGCTCCTTGATGGCGGCGCGGTCGTTCGTCATGTGGTCCGCCAGCGCCCTGATCGCTGTGGAAGACAACGGCACCTGGCGCCGGTCGCCGTTCTTGCTGCGGTCGAGGTAGATGGTGCGCTGGTCTAAGTTTATCTGCGTCAGGTCCAGCATGTAGCACTCGCGCATGCGCATCGCCGTCTCCAGCGCCAGGATGAAAAACGTCAGCTCCACCGGCCGGTCGGCCAGCACTTCGCGGATCCGCATTTCCTCCTCGATACCGAGCCGGCGGTCGCGCTCTTCGGCCACCTTGGGCTCCTGCCTTGCCGGGCGAGGAAAGCGACATCGTCGGGCGTGTAGGTGGAAAAACCGCGCTTGAGCAGACGCAGAGGATTTTGCACCATGATCTCGGGATGCCTGCGGACCATCCAGTCGAAACACCGCGCCAGCGCGCCCTGGCGGTGACGGATCGTCGACGGTGACAGGTTCGCATCGCGCTTCATGCTGCGGATCCAGCTTTCGGCCCACTCATAGTTGAGATAGCCGGTCGCCACCGTGGCAAGCTGCGGCTGGATCGTGTCCAGCAGCTTGACCTCGGAGAGCGCCAGAGCGTTGTGCCGCTGGTACTCGACGATGCACCGCGTGACTGTCCAGAGTTCCTGCTTTGGCGTCGGGCGCTCGAGCAGCGTGGAAGGAACAATGCCCTGCTTTAACAACGCCTCGAGCTGCTGGCCATAAGACTCCGCCTCGGCTTTTGAATCGAATGTGGCCCACAAGGTTTTGGGCAGCAGACGGTTACGAATGCAGAGCTGGTAGGTACCGGACGGTGTTTTTTTGACGTAGGCCATACGTCAATCATACGGTCACCGCTCAAACGTGCGAAGGCCAGATGGCCGCTGCGACGAGAGGTGCACCGATTTTTTTGAGAGGTGACAAACTATGCTCAGTTTGTTTGAATGACGCTAAGTGCTTGATTTTATGGAGGCGAGGATCGGAGTCGAACCGACCTAGACGGCTTTGCAGGCCGCTGCATAACCGCTTTGCTACCTCGCCGGAGGAGACTTGACACGAGAACACAGCCGGTTATGTGCTGTGCTCCGAATTCTGGAGCGGGAGAAGAGTCTCGAACTCTCGACCTCAACCTTGGCAAGGTTGCGCTCTACCAACTGAGCTACTCCCGCATAGGAGGTGACACTTTTTACTGCGCTTTACTACAACCAATCAGCTTCCGCAGAAACTGGAGCGGGAGAAGAGTCTCGAACTCTCGACCTCAACCTTGGCAAGGTTGCGCTCTACCAACTGAGCTACTCCCGCATTTGGAGTCAAACATTTTAACAGCTCGCTATCGTTATTACCAGTACTACCTGTAACAACCACCAGCTTTGCAACTGGAGCGGGAGAAGAGTCTCGAACTCTCGACCTCAACCTTGGCAAGGTTGCGCTCTACCAACTGAGCTACTCCCGCGTCGCTGTCATCAACAACAGGCCAGCATTATAGAGGATCTGGACGGGCTGTCAATGGCAAAAACCTTGTTGAACAAAAAAGATTGAAAACGGTTTAGCTCCTTTTACAGGTGGCCGCCCTTTTCCTTGATCATCGGCCACGCCAGGCGCATGTAGTAGAACATCGACCACACCGTCAGCACCGCCGCCACTTCGAGGAAGCGCGCGCCCCAGAACTGGGTGTCGATGGCGCCGAACAATACGTCGTGGTACAGCAGCAGCGGGATGGCGGCCATTTGCGCGGTGGTCTTGATCTTGCCGATCGAGCTGACCGCAACCGATTTCGAGGCGCCGATCTGCGCCATCCATTCGCGCAGCGCCGAGATGGCGATTTCGCGGCCGATGATCACGAACGCGATGACGGCGTTGGCACGGTCCAGTTGCACCAGCACGATCAGGGCGCCGGCCACCATCAGCTTGTCCGCGACCGGATCGAGGAAAGCGCCGAAGGCCGAGGTCTGGTTCCAGCGGCGGGCCAGGAAGCCGTCGAACCAGTCGGTGACGGCGGCAATGATGAACACCAGCGTGGCGGCCAGATTCTGATCGGCCACCGGCAGCACCGACGTTGGCAGATAGTAGACGCCCACCACCAGCGGAATGAGCGCGACGCGCAACCAGGTCAACAGAATCGGGATATTAAATGGCATGACGAAGGGGCATAAACTTGCTGAATAAGTACGACCATGGGAATTGTGGAAATGCGCCGCTAGTCTACCTTGCCAACGTGTATTAAACCAGCACGTTTGCCCCGGACGCTTAATGTAGCTGTTTGTAAATTTCCTCAGCCAATGCGCTGGAAATACCCTCGACCTGTTTCAGGTCTTCCACGCTCGCATTGACCACCCCGCGCAGGCCGCCGAAGCGCGCCAACAGACGCTGGCGGCGCTTGGCGCCGATGCCTTCGATTTCTTCCAGGCGCGACGTCTGCCGCGTCTTCGCGCGCTTGGCGCGCATGCCGGTAATGGCGAAGCGGTGCGCCTCGTCGCGGATTTGCGCGACCAGCATCAGCGCCGCCGATTCCTTGCCCAGTTCCTGCGCGGGACGGCCATCGACAAACATCAAGGTCTCCAGGCCCACGCGGCGCCCTTCCCCCTTGGCCACGCCGACGATCAGGCTGATGTCGAGGCCCAGTTCCGAGAATACCTGGCGCGCCATTTCGATCTGCCCCTTGCCGCCGTCGATCAGCACCACGTCGGGCATCACGCCGTCGCCGCTGGCCACTTTTTCGTAACGGCGGAACAGCACTTGCCGCATCGCCGCGTAATCGTCGCCGGGGGTGATGTCGTTGATGTTGTAGCGGCGGTATTCGCCGTTCTGCATCTGGTGGTGGTGGAACACCACGCACGACGCCTGCGTGGCTTCGCCCATGGTGTGGCTGATGTCGAAGCATTCCACGCGCAGCGTGTCGATGTCTTCCGGCTCGAGCGACAGCGCGTCGACCAGCGCGCGCGTGCGCGACTGCTGCGAGCCTTGTTCCGACAGCAGGCGCGCCAGCGAAATCTGCGCGCCTTTCTGCGCCAGCTCCAGCCACTTGCGGCGCTGGTCCTGCGGCTGGAAGATCAGGTTGATGCGGTGCCCGCACTGCTCCTGCAAGGCCTGGATCAACGCCGGGTGATCGAACTCGATGTTGAGGATCAGGATGCCGGGGATGAACTTGTCGGCGTAGTGCTGCGCCAGGAACGCAGCCAGCACTTCCACCTCGATCGATTCTTCGGCAATCGCCTCGGCGTCGCTCACGTGCGTGGGGAAGTAGGCGCGGTCGCCCAGGTGGCGGCCGCCGCGCACCATGGCGAGATTGACGCAGGCGCGCCCGCCCTGCACCAGCACAGCGATGATGTCGACGTCGGCGTCGCCCACGGTCTCCATGCTCTGCTGGTGCAGCACGCGTGACAGCGACTGGATCTGGTTGCGCACGGCGGCGGCCTGCTCGAACTTGAGGTCGGCCGCATACGCATGCATTTTCGCTTCGAGGTCGGCCAGCACTTCGCTCTGGCGACCGCGCAAAAAGCGCGCGGCGTTATCGACATCCAGTTTGTAGTCTTCCTTGCTGATCAGATCCACGCACGGTCCGCTGCAACGGCCAATCTGGTTGAGCAGGCACGGGCGCGTGCGGTTGGCGTACACGCTGTCCTCGCAGGTGCGGATCTGGAAGACCTTCTGCAGGATCTGCATCGATTCCTTGACCGCCCACGAGCTGGGGAACGGACCGAAATACTGGTTCTTGCGGTCCACCGCGCCACGGTAATACACCATGCGCGGCGCATCGCCGCCAGTGATCTTCAGGTACGGGTACGATTTATCGTCGCGGAACAGGATGTTGAAGCGCGGGCTCAGCGCCTTGATCAGGTTGTTCTCGAGGATCAGCGCCTCGGCCTCGCTGTGCGTGACTGTGGTTTCCAGGCGCGCGATGCGCTCGACCATCATGGCGATGCGCGGGCTGGCCAGGTTCTTCTGGAAGTAGCTCGACACGCGTTTTTTCAGGTCGCGCGCCTTGCCGACGTAAAGGACCTTGTCCTCGGCGTCGAAGTAGCGGTACACGCCCGGCAAATTCGGCAGCTTGGCGACGGTGGCCAGCACTTGCTCGCGCGGGTCGGGCGCCGGCACCGGCACCGGCACCGGGGGTACGTTGTTGGGGACTACCTGGTCAGTCAATTTTCGCCTGCTCCACGATCACGAATGCCACGGCATATTCCGCCTCGTCACTCACCGTCACCTGCGTGGTAAGCCGATGCTTGTCCATGAATTCCTTGAGCACGCCGCTGCACACGATCATCGGCTTGCCGCTGGGGGCATTGAGCATCTGCGCCGCCGGCCACGTCATCGGCATGCGGATGCCGAGGCCGATCGCCTTGGCAAACGCTTCTTTGGCGGCGAACCGGGTAGCGACGAAGCGGATACCGCGCACCGGGTTCTTGGCCTTGCGCGCCAAATATTTTTCCATCTCCTGCGGTCCCAGGATCTTTTGCGCGAAGCGGTCGCCGTGGCGCTCCAGGGCCGCTTCGATGCGCGGGATCTTGCAGATGTCGGTGCCGATCCCGTAGATCATTTTCGGCCCAGGCGGGTGGACACCATGATCGCCTTCATCTCGCGCACCGCGTTTTCCCAGCCGACGAATACCGAGTGGGCGACGATGGCGTGGCCGATGTTCAGTTCCGCGATGTCGGGGATGGCGGCAATCGCCTGCACATTGGTGTAGTGCAGGCCATGGCCGGCATTGACTTTCAGGCCTTTCGAGGCGCCATACCGCACGCCGCGCCGCACGCGCTCCAGTTCGGCCTCCTGCTCGGCGCCTTCGGTATCGGCGTAGCGGCCCGTGTGCAGCTCGATGACGGGCGCGCCGACAGCGATGGTGGCGTCCATTTGTGCTTCATCGGCGTCGATGAACAGGCTCACGCGGATGCCCTCGGCCTGCAGCTGCCTTACTGCCGCCTGCATCGCGTTAAAATTGCCGGCCACATCGAGGCCGCCTTCGGTGGTCACTTCGGTGCGCTTTTCCGGCACCAGGCACACGTCGGCCGGGCGGATTTTGCAGGCGAAGTCGATCATCTCCTGGGTGACGGCCGCTTCCAGGTTCATGCGCGTGAGCAGCTGCGGCGCCAGCGCGATGACGTCGGCGTCCTTGATGTGGCGGCGGTCTTCGCGCAGGTGCAGGGTGATGCAGTCGGCGCCAGCCTGCTCGGCGAGCAGCGCGGCGCGGATCGGGTCCGGGTATTTCGTGCCGCGCGCGTTGCGCAAGGTGGCCACGTGGTCAATATTGACGCCGAGGTCGATGATGGTGCCGGAAGGGTGCAGGAAGCTCATTCGTTCTATACCGTTTATAGAGTAATCAAGGTTCTTTTGGAAACCTCGAAAAACCGCGCAGTGGGTTTTTCAAGGTTTCCTTATAATTGTGACAGATCGACGAGAATCTGCCGGGTATTCAATGGCGCGCCGTTCAGGTGGTGCGCCACCAGGAAGCGCATCAACTGCTTGCTCTGCGACTGCGTGGCGGCGTCCTGGTAATCCTCGCGCTCCATATCGAGCAGGGTTTTGCCTGCCACGCGCGGCCACGGGTCCGACGCGCGCTCGGGGCGCGGTCCGCGCTCGGGGTCCACCACGTACGTCACGTCGGCCTGCACCGGGGCGCGCGTACTGGTGCAACGCCCCAGGTCCGCCGCCACCCCTGTCTCCTTAAGTAAGGCCCGTTCGAATTTTCGCAAGACGATGGTGGCAGGTTCGTTGTGGGCGAGCTGGTTGAGGGTGGAGACGTAATGGTCGAATAGCGCCGGGTGGGCGTCGTCGCGGGCCAGCAGTTTGACCAGCAGTTCGTTCAGATAGAAGCCGCACAGCAGCGCAGTCTTTTCCAGCGGCAGCATGCCACCGACCCATTCGGCGTCGGTCAGGGTGCGCAGCTCGGACTTGCCCACCCAGCTCGACGACAGCGGCTGGAAGGTTTGCAGCACGCCGCGCAACTGCGAGTGCGGCCGCTTGGCGCCCTTGGCGATCAGCGCCACGCGGCCGAAGTCGCGCGTAAACAGGTCGATGATCAGGCTGGTTTCTTTGTAGGGATAGCTGTGCAGCACGAAGGCCGGCTGGCCGGCGACCTTGGTGCCGATGGTGCGTTCGCGTGCAGGAGCGCGCGGACGTTTCGGTGCGGCCGGCACCGGCGCAGCAGCTGCGGGGGCAGCAACAAGGCCGGCAGCGGCTGCGGCACTTGCAGCAGTTGGCGCGGCGGGACCAGCAGCGGCAGCAGTCGTAGCAACGGCCGCAGCAGCGGCAAGCGCGGAAGTCCCTGCCATCAGGCCGGCGCCAGCCCCGGCGGCGGCCGCTTCGGCCGTAACCGCAAGCTCGTCACGGCCGGCATCCGGCGCGCGCACCGCCCCGCCCTGCGCGTCAGGCGCGGCCTGCTGCGGTGACGCGGTCGCGCTGGCGAGCGCGGCGTCGGGCGTGGCGGGTGGCATGGATTTATTCGTAGCCGTAGGCGCGCAAACCCGCTTCGTTATCGGCCCAGCCCGATTTGACCTTGACCCAGATTTCCAGGTACACGGGACCGCCGAACAGTTTTTCCATGTCCAGGCGGGCCTGGGTGGAGACTTCCTTCAGGCGCGCACCCTTGTTACCGATGATCATCGATTTGTGCGTATCGCGCTCGACCAGGATGGCGGCAAACACGCGGCGCAGGTCGCCTTCCTGCTCGAACTGCTCGATCAGCACGGTGCTGGTGTAAGGCAGTTCGTCGCCGACAAAGCGGAACAGCTTTTCGCGCACGATTTCGGACGCCAGGAATTTCTCGCTGCGATCGGTAATGTCGTCCGGTCCGAAGATCGGTGCGTTCTCGGGCAGGAAGCGCTTGATCTCGTTTTGCAGCCCTTCAAGCTGGAAGCGCAGCTTGGCCGACACCGGCACAATCGCGGCGAAATCGAACTTGGCAGCCACCTGCTGGGCGAACGGCAGCAGCACGGCCTTGTCTTTGACGCGATCCGATTTGTTGATCACCAATACCACCGGCACCTCTTTCGGCAACAGGTCGATCACTTGCTGGTCGGCCGGGCCAAACGTGCCCGCCTCGATCACGTACAGGATCAGGTCCGACGAAATCAGGGTGTTGGTCACCGTTTTGTTCAGCGTTTTATTGAGCGCATTCGAGTGGCGGGTTTGAAAACCCGGGGTATCGACATAGATGAACTGGGCATCATCGTACGTCATGATGCCGGTGATGCGGTGGCGCGTGGTTTGCGCCTTGCGCGAGGTGATGCTGACCTTGGCGCCGATCAGCGTGTTCATCAGGGTCGATTTGCCCACGTTGGGGCGGCCGACAATGGCGATGTAACCACAACGGAAGTTGGCGGGGGTCGTTTCGGTAGTCATGATCGTTTCTTTTAAATCGTTACTTGTTGGCTGCCTTGGCCGATGGTGCAGATTCTGCATCGTCATCGGTTTGCACGGTGGCGATGCCGGCCAGCTTGAGCTGGGCGGCACGCGGCTTGGCCTTGCGCACTGCGGCCGGGGTCTTCAACAGCGCTTGCTGCGCCGCTTCCAGCGCCAGCTTGGCGGCGGCCTGTTCGCCGGCGCGGCGGCTGCCGCCACGACCGAACAGCTGGATGCCCAGCTTGGGAATCTGGCACTCGATCTCGAATTCCTGGCTGTGGGCAGCACCGTGGGTGGCCACCACATTGTACAGCGGCAGCGAAATCTTCCGGCTTTGCAGGAATTCCTGCAGCAGGGTCTTGGCGTCCTTGCCCAGGGTTTGCGGATCCACCGTGTCGAGGATCGGGATGTAGAAGGCGCGGATCGCCTCGGCAGCCGGGTTGAAACCGCCATCGAGGAAAATTGCGCCGAGGATCGCTTCGAGCGTATCGGCCAGGATCGACGGCCGGCGGAAGCCGCCCGATTTCAGCTCACCCTCGCCCAGGCGCAGGAACTGCGACAGCTCGAGCTTCTGGGCAATTTCAAACAGCGACTGCTGCTTGACCAGGTTGGCGCGCAAGCGCGACAGGTCGCCCTCGTCGATGGTGGTGTAGCGCTCGTACAGGATGGTGGCAACCACGCAGTTGAGCACGGAGTCGCCGAGGAACTCGAGGCGTTCGTTATGCAAGCTGCTATGGCTACGGTGGGTCAAGGCCTGCTGCAGCAGGCCGGCATCCTGGAACGTATAGCCTAGACGGGTTTGCAGTAACTGAAGATTCATTGGTTCGTTTTCTGGTTTTTAATGCGGTTTGGCGGCTGCGGCGGACGTGCCCGTAGTGCCCTGGTATTCCAGGAGCAGGCTGGCCGGTCCGACCAGCGGGATTTTCTTTTCGTAGGCGAAGCTGACCTCGACGCTGTCACCCTCGCGCTCGATGATCAGGTCGCTGCCGGAAATGGCGGTGATGTAAGCGACGGTCGCGTTGGCATCGAAAGCCTTGCGGATCTCGGGCACCGAATTGCCACCAGCGGCCTTGGCCGTCACGATGGCATTTTTTATTGCCCGGTACTCCGTGTACGTAGGCAATATCTTGAGGGCCAGCACGGCCACCACGCCCAGCACGGCCAGGACCAGGATCAACCCGGTCAGGGAAACGCCGTTTTGCCGATGTGTTCGCATTTCAGCTCTCCCTGTGTGGCCCCCGGGCCGGTGAATTTACTTGATGCTGCCGATACGCTTCAGGTTGCTCAGGTTCATCCAGACAAAGAATGCCTTGCCGACGATATTCTTGTCCGGAACAAAGCCCCAGTAGCGGCTGTCGGTACTGTTGTCGCGGTTGTCGCCCATCATGAAGTAATGACCGGCTGGCACCACGCACGTGAAGCTGTCATAGGTGTACGTGCACGACTCTTGCCGCATCGGGAAGTCCATCACTTGCGGCAGACTCAGCGTAGGTGCGTTCTCGAAGTTGAGAATGCGGTGGCTGACGCCGGACAGTGCTTCCTGGTACTGCTTGTTATAGCTGAGCTGCTTTTGCTCGTCGCCGCCAAGATAGTCCGGCAACGCGGTGTACTGCACCGCCACGCCGTTCACGGTCAGCTTCTTGTTCTCGTACGTGATCTTATCACCAGGCACGCCGATCACGCGCTTGATGTAATCCTGGGTCATGTCCAGCGGATACTTGAACACCATTACATCGCCGCGCTGCGGATCGTTGATCTGGATAACTTTTTTGTTGAGCACCGGCAGGCGGATACCGTAGGTGAACTTGTTCACCAGGATCAGGTCGCCGATTTCCAGGGTCGGCACCATCGACGACGACGGGATCTTGAACGGCTCGTACAGGAACGAACGCAACACGAACACCAGCGCGATCACCGGGAAGAAACTGCCCGAGTATTCCACCCAGGTAGGCTGGCGCAGGATGCTCGCTTCCAGCGCGGCGCGGTTGACGTTGTTGTCGGCCTGGTAGCCGTCGGCGGTGAGCTTGGCGGCGCGCGCGTCGTACTCGGCCAGCGCGCGGTTGGCGGCAGCGCGGCGCTGCTTGGCCAATACGAACACATCGAGACACCAGATCACGCCGGTGATCACCATTAACACGAACAGGATCAGCGCGAAGTTACCCAAAATCACTTGCATGGTCATTTATCATCCACTTGTAAGATTGCCAGGAACGCTTCTTGTGGAATCTCGACCGAGCCCACCTGCTTCATGCGTTTCTTACCGGCTTTCTGCTTCTCCAGCAGTTTCTTTTTACGGCTGATGTCGCCGCCGTAGCACTTGGCCAGCACGTTCTTGCGCAATGCCTTGACGTTTTCACGCGAGATTACGTTGACGCCAATGGCGGCCTGGATTGCCACGTCAAACATCTGGCGCGGAATCAGTTCGCGCATCTTGGCAGCCACCTGGCGGCCGCGATAGGCGCTGTTCGAGCGGTGAACGATAATCGCCAGCGCATCAACCTTCTCGCTGTTGATCAGCATATCGACCTTGACCACGTCGGACGCGCGGTATTCCTTGAACTCGTAGTCCATCGACGCGTAACCGCGCGAGGTCGATTTCAGCTTGTCGAAGAAGTCGAGCACGATTTCGCCCATCGGCATCTCGTACACCAGCTTGACCTGGCGGCCGTGGTAGCTCATGTCCATCTGCACGCCGCGCTTGCCGATGCACAGCGTGATTACCGAACCCACGTACTCTTGCGGCATGTACAGGTTGACGGTAACGATCGGTTCGCGGATTTCGTTGATCTTGGTCGGCTCGGGCATGCGCGATGGGTTGTCCACCTTGACGATGCTGTTGTCGCGCATCACCACCTCGTACACCACGGTCGGTGCGGTGGTGATCAGGTCCATGTCGAACTCGCGCTCGAGGCGTTCCTGCACGATTTCCATGTGCAGCAAACCGAGGAAGCCGCAGCGGAAGCCGAAGCCCAGCGCCTGCGATACTTCCGGCTCGTACATCAGCGCGGCATCGTTCAGTTTCAGCTTTTCCAGCGAGTCGCGCAGTGCGTCGTACTGGTTCGCTTCCACCGGGAACAGGCCGGCAAACACTTGCGGCTGCACTTCCTTGAAGCCTGGCAGCGGCGCTGGCGCCGGACGGTTGGCCAGGGTGACCGTATCGCCCACCTTGGCCACCTTCAGCTCCTTGATGCCGGCAATGATGAAACCCACCTGGCCGGCCGACAGTTGCGGCAGCGACAGCGAACGCGGCGCGAAAATGCCGACGTCTTCCACCAGTTGCACCGAGTCGGTGGCCATCAGCTTGATCTTGTCCTTGGGCTTGAGGGTGCCGTTCATCACGCGCACCAGCATCACGACGCCCACGTAGGCGTCGTACCACGAGTCGACGATCAGCGCCTGCAGCGGCGCGTCCGGGTCGCCCTTCGGTGGCGGTACCTTGGCGATGATCGATTCGATCACGTCTTCCACGCCCAGGCCGGTCTTGGCCGAGCAATGGACGGCGTCGCCCGCTTCGATGCCGATCACGTCTTCGATCTCGGCGATTGCGGTCGGCGGATCGGCGTTTGGCAAGTCGATCTTATTCAGGACCGGCACCACTTCCACGCCCAGGTCGAGCGCGGTGTAGCAGTTGGCAACCGTTTGCGCTTCCACGCCCTGCGACGCATCGACTACCAGCAGCGCGCCTTCGCACGCCGACAGCGACCGCGAGACTTCGTACGAGAAGTCGACGTGGCCGGGGGTGTCGATCAGGTTCAGATTGTAGATGATGCCATCGCGCGCCTTGTATTTCAGGGCCGCAGTCTGCGCCTTGATGGTAATGCCGCGTTCGCGTTCCAGGTCCATCGAATCGAGCACCTGCGCCTCCATCTCGCGGTCGGACAGGCCGCCGCAAAGCTGGATGATGCGGTCGGCCAGGGTCGACTTACCGTGGTCGATGTGGGCGATGATGGAGAAATTGCGTATGTTGTTCATTAACAAATAATCAAAAAACAGGTCGAAACGACGGGTGCGCGCATCGCTAAAACACGGCGCGCAATACAAAAAGCGCTCAAAGCTGGGCATGATTGCCCTGGCGAGCGCCTTGGACTGCCAAACGTAATACCCGGCATTTTACCGGATTTCAGAGTGGAAAGCCCGACTTATACAAAGCACAGCCTTTTTGCCATGAATTTTGACTATTTCACCAGCAATGCGCGGATTTTGGCTTCGTCGAGGTGGTAATGGCACAGCTCGGGATCAGCCAGGTCGGCAAACAGCACTGGTACCAGTTCGTCGTAGCGGGCCAGCAGTGCAGGATCGCCAGCCTGGTCGATGTCGATCACATCCACCATAAACATGATGCCCGGGGGCTGCAGGCGCAGCAGCGCGTCGTGCATGTCCTGGCACAGGTGGCAGTAGCTGCGGGAGTAGAGAGTGAAATGCATGGAAGTCTGGCCGGCTGCCACCGTCCGCGTATGCGGACGGTGGCAATATCACTTACTTGGCCAGCTCGCTCGGACGCAGCGAAATGAACTGCGTCTGGTCACCGCGGCGCACCAGCACTACCGAGCGCTTCTTCGGATCGAGCTTGGCCACCAGCGCGTTGAACTGCTTGGCGTCCTTGATCGCGGTATTGTTCAGCTGCAGCAGGATGTCGCCTTCATCGAGGCCAGCCGCTTCGGACACGCCATCGACATCGGCAATCACCACACCACCATCGACGCCCAGCTCCTTGCGCTTGTCGGCCGGCAGGTCGGTGACGATCAGGCCCAGCGCGTTGGACTTGGCCTGCTCCGGTTCGGCTTTGCCGCCCTTACCCTTGCCAGTTGCGCCCTTGCCGGTCTTGTCGGCATCCATTTCCACCACGTTGACCGGCAAGTCCAGTTGCTGGCCCTTGCGCCAAACGGTAATGGTCGCCTTGCTGCCAATCGCCGTGCCGCCGACCACGCGCGGCAGGTCCGACGAGCGGGCAATCGGCGTGCCGTTGAATTTCAGGATGATGTCGCCCGGCTTGATGCCGGCCTTGTCGGCAGGACCGTCGGGCTCCACCATGGCCACACCGGCGCCTTGGGCATTTTTCAGGCCCAGCGACTCGGCCACTTCCTTGTTCACCTCGGAAATCTGCACGCCGATGCGGCCGCGGGTGACCTTGCCGTTCTTCTTGAGCTGCTCGGACACGCGGATCGCCTCGTCGATCGGCACCGCGAACGAAATGCCGTTATACGCGCCGGACAGGGTGGCGATCTGCGAATTGATGCCGATGACTTCGCCGCGCATATTGATCAGCGGGCCACCCGAGTTGCCGGGGTTGACGGCAACGTCGCTTTGAATCAGCGCCAGGTAGTCGCCGGTATCGCGCTGCTTGGCCGAGATGATGCCGGCGGTGACGGTGTTCTCCAGGTTGAACGGCGAGCCGATGGCAATCACCCATTCGCCCACGCGGATCTTGTCGGAGTCGCCCATCAACAGGAATGGCAGTTTTTCACCTTCGATTTTCAGGACGGCCACGTCGGTGCGGGCGTCCGCGCCCAGTACCTTGGCCTTGAATTCGCGCTTGTCGGTCAGCGTGACGAACACTTCATCGGCGCCATCGACCACATGGGCATTGGTCATCACGTAGCCGTCGGCCGACAGGATGAAGCCGGAGCCGACGCCACGCGGTACCGCTTCTTCCGGCACCGGGGTGCGACGCGGGGTTTTGCGGCCCTGCCCTTGCGGTGGCACCGGCATGGCGCCGCCGAAGAAGCGGCGCATGAATTCGGCCATTTCGTCTTCACCGACTTCGCCACGGCCGCCCGGCTTGACCAGCTCGGTAGTGCGAATATTGACCACGGCAGGACCAACGCGGTCAACCAGGTCGGCAAAGTCGGGCAAGCCCATCACGGCGCCGGTGACCGGCGCGGCGGCAACTGCCGGACTCATGCCCAGTACGGCGGGCGACATCCAAACGCTTGCGCTGACCAGCAGCGCGGAGAGAGTTTTACTGCCGACAGATAAATTATTTTTCAAATTATTTTTCATGGAGATCGTTCTCTAAAGGTTCTGGAATGCAGGCAGCACGCGTCGCGGTGCGAGGCGCGCGCCATGAGGCTAGCACAGGGCGGGATAAAAGTCCCGCACGCGGCACACCGGGTAATTATACGAGCAGGAAGAAAAAAAACGGCTTAAGGGAAGATTACGTCGGCGCTGGAGGCATCCTGGCCGTGGGACGTGGCGCTGGCGGCAGCGCTGGTGGCGAGCGTATTCGCCGCGACGGCAGTAGCGGTATTGGCGGCGTTGCTGGCATGGGCGGCAGCAGCGCCGTTGGCCGATGCGGCAAACGGTGGCGCAGCAGGGTCGGTGGCGCCTGGCGCAAGCGACGAGAGCTCGTGCGCAGGCTCGCTGTCGAGGCGCGCCGCCAGCGCCGCGCGGAACCCGTTGCTGAGCGCGCCATCGGCGCTGTCGCGCAGCACGTCGCCAACCAGGTGATAGGCCTGCCAGGCCGCCCTGCCCTCGGTGGTTTCCAGCGCCGCGAAGGCAAGTTCCTGCTCGCTCTGCGCCAGCTCGCCATCCGCCAGCGCCGAAATGTTTTCGTGCAGTCTTTTATGGGTATCCATCGCTTGCTCCGCCTGTCAATACATTGCCACCACGGCCGACAAATTGCCGGGCGCCAATGCCATCATTCCTGCCTTACCAGCGCTTGTCAACCGGCATATCGAGCAGAGGCTTTAACTTTTCAGCGATGACTTCTCGGGCACGGAAGATACGGCTGCGGACCGTGCCAATGGGGCAAGCCATGATATCGGAAATCTCTTCGTAGCTGAGCCCTTCTATTTCGCGCAAGGCGATCGCAGTCCGTAAATCGAGTGGCAAGGCGTCCATGGCCGCGTTGACGGTCTGGGCAATTTGCTTGCTGGCCAGCATGGATTCCGGCGTATTGATGTCGCGCAAATTATCGCCATCTGAAAAACCCTCGGCATGTTCGGCGTCGGTTTCCGTCGACGTGGGCGTGCGCCTGCCCTGCGTCGTCAAAAAATTCTTGGCCGTGTTAATTCCTATGCGATACAACCACGTATAAAAAGCCGAGTCGCCACGAAAATGCCGCAACGCGCGATAGGCCTTGATAAACGTCTCTTGTACCACGTCTTCGGCCTCCACGGGGTCGTGCACGATACGCGACAGCAGGCGCATGAGGCGGCGCTGATATTTGGCCACCAACATGTCAAACGCCTGCTTGTCGCCGGCCCGGACCCGGTCGACCAGCATCTGGTCACACTCACGTTCTGTCGTCACTCCGGAATTCCTCGGTGGCCTGCAACGTCGCCGCAACCCTTTATGCTATAGAGTTAGCCCGCTGCAAGAAGTTCACAGTGTTGGCGCATTTATTTCGCTGCGCGCGGCGGCGGCCCGACAGGCCAGCGTCAATGCGCGCAACTCCGCCCCGCTTACGCAATCGGGCAACACCAGCACCGACCGCACGCTGCCATCCGCACCGCCCAGGCGCAGCAGCAGCAAACCGCGCCACACGGTCGAGCCATCAAGCAGGCGCAGCGGCGTTCCCGCATGTTGGTATAGCGCAGTGCGGAACTGCCCGACTGCGGTTATATCAACCGCCATTGCAATACCGCATGGTTGCCCGCAGACATAGCCACAGATAGCGGCCACCACGCACGCCAGCGGCGCCAGCACGCCGGAACAGGCAGCGGCGGACGCCAGCACGCAACAGCACAACCCGGCGTGCAACCAGCGCAAACCAGGCGAGGGACGAACGATGACGGACACCGCGATCGACATGACTGCAGCACGGATAGAGACAACACAAAAAATCTACACGGATGGGGGAGCGATAAAACTGGATGCGCCGGCGCGGGGCCGGGCAATTCAGGCGCTAGCGAATGCCAGCGCCGAATCCTCGCCCACCATGCTTTGACATGGCGGGCGCGGTTTTAGTTCAACATAAAGTTAAACTTTTTTACTGGATCTTGCCAAAGACGAGGCTGCCATTGGTTCCGCCGAAGCCGAACGAATTTTTCACTGCATACTCGATCTTCATGTCGCGGGCGACATTGGCGCAGAAGTCCAGATCGCACGACGGATCCTGGTTGAAGATGTTAATGGTCGGTGGCGACACCTGGTGGTGCACCGCCAATACCGTAAACACCGCTTCCAGGCCGCCGGCGCCACCGAGCAAGTGGCCGGTCATCGACTTGGTCGAATTGACCACCAGCTTTTTGGCGTGGTCGCCGAACGTGCGCTTGATGCCCTGCACTTCAGCCACGTCGCCTTGCGGCGTCGAGGTGCCGTGCGCATTCACGTACTGCACCTGGTCCGGGTTGAGGCCGGCGTTGGCAAGCGCGGCTTGCGCCGACTTGCTGCCACCGCTACCGTCTTCCAGGGGCGACGTCATGTGGTAAGCATCGGCGCTCATGCCGAAGCCGACCAGCTCGGCGTAAATCTTGGCGCCGCGTGCCTTGGCGTGTTCGTACTCTTCCACGACCATCACGCCGGCGCCTTCGCCCAGCACGAAGCCGTCGCGGTCCGTATCCCATGGACGGGATGCGGTGGCCGGGTCGTCGTTGCGCGCGGACAGGGCTTTTGCCGAAGCAAAGCCACCGAGACCCAGCGGCGAAACGGTCGACTCGGCGCCACCGGCGATCATCACGTCGGCATCGCCATACTCGATCATGCGAGCGGCAGCGCCGATGCAATGCAGGCCGGTGGTACAAGCGGTGACGATCGACAGATTAGGACCGCGCATGCCGTACTTGATCGACAGGTTGCCCGAAATCATATTGATAATCGAGGCAGGCACGAAGAAAGGCGAAATACGGCGCGGACCGCGCTTGTCGTAGTCTTCCTTCTGCTCTTCGATCATCGGCAGACCGCCGATGCCGGAGCCGATGATCACACCGATACGATCGGCGTTGGCATCGGTCACTTCGATACCCGAATCCTGCACCGCCTGGATGCCGGCCGCCATGCCGTAATGGATAAACGTATCCATGTGGCGCGCTTCCTTGGCCGAGATGTAGTCCTCGATATTGAAGCCTTTGACTTCACCGGCAAAACGGGTACTGAAAGCTTGTGCGTCAAACTTGGTGATGGTGGCAATGCCGGATTTGCCCTCGAGTGCCGCTGCCCAGCTATCGGCAACATTATTGCCAATCGGGGTAACGGCGCCCAGGCCGGTAATGACAACACGACGGTTTTTAGAACCTCTCAAGCGATTCTCCTAAAGTCGATCGGGCGGCAATTACGCCTTGACGTGCGCGGTGGCGTAGTCGATGGCTTGTTGCACGGTGGTGATCTTTTCTGCTTGTTCGTCAGGGATTTCCATTTCGAACTCGTCTTCCAGGGCCATCACCAGTTCCACGGTGTCCAGGGAGTCAGCGCCCAGATCGTCAACGAACGAGGATTCGATCTTGATGTCCGCTTCTGCGACGCCCAGTTGTTCTGCGACGATTTTCTTAACGCGTTGTTCGATATCCGACATGTTATGGCTCCATTTGTTTGTTACGGAAAGCGCGCATTTTATCAGGTTTGCGCACTGAAAAACTAATTTCGGTGTTTGCTACGAGTTTCCCCATAAGTGCACCGAAATCGCTGGTAAAAGATGGGAAATCCCATCAGTTCATATACATACCGCCATTCACGTGCAGCGTGGTGCCGGTAATGTAAGCCGCTTGCGGCGAGGCCAAAAAGGCGACCGCGGCAGCAATATCTTCAGGTTTGCCCAGGCGTCCCAACGGGATTTGCGTGAGCAATGCAGCGTGCTGGTCGTCGCCCAGCGACTTGGTCATGTCGGTATCGATAAAGCCCGGCGCCACGCTGTTGACGGTGATGTTACGGCTGCCGATTTCACGCGCCAACGCGCGGCCCATGCCCTCCACGCCAGCCTTGGCGGCGGCGTAATTCATCTGGCCCGGGTTGCCGGACGACGCTACCACCGACGTGATGTTGATGATGCGGCCGGCCTTGGCCTTCATCATGCCGCGCAAGACGGCGCGCGACAGCCGGCCGACGGCGGACAGGTTGGTGGTGATCACGCTGTCCCACTCGTCGTCCTTCATGCGCATGGCCAGGTTATCCTGGGTAATGCCGGCGTTGTTGACCAGGATGGCGACGGCGCCGTACGTCTTGGTGATCTCGTCGATGACGGCCGCGCAGCGCTCGGCGTCGGTCACGTTCAGGACCAGGCCTTTGCCGGCCTCGGCACTGATTTCAGCCAGGTAAGCTGAAATCGCTTCCGCGCCCGCTTCGGTGGTGGCGGTGCCGATCACGCGCGCACCCTGGCGCGCCAGTTCCTGGGCGATGGCCTTGCCGATGCCGCGCGAAGCGCCGGTCACCAGCGCCACTTGATTTGCTAAATTCATGTGTGTCCTAACTAGTTAGTGCTAAACGATAGTACCCTGCGCCGCAGTCTTACTTGAGCGAGGTCAAGATGCGCTCCAACGAGGCCTGGTCGGTGATGGCGTCGCCCACCAGCGTCGCATCGATGCGCTTGGTCAAGCCCATCAGCACCTTGCCGGGACCGCATTCGATCACCTGGGTAATACCCTGTGCAGCGACCTGCTGCATGGTTTCCACCCAGCGCACGGGCGCGGCGGCCTGGCGCACCAGCGCATCCTTGATGGCCTCGACGTCGTTCAGCACGGCCACATCGACGTTATTGATCAGCGCAATTTGCGGCGCCGAGAAGGTCAGGTCGGCCAGGTAGTCGCGCAGGCGATCCGAAGCAGGTTTCAGCAGCGACGAGTGGAACGGCGCCGAGACCGGCAACTTCATGGCGCGCTTGGCGCCCTTGGCCTTGGCGATATCGCAGCCGCGCTCGACCGCAGCGGTATGGCCGGCGATCACGACTTGCGCCGGCGCGTTGAAGTTGACCGCTTCCACCACCGAGTCCGACACGGCAGCGGTGGCTTCGGCGCAGGCGGCGCGCACGTCGTCGTCCGACAAACCGAGCACGACAGCCATGGTGCCGAGTCCGACCGGTACGGCTTCCTGCATCGCTTGCGCACGGAAGCGCACCAGCGGCACGGCGTCCTTGAACGCGATCACGCCGGCAGCGACCAGCGCCGAGTATTCGCCCAGGCTGTGGCCGGCAACGATGGTTGGCGCCGAGCCGCCTGCGGCGATCCACGCGCGGTACACGGCCACGGCAGCGGTGAGCATCACCGGCTGGGTGTTGGTGGTGAGGTCCAGCTCTTCCTTCGGACCTTCGGCCATCAGCTTGCCGAGGTCGAAGCCCAGCGCGCTTGACGCTTCGGCGATGGTTTCTGCTACCACCGGGTTACCGGCAAAACCGTCCAGCATGGCAATCGCCTGCGAGCCCTGGCCCGGGAATACAAATGCAAATTTAGTCATACGTCATCCATTCGAAGGGAATCAATTCTTGTCGGCCTGAAGTATAGCCGTTAGAACTCTAACTCTAATTCTGGTGCAGCAAGTCGCCGCTTACAGCGTCTCAGGCAAGCCGCTCATGGTGGCCAGTACCGCGCCCCAGGTAAAGCCGCCGCCAACACCTTCCATCATGACGTTGTGGCCGTTCTTGATGCGGCCGTCGCGCACGGCAGCGTCCAGCGCCAGCGGGATCGAGGCAGCCGACGTATTGCCGTGCTGATCGACGGTCACCACCATCTTGTCCAGCGGCAGGCCCATTTTCTTGGCGGTGCCGTTCATGATGCGGATATTGGCCTGGTGCGGTACCAGCCAGTCGATCTGGTCAGCCGACATGCCGGCCTTGTTCAACGCTTCGTGCGCGACTTTTTCCAGTACCGAGACGGCCAGCTTGAACACCGCCGGACCGTCCATGTACAGGTAGGCTTCGCCGGCGGTGGCGCCGCTGAACGAGTTGGGCATGCACAGGATGCCCGAGTGGCTGCCGTCCGCGTGCAGCGCGGTGGCCAGGATGCCAGGCTCGTCCGAACCGGTCACCACCACGGCGCCGGCGCCGTCGCCGAACAGCACGCAGGTGGTGCGGTCGTTGAAATTGAGAATGCGCGAAAACACTTCGGCGCCGATCACCAGCACGTTCTTGTGCACGCCGGCACGGATGAACGCATCGGCCGTGGACAGCGCATACACGAAGCCGCTGCAGACAGCCTGCACATCGACGGCCGCGCCATTGTTGGTGATGCCGAGTTTTTGCTGGACGATGCAGGCGGTGCTGGGGAAGCTGCCGAAGAAGTCGGGGGTGGAGCTGGCAACGATGATCAGGTCGATATCGTTGGGCGCCAGGCGCGCCATTTCCAGCGCTTTTTTGGCGGCGTTGGCCGCCAGGTCCGACGATTTTTCGTCGGCGGCGGCAAAGTGGCGCGCCGAAATGCCGCTGCGCGATACGATCCACTCGTCGGAAGTTTCGATGCCCTTGGCGGCCAGTTGCTGGGCCAGGTCCTGGTTGGTCACACGTTGCGCCGGCAAGTAGCTGCCGGTGCCGATAATTTTGCTATACAAGGTCATGCCGTCTATTCCACTCGATAGTTAGCCGGCAACGACGCCGGCGGCACTGGGGGCGGCTGCAGGTGCGGCAGCCGCCTCAGGCGTTTCAGTGTTGCGCGGCATCAGCTCGGCGATCAGGGTCGAAATGTGCGGCAACACGTCATTTTTGGCTGCATCATACGCCCGCTTGATCGCCCACTCAAAGGAATATGCGTCGGCGCCGCCATGGCTTTTGAACACCAGGCCGCGCAAACCGAGCAGGCTGGCGCCGTTATAGCGCGATGGCGACAGGCGGTTCTTGATGGCAGTGAGCGCGCCGCGGCCCAGCAAAGCGCTGAGGATGGTCAGCGGCGTACGCTTGAATTCGGTCTTGACGGTATCGGCAAAGAAGCGGGCCACACCCTCCACTGCCTTGAGCGTGACGTTGCCGGTAAAGCCGTCGCACACCACCAGGTCGGTGGTGCCTTTGAAAATATCGTTGCCTTCGACGTTGCCGAAGAAATTCAGCGCGCCGCGCTCGTGGTCGATCTGCAGCAGCCTGCCGGTGGCCTTGACCACTTCGTTGCCCTTGATGTCCTCGGTACCGACGTTGAGCAGGCCGATGGTGGGGCGCTCGATGTTTTCCATGGCCGAGACCAGCACCGAGCCCATGATGGCGAACTGGTGCAGGTGATGCGGTTCGCAATCGACGTTGGCGCCCAGGTCGAGCATGTAGGTCGGGCCGTTCTTCTGGTTTGGCATGATCGAGCAGATCGCCGGGCGATCGACGCCGCTCATGGTCTTCAGTACGTAGCGCGCCACGGCCATCAGGGCGCCGGTGTTACCGGCCGAGACCGCAGCCTGGGCCTTGCCGGATTTGACCTGCTCGATCGCCACGCGCATCGACGAATCTTTTTTGCGGCGCAATGCCACTTCCAGCGGGTCGTCCATGGTCACCTGCTCGGAAGCGTGGACGATGGACAGGCGCGGATGGGTGTCGGCGTGGTGTTTTTTCAGTTCGGTGCGCAGGACGTCTTCGAGTCCGATCAGGATCAGCTCGGCGTCTGGTTCGCGGTTGACGAAGGAGATTGCTGCGGGAATGGTGACCGATGGACCGTGATCTCCGCCCATGCAGTCGATAGAAATTTTGATTGTCATTGTTTGGGTTCAGTACCACGCTCCAGCCCTTCCGGGGCGAGCTGCGGCAAGCTGCGGACCTGTAACGGCCGGCGTATCAACATGACGGTGTGCAAAAGTGGTTTGCAGCCGATGAAAAAAGAAAAAGCGATGCTCAATAACTCAGCACCGCCTGTTTCCGTGTCCAGCAAAAGCGTCGATTACTCGTCGTTTTTGGTTTTCAGGACTTTACGACCACGGTAGAAGCCGTTAGGGCTGATATGGTGACGCAGGTGGGTTTCGCCGGTGGTTGGCTCGATACCCAGTTGTGGAGCAACCAGGAAATCGTGCGAACGGTGCATACCGCGCTTCGAAGGGGACTTCTTGTTCTGTTGAACTGCCATGTTAATGACTCCTAATACATAAGTTCTAAAATTTTAACACAATCGATCAGCAAATACATGCGAATCGAGTATCCCGCCGGCAATACCGCCCGGCGACGTTAAATGCGGGTACTACTTTTACTACAACTTGCCAATACTCGATTACTGCACGCGCATGACACGTTCTTTACAACACGATCTGTAAAACGGCTTATTCGGGATTGCGGCTGTGCCGACTTATTTCAGGCCCTTGAGTGCTTCAAAGGGCGAGATCTTGGCGCTTTTCGCCTTATCCAACAGCGACGCATCGGGGCAGACTGCGTGGCGCGGCGATTGCGGCAAGGCCAGCAACGCTTCGTCTTCCACCAGGTCCATCACCAGCATGCTGCGGGTGCCAACGATCACATCGATCGATTCGTCAGCAATAATTTCTTCGATTTCGTCGGCTTCCTGATCATCCTTACCAAGCACCAGCACGGTCGACGAATCGACGGTGTGGGCATAAGGCGTCAGGCACCGCTGGCAGACCAGTTGCACCGTGCCGGCAACCGACAGGGTCAATTGCGGGTAGCCCATCTTGCCGGTGCCGCCTTCTACCTTCCAGGTAATCTCGCCGGACGCGTCAGCGCAGTCCTTGGCCAGACGGGTCATTTGAGCAACAGGCGTTACGCCGTGTTCGCTGCCATTGTGACGACAAAAATCAAAAGCGTCGATGACCGTAGCATTCATTACAGAAAAATTCCCCGGAAAACCTGCGATAATAGCAGGGTTTTCACCCGCAAGTCAAAAGCTGTATGACTTCACCCGCTGTTTGAGCATTTTTACGGTTTTTAATGTGTCCGGCGCGCATCAGCGAACGCCGGCGACAGAGCATATAACATTCCCCTTATGACATCAAGTTTACCGTTACGCCTGGTACTGGCTTCGAGCTCCGCCTACCGCAAGGAGCTGTTGTCGCGCCTGCATTTGCCATTCGACGTGGCCGTGCCCGATATCGACGAAAGCCCCCTGCCCGGCGAGACGCCGAGCGCCACCGCGCTGCGCCTGGCACGCGAAAAAGCTGCTGCCGTGGCCGCCAGGCTGCCGGGCAGCGTCGTGATCGGCTCCGACCAGGTCGCCACGCTCGGCGACGAACAGATCGGCAAGCCCGGCAACCATGCCAGCGCGCTGGCCCAATTACAAAAGATGCGCGGACGCGAGGTGATCTTCCACACCGCGCTGTGCGTGTGGGATGGCCGCGCCGAGCATCCCGACAGCGCCGCCCAGCTGGCCGACATCCAGACCCGCGTGACCTTCCGCGACCTGCCCGATGCCGAGCTCGACGCCTACCTGCGGATCGAGCAGCCGTACGACTGCGCCGGCAGCGCCAAGAACGAGGGACTCGGCATTGCCATCCTGGAACGCATCGACAGCACCGACCCCACTGCCCTCACTGGCTTGCCTTTGATCGCCCTGACAGGCATGCTGCGCAATCTTGGTATTTCCTTTTTTAGATAGTTGATGAGTTATCCATGCCCGGCACCTTATTTTTGATTCCAAACACTCTGGGCGAGACCGAAGCGCTCGCCTCCGTACTGCCTGAACAGGTCCAGCACATCACCTCGCAACTCGATTACTTCGTGGCCGAGAACGCCAAGACCGCGCGCGCCTTCCTCAAGCTGGTCAATGCCAGCCATCCGTTGAGCAAGCCGCTGCAGGAAATCAGCATTTCCGAACTGAACGTGAATACGCCGTCCGCAGCGCTGGCCGGCTTGCTGGCGCCGTTGCTGGCCGGTCGCGATGGCGGGCTGGTGTCGGAAGCAGGCGTGCCGGCCGTGGCCGACCCCGGCGCCGACCTGGTGCGCCTCGCGCATCAGCATGACATCCCGGTACGGCCGCTGGTGGGACCGTCGTCGTTGCTGCTGGCGGTGATGGCAAGCGGCCTGAACGGCCAAAGCTTCGCCTTCAACGGCTACCTGCCCACCGATGCGGCCCAGCGCAGCGCCCGCATCAAGGAACTGGAATCCCGGTCACGCAAGGAAAAGCAGACCCAGCTGTTTATCGAAACGCCGTATCGCAATACGGCCATGCTGGAAGCGCTGGTCGGCGCGTGTGCACCAGGCACGCTGATCTGCGTGGCGACCGATTTGAGTCTGGCGACGGAAACCATACGCACCCGGACCGGGGCGCAGTGGAAGAGCCAGCTCGCTGGCGGCAAGGCGCCGGAATTCCACAAAAAGCCGACGGTGTTCTTGTTGTTGGGGCAGTAAGCGAAGCGAACACTGCTCATAATTGCCATGGATCCGCGCGAAAGCGGGGATCCACAGAACGCCAGAGCAATCGCACCGCCGCTCAAAACCCCCGCGAGTATTCGGTTACCCACTCAATCGCCGCCAGCTGTATTGCATACAACTCCGCCGGCCGCATCGCAATCTGTTCCAACATCTGCCCCAGCGCCACCGTATCGCGCCCGCGCTCGATATTTTCGATCAGACTCAGCAGCACACCATAGTCCCCGGCCCGCTCCAGCAGCGCCGTGCGCACTTCGTCGAGCACGTTCACGCTGTCGAGCAGCTCCTGCATGTGGATCGAAAACAGCGTATCCATCAACGACATCACGCCGACCGTGAAGCCGATATCGGCGCTGGTGCGCTGCCCGGGCCGCGTGTGTTCGACCAACAACTCGATGGTTTTGCCGCGTGTGGTGGCCAGTTGCAGCAGGGGCGACGTGAATTCGTGCGCGCCGCCACTTTTTACATACAGCAAAATCTGCAGCCAGCGCCGCAATTGGCGCCTGCCCAGCACCATCAACGCGTGCCCGACCGAATTGATGCGGTAGCGCGTGCCCACCGCCGGGGTATTGACCAGCCGCAGCAGATTGAGGGTGATCAGCGCATCGTGCTTGACCATCGATTCGATCTCGTGGCTGCTGGCATCGGTATCGATCAGGTCGAGCAGGTGCAGCACGCTGCGCTGGGACGGCGAAATTTTTTTGCCACTCAGAATGACGGGACGGGCGAAGTAATAGCCCTGGAAGTATTCGAAACCGAGATCCATGCACTGGCGGAACTCTTCCACTGTCTCGACCTTTTCGGCCAGCAGCTTTTGCTTCGGATTCTTCAGTACCTTGGTCAACGCCGCCAACGTGCCGGGTTTCATCTGCTTGATATCGACCTTGATCACGTCGCACAGCGGCTGCAGCTTTTGCACGTCTGCGGTCTCGCCGATGACGTCGTCGAGCGCGAAGCGAAAGCCGGCGCGCTTGAGCTCGCGTACGCGTTCAAGCACGGCAGGCGTGGCTTCCACGGTTTCCAGGATTTCGAGGATGACCTTGTCGTGCGGCAGAAAGCGGATGAAGTCGCTCATCAGGCCGACTTCATCGACATTGACGAAGGCAAGCTGGTCGCCCACGACCAGCTCCATGCCCAGCTCGGACGCGTGGGCGATCACCGTGGCGGTGGCGGACGCATCGTCGCGAAACTCTGCGGTGGTGGCGGTGTGGGCGTCGCGGAACAGCAGTTCGTAACCGACCAGCCGCTGGCCCCGGTTTAGGATGGGCTGGCGGGCCAGGAAGAAATTATCGGCAAGCCTGGACGGTGGCAGCTCGGTAGCTGACAGCATGGACATCCCCTCAGGAGACCCCGAAACCTGCTGCGTGGTCTCCGCTAAAGTGCTGGAACGAGGCGCTGAAGTGACGTCGGCGCCCGCGAATACCCAACTATACCCGATGCTACCAAAATGACAACTAAAAACCTATCGCGTGCCGGACCGGCGCGGACCATTGTTGCGTGCAACTGCGGGCTGGTCGCTACCAGTCGGCTTGGCGGCCGCCGGCCGGGCCGGGGCTGGCCTGGCGCTGGCAGGTTTGGTGTCGGCAGGCAAACCTGACGCGGCGGCCTTGGCGCCGAACGCTGGCTTGTTACCAAACCCGGGCTTGGCATTGAACGGCGCACTGGTACTCGCGCCCGGCCGGCCACCGGGGCGACCGGTGCCGCCGGGACGGCCGCCGGCAGTGCCCTCGCCTGTGCCGGGACGGGCCAGCGGCGTGCGGGTGCGGATCGATTTACCGACCGGCAGCGGCTTGCCGCTCTCGAGCGTAAAACGCGCGCCGCTGTCCTTGCCCAGCGCCTTGACCAGCCACGGCATCACTTCCTTGAGCATCGGCTCGAGCGTATAAGGCGGATTGAGGATGAACATGCCGCTGCTGTGCAGGCCGAAGCCGTCGGGCATCGGCGTGTGGGTGGTGAGCACCACGTTGAGCCAGTCGTTGCATTGCAGTTGCTTGAGCTTGTCCGCGAATTCGCGCGATTCCATCCGTTGCAGCAGCGGATACCAGACCGCGTACGTACCGCCCGGGAAGCGCAGCAGCGATTCGGCCAGCGTATCCTTGACCTTTTTATAGTCCTGCTTGTCTTCGTACGGCGGGTCGATCAGCACCAGCGCGCGGCGCGACGGCGGCGGCAGCAGCGCTTTGAGCGACTGGAAGCCGTCGCCCTTGGTCACCAGCACGCGCTTGCCGCGCGTGGTCGGGCGGATACCCTGCTGGGCGGCGTGCTCGTCGAGCTTGCGGAAGTTATCGGTCAGCAGCTTGAAATCGGCCGGATGCAGCTCGAACAGGCGCAGGCGGTCATGCTCGCGCGCCACCAGGTCGGCGATGAACGGCGAGCCCGGGTACTGGCGCATCTTGCCGCTCGGATTCATGCCCTTGATCAGGTCCACGTATTCCTTGACCGGCGCCGGCATGTCCTTCAAGTCCCACAGCGGGCCGATGCCGGTGTCGTACTCGGCGTTCTTGGAGGCGAAAGCGCCGTCGAGCGCATACACACCGGCGCCCGAGTGCGTGTCGATATAAGTGTAGGCGGTGTCTTTCTGATTCAGGTATTGCAGCATCTGGATGGTCACGAAATGCTTCAATACATCGGCGTGATTTCCCGCGTGAAAGGCGTGGCGGTAGCTGAACATGTGTGGGGACTTTCTAAATAGGTAATGCAGACTGGCCTGCGCAATCCCGCATTATCCACCAGAACCGGGACCGGACCCAAAAACGGTTGTACCACGTTTGCATCAAGGCGCGCACGTCGGGCAAATCTAAGATGGCGAATTGACCAATGGGGAGGTAAACATGAAGATGACCATCGTGACCGACGATCAGGGAGAAATTCTGGGGGCGATACCGGGAGACACCGTGCCGGAGCACGTGATATTGAAAGACTTTCACTCCCACATCGTGGAAGTGCCCGATGACACCGGCGCGATCACCGACGGCGCGGAATTGAAGAAGCGCCTGCAAGAAGCCTTGCAGGCGCAGCACGGCAAGCAATAACCCTCACCCCGCGCTTATAACGCGGAGCAGGCTTTACCGCTCGGGGTCGGGCCCTGTCAGGCTCCGGCCCCGCCTGGCCGTGCGGGTGTTAAACTGGTTAAGCAACCTTTTTGTCGAAGAATTGCTCGTCCTCGGTGGAACCGTGCAGCGCCGTGGTGGAAGACTGGCCGTTCTGGATGGTCTGGGTGACGGCATCGAAGTAGCCGGTGCCGACCTCGCGCTGGTGTTTGACGGCCGTGAAGCCCTTCTCGGCAGCAGCGAATTCCGCTTCCTGCAATTCCACGAAGGCCGACATCTGGTTGCGGGCATAGCCGTGCGCCAGGTTGAACATGCCGTAGTTCAGCGCATGGAAGCCGGCCAGCGTAATGAACTGGAACTTGTAACCCATGGCGCCTAACTCTTTCTGGAACTTGGCGATGGTGGCATCGTCCAGGTTTTTCTTCCAATTGAACGACGGTGAGCAGTTGTAGGCCAGCATCTTGCCGGGGAACTTGGCGTGTACGGCGTCGGCGAACTGCTTGGCAAAAGCCAGGTCCGGCTTGCCGGTTTCGCACCACACCAGGTCGGCGTACGGCGCGTAGGCCAGGGCCCGCGAAATCGCCTGCTCGAGACCTGGCTTGACTTTATAAAAGCCTTCCACGGTACGTTCGCCGGTGCAGAAGGGACGGTCGTTTTCATCGACGTCGGACGTCAAGAGGTCGGCCGCTTCGGCATCGGTGCGGGCAATCACCAGGGTGGAGGTGCCCATCACGTCGGCTGCCAGGCGTGCGGCGGTCAGTTTTTCCACGGCTTCGCGCGAGGGCACCAGCACTTTGCCGCCCATGTGGCCGCATTTCTTGACCGACGCGAGTTGGTCTTCGAAGTGGACGCCGGCGGCGCCCGCATCGATCATGGACTTCATCAGTTCGTAGGCGTTCAGTACGCCGCCGAAACCGGCTTCGGCATCGGCCACGATCGGTGCGAAGTAATCGATGTCGTCCTTGCCTTCCGACCATTGAATCTGGTCGGCGCGCTGGAAGGTATTGTTAATGCGGCGCACGACCAGCGGCACCGAGTTGGCCGGATACAGCGACTGGTCCGGGTACATTTCGCCGGCCACGTTGGCGTCGCCCGCCACTTGCCAGCCGGACAGGTAGATCGCTTTCAGGCCCGCTTTGACTTGCTGCATGGCCTGGTTGCCGGTCAGCGCGCCGAGTGCGTTGACGAATGGTTCGTTGTTGACCAGGTCCCACAGTTTTTCGGCGCCGCGCTTGGCCAGCGTATGCTCGATCTGCAGCGAGCCGCGCAGGCGCACCACGTCTTCCGCCGTGTAGGTGCGGGTAACGCCCTTCCAACGTGGGTTGGTGTCCCAGTCTTGTTGCAGGGCGGCGATTTGCTGTTCACGAGTTGCCATGGTGTTCTCCTAGGTTGATTCAGTCTGGTGGTAAAGAATGCCGTGCTGTTGGAACTATAGTAGTCCTTTTTGTGCAGCGCATGAGCAGTCTTCTATAAGACATATAACTAAAATATATTCCTTAATAATCAACAGACTAAAAATCATTTTTCAGGATACGGAAAGCCTTTTCTCAGCATGAAAGAAGTCGATGCTGCAAACTCACATGAAATCCCACGATGTGAAATTGATTTTCCGCCAGATGAAAAAAGGGCGCAAAAAGCCCCCCTTGTTGTGATCCACAGCCGGACTTATCTAAAAAATAATTCTGAAAAGTGATGCAATCGCCCAACACTCGCGTTTTTTCAAGCGGATCGGGCTCACGCCGCCTTGGCCGCCAGCATGGAACGGCTGTTGTTGCCCACGCCAATGGTGGTAAAGATCACCAGCGCCTGGAAGATGGCGATGCCGATGAACACGCCAGCCGGATGGCCGGCATCCATCAGCGCCGCAAACATCAGCGGGCCGATGGCCAGGCCCGTGTCCAGCCCCGAATACACCACGCCAAACACGCGGCCGGTGGCGTTCGCTGGCGCCGCGCCCCGTATCATCAGGTCGCGCGACGGCCCGGCAATGCCGGTGGCAAAACCCACCAGTCCCATCAGCACGATCGCCATCCAGGCTGGCACCACGGCTGCCGCCAGTATCAATGCGAACACCGCTGCCGCCGCAAAAGCGCCGATGATGATGCGGTCGTGGCGGCCATTACCCGCACCGAGGAAACCGCCGTACAACATGCCGACCGCCGACGACAGCATGAAGCAGGTATAAGCGGATGTGGCCCACGCCAGCGACATACCATACAGGCTCACCAGGCTGGTGGAAGCAAAGGTCTGCACACCAGCCAGGGCCACCGCCGAAATCACGAAGAAGGCAAAGCACATCCACACCACTTTCAGGCGCAGGAAGCCAAGTGCGCTTGCTCCGGCCACGACTGCCGCGCCGGTGGCAGGTACGGCCGCCGGTTCCGGCCGCAGCGCGTGACGGTTCCAGAGCAGCAGCGCCAGCACGCACAACGGCAGCACGGACGCGCACAGCAGCGCGGTGCGCCAGTCGGTCCGGCCGGCCACCGACGTCAGGAACAATGGCGACAGCGCCCAGCCGATATTGCCGCTGATGCCGTGCACCGAGAAGCCGTGCGCCAGCCGCTTTTTTGATACGCGCTGGTTGAGCAAGGTGTAGTCGGCCGGGTGGAACACGCAGTTGCCGCAGCCGGCCAGGAAAGCGCCAACCATCAACTGGCCGTAGTTCTGCGCCGACGACAGCACCACCGCAGAAATGCCCAGCAGCGCCACGCCGCTCATCAGCACCACCCGCGCGCTGAAACGGTCCACCACGAAACCGGCCATGGCCTGCCCCACGCCGGACACGGCAAAGAACACCGTCATCAAAAGGCCCAGTTCTCCATACGACAAGTTGAACTCGGGTTTGAGCCACGGGATCAGTGCGGCCAAAATCAAGTGATAAAAGTGGGAAGTGCCGTGCGCCAGCCCGACCAGGCCGATCACCCGGGCGTCTTGCCGGAATAATTGTTTGTCATCCATTGTGCGCTCCTGTTGCTATTTTGAAACGCCAGTGTAGGCCGAAACGCGCCGTCTGATTTAAGATAGGACGACATCTTTTAGCGCGATTCCGCCACAACCCGCCACCATGCCAGCTCCGATCGTCACCCACACCTTGTTCAACCGGGTAGGCGTCTACCCTACCCTGCAACGGCAAGTCACCATCGCCGGACGCAACCTGGCCGCCAACGCGGTGCTATTGCCGCATCACCATCCGTACGGCCAGTTCACGTACGCCATGCAGGGCATGGTGCGGGTGACGGCCAACAACAGCAGCTGGATCGTGCCGCCGCAGCGGGCGATCTGGATCCCGCCCGACATGGAGCACACGGTGACGGTATTGGAACCGACGCTGCTGCGGCCGGTCTTCGTACACGCGAGCCGCTCGCCGTTTGCCGGCGACGATTGCAAGGTGGTACACGTATCGAACCTGCTGCGCGAGCTGATCGCCGCGCTCGAGCAGCACGACGAGCACGAACAGTCGGACCGCGAACGGCTGCTGAGCGAGATGATTCTCGATGAAGTAACGCGCTGCGCGGTGAGGCCGATGCGCGTGCCGCTGCCAGTGGACAAGCGCCTGAAAGCACTGTGCGATGCGCTGATCGACGATCCGGGCGCGGAGCTGACCTTGCAGGATTGGGCGGGCCGGGTGGGGGCGTCCGAGCGGACCTTGACGCGGTTGTTCGAGCGCGAACTGGGAATGAGTTTTGTGCAGTGGCGCCAGCAGGTGCGGCTGGCGCACGCAGCGCCATTGATTGCGCGCGGCATGCCGCTGTCGCAGGTGGCGGCGCAACTCGGTTATGCGAGCCAGTCGGCGTTTTCGGCGATGTTCAAGAAAACATTTGGCAGCACGCCGACGGCGTTTTTTAGTTAAGTTGCACGGAGATCCGTCATCCCCGCGTGCGCGGGGATGACGGTGTTGCGGCTTTACGGCTTTACGGCTTTGCGGCTGGCTGCCAGCAGTTAGCTGTTACCTGAACGTCAGCTCGCCATTTTCCGCATCGACGTGAATCACGTCCTTCGGACCAAACCGCCCTTGCAGAATCAGCTTGGACAGCGGATTTTCGATCTGCTGCTGGATTGCGCGCTTGAGCGGACGGGCGCCATACACCGGATCGTAGCCTGCCTCGGCGATCTTTTGCAGCGCGGCGTCGGTGATTTCGAGCGCCATGTCCATCTTGCCCAGGCGTTGTTCCAGGATCGCCAGCTGGATCTTGGCAATCGCGCCGATGTTCTTTTCGTCGAGGCCATGGAACACCACGATCTCGTCGATCCGGTTGATGAACTCGGGGCGGAAGTGCGACCGCACCTCGGCCATCACCGACAGCTTGACCACCGATGGATCGGAATCTTCCATCGCCTGGATTTTATGCGAGCCCAGGTTGGACGTCATGATGATCACCGTGTTTTTGAAATCGACGGTACGGCCCTGACCGTCGGTCATGCGGCCATCGTCGAGCGCCTGCAGCAGGACGTTGAACACGTCCGGGTGCGCTTTTTCCACTTCGTCGAGCAGGATCACGCTGTACGGTTTGCGGCGCACGGCTTCGGTCAGGTAGCCGCCCTCGTCGTAACCGACGTAGCCGGGCGGCGCGCCGATCAGGCGGGCTACCGAGTGCTTCTCCATGAATTCGCTCATGTCGATGCGGATCATCGATTCCTCGGTGTCGAACAGGAAACCGGCCAAGGCTTTCGACAGCTCGGTTTTACCCACGCCCGTCGGCCCCAGGAACATGAACGAACCATATGGCCGGTTCGGATCGGACAGGCCGGCGCGCGAGCGGCGGATGGCGTCGGACACGGCCGAAATCGCCTCGTCCTGGCCCACCACGCGTTCGTGCAGCTTTTCCTCGATGTGCAGCAGCTTGTCGCGCTCGCCCTGCATCATGCGCGAGACGGGAATCCCGGTCGCGCGCGACACCACTTCGGCAATCTCTTCGGCCCCCACCTCGGTGCGCAGCAGGCGCTGCTTCGGCGGCGTATTCTTTTCCAGCGACACGCCGTTGGCCGCCGCCGTTTCGGCCTGCTTCAGTTCCGCTTCGAGTTCGGGCAAGCGGCCGTATTGCAATTCGGACACGCGATGCCAGTTGCTCTCGCGCGTGGCCTGCTCCATTTGCAGCTTGATGCGCTCGATCTCTTCCTTGATATGGGTACTGCCCTGCACCACCGCTTTTTCGGCCTTGAGGATTTCCTCGTAGTCGTTCAGTTCGCGTTGCAGGCGCTCGATTTCTTCCTCGATCAGGTCCAGGCGACGGCGCGAGCCCTCGTCCTTTTCCTTTTTGACGGCTTCCTTCTCGATCTTCAGCTGGATCAGGCGGCGTTCGAGCTTGTCCATCACCTCGGGCTTGGAGTCGATCTCGATCTTGATTTTCGACGCGGCCTCATCGATCAGGTCAATCGCCTTGTCGGGCAGGAAGCGGTCGGTGATGTACCGGTGCGACAATTCCGCCGCCGCGATGATGGCGGCGTCCGAAATGGCGACCTTGTGGTGCAGCTCGTACTTGTCCTGCAAGCCGCGCAGGATGGCAATCGTGTCTTCCACGCTCGGCTCATCGACCAGGATTTTCTGGAAGCGGCGCTCGAGTGCGGCATCTTTCTCGATGTACTTGCGGTACTCGTCGAGAGTGGTGGCGCCCACGCAGTGCAGCTCGCCCCGGGCCAGCGCGGGTTTGAGCATATTGCCCGCGTCCATGGCGCCATCGGCCTTGCCAGCGCCGACCATCGTGTGCATTTCGTCGATGAAGACGATGGTCTGGCCTTCGTCCATCGCCAGCTCCTTGAGCACGGTTTTCAGGCGCTCCTCGAATTCGCCGCGGTACTTGGCGCCGGCCACCAGCGCGGCCATGTCGAGCGCGAGCACGCGCTTGCCCTTGAGCGAATCGGGCACTTCGTTGTTGACGATGCGCTGCGCCAGGCCTTCGACAATCGCGGTTTTACCCACGCCAGGTTCGCCGATCAGCACCGGGTTGTTCTTGCTGCGGCGTTGCAGCACCTGGATCGCGCGGCGGATTTCATCGTCGCGGCCGATCACGGGGTCGAGCTTGCCGGCGCGGGCGCGCTCGGTCAGGTCCAGCGTGTATTTTTTCAGTGCTTCGCGCTGGCCTTCGGCCTCTTGCGAGTCGACCTTGCCGCCGCCGCGCACGGCCTCGATCGCCGCTTCCAGCGCCTTGCGCGTCAGGCCGCTTTCGCGCGCCAGGGTGCCGGCGTCGGATTTGTCTTCGGTGAGGGCCAGCAGCACCATTTCGCTGGAAATGAACTGGTCCGCGCGCTTTTGCGCTTCGCGGTCGGCCATGTTGAGCACGCCAACGAGCTCGCGGCTGGCCTGGACATCGCCGCCCGTGCCCGAGACCTTGGGCTTGCGGTCGAGCGCATCCTTGAGCGACTTGGTAAGACCGCCAACGTTGACACCGGCGCGCTGCAGGATCGAGCGGGCACTGCCGTCGTCCTGGTTCAGCAGCGCCAGCAGCAGATGCGACGGTTCGATGTACTGGTTGTCATTGCCCACTGCCAGGCTCTGCGAGTCCGACAAGGCTTCCTGGAGTTTGGTCGTGAGTTTATCTTGCCGCATGGTGATGCTCCGATAGATTTGAGTTAGCGCACAGATAGGGTTGTACGACTACTTTTCAAGACCTGCGACCAGAACCATTTGACAACATCAGGTGGAGGCGGCCCCCTGCCATTTGGCCAGCGCCGCGTCGTCGCTCACGCGGGCATCGACCCACCGGGCGCCGTCGGGCGTGACTTCCTTCTTCCAGAACGGCGCGTCGGTCTTCAGATAATCGATGATGAATTCGCAGGCGGCAAAGGCCTCGCCCCGGTGCGCGGCCGTGGCCGCCACCAGCACGATCTGGTCGAGCGGCTTGAGCGGCCCCACGCGGTGGATCACCAGTGCCCCGAAGGTTGGCCAGCGCACCTTGGCCTGCTCGATGATGGCGGCAATCGACCGCTCGGTCATGCCCGGGTAGTGTTCGAGCTCCATCTCGGCCACGGAGGCGCCGTCGTTGAGGTCGCGCACCGCGCCGACAAACGTCACCACCGCGCCGATCTTCGGATTGGCGGCGCGCAGGCGCGCCACTTCCGTGGTCAAATCAAAATCTTCGGTCTGGATCCGGACCTGATTGAGTTGACTACCCTCGCTCATGCCCGCTCCGAACCGCCGATCCGGCGCAGCAGCTGCTCGATACGGCTGACCGTGCGGTCGTCGGCCAGCGCCGGCATCGCGCACAATTGCAGGTAGGCGGCGGTGGCCGACAGCGGTTTCTGGCCCGATTTCAACGACGATTGCAGCACTTCCACCTGCATTTTCAGGCGCTCGCGCGCGAACTCGGCGCCGGAATCGACCCCGGCGACGATCTCCAGGCGCAGCACTTCGTCGAGCAGCTTGGCGCGATTGGCTTCCAGCTGCCCGGTGTACGACTCGCGTCCCGCTTCCAGGGCCGTCACGCCAGCCGCAAAGCGGCCTTGCAGCGCCTTGTCGTAGTCGCCGCCGAGCGGCGGCAGCGCGGTCCAGCGGGCTTGCCAGGCGTCGGCATCGAGTTGCTCGCCCTGCCCTGCAATCGACTGCTCCAGCGCCTGCACCAGGCGCAATTTGTCGCGCAGTGCATTGGCCTGGGCGGCGCCGGCGCGGCGCTTGATGGCGTCGGCTTGCGCTTGCACGCCGGCCACTGCCGCCTGGTAACGCTCGTTGATGCGGGCTTCGGCCGCGCGCGGCACCACGCCGGCGCTGTTCCACGCCGTTTGCGCATCGCGCAGGGTGTGCGCGATGGCTGCCAGTTGGGCTTTGTCGTCGCCGCTGAAGGTGGCCGTTTCCAGCGCCTTGCAGAGGTCTTCGCGCGCGTGCAGGTGGGCTTTGCGCTCGTGGTCGGCGGCGTGCGCGGTTTCCTTGCGCTTGGCGAAAATCGCATCGCACACGGTGCGGAAACGCTGCCACAGCGCCTGCTCGATCTTGCGCTCGAGCGGCAGCGCCTTGGCCAGCTCCTGCCAGCGTTCCTGCAGGCGGCGCAGCTTGTCGAGCGTGTGGCGGTCGGCCGGCTGCAACTGTTCGGCTTCGGCGATCAGTTCCTCGCGCTTGGCGGCCTCGATCTTGCGCTGTTCGGACAATGGCGCCTGCAACTGCCCCAGGGCCTTGTCGAATGCCTGGTCGAGCTTGCGCTTTTCCTTGCGGTCGATGGCGCCGAGACGGCCCCACACCTGGCGCAGGCGCTGCACGGCAGCGGCAACGTTTTTCAGGTCGGCGCCGTCATGGGCCGAGTCGGCCATGGCGCGGATCTCGTCGATCAGCGCTTGCGCCTTGGCGGCATTGGCATGGCGTTCCTCGGCCAGGTGCTTGAAGTGGGCGGCGGCCGGCGCGTAGGCGGCGGTGCAGGCAGCGTCGAACTTTTCCCACAGGCCCTTGGGCGCGTGGCCGGAGACGGCGTCGAGCTCCTTCCAGCGTTCGCGCATGCTGCCCACTTTTTGCGCCAGCTCGCTCATCGACAGGCCCTGGACCGGCAGTTCTTCCACGGCCTTGACCAGTTCCTCGCGCGAGACATTGCCGCTCCAGCGGGCCCAGTCGGCCAGGCGCTTGAGTTCGGCACGAACGTGATTCAGGTGGTCGGTCTGCTGCTGCGACAGGCGGATCTTGTGATCCTTGAGCCATTTATCGTGCTCGGCAGCGGCGTGCAGCGAGCCCTGCTCGAGGGCTGCTTCCATGGCCTCCAGCGTCTCGAGGAATTTCTTTTCCACTTCCTTCGACTGCTGCGGCTTCGGTGGGCGTTCTTTCTTGGGCGCGGGCGCGGCGGCGGTTGCTGCGGCGTCGGTGGCCGCGGGGCTGGTACCGGCATAGGCACCGGCGGCATTGGCGGCATTGGCGGCCGATGGCTCGGCTGCCGTCGTGGCTGAGGTATCTGCTGCCGAAGCGCCCGGTGCGTCTGCGGCCGGGACGGTAGCGCCGGAGGCTGCACCTGCAGGAGCGCCGCCAGGTACGGGGGTGACAGCACCTGCGGCGGCCCGGCGTCCGGCAGCAGCGAGCGCAGCACGCGCCTGCTCGATAGCCTGGTTGTAATCGGACAGCAAATGACGTGGCAACGCCGCGTGCTCGGGCGCCTGCTGGTAGTCGGCCAGTTCGGCGGCGTGGCGCGCCAGCGTTTGTTCGGACTCGCCCACCGGCAGTCCTGCATTCGGCAACTGGCGCACCACGGCCATGGCATCGATGATCTTGCGCTGCAGCGCCACTTGCGCTTCCAGGCGGCCTGCCAGCGCGGCGCGGGCGGCCGCATACGGCTCTGCCACCGCCGGCACCGCCGACGTGATGGTCCACTGGCGATCGAGTTCTGCCACCTGGTTCGGTGTCAGCTTTTCTTCCTTCAGCAGGCGCTCGGCCTGCTCGAGGCAGGCCTGGGCTTTTTGCAGCTCGGCCTGCTGGTAGCGGATGGCGTCGAGCCGGCCCTGCATCAGCTTGGCCACGCGGCGGTCGGTGTTGCGCATGGCGGCCAGCACTTGTTCCAGTCCTGACTGCGATTGCACGTGTTCGGCGGCGGCCAGGCGCACGCCGGCAAATTCGCTTTGCAGGATCAGGGCCACGGCGCCCGCTTCGTCGCCAGCCAGCGCGGCGGCGCGTTGCGCCTGCTCATCGCGGCGGCTGGTCGAATCCGCAGCCGCCGCGGCGGCTCCCGTATCCGCTGCGCCCGGAGCATTGGGCGTGGCCTGGGTTTGGGCGGTAGTGCGCTTAAAGATGAAATCGAACATGGGGCGCTATGGAGGTGGGATAAACCACCATCATAGCAAAGCAGAAGGAATTTGCCCGGCGGGCGTGCGGCGGGCGTGTAATTCGTGACCGGACGGCGCGGCCAGCGTCAATTTGGCGGGCTACTGGCAGGCTGTTGCGCAGGCTATTTGGCCATGGCTTCGTCGAGCAAGCCGTGGCGTGCCGCCGGCCGCGATCGTGCCGGCCGGGTGTGCGGCAAGTCCTCTTTTTCATCGTCATCGTCCACCAGCGGCAATACCTGCAACCCGGGTATGGTGATCTGGGCGTCGGTGAGTTGCCGGACCGCAGCACGTGGCGCCACGGCTGCCGGGGCACAACGCTTCATTTCTTCCAGGTGCTTGTCGTGCATCATCAACTGGTTGGCGATGGAGAACCAGGTATCGCCGGCGAATGCCGCACGGGCGATGGCAAACAGTTCCTGTTCTTCCTTTTCCAGCCGCTTCAGCATGGACGAACAAAAGGTTTCGATGCTGTCGCACACTTGTTCGACGCGAAAATCTTGCATGCCGGCAAAAATACCCATCTTTTCCTGCAAGTTGCGGATGGCGGTGAGCGCCGACTGGTTCAGGCGGTTGAGTTCGTCAAGCAGGTGGTCGGCACGCTCGGTGGTCTGGCGCAGCGCGGGAATCAGGTACATTTCGGTTTTGCGCCAGTGACATGCCTGGTAGAGCTTGTGCAGCGATTCGCAAGCGAACTCGAGTTGCGAGAGCGTGATGCTGTTTTGCTGCAGCAAGGTATTGCGGACGTATTGCTGGAACGATTGCAGACTGAGGCGGACGCTGGCTTGTTCCACCGACAGCGCAACCAGGGTATATGTGGCTGTTAACATTCTGACTCCCAAAACTGAAGTTGCGCGCCCATGGCGAGACAGCGAGAGCGGAAGTGGAAAGTGTAAATAATTCCGACACCTGCGCCTTGACCCAAGACAAACCTGGTCCAACGCGGTGCATGAATTGAATGTCCAATATATAACAGTCTGCGGGCGAAATCTACTTCAATGACAGCTGCAAACGCACCATGCCGGGCTCCTGGTGCGGCAAAACCACGCCGCCGAAATGGCGCACCAGTTTTTGCACGCCGAGGTTCTCGGCCAGCGCATCACCAACGATCTCGGCCGTACCACGCGCGCGGAAGTAATCGACCAGCTTGCCGAACAGGATGTAGCCGAGCCCTTTCCCCTTCAGGTCAGAGCGGATGATGATAGCGAACTCGGCACTCTGGTTGGCGGGATCGAGCACCGCGCGCACCACGCCCAGGGTTTCGGCGCCGCCACCGGCAAGCGGCCTGGTCGCGATGAAGGCCATGGCGCGGTCGTAATCGATCTGGGTCAGGCGCGCCAGCTGGGCCGGCGGCAACTCGCGCATGGCAGTGAAGAAACGCAGCCGCACATCGTCGGCATCGAGCGCGTGGAAAAACGCCTGGTGCTGCGCGGCGTCCTCGGGCCGGATCGGCCGCAGCACGATGTCGCCGCCATTCCACGCCACCGTTTGTTCGAGCTCCTGCGGATACGGCCGGATCGCCAGCGTGCGGCGGCTGCGCGGCGCCGCCAGTTGCAGGCGCGCGCCCAGCGCCACCAGCGCGCCGCCAATCGCCAGCACCGGGTTGAGGTCGAGCTCCGCCAGCTCCGGCACGTCGGTCAGCATGTCGGCCACCTGCACCAGCGTGCGCACCAGCGCCTCGGCATCGGCGGCGGTCTGGCCTTGCGCGAGCAGGCGCGAGATGCGGGTACGGCCCACCATGTCGCGCGCCAGCACCATGTTCAGCGGCGGCAGCCCGGCCGTGCGGTCGGCCGTGAGGTCGGCCAAACCCCCGCCCGCCAGGCCGCCCTGGCCGAAGAACACCACCGGCCCGAACACGCGGTCGATACCGGTCCCGATACGCACCGCCGCCGGCGTGTGGCCGGCCAGCGCCGCCTGCTGTGGCGTGGCCAGGGCGATGCCATACGCGGCCAGCAGGCTGCGCGCCTCGTCGTCGCTCAGCACCACCGGCCCCTTGTTCTTTTCCTGTTCCTTGCGGTGCGCCGCCAGCGCCGCCTTGACCAGCGCGCGCGCTGCCGCGCGGGGCGGCGCGGCGGTGCCCGGCACCCCGGCCGGCACTTCCATCAGCAAGGACTGGTTGCGGCGGTATCGGGCCATCTGCAAAAAGCCGTGGACCGCCGTTTCAGGCGTCTCGAACGTGGGCAGGCCGGCGTCGGCAAACTGCCGCCGCGCCCTCGCCGACGAGGCGCCGCCCAGCCAGCATGACAGCACATTGCGGCCACCGGCCTCGAACAGCGGCGCCAGCGCCTGCGCAATCGCCTCGCTTGCCACCATGGCCGTCGGCGCGTGCAGGAACAGCAGCGCGTCGGTCTGGTCGTCGGCCAGCAGTGCTTGTGCCGCTGCCACATATATCGCTACCGGCGCATCGGCTGGCAGGTTGATCGCCAGGCTGGCCGTCGAGTTTGCGGTTGAGTTGGCAGTACTGCTGGCGGCAGTCGCTACCCCCTGCTGCACCAGGCGCTTGCGGGTGGCAGCCGACACCGGCGCCGGGCGCAGTTCACCTGCCGCCAGCGCATCGGCCGCGACCAGCGCCAGGCTGGCGCCATTGGTCAGCACGGCCAGTCGCTCGCCGCGCTGCGGACGGCGGCGTGCCAGCGTTGCTACGGCATCGAACAAATCTTCAGTGGAATGCACGCGCAACATGCCGGCGCGGCGGATGGCAGCGTCGAATACCAGGTCGGCGCTGCCATCGAGCTCCTGGCGCGCCCCCAGCTTGAACACGATCACCGGCTTGGCGCGCGCCGCCAGCCGTCCGGCCGACATGAATTTACGGGCCGAGCGCAAGTCTTCCACGCACAGCAAAATCGCCTCGGTACCGGCATCGGCGGCCAGGTAGTCCAGCAGGTCGCCGAAATCGACATCCACATCATCGCCCAGCGTGACGAAATGAGAAAAGCCGATGCCGCGCTCACCAGCCCAGTCCAGCACCGCCCCCGCCAGCGCCCCCGCTTGCGACACGAACGCCAGCTTGCCCGCGCCGGCCGGCACATGCATGAAGCTGGCGTCGAGACCCAGCGCCGGCGCTTGCAGGCCGATGCTGCCCGGCCCCAGGATGCGCAGCAGGTGCGGCCGCGCCGCGTCCAATAACGCCTGGCGCTGCGCGCGGCCGATCACTTCCGTCATGACGATGACGGCGCGGGTGCCGCGCGCACCCAGTTCGGCGATCAGGCCGACGATGGTGGCCACTGGCGTGCAAATAATCGCCAGATCGGGGGCCTCGGGCAGCGCGGCCACGCGCGCGTAGCACGCCATGCCGTGCAACTCGGTGTACTTGGGATTGACGGGCCAGATTTTTCCCGTCGTGGCAAAGCCACCGGCGGCCAGGTTGGCCAGCACGCGGGTGCCCACGCGGTGCGGCTTGCCGGACGCGCCGATCACGGCCACGGAACGGGGCGCCAGCAAGCGGTCGAGATGTTTGATGCTCATGCGGCCCTTTCAGTGGGTGCCTACCAGCGCGACGTATGCTCCTCGGTCACGCCCATCATTTGCGTCACCATGCGTTTCGGCTCGTCGGGCGTGCTGCGCACCCAGCCGGTGAACGTGCCCACCGGTTGCAAAAACCGGCTGGCTGCGACCAGGTTCTTGCGGTTGTCGCGGCGCGCGCCCTCGGGCGTGAAGTGCAGCTCGAGCAAATCGTCTTCCGTAAAAATATGCCAGGTCGATAGCGGATCTTTTGCATCGTACAGGAAGCGGGCCGGCGCCAGCGCATGCACCTGGCCGTCGAGCCACAAGGCGTTCTCGTTGGCGCCGAAATAGCCGGCCTGCAGGTTGAACCCCAGTTCGAGCGTGTGCGCCGAGGCCCAGCGCCACGCGGTGTTGCGCGCCAACAGGCCGTTGGAGTAGTCGAAACTGGCCACGCCGCCGGCCAGGTCGTATTCCTCGCGCCAGGTACGCACTTCGCCGCTGAGCGGCATGCCCGACGACTTTTGCGTGGAATGCACGGCGCCGCCGGCCACCGCCCCCACGGCCAGCAACAGCGGCGCGTTGGGTGGGCCGAATTCGGCGTCGATCTCCAGGTAGTCGCACGCCACCGACAGCGTAAAAATGCCCGCGCCCGACGGCTCGAGCGCGATGCGTCCCTTGGGCGACTCGAAATGACTGGCGCCGCCCGAATGGTTGGCAACACGGCCGCGCCGGCCCAGGCGACCGTCGGCGGAAAAATTGGCCAGCATGTCGCCGTCGTTGCGGTCGAACGCATAGGCGAACGCGGTGCTGGTCCAGCCCAGGTCGACGATCGCCACGCCGCAAAATACCCGCTCGGTGCACAGCGCCACGTAATGCCAGCGCTTGTGGTGCAGGCGGCGCCACAGCGCGCCATGTGCGTACGGCGGCGCCAGGCCGTCCCAGTCGATATGCCCGGTCTGGCCGGCATAGCGGCCCAGCAGCGGCTGGCCGTCGGCACTCAATAGGCTGGCCGGCGCGTGAGGCAGGGTCATGCTGGTTCCGTTTTTCTCAAGATTGGTCCTCTGCCCGGTGAATATCGATGGCCGGACATCCGGCCCGTCGCTATTTTAATAAGGATTTCAAAGTAGCTGGCAGTCCGGATGCGCTATATTGTGCTTTTCCCGGTTGTTTACTCTTAATTCATGCGTCTGCTGCACACCTCCGACTGGCACCTCGGCCAATCCCTGCACAATTTCGAACGTCACTACGAACACCAGCGCTTCCTCGACTGGCTGCTCGACACCATCGTGGCCGAGCGCGCGGACGCGCTCCTGATCGCCGGCGATATCTTCGACAACGCCAATCCCTCGTCGGCCTCGCAAAAGCAGTTGTACCGCTTCCTGCAGCGCGCCAAAGAGCGCGTGCCGCACCTGAACCTGGTGGTCGTGGGCGGCAACCATGATTCGCCGGGCCGCCTCGAAGCACCCGGGCCGCTGCTCGAAGCGCACGGCACCCGCGTGATCGGCGCCGTGCAGCGCCACGCGGACGGCGCCATCGACCTGGAAGCCCTGGTGCTGCCGCTTACCGGCGCCGACGGCGCGGTGCAGGCGTGGTGCCTGGCCGTGCCGTTCCTGCGCCCCGGCGACGTGCCGCGCAAAGCTGCCGAGGCCGAGGCCGAGGCCGAAACCTCGGACAGCGCGGCCGATCCCTACCTGGCCGGCATCGCCCTGCTCTACAAGCAGGCACTGGACCTGGCGCTGACCAAGCGCCAGCCCGGCCAGGCCATCGTCGCCATGGGCCATTGCCACATGGTCGATGGCCAGATGTCGGCCGACTCCGAGCGCCGCATCGTCATCGGCGGTACCGAGATGCTGCCGGCCGGGATCTTCGATCCGGCCATCGCCTACGCGGCCCTGGGCCATTTGCACCTGGCGCAGGCGGTGGGCAAACAACACCACATCCGCTATTGCGGCAGCCCGATCCCGCTGTCGTTCGCCGAGGTAGGCTACCAGCACCAGGTGCTGCGCATCGACCTCGATGGCGACGCGGTGCGCGAAATTGCGCCGATTGCCGTCCCACGCGCGGTGCAACTGCTGCGGGTGCCGGCCAAGCCGGCATTGATCGGCCAGGTGCTGGAAGAACTGGCGGCTCTGGACGTGCCGGACGTGCCCACCGAAGAACAACCGTTCCTGGAAGTGCGGGTACGGCTCGACGCACCTGAACCTGGCCTGCGCGCGCGCATCGAAGCGGCGCTCGACGGCAAACCGGTGCGCCTGGCAAAGATCGAAACGTCGAGCGCGGCACGCGGCGCGGCAGTCGATGCGGAAGTGATGACGCTCGACCGCCTGGAACAGCTGAAACCCGACGACATCTTCCGCCAGCTCTACCAGCAGCGCTTCGGCAACGAGGCGCCGCCCGATCAGTTGAGCGCCTTTGCGGAGTTGATGCTGCCATGAGAATTTTGCGCATCGGCGGTAAAAACCTGGCGTCGCTGGCCGGGGAATTTTCGGTGGACTTCGAGCAGGAGCCACTCGCCTCCACCGGCCTGTTCGCCATCAGCGGGCCCACCGGTGCCGGCAAGAGCACCCTGCTCGACGCCCTGTGCCTGGCGCTGTACGACGACACGCCAAGGCTGCTCAAGGTGTCGGGGCGCAGCATGCTGGCCGACGTGGGCAGCGAAACGGTCTCCACCCAGGATACGCGCACGCTGCTGCGGCGCGGCACGGCGGACGGCTACGCCGAAGTGGATTTTATCGGCAACGACGGCGCAGCGTACCGCGCGCGCTGGAGCGTGCGCCGCTCGCGCACCCGGGTGGAAGGCGCGCTGCAACCGACCGCCATGACCTTGCACCTGCTGCCCGCGCTGCAACCGATCGGCGCCACCAAGACCGAAGTCAAAGGCGAGATCGAACGCCGCATCGGCCTGTCGTTCGAGCAGTTTACGCGCGCCGTGCTGCTGGCGCAAAACGAGTTTTCCGCTTTCCTCAAGTCGGAGGACAACGAGCGCGGCGAGCTGCTGGAAACGCTGACCGGCAGCACCGTCTATACCGAGATTTCGATGCGCGCCTTCGAGCGCGCCAAGCTCGAACAACAGGCGCTGCAAAAGCTCAACGCCCGCCTGGCCGACCAGAAGCCGCTCTCCACCGACGAGCGCGCGGAGATCGAAGCGCAGGCGGCAGCTGCTACCGCAGCGCTGCAAGCGCTGGAACAGCGCAAGGCCGACCTGGAACAGGAGCTGCGCTGGCATCGCCAGGCCGAACAGCTGGAACAGGACGAACTGGCCGCGCGCCAGGCATGCGAACGGGCGGCGGCGGACGTGTCAGCATCAAGCCCGCGCCGCGCCGCCCTCGCCCAGCTGGTCGCTGTGCAGGCGGCGCGGCCGCTGGCCAATGACATCGTCCGCATCGAAGCGGACATCGCCGCCACCGAAGCGGCGCTGGCAGCCGGCATCCAGGCGATGGCCGGCGCCGCGCTGCAACTGGACCTCGCCAACGCCGGCCAGCAGCAGGCTGCCGCGCAAGTGCAGCAAGCGGAAGCGGCGCAGCGCACGGCCGGACCGCAGCTCGACCAGGCCAAGGCGCTCGATGCCCGCGTGGAAGCGATGCTGCCGGCCTGGCGCCAGGCTTCGACTGCCTGCGAAACCGCCAACCACGCCGAAGCGACCGCCAAGGCGGTGCTGCAAGCACGGCAAGATGAACGGCGCCGCCTGCAGGCACAGGTGGAAGCCGGCGCCACGTGGCTGGCGCAACACCGGCAATGGCAAACCCTGGCACTGTCGTGGGACCGCTGGGATGTGCTGTTCGCGCAGGCCGGCCAGGCCGCCGGTCAAGCCGAACGCCTGAACGACCAGCTGACGCGCGTGCAGCGCGCCGCCAAAGCCCACCGCGACGACGAAGCGCAAGCCGCCGCCAAACTGGCCACGTCGGCCACCGTGCTCGAAACGCTGGAAGCGCGGCGCCAGGATGCCAACTCCGCGCTGGCCGCCTTCGATGCCGAGCAGTTGCACACCGCGCGCAGCGGCTGGCAGCAGCACCGCGAGCTGCTGGTCAGCGCCGAAAAGCTGTGGTTCGAGCTGGACACGCGCCAGCAGCGCCACGCCCAGGTCGAGGCCCAGCGCCAGCAACTGCGCACCGCCAGCGCCACCGCCGAACAATTGCTGGCGACGGCGCAGCAAGAAGCCACCGGCCTGGCCGCCGCCCTGGCGCAGGCCGAACGCTCACTGGCGCTGGCGCAAGCCGCGTCGGGCGCAACCGTCGAAAAGCTGCGCGCCACGCTCACCGACGACACGCCGTGCCCCGTGTGCGGGGCCCACGATCACCCGTACCGCCACAACGATCCGGCCATGCAGGGCATGCTGCACAGCCTGCAGGTGGAGCTGGCGCGCTGTCGCCGCCAGTTCGACGTCAACGTCAACCAGCAGGCCGTGCAGCGCGCCACCGTGCACGCCAGCGGCGAACAATTGACGGCACTGACACTGGAGGAGAAAGGTGTCCTGCAGGCGCTGGAGCACGCCAGCGCCGCCTGGCGCGACCACCCGCTGCTGGCCGACGACAGCCCGGCGCCGCCACCGGCCGAACATGCGCGCCGCGACTGGTTCGCAGCGCAATTGGACACCGCCCGCGCCAATTTGCAGGCGATCGAACAACAGGACCGGGCAATGAACGCGGCCCGCATCACGCGGGACCAGGCGCAGGCAGCCTACGAAGCGGCGGCGGCCGACATGAAGCAGCTGCACGATACGGCCGCGCATGCGCGCACCGCGCTGGCGCAGGCCAGCGCCGAAGCCAAGGCGCTGGAAGGCCAGCGCGGCGAGGTGATGGCAACCCTGGCCGACCTGCTGGCCGACCTGGACCCGGCATTTACCGGCGGCGACCTGCCCAACGACGGCTGGAAGGACGACTGGAGCACGGCCCCCGCACGCTTCCACGAGGCGCGCCAGGCCGAAAGCAGGCAATGGCTGACGCAGCGCGACGCCCATGACCAGCGCAGCACAGCGCTGGCCACCTTCGACGTGGAGATGAAGGCGCTGCACGACGCCGTGAGCCGCGCCGGCGAAGACGCGCTGGGAGTACGCCATGCATTTGCCCAGGCCGATGCCGCACTCCGGGAAACCCAGGACCAGCGCATGGCGCTGTGGGGTGGACGCGAAGTGGGCGCAGTCGAACACATGCTGGTTGCCGCCATCGAGCAGGCGCGCGCACTGCTGGCCACCCGCCAGCACGAAGCGCAGCAGGCAGCGCAAGCGCGAGTGCGCGCCGACGAGGCGCATACCCAGGCCGGCAACCGTTTGAGCGCCTTGCGTACGGATGTGGATACAGCGCGCCAGCAACTGGCGCAATGGCTGGCCGATTTCCAGCAACGCCAGCCATGCAACGACAGCGACGCCGGCGTGGCAGATCTCGACCGGTTGCACGCGCTGCTGGCGCAACCGCCGACCGCCATCGACGCCGAACGCACGGCGCTGGCGGCCATCGACCGCGCCGCCGACAATGCAGCCACGGTGCTGGCCGAACGCCAGCGCCAGCGTGCGCAGCACCAGCTGGCGGCGCCGCCGGTGCGCGTTATCGCTGAAGGTACCGCTGCCGATATTGCAGACGAGCCGCTGGCCGCTCCAGCGGCGCCAGTGACCGTGCTGGCCGCCGCCCTCGACACCTTGCTGGCCGAGCGCAAGGCCGCCCAGGACAGCGCCGCCGCCGTGCAACTGGTACTGGCGCAGGACGACGCCAGGCGCCAGCGTTCGCAATCGATGCTGGCCGAGATCGCGCAACAGGAAGCGATCGAGCAGCGCTGGTCGCGCATGAGCGACTTGATCGGCTCCGCCGACGGCAAGAAGTTCCGCAATTACGCCCAGCAGTTTACGCTCGATGTGCTGCTCGGTTACGCCAACGCCCACCTGAATCACCTGTCACGCCGCTACCAGCTCGAACGGATCCAGAATCCGGCCAGTCCGTCGCTGGCGCTGCTGGTGCGCGACCAGGACATGGGCGGCGAAATGCGCTCGGTACACTCGCTGTCCGGCGGCGAATCGTTCCTGGTATCGCTGGCGCTGGCGCTGGGACTGGCCTCGCTGTCATCGAACCGGGTGCGGGTGGAATCGCTGTTCATCGACGAAGGTTTCGGCAGCCTCGACGCCGAAACCCTGCGGGTAGCGATGGATGCCCTCGATGGCTTGCAGGCGATGGGCCGCAAGGTGGGCGTGATCTCGCACGTGCAGGAAATGACGGAGCGGATTTCGACCAAGATCCTGGTGCAGCCGGCTGCCGGCGGGCGCAGCACCATCAGCGTGGTATAGTTTTTGAGTCATGCTATGATTTGAGCTCCTGCCTGGGAGTTCACCATGAGCATAGGCGCCATCACCATCAGCCCCGCCGTCAGCCAGCCGCAGCGTTTGACGCCCGCGGGGCACACCGGCGCGCCTGCGGCGGCGTCCACGTCGCAGGACTCCGGCGCTTCCAGCACCACCACCCTGACGCCCGAGGCGCTCAAAATGGTGGAAGACCTCAAGGCGCGCGATACCGAAGTGCGCCAGCATGAGCAGGCCCACCTGGCCGCAGCGGGAGGGCTGGCCATCTCCGGCGCCACGTACACTTACCAGCGCGGCCCCAACGGCGTCAATTACGCCATCGGCGGCGAGGTGCAGATCGATACCTCGCCCGGCGCCACGCCCGAAGAAACCATTGCCCGCGCGGCCTCGATCCAGGCTGCCGCCACCGCACCGGCCGATCCCTCCGGCGCCGACCGCGCGGTGGCCGCCCAGGCCCAGCAGATGGCAGCCCAGGCCAGGGCCGAGCTGGCCAAGCAGGATGGCGGCAGCGGCGCGCCAGGTGAGCGCGTGCTGCGCGGCTACGCCATCGAACCCGGCGCCGCGCCCACCATCAACGTTACCGCGTGAGTGCTAAAATCGCGCCTTTCGTCCCAACCCGCACAGATCAATCATGTTAAAAGCACCACGCACCCTCACCTTCAAATGCGCCAAGTGCGCCAAGGCCGTCCAGGTACGCCTGCAAAAAGTGTCGGCCTGCTCACACATCCAGCCGTACCTGGGCGTGTGCCCATGCGGTGAAGTCAAGCACCATGCCATCGGCCAGAAAGACGCGGTGGCTTCCTACCTGGCCGCGCCGGAAGGCTGGACCCATCACCACTAAACATTAACAAAGCGGCAAGCCCTCAAGTTCGGAAAAGTCCGGCCGTTATAGAAGTACTATCAAACGGAAGCTGCCATGGCCAACATCCCCGCACTCGGCGCCCGCACTCTGCCGGCAAACTACTATCCAGCCAGTCCCCGGGCCGAAGGTAAAACCGCCAACGCCCCTGCCACGCAAAAGGCCGGAGAAGCCTCGACCCTGTCGAAGCTGTCGAGTAACGCGCTGGACATGCAGCAGCGCGTGGCTTCGCTGGGCAATGCCACCGTCGATTTCGCGCAGGATTTTGTCAGCAGCTTCACCCACGCGCTGTTTGGCGACGACGCCAAGGGCGCCACCATCGATTTCGACTCGGCCAGCCTGGAAGCCTCGTCCAGCGTGGCGATGGGCGTGCAGCAAACGTCCGACGCCAACGGCGTGCGCACGCTTGCCGGCTTGAGCCTCACCGACAGTTCGCACTTCATCGGCAAGGGCACCATCACCACCGCCGATGGCCGCAAGTTCGACTTCGAAGTGGAAGTCAAATACGATTTCCAGCTCAATGCCGCCGCCGGCAGCCAGACCGGCAAACCCGCCACCGACAAGGCCGACGCTAAGCCGCAGGGCACCGACCTGGCCGACCTGCCCACCGTCAAGGTGCCGAATATCGATTTTCCCGGCACGCTGGCCGACCTGTTCCAGCTGATCGGCCGCGATTTGCAGTCGGCCCTGTCCAGCAGCGGCGATCAGTCCGACCAGAACGGCGACAATATCGACCGCAACACCTTGCGCGGCCTCTCGCTGCGCCTGCTTAACCTGGTCGACAGCAAGAACGCTGATACCTACACCATTCCATCTGCCGCAGAGAAAGCCAAGTCGGTCGCCGCCTATGGCGCGCAGGCGCCGGTGGACGACGTGACGATGCCGGTCAAGACGCAGCCTGACGCGGCAACGTCGCAGATCGAAGCACCGGTGCCGGAAGCATCGGCTGCCGCAGCATCGGCTGCGGCAGCCGATACCGTCCCGGCCGAGGAAACGCCCGCGCGCTGACAGCGCGGCATCGACACGCGAGCACTCCCGGTTGCGGTCCGCTAACGATCCGGCATCGGCCGGGTGGCGACACGCCCGCGGCCCGCTAGCTGCCCGCTAGCCTCGCGCTGATGGCTTGCTCGCGTGCCCCGGTATAATACGCACCCGTATCACGCATTAACCACGCCAACGCCGGATGAACGCAACGCGTTGCCGGCGTTTTTTGCGTGTCTTGCGTGGTCCATCCGCTTATTACCGCTTATTACCGCTTATTACCTTTACCGATCGCCCGCCATGTCCGCAAATACCCCCGCCTCCCCTACGCCGCAGCAAATCCACTGGGAGGAAAACGGCGTGCAGCACAGCGCCCGCTGGCGCTCCGAGGCGGGCATGCCGCCCCCAAAACGCGTGGTCATCGCCGACGACCGCACCAACGCCGATGTCGCCTATCGCCTGGCGTGCGAAGGCACTGCCCTGCTGTGGCGCGGCGACTTCCAGAACGCGCGCCAGCTGCTGCAAGCGCTGGCCCGCCGCGCCGACCACAAGAGCAAGCCGGCCAAGAAAGCCAAGCCGGCAAAACCCCCGGCTACGCCCACCGAGGCATTCCACCTGCACCGCCAGGCCCAATCGCAACGCGCCCGCACCCTGGCCATGCTACTGCTGCCATTCGAAGACGGCTACACGCTGCCGCTGCGCCGCGCGCCCGATGTGCAGCTGGCCTGCAACGAAGCGTACGGCCGATTCGAAGAGCCGTTTGTCGCCTCGCTGCGTGAGCTGCTGGGCGTGATCGGTGCCCACGAATGGCGCCGCACCGGCGTCGAGATCCCGGCGCTGGGCGCACGCATCCACCCGTACTACGGCGTGTTCTCGCCCGTGCGCGGCGAGTACGTGCAACTGGTGGCCGAGGCGCCACTGCCATCCGATACATCGCTTGCATTCGACATCGGCATCGGTACCGGCGTGCTATCCGCCGTGCTGGCGCAGCGCGGCATCAAGCGCGTGGTGGGCACCGACCAGGACCAGCGCGCACTGAGCTGCGCCCGCGAAAACATCACCCGCCTGGAACTCGAACAGCAGATCGAGCTCAAAGTGGCCGACCTGTTCCCCGAGGGACGTGCGCCGCTGATCGTGTGTAACCCGCCGTGGGTGCCGGCCCGCCCGAGTTCCGCCATCGAACACGCGGTGTACGATCCAGAGAGCCGCATGTTGCGCGGCTTCCTTGCCGGCCTGACCGGACACCTGGCGCCGCGCGGCGAAGGCTGGCTGATCCTGTCCGACCTGGCCGAGCACCTGGGCCTGCGCCCGCGCGCCGAGCTGCTGGCGTGGATCGAGGCAGCCGGCCTGAAGGTAGTGGACCGCATCGACGTGCGCCCCACCCACCCGCGCGCCGCCGACGCCAGCGATCCGCTGCACAAAGCCCGCGCCGCCGAAGTAACGTCGCTGTGGCGCCTGGCAGCCGCCTGAACCCTTACTCCAGGGCAGCATGAAAAGCTGTCCTTGCGCAATCGGCTGAACCTGTATATAATTCATGCCTCAGACGCGGGGTGGAGCAGTCTGGCAGCTCGTCGGGCTCATAACCCGAAGGTCACAGGTTCAAATCCTGTCCCCGCAACCAGATACAGCAAACCGTTGATTTTCATCAGAAGATCAACGGTTTTTCTGCGTTTGGATGTGTAATTTCTGCATATCCCTGCCCTACGTGCTACCGTTGAATTGCATTCGGCACTCTACGAAAACTCTAATTTCAAGTTCCATTGCGACTTCCGCAAATTTCAAGCCATACACAACGCCAAAACCAGTTTCATGCCATCTATTGCACCCAGTGCTATGGCATATTATGTCTTCCAAGCGCGTGTTCAAGACCAGGACGTTCGCACGATGGGCTAAGCGTATACTGGCTGACGAAGCGCTATGCCGCGCCGCCCGGGAAATAGAAGCGGGCCAGTTCGAGGGCGACCTCGGCGGCGGTGTCTGCAAAAAGCGCGTAACCATCGCAGGGCAAGGGACGCCAACGGCCTGTTGACCAAGCATCAATTGGCAGAAGTCGCAGCGCTATGCTCTCCCCCTCCAGCGTTTTCACCCATCGAAGTCCAGGCCATCCGCGTCAATAGCGCACGCATGAGCCAGGCTGCGTTCGCAGCGTTTTTGAATGTCAGCGTGTCCGCAATCCAGAAATGGGAATCACCGGCGTCTGGCAAGCATCCGAGCGGACCGGCAGCCAAACTGCTGCAATTGATAGAAACACGCGGCATCGATGCAATCCTGCCATGACGCCTCACTTCTGCTCCATCCTGCCGCCGAAGGATGAACCCGGTCACATATCCAAATCCCGCCAAAACTGTCACAATTATTCCTTTCAGTAATTCGAAGGAGTGAACGGTGAACGACCAGGACAAGCAAGTGGGCGCAGTACCAACGGCAGCACAGCAGGATGCCCCCGCCAGCCTTTCGCGCCGGCGCATTTTCCAGGCTGCTGCCGCAACCGGCCTTGCCACTACCCTGCCGGCCGTCGCCAACCTGGCTGAGGCGGCCACCAGGCCCGCCGTCGCCAAGGGCTCGCTCGACGCCAAGCTCAAGGCCAACGTCAAGAACGTGGTCGTGATCTACCTGGAAAACCGCAGCTTCAACAACCTGTTCGCCGACTTCCCCGGCACCGCCCAGCCGCTGTCCGACGTGCCGGCCGCCGCGTATGTGCAGCGCGACCGCGATGGTTCGGTGCTGGCCACCTTGCCCAAGGTATGGGGCGGCATGGTGCCCGAGCAGCAGAACATCGGCGGTACCGACTACCTGATCAAGGAAGACCAGATCAAGGACCTGCCCAACGCGCCGTTCAAATTGAGCGACACGGCTGGCAAGCCACTGCCCGAGGCGATCATCACGCGCGACCTGGTGCACCGCTTCTATAACAACCAGATGCAGATCAACGGCGGCAAGAACGACGGCTTTGCCGCGTGGGCCGACAGCGGCGGCCTGGTGATGGGCCACTACGGCGAGACGTCGAAAAACCTCAACCTGTGGCAGATCGCGCGCCAGTACACGCTGTGCGACAACTTCTTCATGGCAGCCTTCGGCGGCTCGTACATGAACCACCAGTTCCTGGTCACCGGCCGCGCCAACGAATACTTCAACGCCGCCGACACCGCCGCCAAAAAGAAAATCGCGGTGCTCGAAGACGGCCCGCAAGGCGTGCGCCTGGCCGTCAAACCCGACTCGCCCAAGTCGGCGCTGGACGGCAAACCGCATTACGTCAACGACGGCGCCATCACGCCGGACGGCTACGTGGTCAACACCATGGCGCCACCGTATCAGCCCAGCTATATCCGGCCGGCCTACGACGGCGATCCGCTGGCGGCCGATCCGGCCGACGCCAATACGCTGCCGCCGCAAACCTACGACACCATCGGCGACCTGCTGTCGCGCAAGGGCGTGAGCTGGGCGTGGTATGGCGGCGGCTGGCAAGCGGCGCTCGATCGCAAGGGCGGCGGCAGCAAGCCCAACTTCCAGTTCCACCACCAGCCGTTCAACTACTTCAAGCAGTTCGCACCCGGCACCGCTGCGCGCGCCGAGCACCTGCGCGACGGCGGCCTCGGTGACAGCCCGATCTCGAACAAATTCATCGCCGCAGCGGTAGCGGGCAAACTGCCGGCCGTGACGTTCTACAAACCACAGGGCAACCTGAATCTGCACGCCGGTTATTCGGACATCGAATCGGGCGACGCCCACATCGCCAACGTGATCGAGCACCTGAAAAAATCCCCGCAATGGAACAACATGGTGGTGGTGATCACGTTCGATGAAAACGGCGGCTGGTGGGACCACGTGGCGCCGCCCAAGGGCGACCGCTGGGGTCCGGGCTCGCGCATTCCGGCCATCGTCATCTCGCCGTTCTCGAAGAAGGGCCAGGTCGACCACAGCTTCTACGATACGACATCGATCCTGCGCTTCATCACGCGCCTGCACGGCCTCCCTTTGCTGCAAGGCCTCAAGGTGCGCAACGAAGCGTTTGCCGCCAACCACGCCACGCCGCCAGGCGATTTGACTGGTGCGTTGAGCTTCCGCTAAAGGTTTTTTGGCCACGCGCTTTGTGATACACTGCGCGCTTCACTGAGCCCGACTCTCGCAGCCGGGCTTTTGTTTTGAGCGAGGCTTTTTGGAAATGCGTCGTGGGCACGAGATTGCGCAATGAGAGATAAAAAAGACAACGCCACGTTCGACCTGCCCGGTTTCGGCCCGGCCGCGCCGCTCGAACCGGAAGCCAAACGGCCGCCTGCGCCCCGTCCGCGCCGGTCTGGCCTCAAGCAGGAACAGCTCGAACTGCTCGAGCCGACCGACAACTCGGGCCTGCCGGTCTGGGTGCGCGACGACAAGCTCGATCTCACCGGCCTGCCCGTATGGGCGCCGGATTAAGCGCCCGATTAAGTTCTACCAGTAGTACCTTCAGCATTCCCTCACACAGCATCAGGGCCGGAACGGAGCCTGTTAGACTGTGCCAACGTCCTTTTTGAACAGGTCTGACACCATGACATCCACCGACACCTTCGCGCCCGACCAGCAAGACGACGCGACCTCCTTCGCCAGCCTGGCGCTCAATCCCGCGCTGCTGGAAAACCTCGATACGCTCGGCTACAAGGAAATGACCACCATCCAGGCCCAAAGCCTGCCGTCGGTGCTGGCTGGCCGCGACCTGATCGCGCAGGCGAAAACCGGCAGCGGCAAGACCGCCGCCTTTGGCCTCGGTATCCTGAATAAACTCAATCCGGCGTGGTTCGCGGTGCAGGCGCTGGTGCTGTGCCCTACCCGCGAGCTGGCCGACCAGGTGGCCAACGAGCTGCGCCGCCTGGCGCGCAGCACCGGCAACGTCAAGGTGCTGGTACTCACCGGCGGCTCGCCGATGCGCCCGCAAATCGCTTCGCTCGAACATGGCGCCCACATCATCGTCGGCACGCCGGGCCGCGTGCGCGACCACCTGGGCCGCGCTACGCTCGACCTGTCCAAGGTCGAAACCCTGGTGCTCGATGAAGCGGACCGCATGACCGACATGGGCTTCTACGACGAAATCGCCGGCATCGTCAGCGCCTGTCCGAAGCGCCGCCAGACCTTGCTGTTCTCGGCCACCTACCCGGACGACATCCGCCGCGCCACCGATTCCTTCCTGGTCGATCCGGTCGAAGTGACGGTGCAGGCGCAGCACGACAACAGCCAGATCGAGCAGCTGTTCTTCGAAATCGGCTTCGACAACCGCAACCAGGCCGTGGCCACGCTGCTGGGCCACTACAAGCCGGTGTCGGCGATCGCCTTCTGCAACACCAAGGTGCAGTGCCGCGAACTGACCGAGCACCTGCGCGAGCAGGGCTTCACGGCGCTGGCCTTGTACGGCGAACTGGAACAGCGCGAGCGCGACGAGATCCTGGTGCTGTTTGCCAACCGCAGCTGCTCGGTGCTGGTGGCCACCGACGTCGCCGCGCGCGGCCTCGATATCCCGAACCTGGAAGCGGTGATCAACGTCGATGTCTCAAAAGACACCGAAGTGCACATCCACCGCGTGGGCCGCACCGGCCGTGGCGGCGAAAAAGGCCTGGCGCTGTCGCTGTGCGCGCCCAACGAGAAAAAATGGGTCAAGCTGATCGAGGAATACCAGAGCGCGCCGGTCGAATGGTACGACCTGAAAAGCCTGGACGGCGGCGACTACGGCGTCGATCCGGCACCGATGATGACTTTGGTCATCAGCGGCGGCAAAAAGGACAAGCTGCGCCCCGGCGACCTGCTGGGCGCCCTCACCGGCGAAGCGGGCCTGAGCAAGGAGCAGGTGGGCAAGATCAACGTTTTCGAGTTCCAGACCTACGTGGCGCTCGACCGCCGCGTGGCGTACGAGGCGTTTGATCGCCTGAGCAGGAACAACCCGCTCGGTGGCGACTTTGGCGCCATCAAGGGCCGCAACTTCAAGATGCGGTTCATCGAGGTCTAAAAAAAAGCCGGCGCAAGCCGGCTTTTTGACATCAGCGCTTGTGCTGCTCGATATGCGGCAGCAGCACCGTCAGGATTCCCAGCAGCGGCAGGTACGAACACAGTTTGTACACGTAGGCGATGCCCGCCACGTCGGCGATGTGGCCCATGGCCGCCGCGCCGATGCCGCTCACGCCGAACATCAGACCAAAGAAGATCCCCGCGATCATGCCCACCTTGCCCGGCATGAGCTCCTGTGCGAACACCACGATGGCGGAAAACGCCGACGAGATCACGAAGCCGATCACCACCGTCAGCACGGCGGTCCAGAACAGGTCCACGTACGGCAGCGCCAGCGTGAATGGCGCCGCACCAAGGATCGACATCCAGATCACGCGCTTGCGGCCGATGCGGTCGCCGATCGGGCCGCCCATGAAGGTGCCTGCCGCCACCGCCGCCAGGAACAGGAACAGGTAAATCTGCGCCGACGACACCGATACGCCGAATTTATCGATCAGGTAGAACGTGTAGTAGCTGCTCAGGCTCGACATGTAGATGTACTTCGAGAAGACCAGCAGCGCCAGCACGGCCAGCGCGCCATACACGCGCGCTTTGGGCAGCGGCGACTGTGCCACGACCGCCTTCTTGCGCGGCAAGCTGGCCAGGTGGGCGCTGTGCCAGCGGCTCACGTACACCAGCACCGCAAACGCCACGCCGACCAGCACCGCGAACCAGCCGATATTGCCCTGGCCACGACCGATGATGATGGCGGCGGCCAGCACGGGACCCAACGCCGAGCCGACATTGCCGCCCACCTGGAACAGCGACTGCGCAAAGCCGAAACGTCCGCCCGACGCAGTGCGCGCCACGCGCGAGGCCTCGGGGTGGAAGGTCGAGGAACCGACGCCGATCAGCGCGGCCGATACCAGCAGTGCCGGGAAGCTGTGCGCCACCGCCATCATCAGCACGCCGATGAAGGTGGCCACCATCCCAGCCGGCAGCAGGTACGGCATCGGACGGCGGTCGGTGTACAGGCCGATCCACGGTTGCAGCAGCGACGCGGTGCACTGGAACGTCAGCGTGATCAGGCCGACCTGGGTGAACGACAGGCCGAATTCCGCCTTGAGCATGGGGTAGATCGACGGCAGCATGGCCTGCACCAGGTCGTTGAGCAGGTGCGCAAAAGCGACCGCGCCGAGGATTTGCATGACGGTCTGGGACTGGGTAGCGGGCGCGCTTCGTGGCGGCGCGGAGGCTGTGGCAGCAGTGGAGTTCATGGAGACACCTTGTTATGAAGAGCTGGAAGTGTAATATGGCTGGCAACACCGGATATTCCAATCTTCGTCTAGAAAGTGACAAATGGCTTCTCCCGAACGCAGTAGCGACCACCGCGACTACCAGCGCGTGCCGCGCGTCGTCACGGCCATGGCGCGCGATGAACAGCATGGCGTCACCGTCAAGCCGCACAGCCACCAACGCGCGCAGCTGCTGTACGCCACGGCAGGCCTGATGCGCGTGAACACCGACCTCGGTGTGTGGATCCTGCCGCCGCGCCGCGCGCTGTTCATCCCGCCCGGTGTCGTGCACTACTGGACCTCGATGAGCAAGGTGACCATGCGCACCATCTACATCGAACCATCGGCGGCGGCCAGCTACGGCAACACCTGCCGCCTGATCGAGGTGAGCGCCCTGTTGCGGCAGTTGATCCTGGCGCTGCTGGAAGAGCCGATCGAATACCCGATTCCCGGTCGCGGCGAACACCTGGCCATGCTGATCCTCTCGGAACTGGCAGCGGCAGAGACAGTGCCCATTGCCATCCCGTGGCCGCGCGACCGGCGCCTGGTGGCCGTGTGCGACGCCATCGTGGCCGATCCGGGCAGCGCCCGCACCATCGAGGACCATGCCGCCGACGTGGGCGCCAGCGCGCGCACGCTGATCCGGCTATTCCCGCAGGAGACCGGCCTGCACTACCGCCAGTGGGTGCAGCAGGTACACCTGGCCGAGGCGTTCGGCCGGCTGGCGCAAGGCCACAGCGTGGGCGCCATCGCGGCGGCACTCGGGTATGCGAGTCCCAGCGCGTTTACCGCCATGTTCCGCCGCATCCTGGGCAAGACGCCGCAGCACTACCTGACCGAATGGCGCACACCGGTCGAGGTGGAGTAATCAATAGCGGGACCTGCGGCGCGATCAACTACAATGCAGCGATCATGGAAAAACTCATCGCCGAGCTCAGAAGGCTCTACCTCCCCGACAACCAGCACCCGGTGACCGCCGCGCTGGAAGACCACCTGCGCGCCAACACCACCCTGGCCATCGACCTTGCCACCAACGGCGGCACGGCGACCGCCACGGCGCGCGCGCTCGCGCTCGATTTCCCGCGCGCCGCCGGCGAGCAGCACTGGCTGCTGCTGTGCGACGTGGCCAACGCGCTGCAACAGGATCTGAAATTGCCGGCGCCGGCGGTCAGCGTCGACGGCGCCGACAAATACAACCTGTGGCTTTCGTTCGCGCAGCCGGTACCCTTGGCGCGGCTGCACCGCTTCCACGCCCTGCTGCACCACGCATATTTCGCCGACCTCGATGCGGCGCCCGGCGCCACCGTGGTGGATCTGCCGCCCTGCCTGCACCAGCGCAGCGGCTTGTGGGCCGCGTTCATCAACCCCGCCATGGGCGCGTCGCTGGCCGAAGACCTGGGGCTGGAGATGCCGCCGCCGATCAGCGCGCAAGCTGCGTTCCTGCAGGGCCTCGACAGCATCACCGCCGAGCAGTTCGAGCATGCGATGCAGTTGCTGCAAGCGGCCACCGGCAACGCGGCTGCGCCAGCCCAGGCGATCAGCGCCGATCCCGCAACCCTGGCCCCGGCAGCCGGTGACGACGACGCATCAGGACTGCTGCTGCAGCACGCCACGCTCGAAGACATCGTGGCCGAACTCCACCGGCGCAACATCGAACCGACGCTGCGCCACGTGTTGCATCGCCAAGCTTAGCGCACCGCCAGCGAAACGCTGGCCTTGAACTGCGGCGCACGCCGGTGCAGCGTGGCCTGCTCGTATGAATACGCCATGCGGATCAGCGCCGCCTCGCTGTAGGCGGCGCCCACGAACGACAGCCCCACCGGCAAGCCATGCACCTGCCCTGCCGGCACGGTGATGTGCGGGTAGCCGGCCACCGCCGCAGGCGACGAGAAGCTGCCGCCGTAATGGTCGCCGTTGATGAAATCCGTCAGCCACGCAAGGCCGCCGGTGGGCGCCACCAGCGCGTCCAGCTTGTGCTCCTTCATCACCTGGTCGATACCTTCCGTGCGCGCGTAGCGGCCGTTGTTGACCAGCGCTTCACGGTAGGCCGGTGTATCGAGACCATCCTTGGTCTGTGCGCGTTCGAGGTACTCCTGGCCGAAGTACGGCATCTCTTCCTGCGCATGCGCGTGGTTGAAGGCGATGACGTCGGCCATGTTGGCCACCTGCGCATGCGGCGCATATTCCTTCAGGTACGCTGCCAGTCCCGCCTTGAATTCGTACAGCAGCACCTCGGTCTCCGAGTCGCCATACTTGTCGCTGTTGGGCACTTCCACCTCGACCAGCACCGCGCCCTGCGCGCTCAACTCGTCGAGCGCCTTGGCGATCACGGCGTCGACCTCCACGCTGCGGCCGAAGAAATTGCGTGCCACGCCCAGGCGCTTGCCCTGCAAGCCACCGCGCTCCAGCGCGGCCAGGTAATTGACCGGTTTCGTTGCGCGGGTGGCCCCATCGCGCGGATCGGCGCCGGCGAGCGCCGTCAGCAACGCCGCCGCGTCGGCCACGGTGCGCGCCATCGGCCCGGCCGTGTCCTGCGAATGGGCGATCGGGATGATGCCGCTGCGGCTCACCAGTCCCAAGGTCGGCTTGATGCCCACCACGCCACAGATCGACGCTGGCGAAACGATCGAGCCATCGGTCTCGGTGCCCACGGCCAGCGTGGCCAGGCCGGCGGCAATCGCCGCGCCCGAGCCGGAGCTCGAACCGCTGCAATTGCGATCTAACGCATACGGATTGCGCGTGAGGCCGCCGCGCGCGCTCCAGCCGCTCACCGACTGGGTGGAGCGCATATTGGCCCACTCGCTCAGATTGGTTTTGCCGATGATGATGGCGCCGGCGGCGCGCAGTTGCGCAGCCACGTGGGCGTCGCGCCGGGCGCGCACGCCGGCCAGCGCCAGCGATCCGGCCGTGGTGCTCATGCGGTCGCCGGTGGCGATGTTGTCCTTGAGTAGAACCGGGATGCCGTGCAGCGGACCGCGCACTCGCCCGGCGGTGCGTTCGCGGTCCATCTCCAGCGCCAGCTTGAGCGCTTCGGGATTGACCTCGATGATGGCGTTGATGCGCGGGCCGGCCTTGTCGATGTTGCGGATGCGGGCCAGGTACTGCGAGGTGAGTGCGTGCGACGTGAGCTTGCCGGCCTCCATTTGCTGCTGTTGCTCGCGCACGCCGGCTTCGAGAATGCCGGCGCTGGTCGGCTTGACTGCAGCCAGCGCCTTGCCGCTGCCTGCCACCGCACCTGCGGTCGCTCCCGCCACCACGCCCATCCGAACGAACTGCCTGCGATCCATGCCCACCCCTGTCAATTGAATTTGCTGCGCTGCATGAATATAGCAAAGCCTTATCGGTACAGGCGAAAAAAAACGCCCCGGAGGGCGTTTTTTCTGATCGTCGCTCGATTGCTCGCGCTTGATTGCTCAATTAGTTGCGAACGATTTTTTTGTATTCGTTGGTGCGGGTGTCGATTTCGATCACGTCGTCCTGGCTCACGAACAGTGGCACTTGAACCGTGAACTGCTTCGATTCGATGGCGTTTTCGATGCGCGCTTCTTTCAGTACGTTACCCGAGGTGTTGCCCTTGACTGCAGGCTCCGAGTACACGATCTGACGCTGGATGGTGGTTGGCAGTTCAACCGAGATGGCTTTGCCATCGTAGAAAACTGCTTCGCATTCCATACCGTCTTTCAGGTAGTTCAGTGCGTCGCCCAGGTTTTCTTCTTCGATTTCGTACTGTTCGTAGTCAGCGTCCATGAAGACGTACAGCGGGTCGGCGAAGTACGAGTAGGTCACTGGCTTTTTGTCCAGAACCACGACGTCGAACTTGTCGTCGCCGCGGAACACGTTTTCCAGCGGGCTGTTGGTCAGAAGATTTTTCATCTTCCATTTGTAGGTGAAGCCGGTGCGGCTCGAACCGTTGACGTCCGAGCGCAGCACGATGAATGGCTTGGCATCGACCATGATGATGTTGCCGACACGAATTTCTTTTGCTGGTTTCATAGTAATTTACTTAAAAATTTAAGTTGCGTAAAAATCATCTGCGCCGGGCGCAAGGCCATCAGCTCACGATTGATCAGGGTAAAAAATGTTCTAGAGATTAACCCGGCATTATACCCGGGTTTTCTGGCGCAGCCTATCTTGGCCGTGGCTTAAGCACCTCTGATCGACTGCGCGAAAGCCAGCAGGTTGGCGGCCAGGTCGCCGTGTGCGGCTACCTGCTGCTCCCATGCCACCGCGCGCGCGGCGATCTGCGGCGCCTCGGCACGCAGGCCGCGCCACAGCGCGGGCCAGTCGGCACCGAGGTGGACGCCGTTCCACGCCAGCGAAAACGCCGTCATGGCTTCGAGTCCCACCGCGTAGCGCTGTAAAAAGGCGCGCAATTTCTTGTGGTGCAAATTGTCGTCCTGCGCGTAGATATGCCACACGAACGGCTTGCCCGCCCACTGCGCGCGCACCCAGGAATCCTCGCCGCGCACCAGGTTCACATCGCACGCCCACAGCAGCTTGTCGTAGTCCGGCTGCGGCACGAACGGCAGCACGCGCACCGTCAGATTGCCCTGCGTAGCGGCCGCGCCGGCAACCGCGTCGGCGCCAAGAAAGCCTTGTACCGCCTGGGCCGCCACGCCTTCGGGCACGAAACAGGCGATGGCTTCAGCACCATCGCGCCACGCATCGAATAACGCCGCCACCGGGGCGAACGGGTAGCAGAACAGCGATACGCGCGTAGCTGCCAGCTCGGCCGGGGTGGCGCCGAGCGATTGCAAAAATTCGGTCGCCGTTGCCGGATCTTGCAGGAACGCGCGCCGCTCATCGAACAGCGCCGCTTCGCGCGGCAGGCCGCCGGTTTTTTCCGTAAAACCGGGGAAGAAAAAGTGCTTGGTCAACGGCAGTTGCGGATGCGGCGACGTCAGGCGGTGACAACCTTCCACCCATTCTTCCGCCGTCAGCCCTTCAAGGTTGAACCACACGGGGCGCGGTGTGCAGTGCGCCATCGCGGCCACATAAGCTGGCGGCAGATCGACGGCGAAAAATTCGATGACGATATCGGCCACGTCGTCCACGGTGTACACGCCGTCCTGGCCGCGCCAGTGGCGCACGGCCACGCCCTGCACCACCTGGTTTTCAGCCGCAATATCGACTTCGGGACGCAGGCGGCGGAAGCTGGCCAGGTCGTCCACCCACAGCCGCACGGCGATGCCATGCTCGCCGTGCAGCTGGCGGGCCAGGCGCCAGCAGATGCCGATGTCGCCATAGTTGTCGATAACGCGGCAAAACAGGTCGAGGCGCAGGGTCATGGTGGCGGATAAGGCGAATAAAAAAAAGCGGAATGAAAAAAAGCCGCACGAGGCGGCTTTTTCCTGTTGCTGTCTGGCGTCTCCACGGGGATTCGAACCCCGGTACTCACCGTGAAAGGGTGATGTCCTAGGCCTCTAGACGATGGAGACAGAAATCTGTCGTACTGACCTGGCATTGCAAATTGGAAATATCTGGCGTCCCCAGGGGGATTCGAACCCCCGTACTCACCGTGAAAGGGTGATGTCCTAGGCCTCTAGACGATGGGGACATTTCCAAGGCGCGAATCATAGCAGTGTACCGCCATCAACGCAACCAAAACCGTTGTTTTCACAGGATTTTTTTGGTTTCACCAAAATAACACGCATAGCAAAAAGCCGCTCGATGAGCGGCTTTGCTGTACTGCTACCTGGCGTCCCCAGGGGGATTCGAACCCCCGTACTCACCGTGAAAGGGTGATGTCCTAGGCCTCTAGACGATGGGGACAGTGTCTGTGCTCTCTACGCAGTGGTGGAGGTAAGCGGGATCGAACCGCTGACCTCTTGCATGCCATGCAAGCGCTCTCCCAGCTGAGCTATACCCCCCGGGCGCAGAAAGTCTTCTGTCGTACATCTACTTCTTTACTACTGCCAGCACAAACAAGCTGGCGTCCCCAGGGGGATTCGAACCCCCGTACTCACCGTGAAAGGGTGATGTCCTAGGCCTCTAGACGATGGGGACCTTGGCACTACGGTAAAACAATATAAACCATTTACTACATCTGCCTTTGCGCTGTTGGTGGAGGTAAGCGGGATCGAACCGCTGACCTCTTGCATGCCATGCAAGCGCTCTCCCAGCTGAGCTATACCCCCCGGGCGCAAAAACAATTCACTTCTTACTGCTACCAGCCTTGGCGAAGCTGGCGTCCCCAGGGGGATTCGAACCCCCGTACTCACCGTGAAAGGGTGATGTCCTAGGCCTCTAGACGATGGGGACCTTGGCGCTACGGTACTGCTTTTACTACATCATCTCTGCAAACCTGGTGGAGGTAAGCGGGATCGAACCGCTGACCTCTTGCATGCCATGCAAGCGCTCTCCCAGCTGAGCTATACCCCCGTTTGCGCGAGAGACAAGAGTATAGCAGAGGCGCCGTATTATGCAAATACCCTTTTGCAACTTTGCCCCTGCAATCGACTAATAATTAAAGAAACTTTGCCACGCGCGCCACAACGGTCTCGCGACCGAAGATTTCCAGCACCGCGTCGATCGCCGGCGTCTGCAACTGGCCAGTCAGGAACAGGCGCAGCGGCATGGCCATCTGCGGCATCTTCAGGCCATTCGCCGCCAGCACTTCCTTGATCATGGCGGCCAGCGCGGCCTTGTTCCACTCCACGGTCTGGCAACGCTCGGCAAACTGCGCCAGCGCCGGCTTCACGGCATCGGTCACGTGCTGGGTCAGCAGCGCAGCGTCGGGCTGCGGCGTGCGGAAGAACAGCATCGATGCGTCGGCCAGTTCGTTGACGGTGTTGGTGCGTTCCTTCATCAGGCCGAGCACCACCGCTAGCGCCGGCGCGCCGTCGAACTCGGCGCCGTTGTCCAGCATGCGCGGGCGGGCCAGGTCGGCCAGGCGTTCGTTGTCGGCCTGCTTGATATAGTGGTTGTTCAGCCAGTTCAGCTTTTCGATATTGAACTGCGCGGCCGAATTCGACAGGTGGCTGCCGTCGAACCATTCGATCATCTGCGCCATCGAGAACACTTCCTCGTCGCCGTGGCTCCAGCCCAGGCGCGCCAGGTAATTGAGGATCGCTTCAGGCAGATAGCCTTGCGCCGGGTAGTCCATCACGTTGACGGCGTCCTTGCGCTTGGACATCTTGGCGCCGTCCGAACCGAGGATCATCGGCAGGTGGCCGTATTCCGGCAGCGGTGCGCCGATGGCGCGCAGGATGTTGATCTGGCGCGGCGTATTGTTAACATGGTCGTCGCCGCGCAGCACGTGGCTGATTTCCATGTCGAGGTCGTCGATGGCCACGCAGAAGTTGTACGTCGGCGTGCCGTCCGGGCGGGCGATCACCAGGTCATCCAGCTCCTTGTTACCGATGGTGATCGAGCCTTTGACGAAATCGTTCCAGGTCACTTCGCCATCGAGCGGATTTTTAAAACGCAACACCGGCTTGCGGCCTTCGGGAATGGCCGGCAGGGTCTTGCCCGGCTCCGGGCGCCAGGTGCCGTCGTAGCGCGGCTTTTCGCCGGCGGCGCGCATGCGCTCGCGCATCGCTTCCACTTCTTCGGGCGACGAATAGCACTGGTAGGCGGTGCCGGCTTCCAGCATCTGCGCCAGCACTTCGCGGTAGCGGTCCATGCGCTGCATCTGGTAGAACGGGCCTTCGTCGTGGGCCAGGCCCAGCCACTCCATGCCTTCGATGATGGCTTGCACCGCTGCCGGCGTGGAGCGCTCCAGGTCGGTGTCTTCGATCCGCAGCACAAAGGTGCCACCGAAGTGGCGGGCGAAAGCCCACGAGTACAGCGCCGTGCGGGCGCCGCCCAGGTGGAGATAGCCGGTCGGGCTGGGGGCGAAACGGGTACGGACTGGTTTGGCTGGTGCGTTGGTCATCGGGATCAATAAAGCTGAGGTAGAAAGACCGCTATTTTACAGCCTTGATACGCGGTTCCGTCACCAGCCGCTGAAACGCTCCCATTTGTGCGGCACACCGCCCTCCTGCGGCAATACATAATAATAGGGGTGCTGGGCGCCGGTGGCGCAGGCGTGATTGGGCACGATGCGCAGACTGCTGCCCACCGGGTACCGCGCCGCCAGATCGACGGCGCCGCCGGTCCATTGCAACACGCCGTGCTCCTGGTTGGCCTGGTTGAATGCCAGTTCGGCGATGGCGTGGCCGTCGGCATCGCACACCATGCCGTAGCCATAATCGCGCGCCTGCTTTTGGGTGCCGCGGTCGCGGCTCATGGCCATCCAGCCGGCGTCGGTAATGATCCAGCCATCAAGCGGACGGTGGCCGATCACCGTGCACAGGACGGACAGACAGCGCGGTGGGCGTGGAGCCGACGCTGACCACTTCGCACGCATGGCCGGCGGCGCGCAGCCGTTTGGCCGCATCGACGCAGCGGCTGCGCTCCTGCTCGGCCATGGCAGCCAGCGCCTCGGGGGTGCGCAAATCGTAGGAACTGCCGGCGTGGGTCATCACGCCCTTCAAGCGCGCGCCGCCGGTCAGGGCGGCTGCCACGTCCAGCAGCAGCGGGCTGGCCGGGGCAATGCCGGAGCGGTGGCCGTCGGTATCGACTTCGATCAGCACGTCGCAACACACGCCATGTACCCGCCCGTGGCGCGCCACCTCGGCAGCCATGGCGCTCGATTCCACCAGCAACGTCAGGCGCAACCCGGCGCGCACCAGCCGCAGTGCGTGATCGAGCTTGTTCGGCACGATGGCCACCGCGTACAGGATGTCGTCCACGCCCGCCGCGAAAAACTGCTCGGCCTCTTTCAAGGTGGACACCGTGATGCCGCGCGCACCGAACGCCAGCTGGCGCCTGGCTACTTCCAGGCACTTGCTGGTTTTGACGTGCGGGCGGAATGCCACACCAAGAACATTCATGCGCTGCTGCATGCGCGCCATATTGTGCTCCATGCGCGACACCGCCCAGTTGCTGCTGCTCGACCGCGACGCCATCGCCGCCCTGCTCACCGCCGATCTCGCCCTGCACGCCGTGCGCGGCGCCTTTACCCTGCACAGCCGGCGCGAGGGACGGGTGTTCCCGGTGGTGCGGGAACAACTGGCGAACGGCGTATTCGGCATCAAGTCCGGCGACGTGGCGGCGCACCGCCTGCTGGGCTTCAAGGCGGCCGGCTTCTGGCCCGCCAACCGGCTGCACGGTGGCGAACCGCACCAGGCCACGGTGATGCTGTTCGATCCCGCCACCGGCCGGCCGACGTGCCTGATGGACGGCAACGCCATCACCACCGCACGCACGGCCGCCGCCGGCGAACTGGGAACGCTGCTGCTGGCGCGCGCCGACAGTACCCGCCTGACCGTGCTCGGCACCGGCGTGCAGGCCCGCGCCCAGGTGGCGGCCGCCATGCGCGCCTTGCCCGCGCTGGCGTCGGTGCGTTACGTGTCGCGCGATGGCAAGCCGGATGCTCGGTTCGAGGCTGCCCTGGCCGACCAGCGCAACATACGCGGCGTTGACGACGTGTCCAGCGTGAGCAACATGGGCAGCGTGTCCGACATGTGCAGCATACGCCACGCGCCAGACGCAGACATAGCGATGGCCGACAGCGACGTGGTCATCACGGCCACGCCAGGCGGCGGTGCGCTATTTAATATTGATGCAGTGCGGCCGGGCACGCACTTCACCTGCGTGGGCGCCGATACGCGCGGCAAACGCGAACTGCCCGAGGGCTTGCTGGGCCGGTCGCGCGTGGTGGCCGACGATCGCGCGCAAGCGCTGGCGCTGGGCGAGATGCAGTGGGCGGCGGATATTGAATGCGTGGAGCTGGGGGATGTATTGACCGGCGGCGCATTTACGCGCGCGGAGAACGACGTCACGGTGTTCGACATGACAGGGCTGGCGTTGCAGGACCTGGTGCTGGGGGAGTGCTTATTTGCTGCGGCGCTGGAAGCGGGTGTCGGGAACAGCGTAGCATGGCCGTGATAAAAACAGGTTACCGCCAGCCGCAGGTCCGTCATCCCCGCGAGGGCGGGGATGACGGATCAAGCGCCAACGATTTAATCGTTCTTGATAACGATACTCGGGAACTTGCTGGTCATGTCCTTGGCCTTTTCCGCCACCTGCACCGCGATCTTGCGGGCGATGTCTTTATAGATCGCCGCGACCGGACCATCGGGATCGGCCACCACGGTCGGCTTGCCGGAATCGGCCTGCTCGCGGATCGACATGGTCAGCGGCAGCGCGCCAAGGAAGTCCACGTTGAAGTCCTTGCACATTTTCTCGCCGCCACCGGCGCCGAAAATCTCTTCGGCGTGGCCGCAGTTCGAGCAGATATGGGTGCTCATGTTTTCCACGATGCCCAGGATCGGAATGCCGACCTTTTCGAACATTTTCAGACCCTTGCGGGCATCGAGCAGCGCGATGTCCTGCGGCGTGGTGACGATCACGGCGCCGGTGACCGGCACTTTTTGCGACAGCGTCAACTGGATGTCGCCGGTGCCGGGCGGCATGTCGACGATCAGGTAGTCGAGGTCGCGCCAGTTGGTTTGTTCCAGCAGTTGCTGCAACGCCTGCGTGACCATCGGGCCGCGCCAGACCATCGGCTCGTCCGGGTCGATCAGGAAACCGATCGACGACACTTGCACGCCGTGGTTTTCCATCGGCTCCATCGACTTGCCATCGACCGTTTGCGGGCGGCCGGACACGCCCAGCATCATCGGCTGCGACGGGCCATAAATATCGGCGTCGAGCAGGCCGACCGCCGCGCCTTCGGCAGCCAGCGCCAGCGCCAGGTTGACGGCGGTGGTCGATTTACCGACGCCGCCCTTGCCCGACGCGACGGCAATGATGTTTTTCACATTGGGCATGAGCTTGAGGCCGCGCTGCACGCTGTGGGGAATGATCTTCGAGCTCACACCGACGCTGATATTGCCGGCACCAGGCAGGGCCTTCAAGGCGGCGATAACGTTGCGGCGGATGCTGTCGACCTGGCTTTTGGCGGGGTAGCCCAGCTCGATGTCGAGCGAAATGTCGCCATTGTCAACTTTAAGATTTTTCACGGCCTTGCCGCTGACGAAATCTTTCGTTGTATTTGGGTCAATAACTTGCGACAGGGCGGCTTTGACTGCGTCTACTGTGATACTCATGAGGCTCTCCGTGAAATATGCGCCCATTCTAGCGCATCGCGGCAAAAATCCCCGGCCGGCCGTCCGGCGGGATGACCGCCAACCCGAACCGCTGTTAAAATGCTTCTTTTCCACCCACAAAGTGCATCAACCATGACCCGCAAGCTGTTCGTCACCACTGCCCTGCCCTACGCAAACGCCGCTTTCCATATTGGCCACATGATGGAGTACATCCAGGCCGACATCTGGGTACGGTTCCAGCGAATGCAGCGCGACGGCGACGGTGAAAACAGCACCCCGCGCGTGGTCCACTTCGTGGGCGCGGACGACACGCACGGCACGCCGATCATGATCGCCGCCGAAAAGGAAGGCATCACGCCGCAGGAATTCGTGGCCAAGATCGCTGCCGGCCGCGCTCAGTATCTCGACGGCTTCCATATCGCGTTCGATAACTGGTACTCGACCGATTCGCCGGAAAATGTCGAACTGTCGCAAGGCATCTACCGCAAGCTGCGCGAAGCTGGCCTGATCCAGACCAAGATCGTGCCGCGCTTCTACGACCCGGTCAAAGGCATGTTCCTCGCCGACCGCAACATCAAGGGCGAGTGCCCGGTGTGCCATGCGAAAGACCAGTACGGCGACAACTGCGAAGTATGCGGCGCGGCCTACCAGCCTACCGAGCTGATCAACCCGTTCTCGGTGTTTACCAACGCCACCCCGGTGCTCAAGGATTCGGAACAGTACTTCTTCAAGCTGTCCGACCCGCGCTGCTACCAGTTCCTCAAGGACTGGCTCAACACGCCGGGCCGCCTGCAGCCCGAGATGGTCAACAAGGTCAGCGAGTGGCTCGGCGAAGCCGGCGAAAAGCTGGCCGACTGGGACATCTCGCGCGATGCGCCGTACTTCGGCATCCCGATTCCCGACGCACCCGGTAAATTCTTCTATGTCTGGCTCGACGCGCCGGTGGGCTACCTGGCCAGCCTGAAAAACTATTGCGAAAAACAGGGCATCGATTTTAACGGCCTGCTCAACGATCCGGCCACCGAACAGATTCACTTTATCGGCAAGGACATCGTGTCCTTCCACCTGCTGTTCTGGCCCGCGATGCTGAAGTTCGCCGGCCACCCGGTGATCGACAAGCTCAAGGTCAATGTGCACGGCCACCTGACCGTCAACAACGAAAAAATGTCGAAGTCGCGCGGCACCGGCATCTCGCCGCTGCGCTACCTGAACCTGGGCATGAACCCGGAATGGCTGCGCTACTACATTGCCTTCAAGCTCAACTCCAAGGTCGAAGACCTGGACTTTACCGGCGACGATTTCGTCGCCCGCGTGAATAGCGATTTGATCGGCAAGTTCGTCAACATCGCCAGCCGCTGCGCCGGTTTCATCGCCAAGAAGTTCGACGGCAAGCTCGCTGAAACCCTGTCGCCAGGCGCGCAGGAATGGATCACGCGCGCGCTGGTCACGCCCGAAGGCGTGGAACGGCAAGCCAATATCGCCGCCAACTTCGAGGCCCGCGAGTACGGCAAGGCGCTGCGCGAAATCATGGAAATCGCCGACATCACCAACCAGTACGTCGACGAAAACAAGCCGTGGCTCCTGGCCAAGGACGAATCCAAACTGGCCGAACTGCACGACGTGTGCACGGCCGCGCTGATCCTGTTCCGCCAGTTGACCATCCTGCTCTCGCCGGTGCTCCCTGGCGTGGCCGCCAACGTGGCCAAGTTCCTGAACGACGGCCAGCTGGTATGGGCCGATACCGATGTCGCCAGCGGCGCCGTCTCGCAAGCGCTGCTTGGCCGCACCATCGGCGCCTACACGCACCTGATGACGCGCGTCGATGCCAAGATGATCGAGGAACTGTTCGACGCGCCGAACCAGCAGGCGGCAGCGGCCCCGGTGGAAAAGCCGGCCAAGGTCAAGCCGGCACCGCAGGCCGCAGCGGCTGCGCCGGCAGTACCGATGCCCGAAGGCGTGGAAGAACTGGCGCCGCAAATCTCGATCGACGATTTCGTCAAGATCGACCTGCGCGTGGCAAAGATCGTCAACTGCGAACACGTGGACGGTTCCGACAAGCTGCTGCGCCTCACGCTCGACGTGGGCGAAGGCCGCCTGCGCAACGTCTTCTCGGGCATCAAATCGATGTACCAGCCGGAGGACCTGGTGGGCAAGCTGACCGTGATGGTAGCCAACCTGGCGCCACGCAAGATGAAGTTCGGCGTCTCCGAGGGCATGGTGCTGGCGGCATCGGCCAAGGATGAAAAGGCCAACCCTGGCATCTATATTCTCAATCCATGGCCTGGCGCACAACCCGGCATGCGCATCCGCTAGGAAGCCGCTCATGATGCCCTTAGCTTCGTTGCAGCGCCTTGCCGTGCCGGCGCACTGTCTGCGGCGCTGCGCCTCGCTCTGGGCATCATGAACATGATGCTCTCGGCTTCGTTGCAGCGCCTTGCCGTGCCGGCGCACTGTCTGCGGCGCTGCGCCTCGCTCTGGGCATCATGAATCGGCCTCCCAGGAAAATCGTCGTCCGCGAAGCGACCCACGAAGACAGTCAGCTCATCGCCGCGCTCACGCGCGCGGCGTGGGCTGGCAAGGTCAGCGTCACTTCCAGCGGCCACCGCGAAACCGCCGTCATCGTTGCAGACCACCTGCGCGATGGCGGCGGTTTTGTCTTATTGGTCGATGATGAACCGGTAGGCTCCGTGCGCTGGCTGCCGCTCGATGGCGGCAGCCGCACCTGGGAAGTGTGCCGCATGGGCGTGCTGCCCGCGTGGCGGGGTCACAACCTGTCGCAGCACCTGCTCGAAGCGGTGATCCACCATGGCCTGGCCTGCGGCGTGGACGAAGTGCGCCTGGCAGTGCGCGCCGACCAGCGCAAGCTCGTCGATTTTTATGCGTCGTACGAATTCGCGCTGGCCGAGGAACTCGAATACTCGCACGCCAATCCGCTGGAACCGCCGCCACTGGTGATGCGCCGCGCGCTCGCGTGGTAGCACTGGCTAGTAATCGGGTAGGAACCGTTCCCACTCGCGGACAAGTAACCCTCCTACTTATTTCAACAAGCGCTTGTGAAATACTGCTCGGCGACTCCACTCCAAAGGTAGAGTCAACCCGAAATTGAGATGCCGACTTGCGATCCAAGCGCACTCTGCAGCAAAACGTAAACGTCTGTCCCAGCCAGACCTATCCGGCGCCAAATGATGGTCCCACAGATGCGCCAACTGCTCAGGCCGCCTTATGCCATAAGGCTCGCTTTCAATTTCTCCTTTACAGCAATTTGTTGAGCTGCGCCAATCGCGCACGCAACAGTAGAACTACGGGGGAGCTTGTATGAAAATTTTCGTGGACTAATATTTCCTCAGCCATTCATCTTTTGGCTGGGTTAGCACACCATTCTTTTTATAACGGAGACCATCATGACTCACCACCTCCAGCGCACGCTGTGGCACGCGCTCGTCTTAATCCTTCTATGCTGGGCCTGGCCCTCATGGAGCGCAACACCAGGTCCCGGCAAGTGGAGCGCGCAACAAACCTGGGCTGCCGACACCGTCAACGGCGGCAACCTCACCGGCTTCTTTTACTGGCCAGCAAGCGAACCCAAGATTGGGGGCAAGCGCGCACTGGTGCTGGTCCTGCACGGCTGCAAACAAACCGCCGCTGGCGACGTCATCAACGGTAACGATGGCGGCTACAACTGGGCTGCCATGGGCGACCAGTATGGCGCCGTGATCCTGGCGCCGAACGCGACCGGCAATGTGTACTACAACCATTGCTGGGACTACGCAAACACCAGCCACAGCCGTACTAGCGGAGGCCACGACAAGGTGCTGCTCGACCTGGTGGACCGCTTCGTCAAGGATCCGCAGTACGCGATCGATCCGAACCAGGTGTACGTGACCGGGCTGTCGTCGGGCGGTGGCCAGACCATGGTGATGGGTTGCCTGGCGCCGGACGTGTTTGCCGGCATGGGCATCAACGCCGGCCCCACACCGGGCACCACCACGCTGCAGATCGGCAGCGTCCCCAGCGGCTACACGTCGGACACTGCGGCGTCGCGCTGCAAGGCGATGGCCGGCAGTGCCGCCAGCAAGTTCAGCACGCAGATCGCCGGCGCCATCTGGGGCACGTTCGACTACACCGTCGGCCAGGCCTACGGACCGCTTGCCACCGAGGCGATGCGCAAGATCTATGGCGGCTCGTTTACGCCAGCGCCAGCGGAAACCGTTGCTGGTGGCGGCACCAACATCCCCTACCGCGACAGCAACGGCAAGGTGCGTACCCACGAAATCACGGTGGCCGGCATGGGCCACTCGTGGCCGGCCGGCAAAGGCGGGCAGAACGTCAACTTCGTGGACAACACCAAGGTCAACTACCCGGCGTTCGTGATGGATTTCTGGTACAAGAACAACCTGCGCGTCGGTGAAAGTACCGGACCGGAAATGACAGCGTGCTCGGCTGCAGCCATCAGCGCCACCAGCGCCAGCGTCAGCGGCGCGGCCACCGGCAACGTCAGCAACTACACGGTCGTGCTGAGCGGCCCCACTGCCCTCAATGACAACACTGCCGGCAGCGGCGCCAACTTCAACAAGACCTACAACCTGGCCGCCGGCAACTACAGCGGCACCGTGACCGCCACCGACACCGCCAACCGCACGTCGGCTGCCTGCAACATCGCGCAGTTTTCGGTCGGTAGCGAGCCGGCGCTAACGCCCCCCACCGGCATCACCGCCGGCGCCGTCACCGACACTACCGTCGCGCTGAGCTGGAACGCCGCCGGCGCCGCCACCGGTTACAACGTGTACGTCAACGGTACACGCGTAACGTCGTCACCGGTCGCCGGCACCAGCTACACCGTCGGCGCCCTCACTGCCAATACCAGCTATACCATCACGGTGACGTCGGTAGGCAACGGCGGCGAAAGCGCGCAGTCGGCACCGTTGACGGTCACCACCAGCGCCGGCAACGGCGGCTGGACCTGCACCACGGTCACTGCCAGCAACTACGCCCACGTGCAGGCAGGCCGCGCCACCAACAAGTTCGGCCTGGCCTATGCCAACGGTTCGAACGACCTGATGGGGCTGTCGAGCCTGTTCTTCCGCAGTACGCTGGCGCAGACTGCCGAGGGCTACTACAAGGTGGGTATTTGCCCATAAGCCAGGGTTGCTCAGGTAATCCTTGACCGCCCCTGTCGCGCCAGCAAGTGCAACAGGGACGGTATCACGCAATGGGACCAGGATGGCAACCCGGCGCCCTGCCGTCCGACGCCGGCATGAGCGTGTGTCCTACGGCTGACCTTGCTATCGAATGGAATAATCAAGCCTCATTCAATGCAACAAGAGGAGCTGACATGAACACCAAGACTACCGCCAAAGTGACCGCCCTGATCGCCACCCTGTGCATGAGCGCCAGCGTCTTCGCGCAAAATTCGGCGCTGACGCCTAACCAGCTGAGCCCGCAGGAAGCCGCGCCGATCAGCACCACCTCGCTGCAAGCCGCGTCCACCACCGGTGAACTGCACCCGACCCTGCCGAGCCACGCGGCCACCCAGACCGATCCGCAACAACGCTACCAGACCCGCCAGGATGCCAAAATGGCCAGCGCCCAGTACACCAAGGATGTGAACTGCGTTGACGCTGCCGTTGCCACGCCGCCAGCACAAACCGCTGCCCACGCAGGCAAGCACGACAATCGCCTGGCAAAAGCCGACTGCGCCCGTCCGAATGCTCGTCCGATGGTGCGCTGAACCGCGGCATCCCGGTCTTGCAAAGCCGTCCCGGGCAACCGGTGCGGCTTTTTGCATTGAGGCGCCATCGATCGCAGCGCCGGTAATCAAATTCGCCCCGGGACGCTGTGGCGCGGTAAAATAGCCATTGCTAATCCACTCATACGGACGATATGAAACTCTCTAAACAACATTCGATGTACGAATCCGACCACACGCTGTTCATCAAAGAGTTGAAAGCGAAGAACCCGGCGATCGAAGCTGGTCAGCAACAGGGCCGCGCCCTGCTGTGGGACCGCCCGCCAATCTCGCTCGATGAGCAGGAGCGCCAGTTGAAGTCCGCCGTCAAGCAGCAAGCCTACGTCTACCAGAACAAGCTCTGATCGCTTCAAGGCGGCAGGCGTGTTGCCAGAATCAGCAGCGGAACCAGCACCGGACACGGCGGCTGAGGCAGGCACAGCGGCCCTGACGGCCGATGTGTCCGGTTTCGCGCGCCTGTACGGCGAACCGCTGCTCAAGCTGCCCAACGACCTGTACATCCCGCCCGATGCGCTCGAAGTATTCCTCGATGCATTCGAAGGCCCGCTGGACTTGCTGTTGTACCTGATCCGCAAGCAGAATTTCAATATTCTCGACATACCGATGGCGCAGCTCACGCTGCAATACCTGAAGTACGTGGACCAGATCCGCAAGTCCAACCTGGAACTGGCGGCCGAATACCTGCTGATGGCGGCCATGCTGATCGAAATCAAGTCGCGCATGCTGCTGCCGCAGCGACAGACCGACCTCGATATCGAAGCGGACGATCCGCGCGCGGAACTGGTAAGGCGCCTGCTCGATTACGAGCAGATCAAGCTGGCCGCCTACGATCTCAATACGCTGCCGCAGCTCGACCGCGACTTCGTGCGCACCCAGATCCATATCGAGCAAAGCCTGGTGACCGTGCTGCCCGACGTGGCGCCACTGGATTTGCAGCAAGCCTGGCTCGACGTGATGAAGCGCGCGCGGCTCACGCAACACCACAAGATCAGCCGCGAAGAACTGTCCGTGCGCGAGCACATGACGGGCATCCTGCGCCGGCTGCAATCGACCCGCTTTGTCGAGTTCGCGGACCTGTTCGACGTGGCCGGCGGCGTGCCGGTCGTGGTGGTCAACTTCGTCGCCCTGCTCGAGCTGGCCAAGGAGACGCTGATCGAGATCACCCAGGCCGAACCGTTCGCACCGATCTATGTCCGGCTGGCGTATGCGCCGGCCTGAATTGTTTACCGAAATGACCCATGAAAATCATCACCACCATTGAAGAATTGCGCGACCAGCTCAGCGGTCAACTGCGTACCGCCTTTGTTCCCACCATGGGCAATCTGCACGAGGGCCACCTGTCCCTGATGCGCCTGGCGCGCAAGCATGGCGATCCAGTGGTCGCGTCCATCTTCGTCAACCGGCTGCAGTTCGGCCCCAACGAAGACTTCGACAAGTATCCGCGCACTTTCCAGGCCGACGTGGAAAAACTGGAGAAGGAAGGCGTCTATGTGCTGTTCGCGCCGACCGAAAAGGATTTGTACCCGGAGCCACAGGAATTCCGCGTCAATCCCCCGGCCGACCTGGGCAATACGCTCGAAGGCGAATTCCGTCCCGGCTTCTTCACCGGCGTCACCACCATCGTGCTGAAACTGTTCTCGTGCGTGCAGCCCAAGGTGGCCGTGTTCGGCAAGAAGGATTACCAGCAGCTGATGATGGTGCGTAACATGAGCCGCCAGTTCGCGCTGCCGACCGAGATCATCGGCGCCGAAACCTATCGCGCCGAAGACGGCCTGGCGCTGTCGTCGCGCAATATGTATTTGTCGGAAAACGAGCGGGCCGAGGCGCCGGTACTGTTCCAGACCTTGAATTTCGTGGCCGAAGAAATTCGCGCCGGCCACCTGGACGTGTTTCAGGTCGAACACAGGGCGATGGAAAACCTGGCGCAGCGCGGCTGGCAGCCCGATTATGTGTCGATCCGCAAGCGTATCGATTTGCAGCCGCCGTCGGCCGGCGACCTGGCCCAAGGCGCGCCGCTGGTGGTGCTGGCGGCAGCCAAGCTGGGCACTACCCGCCTGATCGACAACCTGGAAATTTAATCCTGCCGCTGGCGGTCTCAGACCGCCATCTGCTGCGCCCACGCCAGCGCCTGCAAATGGGCCTGGTTGATTTCCTCCGGATGCAGCTTGAGCGCGATCGCCAACGCTGCCACCAGGTCCGAGTTCAGCTCGCACGCCTCGGCCAGCGCCAGGTACGGCCCGTAGCGCCCGCTGCGGGTCAGCAACGCTTCCACCACGCCCTCGGGCAGCTGGATGGTCTCCAGCACCTCCGCCATCGTCATCCCCAGCAAGCGGTCCAGCAGCGAGAACATGCCTGCCACGAAGACCTGTTCGGCCTCGCTCTTGCCCAGCGTGTCGCGCGCCAGCAATTCGGCCAGGCGGCCGCGCACCACGGCGGTTTCCAGCAGCACCGGCGAGTAACCGGTGGTACTGGCCGTTGCCAGCAATAACGTCAACCAGCGTTGCAGCGGCGCGTAGCCGAGCAAGGTCAGGGCCTGGCGCATCGACTGCACCTCGCGCGCGGCGCCGAAGCCGGCCGAATTGATAAACCGCAGCAGCTTGTACGACAGCGTGGGGTCGCGCTTGAGCACGGCTTCGATCTGGGCCAGGTCGGCGTTTTCTTTGACCATCTGCATCAGTTGCAGGATGATGGCCTGGGCCGGGTTGATGCCGCGTGCGGTGTTGCCCGGACGCGGTGTCAGGTGCAGCTTGCCGACAAAGGCATTCAGGCCCAGCGCGGCGCAAGCGTCGAAGTCGGCCCAGTTGCTGACCGGGCGCGCCACCATGGTCAGTCCCGACTGCTTGAGCGCCGCATAGGCGCGCGCCTGGGTCGCCACGTTGGCGCCACTGAACCGTACTTCCACGAACGAGGCCAGCGAGGCCAGGCGCAGGCCGGCCGGGGCGCGGGCAAAGTTGCGCAGCAAGATGCCCACGCCACCGGCGCGCAGCGCGTGGACGGCCTGCAAGGTATCGGGATTGGCCAGCGTGGCGGCCGGCAAGGAGAGCACCGTGCGCGCCGGCGGCATGCGGTGCAGGGCATCGGCCGAGAGCATGTCGGGCACGGCTTCGAGGAACAGGATTTTATCGAGCAGGAGCCAGGTCTCGCCGTCTTCGCCACCGATCACGTGGCTGGCGACAAAATTCAGCAGGGACTCGAGGGCAACGACCGGCGCAGCAGAAGCGCCACTTGCCTGCACCGGCTGCTGCCAGGACAACTCATACCCGACCACCCGCTGCTGCGGGTCGAGCAACGGCTCGCGAACCAGGAAATGAGTGTGGTGCATGGCCGTCCGTGGGCAGGCTGTCGAGCGTAGCCGGGCCAGGCCCGACCACTCAGGTATTACGCGCCCAGCTTTTCGAAAATCTTGTTCAGCTTTTCGTCCAGGGTGGCGGCGGTGAACGGCTTGACCACGTAACCATTGGCGCCGGCTTGCGCGGCAGCGATGATGTTTTCCTTCTTGGCTTCGGCGGTCACCATCAGTACCGGCAGCTTGGCCAGTGCGGGGTCGGCACGAATGTTTTGCAACATCGTCAAGCCGTCCATGTTTGGCATGTTCCAGTCCGAGACGACGAAGTCGAACGACTCGGCGCGCAGCTTGGCCAGCGCCATGACGCCGTCTTCCGCCTCATCGACATTGGCATAACCCAGTTCTTTTAACAGATTTCGGACGATGCGACGCATCGTCGAAAAATCGTCAACAACTAAAAATTTCATCTTTGGATCAGCCATGAATTACTCCGTTGTTTCTTTACGCGGTTGTTAATATTGCCTACAAACTCCAAGCAAGTTGTAGGATAGCATTTTCGTTGCTCCAAGGCGAACAAAGTCGCAGTAAAACGTCATTGCAACCACAATTACGCCTCTTACACCCGCAATGCGCGCATGCCGTGCTGCGCCAGGTAACCCAGTACCATGCCGGGCAGCGCCGTCAGGGCACCCACCTCGTGCGCGGCGCCGATCGCAATCGCTTCGCGCGGCATGCCGAACACCACGCAACTGGCCTCGTCCTGGGCGAAATTATACGCCCCGGCATTGCGCATCTCCAGCATGCCGGCCGCGCCATCCTTGCCCATGCCGGTCAGGATCACGCCCACCGCGTTCTTGCCGGCCGCCTGCGCTGCCGAGCGGAACAAGACGTCCACCGACGGCCGATGGCGATTGACCGGCTCGGCCTGGTCGATTTTGGTCATGTAGTTGGCGCCGCTGCGGGTCAGGTACAGGTGCGAGTGGCCAGGCGCGATGTAGGCATGGCCGGGCAGCACGCGTTCGTTGCCCTGCGCTTCCTGCACCGAAATCTTGCACAGCGAGTCGAGCCGCTTGGCGAACGAGCGGGTAAAGCCTTCGGGCATGTGCTGGGTGATCAGGATGCCGGGGCAGTCCGACGGCATCTGCATCAGGAATTCGCGGATCGCTTCGGTGCCGCCGGTGGAAGCGCCGACGATAATCAACTTTTCCGACGACAACAGCGGATTGCGCAGCGCCGACAACGGCGTGCTGCCCTGCGCAGCGGCGCCCGGTTGCGGCAAGGTGCGGGCGCGCACGCGGGCCTTGGCGGCAGCGCGGATCTTGTCGGAGATGAGGTCGGTGTATTCGCGCATGCCAGCCTGGATCGAGATTTTCGGCTTGGTGACGAAATCGACCGCGCCCAGTTCCAGCGCGCGCATGGTGATCTCGGAGCCGCGCTCGGTCAGCGACGACACCATCACGACCGGCATCGGCCGCAGGCGCATCAGTTTTTCCAGGAAGTCGAGGCCGTCCATTTTCGGCATCTCGACGTCGAGCGTGAGCACGTCCGGGTTGTGCTGCTTGATCAACTCGCGCGCGACCAGCGGATCGGGTGCCGTCGCCACCACCTCCATGTCGGGTTGACTGTTGATGATCTCGCTCATGACACTGCGGATCAGCGCGGAGTCATCGACGATGAGAACTTTGATCTTCATACGGTTGCTTTCTACACATTAAAACAAATCGATTTCGCCACCCACGGGCGCTTTCTTCAGGCGGCTTGCGTATTCCACTTCGCGCTTGACCAGCGTATCGTTATGGGTCTGCATCAGTTTTTTCACCAGCACCTTGCCGGTGCGCGGGAAGAAGTACACCTTACGCGGGTGGATGTCGTTCAGATCTTCGGCCACCACGCGGATGCGCTCGGTCTTGAGGAAATTGAGCACGAACGCCGCATTGCGCTCGCCGACGTTAATCGCCGTAAAGCCTTTCAGCACGGCGCCGCCGCCGAACACTTTCGCTTCCAGGTTTTCGCGCTTGGCGCCGGCCTTGAGCAAATCGTTGATCAGGATTTCCATCGCGTAGGTACCGTACCGCGCCGAGGCCGACACCGGGCTGCCATCGCCGCCGCCATCGGGCAGCATGAAGTGGTTCATGCCGCCGAGACCGGTGGTACGGTCGCGGATGCAGGCCGACACGCACGAGCCCAGCACGGTGACGATCAGCATGTCCTTGTTGGTGAAATAGTATTCGCCCGGCAGGATCTTGGCCGCTTCGCAGTCGAAGGTGCGGTCGTAGTACAGATTCGTGGCAAATTGTTCGAGGTCCATGGCAGCTCTCTAGGGTCGGGCCGGCGCCTTGGCGGCGGTCCGGTGTTTGTCGTCGAGCTCGTACACCGTCTTGCCGCGCAGTTTGAGCGCGTCGGACACGTACAGGAAATTCTCGGAGTGGCCGGCGAACAGCAGCGCATCGGGCTTCATCAGTGGCACGAAGCGCGAGAGGATCTTGCGCTGGGTGTCCTTGTCAAAATAAATCATCACGTTGCGGCAGAAGATCACGTCGAACTGGCCGCTCACCGGCCAGCTGTCGGCCAGCAGGTTCAATGGCTTGAAGGTGATCATGTTGCGCAATTCCTGGCGCACGCGGGCCTGGCCTTCGCGCTCGCCCTTGCCCTTCAAGAAAAAGCGCCGGCTGCGTTCCGGGCTCATCTTGTCGAGCCGGTCCATCGTGTAGACGCCGTTGGCGGCGTGGGCCAGCACATTGGTATCGATGTCGGTGGCAATGATGTGGCAGTTGGGCGTGAGCGTGTTGAACGCTTCGCACACGGTCATGGCGATCGAATACGGCTCCTCGCCGGTGGACGCGGCCGAGCACCAGATGTTCAACGTCTCGCGCTTGCCCTTGATATGGTCGGCCAGCAGCGGAAAGTGGTGCGCCTCGCGGAAGAACGACGTCAGGTTGGTGGTGAGCGCATTGGTGAATGCTTCCCACTCTTCGCCCAGGCGGCCGGCTTCGAGATCGTCCAGGTAACGGGCGAACGAGGCGATGCCGGTGGCGCGCAAGCGCCGGGCCAGGCGGCTGTAGACCATTTCCTGCTTGCTGTCGGCCAGCGAGATGCCGGCGCGTTTATAAATGAGGCCGCGCACGCGCTCGAAGTCCCTGGCATTGAAATCGAACTCTTTAACGGTGTCTTTACTGTGCGGCATGGTGTATCCTTGAATGTTGCATCACTGCGTGCTTTAAAACTCTTCCCATTCGTCAGCCTGCGGCTTGGCGACGGGTTTCGGTGTGCTCTTCGGTGCGGGCTTGGTCGCGGACTCGGGTGCGGATTTCGCTGCCGCCTCGGCCGGCGCAGCAGCAGGCCTGGCAGCGGCAGCCAGGCGCGCGACCGGCTTGGCGGCAGGCTGGCGCGCAGCGGCAACCGTGGCAGCGCGTGGCGCGGCAGCCGCGGCGTACGCAGCGCGGCGCCCGCCATCGCTGGCCAGCTTGAAGATGCTGACGGCGCGCGCCAGGATCTCGGCCTGCTCGGTCATGCTCTCGGCAGCGGCAGCAGCCTGTTCGACCAGCGCGGCATTTTGCTGGGTCATCTCGTCCATCTGGGTGATGGCCTGGTTGACTTCCTCGATGCCGTGGCTTTGTTCCTGGGTGGCGGCGGTGATTTCGCCCATGATGTCGGCCACTTGCCGGATCGACGTTACCACCAGGTCCATGGTCTGGCCCGCTTCATCGACGAGGCGGCTGCCGGCATCGACCTTGTCCACCGAGTCGCTGATCAATTCCTTGATCTCGCGCGCGGCGCCGGCCGAACGCTGCGCCAGGTTGCGCACTTCGGACGCTACCACCGCGAAGCCGCGGCCCTGTTCGCCGGCACGGGCCGCCTCCACGGCGGCATTCAAGGCCAGGATGTTGGTCTGGAAGGCAATGCCGTCGATTACGCCGATGATGTCCACGATGCGGCTCGAACTTTCCTTGATCGAGCCCATGGTGGAGACCACTTGCGAGACGACGTTGCCGCCCTTTTCCGCCACCGACGATGCCGAGACCGCCAGCTGGTTGGCCTGGCGCGCGTTGTCGGCATTCTGCTTGACGGTCGAAGTCAGCTCTTCCATCGACGACGCGGTTTCTTCCAGCGAGCTCGCTTGCGTCTCGGTACGGGCCGACAGATCGGCATTGCCGGCGGCAATTTCATGCGCGGCAGTCGTAATCAGCTCGGAACCGGCGCGCACCTCGCCCACCGTGGTGGCCAGGCTGTGATTCATGTCGTGCAGTGCTTGCAGCAGTTCGCTGGTTTCGTCGCGGCCCACGACCACCACTTCCGAGCTCAGTTCGCCGGAAGCGACACGCTGCGCCACCACCACCGCGCCGGCCAGCGGCACCGTGATCGACCGGGTGATCACCACCGCGCACGCCACGCCCAGCGCCACGGCGGCAGCGCCCAGGCCGAACAGCAGGTACATCAGCGAGCGCACGGCGCCCTCCGAACTGCCGATCACCTCGTTCGAGCTGGCCAGTTGCAGGTTGACCAGCTTGTTAATCTGGCCCAGCGTCTGCTGGTTCAGCGGGTCGATCCGGCCCGACAGGATCTTGGCCGCGCCTTCGGTGTTGAATGCCAGGATCTGCGCCAGGGCTTCCTTAAAGGCGCTGTCGGTTTGGCCGTCGAGCTTGCTGATTTCGGCCAGCACGCCCTGCTCTTCGCTGGACAAGCCCAGCGCTTTGAGGTCGTTCAGCGCCTTTTCGTACAGGGCGCGCTGGTCCTTGACCTTTTGCTCTTCCTTCTGCATCAGGCTGACGTCCGATTGCAGACCGATATTGCGCATGGCGATGCCGGTCTCGAGCATCGCACTCTTCATCGTGCTCGCCTGCAGGCTCTTGGCGCTGGCGACGGTCAGGCCGTCTTCCAGGCGTTTGCTATTGTTGTAGTTCAGGTAGTTGGTCAGCAAGACCATCACCACCAGGATGGCCAGGATGGCCCCAAAGCCGATACGCAGGCGCGTACCGATCGTTACATCGCGTAAATTCATCTCTGTTCCCCCGTGTGCTGCATTGTTTTACCCACCGGAGACGTCCACGCGGTGGTGATAAGTGTTCTTCTGGCGCGCCCTCTGTGGGGCGCGCCGCGGGCAGGGACGCGTACCGCTTTGGGGCTGGGTTTAGGCCGCCACTTGTTCCATCAAGCCCATGTCGGGGCTCAACATCAGTTTGTCGATATTTACCAGGATCAGCATGCGCTCGTCGATGGTGCCCAGGCCGATCATGTAGTCGGAGCTGAACGCCGTGCCCATCTCGGGCGCCGGCTTGACCTGTTCCGGCGTCAGGGTGGTCACGTCGGAGACCGAGTCGACTACCATGCCGACGATGCGGCCGTTGATGTTCAGGATGATGACCACGGTGAACTGGTCGTAGATCGGCTCGCCCAGGTTGAACTTGATGCGCATGTCCACCACCGGGATGATGATGCCGCGCAGGTTGATCACGCCCTTGATGAACTCGGGCGCGTTGGCGATGCGGGTGACCGCCTCGTAGCCACGGATTTCCTGCACCTTCAAAATGTCGATACCGTATTCTTCGGTACCCAGCTTGAACGCCAGGTATTCGTGGCCGGCGATCTCGTTGGCGCCTGTGGTCAATGCGTCGGACATGGTAATTCCTCTCTACGAAAAAATCTGTTCGTCGGCCAGCTGGCGCGACGAGCGTATCAGGGCGGCAACGTCGAGAATCAGGGAGACGCCGCCGTCGCCCAAAATGGTGGCGCCGGAAATGCCGGCCACCTTGCGGTAATTCGATTCCAGGTTCTTGACCACCACCTGCTGCTGGCCCACCAGGTCGTCGATGAACAGCCCGGCCTTGCGGCCCTCGGTTTCGATGATGACCACGATGCCCTCGCTGGGGTTGGTAAAGCGCGGCACAATGTCGAACATCTGGTACAGCGGCACCAGCGGCAGATACTCGCCGCGCACCTTGATCACGCGGCCCTTGCCGCTGATTTCCTTGACATCTTCCGGCGTCGGCTGCAGCGATTCGATCACAAAGCCCAGCGGCAGGATGTACACCTCCTCGCCCACCTTGATCGACATGCCGTCCAAAATCGCCAGCGTCAGCGGCAGCGAAATCGAGATCGTGGTGCCGAATCCCTTGGCCGAACGGATATCGACCACGCCGCCCATGGCGGTGATGTTACGTTTGACCACGTCCATGCCCACGCCGCGTCCGGACACATCGGTGACGGTTTCAGCGGTGGAAAAACCGGGCGCGAAGATCAGCTGCCACACCTCGGCATCGCTCATGCTGTCGCTCACGGCCAGGCCGCTTTGCGCGGCCTTGGCCAGGATTTTTTCACGGTTCAAGCCGCCACCGTCGTCGGAGACTTCGATGATGATGTTGCCGCCCTGGTGCGATGCCGACAGGAACAGGCGGCCCGCATCGCTTTTACCGGCGGCACGGCGCACGTCCGGCATTTCGATGCCGTGGTCGATCGAGTTGCGCACCAGGTGCGTCAATGGATCGACGATCCGTTCGATCAAGCCTTTATCGAGTTCGGTGGCGGCGCCGTTGGTGATGAAATCGACTTTTTTACCAAGCTTGGCGGCCAGGTCGCGCACCATGCGCGGGAAGCGCGAGAACACGAAGTCCATCGGCATCATGCGGATCGACATCACCGCTTCCTGCAGGTCGCGCGTGTTGCGGGTCAGCTGGCTCACGCTGTTGAGCAGGCGCTCGTGCTTCATCGGATCGAGCGTATCGACGCGCTGCTCGATCATGGCCTGCGTAATCACCAGTTCGCCCACCAGGTTGATCAGCTGGTCCACTTTTTCGATCGACACGCGGATCGACGACGATTCCGCACCCGGCCCGTGGGCCGCCTTTTCTTTTTCCTTCTCTTCCTTCTTCGCGGCTTTCTTTTCGTCTTCGAGCACCTGCGCCGGATCGCTGACGATGCCGGCAGCGGCGCGGATCTGTTCCAGTGGCTGGAAGAAGCCGTAGCCGCGCGCGTCGTCGCTGGCAGCCTGCGCGTTGGCGCGGATTTCCTCGAGCGGCTGGAAGAAACCGTAGCCTTCGCCGGCACTGCCGCCGCCGACAGCGGTCGCGCTGCCAGGGTGCAGCGGCACGGCGTCGAAGAAGCCGTAGCCGAGTTCGCTTTCAACCTTGTTGCGGGCCGCGTCTTCCAGCTGCTGCTGGGCGGCGTCGAGCGGCGGCAACTCGGTGACAGTCATGTCTTCGGGGTTGAGCACGAACGAGCAGATGGCGATGATATCGTCGAGGCTCTCGTGGGTGGTCACCACCATGGCGTTGCGGTCGCGGTCGAGCGGCGTGATCGACACGTGGCCCATCAAGCCGAGCTCGGCGCCGAGCGCGGTCACCTCGCGGTGGTCCATCACCGGCAGCTCCAGGCGGTAACGGCGCCCGCCGCTGTGATCGACCACCTGCGTTTCGACTGCGCCGAACGACGCCACGGCCACCGGGGCCAGCGCAGCCACCGGCACGTTTTCCGTCAGTGAATGCAGCACCATGCGGATATTGCCGACCGCGTCCTGGTCCACTTCGCTGCCATGGCGATGGCCATCGAGCTGCATCTTGAGGATGTCCTTGGCGGCCAAAAACGCATCGACGTGCTCGGACGTGAGCGCCATCTCGCCCTTGCGGATACGGTCGAGCAGGGTCTCCAGGATGTGCGTCACTTCCGTCATGTCGGTCACGCCGAACGTGGAGGCGCCGCCCTTGACCGAGTGGGCGGTGCGGAAGATGGCGTTGAGATCCTCGGCGTCGGGGGCATCGATATCGACGGCCAGCAACAACCTTTCCATTTCAGCCAGCAGTTCCTCGGCCTCATCGAAAAAGACCTGGAAAAACTGGCTTATATCGATGGTCATGGTGATACTCCGTAAAGTTCGCTCAGCATCATTGCATGCGCCCGATCAGCCGATGACTTTCTTCACCACCTCGTTGAGCCGCTGCGGATCGAACGGCTTGACCAGCCAGCCGTTGGCGCCGGCAGCGCGGCCCTTGTTTTTCATTTCGTCCGACGATTCGGTGGTCAGCATCAGGATCGGGGTCTTGGCGTAGCTGGGCAGCTGGCGCAGCATCTTGATCAGTTCCAGGCCGTCCATGCGCGGCATATTCTGGTCGGTCAACACCATGTCGACCTGTTGCAGCTTGGCTTTTTCCAGGCCGTCCATGCCGTCCACGGCTTCGACCACGTCGTAGCCGGCCGCCTTCAGGCTGAAGGCCACCATCTGGCGCTGGGAACTGGAATCATCAACTGCAAGTATTGTCTTGGCCATCTTGGTTCTCACTGTGTGTTGCCGGAGCTCCGGCTTGTTGCTATCGTATCGGCGGTGTTCCGGGCCGGGGGCCCTTAAAACAGTTCGATGTCGCCGCTCTCCATGTGTTGCTGGTGTACGGCCTTGCGCAGCACGCTGCGCAACTCCAGGCTCTGGATGGCCAGCGCCATGCTCACCTTGCCGAGCAATTCGACGATCTGTTCGTTGTCGCTCTCGGGCACCATTTCGGCGCCATGTTCGCCCAGCGTGCCGAGAAACTCGCGCAGGCCAGTCACCCGTTTCAGGGTGCGGTCGATCAACTGGCTGGTCATGTCCTGGAATTGCAGGCTGACCACGGCCGCGTTCACGTAACCGCCCACCTGGCTGGGCAGCGCTTCGAGCTGGGTGCGCTGCTCGGCCGTGATGTCGGCGCCGTCAAGCAGCTTCTGGATGGTTGGCTGCTCGCCTGCCACCGCCTGGTGGATGGCCATGAAGTTGAAGGAGAGCTTGTCGATCGCTTCCTCCAGCAGCAGCCGGGTCTGGATCAGGTCGGTCTCGACCTCGGTCAGATGCTTGCGCCCGTGGTCGGACACGCCCGACATCAGGCGTTTGACATGCGACCCCAGGATTTTTTTTCTCGTCATATAAGTCTCGTGATTACTGCTTGCTGCGTTGTCGCTACGTTGTCGTTACTTTGGCGTTACTTTGGCGTTACTTTGGCGTTACTTGCGCACCGGCGGCCCCGAAGGCGGCGCTGCCGGGGCGGCCGAGGCCTCCTCGACCGCACCCTCCTCCGCGCCCACCTCGATCTGGCGGCCGCCATCGCGGATCACGCTTTCCTCGGTGCGCTTGTTCATCACCAGGATGCTGATGCGGCGGTTGATCGGGTTGAACGGATCGGCCTTGTCGAGGTTGGCGGCCGATGCCAGCCCCACCACGCGCAGCACTTTCGCATCGGCCATGCCGCCGACGATCAGCTCGCGGCGCGAGGCATTGGCGCGGTCGGCCGACAGTTCCCAGTTGCTGTAACCGGTCTCGCTCATGTAGGGCGTGGAATCGGTGTGGCCGGTCAGGCCGATGCGGTTCGGTACGTCGTTCAGCACGAAGCCGATCTCGTGCAGGATTTCCTTGAAATACGGCTGCAGCTCGGCGCGCGCCGAGTTGAACATCGGCCGGTTCTGTTCATCGACGATCTGGATCCGCAAACCTTCGCTGGTGATGTCGAGCAGCAGCTGGTTCTTGAACTTGGTCAGCACCGGGTTGGCGTCGATCTTTTGCTCGATCTTTTGCTTGAGGTTTTTCAGGCGCTCTTTTTCCTCGGCCTCGAGCGCCTTCCTGGCCGCGTTGAGGTTGTAGGTTTTCTGTTCGGTCGGATTGTCGCTGGCCTTGACCTGGCCGGTCTTGCGGGTCAGGTCGGTGCCGCCGCCCTGGATCACCGAGCTGCTGTCGCCGCTGCCCGAGCCGCCCTGCATCGCCACCTTCAATGGCGTCTTGAAATATTCGGAGATGCCATTCAGGTCGCCCTTGGTGGTGGAGCCGAGCAGCCACATCAAGAGGAAGAACGCCATCATTGCCGTCACGAAGTCGGCATAGGCGATCTTCCACGCGCCGCCGTGATGACCGCCGCCGTGCTTCTTGATCCGTTTGACAATAATGGGCCGTAAGCCTTCTTCAGCCATGGCAGTTCCTTAATTGGACCAACATCAGAAAATTCATCACTTCGATTTCGATTTCTTGATGTGGTCTTCCAGCTCGCTGAACGACGGCCGCTCGGTCGAGTACAGCACCTTGCGGCCGAATTCCACGGCCAGCGCCGGCGCATAGCCGTTCAGGCTGGCCAGCAGGATGACTTTGACGCACTGGTACATCTTGGTTTCTTCTTCCAGCTTTTGTTCGTGCAGGCTGGCCAGCGGCGCCACGAAGCCGTACGCGAGCAAGATACCGAGGAAGGTACCGACCAGCGCGTGGGCGATCAGGATGCCCAGCTCGGCCGGTGGCAAACCGACGTTTTCCATGGTGTGGACCACGCCCATCACCGCCGCCACGATACCGAAAGCCGGCATGCCGTCGCCCAGGCGGGCAATCGCGTGGGCCGGCGCGGCGCCCTCGTGGTGGTGGGTATCGATCTCGTTGTCCATCAGGTTTTCGATCTGGAACGCATCCATATTCCCGGACACCATCAGGCGCAAGTAGTCGGTGATGAATTCGACGATGTGATGGTCGGCCAGCACGCTCGGGTACTTGGAGAAGACAGGGCTTTGTTCGGGGCTGTCGATATCGCCTTCGATCGACATCAGGCCCTCTTTACGGACCTTGGACAGCACGTCGAACATCAGCGACATGAGCTCCATGTACAGGTCTTTATTGAAGCGCGAACCCTTGAGCAGCTTGGGCAAGGCGCCCATGGTCGCCTTGATGGTCTTGGCATTGTTACCGGCAATGAAGGCGCCAAAGGCGCCGCCGCCGATCATCACCAGTTCGAGCGGCTGGAACAGCGCAGCCAGGTGCCCGCCCGCCATGGCGTAACCGCCAAAGACGCCGACCATGATGACTACATAACCGATGATGACAAACAAGTAAGACTCCCGAAAAAGAAAAAGGGCCAAAACATTAACTTGCGGCGGCCCGATTTCATAAAATTTACGTGTAGAACTACAATAGCGTGTCTGAGTGCCCCCGGGCAAGCGAATAACGTCTAATGATGCTTAAAAGCACCATTTATAGAGGGGAGTTGACCCGTTTGTGGTGTGAATGACGAGTTCGGGCATGCGGCCCTCAATTGCAAACTCGTAGCTTATTAAAGTGTCACCAGGACACATTTCCGCCTCGGCCTTGCGCCACAATGCCACCATCACCGCCGGCGACAGGTAGGCAAATACCAGGTTGAACTGGCCGAAATCGAGCTGTTCGTAATCGCCGAGGATAAACCGGGCCCGGCTGCCAGATAGGCGCGCGCGCAGCCAGCTATACAACCAGGGAAACGGCGCCAGTTCGATACCGACCACCTCGATATCAGGCCGCACCCTGGCCAGGTACAACACGAAACCACCGAGACCGCTGCCGATATCGATCACGCGCAGCGGCTTGCCGCTGGTCGATGGCGGCGGCAGTTGCTGGCGCACCGCATCCCACACGGCGGGATTAGACGGGTAGTAAGGCACCTGGGTACGGAAGGTGGACCAGTACCAGCCCAGCAAGATCACAAACACCAGCAGGAAGATCCACGACGGCAATTGCAGCGCCAGCGCCGCCAGCACCGCCAGCGGAAACAGGAATTCGATCACGCGCCACCACGGCGCCAGCCCCACGCGCCAGGTAATGGCAGCCGCAACCAGGCCGTGGATGACGGCGACAGTCAGATAATTAACGGGATAAAACCAGGGGAGGCGCAGCGAGGCCAGCAGGTACACCAGCGCCAGCGTGAGCGGCGCGGCGCCGCACTGGACCAGCAAGGCCCGCACGGCAGGCGTGCGGACCAGTCGGGAGAGGTAGGGCGGGCTGGGCAAGTGGTAGATACGACAGTAAAGACTGGCTGCCGGATCAGGCGGCCAAGGCGTCGGCGTCGGCCAGTTCGGCATCGCGCGCTTTTTGCGCGGCCTTGGTCTTGCCGGCGCGGGAAGGCATGTGGCACAGGCCGCAAACGTAGCTGCCGTGCAGGTCCATGGCGTTGACCACGAATTTGCCCTGGCATTTATTGCAATGCGCGGTTTCCAGCATCTTGCTGCTGAAGAAACGCACCAGGGTCCAGGCGCGGGTGAGCGACAGCAGCGGCTCTTCGCCCGGTGCCGGCGGCATTTGCTCGAGGTACAGCTGGTAAGCCTTCATCACGGCCTGGATGCCGGAAGCGCCAGCGTGGGTGACCAGGAACTGGTGGATGTTGATGAACAGCGAGGAATGAATGTTCGGCTGCCAGGTCAGGAACCAGTCGGTCGAAAACGGCAGCATGCCTTTCGGTGGCGACACCCCGCGCAGCTCTTTATAGAGCTTGAGCAGGCGCTCGCGCGACAGCGATACTTCCGACTCGAGCAACTGCAGGCGTGCGCCCAGTTGGATCAGTTCGATTGCCAGCTGGATTTCCTGGGCTTCGGAGACTACGCTTTTCTTGGTCATGATCTGGGCTCCCGGCTGCTGATAGATAAGGTAATAAAGCCAATTACGCGATTTCTTCAACGGCCTGGCCGGCCATCAGGATGGCGGCGTGCGATTGTGCCAGGGTGCGGTCTTTATTATAGTTGGTCAGCATCGACAGGATGGCGCTGTCGTCGAAGCGGAAGCGGGCCAGCATCATGTTGCCGCCTGCCAGTTTGAGGATCTGGGCATTGCTCATGCCTTCGATCAGTTCGGCGATTTCGGCAGCGATGCCGAGACGGAAGATCGCGGTGACTTTGTCAGCGCGGATCATTTGCTGCGCGAGCATCAGGTAGCTCAGGTTAGCATCGCGAATCTCAGCCATCATATCGTTTGCGGTCATTTCCATCTCCCAGTAGTTCGTGTGCTTCGTATATTTCACTGTGGAATTACGTTTCCAGTGAGATACATTCTGCGGGAGCAACAAAAATACGAGTAGAGGTGGACTTCCGTATTTTCCGTCAGGAAATAGCGAACGCGATCCGTCGGTGTTTGTCTTACAAACACTCGCGAATCGAGGCTCTACGCCCTTGCGGCGTAGATTTTTGGTGGCTGGCAGTGTTCAAAAAAGTCCTGGAAAAGTAATGAAACCAGACCGAAAAACTTCGTGCGAGCGACGCTTTTTTGCTACATCTAACCCGGTTACGGCAGCGTTTTGGAGAACTTTAGGGTTTCCACGAAAAATTTTTTAATTATTTTCGACTACCTTTCTGCAACCTGATGCGGTCTTTACCTACTTTTCCCCGCATCCTGAATCTGGTAACGGCAGCGTTTTGGGGAACTTGAGGGTTTTTTTGAATTTTTTTGAAAAAGTTCAAAAAAGTTTTCCGGCTGGGCTCTGGATGGGATTAATGCTGGAAATGCAATGTTTAGGTAGAATCGTGTTTCTATAGATCACTTAATCGGGAGCATGTATGGCGATATTGGTACTGGCCGGCCTGTGGAATTCCGGGCCTGCGCACTGGCAAAGCCACTGGGAGCAACAGCACCCGGACTGGGTGCGGGTTCCCCACCGTAATTGGGAAACGCCTGATGGCGACGAATGGGTGGCCGAGCTCGAGGACGCCATCGCCCGCTGCGCCACGCCGCCGGTCCTGGTCGCCCACAGCCTGGCGTGCGCCCTGGTCACGCGCTGGGCCGCATCAGGCTCGCCGCACAAGGTCGCCGGCGCCTTCCTGGTGGCGCCGTCCGACACCGACGCACCGTCCTACCCGGACTGCACCACCGGCTTCCAGCCGATGCAACTGGCGCCGCTGCCCTTCCCTACCCTGGTGGTTGCCAGCAGCAACGACCCCTACGTGGATATCGCCCGCGCGCGCCAGTTTGCCCAGGCCTGGGGCAGCGACTTCAAGGAGATCGGCGACGCCGGCCACATCAATGGCGATGCCGGCTACGGCGCGTGGCCCGAAGGTGCGCAGTTGCTGGCCGAGTTTTGCGCCAGCCTGACGCCGGCAGGAGACTGAATGCGGCATGCATGTCTTGCCGCGCTGCTGGCTGCAGCGCTGGTTTCCCCTGCTTGCCTGGTCCACGCCGCACCATTCTACGAGGGCAAGTCACTGGCCCACCCGGTCATCACTTCCTCGCAGGACAGCGGCGCCGATATCGCCTTTATCAAGGAGGCCGGCGGCGTCACCGGCTATTACTGCGTCTGCCTGGGGCCCGACAACAAGCCTGCCCCGAACGCCAAAACCCTCGAGCTCGATACCTTCGGCAAGGCCGAGATCCGCTCGGTGTTCTACGCCGCGCTCGACCGCGACAACGCGCCGGAACACCAGACCATGCTGGTCCTGCTGCGCCTGGACGGCAGGCCGGGCCTGCGCGCGTACCGCTACAACGACAACTCCGGCAAGTATCGACGGCTCGATGGCTTGCAGCCGGCGCTTGACCGCATCGCCGGGACCGGCACGCCACTCAACGCCGCTCGCGTAAAAGCGGCGCTAGCAGGACTGGCGCCGCTCGATTACAGCGTCAACGGTCGATTCGGTGGCAAAAGCGGCAATGCCGACTTTGACGCGATCGACCATACTACCGGCACGGTCATGGGTTACTACACCCTGGACGGCCAGCGCGCGGCGCCCGACGACCAGACTGCGGCCATCTACAAAAAAGTATTTCAGAAAAAAGATGGCCGTTTCCTGACCGCCACCTATACTCGCTACAGCGACATCGGCGCCGGCGAACTGCCCAACTTCCGGCTCTGGCAACTGACCTGGGAACCCGCGCCGCAAGAGTTCGACGGCAAGCCGCACGGCCCCTCCGTCCTGTACAGCTTGGCGTGGGACGACAATGCCGTGATCGAACGCGGCAACTATGTCAACGGCAAGCGCCATGGCCTGTGGGTGCGCAGCGGCATGCATGAGGGGGAAAGCAAGGGCGCTTACGTCGATGGCGTGGCCGATGGCCCCTGGCATTACGCAGGTGCCCGCTACAGCGAAGACGGCATCTACCGTGCCGGCAAGCGCGAAGGCCGCTGGACCATCAGCCGCTACGACGGCGACGACAACATCACCGGCTTTGAAACCTATGTCGGGGGTCAGCTCAACGGGCCTTACCAGCGCACCATGGCCGGTAAGGTGATCGAACGGGGCAGCTATCTCAACGGCAACCGCGATGGTCCGTGGTTGACCGACGACGGCCAGGGCGCGTTCGCCGCCAACCTGCGCAACGGCCCCTGGATACTGCCCTACCGGGACGGCGAGGTTGCCACGACCATGCGCGTGCATTTTGTCAACGGCAAGAAGCACGGTGTCGCCACGGCGGTCACAGCTGATGGCAAGCTGCGCCTGCGCGACCATTACACGACGGACGTGCTCGACGGCGAACGCACGCGCTACGCGCCCGACGGCGCCGTGATCTACTCGGCGACGTACCGCAAGGGCCTGCTGGACGGCCGCGAACGCGCTTTCGACGACAGCGGCAAGATCCTGCGGCTCGACACCCAATGGCAGCTGGGCAAAAAGGAGGGCCTCGACGCCCGTTATTACCCGAACGGCAAACCGGAGCGGCTGGCAGTGATCCAGGGGCAACTGGAAACGCACCTGCGCAACTACGCGGAAAACGGCCAACTGGTCAACGACATCCATCGCTGTACTTTCCGCGAAGCTGACCGGGAACGCGATGACGTGTGCGAGTACCACCGCACCTGGTCCAGCGAAGGCAGGCCGCGCTACGACTACCTGTTCCAGTTCGGCGAACGCCAGGAAGGCCGCAGCTGGTATGCCAACGGCAACGTCGAGGACGAGCTGCTGGTGGACCGCGCCACCGGCATTTCGGTCAAGAACACCTATTACGAGAATGGCCAGCTCAAGTGCACCGAGCCGCGCCAGGGCTACAGCAAGCGCACTGTCAACGGTCAGCCTTTAACCAGCTACGGCTTTGCCAACCGCGAAGGCGACAATATCTGCTACCACCCGAACGGCAAGGTGGCCAGCAGCTTTACCTTCCGCAACGGCAAAGCCACCGATTGCGGCAAGAAGTTCGACGACACCGGCAAACAGACCTCGCCGGGACCGGAAGGCTGCCCACCACCGAAGAAGCCGCACTTTATCTTCGGTGAATGAAAAAAGGCCCGTCGAACCTGACGGGCCTTTCGGAGCAACCGGATTGCCGCTTGCGCGGCCAGATTAACGCAACTTACTTCGCGCTCAGCAGCAATTCATTCAAGCGTTTGACGAACGACGCCGGGTCGGCCAGCGAACCGCCTTCGGCCAGCAAGGCCTGGTCGAACAGGATGTTGGCCCAATCGTTGAACGAACTGGCCACATCTTCCGCCTTCAAGCGCTGCACCAGCCGGTGGTCCGGGTTGATTTCCAGGATGGGCTTCGATTCCGGCGCGTTCTGGCCTGCTGCTTTCAACATGCGCAGCAGGTTGCCCGACAGTTCGTTTTCGTCCGCCACCAGGCAGGCTGGCGAGTCGGTCAGGCGGAACGTCACGCGCACGTCCTTGGCCTTGTCCGCCAGCGCTTCCTTCATCTTGCCCACCAGGTCCTGGTACGAGGTCTGGGTTTCTTCGTGCTCTTTCTTCTCGGCTTCATCTTCCAGCGCGCCCAGGTCCAGGCCGCCCTTGGCCACCGACACCAGTTCCTTGCCATCGAATTCGGTCAGGAACGACAACATCCATTCATCGACGCGGTCGGTCAGCAGCAGCACTTCCACGCCCTTCTTGCGGAAGATTTCCAGGTGCGGACTGTTCTTGGCGGCGACGTAGTTGTCGGCGGTGACATAATAAATCTTGTCCTGGCCTTCTTTCGCACGCGCCAGGTACTGTTCCAGCGAGACGGTCTGCGCGTCGTTGTCGTTGGCGGTCGAGGCAAAGCGCAGCAGCTTGGCCAGGCGGTCCTTGTTGGCCGCGTCCTCGCCGATACCTTCCTTGAGCACCTGGCCGAATTCGGTCCAGAACGTCGTGTACTTGTCTTTCTTCTCTTGCTCGTCGGAGTTGGCCAGTTCTTCCAGCATGCCGATCACGCGCTTGGTCGAGCCTTCGCGGATCACGCGCACATCGCGCGATTCCTGCAGGATTTCACGCGAGACGTTCAGCGGCAGGTCGGCCGAGTCGATCACGCCCTTGACCATGCGCAGGTACGTCGGCATCAACTGTTCGGCGTCGTCCATGATGAACACGCGCTTGACGTACAGCTTGAGGCCGCCACGCTTGTTGCGGTCCCACAGGTCGAACGGCGCCTTGGCCGGGATGTACAGCAGCTGGGTGTACTCGCTGCGGCCTTCCACGCGGTTATGGGTGTGGGTCAGCGGCGCCTGGAAGTCGTGCGACACGTGTTTATAGAACTCGTCGTACTGTTCCGGCGTGATCTCGGACTTGCTGCGGGCCCACAGGGCGCTGGCCTGGTTGACGGTCTCGGTCTCATCCTTGAGCACGGTTTCTTTCTGCTCTTCGTCGTACTCTTCCTTCTGCATCACGATCGGCAGCGAAATGTGGTCCGAGTACTTGCGGATGATCGATTTGAGCTTCCACGACGACAGGAACTCGTCCTCGCCTTCGCGCAGGTGCAGGATGATGTCGGTGCCACGGCCGGTTTTCTCGATCTGCTCGATCGAATAGTCGCCTTCGCCGCCTGACTCCCAGCGCACGCCTTCCGAGGCGTCGAGGCCGGCACGGCGGGTTTCCACGGTGATCTTGTCGGCAATGATGAAGCCCGAATAGAAGCCCACGCCGAACTGGCCGATCAGGGCCGCGTCTTTCTGCTGGTCGCCCGACAGCTTGCCGAAGAATTCCTTGGTACCCGACTTGGCGATGGTGCCCAGGTGCGAGATGGTCTCGTCGCGGCTCATGCCGATGCCGTTGTCGGAGATGGTGATGGTGCGCGCGGCCTTGTCGAAGCCGACCTTGATTTTCAGCTCGTGGTCGTTGCCGTACAGGGCATCGTTGTTGATCGCTTCAAAGCGCAGCTTGTCCGAGGCGTCGGAGGCGTTGGAGATCAGCTCGCGCAGGAAGATTTCCTTGTTCGAGTACAGCGAGTGGATCATCAGCTGCAGCAGCTGTTTTACTTCGGCCTGGAAACCAAGGGTTTGTTTGTCGTTGTCTGCCATGTTGTTCTAAACCTCAAAGTCTAAGATTAAACGTACGCGCAATTGCGCTGCTGTGCGGAAAGTGGGGATTAAAGAAAGGTTTTCAAGAGCGATCTTTTCAAGAGCGGCCCAGCGACCTTTCGAGAAAACGCCACACCGCCGGCTCCTGCATCGCCGCCACGTTGAACCGCATGAAAGTGGACGGCAGCTGGGCGGGCGAGAACAGGCTGCCGGGCGCGAGCAGCAGGTGTTCGGCCATGGCGCGCTCGGCCAGGGCGTTGGTGTCGCAGCCGGCGTCGGCCCACGCGAACATGCCGGCCGGGGCCGCGTGCAGCACTTTCAGCCCCACCCGCTCCATCTGGCGCAGCGTCTTGGCGCGCACGCTGTCGAGCCTGGCTCGCACGCGGTCGGCATGCTTGCGGTACGAACCTTCCGACAGCACTTTATAGACCACCCGCTCACCGATGTCGCTGGTGGTCAGCGTCGAGAGCATCTTGCGGTCGGCCAGCCGCTCGGCCCGTTCGGGCGAGGTGGCGATAAAGCCCACGCGCAGGTTGGCTGCCATGGTCTTGGAGAAGCCGCCGAGGTAGATCACGCGCTGCAACTGGTCCAGGGCGGCCAGCCGCGTGGCCGGCTGCACCGCGCTGCCCGGGTGCAGGTCGCAATAAATATCGTCCTCGACCAGGATGAAGTCGTGCTCTTCCGCCAGTTTCAGTACCTGGAACGCCTTGGCCGCCGACAGCGACGTCGAACTGGGGTTGTGCAGCACCGAGTTGATCACGTACAGCTTGGGCTTGTGGATGGCCGCCAGCTCTGCCAGCCGGGCCACGTCCGGGCCGTCGCCCAGGCGCGGGATGCCGATCACCTTGGCGCCCAGCGCCGCAAACGAGCCGAACATCAGGAACCAGGCCGGGTCATCAACAAAAATCGTGTCGCCGGGACGGGTGAATTCGCGGGCGACCAGGTCCAGCGCCTGGGTCACGCCAGCGGTGGTGAGAATTTGCTCGGGAGCGGCGGCAATTTCCAGCTCGGCCAGCTTGTGCTGCAACTGCTGGCGCAGCGGCAGGAAGCCCTGCGGCACGCCGTAGCTGAGCAATAAATTGGCGTTCTGGCGGCTGACCGCGCGCAGGGCGTTGGCAATCGCTGCGCCATCGAGCCAGTCGGACGGCAGCACGCCGGTGCCAGGCATTTGCTGGTGTGGCATCTGGCGGAACATATTACGGACCAGCCACACCACGTCGATCGGCTTGGTTGCCAGCGCTGCGTCCGCTGCGGCAGCGCTCGTAATGCCAGGCTCGGCGGCGTTAAGCGCCATCGGCAAGCGCTCGCGCACGAAAAAGCCGGCGCCGCGCCGCGATTCCAGGTAGCCGGCGGCCACCAGCTTGTCGTAACTGGCCACCACCGTGAACGGCGACACGCCATGGGTGGCCGCAAACGAACGGATCGACGGCATGCGCGCGCCGCCGCGCAACAGCCGCTCGTCGATGCGGGCGGCTACCGAGCGGACGATCTGGTCGATCAGGGTTTCGCCCGAGTCGCGCGACAGCAGGCCGACCATGGCGCCGCCGCCGGCTGGTCGCGCCGCCGACCTGGCGGCCACTGCTGCTGCGGCCGCCATCGGCGCCGCCGGCGAGGACCGCTGCGACGCCGCCCCCGCACCCGGTGTTGTAGCCGCCAGCGGCATGGCGGTCTGCGCCAGCGCTGGCAACGCCAGTCCCGCCGGCTGCGCCATTGCTGCCGCGACCGGGCCGGTCGCTGGCGCCGTCCCGGCCACGGGTTCCGCCGCCTTCCCTGCCACCCGCGCAGCCTGCGCCGCCAGCGCCTCGGCCACGGCTTCCGCTGCGCGGGACGCGGCCGCGCCCAGCATCGAGGGCAGGTTTTTTGTATTGGTCATTTCGCCATCACAGTGCAAGTCATTATGTTCTCAAGTGTACCGGCACTGTACTGGTTTTGTCACGTAGCATGAAGACTGCACAACCACAGGTACCCATATGACTACGCACACCCTCGCCCCGCCTGTCACCACCAGCAACGATACCAGGGGCATGCTGCTGGGCCTGATCGGCGTGGCCATCTTCAGCCTGACCTTGCCCTTCACCCGGCTGGCGGTCGGCGGCACCGACTTCGCGCCCAACGGCCTGTCGCCGATGTTCGTGGCGCTGGCGCGCGCGCTCGGCGCGGCCATGCTGGCTGGCGCCTGGCTGTTCTGGCAACGGGCGCCGCTGCCGCCGCGCAGTGCGTGGCGGCCGCTGGCGCTGGTGGCGCTCGGCTGCGTGATCGGCTTCCCATGGCTGACCTCGATCGCCATGCGCACCCTGCCCGCCGTCCATGGCGCCGTGCTGGTCGGCATCCTGCCGCTGGCCACCGCCGTGTTCGCCGCCTTGCTCGGCGGCGAAAAGCCGTCGCGCGGGTTCTGGATCATGGCCTTGTTGGGCTCGGCACTGGTGGCCGGTTTTGCCCTGCGCCAGGGCGGCGGCGGCCTGCATGCAGCCGACCTGGCAATTTTTGCCGCCGTGCTGCTGGCGGCCATGGGGTACGCGGCCGGCGGCCGGCTGTCGCAAACCCTCGGTGGCCAGCAAACCATCTGCTGGGCGCTGGTGCTGTCGGCCCCGGTGCTGTTGCCGGTGGTGGCCTGGCTGTGCTGGCGCGACGCCGCCCAGATCAGGGCTGCCGATCCCGCTGCCTGGGCCGGATTTGCCTATACCTGCGTATTCTCGATGTTTATCGGCTTCTTCTTCTGGTATCGCGGGATGGCGCTGGGCGGCGTGGCCCGGGTGGGCCAGGTGCAACTGGTGCAGCCGTTTTTGAGCCTGCTGGGCGCGGCCGTGTTCCTGGGAGAAGCGCTGGACTGGCAAACCATGGTTTTCGCAATTGCCGTGATCGCTGTGGTGGGCGTCGGGCGCAAAATGGGGGTAAAACGGCGTTGAAACCGTGGACTATCTGGTTTTTGCCCCGTTTGCAGGCACAGCCTGCGTCAAGAGTACAATAACGGACCACCGATCAAATTTTTTTGGATAAGCCCATGTCTGTATACGAAAAACTGAAAGCGCTCGATATCACCCTGGCCGCACCTGCAACGCCGGCCGCTGCCTACGTCATGTACGCACAGACCGGCAACCTGGTGTTTCTGTCGGGTCACATCGCCAAGCGCGCCGACGGCAGCGTATGGACCGGCCAGCTGGGCAAGAACATCGATACCGCCGAAGGCAAGCAGGCCGCCCGCGCCATCGCCGTCGACCTGATCGGCACGCTGCAAGCGGCCGTCGGCGGCGACCTTACCCGCGTCAAGCGCATCGTCAAAGTAATGAGCCTGGTGAATTCCACCGGCGACTTCACCGAGCAGCATTTGGTCACCAACGGCGCCTCCGAGCTGCTGGGCGAAGTCTTCGGCGACGCCGGCAAGCACGCCCGCTCGGCTTTCGGCGTGGCGCAAATCCCGCTGGGCGCCTGCGTCGAAATCGAACTGATCGCCGAAGTGTCGGACGCTGCCTGACATATATATATAAAAGCGCGCGGCCAGCGCGCTCGTTGACCCCACCATAGCGAGACCCGTATGAAAATCGAAAACCCGAACCCGATCCAGTGGCGCTTCGCCGAACGCGCGGACCAGCTGCAAGCCTCGTTCATCCGCGAGATCCTCAAGATCACCCAGCAGCCGGAAATCATTTCGTTCGCGGGCGGCCTGCCGTCGCCGCTGACCTTCCCGGTCGAAGAGATGCAGGTTGCCTACGCCAAGGTGCTGCGCGAAAACGGCAAAGTGGCGCTGCAATACGGCCCGACCGACGGCTACCTGCCGCTGCGCCAGTGGATCGCCGATTCGCTGTCCACCGAAGGCGCGAAGATCATCCCGGAACAAGTGCTGATGACCTCCGGTTCGCAGCAGGCACTGGACCTGCTGGGCAAGGTGCTGATCGACGAAGGCAGCCGCGTGCTGGTGGAAACGCCGTCGTACCTCGGCGCGCTGCAAGCGTTCTCGGTGTACCGTCCCGAGTTCAAATCGGTGGACACCGACGAAAACGGCCTGGTGCCGTCGTCGCTGGCACCGGTCGCAGAAGGCGCGCGCCTGCTGTACGCGCTGCCCAACTTCCAGAACCCCACCGGCCGCACGCTGTCGGGGGAGCGCCGCGTGGAACTGGTGGAAACCTGCGCCCGCCTGGGCCTGCCGCTGATCGAGGATGATCCGTACGGCGCGCTGAGCTACAAGGGCGAGCCGCTGCCGAAGATGGTGGCGATGAACCCGGACGGCGTGATCTACATGGGCTCGTTCTCCAAGGTGCTGACCCCGGGCATCCGCCTTGGCTACGTGGTGGCGCCGCTGCCGCTGGTGCGCCGCCTGGAACTGGCCAAGCAGGCCGCCGACCTGCACACCTCGCAACTGACCCAGATGGTCGTGCACGAGGTGATCAAGGACGGTTTCCTGCAACAGCACATCCCGAAAATCCGCAGCCTGTACGGCAACCAGTGCCAGGTCATGCTCGACGCCATGACCCAGTACTTCCCGGCTGGCGTGGAGTGGACCAGGCCCGAGGGCGGCATGTTCATCTGGGTGACGCTGCCCAAGCATATCAATGCCATCGCCCTGCTCGATGAAGCGATCGCGCAGAAAGTGGCCTTCGTGCCGGGCGCGCCGTTCTACGCCAACGACGCCGCCACCAACACGCTGCGCCTGTCGTTCGTGACGGTGGCGCCGGAGCGCATCCGCAGCGGCATCGAAATTCTCGGCAAGCTGATCGCAGCCAAGATCTAAACGCTTTACATTTAGTCCCCTCCCGGGCGGCGCTCGCCGCCCGTATTTCCACCCAGAAATACAACACTTGCCGATTCCATATCGGTATCGGTTCGCGCCAAACAGTGGTCAAACCGACCAAAACATTAATCAATCAACAGCGTTAATGAAGGCACCCGATGAAACCGGGCCGACTGGCGGCATTGCCACGTCCTCAGTAAGAATACCGTAAGCTAATTCCTACCTTTAAGGCATTCAAAGTTGTATTATTTAAAGTGACCCCACTATTACATCAAGGCAATACATTGTCTATCTGTGCACAATTCATCCCTGTCCACCCGACGGGTAAGGATGCGGCATGACTCCCAAGGACCTCGGTATGGCAGGCCGGCGCGATGCCGCCGTCCTGATTGTCGATGACGCACCCGAAAACCTCGCCGCGCTGCGCAAGCTGATGGTCGAGCAGGGTTACCAGACCTTTGTCGCCACCTCGGGCGAACGCGCACTCAAGATCGCGCGCCGCGTCCATCCCGACCTGGTACTGCTCGATGTGATGATGCCTGGTATGGATGGCTTTGAAACCTGCCGCCAGTTGAAGGCCAACGCTTCCACCGCGCGCATCCCGGTGATTTTCATGAGCGCGCGCACCGGCACCGACGACGTGGTGGCCGGCTTCGATCTCGGCGCGGTCGATTACATCGCCAAGCCGTTGCGCATGGCCGAAGTGAGTGCGCGCGTGCGTACCCAGTTGCAGATCCGCGTCAACGTGGAATCGCAGGAAGAACAGGCCGAGCGCCTGCGCACCATCGTCAACAACATGGCCGAGGGATTGCTGATCATCGAAGCCGACGGCCGCATCCAGTTTACCAATCCGGCCTGCGACAAATACCTGGGCTACCGCGAAAACGCGCTGGCCGGCAGTCATATCTCGGACCTGCTCAACCCCATGGTGGCGCAGGAATACCTCGATTATTTCAGGCGCTACGCCGGCGCGCCCGACGGCGCCCACCACCACGGCACGCGCGAGGTGATCATCCGTCACCGCAACGGCAGCTCGGTGTGCATGGACCTGACGCTCACGCCGATGTACCTGCGCCAGCCGCTGTTCATCGGCCTGCTGCACGACATCACCCACCACAAGCAATCGGAAGATGCGCTGCAACGCGCAGCCATGGTCGATCCGCTCACCAAGATCGCCAACCGCCGCCATTTCGACAGTTTTCTGGAGAAGGAATGGCAGCGCTCCATGCGCAGCGGCCAGCCGTTGTCGCTGGTGGTGCTCGATGTCGATCACTTCAAGCTGTATAACGACACCTTGGGCCACCCGGCCGGCGACGCCTGCCTGCAGCAGGTAGCGCAGGCCATCGCTTCGCACGCGATGCGCACCACCGACCTGGCAGCACGCTACGGCGGCGAAGAGTTCGTGCTGCTGTTTGCCGAAACCCCGGCTGACGCGGCGCGCCTGCTTGCCGAGGCGATCCGCGCCCACATCGAAGCGCTGCAAATTCCCCATCCGCGTTCGACCACGTCGGCATGGCTGACGGTGAGCATCGGCGTGGCCACCATCCTGCCGCACCAGCTCGATAACACCGAGTCGCTGTTCGTCGCAGCCGACCGCGCCATGTACGTGGCCAAGGAAAATGGCCGCAACCAGGTGCGGTGCACCAGCACCGGCAGCGCGGCGCTCGATGCGGTGAAAGCGCTGATGGTGCGTTGAAGGCTGGCTGATGGTCGGCTAACTAAGCCAAGGCCTCCTTGGCTGCTTCTTCGGGCGTGAGGCCATCATAGAACTGGTCGGTGAACCACTCGATCTGTTCCTCGATATGTTCCTGCGCCTGGTCCAAGGTGGCGCCGCCGGCGACCAGGAATCCTTCGACCTCGATGCACCAGTGGATCAGCGCCAGGGTTTCCTCGTCCAGTTCTTCTTTTTTCTTTGCCATGATAAGCCTCTGCTACGTGTGTGAATGCAAGGCGCCAGTGTAACAGGCGCCCCGCCGACTGCTCGCTCACTTTTCCGGATACAGCACCACCTGTACATAGTTTTGCAGGTCGAAGTAGCGCTGCGCCGCCTGCGCCACGTCGGCCGGCGTGACCGCCGCCAGGCGCTGCTCGAAGTTGAGGATTTCCTCGGGATCGGTGCTGTTGACAAAGGCGTTCTGCAGGGAGCCCATCCAGTAACCATTTTCGCGCAACCCCTTGCGGTAGGCGCGCAGCATCGAGGCCTTGACCTTGTCCAGGTCCGCCACCAGCGCACCGTGCTGCTTGACGCGGTCGATCTCGGCAAAGGTGGCGGCCAGCACCTTGTCCACGTTCTCGGGCGCGCATGGCAGGTTGGCGTTGATCGCATAGCTGGCATACGGCTGGCGGTTGAGCGAGCCGCTCAAATCGGCGCTGTAGATTGCGCCCATTTTCTCGCGCAGCACTTCGATCAGCTTGATGTTGAGGACCTCGGTGAGCACCCGCATGCGCAGCGCCTCGTCGCGCGAATACGGCGCCTCGCCGGAAAACGACAGCGAGATCACGCTCTTTTGCTCGGAACCGGCATGCACCTCCTTTTTGACCACGCCGCGCACCGGGCGGATGCCCTCGTCGCGGAAGGCGGTGGCGATCGGCCCGGTGGGCAGGCTGGCCAGGTAGGTAGCGATCAGCGGCTTGATCTTTTCGACGTCGAAGCTGCCGACGATGAAGAACGTGAAGTCGCGCGCACTGGCCATGCGGCTGGTGTACAGGTCGAACACGCGGTCGAGCGAGAGCTGGTCGAAGTCGGCCGGCCGGGCCAGGCGCCTTATGCGCGGACTGTCGTTGTACAGCGTGCGGCTGACGGTATCGTAGAACACCGACTCCGGCCGCACCAGGTTGTTCTGCGCCAGTTCGCGCTGGCTGTCGACAAAGGCGTTGTAGATGGTGGCATCCTTGCGCGGCTGGGTCATTTGCAGGTACGTCAGCTGCAGCATCGATTCGATGTCGTCGCTGCCCGATTCGCCGCGCACCGCTTCATTGAGGGCGCTGACGCGGGCGCTGCTGCTGACGCTCTTGCCGGCCAAAATTTTTACCAGGTCGTTGGGTGAATAATCGAGCACGCCCATCTGGTTGACGATGCTGCTGGCGTAGTGCGCGGCAAAGATGTCGCGGTCGTCGAACAGCGACCAGCCGCCGTACCGCACTCCGCCCATCAGCACCTCGTCGTTATTGAAGTCGGTGGGCCGCAATACCACGCGCACGCCGTTGCTGAGTACCAGGTCGGTGGTGCCCAGCTTGTCGTTGGTGGTTTGCTTGACGATGGTGCCGGCGGTGGGCTTGGCCGGCATCAGCTGGCTGCCATACGCCTTGTCCTCAATGGCCTTGACGCTGATCTTCTCGGCGGCAGTGGCCAGCGCCAGCAGATCGGCGGGCTTGGGCGCGGGTGCGCCCGGCTTGTCGATGCCGGTGTAGATCACCAGCTTGCTCTGGTTGTCGGGGATCGCCGCGCGTATCGACGCGTTCACTTCATCGAGCGTGATGCCGGGGATCAGCTGCTGAGCATACTGGTACTCGGCCACCACGCCGGGGATCGACTCGCCCTCGAGGAAGTTGCGGATGTATTCGGCCGCGTAGCCGGCCGAATCGGACTTGTCGCGCTCCTGGTACATATTCTCGTAGGTGCGCAGCATGCCCTTCTTGGCGCGATCCAGTTCCGACGCGGTAAAGCCGAACTGGCGCGCGCGCTCGTCCTCGGCCACCAGCGCATTGATGGCGGGCGCCACGCCGCCCTTGCCCAGCACCGCACCGGCGCCGAACGAACGGTAGCCGCGCACGATCTTGCTCATGCCGCTGCCACCCTGCAGGAACGGCGGGTTGGCCTGCTGCGTCAGTTCATACATGCGCTGGCTGAGGATGAAGGCGCCGATGGCCTCGATCAGCTTCTGGCGGTAGTCGTGCAGCGTGTTCTCGGCCGGCCAGGGCTGGATCGGGTAGCGGATGTAGATGGTGTTGGTGCTCATCTCCTTGTCGGTGACGACGATGCCCTCGGACTCCTGCCGTTCGGGGATGGTGGCGTACACGCGCGGGCGCGGGTTGGCCGGATTTTTCAGCTTGCCGAAATGGCGCTCGATCAGTTTTTGCGCCTGCTCCGGGTCGATATCGCCCACCGCCACCACGGCCATCAGGTCGGGGCGGTACCAGTCGCGGTAGAAGCGCTTGAGGGCGTCGTACTTGAAGTTGCGGATGATCGGCTCTTTGCCGATCGGCAGGCGCTCGGCATAGCGCGAACCGTTGAGCACCTTGGGCAGCAGCACCTTGTTGACGCGGTCATCGACGCCTTTGCCGATGCGCAGTTCCTCGAGCACGATCCCGCGCTCGCTGTCGATGTCGGCGTCGTTCATCGACAGGCCGTGGGCCCAGTCTTCCAGCACCTGGAAGCCCTGCTCCACCACTGCCGGGTTGTCGGTGGGGATGGGCAGGATGTACACCGTCTCGTCGAAGGTGGTGTAGGCATTGAGGTCGGCGCCGAACTTGACGCCGATCGACTGCAGGTACGATACCAGCTCGTTGCGCTTGAAATTGGTGGAGCCGTTGAAGGCCATGTGTTCGGTGAAGTGGGCCAGACCCTGCTGGTCGTCGTCTTCGAGCGTGGAACCGGCTTTGACCACCAGCCGCAGTTCGAGCTTGTTTTCGGGACGCGGATTTTTATGGATGTAGTAAGTGAGGCCGTTGGCCAGCTTGCCGGTGCTGACCAGGGGGCTGACGGGCAGATTGCTGGTGAGGGAAAGCGGCGCCGGAACCGTCGATTCGGCCTGCGCGAGGAAAGAGCACGACAGCAGCGCGGCGGCCAGGATGATTCTGATCTTCATTCGAGATGCATTTAAATTAAGAGAACAAGCTACCTTACACCGAATTGCCGAAATTGGGCTAGAATCGTCGCGCGCCTGCCATCCGGCAGGCGCCAACAACGTCTTCGGGGCGGGGTGCGATTCCCCACCGGCGGTAAGACCGGCAACGGTCGAAGCCCGCGAGCGCCCTGGCGGATCATCGCCAGGGGTCAGCAGACCTGGTGCGATTCCAGGGCCGACGGTATAGTCCGGATGAAAGAAGATGTGCGGTAACGTAGCCTCGCCACGCCCATGTGTTTTGTCCGGGCGTGGACGGCTGCGCGTATCTGCTTGCCCTGTCGCGTTTTTCGCTAACAGCGAGGAGCGTTTTCCATGTTCGACCCGCAATCCGTAGTACCCCTCACCACCTATACCCTGGTCTCCGACGACCTGGAAGGCCGCATCGCTGCGGCGCTGGACGCCATGCGCGCTGGCGTGCCGGTAATCCTGCTCGATGATTTCGACCGCGAGAACGAAGCGGACCTGATCGTCGCCGCCGAAAAAATCACCGTGCCTACCATGGCGACCCTGATCCGCGAATGCAGCGGCATCGTGTGCCTGTGCCTCTCCGCCGACAAGGTACGCGAACTGGAACTGCCGCCCATGGCGCTCGATAACGGCAGCCGTTACGGCACGCCGTTCACGGTGTCGATCGAGGCGCGCGACGGCGTCACCACCGGTGTTTCCGCCGCCGACCGCGTGACCACCATCCGCGCCGCCATCGCCGCAGACGCCAAACCGGACGACCTGGTCCACCCGGGCCACGTGTTCCCGCTGCGCGCCACGCCTGGCGGCGTGCTGGCCCGCAAAGGCCACACCGAAGGCTCGGTGGACCTGTCCACCATGGCCGGCCTGCAACCGGCGGCGGTGCTGTGCGAACTGATGAACCCCGACGGCACCATGATGCGCGGCGCCGACATCGAAACCTTCGCCGCACTGCACGCGATGCCGATCCTGACGATTGCCGAAATGATCGCCTGGCGCCAGAAGCACGGAGTTTAAGCTGGTTTACCTGTCCGGATAAACCGGTAGACCAGGTAGCACGCCGTCGCATACGCGGCGGCGATCAGCCCGAACGCCCACGGCAGCCGCACCGCCCAGCCGGGCGCCATGTGCAGCACCGCGCCCATGGCAGCCACGCCCACCAACGCGCCGACCTGGCGGTTGGCGTTGAGCGCAGCGGCGGCGCTGTTGGCATACTCGCGGCCCGCCACCAGCATCACGGTGGCGGTCATGCCGGGAATGGCGATGCCGATGGCCAGGTTCATCACCGTCGTTGCCGCCACCAGCAGCCAGTACGGCGTGTGCGGCTCCATGGCCGGCAACATGAACAGCGCCGCCACCAGCCCCACCAGCAAGCCATACAGCATCGGCACTCGCGGACCGGTCCGCGCCGAAATCTGGCCCGACGCCAGGTTACCGACGGCAAAAGCGGCCATCATCGGGATCAGCCGCATGCCAGTCTCCAGCGCGTCGGCGCCGCGCTCCTGCAAGAACAAGCTCAGTAAAAACAGCTGGCCGAAGACGGCAAAGTTGATCATGAAGCCCACGCCATTGGCGGCAGCAAAGGCCGGCGTGGCGAACAGCGCGCGCGGAATCAGCGGATGCGCGCCGGTCCTCTCGCGCCGCACCAGCCAGGCGCCCACGGCCAACGTGGCCAGCGCCGCCGCCAGCACCGGGCTGGAAGTCCAACCCAGCACCGGTCCCTCGATCAGCACGAAGCTCAGGCCAGCGAGCATGGCGACGCCCAGCGCGTGGGTCCACAACGACAGCGCGCGCCGGTTGGCCCGCGTAGCCGGCGCCACCAGGTGCGTGAGCGCGATGCCGGCCAAACCGATCGGCACGTTCACCCAGAACACGCTGCGCCAGCCGAATTCGTGGACCAGCAAGCCTCCGACCAGCGGCCCTGCCGCCGACGAACAGCCGACGATGGCCGACCACGTGGCCAGCATGCGCGTGCGCGTGGCCGCGTCGTCGTAGGCGTGGGTGAGCAGGCTGAGGGAACTGGGCATGAACAGCGCCGCGCCCGCGCCCTGCAACAGGCGCGCAGCCACCAGCGCCGCGCCGCTCGGCGCCAGCGCGCACAGCACCGAACCGAGGATGAACACGACCAGGCCGCCCTGGTACACGCTCTTGGGACCGAAACGGTCGGCCAGCGCGCCGCCGGCCATCAACAGCGCGGCAAAGGTGAGCGTGTAACCGTCCACCACCCACACTAGGCCGGCCAGCGGCACGTCCAGGCTGGCGGCGATGTCGGACAGCGCGGTATTGACGGCGGTGACGTCGATCATTGCCATCACGAAGCCGATGGCCAAGGTGGTGAGCACCAGTAGCGGCGCAAATTCGCGAACCGGCGCGGCGGCCGGCAGAACGGGGCTAGTCATGGGAAATCCTTGGAGAGAGGCCCTCATCTTAGGCAGCTTGCGTGATGCGGTAAATACCCATAATATCGGCACCCCGATGCAAAAATGCATTACGTTTTCAAGGGATGCCATGGACTGGGACAACGCCCGGATTTTTCTCGCCATCTATCGCGAAGGCACGCTGCGCGCGGCCGCCGGCCAATTGGGCATCGACCAGGCGACCGTGGGGCGCCGCCTCAATGCGCTGGAAGACTCGCTGGGTGCGCGGCTGTTCCTGCGCACGCCGTCCGGTTACCTGGCCACGCCTGCCGGCGAACTGGCCGTCAACGCCGCCCAGGCGATGGAGGCGGCGGCGCTGCAATTCCAGCGCGAGATGCAGGGCATCGACAACCGCCTGTCCGGCGTGGTGCGGGTGACCACGTCCGACACCATGGCCGCGCACTTCGTGGTGGACGCCATGCGCCGCCTGCACCAGGCCCACCCGGAAATTCGCATCGTGCTCTCCACCGGTACCGAAATCACCAGCCTCACGCGGCGCGAAGCCGACCTGGCGGTGCGCACGCTGAAACCCACCAGCCCCGACCTGATCTCGCGCCACCTGGTCAGGCGCAGCATGGGCTTGTACGCGGCGCCGTCGTATCTCGCGCTGCGCGGCATGCCGGAGCCAGGCACGGGACTGGCCGGCCACGACATCGTGGTGTACCAGTCCAGCGTGGCGCCGCGCCACCGCGACAAGATCTGCCGCGAGCCGGTCACCAACGCCCGCGTGGCGATCGAAGTCAACAGCGGCCTGATGCTGCTCGATGCCGCGCGCAAGGGCATGGGGGTGGCCGAACTGCCATGCCACATGGCCGACGACGACCCGCTGCTGGTACGCGTGTGGCCCGACCGGGTGGACCATTACGATGTGTGGCTGGTGATGCATAGCGACCTGAGTCGCAGCGCCCGCGTGCGCGCCGCTGCCGACGCCATCATCGACAGTTTTCCTCGGGCGTGAAGCCCGCGCATCCGGACACCCTGCCGCGCAGCGCCAATGCTAAGATGGCAAAATGAGTGCCAAGATCAACGCTTCCCCATCACCTCCCACTATCGTGCGCCGGCTGCACCGGGGTGCCGTGTCGTGGATACTGAGCTGGTGGCGGCTGCTGAACTTCTCGGTGCTGATGCTCACCGTGGGCGTGATGCCGGCCACCTATCGCAAGGACAACCGCCGCATCCTGGCCCACCACCTGGTGCGCGACACCGTGCCCAACCTGGTCTGGTTCGGCGTGCTGTCGGCGCTGGTAAGCCTGGTACTGATCCGCATTGTCGTCGTCACCTCGCAAAGCTACGGCCTCACGCGCTACGCGCTCGACCTGGTGGTGCGGGTGCTCACGCTCGAACTGATTCCCCTCACCGCCGCCGCCTTCGTGGCGTTGCGCACCACCCTGCCGACGGGCCTGGAATTTTCGCAGGGCCGCAAGACAGACGCCGTCGCCACCCTGGAAGAATTGCGCAGCGCGTTCTTCCCGCGCGTGGCCGCCGGCATCTTCGCGGTCTGGATGCTGGCTGCCGTTTCGTGCGTGCTCACGCTGGTGCTGGCTTATCTGACGCTGTATGGCTTTACGCCGTACGCCCTGCCCGGCTACACGCGCGTGGTGGGCCAGGTATTCAATCCGGCCGTCGCCATGATCCTGGTGTTGAAAATCGTGTTTTTCAGCTTTGCGGTGGGCCTGATCCCGATGGCTTCGTCGTTCTATTACGGCGCCAGCTACCGGGCCAAGGTCACGCACGGCTTGTCCGACATGGTGCGGCTGTTCGCGGTGATCCTGCTGATCGAGGTGGCGTCGCTGATGGGTAATTACTACTAGGTGTAACGATGACAGAACAAACAACGCAGGAAGCCGCGCACGAAACGCCGGTGCGCAATGCCGAATTCAAAGCCGCCGTGCTGCTGGTGCTGATGGTGCTGCTGGTGGCCGGCGCCGCCGTGTATCTGATGTATGCGCGCGGCGCCTTTGAATCGACCCAGCGCCTGGTGCTGGAGGCCGACGATTCCGAAGGCGTGGTGGTCGGCATGGATGTGACGTTTGCCGGCTTTCCCATCGGCCGCGTGCGCCGCATCGAGTTGAGCAAGGAAGGCAAGGCGCGCGTGCTGGTCGATGTGCCCGAGGACGACGCCCACTGGCTGCGCACGTCGAGCATCTTCACGCTCGAACGGGGGCTGGTCGGCGGCGCCAAGCTGCGCGCCTTTACCGGCATTCCCACCGATCCGCCGCTGCCCGATGGCGCGGCGCGCACCCTGCTCGTGGGCGACCCAGGTGCGGAAATCCCGCGCCTGCTGTCTTCAGCACGCGACCTGCTGCAAAACCTCAACGACCTCACGGCCGAAAATTCGGCGCTGGCCGCCGCTCTGACCAATGTCCAGGGTGTGACCGGCAAGCTCAATGGACCTTCCGGCGCCATGGGCCTGATCGCCGGCGACGACAAGAGCGCACAGCAGCTCACCGAGCGCGCCAACCAGCTTTTGACCACCGTGAACGTCCTGGCCACCAAGGCCGACAGCCTGGTGGGCAACGCCGACAAGCAGGTGTTCGGCCCGCAGGGCGTGGTGACCGACGCCCAGGCCACCATCGTCCAGCTCAATGGCCTGCTGGCCGACGCCCGCAACAGCTTGAAGAAAATGGACGCGGTGCTGGTGGAAGCGCAAGCCGTCGGCGCCAACGCCAAGGAGGCCACGGCCGACCTGGGCACGCTGCGCAACGAGGTGGAAAGCAGCTTGCGCCGGGTGGAACAGCTGGTCAACGACATCAACCGCAAATGGCCGTTCAAGCGCGACCCGGAGATCAAGCTGCCATGACAATCAACCGCTCCCTGCTCGTGCTTGCAGCCGCCCTGTTGGCCGGCTGCGGCAACACGCCGCCTGCACCGGACTGGCAACTGACCGCGCAAAGCTCGGTCGAACGTTTTACCAACGCCTACCTGACCGGCAACAGCCGGGTGGAAGACGCCGATTTCAAGCGCGCCCGCGAGGCGTTGGCCAGCACCGGCCAGGCCAGCATGGTGCTGCGCGCCGAGCTCACCCGCTGCGCCACGCGCGTGGCCGCGCTGGTGTTCGAGGACTGCACCGGCTTCGAGCAGCTGGCGCAGGACGCCAGCCCCGCCGACCGCGCTTACGCCGCCTACCTGGCTGGCCGCGCCACCGCGGCCGATGCCGCGCTGCTGCCCGAGCAGCACCGCGCCGCAGCGTCGGCAACCAGCGACACCGCAGCGGCTGCCGCGGTGCAGGCGATTGCCGATCCGCTGTCGAAACTGGTGGCGTCGGGTGTGCTGATGCGCGCCGGTAAAGCCACGCCGCAAACCCTGGCCGACGCGGTCGATATCGCCTCCACCCAAGGCTGGCGCCGGCCGCTGATGGCGTGGCTCGGTGTACAGGCCATGCGCGCGCAGCAGGCGGGCGATACCGCGGAGGCGCAGCGCCTACAGCGCAGGATCGACCTGGCGGCGGGTACCAAGCCATGACGCCTACCATCTCCACCATACCGACCGACAGCGAGATCTTCCAGCGCCTGCAAGGCGCGAGCTTTTACGACTGCCACGCGATGGACATTCCGCCCACCGACAAATCCGCACTGGCGCTGTACCTGCAAGTGGTGGCCGACACCCCGGGCTGGGTCAACGCGCTGATGGCGCTGCGTAATCGCACGGTGCAGCTGGTGGGCCTGAAGAACCTCGGCCACCTGGGCGATGTCGATGCCGGCAAGCCGGCTGGCGACTACCGCGTGGGCGATCGGGTGGGTATTTTTTCCATCCTCCACCTGGCCGACGAGGAAGTGATCCTCACCGATATTGACCACCACCTGAGGGTGGAGCTGTCGGTGCGCAAGCATCCGCAAAAGGTGTCGATCAGCACCGTGGTCCATACCCATAATCTGCTGGGCCGATTTTACATGCTGTTCGTCACGCCGCTGCACCGGCGCATCGTGCCGGCCACGCTGCGCCGGGCGAAGTTCTAGCGCTCCGTCTACCCGGCCCTCTGATAAAATCGCGCTTTTGTCCTGTCGAGATTGTTGATGGCCTACCCTCATTTCCGCCCTCTGCGCGTGGCCTTGTCCACGCTCGCACTGTCCTGCGCCGTGCTGGCCACGCTGACTGTATCGGCCAGCGCCGCCCCCGAACGCCAGCAGGTCATCGTCGACATGGACATCGGCGACGACATCGACGATGCGTTCGCACTGGCACTGCTGCTGCAAAGCCCGGACATCGAGATCGTCGGCATCACCACCGCCTGGGGCGACACCTCGCTGCGCGCGCGACTGGTCGAGCGCATGCTGCGCGAGACGGGCCACAGCGGCATCCCGGTCGCCACCGGCATCGCCACCACCGGCAACCCACAGCCATTTACCCAGGCGCGCTACGCGCAGCGCGGCCAGCCGGTGCCCGCCCTGCCGGCAGTCGATTTCCTGCTCGAGCACATCAGGCGCCAGCCCGGCAAGATCACCTTGCTGGCCCTGGGTCCGCTGACCAACGTGGGCGCCGCCATCGAGCGCGATACCGCCACCTTCGGCAAGCTGAAACAGGTAGTGATGATGGGCGGCTCGGTGCGCAGCGGCTATCGCAAGTCGCAGTACGTGCCGGCACGCCCGGCCGACAAGGAATACAACATCGCCTCCGAAGTGAAGGGCGCGCAGCGCCTGTTCGCCTCCGGCGTACCGATCGTGATGATGCCGGTCGATTCCACCCAGATCCGCCTCGATGAAGTCGAGCGTAACGCCCTGCTCGGCCATGGTTCGCCCGTGACCGACGCGCTGGCGCTGATGTACCACCAGTGGATCAACGCCTATCAGCCCTGGTCGAGCAATATGCCGTCGCTGTTCGACGTGGTGCCGGTGGCGTGGCTGCTCGACCCCACGGTGTGCCCCACCACGCCGCTGCGCATTGGCGTCACCGGCGAGGGCTACACGCGCGAGGTGGCCGGCAAGCCCAATGCCGCCGTCTGCCTGACATCGAACCAGTCGCGCTTCTTCGAGATCTTCATGGGGCGCCTGCTGGCGGACAAGCCATGAGCAGCCGCCTGGTCTACTCCACCGAAGCCGGCCGCCTGTGTCCCGACTGCGGCAAACCGCTGGCTGATTGCGTCTGCAAGGCAGCGGCCAAGTCCAAGCTGCAAGGCGACGGCAATGTCAAGGTTGCGCGCGAATCGAAGGGACGTGGCGGCAAGACCGTCACGCTGGTGCGCGGTTTGGCGCTCGATGCCGTGGCGCTGGCAGCGCTGGGCAAGCAACTGCGCAGCGCCTGCGGCTCGGGCGGCACCGTCAAGGATGGCGTGATCGAAATCCAGGGCGACCATTGCGACCTGGTGATCGAAAATTTGAAAAAGCTCGGGCATAACCCGAAACGCATGGGCGGTTAGACGAAACTGGATTCCCGCGTTCGCGGGAATGACGGATTTTCGGATGGTGGCACCGCGTCCCGCGTTTGTCATGGCGGAAAGCTGATTCGTTATCCCGCTTCGGCGGACCGCCGCGCAGGCGGGGATCCAAGTGCGTGCTAAGATTTTGCCGCAGCCTCGCGCAACTTGTCCTTCTTGCTTTTGCGCTTGCCCTTGATGCCGCCATTGACGGTATCGGTCGCTGCACTCACCGGCGGCGCCGTGTCCACCGCCTCGAACCCGGCCACCGTTTCCAGCGGCAGGCGGATATCCTGGCGCTTTTCGATCAGGTGGAAATGCTGTTCGGTCTCCGCGCTGACAAAGCTGATCGCCACGCCACTCTCGCCGGCGCGGCCGGTGCGGCCGACGCGGTGGGTGTAGTCCACGGCCGATCGCGGCAAATCGTAGTTGACCACGGCCGGCAAACGGGCGATGTCGATGCCGCGCGCGGCGACGTCGGTGGCGACGAGCACCTGCAAGCGGCCGGCCTTGAAGTCGCCCAGCACCTCGGTGCGCGCGCCCTGGCTGAACTCACCGTGAAAGGCGCCGGCCTTGATGCCGTTGCGATTGAGCTTGTCGGCCACGTGCTCGGCCGCGTACTTGGTGGCCACGAACACCAGCACACGGTCCCACTGGTATTGCAAAATCAGGTAGCGCAGCAGCATGGTACGGCGCGGCACATCGACCAGGATCGCGCGCTGGGCGATATCGGGCTTGGTCGCCGGCTCGGCCAGCACCTCCACCCGCGTGGGCCGGTGCAGCATGGTGTCGGCCAGCGTTTGCACCGCTGGCGGGAAGGTCGCGGAAAAGAACAGGTTCTGGCGCTGCTTGGGCAGCAGTTCCAGGATGCGCGACAGTTCTTCGCTAAAGCCCAGGTCCAGCAAGCGGTCGGCTTCGTCGAGCACCAGCATCGCCGCGCGCGAAATTTTCAGGGCATTGTGGTCGATCAGGTCGAGCAGGCGTCCCGGCGTGGCCACCACGATGTCGGCGCCGCCACGCAGCGCCATCATCTGCGGGTTGATCGACACGCCGCCGAACACGATCGATACCTTGACCGGCATGGACAGATGCGACACCAGCTTGCGCACAGATTCCCCCACCTGCGCCGCTAGCTCGCGCGTGGGCACCAGGATCAGGCCATGCAGCTGGCGCGGACCGTCGCGGTTGTCGAGCAGCGATTGCAGCAGCGGCAGCACAAAAGCGGCGGTCTTTCCGGAGCCGGTTTGGGCCGCGCCCAGCACGTCCTCGCCGCGCAGGATGGCAGGAATCGCTTCACGCTGGATGGCAGTGGGTTCCTGGTAGCCGATGGCAGCGACCGCGTTGACGAGCGAGGGAGCGAGGCCCAGCGAAGAAAATGACATGTTGGCCTGAGAGTGTAGGTAAGTTGGCCGCCAGTATACGCCATGCGCCGCTCCAGCCCTACGCGGGCTCGCGCACCGGCCACCACTGCACCACACCCCACGCCAGCTCCGGCACGATGAATAGCCATAACAGCGGCTCGCCGGTGGCGTTCAGGGCCCACATCATCCACGTACCAAACAGCATGCGCGCCGCGCCGTCGTAGCGGCCGAAGCGCTGCTGCGGGTCGGCGATGCGCAGCACCGACCACACCAGCACCACGCTGCCCAGCAGGCAGGCGAACAATACGTGGAATGGCGTGAACGCCGGCAGCGCGGCGCCGCCCAGCGCCTGGTTGATGGTACTGAGCTGGCTGTGGGCCAGCGCAAAGGTCCACGGCGTGGCAAACGGCGCTGTCACCAAGAGGTCGTATACGCCGCTGGCGCGTACGATGCGGCGGAAGGTCGAAGCTGAAAACTGCATATTGTCTCCTGTTGTCGAACGAGACCGCATGCTAAAGCCTGGAGTACACTCCAGGGTCAAGCAAAAACAGGATGCACCATGCAAATTGGAGAAATGGCCGACGCCACCGGCCTCTCGCGCGATACCCTGCGGTTTTACGAGAAGCGCGGCCTGCTGCGCGCGCGGCGCAGCGCCAATGGCTACCGCGACTATCCGCCGGAGGCGGTCGATTGGCTGCGCTACATCCGCCTGGCGCAGTCGCTCGGCTTTACGCTGGTGGAAATCGAGGCTGACCTGCCGCTGCTGGCCAACCCCGATGCGTCCGGTGAGCAGCTGCGCGCCGCGCTGGCGCGCAAGCTCGACGACATCGACCGCCGCATCGAAGGTTTGCAGGCGCTGCGCGGCGACCTGGCGCGGCGCCTGGGGCCGGACATGGCAGCATGCCCGTTGCGCACTAGCCTGGCGGCTTGATCGCCTTGCAGTTTTCGTCAGGGTAGACCGGTTCGAACTGGATTTGCAGACCGCCGACTACCAGTGCTTTCAGGTTCGGTTCGACCAGCGTATAGCGGCCGGCGCGCAGCGCGTCGAGCATCGGCCGGCAGCCGATGTCGAGGCGTGCCGCCAGCAGCCATTTTCCGTCCGGCTGCTCCACGTATAGATAGCCGCCGCCGTAGTACTGGTTGACCAACAGGATGTCGCGCTTGCCGTCGCCGTTCGCGTCGAGCAGCAGCGCGGTGCACTGCTGCACATCGTTTGTCAGGCAGCTGGGCAACATCTGGCCGGGTGCCTCTTTCCACTCCTGCGCGATAAAGCTCGCCGGCAGGGCCTCGCTTGCCGGCACCACCGTAATATTGGCCGCGATGGTGGTCGCTGTCGCCTTGCCGCCGTTCGGATTCCAGCGCTCCGTCTGTTTCAGGGCCGCCGCCGCCCGCTCACTGACAATCTTGGGTTCGGCGCCCACGCCCTGCTGCGCCAGTCCTTGCAAAGCTTGCTGGCCATAGCGCTGGCCTTCGAAACGCAGGTAGCGGTAATCGAACTTGTCGGCCTTGACCAGGCCACGCTCCAGGCGCGATACCTGGTTGGCCACCGCGATGCGGGCCGGATCGGCGATCGGGGTAAACAGCGCCAGCAGCACCGCCAGCACCAGGAACGCCGCGCCGACATTGACCGGCGCGATCTCGACTAGCCAAGTTTCGTAGCGGTGCGCGGCCCACTGGTAGCCGATGGCGTAACACGACGCCACCAGCAGACAGGCGGCAGCGACCACGCGGTCGGCCGTCCAGCCATATTCGTGTACCCGCAAACCCAGCGCATAGATCGCGATGCCGGTCAACGGCAGCAGCAGGATGGCGGCCATGCGGGCGGCAATGCGGATCGCCAGGCTGGCGGCGGTCTGGCCGTTCTGGAAGGCGCAATTGATCAGCATGACCAGCACGGCAACGGTGGTGAGCAGCAGCGAGGTCGCAAAGCGCGTCTTCCACAGGCCATCGAGACCGGTGAACGGCAGCGTGCACAGGAAACCGCCGATGATCACCACGGCCACCGGCAATATCCAGGACGCCAGCACCAGCAGCAGCGAACGGATGCCGCGCACGATGGACGGGCGCACATCGGTGATGTGCAGCGCGCATGAGAAGGCAAAGCAGATCACCGGCGCCACGAACCACGACTTGCCCAACAGGCGCTTGAGGAAATCGAGCTTGACCATGTCGAACAGGCCGGCGCCCATCCACAGCACCGACCACAGCGCGCCCACGAAGAAAGCGGAGAACAGCAGTTGCACCGCCAGCTTCCATGCGACTTCGAAGTAGCTGCCATAGCTGGCGATGCGCTTGCCGTCGGTGGTGGCGGCCATGACCAGCGCATGGGCAATGTACAGGAACACGCTAGAAAACACGATCACCAGCATCGAAGGCACGCGCTGCGACGGCCGCCCCATGAAGCCGTAGTCAAGGGGCACGGACCCGGCGCTGCGCCACGCCTCGTGCAGCGCCAGCACCACCAGTACCGCGCCGGCGGCCGCCGTCCACAGCGCCACGCTGCGGGACGTCATGTGCCCGAGACTGGAAATGAACACGACCGGCAGCAGCAACACCAGCATGAATAGCGGCATGAACAGGAACGGCTGGGTGGCAGGCCACATATTGATGGTGGCGGCGCGGTACAGCAGATACAGCAGCACGCCCTGCACCAGCCCTGTGGCCAGGCGTAGCATCATCACGCGGCGGCTGACTTCCGCGCCGAGCACTTCGTCGTATTGTTCTACTTGCATGGTGATTTCGGCTCCCTTGTTACTTTGGTATCGGCGTAGTATCGCATGGAGCACTGCGGGAGCACTGCGGGAGCACTGCGGGAGCACTGCGGGAGCACCGCCGGCGCACCACGCCCGGACGGAGGCGCTATAATGTTCGGCCCACGCTGCTTTTTTCCCAACATCGTCAACAACGTTAGCATCCCCGTGAATCCACATCTCGACCAGCTGCAACCGTACCCGTTTGAAAAACTGCGCCAGCTGTTCGCGCAGGTGACCGCCAATGCCCAGTTCAAAGCCATCAGCCTCGGCATGGGAGAGCCCAAGCATCCCACGCCGCCGTTCATCGCCCAGGCGCTGATCGACAATATCAAGGGCCTGGCCGCCTATCCCACCACCATCGGTACCGAAGCACTGCGCGGCGCGATTGCCGGCTGGCTCGAGCGCCGCTACGGCCTGCCCGCGATCAACCCGGCCACGCAGGTGCTGCCGGTGAACGGCTCGCGCGAGGCGCTGTTCGCGTTCGCGCAAACCGTGATCGACCCGGCTGCCAAGTCGCTGGTGGTGTGCCCCAACCCGTTCTACCAGATCTACGAGGGCGCGGCCTACCTGGCAGGCGCCGAGCCGTATTTCGTCAACTCCGACCCGGCGCGCAACTTCGGCTGCGATTACGACAGCATTCCCGCCTCGGTGTGGGAGCGCGTGTCGCTGCTGTTCCTGTGCTCTCCGGGCAACCCCACCGGCGCCGTACTCACGCTCACCGACTGGGAAAACCTGTTCGCGCTGTCGGAGCGCTACAACTTCGTCATCGCCGCCGACGAGTGCTACTCCGAGATTTACCACGGTGCAGAAGCGCCCCTTGGCGCGCTGCAGGCGGCCCACATGCTGGGCCTGTCGTCGTTCGAGAAGCCGTATGCACGGCTGGTGGTGTTCTCCAGCCTGTCCAAGCGGTCCAACGTGCCCGGCATGCGCTCGGGCTTCGTGGCCGGCGATGCCGACGTGCTGAAAAAATTCCTGTTGTACCGCACCTACCACGGCAGCGCCATGAGCACCGTCGTGCAAGCTGCGTCCATCGCGGCCTGGAACGACGAAACCCATGTCGAAGACAACCGCGAACAATACCGCGCCAAGTTCAACGCCATCACGCCGCTGCTGCAAGAGGTGCTGGACGTGGAACTGCCCGACGCCGGCTTCTACCTGTGGGCCGATGTTTCGCGCACGGGCCTGTCCGACACCGAGTTCGCCCAGCGCCTGTACGGCGAATATAATGTCACGGTCCTGCCGGGCAGCTACCTGGCGCGCGACGCGCACGGCGTCAATCCGGGCCGCAACCGCATCCGCATGGCGCTGGTGGCGGAAACGTCCGAAGGCCTGGAAGCTGCGCAGCGCATCGTCCAATTCTGCAAAACCCTCGTTAAATAAAGATAGACCATCATGACCCAACAACTCCAGCAAATCATCGACCAGGCCTGGGAAGACCGCGCCAACATCAACCCGGCCAACGGCGCCGCCGAACTGCGTGACGCCGTCTCGCACGTGATCGCCGGCCTGGACGCGGGCACCATCCGTGTGGCCGAAAAAACGACCGGCGACTGGGTGGTGAACCAGTGGGTCAAGAAAGCCGTGCTGCTGTCGTTCCGCCTCGAGAACAACGTGGCCATGCCGTCGGACGGCACCATGCAGTTCTACGACAAGGTGCCAACCAAGTTCGCCAACTACACCGAAGCCGATTTCGCCAAGGGCGGTTTCCGCGTGGTGCCGCCGGCCGTTGCCCGTCGCGGTTCGTTCATCGCCAAGAACGTGGTGCTGATGCCTTCGTACGTCAACATCGGCGCCTATGTCGATGAAGGCGCGATGGTCGATACCTGGGCCACCGTCGGTTCGTGCGCGCAGATCGGCAAGAATGTCCACCTGTCCGGCGGCGTGGGCATCGGCGGCGTGCTGGAACCGATGCAGGCCAATCCGACCATCATCGAAGACAACTGCTTCATCGGCGCCCGCTCGGAAATCGTCGAAGGCGTGATCGTGGAAGAGAACTCGGTCATCTCGATGGGCGTGTACATCGGCCAGTCGACCAAGATCTATGACCGCGCTACCGGCGAAGTGACCTACGGCCGTGTGCCTTCGGGTTCGGTCGTGGTATCGGGCAGCCTGCCATCGGAAGACGGCAAGTACTCGCTGTACTGCGCCGTGATCGTCAAGCGCGTGGACGCCAAAACCCGCGCCAAGACCGGCATCAACGAACTGCTGCGCGGTATCTAAGTCATCACTTCGGGAGAATCGCGATGGCCATGGAACGCCTGTTCCAGCTGATGCAGGAAAAGCATGCGTCGGACATGTTCCTCGCCGCGAACTCTCCCGTGCATTTCAAGATCGGCGGCAAGCTGCTGCCGGTCAACCAGCAATTGCTGACGCCCGAGAACATCGAGGCGCTGCTGGCACAAGTCGCCTCTCCGGCGCAAATGGCCGAACTGGCTACCACCAACGAACTCAATATGGGCATCTCGCTGGCCGGCGTGGGGCGCTTCCGGCTCTCCGCTTTCCGCCAGCGCGGCAGCGTTTCCGCGGTATTTCGCTATGTGCCCGGCAACATCCCCGCCCTGCAGGATCTGAAGATGCCGCCCGTGCTGGCGGACCTGATCATGGCCAAGCGCGGGCTGCTGCTGGTGGTCGGCTCCACCGGCTCCGGCAAATCGACCACTATCGCGGCGATGCTCGACCACCGCAACGCCCACTCGGCGGGCCACATCCTCACACTCGAAGACCCGATCGAGTTCCTGTTTACGAACAAGCAGTCGATCGTCAACCAGCGCGAGATCGGCAGCGATGCCACCAGCTTTGCCACCGCCCTGCGCAACTCGATGCGCCAGGCGCCGGACTGCATCCTGATCGGCGAGATACGCGACAAGGAAGCCATGGCTGCGGCCATCGCTTACGCGCAGTCGGGCCACCTGGTGGTCGCCACGCTGCACGCCAATAACAGCTACAACGCGCTCAATCGCATCATCGGTTTTTATCCGATCGAGAGCCGCATGGCGCTGATGCAGGATCTGTCGTCGGCAGTGAAAGCGATCGTCTCGCAGCGGCTGGTGCCCGCCCTGTCCGGCGGCGCCCGCGCGGCAGCCGTGGAAGTGATGGTCAATTCGCGCGCCGTGGCCGAATTGATCGAGACCGGCCGCATCGGCGAGATCAAGGACGCGATGGACAACAGCATGTCGCCGGGCTCGCAATCGTTCGAGCAGGCGCTGGTGAAACTGGTGCAGGGCGGCGTGATCAGCGCCGACGAGGCACTGGCCAACGCCGATTCCGCCACCAACCTGCTCTGGCAACTGAATAACGCCAAAGAGCAACCCGCCGCCGATGCCGCCAGCGGCAATGCCGCAGCATCGGCTTCCTTCACCGGCTTCACCCTGAACACCTGAGGACACCATGACACAATCGATCTACGACATTCCCCTGCGCCGCATCAACGGCGAGGACGTCACCCTGGGCGCGTATCGCGGCAAGGTACTCCTGCTGGTCAACGTCGCCTCGGCCTGCGGCCTGACGCCACAATACGAGGGACTGGAAAAACTGTACGAAGACAAGCAGGCCGACGGCCTGGTGGTGGCGGGTTTCCCGGCCAACGAATTCGGCGCCCAGGAACCGGGCAGCAACGAGGAAATCGCCGCGTTTTGCACCAGCAAATTCGCCATCAAATTCCCGATGTTCGAAAAGATCGTGGTCAAGGGCCCGGGCCTGCACCCGCTGTACCAGCGCCTGATCGAAGAACAGCCGCACGCCCAGGAAAAACCGGACAGCGATTTCCGCGCCAAGCTGGCCGGCTACGGCATCAAGCAGGACAACCCCACCGACGTGCTGTGGAACTTCGAGAAATTCCTGGTCAGCAAAGAAGGCAAAGTCGTCGGCCGCTTCGCACCGGACACCACCACCGACGACGCGCTGCTCAAGGATGCCATCGAGCGCGAACTGCAGGCCTGAGTGATCCTGCCCCGCCATACCCGGGCGCCAGCTACCGCATGGTATCCTGTCGCCCTTTCGTTTTACCTGCTTGCGACCACACATGACCACCACCCTCTACGGCATCCCCAACTGCGACACCGTCAAAAAGGCGCGCACCTGGCTGGCCGACCAGCAGCACGACTTCACGTTCCACGATTTCAAGAAGCAGGGCCTCGCGCGCGAGACCGTTGCCAGCTGGCTCAAGCAGGTGCCGCGCGAGGTGCTGGTGAATAAAAAAGGCACGACCTGGCGCGCGCTGTCCGACGAACGCAAGGCCGCCATCGTCGATGACGAGGCGGCGATCGCCCTGATGCTGGAAAATCCGTCGATCATCAAGCGCCCGGTGCTGGACAAGGATGGCGCCTGCAGCGTCGGCTTCAGCGACGCCCAATACCAACACCTTTTCAATACCTGACATGACCCCTTCGAAAACCCTGGCGCTGACCGAAAAGCTGATTTCCCTCTCCTCCGTCACCCCCGACGACAAGGGCTGCCAGCAGCACCTGATCGACCTGCTCACCCCGCTGGGCTTCGCGTGCGAGACCATTATCTCCAACGACGTCACCAACCTGTGGGCGCGCCGTGGCACGACCTCGCCGGTGCTGGTGTTCGCCGGTCACACCGACGTGGTGCCCACCGGCCCGGCCGATCAATGGCAGTCGCTGCCCTTCATTCCCACCCACCGCGACGGCAAGCTGTATGGCCGCGGCGCCGCCGACATGAAGACGTCGATCGCGGCGTTCGTGGTGGCGGTCGAGGAATTCGTCGCCGAACACGCCGACCACCAGGGTTCGATCGCGTTTTTGATCACCAGCGACGAGGAAGGCCCGGCCACCGACGGCACCGTCATCGTCTGCAACCTGCTCAAGGAACGCGGCGAAACCATCGACTACTGCATCGTGGGTGAGCCGACGTCGGACGAAACGCTGGGCGACATCATCAAGAACGGCCGCCGTGGCTCGCTGTCGGGCAAGCTGACCATCAAGGGCGTGCAGGGCCACATCGCCTATCCGCAGCTGGCGCGCAACCCGATCCACCTGGCCGCGCCCGCGCTGGCCGACCTAGTGGCGGAAATCTGGGACGAAGGCAACGAGTACTACCTGCCGACGTCGTGGCAAATGTCGAACATCAACGCCGGCACGGGCGCCAACAACGTGATTCCGGGCCAGATGGTCATCGACTTCAACTTCCGCTTTTCCACGGCCAGCACGCACGAAGAACTCAAGCGCCGCGTGCATGCGATCCTGGACAAACACGGATTGCACTACGAACTGAAATGGGCGCTGAGCGGCCTGCCGTTCCTCACCCCGCGCGGCACGCTCAGCGATGCCTTGTCCGCCGCGATCAAGTCGGAAACCGGCGTGGACACCGAACTGTCGACCACCGGCGGGACGTCGGACGGGCGCTTTATCGCCCAGATCTGCCCCCAGGTGATAGAATTCGGCCCTCCCAACGCCAGCATCCACAAGATCGACGAGCATATCGAGCTGCGCTTCGTCGATCCGCTCAAGAATATTTACCGCCGCACGCTGGAAAACCTGCTGGCCTGACGCAGTGCGCCGGGCGTTTGCCCGGCACTTTACCGAACGAGATAGCCATGAACACCACGCCTTTCACCACGCCGCGCGACCTGCTGCGCTACGCCGTCACCCGTTTCAATACGGCCAAGCTGTTCTTCGGCCACGGCAGCGCAGAAGCCTTCGACGAAGCCGCTTACCTGATCCTGCACACGCTCAGGCTGCCGCTCGATCGCCTCGAGCCCTTCCTCGACGCTAAGCTGCTGCCGGAAGAAGTGGCGTCGGTGCTGGCGGTGATCGCCCGCCGCACGGACGAACGCGTGCCGGCCGCCTACATCACCAACGAGGCATGGCTCGGCACCTACAGCTTCTACGTCGATGAGCGCACCATCGTGCCGCGCTCGTTCATCGCCGAGCTGATACCCGAATACTTCGCGCCGTGGGTCAACTCGCCCGACAACATCGAAAACATCCTGGAACTGTGCACGGGCTCCGGCTGCCTGGCGATCATGATGGCCGACGCCTTCCCGGACGCGCAAGTCGATGCCGTGGACATCTCGGCCGACGCGCTCGAAGTGGCGAAAAAGAACGTCGCCACCTACGAACTGCAAGACCGCCTGACCCTGATCGAATCGGACCTGTACGCCAATGTCCCGGCCAAAAAATATGACCTGATCATCACCAATCCGCCGTACGTCAACTCGTCCTCGATGAGCAAGCTGCCGATGGAATACCGCGCCGAGCCGGAACTGGCGCTCGACGGCGGCAAGGATGGCATGGACATCGTGCGCCGTATCGTCGCCGGTGCCGCCGAACGGCTGACCGACGACGGTATTTTGATTGTCGAAATCGGCAACGAAAAAGAATTTGCCGAAGCTGCCTTCGGCGAGATGGGCCTGACCTGGCTCACCACAAGCAACGGCGACGACATAGTATTCCTGCTGACCGCCGACCAGCTCAAACTGTAAAAGAACAACATGATCCGCTTCATACAAGTTAGCCTGATGCGCGGCACCAAGCCGCTGCTGGAACAAGTCGACGTTACCCTCAACCCGGGCGACAAGATCGGCCTGATCGGCGCCAATGGCGCCGGCAAATCGAGCCTGTTCGCCATGATGCGCGGCGAGCTCCATCCCGACCAGGGCGAAATCGACTTCCCGGCCAAGTGGCGCGTGGCCCACGTGGCCCAGGAAACCCCGCCGCTCGAACGCGCGGCGCTCGACTACGCGATCGACGGTGACGTCGGTCTGCGCAAGCTCGAAGCGGAACTGGCGCGCCTGGAAGCGGCGCCCGAGTCGAGCGAAAACGGTATCGCCATCGGTAACATCTACAGCGCGCTGGCCGACGCCGACGCCTACACCGTGCAGTCGCGCGGCGAGCAGTTGCTGCTCGGCCTGGGCTTCACCATCGAACAGATGCAGCGTCCCGTCTCGAGTTTTTCCGGTGGCTGGCGCATGCGCCTGAACCTGGCGCAGGCGCTGATGTGCCCATCGGACCTGCTGCTGCTCGATGAACCGACCAACCACCTGGACCTGGACGCCATCATCTGGCTCGAGGACTGGCTCAAGCGCTACCCGGGCACCCTGCTCATCATCTCCCACGATCGCGACTTCCTTGACGAAGTGGTGAACGTGGTCGTGCACATCGACGAGCGCAAGCTGAAACGCTACTCGGGCAACTACTCGTCGTTCGAGCGTCAACGCGCGGCGCAAATGATCCTGGCCGCCGGCGCGCTGGAAAAGCAGCAGCGCAAGCGCGCCCACCTGGAGTCGTTCGTCAACCGGTTCAAGGCGCAGGCCTCCAAGGCCCGCCAGGCGCAAAGCCGCATGAAGGCGCTGGCCAAGATGGAGGAACTGGCGCCGCTGCGCGCCGCCGCCGAATTCTCGTTCGAGTTCCGCGAACCGCTCAACGCGCCGAACCCGCTCCTGGTCATGGAAGACGTGGACGCCGGCTACAAGATCGAGAACGAAAAGACCGGCGAAGTCACCACCAAGACCATCGTCAACAACATCAAGTTCTCGCTGCAGATCGGCCAGCGGATTGGCCTCCTGGGCGTGAACGGCGCCGGCAAATCGACCTTGATCAAGACCATCGCCGGTGAACTGGCGCCTTTGACCGGCGACGCCACCATCGGCAAGGGCCTCAATATCGGCTACTTCGCCCAGCACCAGGTGGAGATGCTGCGCCACGACGAGTCGCCCTTGTGGCACCTGGCCAAGATCGCCCCGACCGTGCGCGAGCAGGAACTGCGCAACTTCCTGGGCGGCTTCAACTTCCCGGGCACCATGGTCACCAGCTCGATCGCACCGTTCTCCGGCGGCGAAAAGGCACGGCTGGCGCTGGCGCTGATCGTGTGGCAGCGGCCGAATTTGCTGCTGCTCGATGAACCGACCAATCACCTGGACCTGGAAACGCGCGAAGCGCTGACCGAGGCGCTGGCGCAGTTCGAGGGCACGCTGGTCGTGGTCTCCCACGATCGCCACCTGCTGCGCGCCACCACCGACGAATTCATCATCGTTGCCGACGGCAAGCTGCAGCCGTTCGACGGCGACCTGGACGACTACAAGGATTGGCTGTTCAAGACCAAGCTGGGTAAAGGCACCGACGTGCTGCCGGCAGCGGGCAAGGCCAACAAGACCGACTTCCCGGTGGCCTCCCCCGTGGCGCCGCCTTCGGCTCCGGTAGTAAACACCAAGGACCAGAAACGCAAGGAAGCGGAAGATCGCCAGCGCCTGGCCACGCTGCGCAAGCCGCTGGAACAGAAGATCAAGCGCCTGGACGATCAAATTGCCAAGCGCAGCGCCCAGAAGGCGGAAGTCGATGGCCGCCTGGCTGATGCGACGATCTACGAAGCCGCCAACAAGGCCAAGTTGAAGCAGGCCCTGGCCGACCAGACCTTCTTCACCAAGGACCTGGGCGAGCTGGAAGCGCAGTGGTTGCAGTTGCAGGAAGAACTGGAAGCGCTGGCCTAAACGCTCGCCAGCAAAGAAGTATTACGCCGCCTGGCGTGGCGCGCAAGGCACCTTGCGGATCGACATCAGCTTGTCGATATCGACCACGATCAGGCGGCGTTCATCCACCTCGCCGATGCCGAGCAGGTAATCAACCTGTGGCGCAACCGCCGCCGGTGTTTCCACCACCGGAACCGGCTGCAACTGCTCCACCGTGAGCGACACGATGTCGGTCACGCCATCGACCACCATCCCCATCACGCAACTCGACAGTTTTAAAATGATCACGTCCGTCAGCGGATCGTGTTTTGGGGGTCGTGGGCCGAACGCGATGCGCATATCGACGATGGGCATGATCACGCCGCGCGACACCGCCACCCCGCTGATGATTTCCCCATCCGACGAAAAGCGCTCGAGCTCCTTGAGCGGACGCAGTTCCTGCACCTTGCTGAAATCGAGCGCGTAATCGAGGCCGCCAAGCCGGAACACCAGGTACTGCCGCGCGGTGGACGTTTGCGTCGCTGAGTGGGAGATGGGAGACATGATGATCCTTTCGTCCAGGGACGTGCGGTAACAGGCATGCACCATCGTAACCGCCCACCCCGCGCCAGATGTTGACTAGCGTCAACTTTTGCCGGGCGCCGTGCAGCGCGTTTGCTACAATGCGCCGATGAACCAGCAGATCGACATCAACGACGTGGAGTTGAACGCCATCCGCGCGCAGGGACCGGGCGGCCAGAACGTCAACAAGGTTTCCAGCGCGGTGCACCTGCGCTTTGCCATTACGCCCTCATCGCTGCCCGAACATATCAAGGAACGCCTGCTGGCCCTGCGCGACAGCCGCATCACGCGCGACGGCGTGGTCGTGATCAAGGCCCAGCAATCGCGCAGCCAGGAAGCCAACAAGGAAGATGCGCTGCGGCGCCTGCAGGAGCTGGTGGACAGCGCGGCCGTACTGCCTACGGTGCGCCGGCCCACCAAGCCCACGCGCGGCTCGCAGCGCCGCCGGCTCGACGGCAAGGCGAAAGACGGCGAGCGCAAACAACTGCGCGGCAAGGTCGTGATCTAGCCTCAGCCAGCCATCGCCGCCCGCACGCACTGGTGCACGCCCAGCCCGATCAGTGCGACAAAAAAGCAGCGCCGGAACACCTCGGCCGACATGCGCTGGCGCAGCCACTGGCCCGCCACGATGCCCAGCGCCGCCGGCACTAGCGCCAGCAGCGAACCGGTGGCAGCATTTGCGTGCCAGCCGCCGCGCCAGGCCAGCATGGCCGCCAGCGCCAGCGTGGATACCGTAAAACTCAGGCCCAGCGCCTGCACCAGGTCTTCGCGGTCCAGGTCCAGCGCCTGCAGGTACGGCGCGGACGGCATGATGAATACGCCGGTGGTGCTGGCAATGGCGCCGGTCGCCACACCGGCCAGCGGCCCCGCCCAGCGCTGCGCCGCTGCCGGCACCTTGCCACGCCAGCCCGACAAACCCAGCACGCCGTAGCCGGCCAGCAGCACACCCAATACAGCCGGCGTCCATACCGCCGCTTCCGTACCTGTGCCGGTACCGCCTGGCGCGAGCAGCAGCCAGCCGCCGATGGCGGTGCCCACGCAGGTGGCCAGCAACATCGGCCGCAGCCGGCGCCACAGCGGGTACAGCGCCGGTCCCGTGGCCAGTTGCCACACATTCGTCAACGCCGAAGGCACGATCAATAAAGCTGCCGCTTCCAGTGGCGCCATCTGCAACGACAGCAAGGCCACGGCCACCGTGGGCAGTCCCATGCCGGTCACGCCCTTGACCATGCCTGCCAGCACGAAGACCAGCGCAATAAAGAGAGTCATGGTATCCATGGCTGCCATTGTCCTCCTCGGCAGCAGCGCTGCAAATGTGGAATATACTGAGCCAGACTTCGTCATTGACATAGGCTGACATGCGTTTCGACCTCACCGACCTGCGTTTATTTACCCACATCGCCGACAGCGGCAGCATCACCGCTGGCGCCCGGCTGGCGCACCTGGCGCTGCCCTCGGCCAGCGCCCGCATGCGCGGCCTGGAGGAGACGCTGGGCGTGCCGCTGCTGCAACGCGGCCGGCGCGGCGTGGAACCGACCGAAGCCGGACTGGCGCTGCTGCGCCACGCGCGCATCATCGGCCGGCAAGTGGACGACCTGCGCGGCGACCTGGCGCAATTCGCTTCCGGCCTGAAGGGTCAAATCCGGCTGCTGTGCAATACCTCGGCCATGACCGAGTTCCTGCCCGATGCGCTGGCCGCCTTTCTGGCCGCCCACCCGCGTCTGGGCGTGGACCTGGAAGAGCGCCAAAGCCGCGACATCGTGCAGGCGGTGGCGGACGGCGCGGCCGACATCGGCATCATCACCGACGCCGTGGACAGCGCCGCACTGCACACCTTCCCGGTCTGCGACGACACCCTGGTGCTGGCCATGGCGCGCAGCCATCCGCTGGCGCGGCAACTGGGAAAGCGCCGGCGCATGGCGTTTGCCGAAGCGCTCGACCATGATTTCATCGGCCTGGCTGGCGACAGCGCGCTGCAGCAGTATGCAGCCGGCCAGGCCACGCGGCTGGGACGGCGCATGCACTGCAAGATCCGGCTGCGCAGCTTCGAGGCCGTCTGCCGCATGTGCGCCAGTGGCGTGGGCATAGCGCTGCTGCCGGCGACCGCGGCGGGCCGCCACGATGGCGAACGTCTGCTGAGAATCGTGAAATTGACCGACGACTGGGCCGCGCGCAAGCTGCTCGTGTGCGTGCGCGACCTGCGCACCCTGCCCGCCCCTGCGCGCGAACTGGTGGCCGCACTGCGCGGCACCACTGCGCCCCAGGGCACTCCCGGAGACTAATCGTCCTGGGGGGGCGCCCAGTATATCGGCCCGACACTGCCGAAAAACAGCGTGGGGAGGCCAGCGGCCGAGGCGCGCACCTTGGCCTTGAGTTCCTTGGGCGCATAGTCGTAAGGCGCCACGCCGTCCGGCACGTAGGTCATCGGGCGCAACTGCACTTCGCCGGTCAGCAACTGGACCGAGCATTGCGACTTGTGGATCAACTCGCGCTTTTTACGTTCGACCTGCGCCACTTCGGCGCGCGCCTGCTCTTCCTGTACCTGCGCCGCCTTGAGGGCGAGCGAGATGCGTCCCACCGACTTCAATGCCGGACCCACGGCGGTCGCCATGCGGTGAAACAGCGGCTCCTGCTCGGGCGTGAGCACCACTTCGCGCTTGCGCACGCGGGTGGCCAGCGTGAGGTAGTTGCGTACCTCGGCCTGGCTGGTGATGGCGTCCATCTCCTCCTTGTACTGGACCGCCTCGCGCTGTGCCGCCGCCACTCTCGGCAGCAGGTCGGCCACCCGCTTGTCGTAGCCGGCGGTGTCGGGCACCAGCACGTACAACAGCATTTCGTTCTGCTTGCGCGGACCGGCATGGACGATCTCGATGTGGCGCGCGGCGATGGCGCAGCCTTCGGCCACCTTGATCACCACCTCGTCGGCCATGATCTCGCAGTTGCTGGCCTCCCCGATCACCACCCGGGTGCCGGAGATGATGCAGTTTTCGGCGCGGGTGAGCGCGACCTCCCCTTTTTTGGTTTGCAGCACGGCGCCGGCAGCCACCCCGCGCACGCGGATGGCGCCGTCGGCATTGACAGCCGAGCCGCCCATCAGGTTGCTGTTGAGGGCAATGTCGCCGCCGCGCGATTCGATACTGCCGTACACATCGCCGTGGATGGTGATATTGCCGCCTTCGACACGGCGCTGCTCCTGCACCGCACCGAACTCCTCGTACTCCCCGGTGAGCTGCAAATTGCCCGTGGTGCGCGCGCTCACGCCCTCGCGGCTGATGATCTTGGGGCCGATCGAGATGCGGCGGGTCTTCGGGTCCACGCTGAGAAAGCCCTCGACCGACGACACCAGGTATTCGCCGTCGCGGAAGTTTTCGATCATGGTGCCTTCGCCGGCCACCGACGCCAGTTCCAGGTCCTTGGGGGCTGGCGGGTCGATCACCGCGCCCGACATCTCGAAGCCACGCACCCCCGGTGCGGACGGCACCTTGCGCAGCAGCTTGACGTGCGGTTTCACCTGCGGGAAGCGGTTCTGGAAGGTCTGCAAATCGAGGCGGCCATCCGATTTTTCGCGCGGGGCGTCGCTGCGATGGATGTCGCGCGAGACTTCCACGATGGCGGCATCGCGTCCCGGCATGGCGTTCAGGCGCCGCGCGACCGTGATGCGCGCCACGCGGCCGGTGGCGATCACGTCGCGCACTGCCGGCGCATCGATGCCGAAGCGGATGCCTTTGGCCCACATGTCCGCGACAAATTCGTCGAAGGTCAGCCGCGCGGGTTGCGGCGGCAGGCCGGGCACATCGAAATACACCTGCTCGAAATAGTATTCGGCTTCACCGCCGATGACCTTGACGTTCTTGTACAGCTGGCGGCGCGCAGGATAAAACGGTTCGATGCGATCGGCAAAGCGCAGCAGCGGGCGTTCGGCCAGCGCGGGCGGCAGGTCGGGACCGGCGTTATAGACCATCTTGGTAAAGATGGCGTAATGCAGGCCCACGAAACAGGCGCCCCCAAGGAAGATCTGGCCGACGGCGGCCAGGCGCGCCACGGGCGTGGCGGCAACGTCGAAGTAGATGCCATCATCACGCTTGACGAGCGCTGCGGGCAGTTCGCCCTCGGCGCCTGAATTCAACGTCGTTGCGTTTGACACGGTAATCCCCACGAAGATGTACGTCGGAGCGGAGCGCCCCTTCACTTTTTTTAATATGCCCCATAGCCTAGCATGAACCGCCATGATTGTGTACTTGCCGAGGGTCGAGGTGCCAGTTCAGCGCCCCCTCGCTCTCCCAGAACAGCACCGCGCCGCCGGTCGGGGTGCCGCGCAGGCGCTGCTTGATGTCCTTGGCCGGCTGCTGCGCCAGCAGCGGCGCGGCGCTGTCGCCTGCGCCGCCATAGGGCATGGTGCGCACCACGGTTTCGCCGCTTACCATGTGCAAGCCGCACCGCGCGGTGCCAGCCGCAGCCACCTGCTCCGCTATCACGGCGTCGCGCCGGTCGCGCAGCAGCTTTTGCCGGGTCAGCGCAATCTGCCCGTCCTTTTTGAGACGATCGAGCGCCTGCATCGGTTCGGCCACGCCGGCGGCGATCTTGCGCAGGATGTGCGCCTGCTCGGGCGACACCGTCAACTCCTGGTTGCGCAGCTTGAGCGCCAGCGCCAGGTAACGCCGTACGTCAGGCAGCGCCGACAGGCGGGCCGCCTCTTCCTCGTGGCCCGCCAGCACCCGCGCCAGCTCGGCCAGGCGCAAATCGAGCTCGCCGATTTCCTGGCCAAAGCGGGCCACGTCGCGCAGCAGCACATAGATCACCATCTCGGTGCGGCGGCGCGGGCCGGCCGATTCGATTTCCACGTCGCGCCCGGCGACGGCGCAGCCTTCGGCCACAGTGATGCGCAGCAGGTCGGCGACGATCTCGCAGTTGGACGCCTCGCCGATGGTCACGCTGCTGCCGGAGATGATGCAGTTCTCGGCGCGTGCCACGATGACCGCGCCGCTGCCGGTGTGGATCACCGCGTTAGAGGCCACTCCGGCGATGGTAATCGGCCCATTGGCATTGCGGATGCTGCCGCCGACGAGGTTCCGGTCCAGCACCACGGCGCCGCCGCGCGAATGGATGTTGCCATACACGTTGCCATGCACCGTGATGTCGCCGCCGGAGACGTCGCGCTGTTCCTGCACGTCGCCGTATTCTTCGTAGGCGCCGGTCAGTTCCAGGTTGCCCGTGGTACGCCCGCTCACGCCATCAAGACTGACGATCTTGTCGGTGACGGACACGCGGTTGGACTTGGGATCGACGGCAAGAAAACCTTCGCGGATGGAGACGATGTATTCGCCATCATCGAGCTCCTGCACCTCGGTGCCGTCGCCGGCCAGGTGCCGCAGCGCCAAGTCGGCCGGTGGCGCCGGCGCGGTCATGCGCCCGGCCAGGTCGAAGCCGGGCAAACCAGGCGTGGCCGGCACTTTTTTCAACAGCCGCACACCGGCCTTGATTTGCGGGAAGCGGTTCTCGAAACTGTGCAGATCGATGCGGCCGTCGGCGCGCTCCTTCGGTGCGTCGCTGCGGTGCAGTGCGTGCGACACCTCGAGCACCGTGGCGTTACAACCCGGCTCCGGTTCGAGGTCGGTGGCAAAGGTGATGCGCTCGGCCTTGGGCGCCTTGATGGCATTGGCCACCGCCGCCACGTCGATGCCGAAGCGGATGCCATGGCCCCACATGGCGGCGACAAATTCGTCGATATCGAGCCGCGCCACGCGCTCGGGCAGCTCGGTGCCGTCGGCCAGCACTTCCGCGTCGAGATACAGCGGCTCGAAGTAGTACTCGGCGTAGCCGCGTCCGGGCTTGGGCGTCTTGTAAAGTGGCAGGCGCCTGCCGTCGATCAGCTGCACGGCAGCGGCCAGGCGCACTGCCTGCGCGGTGCCCAGGTCGGGTCCGACGTCGTACAGCGCCTTGATCAACACCGGGTAAGACAAACCGGCCAGGCAAAAGCCGGCGCCGAACACCTGGTTGATGGCGGCGGCACGCGCCGGTGGCGGCAGGCCGAGATCGATATAGATGCCGTCCGGGCGCAGGATCAATCCAATGGGCAGGCTCGCGTTAGGCGCGGGTAGCGCGGACACGACCGATAGCGCTGCGGGTGCAACGTCTGGGACCACGATCTTCCTCCAAGGAGAACACGCGGCCGACAGGCATTGCGTGTAATAAACTAATATTACACATCATCAACCAAAAGAGAACGATTATCATGTTGAGCAATCGCTAATGTGATGCAATTGCCACACATTAATGTCATCCATGCAAAAACGCCCGCTGTGCAGAACACGGCGGGCGTCGGGATCACGGTAACTGTCGGTAGCGATGTCAGCGGAAGTCAGCGGCGTGGCGGCAGCGCATACACTTCGGCGCCGGCTTCGTTGATCTGGCGCCGCAGGTCGCGCCGTTCGTCGGCGGTCATGCGGCCCACGCGGCGGCTCATCTCGGCGTTGCGGTTATTCTCCTGCATGGCGCGGCGCTGTTCCTCGGCCCGCGACTCGTAACTGCGCGGATCGAGCTGGCGCGACTGATCCTGGCGCATATCTTGCCGCATATCCTGCTGGCGCGGGGCGCTTTGCTGGCTGCGATTGTCACGATTATCGCGGATGTCGTCGCGACGGTCCTGGCCGGCGGAATGCGCGGGCAGTGCCGACAGCACACCGCAGCACACCACGACGGAAGCCAGGGTGGATCGAACGCAAAAAGATGCGCTTGCTGCCGCGTGTATTTTTTTGAGGTCGATGAACATGGCGTTCCTAAGAGGTGATTCCATGCCCGCAGTGTATGATGGTTTGCACGAGGGAGTAAGACCAATCGGGTAAAGTTTGTAACACTTTGTAATGGGTAAAAACAGACGTTTTCGTGACGCGAATATGACGTTACCATAGCAACATCAATAAGACAACTTGGCAGAGAAATGACGACGACTACGCTTGATTCCAACAACACTGGCGGCAGTAATACCGTCAATCAGCATGGCCATCAGGCCAAGATTATGGTAGTGGACGACGACGTGCGCCTGCGCGATCTGTTGCGCCGTTATCTCACCGAACAAGGCTTCAACGTCTTCACCGCCGAAAGCGCCACCGCCATGAACAAGCTGTGGCTGCGCGAGCGCTACGACTTGCTGGTGCTCGACCTGATGCTGCCGGGCGAAGACGGCCTGTCGATCTGCCGCCGCCTGCGCGGTGCCGGCGACCAGACCCCCATCATCATGCTCACCGCCAAGGGCGAAGACGTGGACCGCATCGTCGGCCTCGAGATGGGTGCCGACGACTACCTGCCCAAGCCGTTCAACCCGCGCGAGCTGGTGGCGCGCATCGGCGCCGTGCTGCGCCGCCGGGGTCCCGACGAAATTCCGGGCGCACCGTCCGAAACTCCGCAAACCTTCGAGTTCGGCCAATTCGTACTGGACCTGGGCACCCGCACCCTGAAAAAGGCCGGCGAAACCGTGCCACTCACCACCGGCGAATTCTCGGTACTGAAAGTATTCGCACGCCATGCGCGCCAGCCGCTGTCGCGCGAAAAACTGATGGAACTGGCGCGCGGGCGCGAATACGAAGTGTTCGACCGCAGCCTCGACGTGCAGATTTCGCGCCTGCGCAAGCTGATCGAACCCGATCCATCGAGCCCGCTGTACATCCAGACCGTCTGGGGGCTGGGCTATGTGTTCATTCCGGAGGGTCAGCCGCGCTAAGCGCGGGCTAGCGCATGAAGTCCAAGTCGAAGTCACCGCTCAAATGGTTGTTCACGCTCCGTCTCGCCAGCCTGAAAAGCGGTTTGTTCTGGCGTACCTTCATCCTGCTGGGCGCCCTTACCACCACCAGCATGACGGCGTGGGTGGGCATGATCAGCGTGGTCCAGCACGATCCGCAGGTGCAGCAGATCTCGGCCCAGGTGGTGTCGGTGGTCACCATCACCCATGCCGCCCTCACCCACTCGGCGCCCGAACTGCGGCGCGAGCTGCTGTTCGACCTGGTGTCCAACGAAGGCATCCGGGTGTTCACGCTGGAAGCCGACGACCAGGTAGATCCCCCGCCCGACAACGCGCTCATGCCCGATATACAAAAGCTGGTGCGCGCCAAGCTGGGACAGGACACGCGCTTTTCGTCCAAGGTCAACGGCGTCTCGGGCTTCTGGGTGTCGTTCAAGATCGACGACGACCAGTACTGGCTGATGCTCGAACGCGAGCGCATTCGCGGCCTGACCGGCATCCAGTGGCTGGGCTGGGCCAGCGTGGTGTCGCTGATTTCGCTGCTGGGTGCGGCCTTCATTTCCAGCCTGGTCAACCTGCCGCTGCGGCGGCTGACCAAGGCCACGCGGGCCTTTGCCCAAGGCATGCGCCCCGATCCGCTGCCTGAAAAAGGCCCGAACGAGATCCTCGAAGCGAACCGCTCGTTCAACCAGATGGTGCTGCAGTTGCAGCAGGTGGAGTCGGACCGCGCGGTGATCCTGGCCGGCATTTCGCACGACCTGCGCACGCCGCTGGCGCGCATGCAGCTCGAAGTGGAGATGGCCAACCTGTCGGACGAAGCGCGCGAAGGCATCCAGTCCGACATCGGCCAGATGGATGCCATCATCGGCCAGTTCCTCGATTACGCCAGGCCCACCGAAGCGTCGAGCTTCATCAGCGTCGATATCAGCGAGCTGCTGGCCGATGTCGCGCACGACGCTGCGCGCATTCCCGATGTACGCGTCAAGACCGATATCGCACCTGGCTTGCACGCCATGGGCAACGCCACCGACCTCAAACGCGTGCTCAACAACCTGGTGGAAAACGCCCGCCGCTATGGCAAAACGCCCGACCAGGACGTTACCGAGCTCGATATCGGCTGCAGCATCACCGGCGTGGGCGCAGCTAGCCGGGTGATGATCGAGGTGCAGGACCATGGCGCCGGCGTGCCCGACGACCAGATCGGCCAGTTGCTCAAACCGTTCACCCGGCTCGATACGGCGCGCGGCCAGGCCAACGGCGCCGGCCTGGGGCTGGCCATCGTGGACCGCGTCTTGCAGCGCCATGGCGCCGAACTGAGGGTGCGCAATCGCGACGGCGGCGGCCTGGCGATCCAGATCCTGATGAAAGCAGCATGAGATATTCGACCTTGATCACCGCCGCGCTGCTTGCCGGCGCACTCGCTACGCCCGCTTGGGCAGCAAAGCCCACAATGCCGCTGCAGCAACGCGAACCGACCACCGAAGAGCGCACGTCGTTCGAGGCATTTTTCAGCGCGCGCCAGGCGGCCGTGCCGCAGGGACCGTGGGCCACGCGGCCGTTGTTCGCGCCCGCCTTCGAGATCGAACGCCATGGCAACAAACAGCCGTGGCGCGTGATCGCGCGCGTGGACTCGTCACCGCGCCGCTCGCACCCGGACCTGTGCCGGCAAATCCGCTCGAGTTTTATTTATGACGCCAAGGCGCCCGTGGGCGCGCGCTGGCAGGATGCAGCCGAACCGCCGCGCTGGTACATCTGGCTGGCCACGCCCACCGTGCCCTGCGCGGCAGCGCGCTACACCACCTTGCAGGATCCAAAGGTGGCGGACGTGGACGCCGTGGCGCTGCTGCGCCAGCACCGCGATCTGCTGGGCCGCGCGCGCCTGCTCTTTGCCGGCAATTCGCAATGCGCGCCGTATCGCGCGCTCACGTACCGGCTGGCCGCGCTCGAGCCGGCGGCGCCCGTCGCCGGCGCGCCGCTGATGCTGGGCATGGTGTTCGAGAGCGACCGCGATACCGTGGCGCGGGTGGCGGTGCGTAAAAGCCGTGGCGAATACACGGCGTGGAATGTCGGCTGCAGCTGAGTGCGCAGCCTGATCAGACTGATTTGCGGTTGAGCGGGTGATCGGCGCCAACCAGCAGCTTGGTCAGCAGCAGCTCGGCAGAACCATAGCCGTACAGCGAATCGGCCTCGAAGCCGACGGTTTCGTAAGGCACCGACTCCTCGCGCTCGGAGCGGGCCGGATCGTTGCTGGAGTAGGTAACGCGCCAGGCGCGCTTGAGGGCGTCGGCGCGACGCAGAAACTGCGGCATCGGCCACTGGGCGGGATCGAAAGCTTCGAGTTCGCCCAGCACGCGCCAGTGGCCACTGACCAGCGCCATGTCGCCCACCCGCAGCACCTTGACCGCGTCTTGCGCGGTGAACGAGGCAAGCTGGGCCAGGTCCGGCAAGCCATCCTGCCGGGGGCCGAACAAATAGGCCAGCATGATCTTGCTGCCCGGCGACAAACGCGCCACCAGGCCGGCGCCGTAACCACCATCGAGCAATGGCACGGCGAAAAAACTACCTTCTTGATACGACTGCCTCATTCCCATCCTTTCACTACACGTTGCGGACGGTCTTGCTGCATTGCCGGGCCCGCCTCGCTGGCGCCTTGCGGCGCAAAAGTGGCAGTGTAGCGAGGCGGCGCCGATTGTGGCGCACGCGTGACGCAGGCGTGACAATCGCGCTTGCGGTCCCACGATACGGCATTTCAATGATGACGTTTGTGTTACACTCGCGGTTCGCTAGGGGTCCTGGAATTGTTTCCGGGTGAGAGATACCCTTCGTACCTGATCTGGATAATGCCAGCGAAGGAAAGCGCAAAAGTCGGTCTCCTCCCCTCCTTTGATGGCTCTCTTCGCGGCTTCCGGCCGAACAAGTAGAGAGCAGACATGTACAAACCCAACCTTGCCGTATCCGTCATCGCCGTGGCGGTGTTCAACTCCTTTGCCGGCGCCGCCATGGCCGAGGAAGCCGACCAGGCGCTGCCCGAAGTCGTCGTCAGCGCTGCCAAGGCGCGCGCCAGCACCGCCACGATCGGCGGCTTTTCCAATGCGTCGCTGCTAAGCACCCCCGCCTCGCTCAATGTGATCACGTCGCAGCAGATGCTGGACCTGCAGATCCGCTCGACCACCGACGCCGCCCGCTACGACGCCAGCCTGTCCGACGCCTACAACGCGGTCGGCTATGCCGAACAGTTTTCGATTCGCGGCTTCAAGCTCGATAACGGCACCAGCTACCGCAAGGACGGCATGACGATTGCCGGCGATACCCAGATCGCGCTGGAAAACAAGGATCGGCTGGAAGTACTGAAAGGCCTGTCCGGCTTGCAGGTCGGCGTGTCCGCACCCGGCGGTGTGCTCAACTACGTGACCAAGCGCCCCACCGACAACCCGATCCGCATGGTGGTGCTGGAAGCGCGCGAGCGCGGCACGCTGTACGGCGCTGCCGACGTCGGCGGCCGCTTCGAGGACACCCGCTTCGGCTATCGCGTCAACGTCGCTGCCGAGCGCCTGCGCTCGATCGTCAAGGGCGCCGACGGCAACCGCAAGTTCATCTCGGGCGCGTTCGACTGGCGCATCTCGCCGCAGGCGCTGCTGCAAATCGACGCCGACTACCAGCGCAAGTCGCAGCTGACCGCCCCCGGCTTCCAGCTGCTCAACAACACCACGCTGCCGGCAATCGATGCCGACACCATGCTCAACGACCAGCCGTGGGCGCGGCCGGTCGAAACCATCAGCAGCAATATCGGCGCCCGCTTCGAGTACACGTTCTCGCCAGAGTGGAAAGCCACCGTCAGCGCCAACCAGAACACCTTCAAGCGCGACGACTACACGGCCTTCCCTTACGGTTGCGGCGCGCAGGACCTGTACCCTGGCTTCTGCGGCAATGGCGACTACGACGTATATAACTACATCAGCGAAGGCGAAAAGAAGTCGCCGCTGACGGTACAGGCCCTGTTGCAGGGCCGCTTTGCCGCCGGCGCGATCGAACACGAGATCACGTTCGGCAGCTCGCTGATGCGCAACCGCGAAAAATGGGGCGACGACCTGTACGATTACTCGGGTACCAGCAATATCTACCACCCGGTGATCGTGCCGCCGGCGCCCGGCACCAGCGGCCCGGTGTCCGAGCGCCGCTACACCAACGAGCGCTCGCTGTTCGCCCAGGATATCGTCAGCGTCACCGAACAACTGAAGCTGCATGCCGGGGCGCGCTACGTGCAGGTGCGCCGCAACCAGTACGTCGGTGAAAACGAGGCCGGCGTGATCCAGCCCAACGCCCTGACCGATGCCGGCTTCTGGCTGCCCAGCGTGGCGCTGGTGTACAGCCTGCGACCGAACGTTTCGCTCTACACGTCGTACGCGCAAGGCCTCGAGCACGGCGGCGTGGCGCCCAAGGGATCATTGAACGAACGGCAGGCGCTGGAACCGGCAAAGTCGAAACAGGTGGAGCTCGGCGTCAAGGCCGACATCCACAACGACCTCAGTGCCACGCTGGCGCTGTTCCAGATCCGCAAGGGCCTGGAATATACCGACGGCGCATCGAATATGTTCGTGCGCAACGGCGAGGCAGAAAACCGTGGCCTGGAAATGGGCCTCAATGGCCGCGCCTCGCGCGAAGTCACCGTCGGTATCACCGCCACAGGGCTGAGCACCAGGCAAAGCGGCACCGGCTCGGCCAGCCTGGACGGCAAGCGCGTGACCAACGTGGCGGCGTTCAAGTCGTCCGTGTATGCCGACTACGCGGTGGCGCAGGTACAGGGACTCAATGTGAGCGCCAACTGGCAGTATTCGGGCAAGAAGGCCTTCGATGCCGAGAACACGGTGTTCGTGCCCAAGTACCACCTGGTGAACTTTGCGGCGGCCTACTCCACCCGCATCGGCGGCGTGGCCACTACCCTGCGCGCCGGCATCGACAACGCGTTCGACAAGTTCTACTGGCGCGATGTCACGCCGGACCTGGGCGGCTACCTGATCCCCGGCGCCTCCCGCACCGGCCGCATCTCGGCACAGTTCGACTTCTAACACTTCGGGGTCAGTGCCGACATTCGGACATTTTTGAACTTAATCCACCGGTATTGGTCATCATATTGATGGGCTCGTGTCCAAATGTCGGCACTGACCCCGAACTGGGAAAACGCTAAGGCAGGTGGTGGCTGGCTTGGGCAAGGCGTTCTGCGAGGGTGCCGGTGAGCAGCAGGTAGGGAATGGTGCGCCTTTTCAATTCTTCCATCAACATCGCGTTGATGGTCACGCTCACCTGCTCCGATTCGCGTTGCAGGCCGTCCGCTTCCCACGGAATGTCGGGCGCAGTCACCAGCGTAACGGCGTAGTCGCGCTGGTGGCGGTCGGCCAGCAGCGCCAGCTCGGCGTCGATCCCCTGAAAATAATGACGGCTGTATACAGCCGTCATCAATGGCGTGGTGTCGCAGAACAGGTAGCGGTGCGCCAGCGGCGCCGCGATGGCTTCGCGCGCCAGCTGGGTGCGGGCGATATGGATCTGGTCCTGCGCGACCGGAATGCGCTGCTCGGTATCGACAAACTCCCGCAGGTATTCCGGCACCCACACGGTACCGTAGTCGCGCGCGAGGGCCGCCGCCAGCGTGGTCTTGCCCGACGAAGCCGTGCCCAGGATGGCCACTTTCACCGGCAACGCTTGCTCCACCACGCCGACAGTCACTCCAGCACCAGCCGGCGTCCGCCACCGCCGTCATTGCCACCGCCGCCGGTGGGCATGCCGGCCGACTGCTGCCAGGTGCGCAGTCCCACGATTGCCATGCCCACGAAAACCGCGTACAGGATGGCGGTGAGCATCAGGTTCTTGTGCAGGTACAGGCCCACGTACAGGACATCGACAATGATCCACACGTGCCAGTTCTCCACCTTTTTGCGCGACAGCAGCAACTGTCCGACCAGGCTGCCGGCGGTGAGAAAACCGTCCGAGTGCGGCACGTCGGTGTCGGTCCAGGTCTTGAGAAATATGGCCAGCAGCACGAAACCGGCAAACCAGCCGCCGACCGCCAGCCAGCGCCCGCGCGCATCGAGCGCGGTGACCGGCAAAGCTGCGTGGTGGCCATCGCCGCGCAGCCACTGGCGCCAGCCGTAGATCGATACCGCGATGAACACGAACTGCAAGCCCATGTCGCCGTACAGGCGCGAGCCGAAGAACACCATCGCGTAGGTGGCCGACGAGACGATCGCAAACAGCCAGGCCCAGTGGCTCTGGCGGATGTTGAGCCACACCGTGACCACCGCCAGCACGAACGACAGCAGCTCGAGCGGCGTCGTGACGAACACCGCCAGGTGCAATGGCAGGTTCATATACCCGAGCAGGTCTGTCAGTGCGTGCATGGTTACTTCGCGGTCTTGGTTGGATACTTGATGGTCATTTCCTGCAGCAGGTTGTCGGCATGGTCCACCTCCGTCATGATCCACAGCATATACCGGATATCCATGTGGATGGCGCGGGTGATCTCCGTATCGAAGTACCAGTCCTTGGTGATCGACTCGTAGGTGGAGTCGAAATTCAGGCCGATCAGCTCACCGTTGCGGTTCATTACCGCCGAGCCGGAATTGCCGCCCGTGGTGTCGGCGCTGGTGAGGAAGTCCACCGGCACCGTGCCCAGCACCGGATCCTTGAACTGGCCATAGCGCTTGGCCTTGATCGCGTCGAGCAGCCTTTGCGGGGCGTTGAACGGATCCTTGCCCGTATGCTTCTGGACGATGCCTTCCACCGTGGTAAACGGGCCCTTGGTGATGCCGTCGGCCGGCGAGTATGGCGCCACGGTGCCGTAGGTCACGCGCAGCGTGGAGTTGGCGTCCGGGTACACCGGCTTGCCCTGCGATTTCTTCCACGCGATCACGGCCGCCATGTACTGCGGGATCACGCGTTCGAGATTGCCGTCCAGTTCAGCGCGGCGATCCTTGAGCGACTGCGTCACGCCGTCGAGCTTTAACGCCAGTTGCAGGAAGGCGTCGTTCGAGGCCCTCACGGCGGCGGCGTCCTTGCCCATCCAGCCCACCCGTTTGGCGGTGTCGCCCAATTCGGTGCTGGCGTACAGCGCGGCCACGGCATCCGGCGCCGGCAGCAAGGCGTCCAGGCCCTGTACGTGCAGGGACTTCGGCAGCTTGGCGTAGCGTTGCAGGGCGGCGGTGAAGCGCGCCTGGTCCACGCCTGCCACGTACGATTGCTCGAGGCGGTTCAGGCGCGCGCGGATCATGTTCTGGTCGCGCTGCTGATAGCCCACTTCGCGCTCGGCATCGGGCTTGGCGCCTTCGTTGGCCAGGCGTACCAGGGTGGTAGCGCTTTTCAGCAGGTCGCTGGTGAACGCCACGCCGAGGCCGAATTCTTCGTCGGACAGGGCGATATCGGCAGCGATCACACTATCGAGTTCGGCCAGCAGTTGCGGCGACTTGCCCGGCTGCTTGGCGTACCAGGCGCGGAACTCGGCGTCCTGCGCATCCTTGATGGCGGCGATGTCCTTGCGCGCGAAACCGTCGGACAGGCCCTGCGCCTTTTTCATCACGTTGTTGAGACTCTTGGCCACGCTGGCATAGCGCACTTCGTTGGCGGGGCTGCCTTTGGTGGACGCGGCAATGACGTCGAGATCGGCCTGGATCTCGGCCACGCGCTGCGGGAATGTCACGTCGCGCGCGGCGCGCACTTCGGACGGCAGCTTGTAGCGGCTGGTGCGGCCCGGGTAACCGGCCAACAGCACCGGGTCGCCATTTTTCAGGCCAGCGGCCGACACCACCAGGAAGTCTTTTGACTGGTACGGCACGTTGTCCGGCGACGGATCGGCCGGGCGGCCATCCTTGCCCACGTAGGCGCGCAGGAACGAGTAGTCGCCGCCCTGGCGTGGCCATTCGTAGTTGTCGATGTCGCCGCCGAAGTTGCCGATCATGTCGGCCGGTGCGTACACCAGGCGCACGTCGCGGATCATCATCTGGCGGATGCGATAGTATTCGAGACCGCGATGGAAGGCCGGCACCGAGCAGCGATAAGCTTTATCGCTTTCGCATTCGGCGATCAATACCTTGATGGCTTTTTCAACCGCATCGTGGCGCTGCTTGCCGCTCATGGCCGGCGTGACGTTTTTCAGTACGCGCGCGGTGACGTTTTCCACCTTGTCGGTGACGTAAACGAGCGTGTTCGGACCGCCCGGCAGCTCTTCCGCGCGGGTCTTGGCCAGGAAGCCGTTCTCGATGTAATTATGCTCAGGGCTCGAATTGCGCTGGATGGCGCCATACGCGCAGTGGTGGTTGGTGACTACCAGGCCGGCGCTGGAGACGAACGACGCCGAGCAGCCGCCCAGCGAGACGATGGCGCTCATCGGGTGCTTCGACAGGTCGGCCAGTTTTTCGGCGGGGATGGCGATACCGATCTTTTTGAGTTCGGATTTCAGCTGCGGCAGCTGGTATGGCTGCCATTGGCCTTCGTCGGCGTGCGCCGACGTGGCTGCCGCGCAGATCATGGCGACAGACATTGCGAGTTTTTTTAACAAGATTGAGCCCCTGGTTGAAAGTCAGCGGCAGTATATTCCTTTTCCCGCGTCAGCTCCATACCAGGTCGATGGACAAGGTGAGCCGGCAACCGCCGCCGGCCAGGTATGGCGCCACTTCGAGGTGACCGCCCAGCGCCTGCACCCGCTGCGCCATGCCGATCAGGCCGAACGAGTCGCTCTTGGCGCGTTCTTCCGGCGCCAGACCGATGCCGTTGTCGGCCACGGTGAAAGTGAGCCGCCCTTCGCGCACCGTGAGCGCAATCGCCACATGGGTGGCCCTGGCGTGGCGCCGCACGTTGGACAGCGCCTCCTGCAGGCTGCGGAACAGCACGATCTCCACTTCCGGACCGATGGCGGCGAAATCGGCTTCGATCGGCAATGACAGCTCGCAGACCATGCCGCTGCGTTTGCGGAATTCGGCCGCCTGCCATTCGAGCGCCGCCTGCAAGCCCAGGTCCAGCACCGCCGGGCGCAGGTCGTTCATGATGCCGCGCACGCTGCGGATGGTGGCGTCCACCTGGTCAAGCGCGCACTGGGTGCGCTGGTGCAGGCGCGGATGGCGGCTGCCGGTACGCACGGCCAGCAGCGAGATGTCGATGCGCAGCGCCAGCAGGTTCTGTCCCAGCTCGTCGTGGACGTCGCGTGCAATGCGCTTGCGCTCCTCCTCCTTGACCGACTCCAGGTGCGCGGCGAGCTTGCGCAGCTGTTCGCGCGACTGGAACAGCGCGGCCTCGGTACGCTTGCGCTCGGCGATTTCCATGGTCAGCAGGCGATTGGCGGCCGTCAGCTCGGCAGTGCGCGCCGCCACCCGCGCATCGAGGTCGCGCGACAGCGCCAGCAAGTCGGCATCGGCGCGCCGCCGCGCCGTCACATCGGAAAACACGCCAATGTAGCGGCTGATGGCGCCCTGCTCGTCGTGGATCACGGTGAGCGACATGCTGGCCACCCACGGCGTGCCGTCGCGCCGGCGGTTGTGCACGTCGCCTTCCCATTTGCCGTCCGTGCGCAGGCGCTGCAACGCGTCCGCGTGATAGCCGGGAGCATGAGCGCCGGGGCGGCCTAGGAAACGCGGATTGCGCCCCAGCGCTTCTTCCACCGCATAGCCGGTAATTGCGGTGAAGGCGCGGTTGACGGCGACGATATCGCAATTGGCATCGCACACCATCACGCCCTCCCCCATGTGGTCGAGCACCTGGAACGCGCGCTGGCGCGCCGCCTCGCGCGCACGGTCGCTGCCGATGTCGGTGAGAATCACGCGGAACTTGCGGGCGCCGGGGTCGAGGTTGACGTCGAGATGGACCTGGCGGCCCTCCCCGCCGCCGTTGCCCTGATTGCTCGGATCGAACAGCGGCAACTCCAGCGTGCCGCGCTGGCCGTGTTCGAGCACCCCGGCCAGGAAGCGCCGCAGGATGGCTTGCGCCGGCGCCGCCACGAACTGCTCGAAGCGCCGCCCCGGCAGCGCATCGCGCGGCAGTCCGAGCAGCTCACCGGCGGCCAGGTTGGCGCGCGTGATGCCGCCGTCGGCATTGAGCGACAGGTAGCCCACCGGGGCCTGGTCGTACAGTACGGCATAGCGCTCGCGCCCCTCCTCGGCCTCGTCGCGTTCCGACTGCAGCTCGGCCAGGGCAAGGGTTTGCATGTCCAGCTCGATCTGGCTAACCTGCAGCTCGTGCCAGTGGCGCAGTGCGTCGCTGTCGGGGCCCGGCGGCGCCTGCATGCCGCTCGATGCCATCGCCGTCACCGCCTGCTCGGCGGCTGCGCGCAACTGGCCGGCCGTCAGTGGCTGGCGCGGCGATTTTTTCAGGTCACGCCGCGCCATTTTGCATCGACCGCAACTGTGCCTCCAGCTGCTTCGCCTCGGTGATGTTGATGAAGGTGACCACCACGCCGTCGATCACGTTGTCCACCGTCCGGTAAGGCATGATGCGCACCGTGTACCAGCCGCCGCTGCGGGTAGGCACGTGCTTCTCGCACACCACCAGCGTGCGCAACACGCCTTCGGCATCCGGTTCCAGGCCCGGGTAATCGAGGTCGCTGGCGATGTCGCTGAGCAGGCGCTGCACATCGCCGGGAATCAGTTTGTAGATGCGCGTGGCCTGGTCGGTGTAGCGGCGGATACGCAAGGCGTTGTCGAGGAAGATGGTGGCGATGTCGGTGCTGTTGAGCAGGTTCTTCATGTCGCCGTTGATCAGCGACAGGTCGTCCACCTTCGACTGCAACTCGGCGTTGACCGTGTACAGCTCCTCGTTCAGCGACTGCATTTCTTCCTTGGAGGTAGTCAGTTCCTCGTTGGTCGATTGCAGCTCCTCGTTGGTCGATTGCAGTTCCTCGTTGGCGGACTTGAGCTCCTCGCGCGAGGCCTGCATTTCGTCGCGCACGGCCTGGATTTCCAGCCGCGCCTGCGCCAGTTGCTGTTCCAGTTCCAGCACCAGCGGCTGGGCCGGACGCGGACGGCGTTTTTGCGGCGGCAGCGCGCAACTGGTGAAAGTCACCAGGACGGTACCGGCCAGCGGCCCGTTGCGCGGCATCGCTTCCGCCGTGATGTCGAGCGAACGCGCGGGGCGTCCGTTGGCGTCTTGCTGGATCAGGCCACGCGTTTCCACCTTCTGCTCGGTCTGCGCGGCGTTTTGCACCAGCGCGGCCAATTCGTGGCGCAAGCCATCGCGCGCCATGGCGTGGATGTTCCAGTTGGCCTTGCCAGCCGCCGGCTCCAGGAACTCGCCGGTACGCCCGTGGATATAAAGAATATCGCCGTCTGCGTTAAGCAGCACCGCTGCCGGCGAATGCTTGCGCAACAGCTGTTGCTCGACCTGGGTTTGCAGGTTTTCTTTCATGATGGCCTGGCCGCTCTGAGGTGTGGCGGGCAGCGCCGCATTGGCGGCCCGTGTAGGGAAGTAGCTGGAAACGCGCCCGGGTTCTGCATAGAGCCGGCGGTACACGCGGCTGGTGCCGGGCAACGGCGCGAACAGCTCGTGGAAGCGACCCGGCGTGTCGGCACTGCCCAGCACCAGCAGGGCGTTGCGCTTGAGCGCGTAATGGAATAACGGAATCAGTTGCCTCTGCAGCCGCGGCGTGAAATAGATCAGCAGGTTGCGGCAGCACAGGATATCGAGCTTGGTAAACGGCGGATCGGAAATCAGGTTCTGGCGCGCGAAGATGATGGAACTGCGCAAGTCCTTGCGGATACGGAAGCCGCCGTTGTCGGCGGGCGTGAAATAGCGGCGCAGCCGTTCCGGCGCGATGTCGCCGGCAACAGCGGCGTGGAACTGTCCCTGGCGCGCGCGGTCGATGGCGTCGCCATCGAGGTCGGTGGCGAAGATTTGCAGCGTGTAGCGCGCGGCCGGGCGTAACCGTTCGAGCATTTCGTCGAAGACGATGGCCAGCGAATACGCCTCCTCGCCGGTGGAGCAGGCCGGTACCCAGGCCTTGAACGCGGCGCCCTCCGGGTGCTCGGCCAGCAAGCGTGGCAGCGCCTGACTGCCGAGGTAATCCCACACGGCAGCATCGCGAAAAAAGCTGGTCACGCCGATCAGCAGTTCCTTGAACAGCAACTCGATTTCCGCCGGGTTGTCCGCCATCCAGCGCACGTAGTCGGGCAAGGTGGCGAACTGGCGCAGCTTCATGCGGCGGTCGATGCGGCGCATCACGGTACTGAGCTTGTAGTCGGCAAAGTTGGCGCCGGTGTGCTGGAGCAGCAACTGGTACATCTGCTGCAAGGCCGCGCGCTGGTCGTCGGCCTGGGCGAGCAGCGTGCCGGACTGCTCGTTCGTACGGCGGCGGCGCCAGTTGGCCACCTGCGCCGCCATCTCGGCCGGCAGCGCCACGATGTCCACCGCCTGCGCGGCAATCGCGCTGGCCGGCATGGGGTCGAAGCGCGCCGAAGCCGGCAACTGCGCCATGGTGAGGCCGCCGGCATCGCGGATCGCTGCCAGGCCGATGGTGCCGTCGGCGCCGGCGCCGGACAGTGTAATGCCCACGGCATGCTCACCGCAGCAAGCGGCGAGCGCGCGGAAAAAACTGTCGATCGGATGGTGCCCCTCGGCCGGCCGGACGGTAAAGCAACCGCTGTCGAAACCGCAAACGCCGCTGGCCGGCGCCACGTACACCTGGTCGGCTTGCACCGCCATACCGTGCGCCAGCTCGACCACCGGCATGCGCGTCACGCGTTGCAGCAACTGCGGCAGGATCGACTGCTGCGACGGATCGCGGTGCTGCACCACCACGTAGGCGAAGCCGCTGGCGGGCGCCACGCTGGCCAGGAATTCGCAGATGGGATCGAAACCGCCGGCAGAAGCGCCGATGCCCACGACCGGCACCTGTCCGGCTTGAACGCACCCCTGCCCGCTGCCTGGTGCAGCCGGGACTTCGGTGGCAGTGCTGGGTGAATTCATGGTGGCGTCCGGGCGCGGTGGCGTGGCGAAAAAGGATAGCTTGCCAGATTATTATAGCAAAGCGCCTTGCTTTTCCACCCCTGCCCTACGGCAGTCGCCGCGCCTGCAACGCTGGCAAACTGCTACTGCGCCGCCACGTGCCAGCCGCCGCCGAGCGACTGGATCAGCGCCACCGCCGTGGTCTGGCGGTCGCCCTGGGCCTGGATCAAAGCGCGGCGCGCGTTGAGCGCGGTGGTCTGGGCGGTTACCACCTCGGTATAGTTGACCTGGCCGGCGCGGTAGCGGTTGAGCATTTGCGCCTCCACCTGGTCGGCCGCTTCCGAAGCAGCGCGACGCAATTCGAGCTGCAGCGCCAGCGCGCGCGTGGCCGACAGCTGGTTTTCCACGTCCGCAAACGCGGTCAGCACGGTCTGGCGGTAGCTGGCAATGGCCGCCTCGCGCGAGGCTTCGGCGCCGGCCACGCGGGCCTTGATGGCGCCGGCGTCGAACAGCGTTTGCGCTGCCGACAGGCCCAGCGACCACAGGCTGCTCGACGCGTTGAACAGGCCGCCGGTCGCGTTCGACCCGAATCCGTACGAGCCGCTCAGCGTCAGGCTCGGGAAGTACGCGGCGCGCGAAATGCCGATCTGCTCGTTGGCCACGGCCACCCGGCGCTCAGCGGCGGCAATGTCGGGCCGCCGTTGCAGCAAGGTCGAAGGCACGCCGGTCGGCACATCGGGCACCACCACCGCCCACTTGGCGGGAGCGATGGCGAAGTCGCTGGCGGCGCGGCCCAGCAGGACCGCGATCGCATGTTCGAGCACGGCGCGCTGGCGCACCAGGCTCACCTGGTCGATGCGGGCGTTGGCCAGCTGGGTTTGCGCCTGCAGCAGGTCCGACTTGGCGGTGACGCCGGCATCAAAACGGTTCTGGGTAATCTGCAGCACCCGTTCGTAGCCTTCGGTGGTGGCGTCGAGCAGCTCCTTCTGGGCGTCGGTCATGCGCAGCGACAGGTAGTTGGTGGCCAGCTCGCCTTGCGCGGACAGGCGCGCGGCGGCCAGATCGGCAGCGCTCACCTGCAAGCTGGCCTCGGCGCTGTTGGCGCCGGCGCGCAGCTTGCCCCACACATCCGGCTCCCAGCTGGCGCCGATGCTGGTGCGGTAGGCATTGGTGGCGCGGGTGTCGCCGCCACCGCCGGAGCGGTTGGCGGTAGCGGACAAATCCACCACCGGGAACAGCGCCGCGCGCTGCTCGGCCACCAGCGCCCGGGCCTGAGCGTAGTTGGCGGCGGCCACCGCCACGTTCTGGTTGGTCACTTCCAGGCTGGCGGCCATCTGGTTCAATTGCTCATCGCCGAACAGCTGCCACCACGGGCCGCGCTCGAGCATGTCGGCCGGCGCGGCCTCGGTCCAGCCGGCGGCCACTTTCTCGGCGGCGGGCGCGGTTTCCTTGAAGGCGGCAGGGCTCGGGGTGGCCGGCACTTGATATGCGGGACCGACCGCACAGCCGCTCGCCAGCAGCGCAGACGCCAAGGTCAGGACGATGGCCGCAGGACGGAAAACAGGTACGTGTGTGCTCATGGTGTGATCGGCGCCGCAGTTGCCTGCTCGCCGTGGATTCTGCTCAGTTGTTGTTCGGACGGGCTGCGGCGACGCAGCTTGTCCATCAGGATGTACACCACCGGCGTGGTGAAAAGGGTCAGCAGTTGGCTGGCGATCAGGCCACCGACGATGGTCACGCCCAGCGGGCGGCGCAATTCGGAGCCTTCGCCGAAGCCGATCGCCAGCGGCAGCGCGCCCAGCGCGGCAGCCACGGTGGTCATCAGGATCGGGCGGAAGCGCAGCAGGCATGCCTCGCGCACTGCCTCCAGCGGTGACAGTCCGCGCGAACGCTCGGCCTCCAGCGCGAAGTCGATGATCAGAATGGCGTTCTTCTTGACGATGCCGATCAACAGGAAAATCCCGATCAGGGCAATGGTCGAAAACTCCATCTTGAACAGCAGCAGCGCCAGCACGGCGCCCACGCCTGCCGACGGCAAGGTGGTCAGCACGGTCACCGGGTGCACCAGGCTTTCGTACAGGATGCCCAGCACGATGTAGATCACCACGATGGCGGCCAGGATCAGCAGCGGCAGCGCCTTGTTGCTGTCCTGGGCGTTCTTGGCCGAACCCTGGAAGCTGCCGCGCACATTGTTGGGCAGACCGATCGCCGCTTCGGCGGCGGCAATCTGCACCGTCGCGTCGGACAGGCTCACGCCTTCCACCAGGTTAAAGGCGATGGTGGTGGCCAGTTCGCCATCCTGGTGGTTGATCGAGGTGGCCGTGGAGCTCTCGGCAAACGTGGCCACCGCCGACAGCGGCACCATGGTGGTGGCCGACGTGCTCAAGGCGGAGCCGGACGACGCATCGCGCACCGCCGGCGCCGACACGTTGGCCGCCAGGCCGGTGCTGCTGGCCGTGGTGGTGGTGCCGCTGGCGGTGGTCGTGGTGGTGGTCGCAGCGGGCGCGCCGCTCGGATTGGACGCCGTGGGTGACGGCAGCCCTTTCGACGGCACATACACGTCCTTGAGCGACTCGGGACTGCGGCTGTATTCGCGCGCCACTTCCATGATCACGTGGTACTGGTTGACCTCATCGTAGATGGTGGCCACCTGGCGCTGGCCGAAGCTGTTGTACAGCGCATTATCGATGTCCCTGGACGTGATACCCAGGCGCGACGCGCTGTCCTTGTCCACCGTGACATAGGTTTCCACGCCGTTCTCGGCCTGGTCGCTATCGACGTCGATCATGCCGGGCTGGCCTTTCATGGCCTCGGCCAGGCGCGTGGCCCATTTTTTCAGGTCGGCCTCGTTGTCGCTCTTGAGCGTGTACTGGTAGTTGGCGTTGGCCGAACGGCCGCCCGAACGCAAGTCCTGCACGGGACTGAGGAACAGGCTCACGCCGGTCACCTTGGCCAGCTTCGGCCGCAGGCGCGCCAGCACGGCGTTGCCCGCCACGGTACGCTCGTTGGCGGGTTTCAGGTTGATGAACATGAAGCCGCCGCCGGCGCGCCGCCCGCCGGTAAAGCCCACCACCGTGGCGACATCGGGATCGTCCTTGATGATGTTCACCAGTTGGCGCAGCTTGCCCTGCATGGCCTGGAACGAGATGCTCTGGTCGGCGCGGATACCGCCGTTGATCTGGCCCGTATCCTGCTGCGGGAAGCCGCCCTTTGGAATGGCCGCGAACAGGTAAAAATTCAGGCCCACCACGAACAGCAATCCCAGCATCACCAGCCACACGCTCGACAAGGCCCAGTCCAGGCCATGCTCGTAGCCTTTCAGGATGCGGTCGAAACCGCGCTCGAACACGCGCGCAATGCGGCCCGGCCTGGCGGTGTGCTGGTCGGCCTTGAGCAGCCACGCGCACATCATCGGCGTGGTGGTGAGCGACACCAACAGCGAAATCATCACCGCCGCCGACAGGGTGACGGCAAACTCCTTGAACAGCGCGCCGAACTGGCCGCCCATGAACAACAGCGGAATGAACACGGCGATCAGCGACAGGCTGATGGACAGCACGGTGAAACCCACCTCGCGCGCACCGAGCAATGCCGCCGTCATGCGGTCCATGCCGGCCTCGATGTGGCGCGTGGTATTTTCCAGCACCACGATGGCGTCATCGACCACGAAGCCGGTGGCCACCGTCAGCGCCATCAGCGACAGGTTGTTGAGCGAGAAGCCGAGCAGGTACATCACGCCGAAAGTACCGAGCAGCGAGACGATAGTGGCCACGGCCGGAATGATGGTGGCGCGCAGGTTGCGCAGGAAGGCGCTTACCACCAGCACCACCAGCAGGATCGAGATGATCAGCGTGATCTCGATTTCGTGCAGCGAGGAGCGGATGGAATTGGTGCTGTCGCTGGCAACCGACACCGTCACATCGGGCGGCAACTGCGCCTGCAAGGCAGGCAGTTGCGCGCGCACGCTGTCCACGGTCTCGATCACGTTGGCGCCGGCCTGGGGCCGCAGCAGGACGATGATGGCCGGCTGGCCGTTGAACAGGCCCAGGTTGTTCTGGTCTTCCACGCCATCGACCACTTCGGCCACGTCCTGCAGGCGGATGGCGGTGCCGTCGCGCCAGCCCACCACCAGGTTGCGGTAGTTGGCGGCACTGCGGCCACCCTCCCCGTTCACCGATTCGGTATAGATTTGCAGCCGGCGGCCGTCGCCCTGCAGGGCGCCGCGCGGGCGGTTGGCGTTGGTGGCCTGGATGGCGGCGCGTACGTCCTCCATCGACAGGCCCACCTTGTTGAGCGTGTACGGGTTCAGTTCCACCCGCACCGCCGGCAGCGAACCGCCGCCCAGCTCCACGTCGCCGATGCCGCTCACCTGCGACAGGCGCTGCACCACCACGTTGGAGACGGCATCGTAGATCTGGCCCGGCGTGCGCGTCTTGGACGTGAGCGCCAGGATCATCACCGGCGAGCCGGACGTATTGGCCTTGCGGTAGGTGGGGTTGCTGCGCAGCGTGGCCGGCAGATCGACCCGGCTGGCGTTGATTGCCGCCTGCACCTCGCGCGCCACCGCATCGACGTTGCGATTGAGGTCGAACTGCAAGGTGACGTTGGCGCTGCCGGTGTTCGAGCTGGAGGTCATTTCGTTGACCCCGGCGATGACGCCCAGGTGCCGTTCGAGCGGCGTGGCCACGCTCGACGCCATGGTCGAGGGACTGGCTCCCGGCAGGCTGGCCGACACCGAGATGACCGGGAAGTCCACCTGCGGCAGCGGCGCCACCGGCAGCACGAAGAACGCGCCGATGCCGGCCAGCGCCAGGCCGATCGTCAGCAGGACGGTGGCGATCGGCCGCTTGACGAAGGGCGACGACAGGTTCACAGCGCACCGCCTTCGACCGGATACGCATCATCGTGCCTGCGGGCCGGCTGGCCTCCGCCAAAGCGGCGTCCCAGGCTGTCGAAGGCAAGATAGATCACCGGCGTGGTAAACAGCGTGAGCAGCTGGCTGACGATCAGGCCACCGAAGATGGCCAGGCCCAGGGGCCGGCGCAGTTCGGCGCCCTCGCCCCAGCCCAGCATCAGCGGTACCGCCGCAAACAGCGCCGCCAGCGTGGTCATGATGATGGGGCGGAAGCGCAGCAGCGCGGCCTGGTGAATGGCGTCGCGCGGCGACTTGCCGCCTTCGCGCTCGGCCTCGATGGCAAAGTCGATCATCATGATGGCGTTCTTCTTGACGATGCCGATCAGGAGGATGATGCCGATAATGCCGATCACCCCCAGGTCCTGGCCCGTGATCATCAGCGCCAGCAGCGCGCCCACGCCGGCCGACGGCAAGGTGGACAGGATCGTCAGCGGATGCACATAGCTCTCGTACAGCACGCCGAGCACGATGTACACGCACACCACCGCTGCCAGGATCAGCCACAGCTGGTTGGACAGCGAATTCTGGTACGCGCCCGAAGCGCCAAGGAAGGTCAGCGTGACCGATTGCGGGAACTTGATGTCCACGGCGGCCTGGCGGATCGCATCCACGGCCGTACCGAGCGAGACGCCGCTGGCGGTGTCGAAACCGAGCGTGGTGGCCGGATACTGCGCCACGTGCGTGACCTGCAACGGCGCCGGGCGCTCGCTGATGGTGGCCACCGCCGACAGCGGCGTGGCCTTGCCCGAGCCGGTACGCAATTGCAGGTTGATCAGATCTTGCGGCGACGTGATGGAATCGTTCTTCGCTTCCAGGATCACGCGGTACTGGTTGGTCTCGGTGAAGATGGTGGAAACGATGCGCTGGCCGAAGGCGCTGTACAGCGCATCGTCGATCGACGCGGCGGTGACCGACAGGCGCGACGCCGTATCGCGGTCGATCGAAATGTACGCGGCATTGGCGCTGGCGCCCACGTCGGATACCACGTTGCGCAGCTCCTTCCTGGTACGCATCTGGTCGGCCAGCTTGGTGGCCCACTCGTTGACGGTGGCGTTATCGGCCCCCTCGATCGACACGCGGAACTGGGTAGGTCCCGATTCGGCGTCGATGGTCAGATCCTGGGTGGGTTGCAGGTACAAGGTCATGCCCGGAATCTGCGCCACGCGTGAACGCAGCCGGTCCATGATGTCCTGCTGGTTGCCGGAGCGGTCGTGTTTCAGGTTGATCAGCATGCTGCCGGTGTGGAGCATGCTGTTGTTGGCGGCGTCCACGCCGACCACGGAGCTGAGCGTGCCCACCGCCGGATCGTCGAGGATGGCGCGCGCAGCCTGCTGCTGCAGTTCCGCCATGCGCGCATACGAGACGGCCTTGCCGGTTTCCAGGCGCGCCTGCAACTGGCCCGTGTCCTGCGTCGGGAACAGGCCCTTGGGAATGGCGATATACAGCAGCACCGTCAGCAGCATGGTGCCCAGCGCCACCAGCAAGGTCAGGCCGCTGCGCGCAATCACCCAGGTGAGCGAACGGTCGTAGTGGCCCACCACCCAGTCGAAGAAATGCTGGAACTTGATGGCGAAACGGCTCGGCTTTTCCTCGCCATGGGGTTTGAGCCAGCGTGCCGACATCATCGGCACCAGCGTCAGCGACACCACGGCCGAAATCAAAATGGTGATCGCCAGCGCCATCGCGAATTCGCGGAACAGCCGGCCCACCACGTCGCCCATGAACAGCAGCGGAATCAGCACCGCGATCAGCGACACGGTCAGCGAAATGATGGTAAAGCCGATCTGCTTGGCGCCGCGCAGCGCAGCCGGCATCGGCGCGTCCCCCTCTTCGATATAGCGGGCGATGTTTTCGATCATGACGATGGCATCATCGACCACGAAGCCGGTGGCAATGGTGAGCGCCATCAGCGACAGGTTGTTCAGGCTGTAGCCGAGCAAGTACATCACGCCGCAGGTACCGATCAGCGAGATCGGCACCGACAGGCTGGCGATGATGGTCGCGCGCATGCTGTGCAAAAAGGCGAAAATCACCAGCACCACCAGCACCACGGCCAGCAGCAGCTCCATGCCCACGTGCTTGACCGAGGCGCGGATGCCGGTGGTGCGGTCGCTCAGCACCTCGACCTTGATCGCGCCTGGCAGGCCCGCTTCCAGTTCCGGCAGGCGTGCCTTGATGGCGTCCACGGTGGCGATCACGTTGGCGCCGGGCTGGCGCTGGACGTTGAGGATGATGGCTTGCCTGATCTGGTCCTGCGAGCCGGCCCACGCGCCCAGTTCCACGTTTTCGGCGCTATCGACCACCTGCGCCACGTCGGACAGGCGCACCGGGGCGCCGTTCTTATAGGTCAGCACCAGGTCGCGGTAGTCCTTGGCGGTAACCAGCTGGTCGTTGGCGTTGATGGTGTAGGCGCGGGTGGGGCCGTCGAAACTGCCCTTGGCGCCGTTGGAGTTGGACGACGTGATCACCGTGCGCAGCGTATCGAGCCCCAGCCCGTACGATGCCAGCAGGTTGGTATCGGCCTGGATGCGCACGGCCGGGCGCTGGCCGCCGGACAGGGTCACCAGGCCCACGCCCGAAACTTGCGAAATCTTTAACGCCAGGCGGGTGTTGACGATGTTCTGCACTTCCGTCAGCGGCATGGTGTCGGACGTGATCGCCAAGGTGAGCACCGGCGCATCGGCCGGGTTGACCTTGGCGTACACGGGCGGCGCCGGCAAATCGGTGGGCAGCAGCGACGTGCCGGCGTTGATGGCCGCCTGCACTTCCTGCTCGGCCACTTCCAGCGTCTGGCCCAGGCCGAACTGCAAGGTGATGATGGACACGCCGGCGGCGCTGGTGGAACTCATGCGCTGCAAGCCCGACATCTGGCCGAACTGGCGTTCCAGCGGCGCGGTCACGGTCTGGCCCATCACTTCCGGGCTGCCGCCCGGGTACAGCGTTTGCACCTGGATGGTAGGGAAATCGACTTGCGGCAGCGCCGACAGCGGCAGGAACTTGAAGCCTACCAGGCCGGCCAGCACGATCGCCAGCATCAGCAGCGAGGTCGCTACCGGCCGCTGGATAAAGGGAGCGGATGGACTCATGAATGGTCCCTCACTGCGCCGCGGCCTGATCTTTGCGGCGGCGCTGCTCACCGGCCGGCGCGGCGCCGTCGGCGGCCTTGGCGCCGGCAGCACCCTGGCGGTTGCCGGAACCAGGCAGCGTGACCTTGGCGCCCTCTTTCAGGCGGTCGGCGCCCTCGGTGATGACTTTTTCGCCGGCCTGCAGGCCGCTGGCGATCTGCACCTTGTCCACCGTCGCTTCGCCGCGCGTAATGCTGCGCATGGTGACGGTCTTGTCTTCCTTGAGCACCCAGACGAAATCGCCCTTGGCGCCGTGGCGCACGGCGTTCACCGGCACCATGATGGCGTCCTTGATGGTGCGCAGTTCGAGCCGCACGTTGACGAACTGGCTCGGGAACAGCGTCGATTTGTCGTTGGCAAAGCGCGCCTTGGCCTTGACGGTGCCGGTCTGGGTATCCACCTGGTTGTCCAGCGCCGCGAACTTGCCGCTGTCGAGCGTGTTGGTGCGGGTGCGGTCGAGCGCCAGCGCCGGCAGCGCGGCATTCTCGTTAATGCGCTGCATCAGGTTCGGCACACTGTCCTGCGGGATCGAGAACTCGACATCGATCGGCGACATCTGCGTGATCACGGCAATGCCGGTAGCGTCGCCGGAACCGACCAGGTTACCGATATCGACCACGCGCAAGCCCACGCGGCCGGTGATCGGCGCGATCACCTTGGTGTAGCCGAGATTGAGCTTGGCCGTGCCTTCGGCTGCGCGGTCGGTCATGACGGTGCCTTCGAGCTGCTTGACCAGCGCCGCCTGGGTATCGACGTCCTGGCGCGCGATCGAGTCCTGTTTCAACAGGGTGTTATAGCGTTCGAGCGTGAGCTTGGCGTTTTCCAGCTGCGCCTCGTCGCGCTGGCGCTGGCCGCTGGCCTGCAGCAGCGACATTTCGAACTGGCGCGGATCGATCTGCGCCAGCACCTGGCCGGCCTTGACCATCTGGCCTTCCTTGAACAGCACTTTTTGCAGGATGCCGGTCACTTGCGGGCGTACCGTGGTGGTGGCCGCAGCAGTGACCGTGCCAAGCGCTTCGAGCGTGACCGGGATGTCGGCCTTTTCCGCCGTGGCCACGCCGACCGTGGTGGCGGGCATGCCGCGCCGGTTGCCGCCACCGGGGCCGCCGGGGCCAGGACCACCGGGACCGCCGGCAGCGCCGGGTGCACCGGGCACGGGCGCCGCCGGCTGGTGGGTCAGGTACCAGGCCAGCCCTCCCAGCCCTGCCATCGCCGCGACGGCGATCACGCCGCCGATGATTTTTGAACGGCGGCTTTTGGGGCGGTTGAGATTCGAATTTGGCTTGGCTGGTGTTTCCATTATTGTCCCTGTTTGTATGCTGGCGAATCAGAATGCGTGGACTCTAGCACAAGGCCCCTGCCCTGTCAGTTGCCCATGCACAGCCGATACAAACTCGCTACAAAGTCGTGGACAATCAAGGACTTCAGCCACACTTCCTTCAACTAGCTTTACATTTCTTTACCGGCGTGACATCGGCCCGATACCGCCGCCCGCGACAATCTCCCCCATCGCTTTAACTGCGGCGGCAACGCTGTAAAATGATCTGATGATGACCACCTCACCCGAACCCGCCAACCGCATCCTGCTGGTGGAAGACGATCCCCGCCTGGCAGACATGCTCACCGAATACCTGGCCCAGGCCGGCTTTCGCGTCACCCACGCCCCCAATGGCCGCGAGGCCGTCGTGCACATCGCCGCGGGCCAGGCCGACGCCGTGATCCTCGACCTGATGCTGCCCGACATGGACGGCCTGGACGTGTGCCGCCAGGCGCGCGCCGTCTCCGACGTGCCGGTGCTGATGCTCACCGCGCGCGGCGACGCCATCGACCGCATCGTCGGCCTGGAAATGGGCGCCGACGACTACCTGCCCAAGCCGTTCGAACCGCGCGAACTGCTGGCCCGTCTGCGCGCCATCCTGCGCCGCCGCGTCGACGTCGGCCTGGGCCGCGCCGACCAGCGCGGCGGCCCATCCGGTTCCGACGACTTCCTGCGCTTCGGCCGGCTGGAGATCGATTCGGCATCGCATTCGGCAAAGCTCGACGGCGTGCCGTGCGAACTGACTGCCTACCAGTTCGACCTGCTGCTGGTGCTGGCCCGCCACGCCGGCCGCGTACTTTCGCGCGACAGCCTGATGGAACTGCTCAAGGGCGAACCGATCGAAGCGTTCGACCGTTCGATCGACGTCCACATGTCGCGCATCCGCGCCGCCGTCGAGGACGACCCCAAAAAGCCGCGCCGCATCATCACCGTGCGCGGCGCCGGCTACCTGTTCGCCAAGGTGCAGGATTGAGCGCAATACAGCTTGCGCCTGCGGCGCCCAAAGCGGGACTGTTCCAGCGCTTTTCGCGTGGCCTGCCGCGCCTGTACTTCAGCTTTTACGTGGCGCTGCTGGTGGTGCTGCTGCTGTTCGCCATGGCGGTGCTGCAATCGTGGGGCCGCTCGGGCGGGCCACTGGAGCGCTCCAACGCCACCCTGTCGCGGGTGATGATGAATGTGCTGGCGCCGCTTGACGCCCCGCACGCCCAGCAGCAGGCCGCGCTGGAAAAGGTGGCGGCCGGCCTGAACGCCCACATGACGCTCTACACGCGCGACTGGCGGCCGCTGGCCGTGGTCGGCGACCTGATCCCGGCGCGCCACTGGCGCCAGCGCGGCATCACCGGCCCGCCGCCGGAATCGTACGTGCGCCTGCCCGACGGCCGGCGCCTGCTTTCGAGCGAGCCGCTCGGCTTCATCCGGCCCAAGGCGGCGCTGCAAAACACCATGCTGATGCTGGCGCTGGTGATCGGCGTGGCGGCGTTTCCGCTGGTGCGGCGACTGACCAAGCGCCTCGAACGCCTGCAGCAGGGCGTGGAATCGCTGGGCGCCGGCGACCTGACGGCACGCGTCAAAGTGGAAGGCAACGACGAAGTGGCGCGCCTGGCGCAAAGTTTTAACGGCGCCGCCGACAAGATCGAACAACTGGTGGGGGCTCATAAAACCCTGCTGGCCAATGCCTCGCACGAACTGCGTACGCCGCTGGCGCGCATCCGCCTGGCGCTGGAACTGGTGAAGGACAACGTCGATCCCAAGCGCCGCGCCGGCCTGGAACAGGACATCGCGGAGCTCAACGACCTGCTCGACGAAATCCTGCTGGCCAGCCGCCTTGGAGCGCTGACCGACACCACCCAGTACGAAGAGATCGACCTGCTGGCGCTGGCCGCCGAGGAATGCGCGCGCTACGACGAGGCGCTGCTCGACGGCCAATCGGCCGTGCTGCAGGGCGACCCGCGCCTGCTGCGCCGCCTGCTGCGCAACCTGCTGGAAAACGCCTATCGCCACGGCGTGCCGCCGGTGCATGTGACCATCACTGCCGAAACAGGCATGGCGCGCTTGTTGGTGTGGGACCAGGGGCCGGGGATACCGGAAGAGGAATTCGAACGCGTGTTCGAACCGTTTTACCGCCGCCGCAACACCCGCGACAACAGCGGCGCGGGCTTGGGCCTGGCGTTGATCAGGCAAATCGCGCGCCGCCATGGCGGCGAGGCGCGCTGCGTGCTGCGCGGGGACGGGGGCAGCTGCTTCGAGATTACGTTGCCGCTGCCATCGAACCGTTAAGCCGTCATCTTCGCGCACGCGGGGATCCACGGAACGGGTAAGCCGCAGCAAGTACTGACCCGGTATGGATCCCCGCTTTCGCGGGGATGACCGAGCCAGGGCAGCGGGTGTTTCTACTTACGGCACCTCGCACAAGCAGTGCGTAATCACCGTGAATGGCTTGCGCGACGCCTTGATATCGGCCAGCCACGCCATATCCTGCGCCACGCCGTTGGCCGCGCCAGGCGGCAGGCCGGTAGCAGCCGTTACGCCCAGACTGAGCTTGGCCGATACCGCGTTGGCGACCGATTGCCCCACCGCTTGCGCCGCCGTGCCGCCGACCATGCCCAGCACCCGCTCGAACTTGCTGATCTCGCGCTCGATGTACACGGTGCGATAACCGGTCAGCTTGGCGCGCTTGGCGGCCGACGCCAGCGCGTCGCCGTAGCTGCCCAAGGTGTCCACCAGCCCGCGCTCCTTGGCCTGGGCGCCGGTCCACACGCGGCCTTGCGCGACGGCGTCGATTTTCTCGGGCGTGGTTTTGCGGGCTTTCGCCGCGCGCGCGGTAAAGTCGGCGTAGATGTGGTTGACGCTGCCCTGCATCACCTGCACGAAGCGCGGATCGAGCGGACGCAGCGGATTGTAGGCGTCGCCGAGCCACGTGGTGGGCTGGCCGGCCGAATGGATGCCCAGCTTGTCGGCCACTTTCTCGGCCGTTGGCAGGATGGCGAACACGCCGATCGAACCGGTGATCGTGTTCGGTTCGGCGATCACTTCGTCGGCCGACATCGAAATCCAGTAACCGCCCGACGCGGCCACGTTGCCCATCGAGACCACCACCGGCTTGCCGGCAGCGCGCGTGAGTTCCAGTTCGCGGCGGATCAACTCGGAGGCGAACGCGCTGCCGCCCGGCGAATCGACGCGCAGCACCACGGCCTTGATGTTCTTGTCTTCGCGCGCGGCGCGGATCAGCTTGGAGGTCGAATCGCCGCCGATGCTGCCCGGGCCGGCCGTGCCGTCGCTGATCGAACCCTGGGCGATCACCACGCCGATCGCGTCGCCGGTCATCGGCTCGGACTGGCGCGCCAGGTAGTCGTCGAAGCCGACCTGGCGGAAGCTCTTGCCTTCGTCGTCGGCGGCGCCGCGCTTGATCATCAGGTCGCGGATTTCATCGCGGGTTTTCAGGCCGTCCACCAGCTTGGCCGCCAGCGTGATTTTCGCCAGGTCGCCATTGAACTCGGCCACCTTGGCAGGCAGCTCGTCGATCGATTTCATGATCTGGCCCTTGGGCAGCTTGCGCGCCTTTTCCACGTTGTCGGTGTAGGACGTCCACAGCGCGTTGTTCAGGTAGGCGTCCGCCTCGGCCGCTGCCGGCGACGGGCCGTTGGCGATGTACGGTTCCGCAAAGCTCTTGTAGGTCCCTACGCGCATCAGGTTGACGGTCACGCCCAGTTTGTCGAGCGCGTCGCGGTAGTAGTTGCGATAGCGGCCGTAGCCTTCGATCATCACCACGCCCATCGGGTGTACATACACCTCGTTGGCGTGGGCGGCGACCAGGTACTGGTTCTGGTCGTAGTTGGTGCCCCAGGCAACCACGGTTTTGCCGGATGCCTTGAAGCGGTCGATGGCGGACGCCACTTCGCGCAGCATGGCCGGACCGCCGCCCTGCATTTCGTCGGTGAGCAGTACGGCGCCGCTGATGTTGGCATCCTTGGCGGCGGCGTCGAGCACCTTGAGCACGTCGCGCAGTTGCAGCATGCGCAGCGTTTCGCCGCCCTGTACACCGGTGAGCAGCGCGTCGCGCGGGTTGGTGCTGGTCTGTTCGACCAGTTGGCCTTTGAGGTCCAGCACCAGCGTGGTCTTGGCTGCGAGCGGCTTGGCGCCGCCGCTGAAGATGGCAATCGCCAGCACGATCAGCAGCGCCAGGAACAGCAGGTTCAGGATCGTGCGGCGGCCGGCGTCGAGCGCGCGCCAGAAAAAGCCAAAGCCACTACGAATATAGGAAAACGGTGAACGGGCCATCAAGACTCCATGTGATTGCGAAATTTACAAGGATGATACTGCAAGTTCGGGCGCTTGCCGAGGGGTGGAAATCATCAGCAGTCCGATAAATACCAGGACGCCGTTCAACACCAGCAGTTCGAGCCCCAAACGATAATGTTCGAACAACGCTGCCTGGTTGACATCGACAGCGTAGCAAAGCGCGGGGCCGGCTAGCGCCACCCACGGCACCCAGCGGTCGCGCACCGCGCGCTGCGTCAGCAGCCCGAAGGCGAAAAGACCCAGCAGCGGTCCGTAGGTATAGCCGGTGAGCTTGAGCACCAGGCCCACCATGCTGGCGTTGTCGATCCATTTGAACAGCAGCACCAGCACCAGGAACAGCGCGCAAAAGCCAAGGTGTACGCGGTGGCGGATGCGTACCCGGTCCGCCTCGCCCAGGTCCGCGCGGCGCTCGATGCCGAGGATGTCAAGGCTGAAGGTGGCGGTGAGCGCCGTCATGGCGCCGTCCGCGCTGGGGAACAGCGCCGACACCAGGCCGATGAAGAACAGCAGTTGCAACGCGGCTGGCATGTGGCCCATCACCACCGCCGGGAACAGCTTATCGCCGGTGGCGGCGACGCCCACGGTCGGCGCATACAGCGACAGCAAGCCGCCGAGGAACATGAACAGCACCAGCACTGCCGTCAGGATCACGGTGAGCACCAGCATGTTCTTTTGCGCGTCGCGCAGGGTCTTGATCGAGATATTCTTTTGCATGGTCTCCTGGTCCATGCCGGTCATGGCCAGCACGATAAAGAAGCCGGCCAGGACCTGCTTCCAGAAGTTGGCGGGGCTGTCGATGTCGCTGGTGATCCAGCGCGTCAGGCCCGCATCGTGCAGGCGCGCCAGGCTCTCGAGCGGCCCGATCTCCATTTCATGCAGCAGCCAGCCCACGCACGCCAAGAGGCCGATGACCATGCCGGCCGTTTGCAGGGTGTCGGTCCAGACGATGGTTTTCACGCCCCCTTCGTAGGTGTACAGCAGGATCATCGCCAGGATCACGACAGTGGTGAGCCAGAACGGCACACCGAGACTGTCGAGAATGGTGATTTGCAGGATATTGACCACCAGGTACAGCCGCGCCGACGCGCTAAGCAGGCGCGAAAGAATGAAGAACGCCGCCCCGCTGCGATATGCACCGCCACCGAGCCGCACGTCGAGGTAATGGTAGATCGAGGTCAGTTTCAGGCGGTAGTACAGCGGCAGCAGGATGAAGGCCACGGCGACATAGCCAAGCACATAACCCAGGATTACCTGCAAATAGCCAAACCCACCGGCCCCCACCGCCCCCGGCACGCTGATAAAGGTCACACCCGACAGCGTGGTGCCCACCATGCCAAACGCCACCACCATCCAGTTGCTGCGCTTGTTACCGATAAAGAAACTGGCATTGTTGGCATGACGCGAGGTGCGCCACGCCACGGCCAGCAGCAGGGCAAAATACGCAAACACCAGGCAGAACAGGGATACGGCAGACATGGAGACATCCAGCAAAATTCGACAGGGCGACAATATACACTGCTGTCGACCTGACGTTGCCCGCTACCTCTCCCCGCCCTCACGCATCAAAACTTGTACGTCGCCCCCACAAAATACCGCCGCCCCGACCAGGCCAGCTCATTCCTCCGCTCTTTCGAGCCCGAGTTAAGGTACTGCGCCTCGTCCGTCAGGTTCTTGCCTTCCACCGACAAGGTCAGGTTCTCGGTCACGCGCAATTGCAGCTTGGCGTCCAGGTAGCCGACCGCTTCCGCGTACACGGGCAGCGAGGCGTTGGCGTCCACGGTGCCGGTGTAGTAGCTGTCGCGGTAGTTGTAGGCCAGGCGGGCGTTCCATTTGCCCAGGTCGTACCACACGCCCACGTTGTAGCTGTTGCGCGACATGCCCGGGTACGGCAGCACGGTGTTGTCGAGCGGGTTGAGCAGTTCCTTGCCGGTGGCGTACGAGAACGTCATGCGGGTGTAGTTGGCGTCCAGGCCCAGGCCGCCGAAGGCGCCCGGCAGCATGGTCAGCGCGGTGCGGCCGGCCAGCTCCCAGCCCTTGGTCACCGCGCCTTCGCTATTGATCGAGGTCTTCAAATCCCAGCGCTGGCCGTTGTTGAACACGTCCACGCCGGGCAGGATGACGTCGTTCTGGATATAGCTGCTGATGTCCTTGCGGAAGAACGCCAGCGACAACTGCGCGTCGCGCGACGGATACCATTCCACGCTCACGTCCTTGTTGGTGGCGCGGAATGGTTTCAGGTTGACGTTGCCGCCAACGCAATCATCGGCGCTGCCGTCGCCGCCGAACTGCGACTGGCCGCTGTTGGCGATGCAGTTGACGGTGGGCGTCAGGCGGTCGATGAACGGCCGCGCCATGACCTTGCCCCAGCCCAGGCGGGCGACCAGCGTGTTGGGCACGAACCAGGCGGCCAGGTTGAAGCTTGGCAGCGTGTCGCTGTACTTGTTGCGCACGGTGACGATGTCGTTGGCCAGCACGGTTTCCACGCGGGCGTTGGTGGCGGGGTTGGCTGAATAGGCGCGGTACGAACGCAAGCCGGTGGCGCGGGTTTCGGTGCCGGCGTAGCGCAGGCCGATATTGCCGTCCAGCGCCACGCCGTACAGCTCGTGCTCGAAGTCGGCGCGTACATAGAATGCCTTGATTTTTTCTTCGACGGCAAACTGCGGCGGCATCGGGTAGGACTTGCCGTCGCTGCCGATCGAGTTGCGCAGCAGGTCGTGGTTGTAGCGGGTCAGGTCGAAATACTGGGCGGAATTGGCAAAGCTGGGCGCGGTCCAGCCGTTCGGGTAGCCGGACAGGCCGTCGTAGCCGCTCAGGAACGAGCCCGGCGTGTTGGTGCGGATCGCATCGACCAGTTGCTGCATCTGGGTGCCGCTGACGTAACGCGTGGTGTTGTTGGCGGTCAGGCCGGTGCCATAGACCGTGTTGCCGCCATTGCGCAGCACGCCGGACGTGTTGAGCGGATCGAAAATGATTTCGTGGCGCACCTCGGGGCTGCGCACGGTGACATCGTCAGCCGTGGTACCGGGGTCGCCGCCGGCCAGGTAGCCGGTCCAGCGGTATTGCTCGGACGTGGACTTGCGGCCCTGGCCGCCGAAGTGCAAGGTGGTCAACAACGGCATGTCGGGCCGGTACTTGAGGTCGAGCTTGACCTGGTCCTCGCCATTGTCGGTAAACGATGGCTGGTACTGCGAGATGATGCGGGTATAGACGTTGCTGTTGTTCGGATCGAAGCCGGCCGGGAAGGTGAACTTGGGCAAGCCCTGCTGGTCAAAATTGACCTTCAAGCCGGGAACATTGGCCTCCATCACGATGTTGTTGGTATTGAGCTCGTAGTACGAACTGGTCTTGGCCACCAGGCCTTCGGCCGACCAGTCGCCGCTTTTCCAGTTGAAACCGCCCGAGCGGTAGTCGGACTTGATGTTGAGCGCAAAGTCGCGCGCGGCAGTGCTGAAGTTGTACGATGCCCCCTCCCCCGGCACGTTCTGGCAGGTGCCGGACGTAAACGACGTCATCACGTGGTTCGTAAAACTCATGCCGGCCGGGGTCACACCGGCGGCTGGCTCCGCGCACGATGCCGCCGGGGTGGCCAGCGGTGCGCCGTTGGCGCCAAGGTTGTTGGCATAAACGGGCGCCACGCCCGAGGTCGAGAACCGCTTGATGGAACCGAAATCGGTCACGTAGTTGCGGTCGTTGAGCATCTGCTTCTGGTTGTTCTTGTTGTAGCGGCCCCATACATTGAGGTTGTTGTCGATCTTGTACTGGGCGGTGAGCTCGGCGCTGGAGCGGTTGTGGTCGCGGGTCCAGATGCCGTAGCGCGGCACGCCGGGAGAATAGTCGAACCACTGGCTGTCGCAGGCGGTCCTGTCGGCGCCGGACAGGGCTGCGCAACCGCCCTTGGCGGTGACGGCCGCCGCGCGCGGGTTGAGGCTGGTGTTGGTTTTCTCGGGCGACTGGTCCCAGTCGCGGAAGTAGCGCCAGTTACTGTTGCGCACGTAATCGTTTTGGGTATACACCTTGTCATAGACCAGGTTGGCCATCAGGCCCAGCCGGCCGTCGAGGAATTTGTCGGCCAGCAGCAGGCTGCCGCGCGGCTGGGCGCCGCCCCGGCTGCTGCTTTGCTCGCCTTCGAGCTTGACCACCACCGTGCGGGTTTTAAAATCGAGCGGCAGGTTGGTCTTGATGCTGACGGTGCCGCCGATGCCGCCCTCGGTCTGGTCGGCGGTCACGCCCTTGTACACGTCGATCGACTTGATCAGCTCGGCCGGCAGCTCGCGCAGCTCGGCGCCGCGCCCGGCCGTGCCATTGGTGCTGAGCACCGACAGGCCATTGATCTCGATGCGGTTGAGGTTGGCCTCCACGCCACGGATATTGACTTGCGAACCCTCGCCGAAATCCCGCGAGAGCTGCACGCCGGTCACGCGCGACAGCGCCTCGCCCACGTTCTTGTCGGGGAATTCGCCGATATCCTCGGCGACGATGGAATCGACCACGGTGGACGCATTTTTCTTGCGGTCGATGGCGCCGGCCACCGACTGGCGGGTGCCGGACACCACCACCACGTTGTCGGGTTCGGCGTTGGCGGGTTTGGTTTGGGCCAATACGGTCGGAGTGGCCAGGAGGGCAAGCGCGCCGGCGACTGCGGCGGAAATGACGGTGGAACGAGGCAAAGGCATGATGTCTCCCAAAATTATTGTTGTTTTGGATATTTGACCTGCCTGATCATCTTAGGAGAAGAAACTTTCTAATAATCCTCAACCTTGCAAACAGTCATCGACATGACTTTTTGAAAAGCTGCACGTTGGGAGCATGCAACATGAAACGCGCCGGTCGCACCCGGCCTTTGGTGTTATTCTGTCCGCATCTGTGACAAGTTAATAAGATAAACATCGTGACAATTCGATAGATTGCTGGCGCAATCCTTCGTCCTCATGGTATTGCGCGGCAGTGCTTGCAAATGGTGGTGTTTCCACAAGGCTAAAAAATCGCTAATATAGCCGCGATAATTTGCATCAAACATGCCATCAACAGTAGCAATCCGCAGCAACGCGTTGGAAATACAATGACTTTAGAAAAGACTGGGGAATGGCATCTGGGGTCGGGCACCTGGCAGGTCCAGGATCTTGCCGACCGCAACCACGGTCCACAATTGGTGCGCACGCGCCTGGGCCATGACATCGCGCCCGACCTGCTGCCTGCCGATATCGCCAGCCTGATGCAGGCGCGCGCCGCCGATGGCGCAGCGGCGCTCTACCCGCCCGAGTTCCATTACTCGCCCGTCAACGGTGCCAGGCTGGCGACGCCGCCTGCGTCCGGCGCGCCGTGGGTGCCGCCAGCGGGCGCCTACCCGGTGCGCCAGGTCACGCAAGGCCACGTGGTGGGCCTGCGCCAGACCTCGGTCCCCCTGCACTTGCACGACAAGGCAGGTTTCCATGCCGAGAGCGAGCCGGCCGCACGCATCAAGCTGCCGCCCAGCGGCGACTACCAGTTCATCTCCGCCCCGTTCGGCACGCACGCCAACGCGCTGCTGGCGATGAATCCCGAAAAGGGAAGCCTGTTCGCGTGGCTGCCGGCCAGCGCGCGCTGGGCGCCGCTGCATGGCGTCGATGGCGTGTTCTTGGCGGAATCGAACCTGCCCTACGCCGCCTGGCGTGCCGAGCTGCACTACAACTTCAACAGCCGCGTGTTTGTCGCCACCGATGCGGGCCTGGCCTGCGTCACGCCCGACCTGGCGGCCCTCCAGTACGAAGTACGCTATGCCGGCGACGGCCCGGCCGTCGGCGCCCCGTTGACCTTCCAGGGCCTGGTGTGGGCGCCGGTGCAGCAAGGCCCCGGCCAGGTGGCGCTGGTGAGCCTGGACGCCAACGGCCAGCCCGGCGCGCCGGTACTGCTCAACGATGCGCCGCCGCTGTTCGGCATGGGCGCGCCGGTCGGCTATGGCCGCACGGCGATCTGGCCGTGCATGACCGGCCAGCTGGTCTTGCAGCGCAAGCCCGATGGCGGTTTTGCTGCGCAATTTTTCCCGTGGCCGGCCGGCCTGGCGCCGCAGTTCGCGTTCGGCAGTCCGTACCTGGCCAAGGACGGCGACCTGTGGCAGCTGTGCTTTGACAGCAACAACCACAGCTACGCCTACGTGGCGCTGGGCAAACCCTTGCCCGAGATCGAACCGGCGCTGGGTCCGCGCCTGTCGTCCGGCGCCATGAACTACCGCTTCGCCACCAAGCACCACCAGGCGCCGTGGACCGAACCCGAACACGGCGACGACGGCGCCACCAACGCGGTGGTGATTCCCCTGCTCGAGGTCGGTCCGCGCAGCACCATCGGTATCAAGCTGGCCAGCACGGTGGCAGTGGCGCAAACGCTGGCCTCCACCGACCGCCTGCGCTTCCAGCTGGTCTGGGACGACCACGATGGCGAAACCACGTTCAACACCAGCGTGCTGCCGCAACCGTGGACCTTGCGCCTGTTTACCCACGACGGCAAGGTGTGGGCCTACCACCCCGAGCTCAAAGACATCCTCGGCTGGAACCTGACAGCATGAACCTCACCCGACTCCTGGCCACCATCGCGCTGTTGCTTGCTGCGTTGTTGGCGGCGCCGGCCCATGCCGCCATCCAGCAAGCTTTCCTGGTGCAAAACTCGGGCTGGATGGAACCGTTTTACCTCGATCCCGCCTCGCAACTCAAACCCTTGGCAGCAGCCGTGGCGCAGGCGGCGGCCGAGTCCGACGATACCGTCCACGTGCTGGCATTCAGCCAGGGTACGGTGGGCAACGTTTCGCCGCGCGTCCTGGGCACCTCGCGTGGCGCGGCCAATGTCGCGCAGTTGCTGGCGCCATTGACGCTGGCGCGCAAGACCACGGCGCCCGGCGCGGCGCTGGCCGATACCGATTTCCAGGAAGCGGTGACCAAGACCATCACTGGTTCGTTCAAGGCCGCGCCCGGCATCGTCTGGATTTTCACCAACAACAAGAACAGCCCCGGCAACGACCCGGCCACCGCCGCCCGCAACCGCGACTTTTATCGCCTGCTGCACCTGGAACCGTCGATCACCAAGACCGTGGTGTTCCCGCTCAAGATGCCGGTGCAAGGCAAGCTGTACGCGGCCAAGGGCTTGATGGTGTACGCGCTGGCCTACGGCCAGCCGGCGGCCGACGCCCTCACCCGCATCCTCGCCAACGACCGCCTGCAGAAAGTGCTCACCCGTCCGCCGCTGCGTTTAAAGCCTGTGGACCAGGACGCGCTGCGCATCGTGCCCGAGCGCCTGCTTGATGCGCCCGATATGCGCGCCAGCCTGGGCAGCGATGGCCGCACCCTGGTGCTCGACGTCGAGGCTGCCGCGCTGGCGCCCACCGTGCACCTGAAGGCGTCGCTGCAAAACCTGTTTTACCCGTACGTGATCGCCCGCGCCGACGTCGGCGCCACGCTGTCTGCCGGCAAGCACAGCGTGCCGGTGCAGGTGGCGCCGGCCGCGATTGCCAACCTGGCGCCCGGCGCGCGCCAGGCGGTCGACGTGCAGTTCCGCCTGCCGGTCGAGCAAGTGCCGTCGCCATGGTCGAGCCAGGCGATTGCCGCCATGGGCAAGCAGGTGCTGCTGCCGATGCGCGTTACGCTCGGCCTCGAGCGCCAGAAGCTGACCTTGCCGGACTCGTTCAACGCCGACATGCAGGCGCTGTTCCCCGGCGACCCGATTTCCGAAGTGCTGCTGCCGCCCGAGAGCGTGAACAGCTCGCGCGCCGTGGTGCCACTGCTGGTGCGCGTGCAATATCCGCTGCTGCCGGTGCTGGTGATCATGGGCTCGGTGCTGGCGCTGCTCGGCGGCGGCGCGGCGTTTGCCGTGCTGGCCACGCGCAGCAAGCGCTACGCTGTGCAGGTCGATGGCGCGCTGCGCCACGTGGTCATCAAACCGTACCAGGCCACCGAGGTGCGCGACCTCGACGGCAACGTGGTGGGCACGCTGCGGCGCGGCCTCGGCAAGCCTGTCGTGGCGCGCGTGGCCGATGGCCACAGCTTGCGCCTGGCCTGATTTTTACTTTTACTTTTACCCGCCAAGGAGGCACACCAGATGGCCCAGGATAACAAAGACACCGGCTTCGCACTGCCAGCGCCGGACGCCGGCAAGACGCCGCCAGCCGCAACGGACCAGCCGGCCACCCCGGCCGCCACCACGGACACCACCACCGAGATGCCGGTACTGGCTGGCGCCGCCGACACGTCGTCGCGCGACCTGCTGGTGGGCGGCGGCATCCTGCTGGTGCTGTTCATCGCCTTCTTCTTCGCGCGCGGCGCGTATGCCAACGCGCTGGTGGTCAAGCGCGTGCCGCCGAACAAGGCCAACGCCGCCGGCTGGTGGCTGTTCGTGTTCCTGGCCAGCATTTCCACCGGCGTGGTGCTCGCTGCCGTCAACGCCGCCAAGTTCATGGCGCCGCTGATCATCGGCCCGATCCTGGCCGTGGCGCTGCTGGCGCTGGTGCTGACGTTCGTGTCGGGCCGCAGGTAAAACAGGTACAGAAGCACACAACGAGAGTCGATCATGGAAAATATTCACCAGGCACCGGGCGCCGGCGAGCGCAAGCAGGAACAGACCATCGAGCTGCGTCCCACGCTGTTCATCGGCATCGGCGGCACCGGCATGGAAGTGCTGATGCGCGTGCGCCGCCGCATCCTTAACACCATGTGGGGCGGCAATGGCGCGCGTACCCGGGTGGACAGCCTGGTCGATTTTCCGGTGGCACAGTTCATCCAGTTCGACCTCGACACCGGCGCCGTGATCGACAGCGGCCGCGCCCAGGCCGAAGACCTGCAATTCGAGCAGGTGAAATTCACCGACGAAGACAAGATCGTCGAACCGTTCGACATGGACAAGTACAGCCGTGACGACGACGCGCTGGAACGCTATCCGCACATCAAGGAATGGCTGTCGCTCACGCCCAAGAAAATCCGCGAGCTTGGCATCGATCCGTCCAAGGGCGCCGGCCAGATCCGCGCCGTCTCGCGCCTGTACCTGTTCGACAAGTATGCCAAGGTGCGCGACAAGATCCGCCTGAAACTCAAGACCCTCAAGGCCAGCCTGTCGCACGAGCAGCAGCTGAGCCAGCTGGGCCTGAAAATGGAGACCAGCAAATTCCGCATCGTGGTGGTCGGCTCGGTGGCGGGCGGCACCGGTTCCGGCGCCTTCCTCGACATGGGCTTGCTGGCGCGCTGGCTGGCCAAGAATGAGGTGGGCAATGCCGACGTGGAACTGATGCTGTTCCTGCCGACCGGCTACTCCGGCGCCAACAAGGACCGCACCGAGGCCAACGGCTACGCCGCGCTGATGGAACTGGAATCGGCCATGCTCGGCAACAGGGGCTACGTGGGCCGCTGGGATACCCACGACCAGCCCGAACTGCCGCGCGAGCCGTACAACGAGGTGTACCTGATCGACTCGGGCAACCTGGCGCAGCAGCACACCAAGGACATCAAGGACGTCTACCACATGGTGGCCGACGCCCTGTTCGAAGATTTCGCGTCCGGCGACTTTGCCCGCCGCAAGCGCTCGGTGGCCGTCAACCAGGCCCAGCACAAGAATTACCTGTTCGACGCGCTGGTGCCCAAGGCCCGCTTTGCCGACATGCGCCTGTCGTACGCCCGGCGCTATTCCGCCTTCGGCCAGGCCACGCTCGACACGCGCCAGGAAGCGCGCCACGACGAGCAGGCCCATCGCTGGGCGGGCGCCATGCTCAAGGCCTTTTTCGGCGTGGGCGGCAACGACCTCGGCGTCAATCGCGCCACCGACCGCCAGCGCGACGAATTCATGGGCGCGCACATGGCGCTGCGCCCGTTCACGTTCAGCGACTTCCCGCAGTTTTCCGACCGCGGCGTGGAACTGCGCCGCTCGAACGGCGACTTCCTCGATTACCAGGTCGTGGAAGACCTGCTGCAAGACAAGAGCGGCCTGCTGCTGGCCGGCGTGGAGCAGCGCGTCAACGCCCGCATCGACGCCATCCGCAGCGGTTTCGACCGCAAGGAATGGCCGCAGCAGGTGCGCGACGCGGTCAAACTGATGGAGCGCGACGCCGTGCGCGACCAGGACTCCACCGCTGACACCACCGAAGACCGCGTGGCCAAGCGCCGCCGCGAGCTGCTGGAAAAAATCAAGCAGAGCGTGCGCGACCAGCTGTACGCCTACCTCGACAACAAGGAATTCGGCGGGCTCGAATACGTGCTGTCGCTGGTCGAGCAGATCAAGGACCGGCTGGAGGCGCCAGGGTCGGGCCTGATGCCGGCGCTGGCCGTCAATGGCGAACGCTACCGCGAAATCAAGGAAGCCGTCCGCACCCGCGAATACGAGCGCCTGCTGAACAACCTCGAACAGACCCGGGGCGGCCTGTTCGGCGGTGGCGAAAAGCAGGCGGTGGCCGTGATGGACCACCTGCGCGTGGAAATTGCCAACGCGCTCAAATTCCACCTGCGCGCCAAGGCGGCCGAGGAAGCCGTGATCCTGATGCAGGACCTGTCGCACTGGCTCGGCCGCAAGACCGGCGTCGATGCCCAGGGCCGCGCCGTCTGGAGCGGGCTGGTCGGTGAACTGCAGGCCGGCCGCGAGGCGGTGCTGGACATGCTGTCGCAACTGCAACTGGCCAACACCATCCTGCAGCAGGATCTCAATAGCGACCACGCCACCCTGATCGCCATCCCCAGCAATACGCCCAATCAACCGCTGCCCGGGGCGCTGCAACTGCGCGAGTGGGCCGACGAGGCGTTCCGCGACCTGGGCGGCTCCAAGACCCTGTTCCCGATGCTGGCCGACGCGGGCGAGCGCACCATCATCCTGGTCAAGGTCAAGCGCATGGCCGAGCGCCAGTTGTCGCTCGCCACCGCCGTCGAAGGCGAGGCGATGCGCACCGATCCGCTGATCGAGTCGCTCGAGCAAATGTCGATCACCGAGCGGCTCGACCGCTTCCGCAAGCTGCTGGCCTGTGCCATGCCGTGGATCGACGCCAACCTGTCGGGCGACTTCACGGTGCGCGCCGACCAGTTCAAGTGTTTTATCGGCGTGGCCAATGCCGAACTGTTCAGCCGCAAGTTCCGCGCCGAGCTCGAATCGTGCGTGCCCACCCAGGCCGGCATCACGGCCGGGCAATTGTCGATCGTGGAGACCGGCATCCCGGGCCGCGCGGTGTGCTATTGCGAATTGTCGGGCGTGCCGATGACGGTGCTGCGCGGGCTCGAAGGCTGGCGCACCAGCTACCGCAAGGAAGCGGAAAAGAGCCCCACTCATACCCACATCGACTCCACCCAATTCAGCCACCCGATGGTGCCCACCACCGACGAACTCAATCGCCTGGCCGAAGACTTCAAGCAATTCCTGCTGGCGATCATGCTGGGCGTGCTCACGCGCTCGAGCCAGCGCATCGTGCCGCCGGGCCAGTACCAGTTCGCGGTGGCGGCAGGCGATTTGCGCCGCATCGGCAACGAACGGGCGATGCGCCAGAACGGCTTGCCGGCCAATTACCGCGATGCCATCGTGGCCCGCGTGCAGGCGCGCCTGGCCGAACTGGACGGCATGCAGACCGTGGCGCTGGCCGCCCTGGCCAGCTACTACGAGAGCGCCGTCTATACGTCCAAGCTGGTCGATGACGCCACCGGCAACCAGCACGAGCGAAAAGGCTTTGCCAGTGCGCTGGCCGGCGAAGCGAAGCGCGAACTGATCGAAAAAGCGCGCCGCAAGGGGCTGACCGACAGCGAAATCGACAAGTCCATCACCCGGCTGCTGGCCCAGCACAAGACCTGGGCCAACGTGGTGCCCGATTCCGACGAAGACGCGTACGACTGGGAAGTGCGCGAACCGGGCGAAGGCCTGCCGCGCCTGAAGTACGCGCTCAAGCCGGAGATGCTGGTTGCCGGCCGTATCGATGCCTTGCTGGGTACTGGCGGGGCGGCGTCGGCAGGCACGGCTGGGGGCGGTTTTTCTGCTTCGGCATCCATGGCAGGCGCCGGGTTTGACGCGCCGGGTGCGATGGGCGCCATGCCCGCTCCCGGCACCATGCTTGGCGGCGCGCCGATCGGCGGCGTGGGCCTGGCCAAGGCGGCAGCGCCGGTCGTCCACGAATATCACCTGAAGGTGAACGGCCAGAAATTCGGTCCGTTTACCGCCCTGCAAGTGGGCCAGATGGCGCAGGCGCAGCAACTGCAGCCGGCCCACACGCAAGTCTGGCGCGCCGGCATGACGGACTGGGTAGCGATGCCGTTGATGCTGGAACTGGCGCACGTGCTGGCGCCACCGGCGCAGCAGTCGTCGGCCATGCCACCCGATTAAGGACATGCAGCAATGAATTGCAAGAGTTGTCAGAAGCCGTTATTTACGCTGGTGCCGCACTGCCCGTTCTGTGGCGTGGCGGTGGCCGGTGGTGGTGTGCCTGGACCAGCGGCAGGTGCTGGTCCAGCGATAGTTGCGGGTGCGGCTGCTGTCGGTGCGCCCGGTAGTGCTGATGGTGCTGGTGCTGGTGCTGGTGCTGGTGCGTCGCCGCCAGGCATGGCCGCGTCCATCGCGACCCCGGGCGCCGGGCCAGTGTTGGGCAAAAATTCAATTCCGCCACCGGCGGCGGCTGGTGCTTCTGCTAACCGCGCTGATACTGCGGCATCGTCCGGTGCCGGTGGCAGTGCTGCTGGTGGCAATGCCACTCGCGGCAACGCGGCCGGGATCGGCGCGGCGGCTGGTGTCGGTTCCGGCGCTGGCGGCAACACGGCTGGAGCCGGCGCGACGGCTGCTGGCTTCGGTTCCCGTGCTGGCGGCAATGCAGCTGGCGCTGCGGCTGGCAGCGGCAATGCCGCTTTTTCCGCCCAAGCTTCGGCTGCGAAAGCTGCTGCGCGTCCGGCACCGGTTGCTGCCACCACCAACGCGCGCACCGGCAAGGCCAGTAACGCTCCGACCGGTGCGGGCGCGCCGCCAGGCCGGGGCAAGCCCAAATTCAAGTTGGGCTGGTTCAAGGTGCTGCTGATCCTGATCGGGCTGCTGGTCATCCTGTCGCGCTGCGGCGGCGGTTCGCCCGAGGATAAAAAGGCGTGCCTGACTGCGCTCGGCCAGGGCAACAAGCTGCTGGCCAGGGGCGACGTGGCCGGCGCCGGCATCCAGAGCGCCAATGCCAACGCCTACTGCCGTGGCGACACGCGGGCCAAGGCGGACGAATTGCAAACAGCGGTGGCCAAGGCGGAAAACTCGGGCACGGCCTGCTCGCGCGCGCTCAAGACCATCGACGGCCTGCTCGACAACCATCAAGTCGACAGCGCCCGCAGCCGCCTCGACAAGCTCGACAAGAAGTGCGCCGCCGATGCCGGCGCCAAAAAACTGCGCCAGCGCCTGTCCACCGCCCAAAGCGCCGCCAACAGCGCCACCGACGCGGTACGGCGCGCGCTGAACCAGCGCGATGCCGGCGCCGCCGCCAAGGCCCTCGATCGCCTGAACGGCCTGAACCGCGATTCGGCCGACCTGCCCGGCTTGCGCGCGATGCTGGCGTCGCTGCAGGCCGAGATGGCGGCGGCGGCGGCGGCGGTGGCAGCTGCGCCCGCACCCGCACCCGCGCAAGTCTCCGCGCAATCGCAATCGCCAGCAATAACGCGAACAACGACTCCAGCGCTAACCCGCGCAGCAACGCCAGCAGCCCAGGTGTCCACGGCCACGCCGCAAATCGCCAACGCCCCGCCTCAAGCGGCTAACGCCACGCCACAGCTAACGACTGCGGCGCCAGGCACCGCAACCCGGTCGCAGCCAGCACCAGCCGTCCGCCAGGAAGTCCACAACGCCAAGGCCGAGATGGCGGTGAGCTTCATCCAGGATGCGGAGACGGCGCTGTCGCAGAGCCGCTTCGACGCTGCCCGCACTTATCTCGACAGCGCCCGCCGCATGGACCCGAACAGCCCGCGCCTCGATACCGTGAGCCGCCAGATCCGCGACCGCGAGCGGCAGATGATGCAGCAGGAAACCACGATCCGCTGACTCGCGCAGCCAAGGCTGAGCGGGGCAACCGCTACATCCGGTCCAGCAACTGCTGCTCGGCCCGCTCACTGAGCACCAGCACCAGCTTCAGCCGCGCCCGCGTCATGCCGACGAACAGCTTGCGCAGCACGCGTTCGTCGATGCGCTCGAAATCGATCTCCGTAAAAATGATGGCCGGCGCGGACTGGCCCTTGAAGCGGTACACGGTCTCGGCCAGCAAGCCGCCAGGCCGGTACTCGGGTGTGCCGAACAGGTCGTATTCGCCGGTGAAAGACTTCAGGGTATGCGCATCGCTCAACTGGTCCAGGTGCAGGATCACCGAGTTGTCGCGGCCCCGGAACGAGGCAATCGCAATATCGTGGCGGGCGAAGCCGGCCGCCAGGCAGCTGGTCACCGCGCGCCGGGTTTGCGCCAGCATGGCGTCGGTGTCGCCGTCCGGGTAGATCAGCTCCTCGATGTCGGCGCCCCGGAACGGGCTGCCCGCTTCCACCGGCTCGCGCACGGCGCCGATCGACGTCAGCATGTCGATGATCTGGCGCGGGCTGCGGTAGTTGGTGTCCGAATGCAGCGTTACCCAGCCCGGCAGCGGCACCGGTTCGCGGCCGTACAGGTTCTGGTTGGGGTCCTCCAGCCAGATGGCGCGGCCCTCGGGTTTGAGCATGCGCAGCAGGATGTCGCGCCAGGCCGGCGAAAAATCCTGGCCTTCGTCCACGATCAGCACGTCGTACTGCCATTCGGGCGGCAGCTCGGACGTGGTCATGCGCGCTTCGATCTTGTCCCAGACGTCGGGCGCGGTGTAGTCGGGAATCTGGCCCTGCGCCCGCGCGAACGCGTCGCTCATCATGTGGAAAGATGTTACCCGTCCACCGGCCGGCACCAGTTTTTCGATGTGGTCCGACAGCGGCCGGTTGTAGCAGACGTACAGGGGTTTCAAGCCGGCGTCGATGGCGTCGCTGTATTCGGCCAGCGCCAGCTGGGTTTTGCCGCTGCCGGCCGTGCCCTTTACGTGCAGGCGGAACGGCGAGAAGTCCAGCCGCCGCGCCCAGGTGGACAGGCCGCCCGACAAGCGCGCCACCAGGCCGGCGGCGTTGCCGATCATCGAGCTGGGGTCGGGCCGCAGGCTGAGCATGTTGGAGAGGAAGCGTGTGACCTTGTCGAACTTGTCGCCGGGCGGCGCGCCATCGACCGGCAAGGTTTCGCGGATCACCTGTGCCAGCTTGCCCTTGTTGCTGGCGTCGATGATGTGGCGCGGGTCGATGCCGGCCTGGTTAGGGTTGCGTACCGTGTAGTCGGGGCAGTACAGCAGGTAATCGATAGCCATCTCGCTGCCGAAGCGCTCGGACAGGCCCTTGATCGAACGCATGATGTGGTTGGCCACCTTGCGCGGCTTGCCTTCGTAATTGCGGATCAGGCCGTCCGGCGTTTCGCTGAGGAAGCCCGACTTCTGTTCGATCAGCAGCAGCCGGCCATTGGGCGCCACCAGGATGAAGTCGATCTCGCCGTAAACCGAAAAGCCCTGCTCCACGTTGGTCCAGTGCACGCCGTGATACACGCGGTACGGCAGGTCGGCCAGCGTGGCTTCGAGATAGGTGAGGGTTTCGATTTCGCGCGCGGCGGTGCCGGTGACGGACATTTCCTGCCAGCCGGTCGGGTGGATGTGGGCCATGGTGGGAGCGGTGTAGGGAAAAACTCATTGTATGCCAGCCTGCGGCTGGCAACGGCCCGCTCCCCCGCAAAAAATCCGCGCTATCAGTGCGCTGCCACACGCGCCCGCTTCTCGGCGCCCGCTGCCGCCGGGCGCGGGTTGCGGGCATCGAGCCGGCCGCTGAGCACGGTCAAGCCGAACGCACCGAGCACCACCAGCGCACCGATCCAGCCCGTGTGCACCAGGCCCAGGTGCTCGACGATCAGGCCGCCGCCCCATGCGCCGCCGGCAATGCCGAGGTTGAAGGCGGCAATGTTCAGGCCCGAAGCCACATCGACCGCGCGCGGCGTGTAGTGCTCGGCCTGCTGCACGACATATACCTGCAAGCCGGCCACGTTACCGAAGGCAAACGCGCCCCACGCCAGCACCACCGCCAGCATCAGCCACTTGAACGGCGCCGCGAAGGTCACTGCCAGCAGCACCACGGCCAGCCCCATAAAGATGAGCTTGAGCGCGCCAACCGGGCCGCGACGGTCGGCCAGCTTGCCGCCCCAGATATTGCCCACCGCGACCGACACGCCATACACCAGCATCACGAGCCCCACCGCGCCGGGCGTAAAGCCCGACACCTGTTGCAGCAGCGGCGCCAGGAACGTAAAGGCGATAAAGCTGCCGCCATAGCCGACCGCCGTCATTGCATAGACCAGCAGCAGGCGCGGCTCGCCCAGCACCTTGACCTGTTGCAGCAGCGACGCCGGCGCGCTGTGGGCGATATTTTTCGGCACGTACAGCAGGCTGCCGATAAAGGCCACCAGGCCCAGCGCGGAGACGGCCAGGAAGGTTTCGCGCCAGCCGAAGTGCTGGCCGATGAACGTTCCCAGCGGCACACCGGTCACCAGCGCCACGGTCAGGCCGGTGAACATGATGGCGATCGCGCTGGCCGCTTTTTCGCGCGGCACCAGCGACGTGGCGATGGTGGAACCGATCGAGAAGAACACGCCGTGCGCCAGGCCGGTCAGAATGCGCGCCACCACCAGCGACGTGTAGCCGGGCGCCTGCCAGGCCAGCAGGTTACCGAGGGTGAACAACACCATCAACGACAGCAGCAGCGCCTTGCGCGGCAGCTTGCCGGTCAGGGCGGTCAAGACCGGCGCGCCGATCGCCACGCCCAGCGCGTACAGGCTTACCAGCAGCCCGGCCGAAGGCAGGCTCACGCCGAGGTCGGCGGCAATGGTGGGCAGCAGCCCGACGATGACAAATTCGGTAGTACCGATGGCAAACGCGCTGATGGTCAGCGCAAGCAGGGCAATAGGCATGACATAACTCCATGAAGGTTGATGGGATGCAGTATCGCGGCTGCGCTTGCTGAGAAAAAGACACGATTCGGAACAACATATTTGCCTCATAAACAAATATAAGCAAAATTTACGTATTTTTACGCAGCAGATACTGGACTTTTAGGGTGGTCACGCCAGTTGCCTGGCAAGTATAATGAGAATCATTATCAACAATCAAAAAATTGATCAATGACCGAGTCCGCCTTTGCCCGTCCCCGCCGCACGCTGATTGCCCGCCTGTGCTCGCTTATCGTCTGTTCCGGCGCCCTGCTGCCGGCCGCGCATGCCGACACGCCCGCCGCTGCCGAGGCCGCCGTTGCAGAGGCTGCGCCGCAGGTGGTGGAAATCACCGGCGCCCGCAGCGACGATGCGGGCTTTGCTGCCCGTCGCGCCGGCAGCAGCACCAAGTCGGACCTGTCGCTGCTGGAAACGCCGCAATCGGTCACCGTGCTGACCCGCGACCTGCTCGATGCGCGCGCCGTCACCAATCTCAACGAAGCGCTGCAAACCACCGCCGGGGTCGCCTCGGGCAGTTGGGGCCGGCGCGGATGGGACGACTTCATCATTCGCGGCCAGCGCGCGTCCGAGTCGCTGTACATCGACGGCCTGAAACGCGGCCAGAACCAGTACGTGGGCCAGGACGTGTCCGGCGTGGAACGCATCGAGGTATTGAAAGGACCGGCGTCGATCAACTTCGGCATGGTGCAGCCGGGCGGGCTGGTCAACATGGTCTCCAAGCGTCCGCGCGCGCAGGGCTTCAACACCATCGGCGCCACCTATGGCAGCAACGATTTCAAGCAGGTGGACTTCGACCTGGGACGGCCGATCTCGGACAATGGCAAAGCCGCGTTCCGCATCAACGGCATGTGGTCGGACCAGGACGATCCGATCGATTTCGTGTATTTCAAGAAGCGCTATATCGCGCCGTCGGTCACGCTGGACTTCGGCCCGCGCACCGACTTCACCATCCTGTCGTCGTACATGGAGCGCGAATACCTGCGCAGCCAGGGCGCGCCCACGCGGGGCACCATCCTGCCTAACCGCAACGGGACCTTCAACCGCGACGAATTCACCGGCGAGCCCGGCTTCGGCCCGTACCACTCGCGCCAGGCGGCGGTGGGCTACAGCCTCACGCACCGCTTCGACAACGGCTGGAAGCTGGCGCAGAATGTCCGCTACCAGAAGCTGGACATGGATGGGCGCTTCGTCTCGCTGGGCGCGCTGACCAATGACCGCCTGCAGGCGCGCAGCGGTTCGATCCAGGACGTGCAAGGCAACAACCGCGCGCTCGACACCTATGCCGAACGCGCGTTCGACCTGGGCGGCCAGCGCCACACCATCATGGCCGGTATCGACCTCAACAGCGACAAGATCCGCAACGGCTCCACCGCCTGCCGCATCGCCTCGCTCGACATCTTCAATCCCGTGTACCACCAGCCCTACAGCTGCAACGCCACGCCGGGCAGCCTGACCACCGCCACCGTCGAATACGCCGCGCTGTACCTGCGCGACCAGGTCGCGCTGACCGACCAGTTGAACCTGAGCCTGGCAGCCCGCCACGACCGCAGCAGCAACAAGTCGTACAACGAACTACGCGACACCACCACCAAACTGAAGAACAACAAGACCACCGGCAGCGCCGCCCTGCTCTACCGCGCCACGCCCAATATCTCGCCGTACGTCAGCTACGCGACGTCGTTCCTGCCGGTGAGCGGCACCGATTTCTTCGGCGTGCAGTTCAAGCCGGAAGAAGGCAAGCAGGCGGAGGTGGGCGCCAAGTTCGAGTACCTGAACGGCCGCATCACCGGTGCGCTGGCGCTGTACGACCTGAAACGCCGCAACGTCACCACGGCAGATCCGAACCCGGACCACATTGCCGCCCTGCCCGGCGCGCAAGTGCAGACCGGCGAGGAACGCACCAAGGGTTTCGAAGCCGAACTGAACGCCGACCTGCGCAACGGCTGGAACGTGCAAACGGCGCTGTCGCTGATCAACGGCGTGATTACGCAAGATAACGGCGGCAACGTCGGCAAGCGCCTGCTCAACGTGCCGCGCCAGAGCGCCAGCGTGCTGACCAACTACCGCGTGCGCGACGGCGCCCTGGCCGGCCTGGGTGGCGGCCTGGGTGTGCGCTACGAAGCGCAGAAGACGGGACCGGCCGTGTCGTACACGGTCCCCGGCTACACCGCCGTGGACGCCAACCTCAGCTATGAAGCCAAGGCGTACCGGGTGAGCCTCAGCATCAAGAACCTGTTCGACCGCGACTACTATGCGGGCGTACTGAACAACAACGTGCTGCCGCTGGGCGATCCCCGCATCGTGATGCTGCGCGTCGTCACCAACTTCTGACCCCGGCTGTTACCCCTGTATCATGCGGCATGAACTCTGAAAAACTTGCTTTGCTGGTCACGCGGGAAATGCCGTATGGGAAATACAAGGGGCGCAAGCTGGCGGATTTGCCTGGGCATTATCTGGGCTGGTTTGCGCGCGAAGGATTTCCTGCCGGGGACTTGGGAGCGTTGCTTGCCTTGATGTACGAGCTTGATCACAACGACTTGCGCAGCCTGCTCGATCCTCTGCGCCCGCGCTAGCTGATCAGGCAGTCAGCCGCGCGAACTCGCCGCTGGCGACCAGCGCTTGCAGTTCGCTGGCCCCGCCGATCAGCACGCCGTTGATGAACACCAGCGGAAACGTGGTCCAGCCGCTCCACAGCTTGAGCGCCAGGCGCGGCCGCCACTGCGAAAAATAATTGCCGTAGCTCAGATACTGGTAGGGCACACCGAGGCCATCGAGGATCTTGCGCGCCTTGCGCGGAAACGGATTGAAGCCCATGCCGACCACCACGATCTTGTGGGCGGCCACGGCAGCCTCCACTTCGGCGACCAGTTCGCGGTGGTAATTGTCCACCGTGCCGCGGATGGCGGGATGGATGCGGGCTTGGTCCAGGATGTGACGGCTCATTGCGGCTACCTCGGTAGTGGTTCGGGACCACAGGGTAGCCGCAACACGCCATCTCGCCAAGTGTTATAGATCGAGCTTGCTGATCTTGGTGCCTTCCAGGCTCAAATTGGCCATCAACCCCGCATTGGTCAGCACCAGCGCCTGCACCGGGCTGTTGATGCTGTTGGTGGCCACCTCGCCATTGGCGCCCACGTTGATCACCGCCACCGAGCCATCAACACCGGCGGTCCAGCCGCGGCTGCTGCGGAACTTGTCAAGCGCATCGCGGCTCATGAACAGGATCACCACCGCCTTCGACTGGGCCCCGGCCTGGAAGCCGACCGACAGGGTCGTCAGGCTGTAGTAGTTGACGGTCTGGCCGCCGGTGCGCAGCACGCCGCGCCCATATTCGCCTCCCACCACCAACCCGGCCGCCAGCACGTTGGGGAAGACCAGCACGCCATTGGCCTTGCGCACCAGCTCGCGCGAGCCCTTGACCTCCTTGTACAGGCGCTCGAGCGTGTCGTAGGCGCCGCGTTCGATCTCGGTCTTGACGGCCGCCGGCTCGGTGCGGACGGCGCCGCCCGTTTGCGTGGTGGTGGTGCAAGCGCTCAGCGCCAGGCCGGCCAGCGCCAGCGTGGCGGTAGCGGTCGCGCGCCTCAGAAAGCTCGATTTTTGCATGGTAGTCTCCTCGGGTAGGCAATACTGCAACAGTGCCTGCCGATTCTGTCACCTTTGCGGCGCCCACGCCAGAAGCACACAAACTGTGCCGCAGCGGTGCGTACCAATGATGCGACGGCTTACGGGCTGCGCCCTGTCAGACCGACAAGGCGTGGTGGGGCAGATGTTGCACCAGGCGCTCGGCCAGCTTGGCGGCGCGCATGCGTGCGATCCACCAGTTGAGAGCGGCGCCGTTCTCGCCGGTGCGCCAGGCCAGGTAGAACGTTTCGTCCGGCTTCGGTTCGGCCACCTGCTTTTCCACCAGCAAACCGGCCGCAATTGCCGCGCGCGCGCACGGCTCGGGCAGGAAGCCGAAACCCACGCCCGACAACTGGTATTGCAGCTTGGTTTTCATGTCCGGCACGCTCAGGGTATCCTGTCCCAGCAGCAGGCCGACGGTGCGCGCTGCCATGCGCCGGGCCGAATCGGCCACGCTCACGGCGCGGTACTGCTGCAGGTGCGAGCGGTTGAGCTTTTCGTCGATGGCGGCCAGCGGGTGCGAGGGCGCCACCGCGAACACGAAACCGATCTTGCAGATCGGCTCCGACACATATCCGCCACCGGCCGGCCCGTCGCCGGCCACGCCGACCAGCAAGTCGGCACGGCGGTCGAGCAGCGCTTCCCAGGTACCCGATAACGCTTCCTGTACCACGCGCAGCCGGGTCTGCTGAGCCACCTGGTAAAACGCTGTCACATCCTCGAAGAACATGCAGGCCGAGAACATCGAATCGCTGCCGATGGCCAGCTCGGTTTCCCAGCCCGACGCCACCCGCCGCACCCGGTGTTCGAGGTCTTGCGCAGCCTTGAGCAGGTAGCGCCCTTCCTTGAGCAGCTCGGCGCCGGCGGCGGTAAGCACCACGCGCGGGCCGTTGCGCTCGAACACCTACACGCCCAGATCATCTTCGAGCTTGCCGACCGTGTACGAGATGGTCGATGGTACGCGGTGCAGTTCCTTGCCGGCGGCGGAAAACGAGCCACGACGGTCGATGGCATCGACGATTTGCAGGGCTTCCAGGCTTAATCTGAGCATTCGATTTTTTCGATAATAGAGGGGTAATTTTTCCGTTTTTTAAATCGGAACAAGGGGTCTATACTTTGATTCATGGATGCGGCGATAACGAAGCAGACGAACAAAAGCACCGTTCAAAATTATCGCACATCACTCAATTAAATGAGCAACTACACAAGAAATGGAGCCCTATCATGTTGCAAATTCGTAAAAGTGAAGCCCGCGGTGCCGCCAACCATGGTTGGCTCGATTCCAAACACAGCTTTTCGTTCGGCAGCTACCATGATCCCGACCACGTCGGCTTCGGTCCCCTGCTGGTGATCAACGAAGACCGCGTGCAAGGCAGCCAGGGTTTCGGTACCCACGGTCACCGCGACATGGAAATCATCTCGTACGTACTGAGCGGCGCGCTCGAGCATAAGGACAGCATGGGTACCGGGTCGGTCCTGCACTACGGCGACGTTCAGCGCATGAGCGCCGGCACCGGGGTGCGCCACAGCGAGTTCAACCACAACGCCGACGAGATAGTGCATTTCCTGCAAATCTGGATCCAGCCCAACCAGGTCGGCATTCCACCGAGCTACGAGGAAAAGAACTTCACCGTCGAAAGCAAACTGGGCAACCTGCGCCTGATCGCTTCCAACGATGGCCGCGAAGGCTCGGTGCTGATCCACCAGGATGCCTCGATCTTCGCCACCATCCTGCGCAGCGGCGACGCCGTGGAGCACAAGCTGGCAGCCGGTCGCATTGCGTATGTCCACGTGATCCGGGGCGACGTGACCGTGAACGGCACCGCGCTCAAAGGCGGCGATGCGCTCAAGCTGACGGCAGAGGAACTGGTCACGCTCGGTAACGCCACCGATGCCGAAGTACTGGTATTCGACCTCCCTAATTAAAGGGACAGTAAGGGGGCTGGGCTGGCCGGAAATATTTTTCTGCCAGTTTTGGTATGATGAAGGGCGCGCCGGGTCTGTCAGAACAGCCCGGCGCGCCTTTTTTACGTCATTTGAATAAGAATTGAGCATAGCTATGTCGCAGAGCGCAGAAATCCCGGTCCAGGATGAACTGGACTACATGACCTCGTGCGCGCTCCCTACCCCGTGGGCGCAGTTCACCTTGCACGCTTTTGTGGAGAAGGCAACGGGCAAGGAACACCTGGCCATGGTACTGGGCGACATCAGCGACGGCGCGCCGGTGCTGGCGCGCGTGCATTCCGAATGCCTGACCGGCGACGTGCTGTATTCGCAGCGCTGCGATTGCGGCGCCCAGCTCGAAGGCGCCCTCAAGCGCATCGCCGACGAAGGGCGTGGCGTGCTGCTGTACCTGCGCCAGGAAGGCCGTGGTATCGGCCTGGTCAACAAGATCCGCGCCTACCGCCTGCAGGAAGCCGGCGCCGACACGGTGCAGGCCAACGAGCAACTGGGCTTCAAGCCCGACCAGCGCACCTATGGCCTGGTCAAGCCGATGCTGGACCAGTTCGACGTGAAAAGCTTGCGCCTGATGACCAATAATCCGCGTAAGATCGACGCCATGACCAAGCTCGGCATCGAAGTGGCCGAACGCGTGCCGCTGCTGGTGAACCGCAATGCCTTCAACCAGCATTACCTGGACACCAAGGCGGCCAAGCTCGGACACATGATGAAGCCGCTCACACCGGCGCCGGTGGAAGACGGCGCGCTGTAGCATCAAGTATCAACCGTCCAGGAACTGCATGAAATTCACCGTAATTGTCGCTTCACTTGCCATGACCTGGGCCAGCGCCGGCGCGCTGGCAGCGCCAGCCAATACGCCCGCTGCTGCGCCGGCGAATGCGCCCGCCGCTGTGCCGGCTGCCCCTGCTGCCCCTGCTGCGAAAGCGGCCCCGGCGGCGCCGCTCACGCCGGGTGCTGCTGGCAAGCCTGCCGCCGCACCGGGTGCTTCGGGCGAGGTGGCCGCCACGGCCGACTCCGCGCCACTGCCACCGCCCTCGTCCGCCGCCCAGCACCTGTACGGCTCCGCCAAGAACGACATCCTGCAAGTGCGCTCGCTGCTCAAAAGTGGCCGCACGCAGTCGTCGGTGGGGTCCGGCTTTCTGATCGGCACCAGCAACCTGGTGGTGACCAATTACCACGTGGTCTCGCAATTTGCGCTCGACCCGGACACGTATGTCGGTGAATGGGTCGATACCAGCGGCAAGCGCGGCAACGTGGAACTGCTGGCGGTCGATGTGCTGCACGACCTGGCCGTGCTGCGCGTGAGCCGCAATGGCACCGGCTTCTTCAAGATGCCCGAAAAACTGGCCGGCCTGACCCAGGGCCAGTACCTGTATTCGATGGGCAATCCGCTCGACCTCGGCTTTGCCATTTCGGAAGGCGCCTATAACGGCGTGATCGCGCGCAGCTTTTATGACCAGCTGATGTTTACCGGCCCGATCAACTCCGGCATGAGCGGCGGTCCCAGCGTGACGGTCGATGGCTCGGTGGCCGGCATCAACGTGTCCAAGCGCCTCGACGGCGAGCTGGTCAGCTTCCTGGTGCCGGCCCGCTTCGCCCAGGACTTGCTGCGCAAGGTCGAGCAGCAACCGAAACCGCCGGCCGACTTCAACGCCGTGGTGGCAAGCCAGTTGCTCAGCCACCAGCGCGCCATGGTCGATCAGTTGCTGGCCACTCCACTGAGCCTGAAACCGATGGGGCCGTACATGGTGCCGGTGCGCGAGTCCGAGCAGATGCGTTGCTGGGGCCGTTCGAGCGTGAAGGCCGACAAACCGTTCACGGTGGATGACGCCAGTTGCGCGATGGAGTCGGCGATTTTCATCAGCGGCTCCCTGCAGACCGGCCAGATCAACATCCGCCACCAGTTCATGCGCAGTAACGGTCTCGACCAGTTGCGCTTTTCGCAGCTCGCTTCCGCCTCGTTCAAGAACGAGCACTTCGGCAGCTTCAAGGACAGCCGCCTGACCGGACCCAACTGCACGGAAGACTTCGTCAAGAGCAAGGATGTGCCGCTGCGCGCGGTGCTGTGCGTGCGCGCCTACCGCAAGTTTGTCGGCCTGTACGACTTTGCCCTGCTCACCGCCGCCACCGACCAGGGCGCGATGAGCCTGCAAAGCCGGCTCGATGCGCGCGGCGTCTCCTACGACAACGGCATGCGCCTCACGCAAGTATTCCTCAATTCCTTCTCGGCTTCCGCGCCAGTGGCGCCCAGGAAAGCCGTGCCGGCCAAGCCGGCAGCCGGAGGTGCACGATGAGCTCCCCGTACTTCATCGAAATCCTGGCGCGCAACGGCGACGTGCTGCACCGTCACAAGGTGGCATCGCTGCCGATCCGCATCGGCCGTGGCTACGACAACGACGTCATCCTCGACGATGCCCACAGCGCCGCGTCGCACGCGATTGTCGATCTGGACGAGAACGGCAAGCTGCTGCTGCGCGACCTGGGCAGCAAGAACGGCACCTTCGCCCACGGCAAGCGCGCCGATGGTGCTGGCGTCGCCGTCGAGGGCAACACCGTGGTGCGCCTGGGCCATACACGGCTGCGCATCCGGTCGGCCGACTTCCCGGTGCCGGCCGAAGTGGCCGACACCACCATGCACGGCTGGGAAGGCACGGTGCCGGCGTCCATCGGCCTGGCGCTGATCGCCGTGTTCAGCTGCCTCGGTACGTGGATATCCGACATCGAGCCGTTCGCCCTGATCCGCTACCTGCTGGTGCTGGCGTCGAGCCTGGGCCTGGGCTTGCTGTGGGCCGGCGCCTGGGGCCTGGCCAACCGCCTGTTCGGCAGCCATGCGCGCATGGGCCGCCACCTGTTCATCCTTGGCAGCGGCATGGCTGCGGTGTTCATCTGGCGCGCGCTCAGCAACGTCATCGCCTACGCCTGGTCGGCCGAAGTGTTCACCCGTTACGGCAGCCTGGTTACGCTGGCCATCGTGTGCGCGATGCTGTTCTTCCATCTCATTACGATCAAACCGCATCATCCGCGCCGCTTCGCCATCACGGCGTGGGTGATGCTGGTGGTCGGTTCGGCGCTGTCGCTGCTCAACAATGCGCAATCGACGGGCCGCACATCCGACGAGCTGTACATGTCGGTGCTGCTGCCCCCAGAGGTACGGCAAAGCCCGGACCGCAGTCTCGAGCAATTCCTCACCAATGCTGCCAAGCTCAAGGAAGGCGCCGATGCCGCCCGGGCGCGTTCGGTCAGCGATGGTTTTGGCGACGGCGATGACGACAGCGATGGCGAGGTGACCGACTAATCAGTGTCGGCAAGGCAAGGAGACGGCGCTTGTGCCAGCGGTGGGCTATATTGATGTCGATTCGACCATTATTTAACTCACCGGGAAACTACATGACTATCCGCAGCCTGCTCTCCTCCATCCTGATCGGCGCTGTTGCCAGCGCCCGTTCGATGACCCCGATGGCCACCATCGCCGCCGCCCGCCTGGCTGGCCGCCGCACCCCGGGCGAGCTGTTCCTGCTTGACCGCCCGATCTTCAAATTCGGCGCGCTGGCCATGGGCGCCGGCGAACTGTACGGCGACAAAATGAAAACCGCCCCCGACCGCACCGTCGCGCTGGGCCTGATCGCCCGCGTGGCCAGTGCCGGCATCGCCGGCGCCGCCCTCGCCCCCAAGGGCCGCGAAGGTGCGGGCGCCGCAGTGGCCGTCGCTACCGCCGTACCGATGGCCTACCTCACACTCGCCGGCCGCAAGCAAGGCATGGCCCGCATCGGCCAGACCCGCAGCGGCCTGATCGAAGATGCACTGATCGTCGCGGCCGGGATTGCGATCGTGGCGCTGGCGACGAGTTCCAACAAGGAATAAGCGCGGCGGGGTGCGCTGGAGCCTGCCGGTTCGCTGCGATGCATTGTCATTCCGGAAGCACATGGCAATTTCATCGTAATCTACGCTGGAAATCTGCCGCCCATGTAGTAACATGGCTACATTAGCACGGTCTGAGGTATCGCCATGAATATCACCACCATATCCAGTCGCGACTTCAACCAAGGAGTGAGCGAAGCAAAACGTGCCGCGAATGACGGGCCGGTATTCATTACTGATCGTGGCCGGCCGGCCCACGTGCTGCTGAGTTTTGAAGATTACCAAAGACTCACGAAGCAGCGACGCAACATTGCCGATGCGTTGGCGATGCCCGGTATCGCCGACATTGAATTTGATCCGCCGCCCGCAACCATCGATACGCGGCCGGCTGATTTCTCATGATGTTTATTCTCGACACCAATGTGGTATCCGAATTGCGTAAGGTAAGTCATGGCAAAGCCGATACCAATGTGACGGCTTGGATAGAAAGCGTTGATGCGGCCGACCTTTTCGTGTCGGCCATCACCATCTTGGAACTGGAATTTGGCGTATTGTCGATAGAACGTAAGGATGCCATTCAAGGAGCACTGTTGCGCCGCTGGCTGGAGGAGTATGTACTGCCCGAGTTCTCTCGACGTACACTGCCGGTCGACACCGCCGTGGCACTACGCTGCGCTCGACTGCACGTTCCCGACAAGCGAAGCGAACGCGACGCGCTCATCGCCGCAACCGCCCTTGTTCATGGCATGACAGTTGTTACCCGAAACGCCAGCGATTTCAAACCCACAGGGGTGAACGTTTTTAATCCCTGGACTGCATCACAATGACCGTTCGAAGGCAGGCAAGGACCTGGCCGGAATCGCCTGAGACTGTTACTGGGCGGCGGCCGGCTTGGGTTCTGGCTTTAACAACAGCAACTGTTCATCCATCACGTGGATTTCCAGCGGGTTGTCCATCATGGTGATCTCGCCGTCGGTGGCGACCTTGACCTGGCGCCGCCGCGACAGGCTGCGCACTTGCACTTCCATCTGCTTGAAGCTGAAGGTGGTCAGCTCGTCCGCCTGGTTCAGCCGCCCCATCCGGCCCAGCGCGCCGTGCAGCATCAGCCATAACATGCCCAGCTTGCCCTTGGTACGCGGCGCCACAGCCGCCAGGCGGCCGTCTTCGAGCGCGTCGCTCAGCGGGGGAATACCGATCTGCTCCATTTGCAGGCGGTTGTTACCGACGAAAAAAGTGGCGGTACGCAGGCGTTGCGGCTTGCCGTCGATCTGCAGCACCAGCCGCAATCGTTGATGAGGACTGAGCAGCGTCTTCAGGGCCGAGAGCGCCGCTACCAGCCGGCTGCGCCCGAACTGCTTCTTGTCCGCCTCGCGTTCTTCCAGCATTTTCGGATACAGGCCGATGCTGGCGTTGACCAGGAATACGCGGTCGTTGATCACCCCCACCTGCACCGGGTGCACGCGCGCGGCCAGCAGCGCGTGCACCGCCTCGCTCAAGTCTTCGGGGATGCCGTGGGTGCGGCCAAAATAATTGAAGGTTCCCTGCGGCAGCACGCCGAACTGGCAACCATGCGCCACCGCCTGCCGCGCCACCGCGTTGATCGTGCCGTCGCCGCCGGCAGCCACCAGCACGCCGCCGCTGTCGGCCGCCTGCTGCGCCAGCCGGGCGGCGATGTCGTCGATGGTGCCGGGCTCGTCGATCATGGTCAGTTCGAATTTGCGGCCGGCCTGGCGCAGAACGGTCTCGATGGTGGCGCGGCGTTCGTCGGTCTCCGAATGGCCGGAACCGGCGTTGAGGGCGATGAAAAAAGTGGCGTCGTGCGGGGCAGCGGTAGCTGTCATGGCGTGGGTCAGGTTGATCATGCATCACCGGTCTGGTGCGGATGATCATTGTAACGTTGACATTAAGACGGTAGATGTTTCATTGGTGTTTGGAAATACCCAGTGCCGCGCTGGCGAACGTCGAGGATTGCGGTGGTGTGGCGTCCCCGGCCAAGTACGGAATACCTCCCTAAAATGACACTCCATCGCCCGAATCGCACCGACCGTCTCAAACCTGCGAAGCGTCACCACTTGCCACGTAATATGTATCGGGCAGTATTCCCAACCCTGAACAGGCAGTTTCGATGAGGATGACGCAATGATCTTGAATTGTTCCGCAGTACTTGCTGGCGCCGCAGCCGGCGTCATGGTGGTCGCTGGTACTGCGCACGCGGCCCCGACCAATGCCGAACTGGTAGCGCTGGTCGAACGCCATGCCCAGGCCCAAAGCACGTTCGACCAGGCCACCCTGCGCGCCACCACCGCGGAAAATTATGTCGAGATATCGCCAGTGGGCGAAGTCGATAGCCGCGAGAAGATGTTGTCGTTCTACGCGCCGGAGTTGAAACGCCCTGCGCCGCAGGTCCAGGTGGACGAGCCGGTGGTGCGCATCATCGGCGACCAGGCCGATACCGCGCTGGTGTCGGCACGTCTTTCGTACAGCATGAACCAGGGCGGCGTCGCGCGACAATTTGCCATGCGCGGCGGCTATGTCGCCCGCCTGGTCGGCCAGCGATGGGTGCTGGTGTCAGCACAATACACGGGCATCCGCCCGCCCAAACCCTAGCGCTTGCTACACCGGCCAACCGCGCAACACCTGGTCGACCACTTCCTGCAACTGCTGGCGCGACGCGCCGGCCGCCGACTGCACGGCCATGCCGTTCGATACCGTCATCACGTAACGCGCCATCTGGCCCGGGCAGCAATCGGCCGGCAGGTCGCCTTCATCGCGCGCCTGCTCCAGCCGCTGTTTCAGGCGCGCCTCGCTCAGCGCCCGGCGCTCGATCAGCGACGCCTGCACCGGGCGCGCCTCGTCGCTGCAGGCCAGTGCGCCATTGATCACCAGGCAGCCCTGCGGATTGCCGGTTTCGGTCTGGGCATTGGCGTTGCCGCGCAAAAAATGCTCAACCACGGCGCGCGCGGTCGGCTGCTCCATGGCCGCGTTGAACAGCGGGTCGCGGGTGGCGCTGTAGCGCTCCAGGGCCAGGCGGAACAGGTTTTCCTTGTTGCCGAACACGGCGTACAGGCTGGGACGGTTCATGCCCATCGCCTCGGTCAGTTCCGGCAGGGAGCTGCCTTCGTAGCCTTTTTCCCAGAATACCTTCATCGCCTTGTCCAGCGCCATATCGGCGTCGAAGGTGCGCGGGCGCCCGGTCTTGCGGGAGGGGGTTGCGGATTCTTTCATACCATTCGGTTAAAAACTCGTTGACAACATGCAGCTCGTGGATTCATTATGAACCGACCAGTAAAAAACTCAAGCGTTTTGACGGACCAGTTCAACCCACCCGGAATCTACATTATGCAACAGACTTCTTCCACCCGCGCCCTGGCCGAGGACGCCGCAGCCGAACCATCTTCCATCGCCCCCACCCGTGCTGCCTGGCTGGCCGTGCTCTCGGTCGGCATCGGCTCATTTGCGCTCGTCACCAGTGAATTCCTGCCGGTCGGCCTGCTGCCGTCGATCGCGGCCGAATTACGCATTTCCGAAGGCACGGCCGGCATGATGGTCACCCTGCCCGGCATCGTCGCCGCGTTTGCAGCCATCCTGGTTACCATCGGCATCGGCAAGACCGACCGCCGCTACGTGATAGCGGGCCTGACCGCCACGCTGATCGTCTCGAACCTGATCGTGTCGTTGAGCAGTTCCTTTGCGCTGATCCTGCTGGCCAGGTCACTGCTCGGGATTGGCGTGGGCGGCTTCTGGGCCATCGGCGGCGCCATCGGCACGCGGCTGGTGCCGCCCGTTTACGCGGCGCGGGCAACGTCGATCATCTTTGCCGGCGTGTCGGTGGGCACCGTGGCCGGGGTGCCGGCCGGTGCCCTGCTCGGCGAGATCGCCGGCTGGCGCGCGGCGTTCCTGGCGACCGGCGCCATCGGCGTGGTGGTCCTGCTGCTGCAACTGGCGCTGATGCCCAGCCTGCCCGCTGCCGGTTCGCTGACGTTCCGCCAGGTGCCGGAACTACTGCGCATCAAAAAGGCGCGGCTCGGCATGGCGGTGACCTTGCTGGTGTTCATCGGCCAGTTCACGGCCTATACCTATGTAACGCCGTTCCTGGTGCAGGTGGCGCAGCTGGGCGCGGGCGTGATCAGCGCGCTGTTCCTGGCCTATGGCGTGGCGGGCTTCATCGGCAACCTGCTCGGTGGCTGGCTGGTCGCGCGCAGCGTGCGCCGCGCCCTGATCACGGTGGGACTGGTGATCGGACTGTCGACCCTGGCGCTGCCGCTGGTGGGCACGTCGCTGGCGGGTGCGGTGGCGCTGATCGTGACCTGGGGCCTGGGCTTCGGCATGATGCCGATCGCGGTGCAGAGCTGGATGTTCAAGGCGGCGCCGCATGCGATGGAGAGCGGCGGCGCCGTGTTCGTGTCGACGGCGCAAGTGGCGCTGGCGGGCGGCGCGCTGGTCGGCGGCATCGTGGCCGATCACCTGGGGGTGTCGGGCGTAATGATTGCCGGCGGCGCATTTGCGCTGGCAATGGCGCTGGTGATCTGGCGGTTCGGGGACGAGGATGGCGGGCCGTCGGTGAGGCTGGCGGCGGTACATTGACTGCCGGTGAGATTGCAGCGACTCTCACGTTCCATGGATCCCCGCCTGCGCGGGGGTGACGGATTTGAAGCCTGTGGCGTTCGCGAGGATCCAGGTTTTGTTAAATGCGCCCGCGCCGGAATTCAGCCAGGAACGCCTTGGTCTGCTTCGGCGACAACACCTGCACCGCGTCGCCATGCCACGCATACATGTACTGGTGGCCGCCCCGGTCGGTCAGCTTGGCGTCGAGCAGGAAGCACGTGCCCAGCGGGTACGTGGCCAGGTCTTTCAGGCGTTGCGAACACTGCACCAGCAGCTCCGGTGAAAACGCCTGGCCCGGCACCGGGTGGATCTCCACCGCGCCGCCGCGCTGCACCGAGTGCACCGCCACCTGGCGGTACGCGTAGATGTCGCGCGCCATCAGTCTGCCAGCAGCAAGGCCACCGCCTCGGCGGCGATGCCTTCTTCGCGGCCCAGGTAGCCGAGCTTTTCGTTGGTCTTGGCCTTGATGTTCACCTGGCCGATGTCCACGCCCAGGTCTTCGGCCACGTTGGCGCACATGGCGGCGATGTGCGGCGCCATCTTCGGCTTCTGGGCGATGATGGTCGCGTCGATATTGCCGATGCGGTAGCCGGTGGCAGCCACGCGGCGCGCGGCTTCCTTGAGCAAGGTGCGCGAATCGGCGCCCTTGAACTGCGCGTCGGTGTCCGGGAAATGCTTGCCGATGTCGCCCAGCGCGGCCGCACCCAGGATGGCGTCGGTGATCGCGTGCAGCAGCACGTCGGCGTCCGAGTGGCCCAAGAGACCCAGGTGGTGCGGAATGTCGACGCCGCCGATGATCAGCTTGCGGCCTTCGACCAGTGCGTGGCAATCGTAGCCCTGGCCGATGCGAAATGGTAGTTTGCTCATAGGTTCTTTCAATGGTTTATTCGGTGGCCGCCAGGTACATCTCGGCGATGCGGATATCGGCCGGCAGCGTGACTTTGAGATTGCGGGGGTGGCCTTCGATCAGGCGCGGCGACAGGCCCAGCATCTCGACGGCGCTGGCGTCGTCGGTGATGGCGTTGGCGTCCGGGGCGCTGCCAAGTGCCCGCAGCAGCAGCGCGTAGCTGAACATCTGCGGCGTTTGCGCCAGCCACAGGCCGCTGCGCGGCACGGTGGCAACCTGATCGCCGCTGCGCTTGACGGTATCGACCACCGGCAAGGCCAGCAAGCCTCCTGCCGGATGGTCGCCCACGCCCTGCACAAGTTTTTCAATCAGCGCCGGCGTCAAACCCGGACGGGCGGCGTCGTGCACCATCACCAGGTCGGTATCAGACAACTGGCCGTGCAGCGCACGCAGGCCGTTCAGCACGGAGTCCATGCGGGTGGCGCCGCCGCAGCGCAGCACCGTCACGCCATCGAGGCCCGGCGGCAGCACGGCGTCGATCTGGCCGTCGTCGGCGCTGACCACCACGTAGGTGTGGGCGACCAAGGAACTGGCGCGGAAGGCGTCCACCGCGTGGCGCAGCAGCGGTTTGCCGCCGACCGGCAGGTATTGTTTGGGGCCGTTGGCGGCCATGCGCGCGCCCACGCCGGCGGCGGGCAGCAAGGCAAAATAGCGAGGGGTTTGATTGGTGTCGGTCATCTAGTTCTATTGTTTGCGGCGGCGCTGTTCGATGATGCGGCGGATGTCGCCGTTGCAGGTCTCGGCCAGGCGCGCGTATTCCTGCGGGGTGTCGATTTTAGCCTGTTCCACGTTGCCCTTGTCGAATTCCGCCTTGATGAACGGGAACCAGATGCTGTTGATTTCGTGCTGCAGCGCCGATTGCGCGGTGCCCGACGGCGCGTACAGCGGCCTGGCGTCGAAGCGTTTTTCCAGCGCCGCGCGCACCACTTTTTCCACCCGCACCAGGTTGTCCATATACGCCTTCAGGTGGCGCTGCTCGTGCTCGAGGATGACGTTATAGGCGCAGGTGCCGGGCGCGAACTCGTTGCCGACGTAGATCAGCACCGGCGCGTAATTGAGTTTGATCTCTACCTTGGGTGCTACGCATTCGTAGCCGCTCACCGGATCCTGCAACATCGGCCCGCCCAGCGTGGCCGAATACTGGGCGCGCGTCACGGTCAAACCCAGCGTTTCGCGGCGGCCGTCGATGCTGCCGGTCTTGAGCGTGAGCGCGCGATAAGGCAGCTGGTTATTGATGGTAAAGCCGTTGTTCTTGCTGGAGAGGACGGAGATGGTCTTGCTGATCGTGTCTTCGCAGCGGATCTGGAACGGTGTGCGGGCTGCGGCAGCGGCGACGGCAGCAGCGGCAGCAGCAGCAGCAGCAGCAGCAGCAGCAGTAGTAGTTGGTGCCAGACCGCTGGCGGCAGACGCCGGCGCCAGCCCACCGGCGGCAGCAGCGACGGCAGGCGCGGACGCCAGCACGCCAGCGGCGCCCGTTACCGCGATCGCCGCCACCGACATGAGCGCCAGCACCCGCACCCGGTCAGCCCAGCTTCCAGTCGCCGGCGCGCAGCTTGTCGAGCCAGAACGCGCCGATCACGGTTTTTACGTCGGTGACCTTGCCTTCGCGCACCCATTGCAGCAGGTCGTCGAGCGGCGCGGTAAACAGTTCGAGGAATTCACCGTCGTCGAGCTTTTGATCGCCCGCGACCAGGCCGCGCGCCAGGTAGATGTCGAGGTGTTCGTCGGCATAGGCAATCGCGTTGTGGATGGTGCAGACGTACTGCCAGTCTGTCGCGGTATAGCCGGTTTCCTCGACCAGTTCGCGCTTGGCGCAATCGAGCGGGTCTTCGTTGGGATCGAGTTTACCGGCCGGGAATTCGATGAAGGCGCGGTGCAGCGGATAGCGGAACTGGTTTTCCAGCAGGACCCGGCCATCGTCAAACACGGGCAGGATCACGACCGCGCCCGGATGCTTGATGTACTCGCGCACGGCGTGGCGCCCATCGGGCAGTTCGATATTATCGCGTTGGACTTTGAGGAAGTGGCCATCGTAGGCCAGTTCGCCATCGAGGCGGGTTTCGGTCAGATTCACGTGCTGCTCTCCAGGGGTTCGAAGAGCAACAGTGTATCAGCGGAACATTAATCGCGGGGGCGGCGCAGGTAGCGCACGATGAAGCCCGGGAAGCCGAGCACCAGGAACAGGCAGGCGGAAATCGCGTAGAACTCCCAGGTCTGGGGGAAGCGCGTGCCGATCTGCGCTTCGAGCGCCATGCCGATGGCGCCCACCACGAAGTACAAGGCGATCATCTCGGCCAGCCGCACATATAGCGGCTTGCCCTCCTTAAACGAATGGGCTGGCACCAGGGCCAGCACCTTGTCGTTGAAGAATGGCAGGTTGGCCAATGCGATAGCGACCGCAATGACCAACCAGCTGGCGACGTTGAAGTCCATCAGGTAGCCAGCGTCACTTTCATGGCGGCGGCGCACACGGCCAGCAGCGGGCCTGGCAGCACGCCCAGCGCCAGGATGGCGACGCCGTTCAGGCTCAGGACCACTTTCATGTCGGCCGGTGCGTCCAGCGGTGCGCTGTCAACCGGCTCGTCGAACCACATGGTTTTGACGATGCGCAGGTAGTAGTAGGCGCCGATCAGCGAGAACATCACCGCGATGATGGTCAGCCATACCTGGCCGGTACCGAGCACGGCGTTCAGCACCGAGAACTTGGCGGCAAAGCCGACCAGCGGTGGCACGCCGGCCATCGAGAACATCATGATGGTCATCATCAGCGCGAACCAGCCGCTGCGCTTGCCCAGGCCCTTGAAGTCGGCGATGTTGTCGGCGTCGAAACCGGCGCGCGACAGCAGCATCAGCAGGCCGAACGTGCCCACGGTGGTCAGCACATAGGTGACCACGTAGAACATCGACGCGCTGTAGGCCGCTTCCATGCCGCCGGTACCGACCGTGGTGCCCACGCCAGCCAGCAGACCCAGCAGCACGAAGCCGATTTGCGCGATGGTGGAATATGCAAGCATGCGTTTCAGGTTGGTCTGGGCGATCGCGGTCAGGTTACCGATCACCAGCGACAGCACGGCCAGGACCATCAGCATCTGCTGCCAGTCGCCTGCCAGGGGCAGCAGGCCTTCCACCAGCAGGCGGATGCAGACGGCAAAGGTAGCGATCTTCGGTGCGCCGCCCAGCAGCAGGGTCACTGCGGTTGGCGAACCTTCGTACACGTCCGGTACCCACATGTGGAATGGCACGGCGCCCAGTTTGAATGCCAGGCCAGCGACCAGGAACACGATACCGAACACCAGGATGGTCGGTTTGATGGTGCCGGCAGCAACGGCAGCAGCCACTTTCGAGATTTCCAGCGTGCCGGTGGCGCCGTACAGCATCGACATGCCGTACAGCAGGAAGCCCGAAGCCAGCGCGCCGAGGACGAAGTACTTCATCGCCGCTTCGGTGGCCTTGTGGTTGTCACGGCGCAGGGCGACCAGTGCGTACAGCGACAGCGACATCAGTTCCACACCGAGGTAGATGGTGAGGAAGTGCGAGCCCGAGATCATGATCATCTGGCCCAGGCCAGCGAACAATGCCAGGACGTAGAACTCGCCGCCCAGGTTGCCGCTCATCATGCCGCGCTCGGTGGTGTACTGGCGCGAATAAATCAGGGTCAGTCCCAGTGCCAGGTACGTAAACAGCTTGAGCAGGTTCGACATCGGATCGGACACGTACATGCCGTTAAACGTGTACGTGGTGGTGCCGGCCATGAAGTCGCCGTAGCTGATGGTCGCGCAAACGGCCAGCAGTGCCAGCGACAGCAGGTACGTGATCGAGCGCTTGGACTCCGACAGGTACATGTCGACCAACAGCAATAGCGAAGCGCCGACGATCATCGTGACCTCGGCATACGCCGGGGCGATGTTGAACGCCTCTTGTGGAATAGGTGTAATCATTAGGATTTTCTCGATGTTCCGGTGTTCAATTTCATTTTAAGGCAACTTGCTTTTGGCAACATGGGCCAGCAGGTCGGCCACCGACGTTTGCATGGTGTCGGTGAACGGCGCCGGGTACAGACCCATGTACAGCACGGCAATCGCCAGCACGCCCAGCATGAAGAACTCGCGTCCGTTCACGTCGACCAGTGCGGCCACATGGTGGTTGGTCACTTTGCCGAAGATCACGCGCTTGGCCATCCACAGCGAGTAAGCCGCGCCGAAGATCAGCGCCGTGGCAGCCAGCAGGCCAATCCAGAAGTTGTACTGCACCGCGCCCAGGATCACCATGAACTCGCCGACGAAGCCGGAGGTTGCTGGCAGGCCGCAGTTGGCCATCGAGAAGAACACGAACAGTGCTGCGAACTTCGGCATCTTGTTGACCACACCACCGTAGTCGGCGATCTGGCGCGAGTGGGCCTGGTCGTACAGCACACCGATACACAGGAACATGGCGCCCGAGATGAAGCCGTGCGAAATCATCTGCACGATACCGCCCTGCACGCCGATCGGGTTGAAGATGAAGAAGCCCAGGGTGACAAAGCCCATGTGCGCAATCGACGAGTACGCGACCAGTTTCTTCATGTCCTTCTGGACCAGGGCCACCAGGCCGATGTAGATCACGGCGATCAGCGACAGCGTGATCACAAAGCCCGACAGGTAGTGCGATGCGTCAGGGGTGATCGGCAGCGAAAATCGGAGAAACCCGTATGCCCCGAGTTTCAGCATGATCGCGGCCAGCACGGCGGAACCGCCGGTCGGCGCTTCCACGTGGACGTCCGGCAGCCAGGTGTGTACAGGGAACATCGGTACCTTCACGGCAAACGCCATGAAGAACGCGGCAAAGATGAAGATCTGTTCCTTCATCGTCAACGGCGCCAGGTGCCAGTCGAGGATGTTGAAGCTGCCGGTGGTGCGGTACAGGTAGATGATCGCCACCAGCGTGAGCAGCGAACCGAAGAATGTGTACAGGAAGAACTTGAACGATGCGTACACGCGGTTTTCACCGCCCCACACGCCGATGATGATGTACATCGGGATCAGGGTCGCTTCGAAGAAGAAGTAGAACAGCAGGCCGTCCATGGCGCAGAACACGCCGATCATCAGGCCGGACAGGATCAGGAACGCGCCCATGTACTGGGCGACGCGCGACTGGATCACCTGCCAGGCCGAGATCACCACGATCACTGTGATGAAGGCGGTCAGCGGCACGAACCACAGCGACAGGCCGTCGATGCCCAGCGAGTAGTAGATGTTGAAGGTGTCGATCCACTTGCTGCTTTCCACGAACTGCATGCCGTGATGGGCATTGTCGAAGTTGGTAATCAGCGGAATCGTTGCTGCAAAGCTGATGATGGCGCCGATCAGCGAGCCGATACGCACCAGGCCGGCGTTGGTGTCGCGGCCGAGCGCCAGGATCAGCGCGCCGAACACGATCGGGAGCCAGATCGCCAGGCTCAGGTACGGAGGTAATGTAGATATGGTTGACTGCATCATGGTTTTCGTTATCTCTATGCGTATCAGCTAATTAAGCGTGCCAAAACGGCAGGAAGTAGACCAGGAACCCCAGGATGCCCAGGATCATCACGAACGCGTAGTGGTAGATGTAACCGGTCTGACCCACGCGCGCCAGCTTCGAGAACCAGTTCACGACCTTGGCGCTGCCGTTGACCAGCAGGCCGTCGATCAGGGTCTTGTCGCCGACATTCCACAAGCCGTTGCCCAGCAGGCGGGCACCGCCGGCGAACACCACCTCGTTGAACTTGTCCATGTAGTACTTGTTCTCGAGCAGCGTGTGCACCGCGGTGAACTTTGCAAAGAACCAGGCCGGAACGCGCGGATTGATCATGTAGCAGTAGTACGCGCTGGCCACACCGGCAATTGCCAGCCACAGCGGTGCGGTCGTCAGCGAGTGGATCGCCATGGCCATGGCGCCGTGGAACTCTTCGCCGAGGATTTCCATGGCCTTGTGGTTTTCACCGACAAAGATCACGTTCTTGAAGAAGTCGCCATGCAGCATCGGGCCGATGGCCAGGTAGCCGATGATGACCGAAGGAATCGCCAGCATCACCAGCGGGAACCAGACCACGAATGGCGATTCATGCGGCTTCTGGCCAGGCTCCAGGCCGTGGTGGCCGTGGTCGTCTTCCTCTTCTTCGTGGTGGGCGTCGGCATCGTGGCCGTGCGCGGCCGGATCGGCGTGGCCGTGGGCAGCTTTCGGTGCGTGCGCATCATGGTGGTGGGCATCATGGCCGTGGGCATGGGCCTGGCCGAAACGCTCTTTACCGTGGAACACCAGGAAGTACATGCGGAACGAGTAGAACGCGGTCACGAACACGCCAGCCAGCACGGCGAAGTTGGCAAAGCCGGCGCCCCAGATATGGGTCTCGTGCACGGCTTCGATGATCGAGTCTTTCGAGTAGAAACCCGAGAAGAACGGCGTACCGATCAGTGCGAGTGAACCGAGCAGCGACGTGATCCAGGTGATCGGCATGTATTTACGCAGGCCGCCCATGTTGCGGATGTCCTGGTCGTGGTGCATGCCGATGATGACCGAACCGGCGCCCAGGAACAGCAGTGCCTTGAAGAAGGCGTGGGTCATCAGGTGGAATACGGCCACCGAGTACGCGGAGCAGCCCAAAGCGACAGTCATGTAGCCGAGCTGCGACAAGGTCGAGTAAGCGACCACGCGCTTGATGTCGTTCTGGATGATGCCCAGGAAACCCATGAACAGCGCGGTAATCGAACCGATCACCAGGATGAACGACAGCGCGGTGTCCGACAGCTCGAACAGCGGCGACATGCGCGACACCATGAAGATGCCGGCGGTAACCATCGTTGCAGCGTGGATCAGTGCGGAGATCGGGGTAGGACCTTCCATCGAGTCCGGCAGCCACACGTGCAGCGGGAACTGCGCAGACTTACCCATGGCGCCGATGAACAGGCAGATGCACGCTACGGTCAGCAGCGCCCAGTCGGTGCCTGGCAAGGTCAACAGCGCCAGTTCGTCCTTCTTGGCGAATACTTCCTGGTAATTCATGGTGCCGGCGTACGCCAGCAGCAGGCCGATACCGAGGATGAAGCCGAAGTCGCCCACGCGGTTGACCAGGAACGCCTTCATGTTGGCGATGATCGCGGTCGGACGCTTGTACCAGAAACCGATCAGGAGGTACGAGACCAGGCCCACTGCTTCCCAGCCGAAGAACAGCTGCAGGAAGTTGTTGGCCATGACCAGCATCAGCATCGAGAACGTGAACAGCGAGATGTACGAGAAGAAGCGGTTATAGCCTTCGTCTTCGGCCATGTAGCCGATGGTGTAGATGTGCACCATCAGCGACACGAACGTGACCACGCACATCATCATTGCCGACAGCGTATCGATCTGGAAGCCGACCTCGAAGTTGATGCCGGCCACCGTCATCCAGTGGTAGACGGTGCCGTTGTACGTGGCGCCCGCGAGCACCTCGTTGAACGTCATCGCCGACAGGATGAAGGCGATCAGCACGCCCAGGATGGTGGCCGTGTGGGACGTTTTGCGTCCCACGACATTGCCAAAGAATTTGGTTCCTAACAAACCCGCAATCGCGGAGCCGACCAGCGGCGCCAGAGGTACGGCCAGTAGGAGGTTAGGGTTGAGAGTACCCGCCATGATGAACCTTAATCGTTATTTTTCGAAATGAGAACCAAGCCGCGGGATTAACCCTTGAGCCTATCGAGGTCTTCCACATTGATGGTGTCCAGGTTACGGAACAGCACCACCAGGATCGCGAGGCCGATCGCTGATTCAGCAGCGGCCACGGTCAGGATGAAGAAAACAAAGATCTGGCCGGCTGCGTCGCCCAGGTAGTGGGAAAACGCGATGAAATTCATGTTCACTGCCAGCAGCATCAGTTCGATGGCCATCAGCAGAACGATGATGTTCTTGCGGTTCAGGAAAATACCAACGATCGAGATCGCGAACAGTATCGCGCCAAGAACCAGGTAGTGAGCAAGCGATAAAGTCATGGGGTCTCCTTATTCTCTGCCGAAACGGCTTCGACTTGTCCACGCGTGGTGACCGGGGCGATCTTGACGATCTTCAGGCGGTCGTTACGCTTGACGCGAACAGCGTCGGCCGGGTCGAAATGTTTGGTGTCCTTGCGCTTGCGCAGGGTCAGGGCCACGGCGGCAACGATGGCCACCAGCAGGATCGCCGCAGCGATCTCGAAGCCATAAACATATTTGGTGAAGATCAGGATGCCCAGTTCCTTGGTGCCGCCGATGTTACCGGCAGCAACGGCCTGGGTATCGAACGACAGGAACGACTTCCACAGCACGGCAGCCATTTCCAGCACGATGATCACGCCGACAAAGCTCGCTACCGGCAGGTAGCTCCAGAAGTTTTCGCGCAGCCTGCCGGTGTCGATGTCGAGCATCATCACCACGAACAGGAACAGCACCATGACCGCGCCCACGTACACGAGCACCAGCACGATGGCCAGGAACTCGGCTTCGAGCAGCATCCAGATGCCGGCGGCCGAGAAGAACGCCAGCACCAGGAACAGGGCCGCGTGGACCGGATTGCGGGCCGTGATAACGCGCGTGGCAGCCAATATCATGATGGCTGCAAAGGCGTAGAACAAAGCAGTTTTAAATTCCATAACTAACCCAAGAGACGTACAGTTTTTGTTTGAACCACCACTGCGGCGGAGAAGGCATGACCGTGACTGCCGGCCTGCGCCCTGCCCCGCCTGTCGTCAGCGGTAAGGAGCGTCCGCAGCGCGTGCTTCGGCGATCTGGTTTTCGTAACGATCGCCCACGGCCAACAGCATTTCCTTGGTGTAGTACAGGTCGCCGCGTTTTTCGCCGTGGTATTCCAGCACGTGCGTTTCGACGATCGAATCGACCGGGCACGACTCTTCGCAGAAACCGCAGAAGATGCACTTGGTCAGGTCGATGTCGTAACGCGTGGTGCGGCGCGAACCGTCGTCGCGCTGCTCCGATTCAATCGTGATCGCCATCGCCGGGCACACTGCTTCGCACAGTTTGCAGGCGATGCAGCGCTCTTCCCCGTTCGGGTAGCGGCGCAGTGCGTGCAGGCCGCGGAAGCGCGGCGACATCGGCGTCTTCTCTTCCGGGTACTGCACGGTGATCTTGCGCGAGAACATATACTTGCCCGTCAGCGCCATCCCTTTGATCAGCTCGGTCAGCATGAAGCTGCCGATAAAGTCTTTTAAGCGTTCCATTTGTGTCTCTTCCTTAGTTCCAGATATTCCATGGGGAATGCATCCAACCAGCCACGAACACCAGGTACACCAGGGTCAGCGGAATGAATACTTTCCAGCCCAGACGCATGATCTGGTCGTAACGGTAGCGTGGGAAAGTACCGCGCACCCAGATGAAGACGGACACCAGGAAGAACGTCTTGGCGAACAACCAGAAGAAGCCGCCGAAACCGCCCCAGAATTCCAGGAACGCAAACGGTGCCGACCAGCCGCCGAGGAACATGATCGAGGCCAGCGCTGCGATCAGGATCATGTTGGCGTATTCGGCCAGCATGAACATGGCGTAGGCCATACCCGAGTATTCGACCATGTGACCGGCAACGATTTCCGACTCGCCCTCGACCACGTCGAACGGATGACGGTTACATTCGGCCAGGCCAGAGGTCAGGTACACCACGAACAGCGGCAGCAGCGGCAGCCAGTTCCACGACAGGAAGTTGACGCCATGCGAAGCCATCGTACCGACCTGCTGGCTGGCGACGATATCGCCGAAGTTGAGCGAACCGGTAATCATCAGCACCACGACCAGTACGAAGCCCATCGGGATTTCGTACGAGATCATTTGTGCCGAAGCGCGCATCGCGCCCATGAACGAGTACTTCGAGTTCGAGGCCCAGCCGGCGATGATGATGCCGTAGACTTCCATCGAGGTAATCGCCATCAGCAGCAGCAGGCCGGCGTTGACGTTGGCCAGCACGGCTTCCGGACCGAACGGTACGACCGCCCAGGCAGCGAGCGCCGGCATGATGGTCATGACCGGACCGATCACGAACAGGCCAGGGTTGGCCTTGGCCGGAGTGATGATCTCCTTGAAGAGCAATTTCAGTGCATCGGCGATCGGCTGCAGCAGGCCGCCGGGACCGACGCGGTTCGGGCCGATACGGATCTGGATGAAGCCGATCAGCTTGCGCTCCCACAGGGTCAGGTAAGCAACCAGGCCCATCAGTGGCAGCAGTACCACCACGATCTTGATCAGGTTCCAGACGATAGGCCAGACCGGGGCCAGCGGGCTGTTGGCGCCCAGGTCGTGCAACGTCGTGACGAATTCAGGCAACGCCATTATTTCACCTCTCCTGCTTTTTCAACGGTGATGGCACCGAACATGCTGCCCAGTGCAGCGGTCGAACGGTGGGCCGCAGCAACGCGCACGGCGTTCGCTGGCAGCTTGGCGTCAACGGTGGCAACCAGGACTGCGCTGCCGTTACCTTGGGTGACCTTGACGGTGTCGCCGGCCACCACGCCCAGCTGCTGCGCCAGTGCGCTCGACAGGTGCGCTTTCGGCGCAGCCGCATCGGCCATCTTTTGCAGCGACTCGGCGCGGCGCACGATGGCGTCAGCGAAGTAGATCGGTACGTCGGCAATACGTTCCACGCCGCTCGAAACCGAAGTCGACGCGGTGAGCGACTGCTGGCCCACGTTGTTGAGCTTGGCGGAGACGTCGAAGTTGCCGGCGCCCAGCACTTCGTCGCGGATCGCTTCCGAGGTGTCGTAGTCGAAACCGGACAGGCCGAGGATGTTGCCCAGCACGCGCAGCACTTTCCACGCAGGGCGGGTTTCGAGCAGCGGCTTGACGGTGCCGTTGAAGCTTTGGGCACGGCCTTCGCAGTTCACAAAAGTGCCCGAGGTTTCGCTGAACGGCGAGACCGGCAGCAGCACGTCGGCGTAGTCCATGCCATGCTTGAAGGCGGACATGACCACGACCATCTCGGCGCGGTTCAACGCGGCAATCGCCGCTTGCGGATTGTGCGCGTCCAGCTCAGGCTCGACGTTCAGCAACACGTAGGCCTGCTTGGCTTCGGTGAATGCCGGCGCGGTGGCGCCGTTGGCATTGACGAGGTAAGCGCCGACCGTGTTGGCCGCTTCGGTCAGATAACCCAGGGTTGCGCCAGTCTGCTCGGCCAGCCACTGGGCCGCTGCGTGCAGCGCGCCAGCTTGCGGGTGTTGCACGGCAGCGTTACCGAGGAAGATACCTTTGCGCTCGCCCGACACCAGCGAAGCCGCCACGGCCTTGGCAGCGTCCGATGCTTCGATGCCGTCGAAACCGGCAGGGGCAGCAACCGACTTGGCGGCAGCAACTGCGGCGACGATTTGCGACAGGCTTGATAACCATTCGCTAGGAGCGGCGATGACCTTGCTCGACACGTTCATCAGCAGGTCGTCGTCGGTGGCGTGCAGCACGGACAGCTTGGCGCCGCCCTTCACTGCCGCGCGCAGGCGGGTGGCCAGCAGCGGATGGTCCTTGCGCAGGAACGAGCCGATCACGAACGCGCGGTCCAGCTGACCGAAGTCGTTGATCGACATGCCCAGCCACGGCGTCACGCCTTGCAGCGAGAAGTCGGACTGGCGCAGACGGGTGTCAACGCTGGTCGAACCCATGGCGCGGGTGAGCTTTTGCAGCAGGTGCAGTTCTTCGAGCGTGGAGTGCGGCGTGGCCAGGGTGGCCAGCGCGTTCTCGCCATGCTCGTGGCGGATGTTTTTCAGGCCGTGCGCCACGTATTCGAGCGCGGTCTGCCAATCGACTTCTTTCCACTCGCCACCTTGCTTGAGCATAGGCTGGGTCAGGCGGTCGGCGGCTTCCAGGCCTTCGTACGAGAAGCGGTCCTTGTCGGAAATCCAGCACTCGTTGACGGCGTCGTTTTCCAGCGGCAGCACGCGCTTGACCTTGCCGCCCTTGACTTGCACGATCAGGTTGGCGCCCAGGCCGTCATGCGGCGAGACCGATTTGCGGCGCGACAGTTCCCACGAACGGGCGCTGTAACGGAATGGCTTCGACGTCAGTGCGCCGACCGGGCACAGGTCGATCATGTTGCCGGACATTTCCGAGTTGACGGTCTGGCCGACAAACGAGGTGATTTCCGAGTGTTCGCCACGGCCGATCATGCCCAGTTCCATCACGCCGGCCACTTCCTGGCCAAAACGTACGCAACGGGTGCACTGGATGCAGCGTGCCATCTCTTGCATCGAGACCAGGGGGCCGGCGTCTTTCGGCACGACCACGCGCTTGTCTTCTTCGTAGCGCGATTCGCCCTTGCCGTAACCAACTGCCAAGTCTTGCAACTGGCACTCGCCGCCCTGATCGCAGATCGGGCAGTCCAGCGGGTGGTTAATCAAGAGGAATTCCATCACCGACTTCTGTGCTTGCACAGCTTTGTCGGACGCGGAACGCACGATCATGCCGGCCGATACCGGCGTGGCGCAGGCAGGCAGCGGCTTCGGTGCTTTTTCCACTTCGACCAGGCACATGCGGCAGTTGGCGGCGATCGACAATTTCTTGTGATAGCAGAAGTGCGGGATGTACGTCCCCAGCTTGTTGGCGGCGTCCATCACCATGCTACCAGCAGGGACTTCGACTTTTTTGCCGTCTATTTCGATTTCAACCATGGTGATTGTTACCAGCTTTTAGATATATGCGGGCACACAGCAATTCTTGTGCTCGATATGGTGTTCAAATTCTTCGCGGAACTGCTTGATGAACGCACGCATCGGCATCGCCGCAGCGTCGCCCAGCGCGCAAATCGTGCGGCCCTGGATGTTGTCGCAAATGGAGTTCAGCACGTCCAGATCGGAAGCACGGCCCTGGCCGTTTTCGATGCGATGGATCATGCGGTACATCCAGCCCGTGCCTTCGCGGCAAGGGGTGCACTGGCCGCACGACTCTTCGAAGTAGAAGTACGCCAGGCGCTCCATGGCCTTGACCATGCAACGGGTTTCGTCCATGACGATGACCGCGCCCGAACCGAGCATCGAGCCCGCCTTGGCGATCGAATCATAGTCGAGGTCGGTTTGCATCATGATCTCGCCACGAATCACCGGCGACGAGGAACCGCCAGGAATCACGGCCTTGATCTTTTTGCCGCCGCGCATGCCGCCAGCGAGTTCGAGCAGCTTGGCAAACGGGGTGCCCAGCGGGACTTCGTAGTTGCCCGGACGTTCGACGTCGCCCGAGATCGAGAAGATCTTGGAACCGCCGTTGTTCGGACGACCGATGGCCAGGTACTTTTCCGGGCCCATGTTCAGGATGAACGGCACCGCTGCAAAGGTCTCGGTGTTGTTGATCGTGGTTGGCTTGCCGTACAGGCCGAACGAGGCCGGGAACGGCGGCTTGAAGCGTGGCTGACCCTTCTTGCCTTCCAGGGACTCGAGCAGCGCGGTTTCTTCGCCGCAGATGTAGGCGCCGTAACCGTGGTGCGCGTGCAGCTGGAAGCTGAACTCGCTGCCCATGATGTTGTTGCCCAGGAAGCCGGCAGCGCGCGCCTCTTCCAGCGCTTCTTCAAACAGCTGGTACTCGGCGAAAATTTCGCCGTGGATGTAGTTGTAGCCGACGGTGATGCCCATCGCATACGCGCCGATGGCCATGCCTTCGATCAGCGCATGCGGGTTGTAACGAATGATGTCGCGGTCCTTGAAAGTACCAGGCTCGCCCTCATCTGTATTGCATACCAGGTACTTCTGGCCCGGGAACTGGCGCGGCATGAAGCTCCATTTCAGGCCGGTCGGGAAGCCCGCACCGCCACGGCCGCGCAGCGACGACGCTTTCAGGTCGGCGATGATCTGTTCCGGGGTGATCTTTTCTTCGATGATGCGGCGCAGGGCGCTGTAGCCGCCGCGCTTGACGTAATCTTCGAGGTGCCAGTTTTCGCCGTCGAGGCCGGCGAGAATGACAGGGTCAATGTGACGATTGTGGAGTGACGTCATTTGGTACTCCCGCTCAGTTCACCGATCAGGGTGTCGATTTTATCGTTGGACATGAAGCTGCACATGCGGTGATTGTTCACCAGCAGCACCGGTGCGTCGCCGCAGGCGCCCATGCACTCCCCTTCCATCAGCGTGAATTCGCCGTCGTCCGTGGTGCCACGGTAGTCGATGCCCAGCTTTTGCTTGAGGTGCTGCGCAGCGCGCTCGCCACCGGACAAGGCGCATGGCAGGTTGGTGCACACGGTGATCTTGTGCTTGCCGATCGGCTTCAAGTTGTACATATTGTAGAAAGTGGCCACTTCCTGCACGGCGATTGCCGGCATGCGGATGTAGTCGGCCAGTTCCTGCATGGTTTCCGGCGAGATCCAGCCCAGTTCAACCTGGGCGTGCGCCAGCGCCGCCATCACGGCGGACTGACGCTGGTCGTCCGGGTACTTGGCCAGCTCGCGGTCGATTTTTTGATAGCACTGCTCTGATAACAACATACTTTTTGCCTCTTAGCGGTCAATACTGCCGAACACGATGTCCTGCGTACCGATGATGGTCACGGCGTCGGCAATCATGTGGCCGCGCGACATTTCGTCCAGCGCTTGCAGGTGCACATAGTCGGGCGTGCGCAACTTCATGCGGTATGGCTTGTTGGCGCCGTCCGACAGCAGGTACACGCCAAACTCGCCTTTCGGGTGTTCCACGGCGGCATACGCTTCGCCTGGTGGCACGTGGAAGCCTTCGGTAAACAGCTTGAAGTGGTGGATCAGCGATTCCATGTTGGTCTTCATGTCCACGCGGCTAGGCGGGGCAACCTTGTGGTTGCTGGTGATGACCGGACCTGGATTGTTGCGCAGCCACTCCACGCACTGCTTGATGATCTTGTTCGACTGGCGCAGTTCTTCCACGCGCACCAGGTAGCGGTCGTAGCAGTCGCCGTTGGTGCCGATGGCCACGTCGAAGTCCATCAGGTCGTACACTTCGTACGGCTGGTGCTTGCGCAGATCCCACTCGATGCCCGAACCGCGCAGCATGGCGCCGGTAAAGCCCATCGCCAGCGCATCTTCGGGCGTGACCACGCCGATGCCGACGGTCCGTTGCTTCCAGATTCGATTATCGGTCAGCAGCGTTTCGTACTCGTCCACGTAGCCCGGGAAACGATTCGTGAACGCTTCGATGAAGTCGAGTACCGAACCCTGGCGGTGTTCGTTCAGGTCAGCAATTGCCTTGGCCGAACGGATGATCGACGGCTTGTGCTGCGGCATCGCGTCCGGCAGGTCGCGGTACACGCCGCCCGGGCGGTAGTACGCCGCGTGCATGCGCGCGCCCGACACGGCTTCGTACACGTCGAACAAGTCTTCGCGGTCGCGGAAGCAGTACAGGAACGGGCCCATGGCGCCAACGTCGAGCGCGTGCGCACCGAGCCACATCAGGTGGTTCAGGATACGGGTGATTTCATCGAACATCACGCGGATGTATTGCGCGCGCAGCGGCACTTCCAGGCCCAGCAGCTTTTCAATGGCCATCACGTAGGCGTGCTCGTTGCACATCATCGAGACGTAATCGAGGCGGTCCATGTACGGCACCGACTGCAGGTAGGTCTTTTGCTCGGCCAGCTTCTCGGTACCGCGGTGCAGCAGGCCGATGTGCGGGTCGGCGCGCTGGATCACTTCACCGTCGAGCTCGAGCACCAGGCGCAGCACGCCGTGCGCGGCCGGGTGTTGCGGACCGAAGTTCAGGGTGTAATTCTTAATCTCAGCCATTATTTAATCCCGTAGTTTTCTTCGCGGATCACGCGCGGCACGTTTTCACGCGGCTCGATGGTGACCGGCTGGTAGATCACGCGCTTCTGCTCGGGGTCGTAACGCATTTCGACATAGCCCGACACCGGGAAGTCCTTGCGGAACGGGTGGCCGATAAAGCCGTAATCGGTCAGGATGCGGCGCAAGTCGTTGTGGTTCTCGAACAGGATGCCGAACATGTCGAACGCTTCGCGTTCGAACCAGTTCAGGCAGCGCCACAGCGGCGTTAGTGACGGGAACACCGGCATCTCGTCGTCCTGCGCAAAGCAGCGCACGCGCACGCGCCAGTTGTACTTGAGCGACAGCAGGTGGATCACGACCGCGAAACGCTGGCCGTCCCAGCTGCCTTCGCCGTAAGTCATGTAGTCGACGCCGCACAGGTCGATGGCTTGCTCGAAACCGAGCGACGCGTCGTCGCGCAGGGTCTGCATCACGCCATAGTAGTCGGTTTGCTTGACGGTGATGGTGATCTCGCCGAGCGCCACGACCGTACTAACGCGTTCGCCCAGGGCAGTGCCGAGGGCGGTTTGGAGTTGTTCTAATTTGGTAGTCATCGTGCGATGGTGTTGGTACGCTTGATCTTGTTCTGCAGTTGCATGATGCCGTACAGCAGCGCCTCAGCGGTGGGCGGGCAGCCTGGCACATACACGTCGACCGGCACGATGCGGTCGCAGCCGCGCACCACCGAGTACGAGTAGTGGTAGTAGCCGCCGCCGTTGGCACAGGTGCCCATCGAGATGACCCAGCGCGGTTCCGGCATCTGGTCGTAGACCTTGCGCAGCGCAGGGGCCATCTTGTTGCACAGCGTGCCGGCCACGATCATCACGTCGGACTGACGTGGCGACGGACGGAACACCACGCCGAAGCGGTCCATGTCGTAACGGGCCGCGCCCACGTGCATCATTTCAACCGCACAGCAGGCCAGACCGAACGTCATCGGGAACATCGAACCCGTACGCGCCCAGTTGATCAGCTTGTCAGCCGAGGTAGTGATGAAACCTTCGTTTAATACGCCTTCAATAGCCATGGCTTATTCCCAATCAAGGGCACCTTTCTTCCAGATATACCAAAAACCGACCACGAATTCAGCGATGAAGCTCATCATCACCAGGAATCCGTTCCAGCCCAGTTCGCGTACGGAGACGCCCCAGGGGAAGAAGAATGCCGTTTCCAGATCGAACAAAATAAAGAGGATCGCGACGAGGTAGTAACGCACGTCGAATTTCATGCGCGCATCTTCGAAAGCTTCGAAGCCGCATTCATACGGGGACAGTTTGGCGAAGTCAGGCTTGTTCGGTCCGAGCACATGGCCCAGTACCTGGGGAAGGATGCCTACGCCGAGACCGACGAGGATGAACAAAAGGACGGGGAGATAATTTTCGAGGTTCACGATTGATGAGCTTTGTTGAACGCTTGGTTTGAAGGACCACACTGCGGTGTTTTGCGGTGCTCTTTACGTTCGCCCCAATCGTACAACTTAGACCAGGATCGAACGACACATCCTCGTAAAAAAGCCAGCTCAGGCACTACTCCCTTGCTGGCCTCTAAATTTTTGGTGCCGACGACGAGACTCGAACTCGTACAGCTTGCGCCACTACCCCCTCAAGATAGCGTGTCTACCAATTTCACCACGTCGGCATTCTAAGGCCGCTATTCTACTGCGTTTCTGCCGGCTTGTTAATGCCGTATTGCGAAAAAACAAGAAGAAAAACGATAAATATTTACTTCTCGGTACACTGGTTTAACTTTTGCCCACCAATGCACCATTTCACTGCGTGTCACTGCCGATAACTGCCAAAACATTGAGCAACGTACTGCCTTTGTTGCCCAACGTTGTATTCCAAGACCGCTATTATATTACTTTGGGATGGAATTTGCAGGAACCTGTGCAGGAGTTTGTGCAGCCGGCGCAGTTGGCTGCCCGGCAGGTGCTGCAGGCGCGGGCGTCGGCGCGTTCGGAATGCCGGCCGAACCGGTGGTGGGCGCGGTTGCCGGTACGGTTGGCAGGGCCTTGTCCATCACGCCGCCGCTGACGGCGCCGTTGTTGTGCTGGGTGGAGATGTACGCCAGGGCCAGGGTGGCGCTGAAGAAGATCGCCGCTGCCACACCGGTGGACTTGGACATGAAGTTCGACGAGCCAGTGGCGCCGAACAGGCTGCCGGAAGCGCCGGAGCCGAAGGCCGCGCCCATATCGGCGCCCTTACCGTGCTGCAGCAAGACGAGGCCGATAATGGCCAGGGCCGAGACGACTTGGATGATGACTACCAGGTTGAACATGCTGCTCATGATATTCCATTCAAAATTAAATAGTTTTGTATCGTTTTGTTTCCAACCTGCCAATAGCGCGCAACCGGCTGGATTAACTGCATTTTTACAACAGTACTTCGCGTTAAGGGAAAACCCTTAATGTCTTGCTCAGGCATGGATGATGGCGAGGAAATCTGCTGCCTTCAATGCGGCACCGCCGATCAGGCCGCCATCGATGTCGGCCTGGGCCAGCAGCTCGACCGCGTTGTCCGGCTTCATGCTGCCGCCGTACAGAATCTGGATCTTGGTAGCGACCTGCTCGCTTTTCTTGGCCACGCAGCCGCGCAGGAAGAAATGCGCTTCCTGGGCCATCTGCGGGGTGGCGGTCTTGCCGGTGCCGATAGCCCACACCGGCTCATAGGCCAGTACGACTTTATCGAGCTGATCGACCGGGATGACGTCGAGCGCAGCCTGCAGCTGGGCGCAGATCACGGTTTCGGTATTGCCCGCTTCGCGGTCTTCCAGGGTCTCGCCCACGCAGATCACGGGGGTGAGGCCGGCGGCCAGCGCCACCACGGCTTTTTGCGCAACCAGTTCGTTGGTCTCGCCGTGATACGCGCGACGCTCGGAGTGGCCGACCAGCACGTATTTGGCGCCGAAATCGGTCAGCATCGATGCCGCCACTTCACCAGTATAGGCGCCGCTGGCGTGGATCGACAGGTCCTGGCCGCCCCAGGCGACCGGGGTCGTATTCAATTCCTGTTCGCACTGGGCGAGGTAGGGAGCAGGCACGCAGACCGCGCAATCGGCGCGGTCGTTGACATCCTTGAGGCCGGAGACGATGCCGGACAACAAGGCCGCGTTGGCGGCGCGGTTGCCGTTCATTTTCCAATTGCCGATAACGAGTTTGCGTCGCATAGTAGCCTAAATTTTCAATAACCTATGATTTTACCGCGCCCGCCGACAGTGGGTCAAACTTGCATCGGTGAATTTGTTGTTTTGGTTGCAAGTGCTGCGTGCTTAAATCACTTGCAGCATGATCTTGCCGACGTGGGTGCTGCTTTCCATCAGTTCATGCGCCCTGGGCGCCTGCTCGAGCGGAAACACCGTGTGGATCACCGGCTTGATCTTGCGCTCGGCCATCAACGGCCACACGCGCTTGAGCAGGTTTTTGGCAATCGCGCCCTTGAACTCCACCGAACGTGGCCGCAGCGTGGCGCCGGTGATGGTCAGGCGGCGATACAGCATCTGCCCCAGGTCCAGCGTGGTCTTGGCGCCGCCGAGCGTGGCGATCAGGGCGATGCGGCCATCGTCGGCCAGGCACGCCACTTCACGCGGCACATAATCTCCGCCCACCATGTCGAGAATCACATCGACGCCGCGGTCGTTGGTCAGCGACTTGACAACGTCGACAAAATCCTCGGTCTTGTAGTTGATGCCGCGCTCGGCGCCCAGATCCTGGCACGCGGCGATCTTGTCGGCGCTGCCGGCGGTGGCAAACACGCGGTGCCCCAGGGCACTGGCCAGCTGGATTGCCGCCACGCCGATGCCCGAGGTGCCGCCCTGCACCAGCAAGGTTTCGCCGCCCGTCAAACCGGCGCGATCGAATACATTACTCCACACGGTGAAATAGTTTTCCGGAATCGTCGCCGCTTCCAGCATGCTCCAGCCCTTGGGCACCGGCAGCACCTGCTCGATGGGCGCCACGCAGTACTCGGCGTAACCGCCGCCCTGCACCAGCGCGCACACGTGGTCGCCGATGTCGAGGGTGGAATAGTCGAGGTCGCCATCGACGATCTCGCCGGCCACTTCCAGGCCTGGCAAATCCGACGCGCCCGGCGGCGGCGCGTAGGCGCCCTTGCGCTGGAAGACGTCGGGACGGTTGATGCCGGCCACGTGCACCTTGATCAGCACTTCGCCGGTTTTCACGACCGGCATGGGGCGCTCGCACAGCTTCAGCACTTCGGGTGAACCGGGTTGGGTGATTTCAATCGCGCGCATGGTGGACCTCTGCAAATTTTAAAGAAAAGATTGTACGCGAGGCTACAGCGCCACGCAGGCGGGCGCACGGCTGCGCGACATGCTGTCAATGTCGCGATAAATGCAATTGACTTGCAACAATGCTGCTTGACCGCTATTATTGCAACAGTTTTGCATTAACACTTCTTGTGCTGCTGCCCTGCCCCCATTTCGCCGGGCCGCGCCCGCACCAACCCTCCGACCATTGCCAGGAATCATGCGCCATCACGTACTTGCAGCCGCCATGCTGTCCACATTTTCAAGCGCCTACGCGGCCGACGACGCCACCCTTCAGACCGTCGAAGTCCGCGCCGACAAGCCGGCCGGCAGCGACACCATCGTCACGGTCCAGAACGACCGCGCCCAGAACCGCACGCTTGGCGACATGCTCGAACACGTCTCGGGCGTGCAAAGCAGCGCCTTCGGCCCCAATGCCGGCGCGCCGGTGATCCGCAGCCTGTCCGGCAGCCGCGTGCAGATCCTCGAAGACGGCCAGTCGATCCTGGGCATGAACGCCATCAGCGGCGACATCAACATTCCGTTCGACCCGCTGTTTGCGCGCAGCGCCACCGTCAGCAAATCATCGGACAGCGTGCGCTACGGCGGCAACGCCATCGGCGGCAGCGTCAATGTCGATTCCGGACTGCTGTCGCGCACCATGGAGGAGCAGGACCACGAACTGGAACTGGTGCTGCGCAAGGGCCACAACGATGCCGACGCCCAGGGCCTGCGCCTGAATGTCAACAACGGCAAAAATTTTTCGACCAATATCCAGCTGTCGTTCCAGAGCATCGGCCACTACGACATTCCCGGCAACAGCAAGGCGGCCGTGTGCAATACCGGGCTGTTCCCGGCCAACGGCGGCGTCAATACGTTTCTTGCCGACAGTTGCCAGAAAGAGGCGCGTATCCAGCAGGTGTACAACAAGGCGTCGCAGCCGTTCATCGAGCAATTCATCACGGAAAATCCCGACTGGGCCGATGGCGATTTTTCCTTTTACACCAACAACCCGACCTCGGTGTGGCAGCGCAAAACGTACGTCAACCCCGCCAACCCGGCGTACGTGCCCGGTACGCCGCGCACGGTCGAAAACAAGATCAACAACGATGTCACGCCCGACTACCACGGCACGCTCGGCAACAGCTACTCGAACAACTCGCACGTCGGCGTGGGCACCACCTATTTCTTCGACCAGGGCTACCTGGGCGTGAGCCTGGACTCGAAGGAAAGCAAGTACGGGGTGCCGGGCTTTTCGATGGAGAACAAGTCGTTCGGTTCCAACTACGATGAAGGGCTGCCGGTCGGTGTGAAAATCCGCCAGGACAAGTATGCGCTGGAAGGCAAGCTGCGCGAGCCGATGCCGTACGTGGAAAGTCTCGATCTGCGCGTCTCGCGCCTGAACAATACGTCGGGCGAGTACATCGGCCCGGCCAACGCCAACGAGTACGCGTTCGACACCACCCAGGCCGAGCTGCTGCTGGCGCAGCGCCGCGCCGGCGCCTTGCATGGCCTGGTCGGCCTGTCGTACCGGTCGCGCGATGTGACCGGCAGTGGTCCGCAGCTGTACCTGCCCAACGTGGGCACTGCCAGCCGCGCGCTGCTCATCAGGCAGAACCTCGACTTCGACTGGGCATCGTTCGACGCCGGTTTCCGCCACGAGAAAGTGGCACACGAGATCGAGAACAGCGCGTTCAAGACCTCGCGCAACGCCGCCAATACCAAATTGGCCGACCGCGAGTTCAGCCTGAACAGCTACAACATCGGCGCCGCGTTCGAGCTCGGCAAATTATGGGGCGCCAGGCTGCGGTACGGTTCGTCGGAGCGCGCGCCCGACATCAACGAGCTGTACGCGAGCAACCGCCACTACTCGATCATGACGCAGGAGGAAGGCAACCAGAACCTGAAAGCCGAGCGGGCCCGCAACACCGAATTGACCGTGCTGTTTGGCGTCGGCGGCTTCAAATTGAGCGGTACCGCCTACCAGATGAAATACGACAATTACCTGTACCTTGGCCACTCGGGCCTGCAGACCGGCAACCGCCTGCCGCTCAAGTACTGGAAGCAGACCGACACGACCGTCAAGGGCTTCGAGCTCGATGCGTCGCAGGAGCTCAGCCTCGGCGCCTACGGCAAGCTGAACGTGTCGGCGTTCGCCGACCTGGTCAAGAACAAGGCCGACCACCCGGACCGGCTGCGTACCCAGAACGATGGCGAATACCTGCCCAATATGCCAACCAACCGCTATGGCGCCAACGTGCTGTGGGAGAACAGCGGCTGGAAGGCGCGCCTGTCGAGCACGTATTACGACAAGCAGAAATACCTGGGCAAAAGCGTGAGCAACGAAGTGCCGCTCGACGCCTACAACCTGGTGAACTTCCAGGTCAGCCGCGCAATCGCGTTACCGTACGCGCGTGTGACCGGGCTGGAAGTATTCATCAGCGGCTCCAACCTGCTCGATGACGATGCGCGGCCGCACAACTCGCCGTTGAAATACATTGCGCCGCTGCCAGGACGCGGGTTCCAGGTGGGATTAACGATGAAGCTGTAACTTCAGTTGCCATCTCCCCCGGTCCGTGATTTGGTGGGCAGGGGCGAATTCGGCTTCCAGCGGGCCGACAGCGCCTGCCCCTCTTCGATCTGCTCCGGCGTCATGTGCTTGACCACGGCCGCGCGCTGTTCGGCCGCATTGGGGGCGCTGCGGGCGGCAGCCAGGTTCCACAGCATGTAGGCGATCACGTTATCCTGCGGCACGCCGCCAATGTGATAACGGTACATCAGGCCCATGGTTTGCAGCGCTTCGCCGTGGCCTTGCTGGGCCGCCTTGCGGAACCAGCTTACCGCCTGCTTGTGGTCCTGGATCACCGCGTTGCCGGTGTAGTACATGGCGCCAACCACGTACTGGGCGTCGGCCTTGCCTTGCAGCGCGGCCTTGCGGTGCCACTGGAACGCTTGCGGATAGTCCTGCGGCACACCGCGCCCCATGTAATACATCAGGCCCAGCAGATGCTGGGCATCGGCGTTGCCGGCCTTTGCCAGCGGCGTGATTTCCTTCAGCGCGGTGCCGTAGTTCTTGTTGTTGTAGGCGGTGGCGCCTTCCAGGAAGCCGGCCAGCGCGGCTTGGTGCAGACCCAGGGCGAGACAGATCGCCAGTATGAATTTTTTCATATCGTTTTAGCTATGGTGCGTTGATGCGGGCTCACTTCCAGTTGACCTTGCCGAGGCCGTCCACCGACACTTCGCGGTTGAGCGGCTTGCCGTACACGGTGACGGAACCGAGGCCGCTCAGGTCGAGCTTGGCGTTGGCGGTGGCGGTGACGGTAGCGTTGCCGAGGCCGCTCAGATCGAGCTGCACGCTGTCGGCCGTGAACTTCTGCGCATTCAAGCCGCCGAGGCCGCCAAGGTCGGCCTTGAGCAGCTTGCCGCGTCCGCCGAGGACGATGTTGCCGGCGCCGCCCAGGTCGAGGTCGATGCGTTCGTTTTCGCTGATCCACAAATTCATCTTGCCCACGCCGCCGAGCTTGGCACGCACGGTCTTGTAATCGACCGTGGCCTTCATGCTGCCGGCGCCATCGAGCACCAGTTCCAGGTCCTGGCCGGAGAAGCCGCTGATATCGGTGGCGCCCAGCCCCTCCACCACCACCTGCCGCAGGTTGGGCAGCACCATCTCGGCGCGGGCGCCGTTGCTGGTATTGATCTTGATGCCGCGCCCGCCGTCGGTTTCCAGGTGCAGCGTATCGCCGCTCTGTGCGTAGGTCAGCCGGTCCATATAGCGCTTGTCGCCGGTGATCTTGAGCGACGGCGTGTCGCCCTGGCGCAGCCGGACATCGACCATGCCATCGATCTTGACCCGCACCACGCGCGCATCGATGCTGACGGTACGGGTTTCGCTGTTGTCGTCGGCAGCCGAGGCGCGCCCGAACAACGCGCACGCCGCAGCAAACAGCAAACCGAACTGGAAAATCCTCTTCATGATCTATCCCTGGCTGATGATTCCACAATCATAACGCCGCGAGCACGCCCACCCGAGAAATTGCGACGAACTGCAAAAATCAAGGCATGAACAACCGATTCGGGGTCAGTGCCGACATTCGGACATTGGGGAACTTTTTTGGGCCAGTTTTGGGCAGTGTGGCTGAGTTCGTGTCCAAATGTCGGCACTGACCCTGAAGTTGAACAACAAAATCACGTGGTGCGGGCGAGGTTGAGCCAGGCGCGGGCGGCAAACGACAGGTGGCTGTTGCGGCGCCAGGCCAGGCGCAGTTTCCAGTCGAGCGCGGGGTCGGTCAGCGTGGCGATCGAGAACTGGCCCTGTGGCAGCGTGTCGCAGAACAGCCTGGGCAGGATGGCGACACCCACGCCGAGGCGCACCAGCGAGGCGACGAAGTCCCACTGGCCGCTGCGCCCGCTGATCCTGGGCTGGAAGCCGGCGGCAGCGCAGGCGTCGGTGACGATGTCGTTGAGGGCGAACGACGCGCCGTAAAAAATGAACGGGCTGTCGGCCAGTTCGCGCAGCGCAATGGACGCCCTGTCGCGCCAGGGCGATTCCAGTGGCGCCAGCACGCACAACGGCGATGTGACCAGCGGCAGCGAATCGAACTCCGTCCAGATGTGGGCATTGCCGGCGTAGTCGAGCAGCGAGCCCATTTCCAGCGTGCCGTTGCGCAGGTTGGCTTCGATCGCCTGGGTGCCGTCCTCGAACAGTTTGAGTTCCACGTCCGGATACTGGCGGTGGTACGCCGCCAGCAGCGGCGCCAGCGGCTGGTGCGCCTGTTGCGTCACCCCCAGGCGCAACTCACCGCGCCGCAGTTGCTGCAAATCGGCCAGCTCCACGTTCAGTTCCGCGTGCATGGCCAGCAGCGCCCTGCCGCGCGCCAGCACCACCTGGCCGGCGTCGGTCATGGTAAAGCGCTTGCCGGTGCGCTCGAGCAGCACCAGGTCCAGCGACTGCTCGAGCTGGGCGATCATCTTGCTGACCGTGGGCTGGGTCACGTGCAACTGCTCGGCAGCGCGGCTGAAACCCTGGTGGTCCACGACTGCGACGAAATACCGCAAGGAACGCAAATCCATGATCTATTCCAATATAGAATGATTTTAATAATTTTAATTCATTTTATCTTTTGATTGGCCACGCCTAGAATGGCTGCATGAAAACCTCTTCCGTCTCCCGATTCGGGTATACCGTACTGCAGATCGCGCTACTGATCGCTATCTGGTACGCCTGCGACCGCATCGCTGCCTGGCTGCACCTGCCGTTTTCCGGCGGCGTGGTGGGGCTGCTGGTGATGGTGGCGCTGCTGCTGGCCGGCGTGGTGCGGCCGTCGGTGGTGGACCATGGCGCCGAGTGGCTGCTGTCGAACATGCTGCTGTTCTTCATCCCGCTGATCGTCTCGGTGGTGCAGTTCACCGCGTTGTTGGAACGCGAGGGCGTGCGACTGTTCGCGGCGATCGGCATCGGTTTCATTTCGGTGCTGCTGGCAACTGCCTTGACCGTGGAATGGGTATGCAAGTTCGAGCGGCGGGTGCGGTTGCGCAAGCTGCGCGGTGTTCGTCAAATCCGCCAGGAGCAGCCGGCATGAAACCGTTTCTCTACCTGGTGCTCACCGTGGTGCTGTTCTACGCCAACCAGGCGCTGCACCGCCGCTACCAGTATTTCTGGCTCACGCCCGCGATCACCACGTCGGCGATCCTGATCGCCCTGATCGAGCTGACCTCGACCCCGTTCTCGCAATACTTCGGCGATACGCGCTGGCTGCCCTGGCTGCTGGGTCCCGCCACCGTCGCCTTTGCGCTGCCGATCTACCAGCAGCGCGAGTTGATCAGGCGGCACTGGCTGGCGCTGGGCCTGGGCAGTTGTGTCGGCATCGTGGTCTCGCTGGGCAGTACGCTGCTGCTGAGCCGCCTGCTCGGCCTCGACGCCAATGCCGCTCACAGCCTGCTGGCGCGGTCGGTGTCCACGCCGTTCGCGCTGGAAGCCACGCGCCACCTCGGCGGCGAATCGCAGTTGACCGGCGTGTTCGTGATGATCACCGGCCTGTTCGGGATCTTGCTGGGGCAGGTGCTGCTTGGCCTGCTGCCGCTGCGGATGCGGGTGGCCCGCAGCGCGCCTTTCGGCGCGGCGGCCCACGGCTTCGGCATGAGCGTGGCGCGCAAGATCGGCCCGCAGGAAGGGGCCGTGGCCAGCCTGACGATGATCTTCAGCGGGATTCTGATGGTGCTGCTGGCGCCGGTGCTGGGGCGTTTGCTGGCCTGAGCCGCGTTAGCCGCCGTCGCGGCAGGCGCCACCGCTTGAGCAGCCCACGCAGCGCTGCTTGTGCATCGCTGGCTTGTGCAATGCCGATTGGCGTACTTACCAGCCCATTACTCTGCGCACCTGCGGCGCCAGGTCGCGGGCCATGGCGGCGTGCTGTTCGCGCGTGGGGTGGGCGTCCTGCGCATCGCCCGGGTAGGTGGTTGAAGGCGCCGCCTGCACGCGCGGATCGCCCACGCGGCGCACCGTCTCGGCGAGGTATTCCACTAGCGCCGCCTTGCGTTCGTTCTTCAGCATCGCCCCTTCGGTCAGCACGATCTTCGCCTGCGGATGGTCGGCCAGCAGCATGCGCACCAGCCGCACGTACGTGCCGACATACAGTTCACGGTCGGGAATGCCGACGTTGAAATCATTGGTGCCGATGGCGCTGATGATCAAATCCGGATGGTACTGGCGCTGGTCCCACTTGACCGGGTGCTGCTGGTCGGCGATGGCCAGCTGGTAGTAGTCGGGCAGATTGAGCTGGTCGGTATGGTTGTCCCACGTGCGTACCAGTCCCCTGCCCCCGGCGCACACCAGCTGCACCTGCGCTTGCAGGTCGCGCGCCAGCAGCATGCCGTACGTGGCGCGCGCGTCCCACCACGACGCTTCCTTCTTCGCGCCCGGCACGCGGTCGATCGCTTCGCCGCACGTGACCGAATCGCCCATCACCAGCAGTTTGCGCCGCGGCAGCGCGGGCGCCGGCAGCCAGGCGCCGTCGGTGTCGAAGCGCTGCACCGTGGCCTTGCCGAGCCAGGCCTCGGAACGGTTGACGACCTCCACCCGGTGCGCACCGGCGGCCAGTCCTTCGGCCAGCACCACGGTTTGCGTGCCTTTGGCCAGGTGCACCTTGCGCGCAGCGCCGCCATCGACGATGACGTCGAAGTAGCTGTTGTCGCTGCTGGCATCGGCCGCCATCGCCACGCGCGTGCCGTCGAAGGCCACGGCAAAGCCCACGCCCGGGTAGGCGAAGTACACGGCGCCGTCGGGCTGGACCTGGCTGCGGCCGGTGCGGGCCACGCGCGGATCGGCGGCCGTGATGCTGGTGCCTGCCGTGGCGGTCGCGGCGGCGCTGGCTGGCGCCGCTGTTATCACCGCAGCGGTGACGACAGCGGTGACGACAGCGGCAGAGGCGAACGCCAACGCGAATGCGGTGGCGGGGACTGCCAGCGCAGCCAGGCGGGGGGGCGATGCCATCTTATTTCATGAGCTTTTTAATATCGGGCAGCATGGCGTCAGACCACACCTGGTAGCCCTTGGGCGTGGGGTGCAAGTAATCGGCCATGATGGTAGGCGACATGTCGCCGTTCGCTTGCAGGAACTTCTTGCCGTAGTCCTTGAAGACGATGGATTTGCCGTCATCGAGCGTGGCGATCAGGCGATTGAGTTCGATGATCTGCGCGCGCTTGGGGCTGGCCGCCGATTGCTCGTACGGCAGCACGGCGTTGAGCAGGATGCGCGCGTTCGGGTACAGCGTGCGCAGCTTGGTCACCACTGCCTTGACGCCGTCGAACACCTGCTCAGGATTGGCCTGGCAGTGGAAAAAGTTGTTGACGCCGATGGTGAGCACCACCAGCTTGGGCGACAGCTTGCCGGCCTGGCCGTTGTCGAGCCGCCAGAGCACATTGCCGGTGTGGTCGCCGCCGATGCCGAAGTTGGCCGTCTTCCACTTGCCAAACGATTTATCCCATATTTTTTTGTTCCAGCCCTCGGTGATGGAGTCGCCCACGAACAGCAGGTCCACCTTGCCGGTCTCCGCGACCTCGATATCTTCCTGGAACATGGCCTGCCAGCGGGCAATCGACATCCACGGGTATTCGACGGCGCGTGGCGCCGGGGTAATGCTGCACGCCTTGCCGTCGATGACGGCCGGCTTGGCGTCGGCCGCCTGCGCGGCAGCGCCGGACAGCGCCAGCACGGCACTGGTGATGAGCGAAACAATAAGGCTATTCTTCATATTTTTGACCTCGGATTGAACGGGATTTCAGTGTAGCTTAAGTCTTCAACTTCAGGCGCAGCAGTAGCGTGCCGTGCGACGGCACCTTGGCTTCGAGCTTGCGCGTGGTGTCGCCGGTCTTGCCGGTCCAGACGTCGGTCCACGCATAAGGCTTCTTCTTGAAGTCCGCCGTGCGCTTGCTCAGGTCATCGTTGATGTGATACGCGCCCCAGTCGAAGCTTACCGGCGCGGCCTGCGCGCCGCGATTCATCACCATCAGCGCCCACTCGTCACCGGCCAGCGGCTTGGCCCAGTATTCGATATCGCCGGCCTGCAGGAAGCGCCACGCCGATACACCGAGCTTGTCCTGGTTGATGGCGATCGCCCCGGCATTGGTGAGAATGCGGTGGGTGGCGGCCGACATCGACCGCACGTCGTTGCCGAGGATGAGCGGCGACGCCAGCATGGCCCACGCCGAGAAATGCGACTTGTCCTCGTCCTCGCTCAGGCCCTTGCCGACGACCAGCATGTCCATGTCGTTCCAGTGACCGGGACCGGCGTGCTGGCGCAAGCCGGACTGCTTGTCGAGGATGCGCAGCACGCCCCAGGCCGAGAACGAACCCTGGCTGAATTCGCAGTTCCAGCACGGGTAGATGTCACCGGTGGTGCGCCACGAGTGGCCCACGTCCTTGGCCCATTCCCACGGCCTGGTGTCGCCCCACTCGCAAATGCTGAACAACATGGGCCGGCCGGCGCTGCGGATCGCGTCGCGCATGGTGGTGTACGCGCCGGCCGAGTTGAGGCCCTTGGTATCGCACCAGTCGTACTTGATGTAATCGATGCCCCATTCAGCGTAGGCAATCGCGTCCTGGTACTCGTGGCCACGGCTGCCCGGCTTGCCGCCGCAGGTGGTGGCGCCGGCGTCGGAGTAAATGCCGAGCTTCAGGCCACGGCCATGCACATAGTCGGCCAGCGCCTTCATGCCGGACGGGAAGCGCGCGGGGTCGGGGTGGATCACGCCCTTGTCGTCACGCTTGCCGTGCCAGCAGTCGTCGATGTTGACGTAGGTGTAGCCGGCGTCCTTCAAGCCGTTTTTCACCATGGCGTCGGCGGTATCGCGGATCAGCTGCTCGTTGATATCGCAGGCAAAGGTGTTCCAGCTGTTCCAGCCCATTTGCGGCGTGGCCGCCAGGCCGTCGAACTTCTGGGCGCCGGCGGAGGTACTGAACAACCCGGCCACTGCACCGGCAACAAGCCACGCGGGCATCGATTTTTTCATGCGCGACTCCTTACCGTGCAGGTGCCTTGAGCGACTTGAGCTTGTCGCCATACTCCTTGATCAGCTTGAGCGAGCTGGTATCGGTGTCGAACACCGAGTACAGGCCCTGCTCTTCCTGCGGCGGGTCGCCCATGAAGTCGTTACCCGGTTTCCACCAGTAGTCGGCATTGGCCGCGCGGCCGGCGCCGCCCCAGGCCCAGAAATTGAAGCCGGCGATCGGATCGCCCTTGGCGGCGCGGGTATAGACCACGTCGAACACCTCCTTGTAGAAGCGGTCGCGGATCCTGGTCGTGGCGTTGATGCTGAACGACGGGCCGTCGCGATCGAGGCCGAATTCTTCGAGCACGATGGGCTTGCCGAGCTTTTTGGCGAGCTCGATGTGCGAATTCAGGTAGTCGCGGCTCTTGGTGATCGCATTGTCCCAGGTGCCTTCGGGATTGCGCGAGTCGAACCATTCCCAGTTCTTCGGCCACAGGTGGTACGTCAGGTAATCGACATGCTTGCTGCGGTGGGCGTCGAGGAACAGCTGCGCATCGTGGGCGGAACCGGCCAGGCCCTCGCTGCCGGTGCTCACCATGTGGTTGCGATCGAGGCTGTGGATGTAGCCGGCCGTCTCGTCGATCCACTTGACGTAAGCGGCCTTCTCTTCCTTCGTCGCCTTGCCGTTGCCGGGGCGCGGCTCGTTGGCCAGCTGCCACGACATCAGGTGCGGATCTTCCGAGTACGGCTTGCCGGTGATGGTGTTGACGCGCTTGACGATTTTCGCGATCACCTGGCGGTACTCTTTTTGCGCGGCAGCGTTCACGTAGAAGCGCGCATTCTTCTTCATGTAGTCGTCATAGTCCTTGGTCACATTCGGGTCCAGCGCCGGCGTGCCTTCGAACCAGTTCAGGTACTGGGTCATGCCGCCCGACCACTGCCAGAAGTTGTTCAGGTAAAGCACCACGGTCATGTCGCGCTTGGCCGCTTCGGCCATCAGGTAGTCCAGGCCCACCAGCAGGTTCTCGTCGTACTCGCCCGGCTTGGCCGTGGTGGCGGGGCTGACCGCGCTTTTCATGGCGGTCTTCTCGGAGACGGCCAGCACGCGCAGGTTGTTGATGCCGGTCGCCTTCATGGTGTCGAGTTCCTTGAGCAGGCGCGCGCGCTCGCCCACGCCGCTCGGCGCACCGAGGTAGCCGCCGTACCAGAAATTGGCGCCCACGATGTAATACGCCTGCCCCTTGCGGCTGAAGTGGGTTTTCTTGGCCGTGACGAACTCCGACCTGGCGGCGTTGGTCACCGGCGCGCCATCGGCAGCGGCCACGATGCCGACCGCGCCCACCATCATGGCGGCGGCGCAGAATTTGAACAGTTGTTTCATGTCTCGTCCTTTATGGTTATGGTTGCTGCTACTTCAGGGGTTTGCCGTTGACGTTCAGGACCTGCTTCGGCAGTTTGACGGTGATGGTTCGGGCGCCGGCATCGGCGGCATCGTGCGCCAGCAGCACCTTGTAGCTGCCCGCGGCGATGCGCCAGGTCTTCGAGCGGCTGTCGTACAGCGCCAGCAGGCGCGGATCGACGGTCACGGTAATTTCCCGGCTCGCCCCCGGCGCCAGGTCCACTTTCTCGAAGGCGGCGAGGCGCTTGGGTGCTTCCCACTTCGCGCCCAGCGGCGCCACGTACACCTGCGGCACATCCTTGCCCGCCACTGCGCCGGTGTTGGTGACCTTGAAGCGCAGTTGCAGCTTGCCGTCCTGCTGGCCCGACTTCAGGTCGGAATACGCGAACGTGGTGTACGACAAGCCATGGCCGAACGGGAACAGCGGCTTGTGGCCTTTCAGGTCGAACCACTTGTAGCCGACCGCCGCACCTTCATGATAATCGACCGCGAAGCGCACCTTTTCGTTCTTCGGATCGCCATCAAGCACGGGCCGCGGCAACTGGCTGGCAGACGCCGGGAACGTCGCCGGCAAGTGGCCCGACGGATTGACTTCGCCAAACAGGATGCGGGCAATCGCCTCGCCACCGCCCGAGCCGGCATACCACGCCTGCAGCACGGCCGCGCTCTGGTCCAGCCACGGCATCAGCACCGGGCCCGAAGTTTCGAGCACCACCACGGTTTTCGGATTGGCTTTCGCCACCGCCGCCACCAGCGCATCCTGGTTGTCGGGCAGCGCCAGCGAGACCGCATCGAGCGCTTCGCCCACCCACTGCTGGGCAAACACGATCACCGCGTCGGCGCCTTCGGCAGCTTTGGCGGCGGCGACCGGATCGAGGCCGTCGTGGTAAATCACCTGCGCACCGGGCGCGCGCGCCTGGATCGCCTTCAGCGGCGACGACGGGTGGTACACCACCGGACCGGGCCAGGTCAAGGGCTCGATGCCGGGCACCGGGTTGCCCTCCACCGGGTACACCAGCGACGAGCCGCCGCCTGCCAGCACGCCCGCGTCCGCGTGGGCGCCGATGACGACGATCTTGCGCGCGCCGGGTTTGAGCGGCAGCGTGTTGTTGGCGTTCTTGAGCAGGACCATGCCTTCTTCGGCATCGGCCTGGCTGACCAGGCGGTTGGCCGCGAAGTCGATCGCGCCGCCTTCCGCCACCGGGTGATCGACCACGCCCTTGTCGAACATGGCCCACAGGATGCGATACACCATGTCGTCCAGGCGCGCCTGCGGCACATGGCCGTTCGCCACCGCCTCATCGAGCGCGCCGCCGAAGTACTGCGACTTGTCGAACTCCCAGCCCGACTGCTGGTCGAGGCCGGCCTTGGCCGCTGCCACCGTGCTGTGCACCGCGCCCCAGTCCGACATCACGTACCCCTTGAAGCCCCAGTCTTTTTTCAGCACGCCGTTGAGCAGGTAATCGTTCTCGCACGCGTACACGCCATTCAGGCGGTTGTACGAGCACATGACCGAGCCGGGGCTGGCCTGTTCGAGCACGAACTGGAACGCCAGCAGGTCGGACATGCGGTTGCTGGCGTCGTCGATGCGCGCATCGAGCACGAAGCGGCCGGTCTCCTGGGCATTGACGGCAAAGTGCTTCATCGTCGCGATCAGGTGGTTCGACTCGATGCCCTTGATCTGCGCCGCGACCATGCTGCCTGCCAGCAGCGGGTCCTCGCCGGCGTATTCGAAGTTGCGGCCATTGCGCGGTTCGCGCTGCAGGTTGACGCCGCCGGCCAGCATCACGTTGAAGCCCGACGCGCGCGCCTCGCTGCCGATCATGGCGCCGCCCTGGTAGGCCAGGGCCGGGTTCCAGGTAGCGGTAGTGGCCAGGCCCGAGGGCAGCGAGGTGCGCCCGCGCGGGGTGGGCCCGGCTTGCGTGGCCACGCCGAGGCCGGCGTCGGTTTCGAACAGCGCGGGCAAACCCAGGCGCGGGACGCCGGCAATGTAGCCGGCCGAATAGGGCAGCGCGGCCGGATGGCGCTTGGTCTTGTTGGCAAAGTCGGCGCCGAAGTGGCCCAGTACCCACGACAGCTTTTCTTCCTGCGTCATGGCGGCCAGCGCCAGTGCGGCGCGGCGGTCGGCCGGCAACGCGGCATCGAGCCACGGCCTGGCAGCAGGTGCTGCTTGTTTGGCTCGTTCGGCCTGTTTCGCTAGTTCGGCCTGTTCGGCTAGTGCAGCTTGACCGGCTTGCCCGGCTAACGCCTGGCCGGCGGCGCTGGCCGGAACCGCAGCAGCTAACCCGAACGCCAGCGCCAAGGCGATGGCAACGGGCCGGGCGTGACGGTGGCGCGGTCCGGCAGCGGACCGGGCGGATGCAACTTGTTCCATAAACGTGTCTCCCGCATGGATGGTTTTTATATTATGAAAATATTTGCATGGACGCACTCCACCGGTCAAACCAAGGCCAAAATCGGGGCGCAGTTTAGCCATCTTCACTAAACACGCACACACATGCTCAAATGGCGCGCTGCAACACCGGCAGCAGTGGCAAACTCGATGTTTAGTAAAGAACGCTAAACTTTTGTACGAATCCTGTTGGTCGTTTGACCATGGATAGACGCTCATGCAAGACTTCCTTCACACAGAACCGGCCGACGACGCAGTCGCGAGCCGCTTCGCCGAGACAACGGAGACCAGATGGCCACTACCGCTAACACCGCAACAGCGACGCCGGGCGTAACGATCCGCGACATCGCGCAAGTTGCGGGCGTATCCGCAGGCACGGTCTCGCGCGCGCTCAAGAACGAACCGGGACTGACCGAAGCCACGCGCCAGATGGTGCTGGAAGCGGCGCGCGCGCTCGGCTACGACTTCTGCAAGCTGCGCCCCAAGCGCCTGCGCCGCCTCACTTTCCTGCTGCACCGCCAGCACAATACCGCCGCCAGCAGTCCGTTCTACTCCCCGGTGCTGCACGGCGCCGAAGAAGCATGCCGCAAGCAGGGGATCGTGCTGTCGTTCATGGCCGTGGGCCCCGCCGACGGCCTGATCGACCAGATCCGCATGCACGCGCCGGATGGTATCGTCTGCGCCGGCTTCTTCGAGCCCGAAACGCTGGCCGCGCTGCGCTCCACCGGCAAGCAGCTGGTGCTGATCGACATGCAGCTGCGCGGCTACAACTCGGTCAACCCGGACAATATGATGGGCGGCTACCTGGCCACCAAGCACCTGATCGACACCGGCCGCACCCGCGTGGGTTTTATTTCCGGCCCGCTGGCGCACTACAGCATCCGCGAACGCGCGCGCGGCTATCGCCAGGCCCTCTTCGAGGAAGGCATCCTGGCCGACCCACGCCTGGAAGCCAACCTGCCCGATGGCGTGGACCTGGAGACCGGCGCCTGGGAAGCGATGGAGCAGCTGCTGTCGCTGCCCCACCCGCCCGACGCCGTGTTCTGCTACAACGACAGCGCCGCCCTGGTGGCCATGCGCTGCTGCCTGGCCAAGGGACTCAAGGTGCCACACGATGTCGCCATCGTCGGCTTCGACGACATCTCCACGGCCGTGCTGGGCCACCGCCCGCTCACCACCCTGCGCATCGACAAAAAGGCGCTCGGCGCGATGGGCGTCGAGCTGCTGCTCAATAACCAGCACCTGACGCAAAATCCGGCCCAGCCGGGGCATCCCCAGCATCCGCCGGTGCAGCACATCGCACCGGTGGAACTGATCGTGCGCGCCAGCACCGTGTTCGACGGCTGGCGCGCGCCGCAATCTTCCTCCACCGATCGTCCACCAACCTTTTCACGGACCCCATGACGGCACCGAACTTCCACTCCCGCGCCACGCTGCTCGACCATATCCGCCACACCAAGCATTTTTACGATGGGCGCTGCGTGGACCCCAGCGGCGGCTTGTACCATTTTTACAAGGACGACGGCAGCATCTACGACGAGCGCACGCGCCACCTGGTGAGCAGCACCCGCTTCGTTTTCAACTACGCGATGGCCTGGCGCCAGTTCGGCGACGCCGCCGACCAGCAGCGCCTGCGCCACGCCCTGGCCTTTTTGCGCGACGCCCACCGCAACGTGCACACCGGCGGCTACGCCTGGACGCTGGACTGGAAAGCCGGCGTGGCGCACGTTACCGACGGCACCAACCACTGCTACGGCCTGGCCTTCGTGCTGCTGGCCTACAGCCACGCGCTGATGGCTGGCGAACCCCAGGCGGGCGAATGGATCGCCGAAACGTTCGATTTGATGGAGCACCGTTTCTGGGATGCGCAGCACGGCCTGTACGCTGACGAAGCCGCTCCCGACTGGTCGCACCTCGATGGCTACCGCGGCCAGAACGCCAATATGCACGCGTGCGAAGCGCTGATTGCCGCGTTCGAGGCGACCGGCGAGCGCGCCTACCTGCTGCGCGCCGAAACGCTGGCGCGCAACATCACGCTGCGCCAGGCCGCACTGGCCGACAACCTGATCTGGGAGCACTACCACGCCGACTGGTCGGTGGACTGGGACTACAACCGCGACGACAGGAGCAATATCTTCCGCCCCTGGGGCTACCAGCCCGGCCACCTGGCCGAATGGGCCAAGCTGCTGTTGCTGCTCGAACGCCACGGCGCCCACCTGGCGCACGGCCAGGACTGGCTGCTGCCGCGCGCGATCGTGCTGTTCGACGCGGCAGTGGGCAAGGCGTGGGATGCGCAGCACGGCGGCATCTATTACGGCTTCGCGCCGGACGACAGCATTTGCGACGACCTCAAATATTTCTGGGTGCAGGCCGAAAGCATCGCCACCGCCGCCCTGCTGGGCGCGCGCACCGGAGATGCCCGCTACTGGACCTGGTACGACACACTCTGGGACTATAGCTGGACCCATTTCGTCGATCACCAATACGGCGCCTGGTACCGCATCCTGGGCGCCGACAACGGCAAGCTCACCGACGAGAAAAGCCCGGCAGGCAAGGTCGATTACCACACCATGGGCGCCTGCTACGAAGTACTCAATATAATCAAGGATTAAACGATGTCCGATTTTCCCATTTTTGTCGCTGCCGGCGAAGCGCTGACCGACATGATCGTGCAAGACGCAGCCCAACAACAGTGGCACAGCAAGGTAGGCGGCTCCACCTGGAATGTGGCGCGCACCATGGCCGCGCTGGACGTGCCCACCGCGTTTGCGGGCGCGATCAGCTGCGACGTCTTCGGCGACGCCCTGTGGCAGGCCAGCGCGGCCGCCAAACTCGACCTGCGCTTCATGCAGCGCCATGCCAAATCGCCGCTGCTGGCCATCGTCCACCGCACCGATCCACCCGCGTATTTTTTCGTGGGCGACGACAGCGCCGACCTGCATTTCGATGCAGGCGCGCTGCCGCAGGACTGGCGCACGCACTGCAAGTGGGTGCACTTCGGCGGCATCAGCCTGGCGCGCCAGCCGCTGGCCGGCAAGCTGGTGGCGCTGGCCGAACAGCTGAAAGCCGACGGCGTGCGCATCAGCTTTGATCCCAACTACCGGCTGCTGATGGATGAACGCTACGACGCCACGCTGCGCCGCATGACGGAACTGGCCGACGTCATCAAGGTGTCGGAGGAAGATCTGGCAGGCCTGTTCCGCACCGATGACATCGACACGGCGTTTGCCACCCTGCGCAGCTGGAATCCGCAAGCGACGTATTTGTACACCAAGGGCGAACACGGCGCATCGCTGCACTGCGGCGAGCAGGCGTGGACACAAGCCACGCCGCAGATCACCGTGGCCGACACCGTGGGCGCCGGCGACGCCAGCATCGCTGCCCTCGCCTACAGCCTGCTGCACTACCCGGACCGCGGGCCCGACCGCCACCTGCGCTTTGCCGTGTGCGCGGGCGCTGCTGCCTGCATGACCGAGGGTGCATCGCCGCCGTCGCTGGCCGCGATCGAGGCGTTGGCAACACGGGAAGATTGACAAAACGGCTCATCGGTAACGATTCTCATTCCCTCAAAAATATTGTCAATATCCCTTTTTACCGAGAAAAATTATCGTTTTAATCATCGATCAGAAAATTAAATGTCTGTAATGCGTAGATTTGATACAAGTCATTACGGACACAAAATTTTCCCGGTGATAAACTTGGGATGTCCCCTTTCATAACCAAGAGGCTTCCTATGAACCAGATGTCCAGGCGACAGTTCCTTCGGGTAACTGGCGCCACCATCGCGGGTTCGAGCATCGCGCTCCTCGGCTTTGCGCCGGCAACGGCCATGGCCGAAGTCCGGCAGTACAAGCTGGCGCGCAGCACCGAAACCCGCAACACCTGCCCCTACTGTTCCGTAGGCTGCGGGATTTTGATGTATGGGCTGGGCGACGGCGCCAAAAACGCCACCGCTTCCATCATCCACATCGAAGGCGATGCCGACCACCCGGTCAATCGCGGCACGCTGTGCCCGAAAGGCGCCAGCCTGATCGACTTCATCCACTCGCCGAATCGCCTGATGGCGCCGCAGTACCGCGCCCCGGGTGCCACCGAATGGTCGCCGATGTCGTGGGACGACGCGCTCAACCGCATTGCGAAGCTGATGAAAGCCGACCGCGATGCCAACTTCATCGAAAAATCCGCGGACGGCAAAACCGTCAACCGCTGGACCACCACCGGCATGCTGTGCGCGTCGGCGGCATCGAACGAAGTAGGCTATTTAACCCATAAAACCATGCGCAGTCTCGGCATGCTGGCATTCGACAATCAAGCACGTGTATGACACGGTCCGACGGTGGCAGGTCTTGCCTCGACATTTGGACGTGGTGCGATGACGAATCACTGGGTAGACATCAAGAACGCAGATGTCATCCTGGTCATGGGCGGCAACGCAGCAGAAGCACACCCTTGCGGGTTTAAATGGGTCACGGAAGCCAAGGCGCATCGCGGCGCCAAGCTGGTCGTGGTCGATCCGCGCTTTACCCGAACCGCTTCGGTGGCGGACTATTACGTCCCTACCCGTACCGGTGCGGACATCGTTTTCCTGGGCGGTATCATCAACTACCTGCTCACCAACGACAAAATCCAGCACGAATACGTCCGTAACTACACGGACATGCCGTTCATCGTCCGCGAGGATTTCGCCTTCAACGATGGCCTGTTCTCGGGCTACGACGAGGCGACCGGCAAGTACACCGACAAGAGCAGCTGGAACTACGAGATGGGCGACGACGGCTATGCCAAGATCGACGCCACGCTCGAACACCCGCGCTGCGTGTACCAGATGATGAAGAAACACTACGCGCGCTACACGCCCGAGATGGTGGAAAAAGCCTGCGGCGTGCCGCCGGAAAAATTCCACAAGGTGGCCGAACTGCTGGCATCGACCGCGGTGCCAGGCAAGGCCGCGACCATCCTGTACGCCCTGGGCTGGACCCAGCACTCGACCGGCGCGGAAACCCTGCGCGCGGGCGCCATGGTGCAGCTGCTGCTCGGTAACATGGGCATCTCCGGCGGCGGCATGAACGCGCTGCGCGGCCACTCCAACATCCAGGGTCTGACCGACCTGGGTCTGCTCACCAACATGCTGCCCGGTTATATCACTCTGCCGGGCGAGGCGGAGCAGGACTGGAATGCGTACGTGGCCAAGCGCGCGCTGCAACCGCTGCGTCCCAATCAGCTCAGCTACTACAGCAACGCGAAAAAATTCCTGGTCTCGTTCATGAAGACCTGGTGGGGCGATGCCGCCACCGAGGAGAACAACTATGCGTTCGACTACCTGCCCAAGCTCGACAAGCCGTACGACATGATGCAGGCGTTCGAGCTGATGAACCAGGGCAAAATGAACGGCTACATCTGCCAGGGCTTCAACATCCTGGCCTCGGCGCCGGACAAGCAGAAGATCACCGACGGCCTGTCCAAGCTCAAATGGCTGGTCATCATGGATCCGCTGCAGACCGAAACGTCGGAGTTCTGGAAACCGCACGGCGACTTCCACAAGGTCGATCCGACCAAGATCCAGACCGAGGTATTCAGCCTGCCCACGTCGTGCTTTGCCGAGGAACGCGGTTCGCTGGTCAGTTCCTCGCGCGTGCTGCAGTGGCACTGGCAAGGGGCCGAGCCGCCGGGCCAGGCGAAGAGCGACCTGGAAATCATGTCGGGCCTGTTCCAGCGCATCCGCAAGGCGTACCAGAGAGACGGCGGCAAGTTCCCCGATCCGATCGTCAACCTGACGTGGAACTACGCCCAGCCGATGAGCCCTCAGCCCGAAGAAATCGCCATGGAATTCAATGGCAAGGCGTTGAAGGACATCTACGATGCCAAGGACCCGACCAAGCTGCTGCTCAAGAAGAACGAGCAGCTGGCCGGCTTCGCGCAGCTGCGCGACGACGGCAGCACGACGTCCGGTTGCTGGATCTTTGCCGGTTCGTGGACTGCGCAGGGCAACCAGATGGGCCGCCGCGACAACAGCGACCCGACCGGCATCGGCAATACGCTGAACTGGGCGTGGGCCTGGCCGGCCAACCGCCGCATCCTGTACAACCGCGCCTCGTGCGATACCAAGGGCAAGCCGTTCGATCCTACCCGCAAGCTGGTGGCCTGGAATGGCGCCACCTGGTCCGGCGCCGACGTGCCGGACTTCAAGGCGGACGAACCGCCGGAAAACGGCATGGGTCCGTTCATCATGCTGGCCGAGGGTGTGGCGCGCTTCTTCGCGCGCGACGCCATGGCCGAAGGGCCGTTCCCCGAGCACTACGAGCCGTTCGAGTCGCCGATCGGGCACAACCCGATGCACCCGAATAATCCGCGTGCGTTCAACAATCCGGCCGCGCGCATGTTCGCCAACGACCGCAAAAAGCTGGGCAAGAAGGAAGATTATCCGCACGTGGCCACCAGCTATCGCCTCACGGAGCACTTCCACTACTGGACCAAGCACGCGCGGTTGAACGCGATCATCCAGCCGGAGCAATTCGTCGAAATCGGCGAAGAGCTGGGCAAGGAAATCGGCGTGGTCCACGGCGACCGGGTACGGGTATCGTCCAAGCGTGGCTACCTCGTGGCGAAAGCCGTGGTGACCAAGCGTATCAAGGCACTGGTAATCGATGGCAAAAAGACCCACCAGGTCGGACTGCCGATCCACTTCGGGTTCAAGGGGCTCACCAAACCGGGCTACCTGGTCAACACACTGACGCCGACGGTAGGCGACGCCAATTCACAGACACCGGAATTCAAGTCGTTCCTGGTGAAAGTGGAAAAAGCCTGACGGCCCGAGGGAGATTAAAACATGTCATTACAATCGCTAGATATCAAACGCCTGTCGGCCACCACGGTGCAGCCGCCGGTGGCCCGCACCCCGGTCACCGGCACCGTGGCCAAACTGATCGACGTCTCCAAGTGCATCGGCTGCAAGGCCTGCCAGACGGCCTGCATGGAATGGAACGACCTGCGCGACGAAGTGGGTGAAACCACCGGCGTGTACGACAATCCAACCGACCTGACGCCGCAATCGTGGACCGTGATGCGGTTCTCGGAATACGAGAACACCGACGGCAACCTCGAATGGCTGATCCGCAAGGACGGCTGCATGCACTGCGAAGATCCGGGCTGTTTAAAAGCCTGCCCGGCGCCGGGCGCCATCGTCCAGTACACCAACGGCATCGTGGATTTCCACCAGGAGAACTGCATCGGCTGTGGCTACTGCGTTGCCGGCTGCCCGTTCGACGTGCCGCGCATTTCCAAGGCCGACAGCCGCGCCTACAAGTGCACGCTGTGCTCGGACCGCGTGGCCGTCGGCCAGGAACCGGCCTGCGTCAAGACCTGCCCTACCGGCGCGATCGTCTTCGGCACCAAGGAAGACATGAAGCACCATGCCGAGGAGCGGATCGAAGACCTCAAGTCGCGCGGCTTTGCGCAGGCGGGCCTGTACGACCCGGCCGGCGTTGGCGGCACGCACGTGATGTATGTGCTGCACCATGCCGACAAGGCGCCGCTGTACCATGGCCTCAAGCAGAATCCGTCCATCAGCCCGATGGTGGGCCTGTGGAAGGGTCTGACCAAGCCGCTGGCGCTGGCCGGTATTGCCGCCACCGCGCTGGCGGGCTTCTTCCACTATTCGCGCATCGGTCCGAACGAAGTGAGCAAGGAAGAAGAAGCCGAGGCGCTGCACGAAGCACAACGCATCCGGGAGAACAGCAATGAGCGCACCTGATCGTAACGGCGTGAGGCGGGACAAGGACGGCAACCCGCTGATCCAGCGCTACACCGCCAATGACCGCAGCAATCACTGGATCACGGCGATCTGCTTCGTGCTGCTGGCCGTCTCCGGCCTGGCCATGTTCCATCCAGCGACATCGTGGATGGCCGTGTTCCTCGGCGGCGGCCAGTGGACGCGCATCCTGCACCCGTTTCTCGGTGTGGTGATGTTCGTGTCGTTCGCGGTGCTGGTGGTGCGCTTCTGGCACCACAACAAGATCGACCAGGCAGACAAGCAGTGGATGAAGCAGTTCGGCGATGTGCTCACCAACCGCGAAGACCGCCTGCCCAAGATCGGCATGTACAACGCCGGTCAGAAGATCCTGTTTTTCGTGCTGATCGCCAGCATGGTCGGATTGCTGTTGTCGGGCATCGTGATCTGGCGCGCGTACTTCGCGTTCTACTTCCCGATCGACGTGGTGCGCTTTGCGGCGCTGCTGCACGCGTTCAGCGCGTTCGTGCTGATTTGCTCGATCATCGTGCATATTTACGCGGCGTTCTGGGTCAAGGGTTCGATCGGCGCCATGGTGCGCGGCACGGTCACCTACGGGTGGGCGCGCAAGCACCATCCGCGCTGGTTCGAGTCGGTGATCAAGAAGCAGCGCGACTGATGGTCGCATGACGTAACACCCGCAGCACGTCCGGGCGCCACGCCGCGCCCGGACTCTCCCGCCCGAGCCAACCTGCTCCCCCGTTCCAATTTCGGATTAAAATACATTTTTGCCCGGCCGCCCCTTTGCCGCCGGCTACTGGAGAATCTAGTGGTACAACGCTTGCTCGAACCAGGCCAGATCGAAGCGCTCGATCACACCGCCATTCCGCGCCTGCTGCTGCCTGAAGCACGCAGCCTGTTTGCCGCGCGCGCCGCGCGCCTGCGCCAGCTGGCCAACAACGATATCAGGGGAATTCCGGTCGGCGCAGCCATGCAGGGTTACCTGCAACTGATGGCGGCCGTGGTGGACGCGCAAGGCGCGGTTGCCGCCGCGCTGCCGCCCGAGACTTTCAACCTGCCACCGGCGGCCGACATCAAGCTCTCCATCGATCACAACATGCCGCCGCTGCCCGTCAACGGCGTGCGTCCGCCCGAGTGGCGCACCGTGTTCGCGGCCCTGCTCGACCACCTGGCGGCATCGGTCAAGGACCAACCGCAGATCCACGCCGTGCTGGCCGAACTGCGCGCGCTCGACGTGGCCCAGCTGGAAGGTTGCGCCGACGCCGTCCTGGCCGAGCTGACCGAAGGCGTGCACCCGCTGCATGCACCGTTCGTGGCCGCCGCGCTGCAGGTGATGTGGACCCGGCGCGCCGCCCAACTCGACTCGCCGCGCGTGCAGCCCTTGGTCACCAATACCCTGTGCCCCGTGTGCGGTTCGCACCCGGTGGCCAGCGTGATCCGCATCGGCGGGCAGTCGCAAGGCTACCGCTACCTGCAATGCAGCTGCTGCGCCAGCGAATGGCACATGGTGCGCGTAAAGTGCTCGTGCTGCGAGCACACCGGCAAGATCGCCTACCAGAGCCTGGAAACCAACGACGACAAGCTGCCGGTGGAAGACGCCACGGACGCCAAGGCGAACAAGGCCAACGACCCGAGCAAGGTCGCCCGTGCCGAGACCTGCGAAGACTGCAAAACCTATCGCAAGATCTTCAACCAGGAGCACGACTTCAACGTGGAGCCGCTGGCCGACGACCTGGCCAGCCTCACGCTGGACGTACTGGTGAGCGAAGCCGGTTACGCGCGCGCCAGCGGCAATCCGCTGCTGTGGTTTAACGCGGCATGACCGCGCCGGCCAGCAGCATGGCTGCCACTACCGCAATCGCCGCGCCGGTGACGTCCAGCGCGCCGGCGATCCGCTTGCCTGCCGTGCACCTGATCCTGTCCGATGCCGGCTGCCAGCCGCTGATCGAGCAGTATGGCCGCACCCAGACCACGGACACGGCGCGCGCACTGCTGGCCGACCTGCGCACCCGGCTGCTGGCCGCTCGCGCGGATGGCGGCAGTGCCAGCAACGAGGCCACGCACGCAGCCGCCGGTGCCGCCATCGATACCGGCACTGGCACCGCCACCGACATCCCTGCCCTGCTGGCCATGCTGGCCGAACGCCTCCAACGCAGCAACCGCTCCAACCTGCGCGCCGTCTTCAACCTCACCGGCACCGTGCTGCACACGAACCTGGGCCGCGCGCTGCTGCCCGACAGCGCGGTGCAGGCCGTGGCCGAGGCGCTGCGCTGGCCGATGAACCTGGAATGGGATATCGACACCGGCAAGCGCGGCGACCGCGACAACCTGGTGGAAGAACTGCTGCTGGAACTGACAGGGGCGGAAGCGGCCACCATCGTCAACAACAACGCCGCCGCCGTGCTGCTGATGTTGAACACCCTGGCGCTGGGCCGCGAAGTGATCGTCTCGCGCGGCGAACTGGTGGAGATCGGCGGCGCCTTCCGCATCCCGGACGTGATGACGCGCGCGGGCGCCGTGCTGCGCGAAGTGGGCAGCACCAACCGCACCCACTTGAAGGACTACGCGGAGGCCGCCGGTCCACAGACGGCGCTGATGATGAAGGTCCATTGCAGCAATTACGAAATCACCGGTTTTACGAAAAGCGTGGAACTGCCCGAACTGGCGCCGCTGGCCAAATCGCACCAGATCGACGTTGCCGTCGATCTGGGCAGCGGCACGCTGGTGGACCTGGAGCAGTACGGGCTGCCGCACGAAACCACGGTGCGCGAAACGATAGCCGCCGGCGCCGACCTGGTGACCTTCAGCGGCGACAAGCTGCTGGGCGGCCCGCAGTGCGGCATCATCGTCGGCCGCGCCGACCTGATTGCGCAAATCAAGAAAAACCCGCTCAAGCGCGCGCTACGCGTCGGCAAGCTGACACTGGCCGCACTGGAACCGGTGCTGGCCCTGTACCGCGCACCCGACCTGCTGCCCGAGCGCCTCACCACGCTTAAGCTGCTCACCCGGCCCGCCGCCGCCATGCGCGCGCAGGCGGCGGCGATCGCGGCGCCGTTGCAGGCGGCGCTGGGCGCCAGCTACGCGGTGACCGCCGAGGCCATGACCAGCCAGATCGGCAGCGGCGCGCTGCCGGTGGACCAGTTACCGAGTTTTGGTTTGGTGATCAGAGCAAACGGTAAAGCCAGCAATGCGCTGGGCAAGCTGGAACAGCGCCTGCGCGCCTTGCCGCTGCCGGTGATCGGCCGCGTAGCGCACGATGCGCTGTGGCTCGACCTGCGCTGCCTGAACGACGAACAGCAGGAAAAGTTTGTCGCCCAACTGGCGCTGCTGGAGCAGGCCGGCGCATGATCATCGGTACCGCAGGCCATATCGACCATGGCAAGACCACCCTCACGCGTGCGCTCACCGGCGTCGATACCGACCGCCTGAAGGAGGAAAAGGCGCGCGGCATCTCGATCGAACTCGGTTACGCCTACACGGCACTGACCGAACACGACACGCTGGGCGTGATCGACGTGCCAGGCCACGAAAAATTCATCCGCACCATGGCCGCGGGCGTCACCGGCATCGACGCCGCCCTGCTGGTGGTGGCTGCCGACGACGGCATCATGCCGCAAACGCTGGAGCACCTGGCCATCCTGCGCCTGCTCGGCGTCAAGCGCGGCGCGGTGGCGCTGACCAAGATCGACCGCGCCGACGCTGCGCAGATCGCCCGCATCGAAGCCGACATCGCTGCCCTGCTGGCGCCGACCGACTTCGCTGGCGCCCCTGTTTTTCACACCAATGCCACCGAGGCCGACGACGCCGGCGTGCAAGCCCTGCGTGCCTACCTGGCGCAACTGGCGGCCACGCTGCCGGCCAGCGACGAGCGGCGCCTGTTCCGCCTGGGCGTGGACCGGGTATTCACCTTGTCCGGCCAGGGCACCATCGTTACCGGCACCGCGCTGGCGGGCACGGTGCGCGTGGGCGACACGGTGACGCTGGCGCCGGGCGGCCAGCTGGCCCGTGTGCGCAGCATCCATGCGCAGAACCAGGCGGCGCAAACCGGGCGCGCCGGCCAGCGGCTGGCGCTCAACCTGGGCGGCGTGGCCAGGGAAGACATTGCGCGCGGCACCTGGATCGTTGCGCCGGCATTGGCCGAATGCTCGCAGCGGATCGATGTCGAACTCACGCTCACGCCCGATTGCGGCATTACGCTGAAACCGTGGTCGCCGCTGCACGTGCACCTGGGCGCCGCCCACCACACGGCCAACGTGGTGCTGCTCGACGGCGAGGCGCTGGCGCCGGGCCACACGGGCCGCGTGCAGCTGGTGCTCGACGCGCCGGTGCACGCGGTGCCGGGCGACCGCTTCGTGATCCGCAACGCGCAAGCCACGGCCACCGTGGGCGGCGGCGTGGTGCTCGATCCGTTCGGCCCCGCGCGCAAGCGGCGCAGCAGCGCGCGGGTGGACTGGCTCGATGCGCTGGCGGATTTTATCGACCAAGGCGACACGGCCGCCCTGCTGGCGCGCAGCGCCTTGGGCTTGCGGGTGTCGGCGCTGGTGCGGCTGTCGCAACTGCCGGCCGCGCTGATCGCCGCGCCGCCGGGCGCCATCAACGTGGCGCTGGCCGGAGGCGACGCGCTGCTGATCGGCGCCGCGGACGTGCAGGCACTGGAAGAACGCGTCCTGGCCGCGCTCGCGCAGTTTCACGAACGTGCGCCGGACGACGCCGGACCGGAGTTATGGCGGCTCAAGCGCATCGTCTCGCCCGAGATGGAAGAGCGCCTGTGGAGCCGGCTGGTGGACGCCCTGCTGGCCGCTGGCCGCATCGTCCGGCGCGGACGCAGCCTGCACCTGCCGCGGCACAGCGTGGAACTGGGCGCGGAAGAACAGGCGCTGGTGGCGCCGTTGCTGGTATCGCTGCTGGCGGGCCGCTACGATCCGCCGTGGGTGCGCGACCTGGTGCGCGAACACGCGATGCCCGAGGCCGAAGTGCGGCGCCTGCTGCGCAAACTGGCGCGCAGCGGTGAGATCAGCCAGGTAGTACCCGACCTGTTTTACCACCCGCAGCCGCTGGCGGAACTGGCGCAGTTGCTGGTCACGCTGCCGCAGGTGCAGGCGGCGTCGTTCCGCGACGCTACCGGCCTGGGGCGCAAACGCAGCATCCAGATATTGGAGTTCTTCAACCGCGTCGGCTATACTCGGCGCGTTGGAAATATTCACATGGTGCGACCCGATACAGCGTGGTCCTAGCACTCCCAAGGAAGGCAATCTCATCCGGTGATGGGGCCGGGCTTCAAACCCGGTGAGGGGCGTCAGCCGTTCCTCTGTAGGTTCGACTCCTACTGCTTTCCGCCATTTCCCCGTCTATTTACATCTTTTTACACCCATTTCCCGTCAACAGGCTGGCGTGCGCGTTAGCAGTTTCCACAAGGAACATTTTTCCCGAATCGGTGCTACAATTTCTCATTCGCAATATATTTTGCATGATAGATAACTTTACACCGAGGACTGCTATGAAACTGGCTAATATGAAAGTGGGGGCGCGCCTGGCCCTGGGCTTCGGCTCCACGCTGGTGCTGTTGCTGGTCGTGGCGATCGGCAGTTCCACCGCGCTCAACACGGTCACCGACGACACCGACAACCTGGTCGAGCAACAGCTGCAGACCGAGCGCCTGGTCACCGAATGGAAAGGCAGCATCGAGAACAATGTGCAGCGCGCGCAGGCGGCCGCCCGCCTGACCGACCCTGAGGAACAGAAATACTTCGAAGACGGCCTGGCGCGCGCCATCAAGCGCAACGGCGAAGTGCAAAAACTGATCGTCGAACGCCTGGTCGATGCCCGCGCCAAGGAACTGTATGCCAAAGCCATGGCCGACCGCGACATCTACCAGGCCGCGCGCAAAAGCGTCATGCAAGCGCGCGATGCCGGCGATGTCGCGCTGACCAAGCAACTGATCAACCAGAAATTCGTGCCGGCCAGCGAAACCTACCTGGCCAGCATCGGTGCCGTGGCCGACCGCCAGCGCGCCGCCATCGACGAAATCGGCAAGGCTGTGCACGACCGCAGCGTGCAGGCCATTACCATCACCGTGATCCTGACCGCGATCTCGATCGGCGTGGCGCTGCTGCTCGGCTGGCTGATCACGCGCTCGGTGCTCAGGCAGCTTGGCGGCGAGCCGGCCTACGCTGCCGCCATCACCGACCGCATCGCCGCCGGCGACCTGACCGTGCGGGTGGACCTGGCCGCCAACGACACCAGCAGCCTGCTGTTCAGCATCGCCGCCATGCGCGACCGCCTGGCCGCCATCGTGGGCGAAGTACGCGGCACGACCGAGGCGGTGGCCACGGCCTCCGACGAAATCGCCAGCGGCAATATGGACCTGTCCTCGCGCACCGAGCAGCAAGCCAGCTCGCTCGAAGAAACCGCGTCGTCGATGGAAGAGCTGACCTCCACCGTCAAGCAGAACACCGAGTACGCGCGCCAGGCCAACCAGCTGGCCGCCAGCGCTTCCGATGTGGCCGTGCGCGGCGGCGCCGTGGTGGCCGAGGTGGTGACCACGATGGAATCGATCAGCACGTCGTCCAAGCGCGTGGTCGATATCATCGGCGTGATCGACGGCATCGCTTTCCAGACCAATATCCTGGCGCTGAACGCGGCGGTGGAAGCGGCGCGCGCCGGTGAACAGGGCCGCGGCTTCGCGGTGGTGGCGACCGAAGTGCGCAACCTGGCCCAGCGCTCGGCCAGCGCCGCCAAGGACATCAAGGAACTGATCAGCGACTCGGTGGAAAAAATCTCGACCGGCGCGATGCTGGTGGACCAGGCCGGCAACACCATGACCGAGATCGTCAACAGTGTGCGCAGCGTCTCCGACATCATGGAGCAGATCGCTGCCGCCAGCCAGGAACAGGAAGCCGGCATCGACCAGATCAACCAGGCCATCGGCGAGATGGACGGGGTGACGCAGCAGAACGCCGCCTTGGTGGAACAGGCGGCAGCGGCGGCCGAATCGCTGCAAGGCCAATCGACGCACCTGGCGCAGCTGGTCAGCGTGTTCAAGCTGGATAATGCCGGTTTCGCGCCGGCGGCAGCGGTGCGTCCTGCTGCCAGACGCAGTGCAGCCCCGGCAGCGGCAAGCCGCCGCCTGGCGCTGGGCAGTTGAATACCGGGGAACGAACAACACCGCAACCTGCAGCTCCGCATCCCCGCGTTGCGAGGATGGCGATTCATGCGCTTGCGGCAACGTTCAACCGCTCCGCCCTTTCAAGTTAATGGCACAATGCGCAGTCATTTATTTGGGAAACTTTTATGCACAAGATTGCTCTGCCAGCCGCCGCTATCAGCATGGCTTTCGTCACCGCTTCCGCATTTTCTGCCGATGCCCCCAAGCTCACCGCCGACAAGCTCTATCAACAAAACTGCGCGATCTGCCACGGCGCCAGGATGGAAGGCGCGGTCGGACCGTCGCTGGTGGACAAGGAGTGGCTGCACGGCGCGCCCACCAGGGCCAACCTGGTCAAGCTCATCGCCAACGGTGTGCCCGAGAAAAATATGCCGGCCTGGTCGCCGGCACCGACCAATGCCCAGATCGCGCTACTGGCCGATTACGTGGCGGCCGGTCCGAAACAGGCAAGCGCCAGGGCCATGGCAACGCCGGCCACTGCCGCCGCCACTGCCACTGCCGTCAAGGCGGCCAAGGCAGCCACTGCGGCCGCTGCATCTAAGGCAGCCACAGCAGCAACCTCGGCCACGGCGGCCGATGCCGACGGCATCGATCTTTCCGGCTTCAAGCTGCCGCAAGGCTTCCGCATCAGCGTCTATGCCGATGGCGTCGATGCCGCGCGCAGCCTGGCGGTGTCGCCAAGCGGCATCGTGTATGTCGGCTCGCGCAAGGCCGGCAAGGTGTACGCGCTGGTACCGCGCGCCGGCCAGAAGGCCGAGGTCGTCACCATCGCTTCCGGTCTGGAAAACCCGATCGGCGTGGCGCTGCTGAACGGCGCGCTGTACGTCGGTGAAATCGGCCGCGTGATCCGCTTCGACAATATCGACCAACACTACGCGCAACAGCCGAAGTACGACGTGGTAAAAGTGAGCCTGCCGAACGACAAATGGCACGGCGAGAAAATCATCAAGGCCGGCCCAGACGGCAAGCTGTACATTCCGGTCGGCGCCCCGTGCAATATCTGCGACACCGACGACACCAGACACGCCAAGATCTACCGCATGAACGCCGACGGCAGTGGCCTTGAAGAATACGCACGGGGCGTGCGCAACACGGTGGGCTTCGCCTTCCACCCAACAACGAAAGCGCTGTGGTTCACCGATAACGGCCGCGACGAACTGGGCGACAACACGCCGTCGTGCGAACTCAATATCGCGCCCAAAGCCGGCTTGCACTTCGGCTTCCCGTACTGCCACGGCGGCGTGCTGCCCGACCCGAAATTCGGCGCGGGCCGCCAGTGCGAGGAATTCGTCGAACCGGTCGCCAAGCTGGGCCCGCACGTGGCGCCGCTCGGCCTCGAATTCTACACAGGCAAGCAGTTCCCGCACGCGTATCGCAACAACGTCTATGTGGCCAACCACGGCTCATGGAACCGCACCACCAGGAGCGGCTACGAGGTGCGCCTGATTACGCTCTACAACAGCAAGGTCGTCAGCGATACGGCCTTCATCAGCGGCTTCCTGCGCGGCGAGGAAGTCGTGGGCCGCCCGGTCGATATCGCCACGCTGGCCGATGGGTCGATGCTGGTGTCGGACGATTTTGGTGGCCGCATCTTCCGCATAACTTATGAAGGTAAATAAGGAAGAAAAACAGGACGAAAAAAAAGCCGCCCGGGTGACACCAGGCGGCTTTTTTGCTGAGCTAACTCAGATTACTGCGCAGCAGCAGCCGCTTCTTCGGCAGCAGCTTTCATCGACAGCTTCAGGCGGCCGCGGTCGTCGGTTTCCAGCACCTTGACGCGCACTTGCTGGCCCTCTTTCAGGTAGTCGGCCACGGCGTTCACACGCTCGTTGGCGATCTGCGAGATGTGCAGCAGGCCGTCTTTGCCTGGCATCACTTGCACGATGGCGCCGAAGTCCAGCAGTTTCAGCACGGTACCGTCGTAGGTTTTGCCCACTTCGACCGACGCGGTCAGTTCTTCGATGCGGCGCTTGGCTTCCTGGCCGGCAGCAGCATCGACGGAAGCGATGGTGACCACGCCTTCGTCGCTGATGTCGATCTGGGTACCGGTCTCTTCGGTCAGCGCGCGAATCACGGCGCCGCCCTTGCCGATCACGTCACGGATTTTTTCCGGATTGATCTTGATGGTGATCAGGCGCGGTGCGAAATCGGACAGCTCCGTCTTCACGGTCGGCATGGCCTTCTGCATTTCGCCCAGGATGTGCTCGCGGCCTTCCTTGGCTTGCGCCAGCGCCACTTGCATGATTTCCTTGGTGATGCCCTGGATCTTGATGTCCATCTGCAGCGCGGTGATACCGTTGCGGGTACCGGCAACCTTGAAGTCCATGTCGCCCAGGTGATCTTCGTCGCCCAGGATGTCCGACAGCACGGCAAACTTGCCGCCGTCCTTGATCAGGCCCATGGCGATACCGGCCACGTGCTCTTTCATCGGCACGCCGGCATCCATCAGCGCCAGGCAGCCGCCGCAGACCGAAGCCATCGACGACGAACCGTTCGATTCGGTGATTTCCGACACCAGGCGCACGGCGTAGCTGAACTCGTCAGCTTCCGGCAGCGCGGCGATCAGCGCGCGCTTGGCCAGGCGGCCGTGGCCGACTTCGCGGCGCTTCGGCGTACCGACGCGGCCGGTTTCGCCGGTGGCGAACGGTGGCATGTTGTAGTGCAGCATGAAGGAGTCGGTGAACTCGCCCATCAGTGCATCGATCTTTTGCGAATCGCGGGCGGTGCCCAGGGTTGCAACGACCAGCGCCTGGGTTTCGCCACGGGTAAACAGTGCCGAGCCGTGGGTACGCGGCAGGACCGAGGTGCGGATCGAGATCGGACGCACGGTGCGGGTGTCGCGGCCGTCGATACGTGGCTCGCCTTCGAGGATCTGCGAACGCACGACCTTGGCTTCCATGTCGAACAGGATGTTGCCAACTTCGACGCCATCCGGCGACACGGCGCCAGCGGCGGCCGCTTCGGCGCCCAGTTCGGCGATGACTTCCGAGTGCATCGAACGCAGCTTGTCGGTACGGGCCTGCTTGTCGCGGGTTTGATACGCTTCGCGGATTTTCGCTTCGGCGAAGTGGGTCACGCGGCCGATCAGCGCTTCGTTTTTCGCTGGCGCGGTCCACACCTGCTCAGGCTTGCCGCCGTCGCGCACCAGGTCGTGGATGGCGTCGATGACAGCTTTCATCTGGGTGTGGCCAAAGACCACGGCGCCGAGCATGATTTCTTCGGACAGCTGCTTGGCTTCCGATTCCACCATCAGCACGGCCGCTTCGGTACCGGCAACCACCAGGTCCATCTGCGAGGTTTTCAGCTGTTCAACCGTTGGGTTGAGGATGTACTGGCCATTGGCGTAACCCACGCGGGCAGCGCCGATCGGGCCGTTGAACGGCACGCCCGACACGCACAATGCGGCCGAAGCGCCGATCATCGAAGCGATGTCGGGATCGATTTCCGGGTTGACCGACAGCACGTGAATGATCACTTGCACTTCGTTCATATAGCCCTCCGGGAACAGAGGACGGATAGGACGGTCGATCAGACGCGACGTCAGGGTTTCTTTTTCCGAAGGGCGGCCTTCACGTTTGAAGAAACCACCGGGAATCTTGCCGGCTGCATAGGTCTTTTCAAGGTAATCGACGGTCAGCGGGAAGAAGTCCTGGCCCGGCTTGGCATCCTTGCGCGCCACCACGGTAGCCAGCACCACGGTGTCTTCGATCGACACCAGCACTGCGCCAGAGGCTTGGCGAGCGATTTCGCCGGTTTCCAGCGTGACCGTGTGCTGGCCGTACTGGAAGGTTTTCGTAACTTTATTAAACATGGGTAATCCCTTTCTATTTGCCGACAGATTTTCAGGCGCTGTCGTTCACCTCACCACGGGCGGCATCTGTGGCTGCCGCCTTTGCTACACTTGCTCTTTAACACCATGCCAGCTTGTCAAATGACTATTCCAGCTAGCAATTTTTCGTCTGCACAAATGACAAAATGCCTGCGACAGTCAAACTGGCGCAGGCATTTCTGATGAAGCTAAGGGCGCAAAAGTATGCAATAAGCTTACTTACGCAGACCCAGTTTGGCGATCAGATCGCGGTAACGGGTAGCATCCTTGTTCTTCAGGTACGACAGCAGGCTTTTACGACGGTTAACCATCATGATCAGACCGCGACGCGAGTGGTGATCCTTGCTGTGGGCCTTGAAGTGGCCGTTCAGTTCGTTGATGCGGGCGGTCAGCAGTGCAACTTGCACTTCTGGCGAGCCGGTGTCTTTTTGGCCACGGGCGTTGTCCGCGATGATCGCGGCTTTGTTGATGTTTTCTACGGTCATGATATTTACCTTTAACATGCGGTGCGCGGAGTCTGAACCCTGCCCACCGTGATTTTAAAAAACTGGTCCGAAAAGACCAGACCCGCAAGTATAGCGGAAAATGGCCTGCATGTACTCATTGAGTACGACAATTGCTGAATATTCTGCCCTCCCCGGGGTAGGAGCAGTCCCACGTACAGCCTGGGAGTGCGCCGACGAGAAATAAGCTGCGTGATTGATATGATCCGCCCATACCGTCACGCAACTTTTTTTATGGAGTAGTCATGTCTTTCCGCACCCCGTCCGCCCGTACCGCCATCTATACCGCCTCTTTGCTGGCGCTGTCCACCGTCTCCGCGCTGGCATTTGCCCAGCCGTCGCCGGCGCTGGACCGCGCCAGCCTGTCGGTCGGTGCGTTCTACACCGAGCCGCGCATCAAGGTCGAGGGCGATACCGAGTATGGCCGTATCGACACCGGTACCTACAAGGGCGATAAAACCACCCTGCCGCGCGTCAAGGCCTCGGTACTGATCGGCGATTCGCATGGTTTCGACTTCGACTACTACCGCTACGACAAGGACTACAACCCCGGCCTGTCCGGCAGCACCAACTTCAATGGCCAGCCGCTGACCGGCAACGGCCGCCTGAACGCCAAGCTGCGCCTGGACCTGGCCAGCATCGCCTACAAATGGTGGCTGGGCCAGGGCAATGACGTGTTCGGCATTGGCATCGGAGGCGCCTATTACCGTGCCGGTATCGAGGGCACGGCCAATGGTTCGATCAACGGCATTTCCGGTAACGCCCGCTACGACGAAAGCGAAAGCGCCTGGGCGCCGCTGCTGGAACTTGGTTATCGCCACCAGTTCTCGCCTGAAGCACGCTTTTATGCCAATGCGAACGGCATCAAGAAAAACGGCGGCAACGTCAACGGCCATATCTACGGCGGCTCGGTCGGCATGGAATGGTACGTGACGCCCATGGTCGGCGTGGTGGCGGAATACACGGCATCCAAGATCAGCCTGCGCCGCGACCGCGACGACACCGCCGTCAACGTGCGCCTGAACGGCCCTGCTGCCTACCTCAAAGTGCGCTTCTGATCTTTCCACGCTGTTCGCTTGCTGTGGCAACGCGTGGACTTGTCCGCGCGTGCCACACTCCCCTCCTTGCCTTTCAACCATTCGGTTGATTATTTTTACACCTCCCAGCGTTTGCGGTTTTGACAACATGTAGAATTGTTGTCATTCATAAACCTATTTCATTCCCATGAAAAAAGCTCTCGCGGTGCTGGCGCTGTCCCTGTGTGTGCTACCGGCCATGGCGGCCACTTCCATGGCCCATATCCAGCCCGGCAGTTGCGAAAAGCCGGCATGGCCGCGCGAGTCGCTGCGTGCGCTGGAAAAGGGCCGCGTGATCCTGGCGTTCCTGGTGGGCGAAGACGGCAAGCTGAACGAGACGACCGTGCTGCGCTCGAGCGGTTTTGCGCGCCTCGACCGCGCTGCCGTCGAGGGCCTGGCGCTGTGCCAGTTCAAGCCCGCCATCGAAGACGGCAAGCCCATCGCCGCATGGGCACGCATCGCCTACGCCTGGACGTTCGAAAACCAGGGACTGAGCTCGTCGGAACTGTCGGCAATGGAACGCAGCGCGCGCCAGGGCGCCGCTGCCAGCCAGTTCGAACTGGGCAAGATTTATCTGAGCGGCCGTGCCGGCAAACGCAATGTGGAAGCCGGTACGCAATGGATACGGCGCGCCGCCGATCAGGGCCTGGCTGGCGCCCAGGTGGCCATGGCGCTCACAAAAATCAGTTCCAGGCGCTTCAACAATACCTCGGAAGAGACCGTGGACTGGCTGCGCAAGGCCGCAGCGCAAGACCATCCGGCTGGCCTGTATCTGCTGGCGCGGGTAATGATGGCGCAAGTCAAAACGGCAGAGGCCCAACCCCTGATGGACCGCGCCGTGGCGCAACAACATCCCGAGGCGATGTCGCTGGCGGGCGTGCAGTTGCTCGACAACGGACGCAGCGAAGACTTGCCGCGCGCCACTGCCCTGCTGCAACAGGCGGCGGCCAAGGGTGACAACAACGCCCACTGGATGCTGGCCGAAAGCTATGCGATCGGCCGGGGCCTGCCGCAAAGTAACGAGCTGGCGGTGGAACACCTCCGGCCAGCGGCAATCGCCGGCATCGGCCCGGCCCAGCGCGAACTGGGGCTGGCCTATGCCACCGGCAAAGGCATCAAGCAGGACGCCGCACTGGCCAGACTCTGGCGCGATGCCGCTGATGAGACCGACAAGCGCAAAGCCAGGGCGGACGCCGAGGCACAGGCGAACCCTGACAAATAATTATGAGAATTTCCTAGTGGCATGTAATGGCGTGTAAGATAAGTGGTTAATTCATCTACCATGCCATCATGATACGTGCTCTTGCCCCCTTTCTGCTGATCGCCGTCCAGGCGCTGCAGCCCGCAGTCGCTGCCACCACCAAGCCGGTCGTACAATTCGAAGGCTGCGCGCTGCCACTGTGGCCATTGCCGTCGTTGCGCGCGGAACACTCCGGGGTAGTCACGCTCTCGTACCTGATCGGCGCGGACGGGCGCGTACGCGAATCACGGATCAAAAAATCCAGCGGCCACGCGGCGCTCGACCTGGCGGCGCAGGAAGGTATCGAACGCTGTTCGTTCACGCCAGGCACCGAAAATGGCAAGCCGGTCACTGCCTGGATGGACATGCAGTATGTGTGGACACTGGAGCCGGACGATCCTGCCGTTGAGGCAAAAAAGACGCAAGAGATGCTGGCAGCTGCCGAGCGTGGCGATGCCGGGAGCCAGTACAAATTGGCCTGGTCGTATTTTGAAGGCCGCAACGTCGAGAAAGACGAAGTGCAAGGCCGGCAATGGATGCTCAAGGCCGCCGAACAGGGGCTTGCCAGTGCACAGGCGGGCATGGGCATGTTGGAGGAAAAGCTCGCCGGCGCGCCACGCACCGAGGCAGCCATGGTCTGGTACCGCAAAGCGGCCGAGCAAGGCGATGCTTCCGCCTTGTTCATGGTTGCCACGTCCCTCATGGAAGCCGAGAAAATCGAAGAGGCGATGGACAAGCTCGACGAGTCGGCAGACAAGGGCTTCCCCATCGCGCAGGAAATTCTCGGCGGAATGCTGATCGACAGCGAAGATGAAGATCAGCAGTTGTATGGTTTCACCCTGCTACAGAAAGCCGCCGATCAATCCATGAACGGCGCCATTGTCAAGCTGGCTAATTGCTATGCCAGTGGCAAAGTGGTGGCGCGCGATGATGGGAAGGCTGCAAAGCTGTACAGTCAGGCTGCCGCCAATGGCAACGTGGAAGCAAAAATCGCACTGGCCGGCTTCTACGAAAATGGCCGTGGTGTGAACAAGAACCCCGAGCGGGCCAAGCGCCTGATGCAGGAAGCAAGTGAAGCGCCCGCGGCGAGCGCAGCAGCTGCCGGCCAATAAACGTCCGCAAGCTGCGCTGCTGCCTGCATGCCTCCTCCGGGAACAGGCTGCAGGTTGGCGTGGATGGCGCAGCGGCCTCAGCCGCTGTCGTCGCCAAACAACTCGGCCAGCGCCAGCTTGCCGCTGGGCGGCACCTCCAGCGCGCGGCTGTCGCTGCTGCGCCGCAACCATCCGCGCTCGATAAAATTGTCGAGCAGCGCCACTGCCAGCGGACCGGCGAAGTGATCGCGCCGCTCCGACCAGTCCACGCAGCCGTACAGTTGCCGCCTTGCCGGCACGCCCTCGGCGGGCAGCGCCACGCCCAGCGCCAGCAGGCGCTTTTTGCCTTCCGGTGTCAGCGGATAATCATGGGCGCCCGGCGTCACCCAGCCGCGCGCGATGAAACACCGGCACAAGTCCACGCCCAGCACGCCGGCCAGGTGGCCGTAGCACGTGCGCGCGTGGCGCAGCCCGGTCATGGCCGGCGCCTGCCAGCGCGTGGTTTCGGGCAGCGCACCGTCAGCGACGCGCAGCAACGCTTCCAGTGCATGCGCGACATTGGCGTCGGCCAGCATGTAATAGCGATGCCGCCCCTGGGCGCGCACGCGGGCCAGGCCTTCGTCCACCAGCAGCTTCAAATGTTGCGAAGCGGTGGGCGCGGCGACACCGGCGTGGGTGGCGAGGTCAGTGGCGGTGTAGTAGCGGCCATCGAGCAGGCGCGACAGCATCAGCGCCCGCGTGGGGTCGCCGATAGCGGCGGCCACGCGGGCAAAGCGCGGTTGCGCTGCGGCATTCATGCCGGGTCCGGCGCGGAAGGCATGGCCGGGTGCAGCGGCGTGCCGGGTGCCACAGGAATGGCTGGCTTGACCGACGCGGCCGGCATGTCCGGCACCACTGGCAGATGGAACGGCGGCGCCTGCTCGCGTTCCATCAGCCCATAGTCGCGCAGCACCTCGGCCACGCGCAGGCGGTAATGCGCGAACACGCCGGCGCGGCCGGCCGACTGGGCGGCGCGGTGCGCCTCGCGCTCGCGCCAGGCGCGCACTGCCGCCTCGTCGCGCCAGAAGGACAGCGACAGCAGCTTGTCACCATCGCTGAGGCTGGCGTAGCGCTCGACCGAGATGAAACCATCGGCCTGGGCCAGCAGCGGCCCCAGTTGCGCGGCCTGCGCCAGGTACTCGGCGCGGCCAGCCGCGCTCGGCACAACTTCAAATATGACGGCGATCATTGCGCGTCCTCCGCCAGGAATATGGTGGCGCCATTGTAGGCCAGCGGCGCCTGCTTCACCGTGCCACCGGCGCCAGCGGCGGCAGGCAGAACGCGCCCTCGACCGCCTCCACGAAAGTACGCTGCTCGCGCACGATGAAGCGCTGGCTGCGGGCGAGTCCGAAATTGGCCTGCGCCTCGTCGTCGAGGCGCAGCCTGGCGCGATAAGCCTCATACGCTGCCAGCGACTCGAACGCCACCAGCCCCCACGCTTCGTCGTTGGTGCCTTCATGCGGCAGAAAGTAGCCAAGCAAGTGGCCACCCAGGCGCGGAATGATGCGGCCCCAGTTTTCGGCATACAGGCGGAAGGCATCGCGCTGGAACGCGTCGATCTGGTAGCGAATGAAACAAGTGATGGTCATGTCAGCCCCTGGTAATGGAAACAGCGGACAGGATAACCAGGCTGGGATAGGCATGCTTCGGCCTGGAACGAAGTTTTATTTGTGCGCAGTTGGAGCAACAGCGCGTCTGCCGCGTGGCGGCGCCGCTTGGTCGGCGGCAAGGAGGCAACGCCTCGCGCTACCATGGCAGCGGGGCCAAGGCCCGAGCAAGCAGCAGGGCGCATGCGACGGCGGGCAACGCCGGCCCTGCCATGCCGCTGCCGGCATCTATCCGACTTCGCGCTGCGCCTCCCTCCTACTCAAACACGTTTGGCACGATGAAACAATGGTCGCTCCATCACACCTAGCAAAAAGGAGCCAGCATGAAGACCAAACTGACAGCATGGATTGCAGCAATCCTGATGAGCGCGAGCGCCGTGGCGCAAACCGGCGCCACGGGTAGTGGCAGCGGCAGCGGCCAGTCCGGCAGCAGCAGTGGACAGTCCGGCAACGGCAGCCAGGGCGGCGGCAGCACTACCAATAGCAGCGGCCAGGGCGGCGCCAGTGGTAGCGCCCAGAGCGGCAGCGCTGGCGGCAGCAGTCAAAGCGGCGGCAGCGGCCGGTCCGGCAGCGCGGGACAGTCGGGTACCCTGGGCAGTGGCGCCAGCGGCAGTGGCGGAAGTTCCGCCGGCAGCGGCGGTTCCGGCAGTACCCAGTCCATGGGGAGCGGCAGCAGCGGCAGCAGCGGCAATAGCGCCAGCGACACCACGGGCACCAGCACCGACCCGCAATCGAAACGCAAGAGCCACAGCACGAAACACAAATCCAGCAGCGGCAGCGGCGAACGCAATCAGCAGTCCGGCTCGCAAACCCGCTGAGCCACCGGCCGCGATCGCCGCTTCTGCATGCGCTGCGCCCTTATCAGGCGGCAGCTGACCGTCGTGCCACGGGCCGCCTCGTCAGTGGCGTCTATCGTCATCCTCGATCTCGGTCTGGATCACGCTGACGGGCTTGCCCTTGGCCAGGCGCCAGACCAGCACCGCGTAGCCCGACAGGCCGTATGCGATAAACAGCGGGAACATCACCTTGGGCGGATCGATCGAGATCAGGGCGAAGAACAGCGCAATCAGGAACACCGTGATGAACGGTACCGACTTGCGGAAGTTGACGTCTTTGAAACTGTAGAACGGCACATTGGTGACCATGGTCAGGCCGGCAAATACGGCGATGCCCCACGATACCCAGGCCAGCTCGAGGCCGGAAACTTCCTGGTCCACCATCAGCAGCACGAAGCCGGCCACCAGCGCGGCGGCCGACGGTGATGGCAAGCCCTGGAAGAAGCGCTTGTCCACGACGGCGATGTTGGTGTTGAAGCGGGCCAGGCGCAGCGCGGCGCCGGCGCAATACACAAACGCGGCGATCCAGCCCAGCTTGCCCAGGCCGCGCAGCGACCATTCGTATATTACCAGCGCCGGTGCGGCGCCGAACGAGACCATGTCGGCCAGGCTGTCGTACTGGGCGCCGAATTCGCTCTGGGTGTTGGTCAGGCGCGCGACCCGGCCGTCGAGACCGTCAAGCACCATGGCGATGAAAATCGCCCAGGCCGAGTATTCGAATTTCTGGTTCATCGCCATGACGATGGCGTAGAAACCGCAGAACAGCGCAGCGGTGGTAAAGGCGTTGGGCAGCAGGTAGATGCCGCGCGGGCGGGGACGGTCGAGGTCTTCCCCCCTGGCCCTGCGCGCAAAACGGCTGAAACGCGACGTCTTGGGCAGTTTGGCTTTGGCAGCGGCGTTCTTGGCGCGGCGACGCGGGAAGTTCGGCATAGGGTTCCAGTACGGTTAATGTTCTTGTTGCGTCATCATTATAGAGGAGCCGAACATAAAAAAGGGGCCGCATCCCGGCCCTGGCTTTGCATCGACTTTTCTATTTGAAGCGCACCTTGCCCACGGCGCGCATATTCAGGGTGGTTTCGCCCGGCTCGAAGCTGGGCTCCTCGACTGCCGGCGCCGCAGCCCGCGCCAGTGCGGCAGGGGCAGGCGGCGCCGGCGGCGGCGCACTGCCAGCGTAATTGCCGGAACCCTCGAAATCCATCACTTCCACCACGGCGTCGGCGGGATCGCGGCCCATGGCGGCAGCCACGGCGCGCACGCGCTGGTTCAGGTTGGCGTAGGTGGCGGCGATGCGCTCGTCGTCGAGCTTCAGGAACGTGGCCGGCGCCAGACCGAAGTACAGATTGGACAATCCCAGCACCCCCTGCCCGGCGGCGACAGTCTTGGGCAGGGCGGCCAGGTTGGTGGTGATCACGCGCAGGCTTTGGGTGACGCGCCAGCCGTTGGGCACGCGCGGCTGGGTGGCTGGCGGATTGGTCTGCTCGGGATAGACGGGATAGGTGTAATACGATTCGGTCTTGAAACTGGCCTGCGGATCGGCCTGCTTGAGCAGCGCCAGCCCCTGCTTCATCTTCAGGTTGACGCGCGACTGCGCGACCGCCTTGTCCTTGTTGGTTTCCTCGGCCGTCATGATGACGGTGACCTGGTCGTTGGCCTGGCGTACCGTGCCGGTGGCCGGCAGGACGATCAACATGCCCGTGCTCGGCAACGGTGCCGGCGCGGCTGCGTGGGCAGTACCGGCACCGGCGCAAAGCATGGCGGTAACAACAAGTCTGGACATCATGGCAGTCTCCTGGTTGATATAAAAGCAACCTGAACTCTACCATGATGTTTGCTCTACAACATCACATTATTTGAAGCGCACCTTGCCTACCAGGCGCATTTCCAGCGTGGTCTCGCCGGGCTCGAAGCTCGGCTCGGCCACTTCCATGCTGTCGGCGGCCTTGGCGCGCATCATCATCGGCGCGGCGCGAGCACCTTCCTGGGCGTAGTTGCCCGAACCTTCGAAATCGACCGTCTCGAGCACGGCGTCGCCAACCTTGCGGCCCATGGCGGTAGCGATCGAGTTGATGCGCTCGTTCAGGTTTTTATACGTGGCAGCAATGCGCTGGTCGTCGAGCTTCTTGGTGGTTTCCGGGGCCAGGCCGAAATTGAGGTTGTTCAGGGTCAGCACTTTCTGGGCAGCGGCAGCCGTTTTCGGCAGCGCTTCCAGGTTGGTGGTGGTCACTTCCACGTACTGGCCCACGCGCCACGAAGTCGGCACGCGCGGCTTGGCGACCTGCCCATTCGGCAATGGCCGGTCTTCCGGGTACACCGGGTAAGTGTAATAGCCCTGGGTTTTCAGGCTCGCTTGCGGGTCGGCCTTCTTCAGGAGTTCGACACCCTGCTTCATTTTCTGGTTCACGCGCGAGGCGGCGGCAGCCTTGTCCTTGTCCTGCTCTTCGATGGCAAAGGTTGCAACGGCCTGGTCATTGGCATGCTTGACTTCACCGAAGGCCGGCACGACGACCAGCGCGCCGGTGGTCGGCAGCGCTTCGGCGGCCTGGGCGGCGCCCGTCAGTGCAAGTGAAACTGCGGCGGCGGCGGCGAGGTGTTTGATGACGGTCATTGCATACTCCAGTTAAGTTTAAGACAAGGCAAACTTTAACCGAATTTACATGACGCAACTGTAAGACATGGTGAGTGTTTGTAACAGAGCGCGCCCAGGAAGACGAAAAAAAGCCGGCTTGCGCCGGCTTTTCATGAGCAGAAAAACGCTTAGTTTTTCGACTGATCAACCATCTTGTTCTTGGCGATCCAAGGCATCATGGCGCGCAGTTTGGCGCCGACTTCTTCGATCTGGTGTTCCGAGTTCAGGCGGCGACGCGAGATCAGGGTTGGGGCACCGGCCTTGTTTTCCAGGATGAAGGACTTGGCGTATTCACCGGTCTGGATGTCTTTCAGGCACTGGCGCATTGCGTCCTTGGTGGCCGAGGTGACAACTTTAGGACCGGTCACGTACTCGCCGTATTCGGCGTTGTTCGAGATCGAGTAGTTCATGTTGGCGATGCCGCCTTCGTAGATCAGGTCGACGATTAGTTTCAGTTCGTGCAGGCACTCGAAGTACGCCATTTCCGGCGCGTAGCCAGCTTCGGTCAGGGTTTCGAAACCAGCTTTGATCAGCTCGACAGCACCACCGCACAGCACGGCCTGTTCGCCGAACAGGTCGGTTTCGGTTTCTTCGCGGAAGTTGGTTTCGATGATGCCGGCCCGGCCGCCGCCGTTGGCCGATGCGTACGACAGGGCGATGTCACGGGCGGTGCCGGACTTGTCCTGGTACACGGCGATCAGGTGAGGCACGCCGCCGCCCTGGGTGTAGGTAGCGCGCACGGTGTGGCCTGGTGCTTTGGGAGCAACCATGATCACGTCCAGGTCGGCGCGTGGCACGACCTGGCCGTAGTGCACGTTGAAGCCGTGGGCGAAGGCCAGTACCGCGCCTTGCTTGGCGTGCGGGGCGATGTTTTCGTTGTAGACCTGGGCGATGTTCTCGTCCGGCAGCAGGATCATGATGACGTCGGCAGCCTTGACGGCGTCGTTCACTTCCGCCACTTTCAGGCCGGCCTGTTCAACCTTGTTCCACGACGCGCCGCCCTTGCGCAGGCCAACGGTCACGTTGACGCCCGACTCGGACAGATTTTGTGCGTGGGCATGACCTTGCGAACCGTAGCCGATGATGGCAACGTTTTTACCCTTGATCAGGGAGAGGTCGGCGTCTTTGTCGTAGAAAACTTTCATGATAATTCCTTGGTATTTTGTATGGTAAACGGGTACTTGCTGTAGGCGGTACCGGGATTAAACTTTGAGGATGCGTTCGCCGCGTCCGATGCCGGAACCGCCGGTACGTACCGTCTCGAGAATCGAGGCGCGGTCGATCGAGTCGATGAACGCGTCGAGCTTGCTCTTGGCGCCGGTCAGTTCGATCGTGTAGGACTTTTCGGTGACGTCGATGATGCGGCCACGGAAGATATCGGCCGTGCGCTTCATTTCTTCACGTTCCTTGCCCACGGCGCGCACCTTGATGAGCATAAGCTCGCGTTCGATGTGCTGGCCTTCGGTCAGGTCCACCACCTTGACCACCTCGATCAGGCGGTTCAGGTGCTTGGTGATTTGCTCGATGATGTCGTCCGAGCCGCTGGTGACGATGGTCATGCGCGACAGGGTGGCGTCTTCGGTTGGCGCGACCGTCAGCGTTTCGATGTTGTAGCCCCGGGCCGAGAACAGGCCGACCACGCGCGACAGCGCACCGGCTTCGTTTTCCAGCAAGACAGAGATAATGTGTCGCATGTTATAAGTCCTCCGAACCGAGCAGCATTTCAGAGAGGCCCTTGCCTGCCTTGACCATCGGCCACACGTTTTCCGACTGGTCGGTGATGAAGTTCATAAACACCAGCTTGTCTTTCATGCCGAACGCATCGCGCAGCGCGCCATCGACATCGCCGGGTTTTTCGATGCGCATGCCGACGTGGCCATAGGCCTCGGCCAGCTTCTCGAAATTGGGCAGCGAATCCATGTACGACTCGGAGTAGCGCGAACCGTAGTCGATCTGCTGCCACTGCCGGACCATGCCCAGGAAGCGGTTGTTGAGCATGATGATCTTCGGCGTCAGGTGGTATTGCTTGCAGGTAGCGAGCTCCTGGATGCACATCTGGATCGAGCCCTCGCCGGTGATGCAGGCAACGGTCGCGTCCGGGTTGGCCATCTGCACGCCCATGGCGTACGGCAAGCCCACACCCATGGTGCCCAGGCCGCCCGAGTTGACCCAGCGCTTGGGCTTGTCGAACGGGTAATACTGTGCGGCCCACATCTGGTGCTGGCCGACGTCGGACGTGATGAAGGCATCGCCCTTGGTCACTTCCCACAGCTTTTGCACGACCGATTGCGGCTTGATCACGAGATCCGAATCGGCGAATTTCAGGCAGTCCTTGCCGCGCCATTCGGCGATCTGCTTCCACCAGTCCTTGACTGCAGGAACATTCGGCTTGGCTTCGCTGGCGTCGAGCTGGGCCAGGAATTCGATCAGCACGTCCTTGACGTTGCCGACGATCGGAATATCGACCTTGACGCGCTTGGAAATCGACGATGGGTCGATATCGACGTGGATGATCTTGCGCGGGTGCGACGCGAAGTGTTTCGGGTTGCCGATCACGCGGTCGTCGAAGCGGGCGCCGATGGCGATCAGGACGTCGCAGTGCTGCATCGCCATGTTCGCTTCATACGTGCCGTGCATGCCGGGCATGCCGACGAAGTTCTCGCTCGAGGCGCGGTAGGCGCCCAGGCCCATCAGCGTGTTGGTGACCGGGAAGCCCAGCTTGTCGACCAGCTTGTTGAGCTCGTCGGATGCGCTGGCCAGGATCACGCCGCCGCCAGTGTAGATCATCGGACGTTCGGCTTGCAGCAACAGCTGGACGGCCTTGCGGATCTGGCCCGCGTGGCCCTTGTCTACCGGTTTGTACGAACGCATCTCGACCTCTTTCGGGTACGAGAACGTCGTCTTGTGCATCGAGATATCCTTCGGAATATCGACCAGCACGGGACCGGGACGGCCGGTGCGGGCGATGAAGAAGGCTTTCTTGACGGTTTCCGCCAAATCCTTGACGTCTTTGACGAGGAAATTGTGCTTGACCACGGGACGGGTGATACCGACCGTGTCGCATTCCTGGAAGGCATCCTGGCCGATGGCGTGGCTGGGCACCTGGCCCGAGATCACGACCATGGGGATGGAATCCATGTAAGCGGTGGAAAGACCTGTGACGGCATTGGTGACACCGGGACCGGACGTGACCAGTGCGACACCAACCTTGTTCGAGCTGCGCGAATAGGCATCGGCAGCGTGAACCGCAGCCTGCTCATGGCGTACCAGAACGTGTTGGAATTTGTCTTGCTTGAAGATGGCGTCGTAGATATACAGGACGGCACCGCCGGGATAGCCGAAGACGTGTTCAACGCCCTCTTCCGCGAGGCAGCGCACCAGTATTTCGGCGCCAGTCAGTTGATTACCAGATTGCGAAGATGCTTCGGTGTTCATGAAACATTCCTTTCAAGGTCCATTGGAGATTGATCGGATGTTCTTCCCTCGCGAAATACGCCTACCCCTACAGCTTGCCCAACGTCCCTTTGTCATGCGGTCACGTCCACCTCTTCCGCCAACCGTAGTGACGGGCAAAATGGCGCTAAAACGCATATAGTCGTTTCGCTGGAATTCTGTAGCGGTTGTGCCTACCTCTCGCGCTTGTGGCGCGGGTCAGAACAAACTGCCTACATATGAAAGCGCGTCATGTCGATGGCGGCGTTGTGTGCCTGCTGCGAGATGACCATACAGCTTCGGGGTGTTCAAAGCGTCCCATACGGTACACCCGATGCACCATGTTGAGCAAGAACAAAGTAGAAAAAGGCCTGTTACCGGTGCAAAAAGTGGGTGGAATGACGTAAAACCATGCAAATGCGTGGGATTTTTGCTAGGATGCGGTCAGTTTTCCACAACCTCCAGCATGGCCACAGACAAAGAACTCTCCGACTTCCTCGAGAACGTCGAACGGCGCGCCTTCAAGCAAGCGGTGTACGCGGTGCGCAAGGACGAATCGGCCCTGGACATCGTGCAGGACGCGATGATCAAGCTCGCCGAAAAATACGGCGACAAACCGGCCGCCGAGCTGCCCATGCTGTTCCAGCGCATCCTGCAAACCACCATCCTCGATTACTTCCGCCGCGAAAAAGTCCGCAATACCTGGGTCACGCTGTTTTCCGGCATGGGCTCTTCCAAGGATGGCGACGAGGACTTTGATATACTTGAATCTTTCTCCGAGGAAGGTTCTGAAGCCGCGGAATCGTCCGCCGACAAGGTCGAACGTCAGCAAATGCTGGAATTGATCGATAACGAGGTTCAAAAGCTTCCGGCACGTCAACGAGAAGCGTTCCTGATGCGTTATTGGCAGGACCTGGATGTGGCTGAAACAGCCGAAGCAATGGGATGTTCCGAAGGGAGCGTGAAGACGCATTGCTCACGCGCAACTCACGCACTGGCCGCCTCGCTCAAAGCCTTGGGAATTAAATTATGAACACCGACGATCTGAACTTCGCGTACAAGGTACGCCACGCGCTCAACGAGCGGCTCGACGACCTGCCCGCATCCACCACCGACCGGCTGGCGCAGGCGCGCAAGCTGGCCATGGCCCGCAAGAAAGCCCACGTGGCAGCGCCGCTCACCGTGCGCCAGGCCCGGTTCGCTACTGCCGGCCATGGTGATAACGGCGGCGTGCTGTCGCAGGGCTTCGGCTGGCTCGGCCGCATGGGCGTGGCGCTGCCGCTGCTGCTGCTCGTTGGCGGCCTCGCCGGCATCTACCACTTCGAAGAGCAGCAACGCATTGCCGACCTGGCCGAGATGGACGCCGCCGTGCTGTCCGACGAGCTGCCGCCCACGGCCTACCTCGACCACGGCTTCAACGCCTACCTGGCGCAGAGCGAGCAATAATGGCGGTCAGTGGTTCGGCCGGCATGGGCATCGCCGCACTGGCGGTGTTAGCGGTAGCAGCAGGTGGTGCGGCATGGGTCGGTCCGAGCGCCAATGCGCCCTCGGCGCTCGCAGCGGTTGTGCCCGGCGCGCCCGACGCCCCAGAAAAAACCCTGTGGAAAGACCTGACGCCGGCACAAAAAATCGCGCTCGAGCCGCTGGCCGCCGAGTGGGACAAGGTCGAACCGATCCGCAAGCAGAAGTGGCTGGCGATCGCCAAGCGCTACACCGCCATGAAACCCGACGAGCAGTTGCGGGTGCAGGAACGCATGCGCGAGTGGGTCCGCATGACGCCCGAGGAGCGGCGCCAGGTGCGCGAAAACTTCGCACGCGCGCAAAAGGTCGATCCGTCGAAAAAATCCACGCAGTGGGAAAACTACCAGCAATTGTCCGACGCGCAGAAGCAGCAGCTGGCCGCCAAGGCAGCCAACTCTGCCAGCAAGAAGCAGCTGGCCAACCTGCCCACACCGTCGCAAAGCAAGCAGCAGTTGCCGACCCCGGTCAAGCCGCACGTTGCGCCACCAGCCACACCATTGCCAGCGCCCGCGCCATGGCTCGATCCGGCCACCGGCCAGCCGTGGCCCGATGCGTCCAATATTGCGCCGGTCATTACGCCACCTGCGCCGGCCCCGGCTGCTGCGCCAGCGACGGTTCCCCAGCCTCCAGCCCCGCCTGCGCCCGTCGCGCCGGCCATCCCCGATGCCGCCAAATAACGTCACGACCTTCCCTACCGTCAAACGCCGCCTGGTATCGATGGTGTACGAATTCCTGCTGGCGTTTGCCGTGCTGTTCCTGCCCTTCCTGATTTTCGAAATGATCACCGGCGCCAGCCATGCGCCGCTGATCGAGCACCTGCGCCAGGTGTTGTGCTTCGTGGTGCTCGGAGTCTATTTCGTCCACCAGTGGACGCGCGAAGGCCAGACCCTGGCCATGCGCACCTGGCGCCTCAAGCTGGTCCACCCGGGCCACGACCGCGTGGCGCCGCGCGTGGCGATGCTGCGTTATTTGCTGTGCTGGTTGTGGGTGCTGCCGGCGGTGATAGTCTGCGGCGTGTTCAGCTTGCAGCACTGGCAGGCGCTGGGCGCGGTGCTGGCAGGTGTGTTGCTGTGGTCGTTGACGGCGCTGTTCGACAAGGAGCGCCAGTTCCTGCATGACCGCCTGGCGGGCACGCGGCTGGTGCAACTGTCGGCGCCGCCCAAGAAGCACAAACCGGTCGCACCGTAGCAGTATTGTCATAAATGCTTGCATTTTTTGAATTACAATAAAGGCAAGCCTTGCGGTTTCTGCTGCAAGGCGCCGCACCCGCCGGGTGCGTCCCTTAACCTGCCTGGAAACCACATGCAATTTATGAAAATGAAGCTTCTTGCTGCGCTAGCCGTTGGCGCCACTGCCATGCCTGCAATGGCCGCTCCCCTGTTCGGCGTGACCTACGCCGGTGACTTTTCCCCCACCGCCATCAACAACGCCGGCCAGGTCGTCGGTCGCATCGCCGGCCAAACCGTGCTATACAGCGGCAGCGGTCTGTCGGTGCTCGGCGGCAGCAACATGGTGGTGACCGGCATCAATGATGCCGCCACTGTCGTCGGCTATCAAACCTCGCCTACCGGCGTACGTCAGGCTTTCATCCAGTCCGATGGCACGCTCACCAATATCGGCGGCGCGAGTGTGGAAGTAGGCGATCTGTCGATCAACAATGCTGGCCAGGTAGCCGGCAGCTTCGGGGTGGGCGGCGACCAGCGCCACGGCTTCGTGTACCAGAATGGCACACTGACCGACCTCAATCCTGGACAACCTGCGCCATTCGAGGGTTCGGCCACCGCCATCAACAACCAGGGACAGATCGTCGGCACCGCCGGCGAGTATTCCTGGACGGCCACCCCAGTAATTTATGCCAATGGCACCACCACGCCGCTGGCCAATAGCCACCCGGACGGCTACCAGATGTACGCCAACGGCATCAGCGACAACGGAGACATCCTGCTGCAGGGCCGCTACGGCCCGAGCATGGTAACGGAAAGTTTTGTATATTCGAATGGCGTGCTGACCAACATCGGCGCCTTTAGCGGCATCGACATCAACAAGTCCTCGCTGGTGGTCGGTACCGACTACCTCGGCGGCGGTACCGCGCAACTGTGGGACAACGGCACGCTGTACAACCTCAACAGCTTGATCGACCCGGCCTCGGGGTGGTACCTGCAGTCTGCTGTCGGCATCAATGACAGCAACCAGATTGCCGCCTTTGGATGCCGTACCACCGGCGCCCTGGAATGCGGCACGCTGATCCTGTCGGCGCAAGGAGTGTCCGCAGTACCGGAGCCGACCACCTACGCCATGATGCTGGGCGGCCTGGTCATGCTCGGTTTCATGGCGCGCCGCCGCCGCGCGGCCAGGCCGGCCGCATGAGGTAATCAGAAGCGCTCGTGGTCCTGCAAGTAGCGCCACTCGCCTGCCCGCAAGCTGGCCATGGCGATGCGGCCAACCCGGATGCGTTTCATCGATATCACCTCCAGGCCCACCATTTTGCACATGTGCTCGATCTGGCCGGGCTTCGGTCCCTTGACCGCAAAGCGCAGGCGATTCTCGTTCTGCCAGCTGACCTTGATCGGCGCCAGCGGCTTGCCGTTGAACGGCAGGCCGTGATTCAATAAAGCCAGGCCGTTATCTTTGATTTGGCCACCCACTTCCACGATGATTTCCTCTTCGATCTTGCTCGAATCATCGACCAGCTTGCGCGTGACGCGGAAGTCCTGGGTGAAGATCAGCAAGCCGCTGGCTTTGGTTTCCAGCGGCGTGGTCAGGGTCAGGTTGGTGAAGTGGCGCTTTAACACGCGCTGGGCTGGCGCCGTGCGCGTGAGCGTTGCCGGCTGCAGCAGGTGCAGCGCCTGCTGGCCATCCTTGCCGATGCCGCCGTTCACACCGGCCGGTTTATGCAGCAGCAGCGTGACCGGTACGATTTCCAGCAAGGTGGCGTCGTTGGCCACCGTGATCTGCTGCTCCGCTGTCACCCGTGCGCCGGCGTCTTCCACCACCACGCCATCGACGCTGACGTAACCGCCCTCGATATAGACCTCGGCCTCGCGGCGAGAACAGGGGCGTTCCTCGGCCAGGCGCTTGGCCAGGCGGACGGTGTTGTCGTGGTCCTTGTCAGGGGTGTTCATCCGAAAAAATCTCCAAATACGGTAATCGCGCGATCGATATCGTCGCGCGTGGCATCCATGTGCGTGACGATGCGCAGCCGGGGCGCCATCGACACGCGGATGCGGGTCAGTTGCAGCACGTCGTTCAACCCCTGGCACACGAACGAGGGAATATCGACGTAAAAAATATTGGTTTGCGGCGTGCTGACCCTGATCTTCTTCATCTTGGCCAACTCGCCCGCGAAGTACGCGGCATTGGCGTGGTCGTCGGCCAGGCGGCCGATATTGTGCTCGAGCGCATACAAACCACCGGCAGCGATCATGCCAGCCTGGCGCATGCCGCCACCGAGCATCTTGCGCCAGCGTTTCGCCTCCTTGATCATGGGGCGGGTGCCGCACAGGATCGACCCCACCGGCGCACCCAGGCCCTTCGACAGGCAGATCGACGCGCTGTCGAAACCAGCCAGCGCCTCGCGCGGACTCACGCCCAGCTTGACGGCAGCATTGCACAGGCGCGCGCCATCGAGGTGGGTGGCCAGGCCCTTGTCATGCGCCAGCGTGGTCGCCTGGCGCGTGTAGTCGAGACTGAGCACCCGGCCGCCGATGGTGTTTTCCAGCGCCAGCAGGCGCGTGCGGGCAAAATGAAAATCGTCGGGCTTGATGTAGGCGGCGATGTCGTCCAGCGCAATGCCGCCATCGGGCTGGTTGATGATCGGCTGCGGCTGGATGCTGCCCAATACGGCCGCGCCGCCGCCTTCGTACTTGTAGGTGTGGGCTTCCTGGCCGACCAGGTATTCGTCGCCGCGGCCGCAGTGGACCAGCAGCGCCAGCAGGTTGCTCTGCGTGCCCGATGGCGCGAACAGCGCATCTTCGTAGCCGAACAGGTCGGCCGCGTATTCCTGCAAACGGTTGACGGTGGGGTCGTCGCCATAGACGTCGTCGCCGACGTCCGCTGCGTTCATGGCGGCGCGCATGGCCGCGCTGGGGCGGGTGACGGTGTCGCTGCGCAGGTCCAGCCAACTATCGTTACGCAAACCCGGTTTATGCTCAGCCATCGCGCCCTGCCCCTTTGTAAGTTATTAGGTTATACCTGCTCTGTAAAGAATCGCTTGTCCATTTCCTGCAAACCTACCGTGTCGAGTACCTCCTTGAGGCGCTCGGCGGGCCGCTGGCGCGGCAGGTTTTTATACGTGGCGATAATCAGCTCGTTCTTCATCGAGTGCTCCCAGCCCACCAGTTCCGTCACCGTCACCTGGTAGCCATGGGCTTCCAGTTGCAGGCAGCGCAGCACGTTGGTGATCTGGCTGCCGAATTCGCGGGTGTGGATCGGGTGGCGCCAGATTTCGGACAATGCCGACTTGCCCATCGATTGCCCCTTGTTCTTCTTCAGCACCGACGCGACTTCAGCCTGGCAGCACGGCACCAGCACGATGTGCTTCGATTTCTTCTTCAGCGCGAAATCGATGGCGTCATCGGTGGCGGTGTTACACGCATGCAGCGCGGTGACGATGTCGATCTGCGGCGGCAGCAATGCCGATTCGGTGGATTCGGCCACCGACAGCGGCAGGAACGACATGCCGGGAAACTCGAACTGCGCGGCCAGCTGCTGCGAGCGCGCCACCAGTTCTTCGCGCGTCTCGATACCGTAGATATGCGAACCGGCTTCGAGCGCCTTGAAGAACAGGTCGTAGATGATGAAGCCGAGGTACGATTTACCGGCGCCGTGATCGACCAGCGACACGTGACCCTTGGCGGCCAGCACGTCTTTCAACAGCGGCTCGATGAACTGGTACAGGTGATAGACCTGCTTCAGCTTGCGGCGGCTGTCCTGGTTCATCTTGCCGTCGCGCGTGAGGATGTGCAGCTCCTGCAGCAGCGCCACGGTCTGGCCTTCGCGGATTTCGGGCATGTTGTCGGCGCCGGTCACCGTCGTGCCGATCTTACCTGCGCCGATTTTACCAACGCCGGTTTTCGGCGCTACCGACTTGGCAGCCGGTTTGTTTGCCGGCCTCTGTGCGCCAGCCTTGGCAGACGCCATATCAGTGGCTGCCTTCGCTGGCGTGGTTGATCGTGTATTTCGGGATCTCGATCACCATGTCTTCGTCGGCCACCACGGCCTGGCACGACAGGCGCGACACGGCTTCCAGGCCCCAGGCCTTGTCCAGCATGTCTTCTTCGGTTTCGCTCGCTTCGTTCAGCGACTCGATCCCCTCGCGCACCAGCACGTGGCAGGTGGTGCAGGCGCACGATTTTTCGCACGCGTGCTCGATGTTGATGTCGTTCTCGAGCATGATGTCGCACAGGGTCTGGCCCGGCTTGGCTTCAACGACGGCGCCGTCCGGGCACAGTTTGGCGTGGGGCAGGAATACGATTTGTGGCACTTGATACCTCTACATTTAATTTTGGCGCCGCCGTCATCCTCGCGAGCGCGGGGATCCATAGACACGCAATTTAGCCGGCTCCGTATCGATTCCCGCGTGCGCGGGAATGGCGGAGCAGAGACTAATGGTTTTTACACTACCTGATTCAGCGCCTTGCCCGCCAGCGCGCTGCGCACGCTGCGGTCCATCCGGCGCGACGCGAATTCTTCGGTGCCATGCGCCAGCGCTTCCACCGCCGCTTTCACGGCGCCGTGGTCGGCCGCGCCGCTTTGCGACCTGGCCAATACGTCGCGGGTGGCGGCCAGCAGCGCATCGACTGCCGCGCGCTCTTCGTCGGACAGCAAGGCGGCGTCTTCGTCCAGCGCCGCTTGCGTGGCCAGCAGGATGCGTTCCGCTTCCACCTGCTCTTCGCGCAGCGCGCGGGCGATCATGTCCACGTCGGCAGACTTGTACGACTCCTGCAGCATGCGCGCCACGTCGTCGTCTCCCAAGCCATAGGCCGGCTTCACGCTGATCGACGCTTCCACGCCCGAGCGCAGTTCGCGCGCCGACACCGACAGCAGGCCATCGGCATCGACCTGGTACGTGATGCGGATACGCGCCGCGCCGGCCGCCATCGGCGGAATGCCGCGCAGCTCGAAGCGCGCCAGCGAACGGCAGTCGGTCACCAGTTCGCGCTCACCTTGCAGCACGTGCACGGCCAGCGCGGTCTGGCCATCCTTGAAGGTAGTGAACTCCTGCGCACGCGCGCACGGAATGGTCGAATTGCGCGGGATGATTTTTTCCACCAGCCCGCCCATGGTCTCGATGCCGAGCGACAGCGGAATCACGTCGAGCAGCAGCCAGTCGTCGCCGGCGGCGCGGTTGCCGGCCAGCAGATTGGCCTGCACGGCAGCGCCGAGCGCCACCACTTTGTCAGGGTCGATATTGGCGTGCGGCGTGGTGTGGAAGTACTCGCCCACCGCGCGCTGAACGTGCGGCATGCGCGTGGCGCCGCCGACCATGACCACGCCATCGACGTCGTCCGGATCGATGCTGGCGTCGCGCAGGGCCTTCTTGATCGCGTTCATGGTCTTGGCGACCAGGTGCCTGGTGATCTCGTGGAAGGTCTCGGCGGTGATGCGCAGGTGGACTTCTTCGCCCGAGTTGAGGATGGCGTCAACCGTCACTTCGGTTTTATTCGACAGCAGCTCTTTCGCCTCGCGCGCCTTGATCATCAGGGTGGCGGTGTCTTCGTCGGACAGCGGCGCCAGTTTTTCCTGTTGATGGATGTAGCAGAACAGGCGGTGGTCGAAGTCGTCGCCGCCCAGCGCCGAATCGCCGCCGGTGGACAGGACTTCGAACACGCCTTTCGACAGGCGCAGGATCGAAATGTCGAAGGTGCCGCCACCGAGGTCGTAGACGGCGTACACGCCTTCGGAGCCGTTATCGAGGCCGTAGGCAATCGCCGCAGCGGTCGGCTCGGACAGCAGGCGCAGCACGTTGATGCCGGCCAGTTGCGCGGCATCCTTGGTGGCCTGGCGCTGGGCATCATCGAAGTAGGCCGGCACGGTGATCACGGCGCCCACCAGGTCGTCGCCGAGCGAGTCTTCCGCGCGCTGGCGCAGGGTGGCCAGGATTTGCGCCGAGATCTCCACCGGGCTCTTGATGCCGGCCACGGTTTTCAGCTGCACCATGCCGGGCGTGTCCTGGAAATCGTACGGCATGTTTTCCACGTAGGCGATATCGGCCAGGCCGCGTCCCATGAAGCGCTTGACGGAGACGATGGTGTTTTTCGGGTCGGTCGCTTGCGCCTGCTGGGCCTTGTAGCCGATGTTGGCGTGGCCGTTGGGCAGGTAGCGCACCACGGACGGCAGCAGCGGCCGGCCGTCTTCGTCGTTGAGCACTTCCGGAATGCTGTTGCGCACGGTGGCAACGAGCGAATTGGTGGTGCCAAGGTCGATCCCGACCGCCAGCCGATGCTGGTGCGGTGCGGTGGACATGCCTGGTTCGGAGATTTGCAGAAGTGCCATGGGTGGAACCTGTATTCTTGTTGGTTTGCCTGGGCGGCATGGGGAACCTGTCGCGGCCCCGCAGGCCTCAGGCGTCGATTGCTTCGAAGGCGAAGCGGACTTCTTCGCCGAATTTTTCGAGGAACATCAGCGCGCGCACACCCTGGGCCGCGCCGGCGTAGTCGGCAGCGTCGAGCTGCCGTTCGATGTCGGCCAGTTGCGCCTTGCGGGCAGCGCGCAGGTCGCGGTCGAGCGCGTCAAGCGCGTCGGCATCCTTTGCGGCGCGGGCGTCGCCCAGCGCTTCGCGCCATTCCATCTGCTGCATCAAAAACGCTACCGGCATCGCGGTATTCGATTCGGTTTGTAGATCGACGCCGTGCAGCTCGCACAGGTACTGGGCGCGCTTTTGCGGGTTCTTCAGCGTCTGGTACGCCTCGTTGGCGCGCGTGGCCCACTGCATGGCAACGCGCTTTTCAGCGTCGGTCGCGTTGACGAATTTGTCCGGGTGGACCCGGCTTTGCACGTCGCGGTAGGCGTTGTCGAGCGCATGGGCATCGACCGCGTACCGCTGCGGCAGCTGGAACAGCTCGAAGTGATTTTGCATAGGCAGCTTAAATACGGAAACTCTCGCCGCAACCGCAAGCGTCTTTTTCGTTGGGGTTGTGGAACTTGAAGCCTTCGTTCAAGCCTTCGCGTGCGAAGTCCAGCTCGGTGCCGTCGATATACGGCAGGCTTTTCGGATCGACGAATACCTTCACGCCATGCGACTCGAACACGCTGTCCTCGTCCGCCACTTCATCGACATACTCGAGCTTGTACGCCAGGCCCGAACAGCCGGTGGTACGCACGCCAAAACGCAAACCGACGCCCTTGCCGCGGCGTTCGATGTAGCGATTGATGTGCTTGGCTGCTTTTTCGGTCAGGGTAATTGCCATCTAATTCTCCGTGCCGGCGCCAGCCGGCCTATATAAACCAAAGTTTTTGCAATGCGATTGTGGCCAGGCGTGGCGGCGAAGGCAGTACGCCAGTACTGTGAAACACAGGGCCGCCATAACGACGCCACGGTCGCATTTCAACAACTTCAAGCGGCGACTGCGGGGTGCTTGGCTTGATAGTCCTGAACCGCCGCCTTGATCGCGTCTTCCGCCAGTATCGAGCAGTGAATCTTGACTGGTGGCAGTGCCAGTTCTTCGGCGATTTGCGTGTTCTTGATGGCTAGTGCCTGGTCCAGGGTTTTGCCCTTGACCCATTCGGTCACCAGCGAGCTCGAGGCGATGGCCGAACCGCAGCCGTACGTCTTGAATTTCGCATCTTCGATCAGGCCATCGGCGCCGACCTTGATTTGCAGTTTCATCACGTCGCCGCACGCTGGCGCGCCGACCATGCCGGTACCGATGCTGTCATCGCCCTTGTCGAAAGCGCCGACGTTGCGTGGGTTTTCGTAGTGGTCCAGTACTTTTTCCGAGTAAGCCATTTTGTTGCTCCTGTATCTTTTAAGTGATTCGTACGTAGCGCGCAGCGTAATTAATGCGCGGCCCACTGGATCGAGCTGATATCGATCCCTTCCTTGAACATGTCCCACAGCGGCGACAGTTCACGCAATTTGCCCACTTTCGACTTCATCAGTTCGATGGCGAAGTCGATGTCTTCTTCGGTCGTGAAACGGCCGATGGTAAAGCGGATCGAGCTGTGCGCCAGTTCGTCGCTGCGGCCCAGGGCACGCAACACGTACGATGGCTCCAGGCTGGCCGAGGTGCAGGCCGAACCGGACGACACGGCCAGGTCTTTCACGGCCATGATCAGCGACTCGCCCTCGACGTAGTTGAAGCTGACGTTGAGGTTGTGCGGCACGCGGTGGTCCATGTCGCCGTTGATATAGGTTTCTTCGATTTCCTGCAGGCCGGTGGCCAGGCGGTCGCGCAGCGCCTTGATGCGCGAAATTTCGGTATCCATTTCCACTTTGGCCAGGCGGAACGCTTCGCCCATGCCCACGATCTGGTGGGTAGGCAAGGTGCCCGAACGCAGGCCGCGCTCGTGGCCGCCACCGTGCATTTGCGCTTCGATGCGCACGCGCGGCTTGCGGCAAACGTACAGCGCGCCCACGCCTTTCGGGCCGTAGGTTTTGTGCGCGGTAAAGGTCATCAGGTCAACCTTGGTTTTTTGCAGGTCGATCACGATCTTGCCGGTCGCTTGCGCAGCGTCGCAGTGGAAGATGATGCCTTTCGAGCGGCACAGCGCGCCGATCTCGTCGATCGGCTGGATCACGCCGATTTCGTTATTGACCAGCATGACGGAAACCAGGATGGTGTCGGGACGGATGGCGGCGGTCAGCTGCTCGATGGTGATCAGGCCGTTGTCCTGCGGTTCCAGGTACGTCGCTTCGAAGCCCTGGCGTTCCAGTTCGCGCACGGTGTCGAGCACAGCTTTGTGCTCGGTTTTTACCGTGATGATGTGCTTGCCACGGGTCTTGTAGAACTGCGCTGCGCCCTTGATGGCGAGGTTGTTCGACTCGGTGGCGCCGGAGGTCCAGATGATTTCGCGCGGGTCGGCATTGACCAGCGCGGCGACGTGGGCGCGCGCCTCTTCCACCGCTTTTTCAGCAGTCCAGCCGTACATATGGCTGCGCGATGCGGGATTGCCGAACTGCTCGCGCAGGTAAGGAATCATGGCATCGGCCACGCGCGGGTCGATCGGCGTGGTAGCCGAATAGTCCATATAGATAGGGAAATGCGGCGCGGTCTGGAACTTTACGGCGGCGAGATTTTTTTCTGGGGCGTTCATCTGGTAACTCCGTTCATCTTTTGTTTTTAGCCTGGCAAGCAATGCGCTCAACCCAACGCGGCCTGGTTTTCATTGCGGTGCATAACCACCACGCTTTGGTCGGCATGCTTTTGCTTCTGTTGATCGACCAGATCCTGCAACGACACCGAATCGAGGTAATCAACCATCTTTTCGTTCAGCGTGGCCCACAACTCGTGGGTCATGCAACGCACGCCACTGGCGGCGTCCGCGCCGTGGCAATTTTCCTTGCCGCCACACTGGGTGGCGTCCAGCGGCTCATCGACGGCGATGATGATGTCGGCCACCGTGACCTTGTCCGCCCGCCGGGCCAGGCTGTAACCACCACCCGGACCACGGATCGATTCGACAATTTCGTGGCGGCGCAACTTGCCGAACAATTGCTCCAGGTACGACAGCGAAATGGCCTGGCGCTGGCTGATGCCCGATAGCGTGACCGGACCCTTGCCTTGGCGCAAAGCCAGGTCGATCATCGCAGTCACAGCAAAACGGCCTTTAGTGGTCAGACGCATCACTACCTCGGTTCGGTTAAAATATCGACCCTGCCTGCCCCGCTCAGTGTACGTTTAAGCCTGAGTAGTTGATCGAATTAGTCAAGTATACCAAACTTTGGCGAAGCTTGCCGGTGGCCGTTCGGTTTCGACCTGTGGCTAAGCTTTCAATAGCTGCATCGGGCCAAACAGCGCGTGCATGTCCTGGTTGGCGATAAAACTCAGGTTGTACGGGTGCTCCGCGACGATCTGCGGAAACTCTTTCATTACCGGCAATTTCTTCAGCAATTCGGCGATCTTGCCCCACAGGATCATGGTGGGCGTGGCGGCCGACTGCGCGGCCAGACCGGCCATCACGGTCTCGAAAAACGGCAGCCAGGCCTTGGCATCTTTAACGGGCGCGACGTGGCTGCGGAACACCAGCGACGCGTTCAGCAACAAGAAGCCCTGGCCAGTCAACTTGCGCTGCATGTCGCCCAGGGTCTGGATATGACTGCTGGCGCCGCTGCGCGCGCGGGTCGAGACGGCCGCCATGGCGTCGCCGGCGGTATTGTCCGGTTGCAGCTGGCCATCGGCCACCAGCAGCATTTTCATGAAGTTGCGCAGCGACGTGGCCTTGTTGACCGCCTTCGACAAGCCGCCACCCTCCTCGCTCGACCACAGGCTGCCGACGGCGCCATCCATGAAGCACACGCCGGTGGCACTCAGCGCACGCGGGTACGGGCCCTCGCCCACCAGCACATAGCGCACCTGGTCCAGCGGCAAGGCGAAGGCGGCAAACAGACGGCCTTCGGTGGGCAGGTACTGGTCAAGCGCCAGCTGCGGCAGGTAATCGGGCGTGGCCTTCATCACCGCCTGCAGGCCCTCGATTAACAACGGGCGCCAGGAAGCGTCGGCGCCAGCGAGCGCGGCAAGGATAGGATCGGGGATGGTCATGGCTGCAAGGCAATCGGACAAAGGCGAGATTGTAACGTGACTGCTTGCAGCTTTCTATTTATAAATAGTTCATTGTTGTTCCAGCCAGCCACCTTCGAAGCCGGCCCGCTGCAAGCCGGTGCGGATGTACTCGCTGCCACGCATCAGGCGCCAGATAAAATCGTGCAGGTAGTTGTCGGCCATGATGATGGCCGGCCCCTTGTCGATGCCGAAATGGTACGGCGACACCCAGCGCACGCAGCCGCCGCGCGCGTGGTGGAACACGGTGGAAAACGAGGGTTTGAAGCCGCACTGGCGCTCTTCGTGCAAGTCCAAGGTCTGGTAGTGGCGGATGGTCGGCAGCACGATCTCGGGGGCGAATGGCAATGAAGCGGCCACCGCCCACGGCGCCAGCGTGCCGTCGTCCGGGCCGTACGGGACGCCGCGGGCGATGTAATCGTAAAATTTTCGCTGCACGCCGCCGATCTTGCGGGTGCCCGGGCCGGGGCCGTCGCAGGCCGAGATGCCCCAGTGCAGCGCATCGTACTCGGGAAAACCGAGCGGGTTTTCGATCGCATAGCGTTGCTGGACCAGCGTGGCGCGGCGACTGTTCTCAAAATAGTCGAGGTCGTGAGCGCGCATGGGATGGTCGCGGATGCCGCGCATATCGAGCCACACGTGCGACATCTGGTGGATGAACAGCGGCCCCGCGTACAGGTAATCGATGTCGTAGACGGTTTTCCATTCGTAGCTGGCAGCCCAGGCGTCGTAGCTGTCGCGTTCGATCGGGTACGTAGGCGAGCCCAGCGCCAGCACGTACAGGATCAGCGCCTCGTCGTAACCTTCCCAGTGCCAGCGCAGGAAACCTTTGCCCGGCTTCCAGCCATGGCACAGCAGGCGCTTGCGGCGGCGCATCCATTGCCAGTCCACGCGGCGGTACAGCAGGTCGCCCAGGTCGCGGATTTCGCGCTCATCGTCATCGGCGCCGGTGAAGTATTCGACTACAGCGAGCACGCCGGCGATCAGCAGCGCGGTGTCAATGCTGGACAGTTCGCTGTCGCGCGCCCGTGCGCCGGTGTCCATGTCGAGAAAGTGATAATAAAAACCCTTGTAGCCGCTGGCGGTCGGCGATTCGCTCTGCTCGCAGCTGGCGAAAAAGCGCAAGGTAGCCAGGGTGCGGGCGATGGCATCGCAACGCGGCATGAAACCGCGTTCGACGGCAATCGGGTAGCAGGTCAGCGCCATGCCAACTGCCGCGATGCTGGCAGGCCAGCCGGCGCCGGCCGTCTTGTCACGCACCAGGCCGTTGGCTGGATTGGCTTCGGTGACAAAGTAGTCGAACGACTCCCTTTGCAATTGGCCCAGCAGCGCCACCGTCGCGTCATCGACTGCGAGCGGAGGGCGCTCGATACGCGGCATAGTCGTCATGTCAGGCCCGGGCAGTTGTTGTAAAACCGCATCGTGTCACACCTGTGGCCGGTGGTATGTGCCTGAACTAACGGACCAGCTTGCCCGAATGACGCTATTCGGCATCCGGCTGCGCTGCCGGGTGCGCGCGCTGGAACGCGGGCAAGGCCGCGCAGTGATCGTGGATGCGCGTGATGGTGGGATACGGCGCCAGATCGACACCGAAACGCTGGGCGGAAAACACCTGCGGCGCCAGGCAGCAATCGGCCAGGCCGGGCTGGTCGCCGTGGCAAAAGGTGCCGGTGCGCGGGTCGCCGGCCAGCATGGCTTCGAGCGCCGCCATGCCGGTGCTCAGCCAGTGCTGCTGCCACGCCAGCTTGGCTTCGTCGGTTTGCTCCAGCTGACCGGTCAGGTATTTCAGCACGCGCAGATTGCCCAGTGGATGGGTATCGGCCGCGATAGTCAGCGCCAGCGCACGCACGCGGGCCCGGCCAGCGGAGTCTGGCGGCAGCAACGGTACTTGCGGCCGCGTCTCGTCGAGGTATTCAAGAATGGCCAGCGACTGGGTCAGGATGGCGCCGTCATCGTCAAGCGCAGGCACCAGCCCGGCCGGGTTGATGGCGCGGTACGCCGCCTGCAACTGCTCGCCGCCACCGCGCAGCAGGTGCACGGGCAGCGCTTCGTAGCCGAGGCCCTTGAGTTCGAGCGCGATGCGCACCCGGTAGGCAGCCGAGCTGCGGAAATAGGTGTAGAGCTTCATCAGCTTTTTTCGCCGTAGTGAACGACGGCCTGGTCGATGGCGCCGAAGATGCTGGCGCCGTTGGCATCCATCATCTCGATGCGCACGCGGTCGCCGAACTGCAGGTATGCCGTTTGCGGCTTGCCCGTTTCGATGGTTTCGTACATGCGCACTTCGGCCAGGCAGCAATAGCCGACGCCGCCGTTGGCGATGCTCGAGCCGTGCAGGTTGCCTTGCTTGTTGGACACGGTGCCGGAGCCGATGATGGTGCCGGCCGCCAGCTCGCGCGTGGCAGCCGCGTGCGCCACCAGCTGGGCGAAATTGAAGGTCATGTCCTCGCCGGCGTTGGGCTTGCCGAACGGCTGGCCGTTCAGGTCGACCAGCAGCGGCAGGTGCAGCTTGCTGTCGTGCCATTGCTGGCCCAGTTCGTCGGGCGTGACCGCCACCGGCGAAAAGGCGCTGGCCGCCTTCGACTGGAAGAAGCCGAAGCCCTTGGCCAGTTCGTTGGGAATCAGGTTGCGCAGCGAAACGTCGTTGACCAGCATCACCAGGCGGATTGCGGCGGCGGCATCCTCGACAGCCACGCCCATCGGCACGTCGGCGGTAATCACGGCCACTTCCGCTTCCAGGTCGATGCCCCAGTCGGTGCTGAGCGCATAGATCGGGTCGTTGGGACCGATAAAGCTGTCGGAGCCGCCCTGGTACATCAGCGGATCGGTGTAGAACGACGCCGGTACCTCGGCATTGCGCGCCTTGCGCACCAGTTCCACGTGGTTGATATAGGCCGAGCCGTCGGCCCACTGGTAGGCGCGCGGCAGCGGCGAATGACAGGCGTGCTGGTCGAATGGCCGGGCATCGACCGCTTCGCCGGTATTGAGGATGTCGTACACCGCCTGCAGGCGCGGCGACACCAGGTCCCAGTTGTCGAGCGCGTGTTGCAGGGTCGCTGAAATCTTGGGCACCGCTTGATAGTGTGACAGGTCGCGGCTGACGACAACCAGGCGGCCATCGCGGCTGCCGTCTTTGAGGGTGGCGAGTTTCATGCGCGGGCTCCCGGTTGGGCTGCTTTTTTTGCGGCCGCGGCTGCGGCGGTAGCGATGGTGCTTTGGTGCATGACAGGTCTCCGTAATGTGCGCAATGTCTTGCCTGGGATTAAACGCCAATACCAGATATCATGCAAACGAGATTTTTATCCTGATTTATCACATTTCCTTATGAATCCAAGTTTGCGCCATATGCGCGCCCTGGTGGCGCTGGCCAAGACCGGCAGTTTTACGCTGGCCGCCGAGCATCTGCACCTGACGCAATCTGCACTGAGCGGCCAGATCAAGGAACTGGAACAGATCCTGGGTCTGCGCGTGGTCGAGCGCACCACTCGCAAGGCGCAATTATCGGAGCTGGGACGAGAACTGACGCCGCTGTTCGAAAAAATGCTGCAAGACCTCGACCGCACCATGGCCGACATTGCCAGCCGCAAGGCGCTCAAGCAGGGCGCGGTGCGGGTGGCGGCGCCGCAGATGCTGTCGTGCACTCTGCTGCCCGAGGCGATTGCCGCTTACCGCGACCTGCATCCCGACGTGCAGGTGCGGCTGGCCGACAGCCCGGTAGAGCAAGTGTCGGCGCGCGTGTTCAGCGGCGAGGTGGACTTCGGTATCGGCCCCGACCGAGACACCACGGCCGACATTGCCGCCGAACCGCTGTTCGAGATGCCGTTCGTGGTGGTATTCCCCGAAGGCCACCCGTTGCAACAGGCGCAGCACGTGACCTGGGCCGACGTTGACCGCTATCCTTTTATTGCATTGCAAGGCCAGTTCACCGAACGGCTGTTGCGCGATATGCACACTTCGTTCCGGGATTTATCGCTGCGGCCAGCCAACGAAGTGACCTTCATGACCACTGCGCTGGCCATGGTTCACGCCAACCTCGGCATCACGGTCTGCCTGCCGTATGCCGAGAAAATGATAGCGCTGTACGGCCTGCACATGCGTCAACTACAGGCGCCAGCACTGACCCGGCGCTTTTTCGTGCACACCCGCAACGCCCGCGCGCTGTCGCCGGCGGCCGACAGTTTTGCTGCGTTTCTCAAGCAATTCGTGGCCGCCCATCCATGGCAAACATCATTGCTGTAAAGAATATTTACATTTAATCCAATGACACACTAACAAGCGCCTGTTTATCCTGAGCCGATGAATATCCTGCATATCGACTCCTGCGTGCGCGGCGACCAGTCGCGCTCACGCCAACATACGGCCGCTACCGTGGCCGAGCTGACCGCCGCCTACCCGGGCGCCCGCACCATCTACCGCGACCTGGCGGCCGCACCGCTGTCGCACGTGAGCGGCCCGCTGCTGCAAGCAATGAGCCGGCAATGGAACGCCGCCATCCCCATGCATCACGATCTGCGTGCCGAAGTGTTGCTCAGCGCCGCGCTGCTGCAAGAATTCATCGATGCCGACATCGTGGTGGTCGGTGCACCCATGCACAATTATTTCGCGCCGTCGCCGCTGAAGGTGTGGCTGGACCGTTTGCTGCCTTTGCATGATCCGAGTGAAAACGATTGCATGGCCGAAATACAGGTGGTGCTGGTGACGTCCGGCGCGGACGACCCGGCCAGCGCCACGCTGATGCGGCACTACGAAGAGCAGCTGCAGGCCGCCTTCGCCTCGATCGGTGTGCGACAATTGCAGATCGCGCGCAGCAGCGATTTTGCCGCGCAGGCAGACCGTGCCTGACCTGCTGGCAGTGCCACAGGCGGAAACACTACAGCACAGCAAGACCGACATGACAGCAGACACCATCGCCATCAACCAGAAAATGGACCAGTTCGATGGCCACCACAGCGTATGGCTGTTTGGCTACGGCTCGCTGATCTACAAGGCCGATTTCCCCTACCTGCAACGGCGCCCCGCCAGCATCGCCAACTGGACCCGGCGCTTCTGGCAAGGCTCGCACGACCACCGCGGCACGCCTGACGCACCGGGCCGCGTGGTGACCCTGATCGAAGCGCCGGGCGCCATCTGCCACGGCATGGCCTACCTGATCACACCCGAGGTATTCGCCCATCTCGACCATCGCGAGAAGGACGGTTATTTACGGCTGGCTACGCCGATATGTTTCGAGGATGAAGAGGCTGACAATGCATCCAAAAGCGTGCTGGGACTCGTCTACATCGCCACGCCGGACAATCTCGCCTTCATCGGCGAAGCGTCCGAGCGCGATATCGCCGAGCATATTGCCCGCTCGGCTGGCCCCAGCGGCCCGAACAGCGACTACCTGAACCACCTGGCCCACGCCCTGCGCGAACTGGGCCGCGACGATCCGCACGTGTTCGAAATCGAGCGCCACCTGGCGGAACTGGCCGGCCGGATGGCGCGGACCTGAGCAGCCAGCCTTTGTAGCATTCGCTTTCCCAGCTTGCACGCCAGCCCCATCCACGCTCCACGGACGCATCCCCGCGCGGCTTAGCACCGATCCCGGCAGGGGCAGATTCTTAAAACAAATCGAGCTGCCCGTTATCGACCACCCTGGCCCGCGCCCCCAGCGGCGGCACCACCAGCGGTCGCACGAATTGCGAGGCGTCCATGGTGTGGAAGCGGCTGCCCTGCCCCGTCAGTCCCAGCCGCTCGGCGGCGATTGTGAAGCGCTGCCTGATCAGGTCGGCCCACACGCCTTCGCCCTTCATGCGCGTGGCGAAGTTGCTGTCGTAGTCCTTGCCGCCGCGCATGTCGCGCACGCGGTTCATCACGCGCTGGGCGCGGTCGGGAAAGTGCGCTTCCAGCCATTGATGGAACAGCGGCGCGACCTCCCACGGCAGGCGCAGCACCGTGTAGTGCGCCGAGACGGCGCCGGCGTCCTTGACCGCCGCCAGCAGGCGTTCGATCTCGGGCTCCGTCACGAACGGGATGATGGGTGCGACGCTCACGGCCACGGGTATGCCGGCGTCGGTGAGCGTGCGGATGGTGCGCAGGCGCCGGGCCGGCGCGGCGGCGCGCGGCTCCAGCGTGCGGGCGATGGCCGGATCGAGCGTGGTGAGCGTGATCGCCACGCCGGCCAGGCGCTGCGCGGCCATGGGCGCCAGGATGTCGATGTCGCGTTCGATCAGCGCCGACTTGGTGATCAGCCCCACCGGGTGGTGGCACTCTTGCAGCACTTCGAGCACGCGGCGCGTGAGCTGGCGGTCGCGCTCGCACGGCTGGTAGGCGTCGGTGTTGACGCCCAGCGCGATCGACTCCGGCACGTAGCCGGACTTGGCCAGTTCGCGGCGCAGCATGTCGGGCGCGTTGACCTTGGCAAAAATCTTGCTCTCGAAGTCCATGCCCGGCGACAGGCCAAGATAACTGTGCGTGGGGCGGGCAAAGCAGTAAATGCAGCCATGTTCGCAACCACGATACGGATTGAGCGAGACACCGAACGGCAAGTCCGGCGAGGCATTGCGGCTGAGGATGGACTTGCAGACCTCGTCGATGACCTGGGTTTTCCATGGCGTGGACTCTTCTTCTTCGCGTTGCCAGCCGTCGTCGTACGCCTCGCGCGCATGAACCTCGAAACGGCCCTGCAGATTGGACACGGCGCCACGTCCCTTGCGCGCCTTGAGCGACGGCGGCGGCAGCATTACATGCGATTGATTATTTTCGTCGTGGGACATGGCCGGCCTGTTTACTGTATATATGAACAGTATTCTAGGCGCTGGCCCGGACCATATCAAGTTCTAAATCATCGGTGCACCGCGCCTTGCTTTGGCGCCCCGGCACGAACTGGTATCATGCAGGGCTTCCGGGGGCCAGGCCTCCGCGCGCCTTGCGCGACTCCAACCAATTACACGCCGGAACGCCGCCACCCGCGGCGCGCCGGCATACTCACAACGAGCAATTGATGAACACACCAAACCAACCGCTGCCGTCTTTTTTCAGCCGCATCTCGATCGCCATCGGCGCCTTTTTCCGCGCCATCTCCGATGCTGAATACGCTGCCCGCCTGACCCGCATGGACGACGCACCCGTCCCCGTTGCCGCGCCCACGCCGGTACCGGTTCCAGTACCGACCCCTGTGCCAGTGCCCGTGCCGACGCCGCTGCCGGTCCCCACCCCGGTGCCAGTGCCCACGCCGGTGCCGGTACCAACGCCGGTACCCGTGACCGCGCCGGCCCCGGCGCCGGTCACCCTGCGCGTGGCTACTCCTGACGCCGCCCTGCAGTTGCTGAGCCTGTTCCAGCGCGAAGCGCGCCTGATCGATTTCACCCAGGAAAACCTGTCCGCCTACTCCGACGCCGACATCGGCGCCGCCGCGCGCGTGGTGCACGAGGGTTGCAGCAAGGTGCTGCACGAACACTTCACCATCGAAGCCGTGCGCAGCGAAGCCGAAGGCAGCCGCGTGGTGCTGGAGCAAGGCTTTGACGCCGCCGCCGTGCGCCTGACCGGCAACGTGGTCGGCCAGGCGCCGTTCCGTGGCACGCTCAGCCATCGCGGCTGGCGCTCGACCGACGTGCGCCTGCCGAAACTGGCCGAAGCGCACGACGCCGCCATCCTGGCCCCGGCGGAGGTGGAACTGTGAGCGATCCACGTTACGCCATCGGCATCGACCTCGGCACCACCCACAGCGCCCTGTCCTATGTGAACCTGCAGGCGAGCGACGGCGAGAAAACCGACCACGGCGTGCTGGCCATTCCCCAGCTGACCGCGCCGGGCACGGTGGAAGACCTGCCGCTGCTGCCGTCGTTCCTGTACCTGCCGCACGCCGACGAACTGGCGCCCGGCGAGAACAAGCTGCCCTGGCAGCAGAGCGACGCCGAACTGACCGGTGTGGCCGGTGAAATGGCGCGCAGCCGTGGCGCCACCACGCCGATCCGCCTGGTCTCGAGCGCCAAGAGCTGGTTGAGCCATCCCGGCGTGGACCGCCGCTCGGCGCTGCTGCCGGCCGACGCACCCGAAGAAGTCACGCGCGTCTCGCCGCTGCAAGCGTCCACCCGCTACCTGGCCCACCTGCGCCAGGCGTGGGAACAGGCACACCCGGAAGCGCCGTTCAACGAACAGGCGATTACCGTCACCATTCCCGCGTCGTTCGACCCAGGTGCGCGCGAACTGACCGCCGAAGCGGCGCGCGCCGCCGGCTACGAAAACCTCACCCTGCTGGAAGAACCGCAAGCAGCCCTGTACAGCTGGATCCAGGGCAGCGAAGGCCGCTGGCGCAAGGAAGTCAAGCCGGGCGACATCATCCTGGTGGTGGACGTGGGCGGCGGCACCAGCGACTTTTCGCTGATCGCCGTGCTGGAACGCGATGGGGTGCTCGAACCGCACCGCATCGCGGTCGGCGACCATATCCTGCTGGGTGGCGACAATATGGACCTGGCGCTGGCGCACCTGGTGGCCCGCAAGCTGGCCGCCAACGGCACCCAGCTCGACGCCTGGCAAATGCGCGCACTGACCTACGGCAGCCGCACCGCCAAGGAAAAGCTGCTGGCCGAAGCCAGCATCGAGACCTGGCCGATCGTGGTGCCAAGCCGTGGTTCGAAACTGATCGGCGGCTCGATCCGCACCGAACTGACACGCGCCGAAGTAACCACCTTCATCCTCGACGGCTTCTTCCCGACCGTGGAGGCATCAAGCCGGCCGGCCGTGCGCCAGCGCGCGGGCCTGACGCAACTGGGCCTGCCCTATGCGCAGGATGCCGGCGTCACCCGCCACCTGGCCGCGTTCCTGGCGCGCCAGGTGGGCGCCACCAGCGAACTGGAAGGCTATGCCGGCGCGCACAACGCCGACGCCACCTTCCTGCACCCGACCGCCGTGCTGTTCAATGGCGGCGTGTTCAAGTCCGAGCTGCTGGCCCAGCGCATCATGGCCACCCTCAACGACTGGCTGTACCTGGAAGGCGCGGAACCCGCGCGCATGCTGGGCGGCGCCGACCTCGATCTGGCAGTGGCGCGCGGCGCGGCCTATTACAGCTACGTGCGGCGCGGCACCGGCGTGCGCATCCGTGGCGGCACGGCGCGCTCGTACTACGTGGCGATCGAATCGTCGATGCCGGCCATTCCTGGCATGGAGCCGCCGATCCAGGCGCTGTGCGTGGCGCCGTTCGGCATGGAAGAAGGCAGCGAGATCGAACTGCCGAACCAGGAGTTCGGCCTGGTGGTCGGCGAGCCGGTGCAGTTCCGCTTCTTCGGCTCCTCGGTGCGCCGGCAGGACCAGATCGGCGACCTGCTCGACTTCTGGGGCCCGGACGAACTGCTCGAGATGAACGAGATCCAGGCCACTCTGTCGCCGGAAGGCCGCCAGTCCGGCGACGTGGTGCAGGTACGCCTGCACGCGATGGCCACCGAATCGGGCACGCTCGAACTGCTGGCCGTGGCCAGCGACGGCCAGCGCTGGAAGGTGGAGTTCGACGTGCGCACCGGCGCCTGATTTTAACGTTACTTTCGCGAAGAACCAGCATGGGCCAATACCTCGTCAGCATCGACCTTGGCACCACCAATACGGTGCTGGCCTACGCGGCGCCAGGCAGTTCCACCATCGAACTGTTCGAGATCGAGCAACTGGTGGCGCCGGGCGAAATCGGCGCCGCCACCTTGCTGCCATCGGTGCGCTACCACCCGGCCGAGGGCGAATTCGCCGCCGGCGAACTGCAACTGCCGTGGCGCGATGCCGACGCCGCCGGCCTGGCGCAAGTGGTCACCGGCCGCCTCGCGCGCAAGCTTGGCGCGCAGGTGCCGGGCCGACTGGTCAGCAGCGCCAAGAGCTGGCTGTCGCACCCGGGGGTCGATCGCACCGCGTCCATCCTGCCGTGGGGTTCGGAAGCGGACGTCGCCAAGGTGTCGCCGGTGGCGGCCAGCGCGTCGTACCTGGCGCACCTGCGCGCCGCCTGGAATACCCGTTTTCCCGATAACCCACTCGAACAGCAGCAACTGGTGCTGACCATCCCCGCGTCGTTCGACGAAGGCGCGCGCGCCCTCACCCTGCAAGCGGCGCGGCAAGCCGGCCTGCCGGCGCTGCGCCTGCTGGAAGAGCCGCAGGCGGCCTTCTACGACTGGCTGTACCGCCAGCGCGCCACGCTGGCCGCCGACCTGTCCGATACACGCCTGGCGCTGGTCTGCGACGTGGGCGGCGGCACCACCGACTTTTCATTGATCGAAGTCGCGCTGGTGAACGGCGCGCCGCAGATCAGCCGCATCGGTGTGGGCAACCACCTGATCCTCGGCGGCGACAATATGGACCTGGCGCTGGCGCACCTGGTGGAGTCGCGCCTGCCCGCATCCGGCGGTGCGGCGCCGGCGCGGCTGTCGGCCGGCCGCCTGGCGCAGTTGACGGAGCGCTGTCGCGCCGCCAAGGAGCAACTGCTGGCCACCAACGCCCCCGACAAGACGACCGTCACCCTGCTCGGCGGCGGCTCCAGGCTGATCGGCGGTTCGCGCTCGGCCGACCTCACCCGCGCCGAAGTGGCGCAACTGGTGGTCGATGGCTTTTTCCCGATGAACGAAGAGCGTGAGTCGGCACGGCGCGGCCGGGGCGCGATCATCGAGTTCGGCCTGCCCTACGCCAGCGACGCCGCCATCACGCGCCACCTGGCAGGCTTCTTGCGCCAGCATGCGCCGGCCGCGCGCGCGGCGCTGGGCCTGGCGCCCGACGATCCCACCATCCCGGTACCGGACACGCTGCTGCTCAACGGCGGCGTATTCCGCGCCGACGCGCTGGGCCAGCGCCTGCAACAGGTGCTGGCGCAATGGCGCGGTGCGCCGCTGCGCGTGCTGCATAACGATAACCCCGACGTGGCTGTAGCGCGTGGCGGCGTGGCGTACGCGCTGGGCCAGTCCGGCCAGGCGCCGGTGATCGGCGGCGGCTCGCCGCGCAGCTATTTCCTGCTGCTCGACGATGGGCGCCCTGACCAGCCGCGCCGCGCCATCTGCCTGCTGCCGCGCGGCAGCGCCGAGAACCGCGAGCTGCTGCTGGCCGACCGCACCTTTGCCTTGCGCCTCGGGCGCCCGGTGCGCTTTCACATCGCGTCCTCGACGTCCGACGCGGTCACCCCGCAGGCCGGTGCGCTGGTGGATCTGCAGCCGGACGACTACGTGCAGTTGCCGCCGATTGCCACAGTGCTGCGCGACAGCCACGCCGCCAGCAGCCGCAAGGAACTGCCGGTGCGGCTGGCTGCCACCCTGAGTGAAGTGGGCACGCTGGAGGTGCACTGCGTGGCCACCGACGGCGCCCAGCGCTGGCAGCTGGAGTTTCAGCTACGCGGCGATAACGCCGTTGCCGAAGACGACGACATCGCCACCATCGACGGCACGCCGTCTCTTGACACGGCCATGCCCGCCGGCCTGCCGGCCGCGCTGGAAAAAATCGACCGCATTTTCGGCAGCCGCGCGCTGCAAGTCGAACTGAAAGAAGTCAAACAGCTGCGTGGCCAGCTCGAACATTTGCTGGGCAGCCGCGAAAGCTGGACCACGCCCGTACTGAGGCGCCTGTGCGATGCGCTGATCGAGCGCGCACGAGGCCGGCGCCGCTCGTCCGAGCACGAGCGGGCGTGGCTCAACCTGGCCGGCTACAGCCTGCGCCCCGGCTTCGGCCACCCGCTCGACGGCTGGCGCATCGAGCAATTGTGGGCCTTGTACGAAACCGGCGTGCAGCACCACGGCGACGGCCAGGTCTGCGCCGAATGGTGGACCCTGTGGCGCCGCGTGGCGGGCGGCCTGTCGGTGGAGGCGCAGTTGCGCGTACTCGACGATTTCGCCTTCAATGTGCAGGCAGATGCGCAGGAACGCGGCCGCCGTCCGCACACGCTGGTAAACGGCAGCGAGGAAGACATGCTGCGCCTGGGCGCCTCGCTCGAACGCATCCCCGGCAGCTACAAGGCGGAGATCGGCGCCTGGATGCTGGGCCGTCTCGACGCGGCCACCAAGGCCGCCGCCAAGGCAGCGCTGAACAAGACGCGTGCGGGTGCGGCCAATGCCGGCAAGGCCGAGGCTACGCAAGCGCGCTTCCTGTGGGGCCTCTCGCGGGTGGGTGCACGCCAGCCATTCCACGGCAGTGCGCACGACGTGGTCGATGCCACTACGGTGGCGGAGTGGCTGGCGGCGATCCTGGCGCTGGACTGGAAAAAAGTGGAACCGGCCGGCTTTGCCGCCGCCCACCTGGCGCGCATGACGGGCGACCGCACGCGCGACATCGACGACACCTTGCGCGCCGAGATCCTGCGCCGGCTATCGGCCGTGGGCGCGCCTGCCAACTGGAGCGCGATGGTGCGCGAGGTGGTGCAGCTCGACCAGGCCGACGAAAAACGCATGCTGGGCGAGGCGCTGCCGCCCGGGCTCAAGCTGCTCAGCTGAGCACCAGCCACGCTACCCCGCTAACCATCCTGCAATGCGCACGCAGTGCACTTGGGTCGCCCCAGCACCGGGCTCGACCCGGCTTGACCACGAGGGATTCAGTTGCGGCGTTCGGCCGCGTAACCGGCCTGCTGCGCCACGAAACCATCAAAGGCATCGATCAAGGGTTTATAGCGCCCGGGCGCATGCTCCAGCTGCGCCAGCGCGTACGCAGTCGCCTCCAGGGTCGAAAGCTGGTCCGGCAAATGCGCCTTGCGGATCAGGTAGTGCGACGCCGGCGTGTCCGTCAGCGGCAGCCGGGGCAGCGCCTGTAACAGCGGATTCAGATACAGCATCTTGCGGCTCTTGCGCCAGGTGCCGTCCAGCACCACCAGCCGCAGGCGCTGCGGCGTCGCCAGCCAGGCCGGATCGAACGCCGGCGGCGTGGCGACACCGAGCGATTTTTCTTCCGCCGTTTCCGGGTACAGCAGCACGTTGTGGCGGTCGTCCGACAGCAACGCGCCCAGGTAGTCGGGCGCGAAGGTCTCGCCCACTTCCAGCCGGCTGCCGGCCAGGCACAAATGCAGCAAGCGCGCACTGCCCTTGGCGTTGGCCACCTCCATGGGATGCTGGAGCACCAGCACTTCCACTTGCGGCGAAATGACCGTCACCCAGTGGCAGATGCAGGTGCGCTGCGCACGCAGGCACGCCGGGCATTGCTGGCGTGCGGATGTTTTGGAAGGGGCGGTTGGGACAGCGTGGTCGGTACGGGTGGTCATGGACCGGTATTCTACCGAAGCGCCGGCACTCCCGCGCCGGCGAGCTTGAACACGCTCACCACGTCGGCCAGCTTGGCCGACTGCTCCTGCATCGATTCGGCCGCTGCTGCCGCTTGCTCGACCAGCGCGGCGTTCTGCTGCGTCACCTGGTCCATCTGCGTGATGGCGTCGTTCACTTGCGCGATACCCTGGCTCTGCTCGTCGCTGGCGTTGCTAATTTGCGTCATGATCTGCGTGACGCGGCCGATGCTGGTGACGATTTCCGACATGGTCTGGCCGGCCTTGTCCACCAGCTCCGAGCCCAGCGCCACTTTTTGCACCGAGTCGTCGATCAGTCCCTTGATGTCCTTGGCCGCCGCAGCGGAACGCTGCGCCAGGCTGCGCACTTCGGAAGCGACAACCGCGAAGCCGCGTCCCTGCTCGCCGGCGCGCGCCGCTTCCACTGCCGCGTTCAACGCCAGGATGTTGGTCTGGAACGCGATGCTGTCGATCACGGAAATGATCTCGACGATCTTGCGCGACGAGTCGTTGATCGAGCCCATGGTGTTGACCACCTGCCCCACCACCGAGCCGCCACGGCTGGCGATGTGAGACGCATTGATCGCCAGCTCGTTGGCCTGGCGCGCATTCTCGGCGTTGAATTTGACGGTCGATGTGAGCTCCTCCATCGACGACGCGGTCTCCTCGAGCGAGCTGGCTTGCTGTTCGGTGCGCGACGACAGGTCCTGGTTGCCGGCGGCGATCTCGGTGGATGCGGTGGCCATCAACTCGGTGCCCGTGCGTACCTGGGCGACGATGCCCACCAGGTTGGAATTCATCACCTTCAAGGCGTTCATCAGCTGCCCGGTTTCGTCGGTGCTGGTGACCTGGATGTCGCTGGTCAGATCGCCCGACGACACGGTTTCCGCCACTTTGAGCGCGGCGTTGATCGGCTGCGTGATGGTGCGCGTAATCCACCACGCAGCGGTCACGCCCAGCACGATGGCGGCCAGGCCGAGCAGCACCAGCAGCGTGCGCCCGCTGGCGTACTGCTGCTGGATGGTGACCGCCGTAGCGTCGAGCAGCGCGCCCTGTTTTTGCGAGAACGCGTCCAGCGCGCCCAGGTAGGCCACGCGGTCCTGCGCCATCTTGCCGTCGAAAATCTGCTTGCCCAGCGCCAGGTCGCCGGCCGCCTTGGCGGCAAACACCGACTTGCGCGAGGCGGTGTAGGCCTTGCGGGTATCGACCACGTTCTGGAACAGCGGGCGCAGTGCTTCTTCTTCGATTTCCGCGCCGATGCGGTCCTGGATTTCGGTGGCGCGGGCGGACGACTTGGTCATCAGGCCTTCGATCATCTTCTGATCGAGAGGATCGGCCACCATCCACGCGCCCATGGTGCGGGCGGCGTTGACTTCGACGATCTTGGTCCACTCGGCGATCAGGCGCTGGTCGCGGATCTTCACGTCGATCATGTGGTCGGTCATGGCGCTGGCGACGCTCAGGCGCAGGATGCCGATGATGGTCATTGCCGTGAGCAGCACCAGGACCAGTGCAAAACCAAACCCCAGGCGCGTGCCGATTTTCAGATTTTTCATGGCGGACTCCCTCAAGAAACAGTCGAGTCCATGCTAGCACCGTTCAGCAGAATGTTATAGGTTAGAAAGAAACATTCGGTCGTGCGGTGCAGCAACGCAGCAACGCAGCAACGCAGCAACGATCAGTTGTCAGACAAGGACGATCCCAGCAGCTCCTCGACACCGGCGATGGCGCCGGGATCCCTGATCACGGCCCGCAACCACAGGTGCAGCGGCATGTCGCCCCAGCTGGCAGCCTTGTCGGCGAGGTAGGCCACCGGGCTGTGCGGTTCGGTGCGGCGGAAGAAATCGGCCACCAGCCGCAGTTGCTGCAAGGCCTGGGCGCGGTCGCGCGGCTGTACTGCAATTGCCGCACTTATTGCCACACCTGGTGGCGTCGTTCCCTGCGCGGCGCCGGCTGCCAGTGCCGGATGTTCGATCGGTGCGCGGCCGCGCACCAGCGCCTGCAAGGCTTCTCGCGCCGGCGCGAACCCCGGCCCGTCGGCGCCCAGGCGCAGGTCGGCCACGCGCTCCAGGTCGCCCAGCATGGCGATGCAGTACTCGGTGTCGTCCTGCGGCGCCAGACCGCCCTCGAACGCCATCTCGCGCACCAGCTCCGGCGTGCGGTTCAGCAGCCAGAACAGGTTGCCGATGCGCTGGTCGTAATCGCCGTCGTCGGCCAGCGGATACAGGCCATCCCAGTAATGTTCGCACAGGCCGGTGAGCACGGCATAGCCGTCGCCCAGGCCGCGCAGGCCGCGCGTCCTGGCATGGGCTTCGGCCAGCCACACGGCCAGGCGCATGTCCTTGCTGTGCGAGGCGATCATGCTGGCGCAGCGGCTGGCCACGAAGCCCCAGTCGGCTTCCTTGAGTTCCGCCACCCATTCGCCCTGGTCGAGGGTGGGATCGTCGCAGGTGCGGGCGCGGGCAATGGCGTCCACTTCGGCGCTGAACGACACATCGTCGCCGCACGCGCGCTCGGCGCTGATGGGCAACAGCATTTGGGCGATGCTGAACATGGCGGCCTCCCTTATTTGACCTGGTATTTGAACTGGCCCTGGCGGTTGGCGCCTACCTTGATCTTGGCGATTGCCGCACCCTGCGCCATTTTTTCCAGCACCGCCTCCGCGATCTCGGGCAGCAGGCTGCCGTTGAGAATATGATCGACGTTGCGGGCGCCGGAATCGACCTCGGTGCAGCGCGCCAGCACCGCGTCCACCAGCGCTTCGTCGTAGCTGAATTCCGCGTGGTGCTGCTGATGGATGCGCTGGCCGATACGCCCCAGCTTGAGCGCGATGATTTGCGCCAGCACCGCGTCCGGGATCGGATAATACGGCACCACCTTCAGGCGCCCGAGCAAGGCCGGCTTGAAGTGCTTGACCAGCTGCGGGCGCAGCAGCGCTTCGAGTTCCTCGACGGTGGGCGCGCTCGGCTGGTTCAGGCACGCCTGCATCACGGTGGCCGAGCCGGCGTTGGACGTGGCAATGATGATGGTGTTGCGGAAGTCGATCTCGCGGCCTTCGGCGTCGTCCATCACGCCTTTGTCGAACACCTGGAAGAACAGCTCCACCACGTCCGGGTGGGCCTTTTCGATTTCATCGAGCAGCACCACGCTGTACGGATTGCGGCGCACCGCCTCGGTCAGCACGCCGCCCTGGCCGTAGCCCACGTAGCCGGGCGGCGAGCCTTTCAGGCCCGAGACGCTGTGCGCTTCCTGGTACTCGCTCATGTTAATCGTCAGCAGCTTGCGCTCGCCGCCGTACAGCACATCGGCCAGCGCCAGCGCGGTCTCGGTCTTGCCCACGCCGGACGGTCCCACGAACAGGAACACGCCTTTCGGCTTGTCCGGATCGTCGAGGTTGGCGCGCGCCGTACGCACGCGCTGCGCCACGGCGGCAATTGCATGCGGCTGGCCCAGGATGCGCTCCTGCAGCGTGGACTGGAGTTTCAACACCGTGTTGATTTCGTCGCGGACCATCTTGCCGAGCGGGATGCCGGTCCAGCCGGAGACGATGGACGCAACGGTCGCCGCATCCACCTCCACCGGCACCAGCGGCGCCTCGCCCTGCAACGCTGCCAGTTCGGCTTTGAGCGCGCCCAGCTCGCCACCTGCGCTGCGCTGACGGGTAATGGCGGCCACCACGCCTTGCTCGCGCTGCCAGCGCTGCCCCAGCCGGGCATGTTCGTCGGCCAGCGCCGCGTGGTGTTCGGCCAGCTGCGCCAGGCGCTTGCGGCGGATGGCGTCGGCGTCGCCATCGTCCTCGCGCTGCAAGGCGGTGGTCTCGGCGCCGATACGCTCCATGGCGCGCGCGGCGCTTTCCAGCAATGCGGGCGTGCCGCTTTGCGCCAGCGCCACCCGCGCGCACGCGGTATCGAGCACGCTGACCGCCTTGTCGGGCAATTGCCGGCCGCTGATGTAGCGGTGCGACAGCCGCACCGCCTCGGTCACGGCCTCGTCGCGGATGCGGATGCCGAAATGCGCCTCCATCAATGGCGCCATCGCGCGCAGCATGGCGCTGGCGATGTCCTCGGTTGGCTCTTCCACCTTGACCACCTGGAAGCGCCGCGCCAGTGCCGCATCTTTTTCAAAATACTGCTTGTATTCGCTCCAGGTGGTGGCGGCGATGGTGCGCAGTTCACCGCGCGCCAGCGCCGGTTTGAGCAGGTTGGCGGCGTCGTTCTGGCCAGCCGCGCCACCGGCGCCAATCATGGTGTGCGCTTCGTCGATGAACAGGATGATGCCGTGCGGGCTGTGCTTGACTTCATCGATGACGTTTTTCAGGCGGTTCTCGAATTCGCCCTTGACGCTGGCGCCGGCCTGCAACAGGCCCATGTCCAGCGTGTGGATATCGACGCCTTTAAGCACCTCGGGCACGTCGCCGGCCGCGATGCGCAGCGCCAGCCCTTCCACCACGGCGGTCTTGCCCACGCCCGCCTCGCCGGTCAGGATGGGATTGTTCTGGCGCCGGCGCAGCAGGATATCGATCACCTGCCGCACCTCGGCCTCGCGCCCGATCACGGGATCGAGCTTGCCGTCGCGGGCCAGCTGCGTCAGGCGCGTGGTGTACTGGTCCAGCGCCGGAGTGCGGGCTGCAAGCGGCGCCGCACCAGGCGCGTCGCCCGGCGACGGGGTGGGCGCTGTGGCCTCCTCCTGTGAGCCGCGCGTGGCTTTGTCGAGACGGTGCTTGATCTCGTCGATCGGGATGCTGGCGAACAGCGGCGAAGCCCGCTGCGCCAGTTGCGCCAGCTCGGGATCGGTCAGCAAGGCCACCAGCAGGTGGCAGCTGCGGATGCGCGCCGGCTGTTCGGCTTCCAGGGAAGCCAGCAGCCATGCGTGTTCGACCAGTTGTGGCACCTGGCGCGAGAACACCGGCGTGCGCGTGCTGCCGGTCTTCAGCTGGTCCACCTGCCGGTGCAGGTCCGCCTCCAGCCGGCCGAGGTCCACGCCACACTGGCGCGCTATGATGGCGAGGTCGCAGCGCTCCTGCTCCAGCAGCGCCAGCAGCAGGTGTTCGACCTCCACCTCGTACTGGCCCAGCGCCATGCAGATGCTGGCCGCGCGGGTGGCCGCCTGGCGCGTGGTGTCATTGAGTTTGCCGATCAGGGTTTTCAGATTCATCGTCATGGTGTGACTCCACGCGCGTTGCGGTTGATGGAATAGTGCAGCGAAGACGGCTGCAGCACGGCGTCGAAACTGACCGCCTCGCGTTGCGGCAAGCCGGCCAGGGTGGCGGTGATGGCAAAGCTGATGCGATTGATGCTGCCGTGCTCGCGCTCCAGCCGCGCCTGCACCTGGCGCAGGCGTGGCTCGTGACGCTCGATCGCCGCCTTGAGCGCGGCGCACACGCGGGCGCGATCCTCTGCGCTGTTGAGACACAGGCCGGCAAAGTCGATCAGGCCGTAGTTGACGATCGAGCGCGCGCATTCGGGATAGGCACGCAGCAGTTCTTCCGGCAGCGCGCAGCGGGTGTTGAGCAAGTCTTCCAGGTCGCGCGCCACGCTGTCCTTGTACTGCTCCAGGGTCAGGCCGCCCGGGCGCGCGCCCAGCAGCCGGTCCAGCAGGCCGGGTGTGTAGCCGTTCATCGAAAGCCCCTGTCGAAAAAAAGCCGGACCAGGACGGCCCGGCTGAAGACGCGCCGGCTTACACCACGCGATTGGCGGACAAGTCCCAACCGCCCGAGGTATTGCCGCCAGCGCCGCCGCTCACTTTTTGCTGGGTGTAGCGCCACTTGATCTTCGAGAACTTGAGCGACACGTCCTCGGTGAGGATGTCGCCTTCGGTTACGGTCGGATAGACGGCGCCGATCAACACGTTCTCGATCTCGATCTCGTAGTACTTCACGCGCTCGCCCTGGGCATCGGCACGCATGAATTCGAACTTGGCCTTGGGAATGGTGCGGCCGGCAGCGCAGGTTTGCAACAGGACCGGCGAGGCCAGGTCGGCCAGTTTCGACAGCACGATATCGCGATGTTCGCAACGCTCGGCGGTATGGCCGCCGCCGGTGGACGACGTCGCGGAGCGCGGCTGTTCCACACCGAAGCTGACCGATTTACACTCGATCCAGTCCTTGTGGCGGTCGTCGTTGGACTCGCCCTTGATACCATCGATTTGCAGATAGACGTCGATTGCCATTGCATGCTCCTCTTTGCGGTTGAACTACGGTGATAAGCTAACTGGTCGACTTCGGCAACTCCGCGACCAGACGGAGGGAAACAGACAGCTCGTCGAGCTGAAAATGCGGACGCAGGAACGACACCGCGCGATACACGCCGGGCCGTCCCGGCACTTCGTGCACCTGCACCGACGCCTCGCGCAGCGGGAACTGCGCCTTCTGTTCCTGGCTGGCGTTATCGTCGAGCAGAACGTACTGCATCAGCCAGCGGTTAAGAAAGTCCTGGACGTTCGACGCGGCGGCAAAGCTGCCCACCTTGTCGCGCATCATGGCCTTCATGTAGTGGGCAATGCGCGAGACGGCGAAGATGTATTGCAGCTGCGACGACAGCACGGCGTTGGCATTGGCCGCATCGCTCGAATACTTCCTCGCTTTTTGCGCCGATTGCGCGCCGAAGAAGGCGGCATACGCGGTGTTCTTGCAGTGCACCAGCGAGATGAATCCGAGGTCGCTCAGTTCCTTCTCGCGGCGGTCGGTAATCGCCACCTCGGTCGGGCACTTGAGCGCCACCTCGCCCTGGTCGGTCTTGAAGGTATGGGTGGGCAGGTCGTCCACCAGGCCTCCGCCCTCCACGCCGCGTATCGCCGCGCACCAGCCGTAGTCGTCGAAGGCACGGGTCAGCTTGGCGCCGAAAGCGTAGGCGGCGTTGCACCACATGTATTTCTGGTGATCGCTGCCATCGACTTCCTCGACAAAGTTGAAGCCCTCCACCACGGTGCCGTCGGCGGGGTTGAATGGCAGGCGCCCGAGGAAGCGCGGCAGGGTCAGGCCCACGTAACGCGAGTCTTCCGATTCGCGGAACGCCTTCCACTTGGTGTATTCGACCGTATCGAACACCTTGGACAGGTCTCGCGGTTTGCCCAGGTCGCCATAGGTATCGAGGCCGAACAGCTCGGGCGAAGCGGCCGTGATGAATGGCGCGTGGGCAGCGGCCGCCACGTGCGACATCTGGTCGATGAAGTACATGTCCTCGGGCTGGCGCGAGATTTCGAAGTCGCCGAGCAGCGCCGCGTACGGCGCGCCGCCGAACGTGCCGAATTCTTCCTCGTAGATCTTCTTGAACATGGTGCTCTGGTCGAATTCCAGCGCGGCCTGGAAGTCCTTCACCAGCTCGCGCTTGGTGGCGTTGAGCACGCGGATTCTCACGCCCTGGCCGCTGGCCGAATTGGTGACCAGGTAATGCAGGCCGGTCCAGCTTTGCTCGAGCTTCTGGAACGCCGGTGCATGCATGATGGCGCTCAGCTGGCTCGAGATCAGGCGGTCCAGTTCCGCCACCCGGGCGTCGATGGTGGCGGTGAGGTTGTTCGACACTACCACCGTGCCGTCGAGAACCTGGTCCACCAGTTCGGCGATGATGTCTCGGGCGCGCGCATGTTCGACCGAGGACTTGGCCACCTTGCTTTGCTCGACGATCTGGTCGAGCAGGTTGTCCGCCGGCGCGCTGGCGATCGCGGTGGCCGGCTGCAGTTCCTGTAATTGTGCGGACATCTCAGTCTCCCTTGCCGGATTGGGCCGACTTGAGCGCGGCCAGCTTGTCGGTGTTGCCCAGCACTTCGCCGAGGATGTCTTCGAGCTTGTCGTTGCCGGCCAGCTTGTTGCGCAGGTCGTCCAGCTTGCTGCGCGCGTCCAGCAGTCTGGCGAGCGGCGCCACCTGGCGCACCACCGACTCGGGCCGGAAGTCGGCCATCGACTTGAAGTGCAGCTCCACGCCGATGCTGCTGTCGTCGCCGGCCAGCATATTGGGCGCGCTGAAGCGCGCCACCGGATCAACGCCGCTCATCACCTCGTCGAAGTTCTCGACATCGATGCCGACGAACAGGCGGTCCTTGAGGCGCGTCTTGTCGTTATCGGGATTGCCGCCGAAGTCGCCGACCACGCCGACGACGAATGGCAGTTCCTTGTTTTCCAGCGTATCGCCGATTTCCACGTCATACGTCATCTGCACGCGCGGCGGGCGCACGCGGGTCAGGCGCTTCTGAACACTTTCAGTTTTGGCCATGGCAGTTCCTTGGAGTGGGATGATGGGAGGCGGCTTACTTCAAGCCGCCGAAAGGGTCGTTGCTCGACTGGCTTTTCGCTGCGCCCTTGCGGGTAGCAGGGGCAGTTTTGGCGCGTACCGGTGGCGGCGGCGCCACGGTAGGCACCAGCACGTCCTCGCCCAGGGTCGTGCGCAGCAACTTGGCCAGTTCGCGCGCCTCGGTGCGCAAGGAGCCATTGAGGTTGTTCTGGGCACTGAGGTCGGCCAGCGCCTTGGTGGAGACCCGCAGGCCGCTTACCGCCACGATGCTGCTGGCGAGCGTGTCGACCGGATCGCGCCGCAGCGCCTCCTGGGCGTTGGTGATCGCCTCGCCATAGCTGGCGCGGTCGAACTTGATCTGCGCCAGTTGCAGCCACGGCGCCTTGTCGGCCGGGTAGCTGGTGGCGGCCTCCTTGAGCAGCCCCTGCGCCTTGTCGCCCTGGCCGGCCTTGAGCGCGGCGTTGGCGTCGGCCAGCACGGTTTTCAGCGTGGCCGCCTTCGGTGGTTCGGTACGAATGTTCTCGCCGTCGGTCGCGCAACCGGACAACAGCACCAGCCCGGCGAAGGCGCCGGCCAGCGTGGTACGGGGCAAACCGGGCAACCATGTTCTGTTCGTGATCATCACACTCTCCTTTGCCTAACCATGAGGAAGGGGTCCATTATTCATGAACCAACCGGGCGGAAATTGCGCTTACGCAACTACCTCGGCGGTTGGTTTGCCTTTCCGATTTGCTTGCGCTCACGCAATAATCGAGCGCGCCCGATTGGCTCTAATGCAGAACCGTCGGCAGAAAGGAGTTCGCATGACCATTCCATCCAAGGTGCTGTGGGGCGAGGGCCTGTTCCTGCGGCCGCAGCATTTTCAGCAGCAGGACCGCTACCACGAGGCGCGTTTAAACCAGGTCGCGCTGGCACTGCAACCGTTCCTGTGGGGGGTGCGCCGCATCGAGTGGGATCTCGACGCGCTCAAGGCGGACCGCCTGCGCCTGCAGGCGTTGTCGCTGATCTTCCGCGACGGCGAAATCTTCGATGCCCCCGGCAGCGAGCCGTTGCCGCCGGCAGTGGACCTGGCTGCGCTGCCCGCCGCGCTGCAGGAGGTAACGTGGTACGCCGCCCTGCCCGCGCTGGCGCCGGGCGGCGGCAATGCTGCCGGCAGCACGCAACGCCACCAAGGCGCCCGCTACAGCCAGGCTGCGCGTGAAACGGCCGACCTGTACACGGGCGCGGTGGGCGCCGACGTGGCGTTCTTGAAACAATCGGTGCGGCTGGTGTCGGACCAGGAACCGCTGGGCGCCTTCGACTGCGTACCGGTGATACGGCTGCGGCGCACGGTGACCGGCGGCTTCGAGGCCGATCCCGCGTTCATCCCGCCGACCTTGTCGATCGCCGGTGCGCCGGCCCTCAAGGAGATGCTGGACCGGCTGATGGAAGCGCTGCAAGCGAAGGTGCAATCACTGCAAGGCCATATGCGGGAGCCGAGCCGCAACGTGATCGAATTCCGCTCCGGCGACGTGTCGTCGTTCTGGCTGCTGCACACGGTGAGCACGTCGGCCGCCACGCTGATGCACTACGTGCGCCATCCCGGCATGCACCCGGAGCGCCTGTTCGAATGCCTGCTCGCGCTGGCCGGCGCCATGATGACCTACTCCAAGCAGTACTCGCTGGTGCAACTGCCGGCCTACCGCCACGATGACCTCGCGCTGTGCTTCTCCAGCCTCGACCACATCATCCGCGACCTGCTCGATACCGTGATCTCGACCAGGTATTTCTCGATCACGCTCACCGAGGAGAAGCCCAGCTACCACCTGGGCAAACTCGATTCCGGCAAGATCGACCAGCGCACCACGCTGTACCTGGCGGTGGGCGCGGCGCTGTCGGCGCTGGAGCTGGTGGACGTGGTGCCGCTACGCGTCAAAGTCGGCGCGCCCGACGACGTGGAAAAATGCGTGCTGTCGGCCATGCCGGGCGTGAAACTCACGCACGCGCCGCAAGTGCCGGCGGCCATTCCCGTTCAACCGGACACCTATTACTTCGCATTGGAGGGCAAGGGTATGTTGTATGAACACATGCTCAAGGCGCAGTCGATTTCGATTTACGTGCCGTCCGGAATCCGCGACCTGCGCCTGAACCTGATCGCGGTGACAGCATGAACGCCCATGTCGAACGGCGCGCCAATCCCACCCAACTGGGCGGCCAGCGGCGCCAGATCCAGCCCGGCTACGGCCACGTGCAAACCCTGCTCGATTTGCTGCAGGAGGGCTTTTATCTGCTGTTCATGCTCAGAAACGGCAGCGTGCCGCCGGGCGAGGCGGCGTTCCTCGACAATATCACCGCCTACCTGGCCGACTTCGACCGCGAAGCACGCAAGCTGCGCGCCCACGGCGACGACATCGACGCCGCCAAGTACGCCTACTGCGCGGCGCTCGACGAGATCATCCTGTCTTCGCAGTTCCCGATGCGCGCCGCGTGGGAGCGCCGCCCGCTGCAACTGGTGCTCTTTGGCGACCAACTGGCGGGCGAACATTTCTTCGACCGCCTGGAAGCGCTGCGCAGCACCGGCGGCGCGCGCCTGGCCGCGCTGCAGGTGTTTCATATGTGCTTGCTGATCGGCTTCAAGGGCAAATACGCGCTCGACAGCGGCGACAAGCTGGCCTACATGACTGCGCGCCTCGGTGACGAGATCGCCCACATCCAGGGCAAGAGCAAAGGTTTTGCGCCGCAGGCCGAGCGGCCCGACCAGATCGTCCACAAACTGCGCACCAACACGCCGCTGTGGACCGCGTGCGCATTGTTTGCGGTGTGCGGACTCGGGACGTTCATCGGTTTGCGGGCATCGCTGGCAAGCGAGTCGCGCGAGCGGCTGGCCGGATATTCGGACCTGGTAAAACTGGCGCCACGGCCGGCGTATGTGACGATTACCTTGCCTTGATAAGACGGACGCTGCGCCGGCGCGGAGCGACGGCCTTCAATTCACTGCGCCACCCTGAACTCGATCCGCCGATTCCTGGCGCGCCCCTCCGCAGTAGTGTTCTCCGCCACCGGCCGATCCGGTCCCTGGCCAGACACCAGCACCATGTCCTGGCTCACGCCCTTTTCCGCCAGGTAGCTGCGCACGGTCTGCGCGCGGGCGTGGCTCAGCGCCAGGTTGCTCTCGCGCTGGCCCAGGTTGTCGGTGTGGCCGATCACTTCTACCTGCTTGCCTTTGACCTTGTGCAGCGCGGCCGCCATCTCGTCGAGGATCACCTTGCCCGAGTCGGCCAGCGTCGCCTTGCCGCTTTCGAACTCGATGATGCGCTTCGCCAGCGCCGCATCGAGCAGGTTCTGTTCCGCCGCGCTCACGCGCAAACCATTGTTGACGGTGTAGGTGGGATTGAGGCTGGTGGCGATGTCGCTGGCGATCTGCTGGCGCTGCGCCTCGTTGGCCACCTCGCCGCGCAAGGTGATATTGGTGCCGTCGATCTTGATCTCGCCCTTGGTGATCCATTTCAGATTCGGGCCGATCAGCTTGAGCAGGTAGCCATGCCAGTTGGGCGGCAGAGATACCTGCGAAATCGCCAGCTGGTCCACCACCCGCTCCGGCCCATACAGCTCGCGCACCCGCGCCAGCAAGGACGCCTTGCCGCCCTCGTCGGCAACGGCGCCGTTGACCACCACCTGGCCCGGGCGCGGGTCGCTCCCGGTCTGGGCGGTCGCGGGAACCATCAACATAAACAATGCCGGCGCCAGGGCCGGCCAGATCGAACGCTGGCGCATCGGAGACTCCCAAGGATGATCAAACAAAGGTTTCGTGAAACAGCTCGCGGGCCGAGCGCAGCGAGAGCTGGCCCTGGTCAAGGTAGGCGGCCAGGGTCTGCACGGCGGCATCGGCGGCCAGCGGTGCGTCGATCCAGCCGGTGTCGTCGAAGCCGACCTGGTGGTCCACCGCGCACTCGGGATCGATGATCGCCTGCAGCGTTTCCGGTGCGGCGCCGGCAAAGCCGATCACCAGCACCGGCAAGTCGCCGCTATCGGCCAGGAACAGCGCCAGCTCCACGTCGGCCTGCTGTACGAACGGCGCCACCAGGTCGAGCCAGAACGCAGCGACCAGGTAGCGCACACGCGCGGCCGCCGGCAGCGGCAACACCAGGCTTTTGTCGAGACGCGTGGCGGTTCCTGCACCAGCGCGCAGTACCGTCCGCAGCAGCAGGCCCAGCGCCAGGATGGTGCGGCGTACCTGCGTGCGGCCCAGCAGCGCCTCCAGCCCCGCGATTGTCTGGCGGTCGAGAAAATCGGTGAACACGATCTGGTGCTCGGCGGCGCCGGGGTCGAGATCGACGGTGGCAGCGGCCAGCGCCAGCAAGGCCGGCTCCGGGTCGCATGCGGCGAGCACCTCGGCCGCCAGCACCTCGAGCGTGGTCCACAAAGGCGCCAGCACCAGGGGGCTGAGCGCAGCGAAGCCGCGCGGGTCGCCCACGTCGATCGCGCTCATGCCCAGGAACGGGTAGCGCCGCTGCGAGGCGTCGCTGCTGGCCGCCAGGTGGCCGCCGATGGCGCGCCGGTTGCGCGTGCCCACAAACGCGAAATGCACCGGGCGCAGGGCGTCGTAATGCAGCTTCCAGCGCGGCGCGGCGCTCAGGCGGTTCATCACCTCGGCCACCCAGCCGTCGAGCAGGCTGGCCAGCGCCGGGTTGTCGGTCGCCTTGATGAAGTCTGCGCGTGCCGGCAGCTTGCCGAAGTAGCCGATGCGCGCCGCTTGCGGACCGCCTTTCATGGTGCGGTCCCGGCGGCCGCCATGGCTGCTACGGCCGTCGCACCACCGGCAGCAGTGCCCGCACCGACCACGGTCTCGGGCAGCTGCATGCCCTTGAAACGCTGGCCCGGGGCGGGCGGCTCGGGATCATCGTTGCCGCTCTCCGGGCTGCTGATGATTTTCAGGCCCATCGCCACGGTCACCGTGCCGGTGGTCCAGCGCAGTTCGAACACGCCGCCTTCGCGGCGCTGCTTGGCTGCCGCGTCGATCATCATTTTCAGACCCTGCGGGCCGGGCTGGTTGAACACATCCACGCTGCGGCCATCCACGCCGGTGGCGGTGATGCGCGCGCCCTCGGCGCCGGCGGGGCCCGGATGGACCATGTGCGCCCACTGCGGCGGCGTATTGCGGTAGCGGAGCTGCTGGCCGTCGATATCGACCACGTATTCGAGCGCGCCGGGCGCCGGCATGGGCTGGATCTGGAACACGGTTTGCGGCGGAGTATCGGCCCCGCCCGCGCCGTTCAGGGGCGCGATCCACCCGGCAAAGCGCGTGGCCGTCTGCGGCGCCAGCGCAATGCCCATGTCGGCCCAGGTGCGCGGCGCCAGCACGTCGCCGCGCCTGACCACCAGCGGGCCCAAGGCGGTGGTGGCGAACTTGGCGACCAGGCCATCCGGTCCGAAGAAGCGCGCGATGTCGGCGCCGGCCGCTTCGGTGCGGCCGTTCGGCGCGAATGGATACTTGTCGGCCAGCGTCTGCCGGAACGGCTCCACGACCTGCGCCAGCCAGGTCTTGTTGATTTCCGCCTCGGCGGGCGCGATCAGCACCGCGAAGGTTTGCATCAGCGGGCGTACCAGCAGCGGACGAATCGCCTGCTTCTGGCTGTCGCTCATACCGTTGAGCATCTGCTCGTCCACGTGGCGCAATGCGTCGGCCAGCTCGGAGCCGGTACCTTCCAGCGTTTGCTGCATGAACTGGCGCGCGCCGGGACCAGGGTCGCCCTGGTTCTTGAGCTGGTTGAGGCGCCCGCGCAGCTTCGACAGGGTTTGCAGGTAGCCGCCCAGCAGCGAGGCGTCCTTGTCGCGCGCGGCCAGCAGCTTCGCCACGCCGGAGAACTCGCGCCCGATCGGCCCCATGGGCTGGTCGCCTGCCTGCGGCAGTTGCAGGTTGACGTTCACCTGCGATGGTCCGCGACTCAGTACGCGGTTCCTGATCCAGTTGACGAAGCCGCTCTGCGCCGCCTTCAGCTCCGCGCTCATCACCGATGGGTTATCCCACGAGGTTTGCTGGTCGATCGTGGTGAGAAGTTTTGCAATCGGCGACGACTGCGGATCGCCGAGCCGGTTCATGGCGACGACAGCGGCGTCAAAACCATCGAGGTTGGCGATGGTGACGCCGGTGACGAATTTTTGCCACTCGCGCGCGTAGTCGGCCTTGTACAAGTCGGTGAGGCCTTTCTGGATTTGCTCCGGGCTGCCTTCGAGCGTGAGGTCGTCGCGGGTGGCGCTCTTGAGCACCCAGTCGGTGCTTTGCAGCTCGCGCGCAGCCGCTTCGCGGAAGGCCGGCTGCACGTATTTTTCCCACGCCTCGCGGGTATAGGCGCCGGCAATCGCATGGCTGCCTGCCACCAGCGCCTGGTCCTGCTCTCCCACCATGCGCGACACCGTCATGGCCGGGAAGCGGGTATTGGCGCGGGCCCGGATGTCGGCGTACACGCGTTCGCGCGCCGGCATGCCGCGCACCACGCGCCGCAGGTGGTCGCGCGCCTGATCCACCAGCGCCAGCTTCGGTTCGATACGCGTCCACGCCGGATCGGCTACCTGCGCCAGGTAAAACGTCAGCAGCCGCTCGGCCGCCTGGATCATCTGCTCGCGCGACATGGCGCCGCGCTGGCTCTCCAGCCAGCCGCGCCAGTAGCGCGTGAGCTGGTCGTTCAGGTGGCCCGGTTCGGCGTGGCTTTTATCGGCCAGCATCAAATAGGTTTTCAGCGCGTTGTAGGCATCGTCCACGTTGACGGCGGACGCTTGCTGGAACTGCACCGCCTCCGTGGCAGCGGGTGCTGCGGCACCCGGTGCTGCGGCACCCGGTGCTTCGGCACCCGGTGCTGCGGCGTCCGGTGCGCGCAGCTGGTCGGCGTGAGTGTTCATTGCCGTCAGCAGTTCTTCCAGGCTGGCCACCACCGGCCTGACCATCACCTCCTTGACGCCTGCAAAATACTCGGCGCGCAGCTTCTGCTCGAGCAGCTCGCCCTGGTACAACCCCATGCGCAGCGACCAGGGGCGCTCGTCACGGTATCGTTCCAGTTGTTCGATGCGGTCCTGCAGGATCGCCAGCGCCTCCAGCCGCGACTGCAAATCGAGGCGGCCCTGTTGAAGCTTGATTACCTGGTCCAGGTCCGCCTGCACATTGCTCACCAGTTGGCGGTTGCCGAGGTACGACCAGCCCCACCCGCCCAGCGCCCCGCCCAGCAGCAGCATTGCAGTGAAAAACACCGCGTACGTCAGGCGCACCTTGTGGCGGCTGGCGTACTGCGACACCAGCTCCTTGTCGGCGAAGATGACGTTGCGGAACAGGTTGAACAGGAAGAAGCCCGAGTGGCCGGTGGCGGTGCGGTCATGGGCGCCCTGCTGCGGCGCCTGCAAGGCGAAGCGCTGCGCCACGCGCTGCGACTGCGCGCTGACCGGCAAGCCTTCCTGCAGCGCGCTGGTGAAGTAATAGCCGCGAAACAGCGGTTTGAACTGGTACGGGTTTTCCTCGAACAGCGCGGCCAGGAAGGCCCGCAGCGGCGTGCGCAAGGTGGAGAATTCGAGCGGGAACGTGAACACGCCCGGCTCCATGCGGTCGCGCCGCTGCTGGCCCATGTTGGCGATCGAGAGCGCCTTGAGGCCGTCGCACAATTCGTCGAAGGTCTGGTCGAAGAACGCCAGGATCTGCTGGCTGGCGTTCTTGCGCTTGTACGGCATGGTGGCGCCCCACACGCGTTCGCGCTCCGCCCGTTCGGCCTGGGCGAAAAATTCGCCGAAGCCGGCAACCAGGTCGGCCTTGGTGAACACCACGTACACGGGCGCGAATATCTCCAGCCGTTCGATCAGGTCCTGCACCCGTTTGCGCAGGCCGCGTGCGAGCTGGATGCCGGCCTCGGGATCGTCGCCACGCAGCTCGGCGATGCTGACCGCGATCAGGATGCCGTTGATGGGCGCGCGGCGCCGGTATTTTTTCAGCAGGTCGAGAAAGCCGAACCACTCGGCGCGGTGTTCGTCCATCACCGAGTAGCGGCCGGCGGTGTCGAGCAGGATGCCGTCCGGCGTGAAGAACCAGTCGCAGTTGCGGGTACCGGCCACGCCCTGCACCACCTTGCCATCGGCGAACGGGAACTGCAGGCCCGAGTTGGTGATCGCCGTGCTTTTTCCGGCTGCCGGATTACCGATGATCATGTACCACGGCAGCTCGTACAACGCGCGGGCACCGGAGACGATGCCCAGGCGCGAGCCCTTGATGGTGTCGATGGCCTTGAGCAGGCCCTCGCGGATGGCCTTCACCTCGTCGAGCGACTGGTCGCGCTGGATGGTCTCCGCACACACTGGCACGGCGATGGCCTGCGCCAGCTGTTCGGCGTCGCCGCGCGCGCGGCGCCTGCGCCACCACCACACGCCACCGGCGATCAGCAGCATCAGCACGATGGCGCCCAGGGCCCAGATCAGCGCCAGTTCCAGCACTTCGGCGCCCAGGTAGAACAGCGCTGCCATCGCGATCAGACCGGCAATTGTCAGGCGGCGGGCATCGGTGATGTAGTTCCAGAATCGTCGCATCGGGGCACTCGCAGGCGGCAGGATTGGGGCGCCGGGACTAAAGGCGGACCGATCAATGTTGCCACCAGGATTGCCGGAAAATCTTGATAAAAAACAACAATAGCCGCCTGGAATTATTTGGCCAGCGTTCCCGCCACGCGCATCTCGGTGTGACCGAAATCCATCATCTTCCAGCGCCCGCCCCAGGTCAGTCCGACCGACTGCGCCACCTCGCCATAGAGTCGGTAACCGCGCATGGCCCACGGATCTTTTTCCGAAATCACCAGCTTGCCGTCGCGCACGAAGGCGCAGTCGGCCGCCAGGCCGAACTGGTGATAGCTCTGGAACGCGCGCGCGTTGGTGACGGCGGGGCCGGCCGCCGCCAGCGCGTTTTGCCGCTCGGGACTGCGGTAGCCTTCGAGGATGGCCATGTCGTAGCCGTGCTGTTCCTTCATGATGCGGAACACCACCAGCAGCCGCCGCGAGAAATCGGCATCGAGCAGTTGCCAGTTGCGATTGGCGCTGTCGAGCATGGGGCGCACCAGTGTCACTTCGGCAGTGGTGAACACGGGCGGAGGCAGCGCGGCCGGCGCCGCCAGCCGTTCACCCTTGAGCAGCTGCGCCACCTGCTCGTTGGTCACGCGGTGGTCTTCGTAGCCGCCCAACATGGTCGGGCTGCTGAGCACCAGCGCCAGCAGCGGCGGCACCGTCACCAGCACCGCTGCGGCCAGCAGCAAGGGCCAGCGCCGCCGCAACAAGCGCGCCCCGGCTGCCCCCCCATCGCGCGCACTGCGTCCCAGCGTGCCGGCTTGCTGCACAACGCGGGCGGCGCGGCTGCGCAGGTTTTGCTCGGCGCGGCCGGACAAGCCTGCCACCGACTGCGCCACCAGCGCGCGCCCGGCGGGAAACAGTAGCAACCAGGCCCCCGCGCAGACCACGACAAAAAACAGCAGCATGGAAAAGAGAAACATGGTGCGCTCCGTCAAGACTGCGGCGCGCTGCCGGATGGACACTGGCAGGCGGCCGCGATCCTCAATCGTATGCCGCCCAGCAAGTCGCGTGAAAGACCAGATCAAATCCGGGAGAAAAATGTGGACACCTCCAAGCAGATGCCGAACCTGATGGGTGCGGCGCACGGCGCGGCCGATGGCAACCGCCGCATCCTGGCGCAGCTGGAGCACGGCGCCAAGGCCGCCAGCCGCGCCGGCCGCGCCTGGCGCCTCGACGGCTGGGCCGTGGGACTGGTGTTACTGCTGCTAACGATGGCAGCAGTGGCCTGGCTGATGCACGAGGAGACGATCACCCCGTTAACCTTCAAGAGCCATGCCGCCGGCAGCCGGGTTGCGGAGAACCAGCGGGCCGCAATGACAACGGTAGTACCAGCGGCGATCGTCGCCGAGGGATCGAGGCCGGCCGCCATCGTCAACGAGACCCGCCTTCAAGCCGCTGGACCGGCAGCTGCTGCGCGGCCGAACTCCGCTGCAATGGCGCACGCCTCGGCGCCGGGTGCGCGACAGGCGGATCAAGCGCACACCGGTAGCTACGGCGCCAGGCGCGACAAGCCAGCTGTGACAGCTCCAACACACCATCCCGGCAGGGGGGGCGTGCCAGTGGCCACCGGAAGAGCAAGCGCTGGCGCCGCAGTCACCACCGATACCGACGTCACCCTGCTGACCGCACTGGTCGCCCACGCCAGCAAGCCAACCAGCGTGACGCCCGAGCGTAGCCGCGACGTGGTCGAACGCGCGGACGGCGTGCCGACCGCCGAACTGCTGGCGCGCTGCCAGCAGCTCGGCCTGATGGAAGGCCTGCTGTGCCGCTCGCGTATCTGCTCCGGCAGCTGGGAGTCGGACCCGGCCTGCCGCGCGCCCGCGCAGTAAGCGGCCAGCTTACTGGATTGCCAGTTGCTTGCCACCGGTCCCCATTTTCTTCGGCAATGTCAGGCTCAGCACGCCGTTTTCGTACCGGGCTTCGGCCTGATCGTCATCGACTTCCTGCGGCAGCGTGAAGCTGCGCTGCACCTGCCCGTAATAACGCTCGCTGCGCAGGTTGCTGGTATTGCCACTGCCGGCCGCATCGGCACTCTTCTCGTTCCTGACCTCGGCGCTGAGCGACACCTGGTTGCCTTGGATCGAGACCTTGATGTCTTCCTTCTGGACGCCCGGCAGCTCGGCCTTGACCAGGTACTGCTGCTCGGTTTCCGAGACGTCCATGCGCATGCGCGGCGCCTGTTCGCCGCGCCAGGCCGGGCCGGCCAGGTCGCGGAACAAGTCGTCGATATCGCGCAGGGGATCGAAACGGGTGAGATCGCGGAACGGGTCGATCCGCATCAGACTGTTTGCCATGACATCCTCCTTCGGTTGTGGGTTGATGACTGACCATGATAAAAATCGACTGCGGTGCTGCGTTTGAGCTATATCAATATCGCGAGTCTTCCATGTTGTCTATCGCCACCGAGTGCCATCAAGGTACGTCATGTCTGTAGCAGTAATCGCATTGCCTGAAGAACTCGCCGCCATCGAGGAAGGCAAGTTCGTCTGCCACACTCCCCCGCAGCGGCCACGTGGCCTGGGCCACCGGTACCGCCCTCATCCGCAACCGCCGGCTTCGGGCCGGCCGTGCCGGGCACGCCGATACCGCAAGGACAAATTTCCGGTACCAATTTAATCGCGGCGACGCCGACCCAGGTGCTGCCGCTGGCCAACCGCGCACGGGCGCTGCTGCCGTCATCGTTTGACACGCTGACACCTGTCAGATATTATTGACATATGAAATCAAAACACCTTACTGGCGATCAGCTGCTGGCGGCGCTGGCGGCGCTGTCCAACCCGCACCGTTTGCGGGTGGTGGCAGCGCTGGCAGCAGGCGGGCGCAATTACGTAAGCCAGCTGGCGCGGGAGTTGAACATCAGCCGGCCCTTGCTGCACCTGCATTTGCAGAAGCTGGAAGACGCCGGGCTGGTGACCAGCCAGCTGGAACTGTCGGACGATGGCAAGGCGCTCAATTATTTCGACGTCGCGCCATTCGCCATCGACCTGTCGCCGGCCATGATCAGTACCGCAGTCGCCACCCTGACCAACAATCCTGAAAAATAGAGGCAACCATGTCTGAACCGATTTACCTGACGACCCTCGGCATCTTCTTCGGCACGATCCTGATGATCTTCCTGATCCGCTCGCAGACCATCGTCAAGAAGGCGCAACTGCAAGCCGACAGCGAAGAGTCTTACCGCCTGCTGGCCGCGCGCGCGGTCGCCGCCGAAGAAGCCTCCGCCGCTGCCTTGGCCGACCTGAAAATCCGCATCGTCGCGATTGAAAAAGTGCTGAAAGACGTCGAGTAATCCAACCTGCCAGAATGGGAGTAGCGCCATGCCACACGTATCCTTGTTGCGCCTGTATTCGCTGAGAGCTGTGTATGTGATCATCGCGCTGGGCCTGGCGCTGGTGGTATGGCCGGGCGTGCTGCGCCACGCCGAACCGTGGGGTTTGTCGCAGGGCGTGGTCAAGTGCATGCTGACGGCCTTCAGCCCGCTGTGCATCGTCGGCATCCGCTATCCCTTGCAGATGCTGCCGGTGCTGCTGTGGGAAATGGCGTGGAAGTCGCTGTGGCTGCTGCTGGTCGCCCTGCCCGCCTGGCAGAGCGGCACCATGGACGACTCCATCATCGCCACCGCATTCGAATGCGCGGTGGCCATCATCATCCCGATTGCGATGCCGTGGGGGTATGTGTTCGACTAGTACATTCGCAAGCGTGGTGACCGGTGGGGTGCGGCTGCGGGCTGAGCTGGCGGCGGTCATAAAATATCAAAAAAGAATATCGGTATCTCTTTTGAGATACAAGGTCCTGACAGGAGGATCTCGTGGCAACCAATACTTCAATGCTTCATGTCCGCATCGGCGAGAACATCAAAGCCCGGGCGAATGAGGCATTGGCGTCGATGGGGCTGACCATGGCCGACGCCGTACGGCTGTTTCTGCACCGCGTCGTGGCGGATCAAGCCTTCCCGCAGGAACTGAAAGTGCCGAACGCGGCCACGCGCGCTGCAATGAGTGAAGCCCGTACCATCATGGCAGAACGTCGGGCCCGCTTTTCCAATGCTGATGAGTTATTGGCTGATCTTGAAAAAGACAGCGACCAGTAAGCGGGCAGCAATGCCACGGGCGTCGGATTACGCCAAGATCGTCAAAAAGGATTGGATCCGGTTATCGCATTCGGGCCGCCACGATCTTAATCGTCTGCAGCAAGCAATGCTCCTGCTGATCGCTCACGATGCACCGCTACCGCCGGCATGGCTCGATCACGCGTTAAAAGGCGAATGGAGTGATCACCGGGAATGCCATACCGGGGGGGATTTCCTGTTGATCTATCGCGCGGGGGCTGATTACATCATCTTCGTTCGTGCAGGTACCCATGCCGAGCTGTTCGCCGATTAAACCGGTACTTATTCAACATTACTCGCGTAATTGATTGATAGCAACTTCGCGACAGCTCCACTCGACGACAATGGCCATCCGTCCATTACCAACGGATTATCGTCATGTTCGCGAAACTCGCTCAGGCCATCAAATCCAGGTGGCTAAGACTGATCACCTACTCGGGCGCCAAGCGTCTTTCGTGGTTTGCCTTGATACTGGTGTTTGCGCTCGACGGATTTACGCTTAGCCTGATGTTCAAGGGGCTGACCGATGCTGAAGAGTTTGTGAGCTACCCCAGCTCCCACGTGTCGGACGATTGCACATCCCTGTCATTCAACCTCCTGCGCAGCAGCACCGCCGAGCAAATCGCCACCTTGACATCGGCTGCCGAAGGTGTAGATCAGCAGACTCGACAAAATCACGATCTCCATCAGATAAATCAGATCTTATTGCCGATTTGCGTCCAGATCCAGGAAAAAATGCTTGTGACTATCGGCACGCCGCCGATCATTCGTCTTGCTGAGCACCGGAAGCAAATCGACGAGCAAATCAGCAAGGCTAACGAGGAAAGCCGCAAACTCAAGGAAAACTACAGCACCGCGCTGCTGGAAAAGATAGCTGATCAAAAACGCGACGAGTCGATACTTCCGGTTGAAGCAGGCAAGATAAAGAGCACTGTAGACTATCTGACGTCCCGACTCGCGATGCTGGAGCAACGGCACGCCGAAGTAAGTAGCGAAATAGTCAACCATCCCAACGTTCTCGCCTATTTCGCTTATTTGAAGTCACTGCCTATCGACAGCGAATTTGCGAAAGAAGCCGAGCGCTATGAACGGCAGGTCTTCTGGTATCCGCTGAAAGTGGTAGCCGCGCAAGTCGGCTTCATGGTTCCACTATTGCTGATGACGATCTTCTGGAATGCGCGCGCCATCAGGAAAAGCCAGGACACCAGCATCCTGATTTCCGCTCATCTGATCCTGGTATGTACGATCCCCATATTGCTGCGCCTGCTATACTTTATCGGTGATCTGTTGCCCCAAGAACTACTGCACCGGCTACTCTACGTGCTGCAAGAATGGAAACTCAGCTTTCTCTGGTATTACCTTGCGATTGCCGCGAGCGTGGCCGGCGGCTTGTTCCTGATCTACCTGGCCCAGCGTAGCTTGTTTACTGCAGCGCGCCAACGCCTGACGCGGTTGCGCAAGACCCAGTGCCGGTCATGCGGCGAAAAGTTGCGATTGGCCGATCAAGCCTGCTGCGAGATGTGCGGCGCCAGTCAGTGCGCGCCATGCGATACCTGCGGCCAGCCGCGCCGGCTGCTGGCCTTCCATTGCAACCACTGTGGTACTGCAACGCCTGCGCCAACCTAGTAACTTCGGCAGGCGACAAGCTGCTGCATACTCTGCTCCGAATTCAGGCAGCCCTGCTGTACCAGCATCGGCACCAATAATTAGCGCATCCGCGACAGCAAGGGTGAGATGCTGCGTGGGCTGATACGGCTTGAATATAAGTACTAATGCAAAAAGCCCAACCGGTAAAGGCTGGGCTTTTTTGATGCTGCGTATTCTGGCTCCCCGACCTGGACTCGAACCAGGGACCTGCGGATTAACAGTCCGTCGCTCTACCAACTGAGCTATCAGGGAAAAGAGGCCGCATTATATACGGCCATCGGTCAGCTGTCTACGCTGAACGGCGAATTTTAGAAATTGCCGCGGAACTGGGCGCCGAACTGGCGTGGCTCGTTCACGAAACCGGTGCGGTTGTTGAAGTCGATGCCACCGATGATGCGCGCGGTGTTGGTGATGTTGCGGCCGAATGCTGCCACTTCATACTTGCCGCCATCCCAGTTGTAGCCGACGCGCACGCCGCCTTCGACCATCGATTTGCCGGTGAACTCTTTTGCCTCGTACAGGAAGAAGTTGATCTTGCTGCGGTAAGCCCAGTCGGTCAGCACGAACAGGTTGCCGTTTTCCAGCGCCCAGTTGTAGCGGGCGGTGGCGTTGACGGTGTACTTCGGCGCCTGTGGCAACGCGTTGCCGTTGATCAGGGCGAAGCCGTTGGCGTCGACCGGATCGGTCACGGTGCAACGGCTGGCGTTGCAAGTCGCCACGCGCAGCGACGGATCCTTGATCTCGGTGAAGTTGTACGAACCGCCTGCGGTCACCTTGAAAGCCGGGGTGATGAAGGCTTCGAAGTCGGCTTCCACGCCGCGGCCCTTGGTCTTGGCAGCGTTGATCAGCTGGTTGGCATTGGACAGGCCGCCCACCACGGTCAGTTGCTGGTTCTTGACTTCGTAGTTGTAAATACTGAAGTTGGCGCGGGCGCGGCGGTTGAACAGGTCGGCCTTGATACCGGCTTCGTACGAGGTGATGGTTTCCGCATCCGCCACGGTGATCGGCACTGCTGCCGAAGCGGCTGCGATACTTGGCGCGCGGAAGCCGGTCGCCACGCGGGCGTAGGCGTTCACGTCCGGGTTGATCTTGTAGGTCAGGCTGGCATCCCAGTTGGCCTTGCTCTTGTCGGCATCGGCCGTGCTTGGGCCAACTTGCGCCACGTTGATGTTGGTGACGGTGCGGAAGTCCTTCTTGTCGTTGGTGTAGCGCACGCCGCCACGCAGCACCAGGTCGCTGCTCAGGTCGTAGGTGACCGAACCGAAGATGGCCTTGGCAGTGTTGTTCTGGTGGCTCACCAGGTGCGAGGTGCGGGTGCCGGCGGTGTCGAAGTTGTCGGTCAGGCCTTCCGCGCTTTCCTTGAACCAGTACACACCGGTCTGCCAGTTCAAGGGACCGGCATTTTTCGATTCGACACGGAATTCCTGGCTGTACTGCTTCAGGTAGCTCAGGCCACCGGCGGTCTCGACCTGGAATGGCACGCCTGGCTGGTTCGGGTAGCCGCCGTCGATGTCGCCACGGGACAGGTAGTCGTCCACGCCTTCGTAGCCGGTGATCGAGAACAGCTTGACCGCGCCCAGGTCCCACGACAGGCGCACGTTGGCGCCGTTGGTACGCAGGTGCTGGCCGTTCTGGGCATTGGTGCCGATCTTGGTGAAGTCGTAGCCGTCGGCGAAGTCGTTGGTGCCCTGGCGGATCAGGTTGGCGCGGAACAGGCGCGCACTGCCGGTGGTCGACCGCGAGTGCACATTGAACAGTGCATTGAAGGTGGTGCTCGGCTTGTACAGGAACTGCACGCGCTCGGCGTGCTCGTTGTAGCCTTCCAGCGAATCCTTGGCGCCGGTGAAGGTGTTGTCGACGAAATCGTCGCGATGCTGGCGCAGGGTCGATACGCGCATCGCCCATTCCTTCGACAGCGGCACGTTGGCGGCGCCTTCGACATTGATGGTGTTGTGGGTTGCTGCGGACAGGCTGTAGTAGCCCTCCACCTTATCGAGGTTCGGCTTGGCCGATTCGAACTTGACCACGCCGGCCGGGGTGTTGCGGCCGAACAGGGTGCCCTGCGGGCCGCGCAGTACTTCCACGCCGGCCAGGTCGAACATCGGGAAACCTTTCAGGATGCCGTTTTCCTGCACCACGTCGTCATAGATCAGCGACACTGGTTGCGAGGCGAAGGCATTGAAGTCGGTGTTGCCGTAGCCGCGGATGTAGAAGCGCGGGAAGGTACGGCCGTTCGACGATTCGATGTTCAGCGATGGCACTTTGCTGGCCAGCACGCGGATGTCCTGGCCGCCGGACAGCAGCACGTCGAGGCGCTCGTCCTTGAGCATCGTCACCGATACCGGCACGTCCTTGATGTTTTCAGCGCGACGCTGGGCGGTTACCACGACGGTTTCCAGTTGCGGTTGGGTTGCAGTCTGGGCCATTGCGGCACCCATCGGCATAACGGCGCTCAGCGCCAGCAGGCGCTTGTGCATCTTGGACAGTTTGATCATTCGAATTCCCGATTTAATTGGCTGGATAAAGAGTGCGAAACAGTGTCTCCTGTCTTCTCTTTTGTGGTCTGGCTTCCGGCTGATCATCTGGCGCGACCATGGCGGTTCAAGCGGGGCAACGCATCTTGAAGATGTCTAGAATGCACCCGCTTTGAGAAAGGCGGTATTTTCTTTCATTGATAGGTGGTATTGCAAGCCGAATATATGACCAGCTCGCTTAAGTGTTAGATATTCGGTACATGATATGTGTTTACAGAATATAAAAAGGCGCCCGGCTGTGCAGCGGGGCGCCTTTTGGCGAAAAATCAATACTGTTTATTTTGTTACGCCAGGTCCGTTGGGCGCGACTTTTTCATGAAATCTTCAAAGTGTGTGTGTGAAATACCACAGCTGTTACATGCCGAGCGAACGCAGCAGGTCGGAGTTGTCGTCGATGTCATCCACCCGGGCGGACTGGGCACCCTGGTTACCCTTGGCTTGTTCGGCATCCATCAGGGCGTCGGCATCGGTTTCTTCGTGGGTGTCGAAGTCGTGCAGGCGGATGAATTCGGTACGGTCGATCGCCAGTTCCAGGTAGAAGATGTTGTTCTTCTCGGTATAGAACGTCACGCGGCGGATTTCCGGACGGTCCAGCGGAGTATCGACGTTCAGCATCACCTGCTTGTTGAGCACCAGCATTTTCGGCTGGTTCTGGGTGATATTGGTTTGCAGCTCGCGGCGTACCTTGCCGGTGAAATCGCCAACGATCTGGTTCATCAGTTCGCCCATGATGTTGGACACCTCGTCCGACGTGTGGGCAGTGGCCAGTTCCGACTTGGGCATGCCCATGGTCAGCATGTAGCGTTCGTAGATTTCCATCGCGGTGGCGGCGCTGAAGTTGAGCACCACCAGGCCGGTAAAGCCGCCGTCGAAGAGCACGAAGCAACCGATGTCCGGCTTCAGGCCGATCTTGGTAATGCGCTGCACCATGCCCGAATAGTTCACGCGGCTCTGCGTGGCCACGTTGATCACGCGCGATACGGAATCGCACAAGCTCTTCAGCACATCCTCGGTGCCGTAGACAACCGTTTCTTTTTCAAAACTCATGGTGAACCTCTGTGACCTTTTCAATTGTAAAAGCTGGGCGCAGGTGCGCGCTGCGCAACGACCGCCTCCCGAGTTAGAAGAATAACCAGATGCAAGATTCACGTCCACCGATACCTGCAATTTCATGAAACATTTGTGCTGAAATGCAAATTCTGTGAGCCATCCGCCTATGGCCGATAGCAGACCTTGTTTGTTTCAAATCGTTTTTAATTTCCGGTAACATTCTCGCAGCGATACCGCTACATCAACCATATCGAGTTGACAATTCAAGCTTCGGGGAAAACCAATGAATGATTTCCGCTTACGGTTACGGACGGCGTGCGCGCTGGCCATCACTGCCCTGCTGGCCGCCTGCGGCGCCGGTGAAAACCCTGACCGGCAACCGGCCGCCAAGGCAGCGCGCCTGGCCGCCACCACCGTGGTAGCCGGCAGCGACGCGCTGGTGTTGCCGCTCGAAGTGCTGGGCAACGGTTCGCCCACCGCACCGGTGATCGCCGAAGCGCGGCTGGGTCTGGTTGCCGACAAGCTGGGCGCCGCGACACAATTGTGGTTCCAGTGCCACCGCTGCGGCTTCTATGGTGCGCCCGAGTTCGAGGCCACCACCGCCCTGCCCGTCAAGATCAAGGCCAGCATCCGCATCCTCGGCGGCGCTGGCGACGCCAGCAACGCGCCATGGATCGATGTCACCGACGCCAACATGGTGCTGGCCGACGACGAGCGCCTGCACGGCGGCATCGACGGCGGCTTCTACACCACCCGCATCACCGTGCCGCTCGACGCTGCCGCCAGGGCGCGCCTGGTGGCGCTGCCCGGCATGAACCGCATCCAGTTCCGCTTCAACGGCACCGATGGCGAATCGAACGGCTACCGCATCCTCAACCTGCAACTGCAGGACGCTGGCGCGGCCCAAGTGGACACCACCACCGTGCAGCGCTTCGACCCGCTGAGCGAGCGCGGCACCGGCAACCTGGCCCAAGCCGATATCGATGCCGGCAAAGCCTTGTGGTACGCGCATGGCAACAACGCCAAGTCAGCCATCGTCACTCGCAAGCTGCAGGCCGCGTGCGCTTCGTGCCACGCCGACAATGGCCGCGACCTGCAATACTTCAATTACTCGAACAATGCCATCGTCCAGCGCAGCCGCTTCCACGGCCTGTCCGACACGCAAGGCGCGCAGATCGCCGCCTTCCTGCGCGCCTCGCTCAAGGACGTGCCATACGTGGCCAGGGCGCGGCCATGGAATCCGCCGTACCAGCCCGGCCCCGGCCTCGACTGCACCACCGCCGCCTGCGCCACCGAATGGTCGGCCGGCGCCGGCCTCGATGCCATCCTGACCACCCCGGCGGACGCCATGAAGGCGCTGTTCGGCAAACCCTTGAATGCACCGCTGGCCCTCACGCAGGCCGACATCGACCGCGTGATGAATCCCGAGGCCACCATGAACGTGCGCGAGACCGCGATCGCGATGCAGTTCCCCGACTGGAACGCCTGGCTGCCCACCACCCATCCGCTCGACATCTGGCCCACCACGGCAGACGGCAGCGGCTTTACCAACGGCATCGCGCATCCGAACGAAGGCTGGCAAAATCCCAATGGCCGTTACCATGACCTGATCAACTGGTTCGAGCAGCACAAGAACCCCAACGGCAACCGCGCCGATTACAGCCACCTGGCCCCCGACCTGCGGGTGCAGATCAACGCCATGATGACCTTTACCGGCTGGGACGCCTATAAATTCCTCGGTGGCGGCCGCGGCAACCACATTGCCGACAACGGCCAGCAATACGGTGCACAACGCGGCGCCGCCTACCTGCAAACCCTGGCCAACAGCGCCACCATGGCCGCCGCCAAGCCGCGCGACTTCACCACCAACGCCTTCATCGAACGCGCGGTGGCCAGCATGTTCCACTGGAACGTGGTCAAGCAGTGGGAACTGGCGCAGGACTACCAGCTCGAGGGCAACCAGACCTGGTTCATCGGCGACAAGGACCAAACCACGGGCCAGTGGCAAGGCCGCGGCGAAGCGCACGGCTGGCCGTTCCAGACGGTGAGCCTGTTCTTCCTGGCCCCGCACATGGTGTACCAGGAGGACAAGAACGCGGTGGGCAAGATCACGCGCGAGTGGTACACCGCGTGGGAAGCGGACAACATCGTCGGCTCGTACTACCGCAGCAACCAGTGGTACCAGTTGCAGATGACGGTCAACCCGGGCGGCCAGAGCGGCTGGGTGAACTACCCGATGGACTGGCCGTACCTGACCGCCTTCGACGAGTACATCGGCGACCTGGTGGGCAACGCCACGCCGGCAGCGCGCGCGCTGCAAAACAGCCACAACATCCGCCTGCTACAGGGACGCATCAAGGGCGCGCAATACGTCAACAACGCCATTCCGATCTGGGACCCGAGCGGCCCAACCGGCTACAACAACGCCGCCCGCTACGGCCGCGCCCAGATCGTCAAGCACCTGGCCACCGCCAACTTCCTCGACAAGGCCACCCGCGAAGGCGTGCAGCCGGCACGCTACCGCTTCCTCGACGAACTGCAGCCGGGCCTGTACCTGAAAACCGTCAATGGCGCGATCGGCCAGTTCAACGCGCTGTACACCTGGCAACCCGTGAACGCCTGGCGCCGCTGCGACCCGGCCAACACCGAGCTGGGCGAGCCGGAAAACGTCGCCGGCTTCCGCTACTGCCTCGACCAGGCCAAGGCGCCGCTGGGCCAGTACAGCAACGGCGACTACTACATGATCACGAACAGCCTCGGCCAGATGACCACCGAGCAGACCGAACAATACGGACTGTGGAAGGCGACGCAGATGGGAGCGGAACCGGCGCGGCTGAAGGTGTGGCGGGATTGGACTGAGGCGGTTTGGCCGTAGGGTAAGGTTTGCATGGGTCGGGCTGCAGTGGCCTGGCCCAGAAAGAGCAGATTGCCTTCGTTTCAGCGGTCCTGAAAGCTGCCAAGCGGACGCGGCTGCGCAAAGCAGCAGATAGCTATCGGCGGCAAAGAAGCTACCGCGCTACAACAGCTTGCCGGGGGCCCCTGCTTGGACGCCTGGCGCGCGACATTTACCGGTGTTTTACGGCGTCGAAGTAGAACCCTCTCCAGTGCACGACGATGACGTGGGGCCGCTTGAGAAAAATATGTGTGCATCGAGTGTCAATGGAGGTCACCGGATCAGGAAGTCCCATGTGCGCTGCGCTCGCGTGGCCTTCTTCCCTGAATGACTTGACCAGGTCTGCGCGCTCGCGCTCGTAAGTTGGCGCCTCGCAACGCTCTCCATCGAAGACGAATGCCTTTTCACTGATGCGGATGGTTTTGCCCACTAGCGCGAGCGCCTGCCGGTGCGACATCGCGGTGATGTCCGCCGCCCCAAGCACCTTGGCGATGCGCCAGCGACCGTAAATGTCCGAGTTGGCCGGGGTCGAGGGCTTGGTTGGCGCCTCCGTCGGGGTTTTGCAAACGCCGTTGGCGGCCACGTCCCATGGCGCCGCGAAAAATGCCGCTGCCACCACGGCCAAAGCCTTCGCGCGCACGCGTATCCATGCTGTCCGCTCTGTCACCGCCGCCTCCGCGCAATTTTGGTGGGGACCGGAATGGCGCGCTTTCCTCTGCTCTGCGTGAAACAAGTCCGCGAGCTAATACGCGCTTGGTACCCTTCTTCGTCTTCACCGTCATGTAGACTGTCGCGGAAATGTCGGCCGCCGCGCTTTTGAAATCGCCTTTATCAACCTTGGCCAACGCGCTCTCGGCGCCGCGCTGCCCGGCATTGAAGGTGTAGCTCACCAAGGCGTCAAATTGCGCTTGGTTGAGCTGCTGGCGCAACACGCGTTTGCGAACAACGCGCTCGGCTTCGGCGACCTTGATGGAAAATAGTTGCTCGACATCCGCGACGGTGACCGGTCGAGCCAGCTCTTGTGCGGTGCAGGGCCCACGATGGGCCAAGGTGCCGATGACCTACGTGCAGTGTCCGACGCCGGGCCGGCCCCCGTCGTCGTAGTAACGCAATTGCATGGTCTCTTTCGAACGCATTCGTGACCTCGCGCCGGGGCTCATTTTTAATTTAGAGTTGTCTGGTTGCTGATTCGGCAAGGGCTCCGGCATGGCTGCCTCCGTTGAGGTGAGGGATGGGGCTGACTTGATACGCCCGGAGAGCACAATGTATTTTAGCAATCGCTACGGCCTGATGACGCCTGTCAAATCGAGGGCCGCCCACGATGTCGGCAGGACCAGCTCCGCAGTATGTGAGCAGGAAACCGCCCGCCCAACAAGTTACCAGGTCACGGACCTGCCTCTGCAATAGGCGAGCGCACACGAAAAAGGCCACGTTTTTCAACGTGGCCTTCTTGTATTCTGGCTCCCCGACCTGGACTCGAACCAGGGACCTGCGGATTAACAGTCCGTCGCTCTACCAACTGAGCTATCAGGGAATTGTGTCGCTTGGTATTACCCGATGCATGCTGCGAGCTCCGCATTCATCGCTTCACACAGCACCGCGGCGCTGTGTTGAAATTCTGGCTCCCCGACCTGGACTCGAACCAGGGACCTGCGGATTAACAGTCCGTCGCTCTACCAACTGAGCTATCAGGGAAAAGAGGCAACATTTTATACTGTTTGTCTTGCGCTTTCAAGAAAGAATTCTTTTAGTGCAATTCTTAACGGTACGTCTTGTCGCCATCTCGAATCACGTTGCCGCGATCCGAAGAAGCAAGATTTTATAGCACTTTGGCGATGGCGTCAATAACGGTATCGATGTTGCGCGAGTTCAGTGCTGCCACGCAAATGCGGCCCGTGTCCACGGCGTAAATCGATTGCTCGCGCAGCTTGCCGACCTGCTCCTTGGTCAGACCCGAGTACGAGAACATGCCCACCTGGTCGCGCACGAAGTCGAAGTCGTGCGATGGCGCCTTGGCTTTCAGCTTGGCGACAAACGCTTCGCGCATTTCCTTGATGCGTACGCGCATGCCAGCCAGTTCGTCTTCCCACAGCTGGCGCAGTTCCGGCGTGGTCAGCACGGTGGCGACGACCTTGCCGCCGTGGACCGGCGGGTTCGAATAGTTGGTGCGCACTACGCGTTTAACTTGCGACATCAGGCGCGCAGCTTCTTCACCGCTGGCTGCCACCACGCTCAGGGCGCCCACGCGCTCGCCGTACAGCGAGAACGACTTCGAGAACGAGTTCGATACCAGCAGCGGGCCGCCGGCGTCGGCAAAGCGGCGCACCACGGCGCCGTCTTCGGCGATGCCCGCGCCAAAGCCCTGGTAGGCCATGTCGAGGAACGGCACCAGGCCGCCGCCGGTCACGGCCGCGATCACTTCATCCCACTGGGCGGACGTCAGATCGGCGCCGGTCGGGTTGTGGCAGCACGCGTGCAGCAGCACGATCGAGCCGGCAGGCATGGCCTTGATGTCGGCGATCATGCCGGCGAAGTTGACGCCGTGGGTGCCCGGGTCGTAGTAGCTGTAGTTGTTGACGGTGAAGCCGGCGCTTTCGAACAGCGCGCGGTGGTTTTCCCAGCTTGGGTCGCTGATGTAGACCTGGGCATCGGGCGCGAAGCGCTTGAGGAAGTCGGCGCCGATTTTCAGGGCGCCGGTGCCGCCGATGGCTTGCACGGTAATCGCGCGCTTCTCTTGAATTACCGCGCTGTCGGCGCCAAATACCAGCTCTTGCACCGCCTTGTCGTAGGCAGCCAGGCCTTCGATGGGCAGGTAGGTGCGCGGCGCCGGCGCGGCGATCAGGATTTCCTCGGCCTTCTGTACGCAAGCCAACAGCGGCACCTTGCCATTGTCGTCATAGTAGACACCGACGCCAAGGTTGATCTTGGCCGGGTTCTGGTCGGCGTTGAAGGCTTCGGTGATACCCAGGATCGGGTCGCGTGGTGCCATGTCGATGGCGCTGAACAAGCTAGGATTCGTCATGATAAGATTGGATTCGATTTGAGCGGTTCGCAGTGGAAAATTTTGACAGCGCCCCTTACTAGTATCCGAAAATTAGGCCGCTGGCAGGCCGTCATTCTAACAAAGGTCTGATCAAGATGGCTGAATTACCCGTAATAGACACTTCTGCGGCAACCGTGGTCACCTTCCCCGACTCGCCCTACAAGCTGCACCAGCCGTTCCCGCCGGCCGGCGATCAGCCCACAGCGATCGACCAGCTGTGCGAGGGCATCAACGACGGCCTGTTCTACCAGACCCTGCTCGGCGTGACCGGTTCCGGCAAAACCTACACCATGGCCAACGTGATTGCGCGCCAGGGCCGCCCCGCCATCGTCTTCGCCCCGAACAAGACGCTGGCCGCGCAGCTGTACTCGGAGTTCAAGGAATTCTTCCCCGAGAATGCGGTCGAATACTTCGTCTCGTACTACGATTACTACCAGCCCGAAGCCTACGTGCCGCAGCGCGACCTGTTCATCGAAAAGGACTCGTCGATCAACGAACATATCGAGCAGATGCGCCTGTCGTGCACCAAGTCGCTGATGGAGCGGCGCGACGTGGTGATCGTCGCCACCGTCTCGGCCATCTACGGTATCGGTAACCCCAACGAATACCACCAGATGATCCTGACGCTGCGCGCCAAAGACCGCGTCTCGCAGCGCGACATCATCGCGCGCCTGATCCAGATGCAGTACACGCGCAACGAAGTCGATTTCGGCCGCGGCACGTTCCGCGTGCGCGGCGACACGCTCGACATCTTCCCGGCCGAGAATGCCGACCTGGCCGTGCGCCTGGACCTGTTCGACGACCAGCTCGAATCGATCCAGCTGTTCGATCCGCTCACGGGCCGCGTCAAACAGAAGATCCCGCGCTTTACCGTCTATCCGGGCTCGCACTACGTCACGCCGCGTTCGACCGTGCTGCGCGCGGTGGAATCGATCAAGCTCGAACTGCGCGACCGCCTGGAATTCTTCCGCAACGAGAGTAAACTCATCGAAGAACAGCGCCTCGAGCAGCGCACCCGCTTCGACCTCGAGATGATGCAGGAAATCGGTTTTACCAAGGGCATCGAGAACTACTCGCGCCACCTGAGCGGCGCCATGCCGGGCGAGCCGCCCCCTACCCTGGTCGATTACCTGCCCAAGGACGCGCTGATGTTCATGGACGAGTCGCACGTGCTGATCGGCCAGCTGAGCGCCATGTACAACGGCGACCGTTCGCGCAAGACCAACCTGGTGGACTACGGTTTCCGCCTGCCGTCCGCGCTCGACAACCGGCCATTGAAGTTCGAGGAATTCGAGCAGAAGATGCGGCAGACGATCTTCGTCTCCGCCACCCCGGCCGAGTACGAAAAGACCCATGCCGACCAGGTGGTCGAGCAGGTGGTGCGCCCCACCGGCCTGGTGGACCCGTTGATCATCGTGCGCCCGGCCAGCTCGCAGGTCGATGACCTGATGTCCGAGATCACCGACCGCGTGGCCAAGAACGAGCGCGTGCTGGTGACCACGCTGACCAAGCGCATGTCCGAGCAGCTCACCGAATACCTGAGCGACCATGGCATCAAGGTGCGCTACCTGCACAGCGATATCGAAACGGTGGAACGGGTGGAACTGCTGCGCGACCTGCGCCTGGGCACATTCGACGTGCTGGTCGGGATCAACCTGCTGCGCGAGGGCCTCGACTTGCCCGAGGTGTCGCTGGTGGCCATTCTCGACGCCGACAAGGAAGGCTTCCTGCGTTCCGAGCGCTCGCTGATCCAGACCATCGGCCGCGCCGCCCGTAACCTCAACGGCGTGGCGCTGCTGTATGCGGACCGCATGACCGAGTCGATGGAGCGCGCCATCGGCGAGACCGAACGCCGGCGCGCCAAGCAGATCGCCTTCAACACCGCCAACGGCATCGTGCCGCGCGGCGTGCAGAAGAAGATCAAGGACATGATCGACGGCGTCTTCAGCCCCTCGGAGGCGAAGGAAGAACTGGCGGTGGCGCAGGAATCGGCCAAGTACGAATCGATGAGCGAAAAGCAGATCGCCAAGGAGATCAAGCGCCTCGAAAAAGCCATGGTCGATCACGCCAAGAACCTCGAATTCGAAAAAGCCGCGCAAGTGCGCGACCAGCTCCACGGGCTCAAGAAGCAGCTGTTCGGTGCCCCGGGCGCGGATACGCTGCCGTCATAAAGGTTACACAATGAATCCAATTCTGAGTAGTGGTCCGCTGGGCATGCCCTGGGCCACCATTGACCCATTCCTCTTCTGCGTCCACCACGTCGACGGCTACCCGCAAGGTAACGGCCGGTACGGCCCGGCCACGCCACTTTCCGGGCGCAATATCGGCCAGGATTTCGCCAACGTCGATGGCTGGAATATGTACCACGGCCAGCAGATACCGGGCTTCCCCGGCCACCCGCATCGCGGCTTCGAAACCGTGACCATCGTGCGCCGGGGCCTGATCGACCATGCCGATTCGCTGGGCGCCGCCGCCCGCTTCGGCGCCGGCGACGTGCAGTGGCTGACGGCCGGTCGCGGCATCGTCCATTCCGAGATGTTCCCGCTGCTGAAAACCGATGCGGACAACCCGCTCGAGCTGTTCCAGATCTGGCTCAACCTGCCCGCGCGCAGCAAGATGGTGGCACCGCACTTCACCATGCTGTGGTCCGAAGACGTGCCGCGCCAGGTGGTGGCCGATGCTGCCGGCGCGCGCACCGACGTGCTGTGCGTGGCCGGCCAGTTGGCGGAATTAAAACCGCTGGCGCCCCCACCCGATTCGTGGGCAGCCGCCGACGACAGCGACGTGGCGATCTGGGTGATCACGATGGAACCGGGCGCCGAGTGGACCCTGCCGCCAACACGCGGTGCGCAGACCAGGCGCGCGCTGTACTACTTTGACGGCGACGGCGCCACCATCGGCGGCCAGTCGATCGCGGCGCGCAGCGCCAACGACCTGCGTACCGACGCCCCGCTGCTGTTGAAGAACGGCGCCAAACCGGCGCAGTTCCTGGTCCTGCAGGGCCGCCCGATCGGCGAGCGCGTGGTGCAGGCCGGCCCGTTCGTGATGAACAGCGAACAGGAAATCCGCCAGGCCCACGCCGACTACCAGCAGACCGGCTTCGGCGGCTGGCCATGGCCCGACATGGCGCCTGTCCATGGCGACGATCCCACCCGCTTTGCGCGCCACGTCGATGGTCGGGTGGAGCGCCGGGAAGGCTGACTCTGCAGGGAACCTCGAAAAATCTACTGCGCGGCCCGCTATCGCCGCTCCGTTGCTCAGCGTACCTCCGTACGCCTCCGCTACTCGCGACGATAACGAACCGCTCGCTACGGTTTTTCGAGGTTCTCTATATCCCCTGCACGAAGTTGGCGACCGCGTCCAGCAACTGCGGCGCCACCGGCAGCGCATTGCTGCCGTACGACTTGACCTGCAAGGCCTGGTCGTCGCCGACGATTTTCAGCAGGTGGTTCATGCCCTCGACGATCACCACCCTGGCGGCCGGCTGCGCTTTGGCCAGCGCTTCGGCGTCGGCCACTTTCACCTGGATGTCGGACGTGCCCTGCACGATCAGCACTGGCATGGTCAAGGCGGCGATGGCGTCGCGCGGCTCGTGGCGCAGCGACGAAATCAGGTAAGGCTGCACCGACGGCCGGTACAACATCATCAATTCCGGCGGCACCGCGTCCGCCAGCTTGCCCTCCTTGAGCGACGCCACGATGCGCGTGTGCTGCGCAAACTGGTCGGGCGCCAGGTGCGGCTTCAATTGCTCGTCGAGCACTTCATCGAGACCACGCCCGATGCCGGCAATCTCCACGCACCCATCGGCCGCACCACGCCGGCAGGCGCCTGCCGCGATCAGCGCGCCCTCGCTGTGCCCGGCCACCACCACCTTCGAGAAACGCGTATCGGTTTTCAACTGGCGGATCCACGCTACCGCATCGTTGACGAAATCGTCGAAGCGCAGATCAGCCTCGTTCCACTGCGGCGACACGCTCGCGGCAATCAGCCGCTTGTCGTAGCGCACCGAGGCGATGCCGCGCGCCGCCAGGCCTTCGGCGACCATCTTCAAGCTGTCATTGGCGCCGGGCAGCGCGATGCTGTTGCCGTTGCGGTCGGTGGGGCCGGAGCCGGCGTGCAGCAGCACGACCGGAACCTTGCCAGTATCCCCCGCCTTCGGCGCCAGCTCCGTGCCGCGCAGGGTACCGCCACCGACATCGAGCGTCACTTCACGCGCCGCAAAGGGTACCGCAGGTGCGGCCGGTGTAACGGGCGCGGCGGGCGTGGCCCGTGTAAGGGCTGGCGCGGGCACGTCCGCCACGGTGGGTACAGCTGGCGCGGCGGATACAGCGGGCGCGGCGGATACAGTCGGCGCAGCGTGTACCGCAGCATTGGCCATCCAGCAGAACAGCAGCGTGCACAAAGGCAGCGTAATACGCATCAACGGACTCCTTGAAAGGGATGGAAAGGCGGCTCAGCTGGATTCAAGCGTACCCGCTTTTTCCAGCCGCTTGTAGCACGCCAGCGAATAGAGCACCGCAACCGGCGCCCACCAGAACATCAGCAACAGCACCAGCCACTCCGGCGCGCCAGCCAGCACGCCGACCAGGCCCAGCACACCGCTGGCAACCATCAGCCTGGCACCGAGGCGATGAGTCGCATACCACACTCGGTCGCTGCTCAGGGTCCAGGGCGTGCGGATGCCGAGGTAGAAATTCTTGCGCACCTTGCCCAGCGGATTGCCGACCAGGATCAGTAAAATGCACATCCCGGCCGGTACCGCGCGGTCCATCGGCACCTGGCCGCCGGTGGCGGCAATCAGCACCAGCACGTGGAAATACGCCAGCAGCACCACGACCACGCCGGTCGAAACCAGCCAGGTGGACTCGAACGCGGTGACGCCGTAGCGGCGCGGCGACAGCCATGGCAGTGCCAGCCCGAGCAGTGCGACCAGCATCATCAAGCCGGGGCCCAGCAGCCACAGCATGGCGCGCGGACCATAGCCATCGACTTCGCCGGCGGCATTCCAGTGCAACGGTATGTGCTCGGGCAGCGCCGGGAAGTAATGCCAAGTGACGGCGCTGACCAGGGCGATCAATACGAGGCAGATGGTAATGAAGCGGGTTTTCATTTTTTCCTCCCGGTGGGTTCGGTCAGGTCCATCATCCACGCGACGACGCCCTGTAGTACGGTGGTATTAAGGCTGTACCAGATGGTCTGCCCTTCGCGCCGGCGCGCGATCAGGTCAGCGTCGACCAGCACCGCGAAATGGTGCGACATGGTCGGCTTGCTCGTGTCGAAACGCTCGGCCAGGTCGCCGGCCGTCATCTCGCCATCGCGCAGCAGCCGCAGGATCTCGCGCCGCGCGGGGTCGGCAATCGCCTTGAACGCGCTATTGTTGGAAGTCATGTGCCAGCATTCATATTGAGATAAACATCTAATTAGACATCCATCTAAATATAAGGCAAGTTGACGGTAGCGGTCAACTCATTCAACGCATTTGGGTTGTGGCTGGCAATATCCGGGCAACAGACGCCCGGATACCTTGTACAGCAGGATCAGAACGCGTAACGCGCGCTGAACTTCACGGTGCGCATCGGGCCGCCCATCGAGTTGGGCACGCCGAGGTTGGCGTTGTCGCCGCCGAGACGGTTTTGCGGATTACCGGGGCCGCCGCCCCAGCCGTCGTAACCGCCGTAGTTGACGCTGTTGAACAGGTTGAGCACGTCCGCACGCAGCGACAGCGCGCCGAACGCGAACCTGACTTCCTTGGCCAGGCCCACGTCCACCTGGCGGAAGTTGCTGCCCTTGCCTTCGGCTGCCACGCAGCTGGTGGAACCGCGCGAGCAGTCGGTGATCCGGTACGGCAGGCCCGAGCCGACCGTCACTTTCCCCGACAGCATCAGGCCGAACGGCAGCAAGCCGTCGGATACGCCCGCTACCACCAGCCGGTGCTTTTCGACGTCGGTCGATGGATTCCAGGCAGTGGCGTAGCGGCCATAGGTCCAGTTGAAGGTGTTGTTGGTCCACTCGTTATTGGTGGTCTCGCCGCGGCTGTAGGTGTACGTAGCGCCCAGGCTCCAGGTGGAGGCCTTGGTGTAGGGCTTGTCCAGTTTGAGGTAGATGTTCTCGGCCTTGGCCTGGGTGATGAAGTCGCCGAGCACCAGGGTGCTGTAACCGGGCACGGAGCCGAACAGCGGATCGATCGGGCTGCCGTTGCCCCAGGTGCCGTTGACGTCGCGGTTGCCGCCGAACCAGTTGAACTGGTTGCGGCTGCGCGAGTTGGTGTAACCCACTTCGCCGTTCCAGCGGCCCAGCGCCTGGCGCAGGCCAATGCTGAACTGGTCGGTGTACGCCATCTTGTGGTTGTTCCTGATCAGCCAGATTTCGCCGCCCGGCTGCGAATTCTTTTGCGCCTCGTCGAGCGCGTGGTTGGCAATCGCGCGGTCATACGCCCTGCCCCAGCCCGCGAACAGCACCGAGGCGCGGTCACCGTTGATATCGTACGACAGGCCCAGGCGCGGCGCCCAGGCATCCTTGAACGGCTTGCGGCTGCTGCCGTTGCTGATGTAGTCGGCAATGTTGACGCCGCCTTTGGCCAGCGACTGCGCATAGGTCTGGCCGGCAGCGGCGCCGTCGCGCGGGTCTTGCCGGTCGAAGATGGCCGCGCGGTCGGCCGGCGTGGCATAGCTGTTGTTGAGCATATTGCTCTCGTAGTCGTAGCGCACGCCGAGGTTGAGCAGCAGCTTGTCGGTGGCCTGCCAGTCGTCCTGGAAATAGATGCCGTACTGGTTGTTGGAAAATTCCACGCCAGCCGCCGGTATCGCCGGCTCCGAGCGGATCAGGCTCGGGATGCCGGTGACGGTGTCGATGCGCTCCCAGCGCTGCTCGACCGCGCGCGCGGTGCCGGACAGGTTGTAATCGATGCGCTTGGCCTTCACCCCGGCCTTGAAGGTATGATTTTCCAGCCCGGTATAGGTCAGATCGTCCTGCAACAGCAGGCCGCGCTGCTGGCGGAACTGGTTGTTGGGCGAGCCGCCGGTGATCAGCACATCGACCACGTTGTTATCGGAGTTGCTGGGAGAAACCTGGTAACGCACGTACGGGCTGGCCGCCTCGGAACGTGGATTCCAGCTGTATTTTTCGTAGCCGAAGCGCGCTTCGTTCAAAAAGCCTTTGTCGCTCCACTCGTGCTTGACGTCGAAGCGGTCTTCGTCGTTGGTCCGGTCGAGCACGTTCTCGGCCACGCTGAGCTTGAGGTCTTCGGGGATCAGGTCGGACTCGCGGCGCACGCGGGCGGTCGCCTCCATGCGCTGGTTGCGCGATATCTGCGCATCGACTTTGACCAGCAGCAGGTCTTCCTTGAAGCTCGACACTTGCGAGCCCTGGCGCGCCAGCAGCGACGGCACGATGCCGGCATCGGGCAGCAAATCGGTGCGCTGGGCGATCACCTGGCGCGGGCTGTCGATCTTCTTGCCTTCGTAGGCGATGAAGAAGTGCGCGACGTCTTCCTTGATCGGGCCGCCGAGCGTGACGCCATACTGGTCTTGCGACGACGACGGCCGGCCCACGCCCTTGCGCTCCGATTCCTTCTGGAACGGGTCCTTGGCAGTGAGGTTGGTGCCGCTGTGGTCCCAGAACACGTCGCCGCTGAGGGTATTGCCACCCGATTTGGTGACCGCCGTAATCGCCGCGCTCGATACCTGGTCGAACTCGGCCTTGTAGTTTTGCGCGATCACCTTGTACTCGGCCACGGCCGATTGCGGGAACGGGTTGCCGCGGCTCGAATCGAGCCCCGACACGCCGCCGCGCAGGATGTTGTTCTTCTGGCTGACACCGTCGATGAACACGTTCACATTGTCCTGGCTCTGCGCGCCGCTCTGCATCTTGACGTTGCCGGCAGTATCGACATTGAAGCGCACGCCGGGCGCCAGGTCGGCAAACGACAGGAAATTGCGCGTCACCTGCGGCAGCTTTTCGATCTGCTGGCGCGACACCGACGTGCCCACCTCGGAACCGGTCACGTCGCGCCGCGACGCCGAGCCGGTGATCACCACCTGCTGCACGCCCGCCTGCAACTGCAGGTTGACCTGGCTGGTCTGGCCCACGCTGACGGTGACCGGCTCGGCCTGCTGTTCGCCGACGCGGATGCGGTAGGTACCGGGGGCCACGCCGGTCAGCACATAGCTGCCGTCGGCGCGGGTGGTGGTTTCGTATTTGTAACCGTTGAGTTCGTTGGTGGCAGTGACGGCGGCGCCAACCGAGGGCGCTGCGCCGCTGGCAACCTGGCCTTGAATGGTGGCGGTACTAAGCTGGGCGTGCGCCAGCGGGGCCACCATCAGCGCGGCGGCAAACGATGCGGCCAGCGCGGTGGACATGACGGACAGGCGAAGGGCAGGCGTATGCCGGGCAGTGCTTTTCATGGGTACTCCTGGTTTTGTCGTTCGGAATAATCACCAGGCATGGCGCCGCAAGGGGGCGCCGATGATGCTGACAGTGGTGAGGCCGTGCGCCCCCGACGCAGAGACGGGGACGCATCACTATGTAAAATGTTTACATTGTTGTTTCAGCCACTGTAGCGCCGTTGCTCGCGCACTGTACAGCTTTTTTTTCAATCGGGACGCGGTCCCGCGACCTTACAAGGTCTTGACGAACTCGCGTATTCCGCTCAGCAACATCTCGATCGACATCGCGGTCAGAATCAGCCCCATCAGCCGCTCAAACGCGGTCATTACCTGCGGACCCAGCACTTTTTGCAGGCGCTCGGCCGACAGGAACACGGCCAGCCACACCACCGCCACGGCCGCCAGCGCCGCCACGTGCACCAGCACTTCGCCGGTGCTCTCGCTCGAAAACAGCAGCACGGTCGCCAGCGCGGACGGGCCGGCCAGCGCAGGAATGGCCAGCGGCACGATGAACGGCTCGGCGCCATCGGTGCGGCCCAGCACGCCATCAGGGTGAGGGAAGATCATGCGGATCGAGATCAACAGCAGGATCACGGCGCCGCCGATGCGCAGCGCCACCTCGGACAAATGCAGGGCCGCCAGGAAGTGGCGCCCAAAAAACATGAAGATCAGCAGCAGGCCGAACGCGATCGCGCACTCGCGGATGACGATGCGCGGGCGGCGCGCCGGCGGCACGGGATTGAGCACGCTGGCAAACAGCGGCACGTTACCGAACGGATCGGTCACCAGGACCAGCAGGATGAAGGTCTGAAAGAAGTCTTGGGTCATTTTTATTTTTAAAATTAAAAAAGGGAGCCGAAGCTCCCCTTGTCTAACTGTGATGCTGCTTCAAAATGAGCAGGGCTAGGCGCAGCGACGAAGACAGTGCGCCTGCACGGCTAGGAGCTGCAACGACGCCCTGGTCTTTTTGAAGCGGCATCTTACGCGGCGTCGCCTTTTTTGATCCAGGCCGCGAGTTGATGCGGACGCAGACCGTCGTAGTCCTCGAACGGTTGATGGATCCACGGATTGTGCGGCAGTTCTTCCATCTGGTAATCGGGACGGAAAGCCGAGCTGCCCTTGGTCCAGATCACGGCCGAACGCACTTCGGTCACGCCTTCGAAGTTCTCTTTCAAGTGTTGCATCACCTTGATCAGGGTCACGCCCGAATCGGCCAGGTCATCGACCAGCAGGATTTTGCCCGACAGAGGGCCCTTGGTCATCGTCATGTACTTGGCGATGTCCAGGTCGCCCTGGGTGGTGCCCTTGTCTTCGCGGTACGAGCTGGTCGACAGGATCGCCAGCGGCACGTCGAAGATGCGCGAGAAGACGTCGCCAGGACGCACGCCGCCGCGCGCCAGGCACAGCACCATGTCGAATTTCCAGCCGGACTCATGCACCTTGAGCGCCAGGCGCTCGATCAGGCGGTGGTATTCGTCCCAGGACACCCAGAGGTGTTTTTCATTGGTTTGCGGGTTGTTCATGACACTCCTCTTGTTATGCGAACGATTAGGCGAACGGGTGGCGCAGCACGATCGTTTCTTCACGATCGGGACCGGTCGAAACCATGTCGACCGGCACACCGACCAGCTCTTCGATGCGCTTGATGTAGGCGCGGGCGGTGGCCGGCAGCGCTTCCATGGTCTTGGCGCCCACGGTGCTTTCTTTCCAGCCTGGCATTTCTTCGTAGATCGGCACGCAGCGGGCCGCTTCTTCGGCGCCCGACGGGAAGATGTCCACGGTCACACCGTCGATGGTGTAGCCGGTGCACAGCTTCAGGGTTTCGATACCGTCGAGCACGTCCAGCTTGGTCAGGCACATGCCGGTCACGCCGTTGATTTGCACCGAGCGGCGCAGCAGCGCGGCATCGAACCAGCCGCAGCGGCGGGCGCGGCCCGTCACGGTGCCAAACTCGTGGCCCACTTGCGCCAGGTGATGGCCGACGCCGGCATCGGTTGGCAGTTCCGAAGGGAACGGACCGGAACCGACGCGGGTGGTGTAGGCCTTGGTGATGCCCATGATGTAGTGCAGCATGTTCGGGCCGACGCCGGCGCCGGCGGCGGCATTGCCGGCCACGCAGTTCGACGAAGTCACGAACGGATAGGTGCCGTGATCGACGTCGAGCAGCGAACCTTGCGCGCCTTCGAACAGCAGGTTGGCGCCGGCCTTGTGGGCAGCGTACAGCGCGCTCGAGACATCGGTCACCATCGGGCGCAGGCGCGGCACGTAGGCCAGCGCGTCGTCCAGGGTTTTCTGGTAATCGACCTTCGGTGCTTTCAGGTAGTGTTCCAGCACGAAGTTGTGGTAGTCGAGGTTCTCGGCCAGCTTTTCGGCAAAGCGCGTTTCGTTGAGCAGGTCGGCCACGCGAATCGCGCGACGCGCAACCTTGTCTTCGTAGGCCGGGCCGATGCCCTTGCCGGTAGTGCCGATTTTTGCTTCGCCACGCTTGGCCTCACGGGCCAGGTCGAGTGCCGAGTGGTAAGGCAGGATGACCGGCGCGGCGTCCGATACTTTCAGGCGCGAGGCTACTTCGACACCGACTTTTTCCAGCTTGTCGATTTCGCGCAGCACGTCCGGCACCGACACCACCACACCGTTACCGATGTAGCAGGCCACGCCCGGACGCATGATGCCCGAAGGGATCAGTTGCAGCGCGGTTTTGACGCCGCCGATGACCAGCGTGTGGCCGGCATTGTGGCCGCCCTGGAAGCGCACCACACCTTGTGCATGATCGGTCAGCCAATCGACGATCTTGCCCTTACCTTCATCGCCCCATTGGGTGCCGATGACGACCACGTTCTTTGCGTTTTTGTTTGACATCACACTAACCTAAGTTTTTAAGAATCCATTGACTACTGTTATCGTCGAGCACCAGCGCGCGATCGCACTCGAACTCGTCCAGCTCGTTGCTGTGACCAGGCATGCTCTGGATCACGACTTCGCCGGACTTGCGCAGCTCGGCGATTTTTTCTTTCAATTCAAGCGCATTGCCCCACGGTGCGCGGATCGAATGCTTGCGTTCCGCAGTGGGTAACAGGCGCGCCAGCTCGCGCAGGTCGAGCGAGAAGCCGGTGGCGGGACGGGCCCGGCCGAAGGCTTCGCCTACGTGATCGTAACGGCCGCCGCGCGCAACCGCGTTCGGCAAGCCTGGCACATACAGCGCAAACATCGCGCCGCTTTCGTACTGGTAACCGCGCAGGTCGGCCAGGTCGATGGCGACCTCGGCACGGCCCATCGCGGAAGCGGCCAGCGCCGCCAGTTCGGCCAAGGCCTTGGCGATGCCCGGCAGGTCCGGCAGCACTTCGCGCGCTTTTTTCAGCACGTCGATGTCGCCGTACAGATTGGTCAATGCCAGCAGCGCGTCGCGGGTTTGCGGCGCATAATTGGCGGTGAGCGCTTTCAGGTCCGACACGTCCTTGGCGCGCAGCGCCAGGTACAGCGCGGCTTCGTCCTCGGCGGCAGCCGCATCTTCTTCAATGATCGCGCGCAGCACGCCCACGTGGGTCAGGTCCAGCCGCACTTGCGTGAAACCGGCCAGCGCCAGGGTGGACAGCGCCAGTTCCTGGATCTCGGCATCGGCTTCCAGGCCGGCGTGGCCGTAAATTTCGGCGCCGATCTGCAGCGGCTCACGCGTGGCGTGCAAGCCCGACGGATGCGTATGCAGCACGTTGCCGGCATAGCACAGGCGCGTGACCGAAGCACGGTTGAGCAGGTGGGCATCGATGCGCGCCACCTGGGTCGTCATGTCGGGACGCAGGCCCAGCAGGCGGCCCGAGATCGGGTCCACCAGTTTGAAGGTGCGCAGGTCGATGTCGGTACCGGCGCCGGTGAGCAGCGACTCGAGGTACTCGAGCAGCGGCGGCATCACCAGTTCGTACCCGTACAGGCGGAAGTTGTCCAGCATCAGGCGACGCAGTTCTTCAATCTTGCGGGCTTCCGACGGCAGTACGTCGGCGATATTCTCGGGCAAAAGCCAATTCGGCATGGGAACGGAAGTTTAAATTATGAACAATGGGGCGCGGGCGCCGCGTGCCAACAAGTGACAGGCCGAACCTGATATTTTACGCGAAAATGCTTGGGGGGAGGTAAAAATTGAAAAGCCGGCGACCGCAAGTCCGTCATTCCCGCGAAAGCGGGAATCCATAGACCGGTAGATTCGTCATACGTTCCATGGATCCCCGCGTACGCGAGGATGACGGCTCGCAAGCCGCCGGCAATGAAGATACTGTGCTTACTTCTGACCGCCGGCGCCGGAGTTCTTGAAGTACTTGAAGAAGTCCGAGCTCGGATCGACCACCATCACGTCGCCCTGGTTCTTGAAGGTGCTGCGGTACGCTTCCAGGCTACGGTAGAACTTGTAGAACTCGGGATTGCGGCCGAACGCTTCGGCGTAGATCTGCGAGGCCTTGGCGTCGCCTTCACCACGGATGTTCTCGGCATCGCGATACGCTTCGGCCAGGATCACGGTGCGCTGGCGGTCGGCGTCGGCGCGGATGGTTTCCGAGGCCGCCGAACCGGTCGAACGCAGCTCGTTGGCCACGCGCATGCGCTCGGCCTTCATGCGTTCGTACACCGAATTGTTGATCTGCTCGACGTATTCCACGCGTTTCAAGCGCACGTCGATGATCTCGACGCCGATCTGGGCCGACTCCAGCACCACCTTGTTGCGGATCGCCTCCATCACCTGGCCACGCTTGCCCGAGATCACTTCGCTCACCGTGTGCTTGGTGATTTCCTCGTTCAGCGCCGACTTGATGATGACCGACATGCGGTCGCGGGCACGGGTTTCGTCGCCGCCGAAGGTGACGTAGTACAGCTTGGCCTGGCCTTCGTTGCGGCCGATGCGCCACTTGACGAAGCTGTCGACCAGGATGTTCATCTTCTCGGCCGTGATGAAGCGCTCGGCGTCCGGCGACTCGATGGTCATGATGCGGTTATCGAGCAGCACCACGTTCTGGAACGGTGGCGGCAGCTTGAAGTGCAGGCCGGGCTCGCGGACCACTTCCTTGATCTGGCCCAGCGCGAACACGATCGCGTATTTGCGCTGGTCGACCACGAAGATCATCGACGACAGGATCAGCAGCAGGACAAAACCTGCCACGAGGGTACTGACTATGCGATTCATTAACGACTCTCCCGTTCACGTGAGGAATCCCGTGGGCGTGGCTCGCGCTGGCGGCTCACTTCCACCGATGGCATCACGTCGGCCGGCAGCGTGGCCGTGGTCGGCGCGGTCGCTGGCGAACCGGTGTTGCTGCTGTTGTTGCCATGGCGTGCACTGTCCACCGCTGCCGCCTGGGCGATCAGCTTGTCGAGCGGCAGGTACAGCAGGTTGTTGCCGTTCTTGGAGTCGACCATGACCTTGCTGGTGCTCGAGAAGATCTGCTGCATGGTGTCGAGGTACATGCGGTCGCGCGTGACGGCCGGCGCCTTCTGGTACTCGACCAGCACCTGCTTGAAGCGGTTGGCGTTACCGGTGGCGTTCTCGGTGACCATCGAACGATACGCTTCGGCTTCCTGCATCAGGCGCGAAGCGGTACCGCGTGCCTTTGGAATCACGTCGTTGGCGTAAGCCTGGCCTTCGTTCTTCTGGCGTTCCAGATCCTGGCCGGCCTTGACCGCGTCGTCGAACGCGCTCTGCACCTGCTCCGGCGGCTGCACCGCCTGCAAAGTCACGCCCGAGATCAGCACGCCGGAAGCGTAACGGTCGAGGATGGTCTGCATCAGCACTTGCGTTTCGTAGGCCACCTTGTCGCGGCCCTCGTACAGCACGAAGTCCATCTTGTTCTTGCCGACAATTTCGCGGATCGAGGTCTCGGCGACCTGGCGTACGGTTTCTTCCTCGTCGCGGTTGTTCATCAGCCAGGCCACGGGGTCCTTCAGCTTGAACTGCACGGCCAGCTGCATGTCGATGATGTTTTCATCGTCGGTCAGCATCAGGGATTCCTGGGTCTGCTTGTTCTTGATGTTGCCGCGATAGCCGATCTCGACCATACGCATCTGCGAGACGCGTACCGTTTCGCTCGACTGGAACGGGTACGGCCAGCGCCAGTTGAAACCGGAGCCGGTCGAGTGCGTGTATTTGCCGAAGGTGTAGACGATGCCCGCCTGGCCCTCTTGCACGATGAACGAACCGCTGGCCAGCCAGATCAGCGCGGCCACGCCGGCGATGGCGCCAGCGGTGGCGCGCATGCCGGCCGGATCGGGGCGCGGCACGCCGCCGCCACCGTTGTTGTTATTGCCGTTGTTATTGTTGTTGTCCGGGCGTTTTTTCTGGCCGAAGAAGTTGTTCAGGCGCTCATTGAAATCGCGCCACAACTGTTCCATGTCGGGTGGGCCTTCGCCAGGCTTCTTGCCTTCGTTCGCCTGCGGCTCGCCGTCTTTCTTGTCCGAGCCCCAGCGGGGGTCGTTCAGCGACAGCTTGATGCCGAGACGTTTCATCATTGAGGGGACACGCATTAGTGGGATCCAACGTGAGTTGTAAGGGAACTGCGCGAGGTATTGCTGTCGTCGTCGGGGTCGGACGCATCCGGCTCCTGCGCTTCATCATCTAAATCGAGCTCTGCTTCGTCGTCAACCGGATACGCCTGGTTGAGCCTGGCGCCGGGGGCCGCCTTGGCCCATTCCACGATCGCTTCCCGCAACAGGTCCACGCCGACACCGGTGCGGGCGCTGAGGAAAACGCGGGAAATCTTAGCATATTCGTCGCGCTCCACCGACGGCTCCAGGCCGGCGGCGTCGATCTTGTTCCACACTAGAATTTGCGGAATATGATCGGCGCCGATTTCCTTGAGCACCAGGTTGACCTGCTCGATCTGCTCCATGCGCACCGGGGACGATGCATCGACCACGTGCAGCAGCAAATCGGCGTGGATGGTCTCTTCCAGCGTGGCGCGGAATGCGGCGACGAGCTGGTGCGGCAATTCGCGCACGAAGCCGACCGTGTCCGAGATCACCACGTTGCCGACTTCCTGCCCCATGTAGACGCGACGCGAGGTCGTGTCCAGCGTCGCGAACAACTGGTCGGCTACATACACGCCGGCCTTGGTGACCGCATTGAACAGGGTGGACTTGCCGGCATTGGTATAGCCGACCAGCGACACGGAGAAAGTCTGGCTGCGGCCGCGCGAACGGCGCTGGGTTTCATGCTGCTTGCGCAGCTTGGCCAGGCGCGCGCGCAAGGCTTTGACACGCTCGCCGATCAGCCGGCGGTCGGTCTCGAGCTGGGTTTCGCCGGGACCGCGCAGGCCGATACCGCCCTTTTGCCGTTCCAGGTGCGTCCAGCCGCGGATCAGGCGCGTGGCGAGGTGCTGCAACTGCGCCAGTTCCACCTGCAGCTTGCCCTCGTGGGAGGCGGCGCGCTGGGCGAAGATGTCGAGAATCAGGCTGGTACGGTCAAGCACGCGGATGTTCAGGCGCTTTTCCAGGTTACGCTGCTGGGCCGGCGACAGCGCATGGTTGAAGATGACGATTTCGATACGCTCGTCCAGCACGGCCTGGCCGATTTCGTCAGCCTTGCCACTGCCGACGAAATAAGCGGAGTCCGGGGCGGAGCGCTTGGCGGTGATCGTCGTCACGGGTTCCGCACCTGCTGAACGGGCCAGCAGTTGCAGTTCCTCGACGCTGGCGGCGAAGTCGCCCTGGCCGAAATCAATACCGACTAGAGCTGCACGCATACGACGATCTGTAAGGTTGGGGAGAAGCGATAAGGCAAGCGCTTAGTCCGCGTCGTTATCGATGCTGAGGTTGACGGCGCGAGCCGGCACCACGGTGGAGATGGCGTGCTTGTACACCATCTGGGTCACGGTGTTGCGCAGCAATACGACGTATTGATCGAACGATTCGATGTGGCCCTGCAGCTTGATGCCGTTAACGAGGTAGATCGACACCGGCACGTGCTCTTTGCGCAGTGCGTTGAGGAATGGGTCTTGTAACAGTTGCCCTTTGTTGCTCATAACAGCTCCATTTTATGTTGTTGTGTTGGATTTGGAGGCGAAACGCTTGATTTCAAGTACGTGGCCCAGCGAAAGTCAAATGATATTCGCTGAAACACCGCTCGCCACGTCGGGAATGGTGCTTCCAAGCCACTGTAACCTGTTTTTGCTTTTTTTGCAGTGTCGCACCGCAAAAAAACAGCCTATTTAATCGAATACTAAGTTGAAAACCAGGTCACACATTTGGTGACCCGATTTAACTTATGGCTTACCTGGCGATTACTTCTTCTCGGTACGCTTGTCGAACGGGTTTTTACCGGTGCGCAGCTCGATGCGCAGCGGCGTACCTATCAAACTGAACGTGTCGCGGAAATGTTTTTCCAGGTAGCGCTTGTACGGATCGCCCACCGCTTCCAGGGAATTGCCGTGGATGACGATGACCGGCGGATTCATGCCGCCCTGGTGCGCATAGCGCAGCTTCGGCCGGATCGAACCCTTGCGGCGCGGCTCCTGCTTTTCCACCGCCTCGATCAGCGCGCGGGTCAGCTTTGGCGTGGACAGGTTGCACATGGCGGCGGCATACGCCGCATCGACCGACTTCATCAGCGGGCCGATGCCCTGCGATTTCAGTGCGGAGATGAAGTGCATCTTGGCGAACGACAGGAAGTCGAGCTTGCGGTCGATGTCGATCTTGATCTCGTCGCGTTCGTCGGTGCGCAGGCCGTCCCACTTGTTGACGGCAATCACCAGCGCGCGGCCGGTTTCCAGCACGAAGCCGGCAATGTGGGCGTCCTGCTCGGAGATGTCCTGCTGGGCGTCGAGCATCAGCACGACCACGTTCGCTTCCGAGATCGATTGCAGGGTTTTCACGACCGAGAATTTCTCGATCGCTTCGAACACCTTGCCGCGGCGGCGGATACCGGCCGTGTCGATCAGCGTGTACTGCTTGCCTTCGCGCTCGAACGGAATTTCGATCGAGTCGCGCGTGGTGCCCGGCATGTCGAACGCGATCACGCGCTCTTCGCCGACCAGGGTGTTGATCAGGGTCGATTTGCCCACGTTCGGGCGGCCGACCAGGGCGATCTTGACGCCGCGCTGGGCAGGGTCGAGTTCGTCCGGTTCTTCGGGACGCTGGGCAAACGCCAGGTTCAGCGCCTCTTCCACCAGGTCGGCCACGCCGTCGCCGTGCGCGGACGAGATCGAATACGGCTCACCCAGGCCCAGCTCGTAAAAGTCGGAGACCACGGCGGTGTAGCGCATGCCTTCCGATTTATTCACGACCAGCATGACCGGACGGCCGCTTTTACGCAGGAAGTCGGTAATGGTTTTATCATGCGGCGTCAGGCCCTGGCGGCCATCGACGAGGAACACGACGATGTCGGCCTCGGCGACGGCTTGCTTGGTCTGCTTGGCCATCTGATGCATGATGCCTTCCTTGGCGACCGGCTCGAAGCCGCCCGTGTCGATGACGAGGAAGGGACGTTCGCCGACACGGCCCTCGCCATAGTGACGATCGCGCGTCAACCCAGGCAAGTCCGCCACCAGCGCATCGCGCGAGCGGGTCAGACGATTAAACAAGGTCGATTTCCCTACATTGGGTCGACCCACAAGTGCGATTACCGGCTTCATTGAATTACTCGACCGCGAAAGCGGTCACAGTTCCTGCTTGAGTTTGAAAAATCAAATTCGAGCCGGCGATGACGGGGGCCGACTGGATCGGGCTGCCATCGGTCGCGACTCGACCTATCAGAGCGCCATCTTCCCGTGACAGGAAGTGGATGTAACCCTGGTAGTCGCCAACGGCCACGGCGCGGCCATACGACACGGGGGTCGAGAGGCGGCGATAGGACAGCTTGTCGTTCTTCCAGGCGTTGCTGCCGCTTTCGCGGCTATAGGCGGCAACTTCGCCCTTGTCGTCGGAGACGAATACAAAACGCTGGTCCACCGCCACGCCCACGTCGGACGAAGCAGGCTTGCTCCAGGACGGGGCGCCAGTGGTGGCGTCGTAACAGGCCACGCGGCCCTGGTACGACACAGCGCAGACATCTTTTTCGAAAATCACGGGTGCGCCGGCAATGTCGGTCACGCGTTCCAGTTCGGTCGCGCCACGCGGCTCGCCCACTGCCACTTCAAACCGTGGCAGGCCGCCGGCCAGGGCCAGCACCACCAGCTTGCCGCCCGGCTGGGCGACATATACATTCGGACCGCTGATGACCATGCCCGGCGCATTACGCAGCGTAAGCGCTGGCGTGGTCCGGGTGACGTTCCAGCGCTTGGCGCCGGTCTTGGCTTCGTACGCGGTGATCACGTTATCGACACTGCGCACCACCACCACGCCGCCACCGACCACCGGCGAGGACAGCACTTCACTCGACGCTTGCGCTTTCCACAATTCTTTGCCGTTGGCATCAAAAGCAAGGATAACACCTTTCTTGTCGCCAACCACAACCACCTCGCCATCGCTGCCCACGCCGGCCGTCAGGTCGGTGCCGGTCTTGATGCGCCAGATTTCCTTGCCGGTGGCCGCGTTCAGGCGTGCCAGCACGCCATCGCCATCGGCCACGTACACGCTGTCGCCAGCGAGCACCGGGGTGAAGACGGCGTTGCCGGCCTTGCCGACCGAGTACTTCCACGCCACGGGCGGCTGCAGGCTGCCCGCCGGTTCCACCAGCGCCGCCGGCTGGTTCTTGGTGTCTTTTGAGCCAAACAAGGAGCAACCAGCCAACAGTGCCAGCAGGCTTGCAGCAATAGCTTTTTCGGTGATGCGCATAAAATTTTTCAACCTTGCTCGTTACGGGTTATCCGGATGCGGTACAGCTGCTTACGCAGCGGCCTTGGCTGGCTTGTCGGCTGGCACAGCGCCGCCGATCGCTTCCAGCTTCAGCTGGATCAGCTGGCGGCCCGGGTTTTTCTTGTCGGTGGCGTCGAGCGCGGCCTGGTAGGCGGTGCGCGCTTCGGCCAGCTTGTTCTGTGCCACCAGGATGTCGCCCTTGCGGTCCGCCACCGAACCGGCAAACGCTGGCGGCACCGTGCCGTCCAGGGTTTTCAGCGCCTGGTCGTACGCTTTTTCATCGAGCAGCACGCCGGCCAGGCGCACCTTGGCGATCGCCTTGAACTCGTCGGCGCCGTGGTCCACCGCCCATTGCAGTTGGGCCTTGGCGGTCTTGGCGTCGTTCGCTTCGAACGCGCTCTTGGCGGCGACCAGCGCCGACATCGGTGCGTACGAGGTGCCGCCGAACTTGCTTTCCATGTCGGTCGCGGCGCGTTGTACCTTGGTGTTGTCCTTGGCTTCCACCGCGCGTTGCAGTTCTTCGTACAGGGCCGAGGCCTGGGTGGTCTGGTTGCGCTGGTAGTAGTTCCAGCCGGCCCAGGCCGAGTAAGCGGCCAGTGCCGCGATAACGAGCCAGGTCGTCAGGTTGCCGTACCGTTCCCACCATGCTTTGAGCGTAGCGAGTTGTTCTTGTTCTTCGAGATCGTATGCCATGTCAGTTCGTCTGCTAAAAGGTTAAGGGGTGGGTCGGCTTAGTGATTGCAGTGTTCGTCGTGCACGTGGTGGTGATGGTCGCCGCTGCCGGTGATCTGGTCCACCACGTAGTCGACCACTTCGTCGAACGGTACGGTCGCCTGCTGGGGTTGACCCTGTTCGCCGTCGGCGCCGCGCATGGCCTTGACCGACGCGGTGTGGTTGGTCACTTCGTCTTCGCCGATGATGACCGCAAACGATGCGCCGCTGCCATCGGCCTTTTTCATTTGCGTCTTGAAGCTGCCGGGACCGTTGGCGGTGGAGCCGTGCATGATGACGTCGAGGCCGGCGTCGCGCAGGCGTTCACCCAGCACGAACGACTGCAACTGGGCTGCCTCGCCCTGGTGCACCAGGTACACGTCGCACAGGTTCGGTGGTTCCGGCTCGCCCGCTTCTTTCATCAGTTCCAGCAGGCGCTCGATGCCCATGGCGAAACCGACGGCCGGCGTCGGCTTGCCGCCGAACGAGGCGATCAGCGGATCGTAACGGCCGCCCGCGCACACGGTGCCTTGCGAGCCAAGCGAGTCGGTCACCCATTCGAACACGGTGCGGTTGTAGTAATCGAGGCCGCGCACCAGGCGCGGATTGATCACGTACGGGATGTTGTTGTGGTCGAGGATCTTGCGCACGCCGTTGAAGTGCGCCAGCGATTCCTCGCCCAGGTAGTCAAGCAGTTTCGGTGCGCCGTTGACCATGTCCTGCATGGCAGGGTTCTTGGTGTCGAGGATGCGCAGCGGGTTGCTGTGCAGGCGGCGCTTGGCTTCGGCGTCGAGCAGCGCTTCGTGGCTTTCCAGGTACGCGATCAGGTCCACGCGGTGGCGCGCGCGCTCGTCGGCGTCGCCGATCGAGTTCAGTTCGAGGCGGATGTTTTCCAGGCCCAGGTCGTCCCACAGGCGGCGGCACAGCATGATCATCTCGGCATCGACGTCGGGACCGGTGAAGCCCACGGCTTCGCAGCCGAACTGGTAGAACTGGCGATAGCGGCCGCGCTGCGGGCGCTCGTGGCGGAACATCGGTCCCGTGTACCACACGCGCTTCGGACCTTCGTACACCAGGTTGTGTTCGATCACCGCGCGCACCGCGCCGGCCGTGCCTTCCGGGCGCAAGGTCAACTGGTCGCCGTTCATCGAATCGGTAAACGAGTACATCTCTTTTTCGACGATGTCGGTGACGGCGCCGATGGCGCGCTTGAACAGCGCCGTGTCTTCCACGATCGGCGTGCGGATCTGCTGGAAACCGTAGCTTTGCACCACCGATTGCGCGGTGTTCTCGAATAGCTGCCACAGGTGCGAGTCCTGCGGCAGGATGTCGTTCATGCCTTTGACGGCGGTGATTTTTTCAGCTTTTTTATTTTCGGACATATTCGTTTTCTTTTACTGGTACTGCGGCTCTTGAAACCGTCATTCCGCTTCGGCGGACCGTCGCGCAGGCGGGAATCCATACTGAGCATCCTGGCCGGCGGTCTATGGATTCCCGCGTTCGCGGGAATAACGACTCAGCGGCCAGCGGTGCTGACGGCATTTAACTATACAACTACGCCGCCACGGCCTTGCCGTAGTTGGCCTTCACATAATTCAACACAATCTCGTGAAACTCTTCCACGATGCGCTCGCCGCGCAGGGTCGCCACCTTGGCGCCATCGACAAAGACCGGCGCGGCTGGCGATTCGCCGGTGCCGGGCAGGCTGATGCCGATGTTGGCGTGTTTCGATTCGCCGGGACCGTTGACGATGCAGCCCATCACGGCCACGTTCATCGCTTCCACGCCCGGGTAGGTTTTTTTCCACTCCGGCATCTGGTCGCGCAGGAAGGTCTGGATGTTGTCAGCCAGCTCCTGGAACGTCGTTGACGTGGTGCGGCCGCAGCCCGGGCACGCGATCACCATCGGCGTGAACTTGCGCAGGCCCATGGTTTGCAGGATCTCCTGCCCCACTACCACTTCCTTGGTGCGGTCGCCACCCGGTTCCGGCGTGAGCGAGATGCGGATGGTGTCGCCAATGCCCTCCTGCAGCAGTACCGACAGCGCAGCGGTGGACGCCACGATGCCCTTGCTGCCCATGCCCGCTTCGGTCAGGCCCAGGTGCAGCGGGTAGTCGCAGCGCTTGCCCAGTTCGCGGTACACGGCGATCAGGTCCTGCACGCCCGAGACCTTGCACGACAGAATGATCTTGTCGCGGGCCAGGCCCAGTTCTTCGGCGCGGACGGCATTCTCGATCGCCGACGTGATCAACGCTTCGTACATGACCTGCTGCGCGGTCCACGGCTCGGCGCGGCCGGCGTTTTCGTCCATGATGCGCGCCAGCAGCGCCTGGTCCAGGCTGCCCCAGTTGACGCCGATGCGCACCGGCTTGTTGTAGCGCGCCGCCACTTCGATCATCTGCGCAAACTGGGTGTCGCGCTTGGCGCCCTTGCCCACGTTGCCCGGGTTGATCCGGTATTTCGACAGCGCCTTGGCGCACTCGGGATAATCGTTGAGCAGCGTGTGGCCGTTGTAATGGAAGTCGCCCACCAGCGGCACGTCGACGTCCATCTTGTCGAGCTGCTCGCGGATGTACGGCACGGCTTCGGCCGACTCCGGACGGTCCACGGTCAGACGCACCAGCTCGGAGCCGGCGCGGGCCAGGTCGCGGATCTGGATCGCCGTTTCGATGGCGTTGGCGGTGTCGGTATTGGTCATCGACTGCACGACCACGGGGGCGTCGCCGCCCACCCAGATCTGGCGCTGGCCGTGCGCCACCAGCACGCTGCGGCTGGTGCGGCGCGGTGACTGGCCCGAAGGAATAGCAGTTGGCGTAGAAGACATGGTGGTTTAACTCGGTACTTGTATTGGGTGACTTGCTTGATGCTTACTTGATGTTGACACGGGCGATGGTGCCGCCGGCGATTTGCGGCAACGCCAGCGGCGCGCCGCCCAGCGAAGCCTGCACACCGGTTGGCTTGCCGACGATCAGCAGCGACGGGCCCTTGATGTCGAACGTTTCGGTACTGCCGGCCTTGACCACGCGCGAAATCAGCGGCGCGGCACCGGGGCGGCGAATCTCGACCCACGAATCCTCGGTCACTTTCAGCACCAGCGCGGTGCCGGTCAGGCTGGCCGCAGCAGCCGGCGCGGCTGCGGTGGCAGCAGCAGCGGGTGCGGTGGTGGTGGCTGCCGTGGCTGCCGTGGTGGCCGGCTGGCCGGTGACGGTCGGCGCCGGCGTGTTGACTGGCGCGGTGGCCGGCGTTGCCGGGGCGGCTGGGGCGGGCGCCACGCCGGCGACCGTGCCGGCATTGGCGGCACTGCCGCCATCGACCGGCGGCACCGACACCAGCGGCACATTGGGCGACTGCAGCGGCGCGGTTTCCTGGCCGGGTTTGACCAGCGTGGTCTCGAGCGGCGCCACCGTCGTATCGGTCTTGGCCGGCTCAGTGGCCACGGCAGCGCTGTCGGCGCCGCGCTCGAACAGCGCCAGCGTGTGCGCAATCAGGCCGCTCTGGTAGAGGAAAATCCCGCCCACCACGACCACTACCGCCACCCCGCCCAGCACCCAGGCGCCGGTGTGCGAATTGCGCGACTTCATCAGCGGCATGCGCGTGTCGGAGAACGTGGCCGCGATTTCCTTGCGCGGGGGCGACACCTCGGGACTGGTGGGCGAACGCACTTCGATCATCGCCACCAGCGGCGTGGCATCGATGCGCACCACCTTGGCATAGGCGCGCACGAAACCGCGCGTGACCGCCATATTGGGCAGCGACGCATAATCGCCAGCTTCGAGCGCCACCACCTGGCGCGGCGCCAGCTTGAGCTGGTCAGCGATCTGTTCCACGGACAGGCCCAGCGCTTCGCGCTGCGCCTTCAATTGTGCTCCGGGCGTAGCCAGGCCGGTTTTGGCCTGGTCTTTTGGCGGTTCTACCCACTCAGAATTCATTGCTGTCTCACTCATCAAACGCCCCACGTTGATAAGCAGCATACTCGGCCGAGCCGGGGTAGCGGGACCGCAACTGCGTGACCCAACCAGCTTGTTTTCCCGTATCGCCCACTTGATGCTGCACTTTAATCCCGAGCCACAGCACATCGGCCGTCAAGCTCTCCATCTTTGCCACGTCGGCCAGGCGGGTCACGAAGAAATGGGCACGCTGGACATCGCGTTTTTCCACGTAAAGCCGCGCCAGGTTGGCGTTGGTGGCCGGCAGATCGGGCGTCAACTGCAACGCTTGCAGCAGATAACGCTCCGCGCTGGCGTAATCCTTGATTTTCAATGCACACGCGCCGGCATTGTTGGCGGCGCTGGCCGGCGAGCGGTAAGCGCGGTTGGCCAGCGCTGCGTCGAACAGCGGCAACGCCTCGGCCACGCGGCCGCTCTCGCACAAAAAAGAGCCGTAATTGTTGGCCAGGTCCGGATTTTCCGGCGCCAGCTTGCGGGCGCGGCGGAAATTCTCGTCGGCGGCAGCGGTATGACCCAATGCCTGCTCGATCAGGCCGCGCAAGCCCAACGCTTCGGCGTTGTCGGGCTCGGCAGCGAGCGCCAGCTTGACTTCGCCCAGCGCCACCGCGTACTGGCCCTGCTCGAAATAGCCGACCGCCAGTTGCGTGCGGATCGCTGCCTTGCGCTCGGCGCTGCCCTGCGCCTGTGCGCTGTCGGCGCCACGGGCAGATTGTGGACTATCCGGGGTCGTGACGCAACCGCCCAGTGCGCCGGCCAGCAGCGGGAATATCCCGAGCATGACAAGACGACACCGGTTGTGCTGCGCCCAACGCGCCATCAGGAATGAATCTCCACGATCTTGCCGAAATTGGCGCCGAACTTTTGCTGGTACTCGGCCATCTTGCCCATGCGCTCCTGGACGCGGGTGCGGTCCTGGACTTCGCCGGCCAGCTGGCCGCAGGCGGCGTCGATATCGTCGCCGCGGGTCTTGCGGATGGTGGTGACCAGGCCGGCATCGACCAGGATCTGGGCGAAGGCCTTGATGCGCGGATTTTTCGAGCGCAGCAGGCCCGACTCCGGGAACGGATTGAACGGAATCAGGTTGAACTTGCAGTTGATGCCATCGACCGGGTGCTGCACCAGCGCGATCAGCTCGCGCGCGTGCTCGTCGCTGTCGTTGACGCCGTCGAGCATGCAGTATTCAAACGTGATGAAGTCGCGCGGCGCATATTGCAGGTAACGCTTGCAGGCAGCGATCAATTCCTTCAACGGATACTTCTTGTTCAACGGGATCAGGCCGTTGCGCAGTTCGTCGTTGGACGCGTGCAGCGAGACGGCCAGCGCCACCGGCACTTCCTGGGCCAGGCGGTCGATCATCGGCACCACGCCCGAGGTGGACAAGGTCACGCGGCGGCGCGACAGGCCGTAAGCGTTATCGTCGAGCATCAGCTTGAGGGCAGTGGCGGTCGGCTCGAAGTTGAGCAGCGGCTCGCCCATGCCCATCATGACCACGTTGGTGATCTGGCGTTCGCCCTTGGGGCCGGGCTCGATGCCCTTGGTGCGGCGCAGTTCGAATTCGGCCATCCACAGCTGGCCGATGATTTCGCCGACCGACAGGTTGCGCGAAAAGCCCTGCTTGCCCGTCGAGCAGAAGCGGCAGTTCACGGCGCAGCCGGCCTGGGTGGAAATGCACAGCGTGCCACGGTTTTCTTCCGGGATGAACACGGTTTCGACCGCGTTGCCGTTGCCGACGTCGATCAGCCATTTGCGGGTGCCATCGGTGGACGTGTTGTCGCTGATGATGGCAGGCGCGGCCACGAAGGCACGGGTTTTCAGTTTGTCGCGCAGCGACTTGGCCAGATCGGTCATGCTGTCGAAATCCGACGCACCGAACTGGTGGATCCAGCGTTGCAGTTGCTTGGCGCGGAACGGTTTCTCCCCCAACTCGGCGCAATAAGCGATGAGCTGCGCGGGATCGAAGTCCAGCAAGTTGGTCAGAGGTGCGTTCACGGTGTTTTCCAATACGATTCCAAAACAATACAAAAGTTTCCGTTTCCACCAAGGCGGAAACGGAGACATGACAAAAAATTACTTGCCGAAGAAGTAGGCGATTTCTACTTGTGCGGCTTCAACAGCGTCCGAACCGTGAACGGCGTTGGCGTCGATCGAGTCAGCGAAGTCAGCACGGATGGTGCCTTTGTCGGCCTTCTTAGGATCGGTAGCGCCCATCAGTTCGCGGTTTTTCAGGACGGCGTTTTCGCCTTCCAGGGCCTGGATCATGACGGGACCCGACACCATGAAATCGACCAGATCCTTGAAGAAGCCGCGCTCTTTGTGCGCAGCGTAGAAGCCTTCGGCTTCTTCACGCGACAGTTGCTTCATTTGCGCAGCAACGATCTTCAAGCCAGCGTTTTCGAAGCGGCTGTAGATTTGGCCGATCACGTTTTTTGCAACTGCGTCTGGTTTGATGATCGACAGGGTGCGTTCGATTGCCATTTGAAAAACTCCAATAAAAAGAAAGGTTTAAAACAAGAATTGATAGTTCAATCAACCTTCGATTTTAACATAGAACACTTGAGCATTCCTAAAACCGGCACCAGATTGGCCCAAAGAATGGCCCTGTGCGGGCATTTTTGGGGAGAGCCAGCACGATATCGGGCGTTTGCCGCCCGTTTAAGCCCCCTTTAAGTGCTTTTGCCCCAGTTTTTTGGGTAATGTCGCGCGGGCGTGCTATCCTTTTATCTAAGCGGATTGCTCCGCACCAACTATTGGAGGCATCATGAACAACTTGCAACAAAACACCTACGACCTTAGTAGCGGTCGCCGGGCGGTGCAGCACAACGTGTTGCGTAACACGTACTGGTTGCTGGCGCTGTCGATGATTCCGACCGTGCTGGGCGCCGCGCTCGGCATGGCGCTGCACTTGCCGCTGACCGGCGGCATCATGATGATCGTGTTCCTGGCCGGCGCGTTCGGCTTCATCTGGGCGATCGAGAAGAACAAGAACTCCGGCCTGGGCGTGGCCCTGCTGCTGGGCTTCACCTTCTTCATGGGTATCATGCTCACGCCGCTGCTCAACCGCATCATGGGCTTCTCGAACGGCGGCACGCTGATCATGATGGCGTTCGGCGGTACGGCCTCGGTGTTCGCGGTGCTGGCATCGGTCGCCACCGTGACCAAGCGTGATTTCTCGGGCATGGGCACCTGGCTGTTTGCCGGCGTGATCGTGCTGATCCTGGCGTCGATTGCGAATATCTTCTTCGCCATCCCTGCCCTGAGCATCGTGATCTCGGTCGTGGCCATTGCCGTCTTCTCGGCGTACATCCTGTATGACGTGCAGCAGATCGTCAACGGCGGCGAAACCAACTACGTCAGCGCCACCCTGCGCCTGTATTTGGACGTCTATAACATCTTCACCAACCTGCTGGCCTTGCTGGGCTTTGCGGGCGGCAGCCGCGACTAAGCTGCAGCACGCACGCCAGGTTTTCCCGACCGGCTGACCACGAAAGCCGCCAACCTTCACGGGTTGGCGGCTTTTTTATTGGCGCCCCGTTCCAGAAAATCCAGTAAAATCCCTCCAAACATATCGGAGCGCCATGGGTCCCGCCGTCCCAATTATCTTCATGATCATCGTCGGCACACCGCTGTTCGCCGGGCTGTTCTGTATTTTCCGCTTCAAGTATTCCACCCGGTCGGCCTTCGCCCTGGCGATCATCTTTGCTGGCGGTGCCGGACTGGGCTTGGTGATCGCTGCCCTGCTCGCCTCACTGACGATCGGTTTTGGGCCAATGATGCAGTCGAATCTTGCGGTCATTTTCTATCTGGGCTGGCTGGCGACAGGCGCGCTTGTGGGCGGGGTTACGTCAGTGCGCTCGCTACGCCAGCACTGGCATTTAACCTGACCTCCCAGTTCGACACTTCACTTGCGCGCATTGCCGCGCACCTGGAAGCGGCTGCTGGCGATGACCTTGTCGGCGCCGTCCACCAGCGCCAGCTCGTGGCTGCCCGGTTGCGGGGGCCACGAATAGTCGGTATTGGCGCCAGCGAGCGGCTTGCCGTTCAGGCGCCAGGTCAGGCCTTGCGCGGCCTGGGCGTGGAACGTTACCCGCTCGCGGCCGGCCGGGATGTCGGGGTCGATGGCGATCACGCTGCCGGGCGCCGGATAGACGATGGCCGGTGGTTGGCCGGCATCGCTGTCCTGCACCAGCGCGACCAATGGAGTTTCGGTGCCGGCCAAAAACCATTCGGCGCGGGCGGGTTCGAGCGCCGGCTGGTAAGCCACCTGGCGCTTGATCACGCCTGCAGGCGCTGCCGGTGCGCGGCCGGGCTGGCCGTGGTGCAGGTAGTCCATCACGTCGCGCCACACCGGCGCAGCGCCCGTCACGCCCGAGACGTCCCACATGGCCTGGCCGTCGAAGTTGCCCACCCATACGCCCACGGTGTAGCGGTCCGAGTAACCGATGCACCAGTTGTCGCGCATGTCCTTGCTGGTACCGGTTTTGACCGCGCTCCAGAACGTGGTGGCCAGTTCGTTTTTCAGCCCGAAAGTGGTGCTGCGCGCGCCGCGGTCGGCCAGGATGTCGCCGATGATGAAGCTGGTGCGCGCGTCGAGCACCTGCCGCGGCTTTGCTGGCGCGCTGCCACCTGCCCCAGCGCCGGCAAGTCCGTCAACCGTGGCCACCAGCCTGGCCGGCGCATACAGGCCGCCATTGGCCAGCGTGCGATAGGCATTGGTCAATTCGAGCAGCGACACTTCGGCCGAGCCGAGGGCCAGCGAGTAGCCGTAGTAGTCGGCCGATTCGCTCAAGCTGCTCAGGCCCACGTCGCGCAGGCGCGCGTAAAAACGGTCCAGACCCGTCATCACCAGGGTGCGCACGGCCGGCACGTTGAGCGAACTGGCCAGGCTGGTGCGCACGCTGACATACCCTTTAAAACCTTTGTCGTAGTTCTGCGGCGCGTAGGTGCCGGCCCCGGTGGCAATCCCGAAGCTGCTGTCGTCCATCAGCGAGGCGGCGGTGAGCAGGCGGCGCTCCAGCGCCAGCTGGTACAGGAACGGCTTCAAGGTGGAGCCGGCCTGGCGCAGCGCGGCCACGCCATCGACCTCGGCGCCACCGGCGTTGCCCACGTACGCCAGCACGTCGCCGCTGGCGTTGTCGAGCACCAGCACCGCGCCGTCGTTGACGTTGCGCGCCGTGAGCGTCATCAGCTGCTGGCGCAGCGCGCCCTGGGCGTAGCGCTGCAGGTCGGCGTCGAGCGTGCTGCGCACCGACTGCCCGGCTGCCATTCCGGTCAGCAGTTGTTGCGCCACCTGCGGCGCGGGCGCCAGGCCCGCAGCCAGTTGCGGCCGGCCGAGGGCGATGGCGGTGCGCAGCTCGATGTCGGCGCAGGTAGCCGGCATGCGCAGCTCGCGCGCCAGTGCGCAGGCGCGCTGCGACACCAGGCGCGGCACGGCCGACGGCGCCCGCAGCAGGCTGGCCAGGATCGCGGATTCGGTCAGGTTCAGCCCCGACGGCGCCTTGCCGAACAATGCGCGCGAGGCCGCGCCCACGCCCTGCAACTCGCCGCGGAACGACACCAGGTTCAAATAGGCTTCGATGATCTGGCGCTTGGTCCAGCCGGCATCGAGCTCGCGCGCGGCCTGGATCTGGTCCCACTTCTGGCCCCAGCTGCGGCCCTTCGACTTCGGCAGCAAGGCCGGATCAAGCAGCGCGGCCAGCTGCATGGTGATGGTCGAGGCGCCGCGCGGGCGGGTGCGGAACAGGTTGTCCCACGCCGCCTTGGCCGCCGCGTTCCAGTCCACGCCGCCATGCTCGTAGAAGCGCTGGTCCTCCGCTTGCAGGATCGCCGCCGGCAAGGCCGGCGAGATATCGTCCAGCAACACCCAGTCGAGCCGTCGCGCCTTCATGTCGATGCGCAGCGACTGTACCGGTACACCGCGGCGGTCGAGCAGTACAGCCTCCGAGCTGCGATATGCTGCGCGCACCTGCTCCGGCGTGGGTATGGACGATGCCGCCAGCGCCGGGACCGCGCCGCCCGCCAGCGCCAGCATCAAGGTCAGCGTGCGGACCGCTGACGCCAGCATCGCCGGCCCGTTTGCTGTCCATGCCGACGCCGCCCGGTTTGCCGCGGCGCGCGTCATTTCACCACCACCTGCGCATTGGGCGCCGCGCCGAACATCTCGGGGCTGTACAGCGCTTCCACCCGCGTGGGCGGCAGGTTGAACTGGCCGGGATTATTCAGCCGCACCGTGTACTCGACACTCCACTTACCCTTGGGGACGAATTCGTAAAACGCCCGGTAGGCGTCGAAGCTACGCTCCTCGAACGCCAGCCACGCCCAGCCAGACTTGCGGTTGCCCCGGTCCAGCAGCGCCGAGTCGCGTCCCAGGCCGGAGCCCAGCACGGTGGCGCTGGCCGGAATCGGATCGTCCACCACCACCCAGGTCATGTCAGACTGCGCTTCCAGCTCCAGCCGCACCCGGTACACATCGCCGCGCGACCACACGCCGCGCGTCTTCTGCTCGACCGGCGTGATGGTCTTGGCGATGGTGTAGCCGCTCGATACGGGCGCCTTGAGCGGCAGCGCCGCCAGCGTGCGCACCGTCACCCACGGTTTGCCGGTGCCGGCGTGGACCAGGTCCAGCGTACTGCTGCCCTTCGGCCATGGCAGTGCGACGGTGGTCGATTTGAGGTCGGTACTCGGCGCGGCTTTCGGATCGGCCTGAATTCCGGCCTTGCCGCCCGCCCTGACGCCAGCCCCTACGCCTGCGTTACTGCCAACGCTGGCATCAGCAGACACCGTGCCAAAACTCACCGACTTGCTGGCCCCGCCCAACGTGGCAGTCGCGCTGCCGGTCACCGGCGCGCGCTCGAACACGGCACTGAAACGGTCCATGGCCAGCACACCCCAGGCGTTCGACACGGTCGTGTCCCAGTGTCCCGCGCGCTGGCGTCCCAAGGTGCCGCGCGCCAGCCGTCCCATGTCGGCGCGCCAGGCGGGATTGTCGGCCATGGCCAGCAGCAGCCGGTTGGCGTTGCCGTCGGCCGACGACATCAGCCACCACCAGTTGTCGGTGCGCTCGGTGGCAAAGCCCATGGTCGTGCCCTGCAGGTTCAGGCGCGCACACAGGATCTGTTCGGCCTGGGCTAGCTGCCTGGCCTGCTGCGGCAGCTGGGGCGAGCGTTTCAGCACCAGGTACCAGTCGATCACGGCCGACGTGGGCCACAGGTTGGGCGCGACCGTGAACGATTCGAGGTCGTCGTGGTTGATGGCGTTGCTGCGCGAGAGCGCCTCCAGCGCCGCCACCTTGCGCACCGCCAGATCGGCCGTGGGCAGCGGCGATTCGAGCCACAGCTTGCCCTGCACAAAGGCCTGCAAGCCCGACTCCATGCGCGCCTTGAGTTCCGCTGGAATCTCGTAGCCGGCCTCCTGGCTGGCCGACAGCACGTACGCGGTCAGGCTGTCGCTGCCGTGCAGCATGGGAGCGAAGTATTTGACCAGGCCATTGCTGTCCAGGTGCGCCGGCAAGGTGGCTACCGCCGTGCGCCACAGCGCCGGATCGCGCAGCGCGATCGCGCGCGAGGTCACCTGCTCGAAACAGCGGTACGGATAGTCGCGCATGAAGTCGCGCACGCCGGGCAGATCGCCGCCCAGGCGCGCACTGAACTGCGCCTGCACCTCACCCCGTCCGGGCAGCGCATCGTCGGGCAGGCGCACCGTCATCGACTGCCTGCCATCGAGTTGCAGCAAGGTCGCTTGCGTGGTGCGTACCGGTACCGCTGGCGCCACTTTCTGGCTGACCTTGATGCTGTCGCGCGCGCCGTTGCCTGCATTCGCCACAGTGGCCCCCACCTCCCACGCCAGCGCGGTCACGCCGGCCGGCACCTGGTAGTCCCAGCCGATTTCCTTCGCCTGCCCCGCCTCGAGTGCGACCTTTTGCGCGGGCAGCGTCTGCGCGCCCGCCCTGGCCGTCAGCGCCACGTCGAGCGCGGCGGCAGTGGTGTTGCGCAACGTGTAGATGGCGCGCAGGCGGTCGCCCTCGCGCACCAGCGCCGGCAAGCCGGAGAGCAGCATCAGGTCCTGCGTGCTGCGTACCTCGGCCTGACCGGTGCCGAACAGGCCTGCCTGGGCGCTGGCGAAGGCGACGATGCGAAACGCGGTGAGCGAGTCGTTCAATGGCACCTCGACCGACGCCGTGCCGTCGGCATCGAGAACCACCTGCGCCTTCCAGAACAGCAGCGTGTCGAACAGCTCGCGTCCGCCGCCCTTGCCGCCGCCACCGCCGGCCGCCACCGCCTTGCGGCCGAAGTGACGCTTGCCCGCCACCTGCATCTGCGCGGTGGCCGTCTGCACTTGCAGGCTGCGCTGCTGCATCATGGCGTCGAGCAGGTTCCAGCTGGTGTTGGGCATCAGTTCCAGCAGGCCCACATCGACCGCCGCCAGCGCCACTTCGGCACCCGCCGGCGGCGCCGAACCGTCCGCGCGCGTGACCCGCACCTTCACCTTGGCCTTGTCGCGCACCTTGTACACCTGCTGGTCGGTATCGACCTGCACTTTCAGTTCATTGGCGGCCCAGCCTACCCGCACCGGCGCGATGCCAAGCTTGTAAGCGGGCTTGCCCAGGTCCACCAGCGCGGTCGGCTGCACGCCGGCCACGCGCCCGCGCACCACCAGCGCCGACACGTACACATTCGGTGCGTAGCCAGCCTTGATCGGCACCGTGAACACCGGCGCGCTGCCCACAAGCGGGCGCACATAACTGTCGATCACACCCTCGCGCTCTACCGTCACCAGGGCGGTCGCCGCGCGGAACGGCATCCGCACCTGGAAGCTGGCGTCCTGGCCCGGCTCGTAGCGCTTGTGTTCGGGCAGCAGGTCGATGCGGTCGTTGTCGGACACGTTGAACCACCAGTCGTCGCCATCGGCCACCCAGGTTTCGCGGTGGGCGGTGGTCACGCGCTGCTGCGCGTCCTGCGTTTGCGCGCGCATGATCAGGTTACCCGCCGCCGGCGCCTTGACCTGGCAGACCAGCAGCCCCTTGGCGTCGGTGCGCCCTGCGCAGGCGTGGCCCAGCGCTTTCACTTCGCTGCTGTTCTCGTAGGCGTAAAAGCCGCCGACCAGGCGGCGCCGGTGCGAGGTCGATTCGCGCTGGAAGAAGTCCACAGACACCGGCGCATCGGCCACCGGCTTGCCTTGCAGGTCGAGCACCACCACCTGGAACTTGAGCGCGTCGCGGCTCAATACCCAGCCGTCGGGCGCGATGCCCACCACCACGGCCGCAGGCCACAGGCCCACGCGGGTGGCGGCGGACAGGGTTTCGCCGTTGGCGTCCTGGTACGACAGCTCGGCCGCCAGTTCGCGCGGCACGGTCACCGCCGGCAACTGGTCGATGGTGACGCGGGCGCCGCCAGCCTTGTCCAGCGTGATATTGCGGGTGCGGACAGCGCCACCCACGGCGCCGCTGCCTTCCTCGTTTTCACCGTCATCGAAAACGCCCTCGTCCTCGTCGAACGCACCGCCGCTGCGCTCCACGCCCACCTTCACATCGCCATTGCTGAACGTGAAGTCGCCGTAATCGTCGAAGCTTACCGGCTTGTCCTGCACCAGGGTGCGCAGCTGCACGGTTGCGTCACCGGCGCCGCCGCCGGACAGGTAGCTCAGTTGCACGTCGAGGTCGAGCGAGGCCGCCTGCACCGCCGGCGCCTTGGGCCCCTGCAGCAGCGCCTTCATGGTCGGCACGCGGAACTGCTCGACGCGGAAGCGGCCGGCCGCGCGGCCGCCGACCAGCACCTGGTACCAGCCCTGGCGCGCGTCTGGCGGGATCTTCCAGTCGTTGGCGGCGCTGCCGTTGGTGCGCCAGGCCAGCGGCAGTTCGTAGCGCTGGTCGCTGCCTTCGTGGATCACGAACATGCTGGCCGGGAGCGACTGGTTCGGCTCGAGCGCGAAGCCGTGCATGACCTTGCGGCGCAGGAAGTGCTTCATGTGCACCGTTTCGCCGGCGCGCAGCAGGGTGCGATCGAAGACCGTATTGGCCACCACGTTGTCGGCGCCGCCGTATTCGGTGGGCAGGTTGAAGCGCCATCCCTCGATGCCGCGATCCCATTTCGACAAGGTGAACGTCATGTCGGCGCCGTGGCGCGCGCTGACGAACAGGCCTTCGCGCGCTTCGCACACGGGTTCCGCCAGCTCTTGGGCGATGTTGGCCACGCCGTCCTTATTGGTCGCGCCCTGCCACAATAGCTTGCCCGCGCAATCGCGCACGGCCACCCTGGCGCCAGCCACCGGCTGGCCCTGGTCGAGCGAGGTGACCCACACCAGCGACGACTGCGCGCCGCGCTTGAAGTGCGCCACCAGGTTGGTCACCAGCGCGGCCGAGCTGACGTATGCGGTCTGGCGCTTGCCCGATAAAGCTTCGCCCAGGCGCGGGCTGGCCAGCTCCACCACGTAGAAGCCCGGCTTTTTCAAGGGGATGCCCACCACTTCGAACTGCTGGCGCCCGCCCGGTTTGGGCATGGTAAAACGCTGCACGCGGTCGGCGCTGCCGTCCTTGACTTCAAAGCCGGCCAGCAGCGGCTTGAACAACTGTTCGTGGTACAGCTCCTGCGGTTCCCAGCCGCCGTTGTAACTCATGCGGCCGAGCCAGCGCACGATCTGCCGATCCTGCTGCTCGTCGGTGGCGCCTTCGTTGACGCGCAGCGATGCGCCGTCAATATCGACGGCGGCCAATTGTGCAGCGAGCGCCGCCTCCACGTTGCGCACGGTGACCGGCAGCAGCTTGTCGCCCCGCGCTTCGATGATGCCGAAGCGCGCCGGGAATTTCACCAGCGGCGGCTGGGCGTCGGTGTTGATCGTCATCGGAAAGCGCGCGGCATTGAGCAGCAGGCGGCCAGCATCATCTTTCAGCCCGGCCGGCAGCGCCAGGCGCAAGGCGCTGCTCGCCGGCAGCGGTCCCGCAAAGCTGATGCTGTCCACGTAGTCGGCCTTGGCCTGGTATTTTTCCACTGTCGGCTTGAAGCTTTTGGCGCCTGGGCCGGTCAGCGTGGCGGCCAGCGCATCGGTGCGCCGCACCGGCGCCGAGAAAGTCACGCGGGTGGGCAGGAACGGCAGGCAGCCGGCTTTGGGCGAGAGCCGTTCGCAGGTGAATTTGGCGGTAAAGTCGGGCCGCGTGCGGAATGCCAGCGCCTGGTCCTGGCGCGTGGGGATGCCGTTGTCGGCCGCCATGCCTGCGCCCCACACCAGCGCCACCTTGGCCTTGGCCGGCAAGGGCCGCTGGCATTGCAGCACCACCAGGGGCAAGCGTTCCAGGCGCTTGTCCTTGACCGCCGTACCGGCATGCCACACCACGCCGCGTTCCTTGAAATACAGCGACAGGTAGCGCTGCGTAAACGCCTTGCGCTGCGCGAGGATCTGTTCGCGCTCGGCGCCGGCCAGGATGCGCACGCCGATTTTTTCGTGGATGCCCTCGGCGCGGCACCAGGCGTGCTGCGCGACGGTGGCGTCGCTGGCCGGTGCATCGAGGCCGAGCACGAAAATCTGCTGCTCGTCGATTTGCGACCCTTCGTACGGCAGCATCTCCACCACGGCCGGACCGCCGGTGTCAAAACCGAAGCGGCGCTCGCCCGTCACCGGCTGGCCGGCCAGGTCGCGCGCATCCGGTTTGACCGTGAAGCTGCATGCCACGCCGGCCGGCAAGTCGCGGTCGAAGTCGTAGCTCCAGTTGCTGCCGTCGATCCAGCGGCCCTTGCCCGGTTCGGCGCAATCGACCGTGAACGGATCGTCCAGGCGCATGTCGCCCAGCGGCACCATCTGGCCGCTGAAACGCGCGGTCACCTGGCGCACGCCCTTGACGGTGCCGGTGGGCGAAAATGCGGTGATGGTGGTTTGCGCGAGTGCCAGAAGTGGCAGGCCGCAGAACACGGCGGCGCCGAGGAAGCGAAACAGGGAACGCATGCAAGCTCCGTTGCTGAAATATTATCAGCCCAGTGTTGCAAACGCCCCTTGTAAAGTCAACTACATTTGCGGTTCGACAGGACCAGCAAGATTAAACACCGCCATCGACTCCACGTGCGACGTATGCGGGAACATGTTGACCACGCCCGCCTTGTCGAGCACATAGCCGGCGCCGACCAGGATGCCCGCGTCGCGCGCCAGGGTCGAGGGGCTGCACGAGACGTACACCAGCCGCTGCGGCAGCAGGTCGGCGCGGGTCTGGCTCAGTTCCACCAGCGCTTCGCACAGGGCGGCGGCGCCGTCGCGGGGCGGGTCGATCAGCATGCGGTCGAACTTGCCCAGTTCGACCAGGTGCTCGGCCGTCACCAGGAACAGGTTGCGGGTATAGAACGTGGTTTTATCGGACAGCCCGTTGGCCTTGGCGTTGTCGAGCGCGCGCTCGGACAAGGTGGTGCTGCCTTCGATACCAACCACTTCGCGCGCCTGGGTGGCCAGCGGCAGCGTGAAGTTGCCGAGGCCGCAGAACAGGTCGGCCACGCGGTCTTGCGGCTGCACTTCCAGCAGGCGCAAGGCCTTGGCGACGAGCACGCGGTTGATGTAGTGATTCACCTGCGTAAAATCGACTGGCTTGAACGGCATCTTGATGCCGAATTCCGGCAGCAGGTAGTGCAAGTCCGGGCCCAGCGGGTAGTACGGCGCGGCCGTTTCCGGGCCCTTGGTCTGCAGCCAGAACACGATGCCATGCTGATCGGCGAATGCTTTGACTTTCACTTCATCGTCGGCCGTCATCGGCGCCATGATGCGCAGCACCAGCGCAGTGACGCCCTCGCCGATCGCCACTTCGATTTGCGGGATCTGGTTGTACAGGGAAAGCGAGCCGATCAGCGCGCGCAGCGGCAGCAGCAGGTCCGAAACGTGGCGCGGCAGGATCTCGCAGCTCTGGATGTCGGCGACAAAAGCCGAATGCTTTTCGTGGAAGCCGACAAGCACCGTGTCTTTCTTGACCACATGGCGCACCGACAGGCGCGCGCGGTAGCGGTATTCCCAGGTGGGACCATACATCGGGCGCATCACGGTCAGCGGTTTGACTTTGCCGATGTGCCACAGGTTATCTTCGAGCACGCGCTGCTTGATCGCCACCTGCGCGGTCGGCTCCAGGTGCTGCATCGAGCAGCCGCCGCACATAGCGAAGTGCGGGCACTTCGGCTGCACGCGCATCGACGATTCGCGGTGCAGCGTGGTCATGCGGGCCATTTCCCAGTTCTTCTTTTTCTTGAAGGTGGTGAAGCTGACGCGCTCACCGGGCAGCGCACCCTCGACAAACACCACCTTGCCTTGCGAACCGTCTTCGTTTTCCAGGTGGCCGACGCCGTTGGCGTCCATGCTGAGCGATTTAATCTCGAGAATGGTATCTTGCATAAAATTCAAAATGAGTAGAGGGACGCCGGCCCGTCCGGGCACGCCGGGGGCGGTGGTGGCACAGGGGCAGTATGATAGCAGAAGGGGGAACTACAGCAGCGAATCGCGGACCACGCCGCGCGCCGCCATCGCCCGTTTGAGCTTGATGAGCGCTTCCTGCTGGATCTGGCGCACGCGCTCGCGCGTGACGCCCATTTCCTCGGCCAGGGTCTCCAGCGTGGCCGGATCGTCGTTGTCGAGGCCGAAGCGGCGCATGATGACGATGCGCTGCTTGTCGGGCAGCTTGGTAAGCCAGTCGCGCATGAGCACCGTCATTTCGTGGTGCTCGGCGCGGGCGTCGGGACTGTCGTCGCTGTCGCCGGGCAGCAGGTCCATCAGCGACGATTGCGGATCGTTGTCGAGCGGCGCGTCGAGCGAGGTGGCGTGCTCGGACAGGGCGAGTATGTCCTGCACCTCTTCCACCGGACGGCCGACCAGCGCGGCGATGTCCTCGGCGGTGGCATCCTTGCCGTCGTGCTGCTGCGCTTCGAGGTGGTATTTGCCGCGCAGGATCTGGTTCAGTTCGCGCACCATGTGCACGGGCAGGCGCACCGTGCGCGCCTGGTTCATGATGGCGCGCTCGATGCTCTGGCGTATCCACCAGGTGGCATACGTGGAAAAGCGGAAACCGCGCTCCGGTTCGAACTTGTCGATGGCGCGCATCAGGCCGATATTGCCTTCTTCGATCAGGTCGAGCAGCACCACGCCGCGGTTGATGTAATGCTTGGCGATCGACACCACGAGCCGCAGATTGTGCTCGATCATGGTTTGCCTGGCACTGAAATCGCCGGCCTTGGCCAGGGTGGCGTAATGCACTTCCTGCGGCGCGGTCAGCAGCGGCCGGGTGCCGATCTGGTTCAGGTAGTGCTGGGTGGTGTCGGTGGACAATTCCGCCGCCAGCACTTTTTTCAGTTCGTCAACGGGTTCGAGCACGCTGCCGCCGATGCCGATTGCTGCCGCCCCATCTTCCGCAAGGTCTTCGTCATCGACTGCATCGTTGTCGCGGAAGTCTTCCGGGACATCGTCATCGAGCGGATCGTGGGGCGTGTTTGTCATGGCTCGGCTCGGATCATTTCAACGCTCGTCGGACGGCGGTCAACGGGCCGGCAGGAACTTCGACGGATCCACCGGCTTGCCCTGCTGGCGGATCTCGAAGTGCAGCTTGACCGCGTCGGTATCGGAGTCGCCCATCTCGGCGATCAACTGTCCCTTGGTCACGCTTTGCCCTTCCTTGACCAGGATGGTGCGGTTGTGCGCATACGCGGACAACAGCGTATTACTGTGCTTCACAATCACCAGATTACCATAACCACGGATGCCGCTGCCGGCAAACATGACTTTTCCGGCCCCGGCCGCGACGACGTGCTGGCCAGCCTTGCCAGCGATGTCCACGCCCTTGTTTTTACCTTCGTCGAAGGTGGCGATCACGCGCCCTTCGGCCGGCCACATCCACGAGAGTTTTTCGTCTTCGGCGCTCAGGCCCGCGCCCGGTACAGCTGCTGGCGGCCGCGCGGCTGGCGGCGCGGTGGTGGCTGGCGGTGCGGCGGGCTTGGCGGCGGCCGTTGCCGGCGCGTCGCCGTCCGGGCGTTGCAGTTCCGCCAAGGTGGCGTCGGTGTACGGGCGCTTCTCGCCTTTCGGTCCGGTCTTGCGCGCAACCACGGCTGGTGCGGTGGCCTTTTCGCTTGGCGGCATGATGATGGCGGCGGTTTCCACGCCGCTGCTGTTCGGGGCTGCGTTGCCTGCCTCGGGTGGCAGCACGCGCAGTACCTGGTCCACCTTGATGTCGTTGGGGTCGTTGAGGTTGTTCCAGGTGACCAGGTCGCGGTAGTTCTGGCCGTATTCGAGCGCAATGCGGATCAGGGTGTCGCCCTTGCGAACCGTGTACAGGCCACGCTCGTCGCGCGACACTTGCGCGGTCTGGCTCGGCGTGGAAGGTTTCACGGCCGGCCGTGCGACGGGGCGGTCGATGACCGGGGCTTGACTCGGGGCGGTGCTGCAAGCGCTGAGGAAAGCCAGCGCCAGGCTCAATACGAGCAGATTGCTTTTATTAATCATTCTCATCTTAAATTCAATTGTGGTGCAGCGTGCTGCGTGTACCGTGCAACATGCGGTGGGCGGGTGCTCAGGCAGTACCCGCGCGCAGCGGCACAAAATGGCAATCCTCCAGCGTTTCGCTGGTCCATTGCGCTTTGCCGGTGCGTGTGATCAGCACCAGTTGCTGCGTCCTGTCCCCCACCGGCGCCACCAGCCGGCCGCCGATGGCGAGCTGGTCGAGCAAGGGCTGCGGCACCTGCAAACCGGCAGCAGCGAGGATGATGCCATCGAACGGCGCCGCTTGCGGGAGCCCAAGCATACCATCTCCGTAATGCAAGCGCAGATTCGGCACGCGCAGCGGGCGCAGGTTGGTCTTGGCCAGTTCGTGCAAAGGCTTGATGCGCTCGATCGAATAAACTTCCTGCGCCACGCACGCCAGCACCGCCGCCTGGTAGCCGCAGCCGGTGCCGATTTCCAGCACGCGCCTGAGCTGGCCGCCGTTGCGCATCACCTCGATCATGCGCGCCACGATGTACGGCTGCGAAATGGTTTGCTGGTGGCCGATCGGCAGCGACGCGTCGATGTATGCTTGCGACACCAGCCCCTGGTCCATGAACATGTGGCGCGGCACGGTGGCCAATGCGGTCAGCACCACCTGGTCGCGCACGCCCTGCTTGGCCACCCGCTGCGCCATCGCGTGGCGGATGGCATCGGACACCAGCGGCCGGTCGCGGCTGACGACGGGCTGCGCCCGTTCTTGGGCATAATTTTGGGCATAGCCGTGCGACTTCGAGGGCGTGGCCACGGCGGCGGGCCGCTGCTGGCCCGGCACGGGCACATGGCGGGCGGCATTCTGGGTAGCGGTTTGGGGCGTGGCTACGGGAGCAAACACCGGCGCCTTCCTGGCGCCCTTGTCAACAACGGACGAGAGAGGCAAAGGAAAGCTGCGGGGTTTATCGCTCATGCCAGGCCTTTTTCGAGTGCGGCGAGTTGCGTTTTATGGGTCAGGTCGATTTGCAGCGGCGTGATCGACGTCTTGCCGTGGGTGACCGCGTAAAAATCGGTGCCCTCGCCCGCATCCTTGCAGGCGCCGGGCGGGCCGATCCAGAAAATTTCGCGCCCGCGCGGATCCTGCGAGCGTATCACGGGTTCGGCCTGGTGGCGACGGCCAAGCCGGGTGGCAGCCACCTGGCCCAGTTGCCCGTAAGGCAAGTTCGGAATATTGACGTTGAGCAGATACGGGCGCGGCAGGGTTTCGGAATACCGCATCACGATATCGCGCGCATGCAGCGCCGCGTCGTCGATATGCTCCCAGCCCCATGCGCCTTGCGAGAAAGCGATGGCCGGGATGCCGAACAGGTAGCCTTCGGTGGCAGCTGCCACGGTGCCGGAATACAGCGTGTCATCGCCCATATTGGGGCCGTTGTTGATGCCGGAGACCACCAGGTCGGGCCGGTAGTCGAGGATGCCGGTCAGCGCGATGTGGACGCAGTCGGTGGGCGTGCCGTTAATAAAATAGAAACCATTGTCGGCGCGTTGCACCGACAATGGCCGGTCCAGCGACAGCGAGTTGGACGCCCCGGAGCGATTGCTGTCGGGCGCCACCACCACGATGTCGGCCACCGGTGCCAGGGCCTTGGCCAGGGCGTTGATGCCCGGCGCCAGGTAGCCGTCGTCATTGCTGATCAGGATTCTCATGGCGTAGATTTTACCTGAAGCAACGCCATTGCTGCGCACCTTGCCGGCCTTGCAAGCAACAAATAGTTGCTGACCGCTTGCCTACCCCGCCTTGTGCGCAACGCATGCCAGGCCAGCGGCGGTCGCGGCCCTGACCGGATCGGGCGCGGGTGTCCATTCCCCGGACAGGTGGTGGGGCGTGAGCGCCCGTAGATGGGATGGCCGCGCCAACGCGTCGCCGTAATCGTCCATCGCTGCGTCCTGGTGCAATTCCTGGGCCGATGTTGCCGCGCCCGGCAACGCCGCCGCTTGTTGCATCACGCCGTCCAGCAAGGCCTGGGTACGCCGGGTGTCCGGGTGCTCGGCGCCGAGCCGGCCCGCTTGCGCCCGCGCCACCTCGTCGAGCAGGCGGCGGGCGCCGTCGAGGTCGCGCGCCACCACCAGGGTGCGCGCCAGCGCGGTCTTGCTGCGCAGCGTGTCGGCGTGCTCGGCGCCCAGGGTGCGCTTGCGGGCGGCCAGCACCTGCTCCTGGGCCTGGCGCGCGTGGTCGATGTCGCCGCGCTGGAACAGCAATTCCGCGCGCGCGGCCTGGCACGCCAGGGTGAGCAAATGTTCGGGGCCCAGCTGGCGCAGGTAGGCGTCGAGCACGCTGTCCTGGATGTTGAGCGCCTCGGCAGTGCGGTGCTGCTGGGCCAGCGTGGCGGCCAGGTTGGCGCGCGCGGCCAACGTGTCCGGGTGTTCGGGCCCCAGCATGCGCTCGCGCGCGGCGATCACGCCCTCTTCCAGGAATTGCGCCTCATCGAGCTGGCCTTGCAGACGCAGCACGCCGGCCAGGTTGCCCTTGCTGGTGAGCGTGTCCAGGTGGTCGTCGCCCATGGCGCGCTGGCGCAGCGCCAGGCTTTCTTCGAAACACGCGGCGGCCTGGCGCAGCCGGCCTTCTTGCCGGTACATCTCGCCCAGCAGGTTGAGGTCGCGCGCCAGCGGCTGCGACAGCGCGCGGGCGCCGATGCCGGCTTCGCCGCCGCCCTGTTCGAGCGCGTGGCGGGTGTCTGCCACGGCGGACAGCAGGTGAATTTCGCGCGCCGACTGCCAGGGAAAGTAGCCGGGGCCCAGCCAGTCGAGAAACGCTTCGAAGGTGCGGGTGAGCGAAAAGCGGTCGCCGCCCTGGTCCATGCGCACCGCCAGTTGCTCGCCGTAGGCAAAGGTGCGGGTCTGCTGCAGCTGCACTTCGTCGAAATACGAGTCGAGCGAGACGTGCGGCAAGCCGTAGCAGTCGCGCATCAGGCGCTCGAAGATGGGCTGGTAGCCGATGATGTGCTGCTCGGGTGCGCCGCGCCGCCATTGCGCGCGCTGGATGCTGTCGCCCATTTCGATGCGCGACGGCAGCGGATACACCAGCAGCGGCCGCTGCTCGTCCTCGTGGCTGCTGCGATAGGCGGCGGCGCGGGACACCAGCGCCTCGACACCCTCGAGGCTCTGGCGATTCGGGGTAAATACCACCACCAGCTTGCGCGGCAACAGCGTGGTGCAAATGCCGGCACTGTCGGTGCGGCCCGTGCGCGAATCGACCAGCACGTAGCGGAAATGGCGCGCCATCAGGTCGGCAAAGCAGCGGAACAGCGCCGGGCAACGGTCGAACAGGTCGTCCCAGTGCATCGCGGCCAGCCGTTCGCCATAAGTATGATCGAAGCGGCCGGCGCGCATCAGGTATAACTGGCTGCTCTGGTCCACCCGGCTCACGTATTGCTGCCAGCCGACTGCCGCCAGCACTTCGTTGGCCAGCGCTTCGCTATCGAGCGCCGCGCCTTCGGGCGCGGCGCTGTCGGGCGCCGTGCTGTCGTGTGCCGCGCTGCCGGGCACGACGGCGTCGCCGTCGGATTGCGGCCGATACCGGCTCAGCAGCTGTTCGCGGCATGCCTCGAACAGTTCGAGCACGCCGGGCCGCTCTTCGTGCAGGTCGAAATAATGGTGCAGGCCCGGCGCCTCCATGTCCCAGTCGATCATCAATACGGGCGACGTGGAGTTGTGCTGGCGCGCCAGCAGCACCGCCAGGTTGGACAGGGCCATGGTGCGCCCGGTGCCGCCCTTGTATGAGTAGAAAGTGACAACCTCACCGCTATCGCTGAGCGGTGTCAAGGACAAGGAAACGTTTTCCATGGCAAACCCTTTTTTAAATCCTAACGAGGGAAATGTGGCGGCGGAATGGCGCGCCATTCCGGTGGGATGTCCGGCATGACAAATCGACCACAGTCATGCCCCGGCGGTGTGCAGCGTTTCAGATGATGGTAGTGCGCGGCAATCCGATCGACGATCCTGGCAATTTCCGGCAGGTAGTCGGGGTTGTTCTTGAGATCGCCGCTGGCCAGCGTATAGCTGGAAAAATCGACATACATGCCCGGCCCGGAAATTTGCGGCGGCAGGTTCAACGGGTGGCGCGTCATGATGACCGGGATGATCAGGTGGCTGGGCAGGTCGTACCACTGGCGCCGCTCGGCCTCGATCAATTGCATCGCCGCAAACTCGCGCCGGGTGTAGGCATGGGCTTCGTACTTGGGCGTGTAGATGACGATCATGCACACGCTCTCGCACAGTGCGCGCGCGATTTTGCCATCGAGGTCATCGCCACCGCCCAGCTGTTCGCTGTCCACGAACAACTCGTCCTCGTTGTCGAAGTGCGGTTCCAGGTAGCACTTCATGGCCTCGACCAGGTCGTCCTTGAACTTCTTCATGTGTGCATGCTTGCCGTGGGCATAGCTGAAAAAACAACCGTGGCGGATCGTCATGACATCCTCCGTTCCTGCTCCACAAGGCAGCAGCATTTAACCAACTCTAAACATCCATCCGGCAGCGGCTTTGCGCGTGCGCAAACGGCAACCAAGCCCAAAAATGGCGTCAATGCACCAGGATTTGGCTTGATTACCACGAGAAAATGCGGCGAAGAAAGGTATAGGCGAAAGGAAAGGAAATCGCGCGCACCGGACGGCGCGCGCGGCAGGAAAACCGGAAGTTACTGCTCGTCGACCGGCGGTTGGTTCAGCTTTTTGAAGAAGTCCAGCACTTCGGCCGCTTCCCGCGTCCGTTTAAAAGCCGGCAAGCTTTGCCAGATGCGGCGGCCGTAAGGCTTGGAGATCACGCGCGGGTCGCACAGCATCAGCACGCCCTTGTCGTTGACATCGCGGATCAGGCGGCCGGCGCCCTGCTTGAGATTGATGATCGCCTCGGGCAGGGTGTGGTGCATGAAGCCGTTCTTGCCCTGCTTTTCCATGACCTCGATGCGGGCAGCGAGCACCGGATCGTCGGGTGGCGCGAACGGCAGCTTGTCGATGATCACCAGCGACAAGGCGTCGCCGCGCACGTCGACGCCTTCCCAGAAACTCTGGCTGCCGACCAGCACGCCGTTGCCAGCCTTGCGGAACTGGTCGAGCAATTCGGTGCGGCCACGGTCCCCCTGGATGAACAGCGGGTAGTTCAGCCCACGCTTTTCGAACTCGTCGCGCAACCGCTCGGCCGCGCGTTTGACCGCGCGCAAGGTGGTGCACAGCAAGAAAGTCTTGCCGCCAGCCGCCTCGATAACGGGCAAGGCCAGGTCGAGCACGGCGTCGGTGTACCCCATGGAATTGGGATCCGGCAGGCCTTGCGGCACGTACAGGATGCCCTGCTCTTCGTAATTGAACGGGCTGGGCCAGGTGCGCGACGGCTCGTCGGCCAGGCCCATCTGTTCCGAAAAATGGCTGAAGTCGTTTTTGACGGCCAGAGTGGCCGACGTGAAAATCCAGCTGCGCGGCACCCCTTCGCGCTGGCCGGAAAAGATCGGTGCGATCGACAGCGGGGTTTTATGCAGCTGCAGCGACGAGGCGTAAGCTTCCACCCAGTACACCGCTTCCTCGCCCCTGTTGACCTTGGCTTTTGGGTCGAACTTCCAGGCGGCCAGCTTTTCGGCCAGTTCCAGGCCGCGCTGGCGGCACTGCTCCAGCGTTTCGGCGCGCATGGCCTGGGTTTCCAGTACGGCCAGCATGCCGTCCAGTTCATCCTTCAGGTGCTGCAGCGCCGGGAAAAACTCGCTCGATGGCGCAATTTGCGGCAGCGACAGGCGCACGATGTCTTGTGGGAAAGTCAGGCGCAGGTCGCGCGCGGCCTTCTCCACCAAGGTGACGGTCTTGCCCCAGTCGGCGCCGTCGCGGGCATTGGACAAGCCTTCGGCCAGCACGTCGCGGCACAGTTCGAGAATGTGCGAGGTCGAAAACGTATCGCCGAAGAACAGCGTGGCGGTGTCCGGCAACTGGTGCGCCTCGTCGAAAATGATGGTATTGGCCGACGGCAGCAGCTCGGCCACGCCGGAATCCTTCAAGGCCACGTCGGCAAAGAACAGGTGATGGTTGACCACCACCACGTCGGCCTGCTGGGCTTCCTTGCGCGCCTTCATCACGAAGCAGTCCTGGTAGTACTGGCACTCCTGGCCCATGCAGTTTTCGCGGGTGGACGTGACCAGGTTCCAGACCAGCGCGTTCTCGGGTACACGCGCCAGCTCGGCCTTGTCGCCGGAGCTGGTCATCTTGAGGAAGCGCGAAATTTCGCGCAGGTGGCCGACATCGTCGCGCGAAGTCATGCGGCCGTTTTGCAGCGTGCGTTCCAGGTGGTAGTGGCACACATAGTTCGAGCGGCCCTTGAGCAGCGCGATCGACACCGGCGCTTTCAATGCCGCGCGGACGCTCGGAATATCGCGCAGGAACAGCTGGTCCTGCAAGTTCTTGGTGCCGGTCGAGACGATGGTCTTGCCGCCCCACAGCAGCGCCGGAACCAAATACGCGAAGGTCTTGCCGGTGCCAGTGCCGGCCTCGGCGATCAGGGTGGTCTGGTTGGCGATAGCGTCGGCCACGGCCTTGGCCATCTCGGTTTGCGAGCGGCGCGGGCGGAAGTCGCCGACGGCCGGGCCCAGCGGACCACCTGCGCCGAACAACTGCTCAACTTCGGCATCGTGGATGCCCGGTGCGTGTTCGGGCGTCTCGCCGATCACGGCGGCTACAGCGGGCACACCGGCTACACCGGGTGTAGCAGGCACAGGAAGGCCTGGCGTCTCGGTGGCAGGTTCGACGGGACGCTTGAGGATCGGACGGCTGGCCGGCGCGGGCGAACCAGCTGGCGTGGGCAGGGCTTCGGTCAATGTGTACTTAGGTAAGGCGCGAGGTTCGGGCGAAATCAGGCGGGAACGTCGGGCACAAGTTGCATTTTCAGCAAAGTGATATGGTCTTTCAGCTGCAGCTTGCGCTTTTTGAGACGGCGCAATTGCAGCTGGTCGTGGTGGCCATCCAGCGTCAGCATGTCGATAACCGCGTCTAGGTCGCGGTGTTCGACGTCGAGCTCAATCAGACGACGCTGGATATCTTGTACATCAGTCATGTTTCTCAGTCACTGGAAGGTTCACGGGATACGGCACGGTGCATAGTTTAATCTACCAGGGACTTGCCAACAACCTTATTGCTTTTTGGCCGCCGCCGCTGCCGCTGCATCCGCCTTCTTCTTCGCGTCGGCCGCACGCGCCTCGGCCTTGGCCTGGCGCTCCGCCAAGCGCTTGGCGACCTGCTCCTGGCGGCGGGCGGCATCGGCTTGCCGCTTTTCGTACGCGGCGACATTGGCGGCGCGCTTGTCGGCCTGCGATGCGGTCCGGGCAGCATCGCGGCGCAGGCGCTCGGCGTGCTCGGCTTCGCGCTCGGCCACGCTTTTACCGCTCCTGGGGGCGGCAGGTGGCGCCAGTTCTTCTTCGGTGCGGGCCGGCTTGGGCGGCTGGGCTTCGCGGCGCGCGAACTCCTCGGCATCCTTGCGGGCGCGTTCGGCCAGGTCGGCGTCGCGCTTGGCGACCGACGCGGCGCGTTTGAAGTGTTCGGCTTCCACTTCCTCGGCGCGCAACTGGGCCAGCGCCACGCGGCGCTTTTCCTTGGCCTTGTCCAGGCAATTGTTGACAAAGAACTTGTCGTTGCATACGGTTTCTTCGGCGGCAAAGGTGCTGGCCACCACCGCGCGTTCGCGCGTGACGCGCTCGAGCGTGGCGTCGGCCTGGGCCACCGACTGCGTCGGGGTCACCACCGGGGCCGCCCCGGTGGACTCGGCCCGGGCCGCCATGGTGACCATGGCTGTCATGGTGACGACGCCGAGCGCGGCAGCCATCATCGATTTCACATTCAGTTTCATACGTATCCTGTAGCCTACGCCAGCGAGCCGGCGGCGGTGCGCTGCTCGCGGTCCATGTATTCCTGCGATTGCATTTCCACGATGCGCGACACCGTGCGGTGGAATTCGTTGGCCAGGGTGCCGGTCGTGTACAGCTCTTCCGGTTCCACTTCGGCCGACATCAGCAATTTTACGCCCTGGTCGTAGAAGACGTCGATCAGCCACGTGAAACGGCGCGCTTCGGACGACATCGATGCCGACATGCGCGGGATTTCCGACAATATCACGGTGTGAAAGCGGCTGGCGATCTCCAGGTAATCGTTCTGCGAACGGGGGCCGCCGCACAGCGTATGGAAATCGAACCAGATCATCGAACCGGTGCGGCGCAGCGCGCGGATTTCGCGCGCCTCGATGCGCACCACCGGGTCTTCGTCGGCACTTTCGGCCAGGCGCGCGTAGGCATCGCGCAGCGCGGCGTCGGCGGTGGCGCCCAGCGGCGTGTAATACGATTCCACCTGTTCCAGCGCGCGGCTGCGGTAGTCGATGCCGGCGTCGATATTCATCACGTCGAGCTTTTCGTACAGCAGGTCGATGGTCGGCAAGATGCGGTCGCGGTGCAGCCCGTCCGGGTACAGCAGTTGCGGATCGTAGTTGGATGTCATGATGAACGACACGCCGTTGTCGAACAGCGCCTTCAACAGGTTGTACATGATCATGGCGTCGGCCACGTCCGAGATGTGGAACTCGTCAAAGCAGATCAGCCGGTATTTCTTGGCGATGCGCTTGGCCACCTCGTCGAGCGGATCGGCCACGCCTTTCAGTTCGTCCAGCTGGCGGTGCACGCCGCGCATGAATTCGTGGAAGTGCAGGCGCGTCTTGCGCACCACCGGCACCACCGAGTAAAAACTGTCCATCAGGAAGGACTTGCCGCGCCCCACCCCACCCCACATGTAGACGCCCTTCGGCACTTGCGGCCGGTTGATCAGGCGCTTGAAGGTGCTCGAGCGCTGGGCCTTGTACTGGACCCAGTCGTCATAGCATTGCTGGAGGCGGTCCACCGCGCGGCGCTGGGCGGCATCGGCCTTGAAATCGCGCTCGAGCAGCGCCTTCTGGTAAAACTCTTCGACGTTCATGGGTTCGCTTGTGCGCTGGGCGCAAATGAAAAAGCGGGCCGAAGCCCGCCAAGGTTGCTTCAAACCGTGCGCAGCGAGGCGCGGCGCCGAAGACAGTACGAATGTACAGTCTCAGCTGGGCGCAGCAACGAAGCTGCGCGCGGTTTTAAGCGACCGACTTAGAAGTTCAGGGTGCGCTTGTCGATAGCGAGAGCGGCTTCTTTAGTGGCTTCCGACAGCGACGGGTGCGCGTGGCAGATACGGGCGATGTCTTCGGCCGACGCCTTGAACTCCATCGCTACCACGGCTTCCGAGATCAGCTCGGAGGCCATCGGGCCGATGATGTGCACGCCCAGGATTTCGTCGGTGGTGGCGTCCGCCAGGAACTTGACCATGCCCGACGTGTCGCCCAGCGCGCGGGCGCGGCCGTTGGCCAGGAACGGGAAGGTACCGGCTTTATAGGCAACGCCGTCAGCCTTCAGTTGCTGCTCGGTGCGGCCGACCCACGCGATTTCCGGCGAAGTGTAGATTACCCAGGGAATCGTGTTGAAGTTGGTGTGACCGTGCTGGCCGGCGATACGCTCGGCCACGGCCACGCCTTCTTCTTCGGCTTTGTGCGCCAGCATCGGGCCGCGCACCACGTCGCCAACTGCCCACACGCCTGGCAGGTTGGTTTTGCAGTCGTCGTCCACGGCGATGAAGCCGCGCTCGTCCAGCGCCAGGCCAACCTGGTCAGCGCCCAGGCCGTTGGTGTTCGGGGTGCGGCCGATCGAGATGATCAGCTTGTCGAATTCGGCGGTGATGGCTTCGCCCTTGGCGTTTTCGTACGCCACGGAAACGCTGTTGTCACCCTTGGTGATGGTGCCGATCTTGCAGCCCAGGTTGATCTTCAGGCCTTGCTTGGTGAACAGCTTGTTGGCTTCCTTGGCGATCTGCTCGTCCACGGCACCGAGGAAGACCGGCAAGCCTTCGAGCACGGTCACGTCCGAACCCAGGCGACGCCACACGGAACCCATTTCCAGGCCGATCACGCCGGCGCCGATCACGCCCAGCTTGGCTGGTACGCCGTCGATGGCCAGTGCGCCGGTGTTCGACAGGATCAGTTTCTCGTCGAATTCGGCGCCTGGCAGTTGACGGGCGTTCGAACCGGTCGCGATGATGACTTGCTTGGCGGTGATGGTTTCATTGGCCGGGCCGGTGATGGCCAGCGGGTAACCGTCAGCACCGGCGGCGCCGGCAAATGCTGCGCGGCCGTGGAAGAAGGTCACCTTGTTTTTCTTGAACAGGTACAGGATGCCGTCGTTGTTCTGCTTGACCACGCCGTCTTTGCGCTTGAGCATCTGGCCCAGGTTCAGCGACAGACCGGCAACATCGATGCCGTGTTCCTTGAACGCGTGACCGGCGTGCTCGAAGTGCTCGGACGATTGCAGCAGCGCTTTCGACGGGATGCAACCGACGTTGGTGCACGTGCCGCCAGGCGCCGGGCCACCTTTTTCATTTTCCCAGGCATCGACGCAAGCGACCGAAAAACCCAGTTGTGCAGCGCGGATGGCAGCGATGTAACCGCCAGGACCGGCGCCGATGACTACTACGTCAAATTGTTTACTCATTTTTATATTTCCAATCAGTTTCTTCTTCTGGAACGAAGATCCACAGCAAAAGATAAATCACCAGGCCGGTACCAAAGGTCAGCACCAGCAGCACCAGCAGCACGCGCCAGATCCACGACTCGATGCCGGAGATGCGGCCCAGGCCGCCACAGATGCCACCGAGCCAGCGGTCGTCGCGCGAACGGCGCAGGCTGCCCACGTTGTCCTCGCGCGGACGGTGCGCTTCCTGGCTCAGCAGGCGCAGCTTGGCTTCGGCAAACTCGTCCGCAGTCAGGGCGCCGGCTTTGTGCAGGTCGTGCAGGCGCTGGATTTCTTCCGCGATGCTCATGGTTTCCCTTGGTAGAAAACCCCGGAATTACCGGGGTGGCCTGGCGAACTAACGAATTACAGGTCCAGCAGCAGGCGGGCTGGATCTTCCAGCGCGTCTTTCATGGCAACCAGGCCCAGCACGGCTTCGCGGCCGTCGATGATGCGGTGGTCGTAGGACATTGCCAGGTAGTTCATTGGGCGGATCACGATCTGGCCGTTTTCAACCACGGCGCGTTCCTTGGTCGCGTGTACGCCCAGGATGGCCGATTGTGGCGGGTTGATGATCGGGGTGGACAGCATGGAG